>Ga0315282_10000007_pt1 | contig 723506 bp, 859 predicted proteins | sample YL17G07_20_MG_FD_203693 | JGI IMG/M metagenome (GOLD analysis project Ga0315282, IMG submission 203693) | Sediment microbial communities from Yellowstone Lake, YNP, Wyoming, USA - YL17G07_20 | ecosystem: Environmental > Aquatic > Freshwater > Lake > Sediment | place: USA: Wyoming | collected...
TCATTCCTGATGGTGGCACAGGCTTTGAGCCAATTATTGCACCAAGCTTTGCGTCGGGCTTTATCATCATGCCCCCGAATGGTAATCTTTTTTTTGCAGCCATAATACACCTCCGTTTATCAGGAGAGTCCATACAGTTTTCGTTTAAATATTTATTGTCACACCAATTTGCCCATCAAAAGATATTTTAACCTGTAAGGTATGTGATTTTGTATGAAAAAGCTGATCTTGATATTGCCGCTGATTGCATTAGCAATAGTTCTAATTAGCGGATGCGCAAGCAATGGATCAGTAACAGGTAAAGCCACTGGAACTCCTGAAGAAGGCAAAATCAAACTTCTGCAAGACCAGATAAAAGTCGGTATGACTCAGGACGAGGTCAAAAGTGTAGCAGGCGAGCCCGGAGAAATACAGATGGTAAGCGACTCTTTTGTATACTGGTACTATTCCGAGAATTCTGATGTGCTGCAAGTAGCTTTCAACAACGGCAAAGTATCTGAAGAACATTTCTACTGAGCAAACTTTAAATAACTTAGTTATCAGCGGTGCTGAATGGAAGACATACACACACCAAACATAAAACCAGAAGAGCTCAAACAAGAGATGAAGGTTGTTGTAAAAAAAAGCTTGCTTTGGCCTACTGTCGCAGGAATTTTGCTGGTTCTGCTAGCCGTATCAATCTGGACTGGCGGATTCGGTTTTAACCACGGACAAACAGGCGCTGCAGTAGTACAACAGAATGAAACCAATCCTACTGGAAACACTAAAGTGCAAGTCAGCACAGGTGATAGCCTAGTTTTGGGAAAAGCTAATGCTCCGGTAACTATCATAGAATTCTCTGATTTTCAATGTCCTTACTGTGCAAGGTTTGTTCTGAACACATTGCCAGAAATAAAGTCAAAATACATTGACACGGGCAAAGTGAAATTAGTGTTCAGAGAGTTCCCATTAAGTTTCCACCCAAATTCAAACAACGCAGCTAATGCTGCAGAATGTGCTGGAGACAAGTTCTACGAAATGCACGACAAGCTTTTTGCAGGGCAGGCAGATTGGTCTTCAGTTGCTGACCCGACAACTGTATTCAAAGGTTATGCGAAAGCTATCGGCGTTAACACAACGCAATGGGAAGCTTGCTACAGTTCAAAGCAATACGCAGATAAGATAAGCAAGGACTTTTCAGATGGTAGCGCGGCAGGCGTAACAGGAACACCGACATTCTTTATCGGCAACGACAAAACTGGATACACGATGTTAGTGGGCGCATTGCCAGCAGCTGATTTTGAGACAGCAATAGATGCAGAGCTAAAATAAGCTCTGTTTTCTCTTTATTTTTTTATAGACAAACTTAAAAAGTTTCCAGCTTTCATCAGAACATGAATTTCAAATTTGATAAGGAAACGGTGATTGTTGCCGCAATCTTCATAATAGCCTTAGTAGTAATGCTGGCCTGGGCAATACATTCTGTCGATATTTACAATGGAATTTTCCCTTAACTGACAAAAGCTCTGTAAATCTCTTCTAAATATTTCTTATCCTCTACTATGAGCGGCGGATGCTCATTTAGTGTGACGATTAATGGATGTCTTACGTCCCTTTTCCCTAAAGGTTGGGCGTGTTCTTCTTTTTCGCTCTCTGTTTTGGGATTGAATGGATATTTGTATCCTGTGCCCATAATCAATATGTGAAGTGCGTAGATACCCGTTTGCTTTACTGCAGTACAAAGATCGCGAATTGTGTGATAACTTTGTATTTCCTTAATCAAAACTAAATTATCCGCGGAATAATAAAGAATAGCGCGGTTGGAATCTTTTGCATCTTTTAGCTTATGATCATAATCCATTATATCTCTTCCCCTGAAAGCTTCAAGTCTTTTCCATAGGGAATCGTCTTTCGTGATCTTGAATTCCTTAATACGAGCTACTAAGTCTGGATCCATACACTTAACTGTCTGGTTAAGACATAAAAACCTTATCGCTATCCCAAGGTTTTTATTGCTATGCTTAACGTAAATTTATGGATCTAGACAACTTAGATCTATTGGAAATTGCGGTAAAATTTCGTCAAAACCTCGAAAAGATTCTAGCCAAAGCTGAAAAACTGCCGCCCGGCGATGAAAGAAACAGAATTATTGAAGAGACTGAAAAGAAAATAGACTCATATGAGCGGTTCAGCTCTAAAACTGTACCAACAAATGAGGGTTATACGCGATACTGCGCCTTGATAAATTGACCAAACCATTAGGCTTATAAAGCCTGAAATTTCAGTTATTTTTAGTTATGAGTAGACGAGTTTTAGAAGATTCGGGGAAAATAACAAAACTAGAAAGGAGTACAAAATAAATGGCATTCCAAAGAGGACCTAGAGAAATGTTCGATGCCGTCTGTTCTGAATGCGGACAACCATGTCAAGTTCCATTCAAGCCAGCCGAAGGTCGACCAGTATTCTGTAGAGACTGTTACGCAAAAAAGAAAGGTCAATAGACTTAGTCTTAGATTATATATCGTAGTCTAAGTTTTTATTTTTTTAATATTTCTTCAAGGTTTTTAACAAAATCCAGCAAGAATTCCTTTTGCTTTTCTCTTATTTTTTGATCAAGCGGGAAGCGCAGATAAGAGCCATTCTCTGACTGCTGCAAACCAACAAGCACATTGCTGCCATCTGATGTCACTTTGTAATTCCAGCCTTCTACATGGTCTGCATTCATCTTCAGATTTTTGGCTGTTGAATAAAATGCGTTTTTCAAAATCATAGTCCGCGCAAAAGAGTTCCGCAACTTTAAGAACAATGACTCTTCGGACTTCTCAGCCCATTTCCCAGAATCAACAAAATATATCAAATCTCTGTCAGGAATGCCAAAATAATTCTCTGATGCGCTCCATCGTCCAGTCATGCAAGTTCCATGTTTAATAACTCTTTTAAATCTTGTCAAAATTCCCACTTATTAACAAGTTTTTTATCGCTTGCTTATTTTAATTGATTGATATGAAGAAGCGAATGAAAGGTGTTCTTGGAGAAATCAAACCGTTTAAGATTAATTTTTTTCCGGAGATTGCTGAAAAGTCATCCAAAATAAAAATGTCAGAAGGTGACCTCGTGATGATTGTTGAAGATGGGCTTGGTGGCGTGATTGGCATGCCGGAAACATACAACCTCATTACTCATTGTTACCTAGGTTTGCTGACTTGTTTAAACGAGGACAGGCTCTCTGGCAAATACGATGTTAGCATATCCCCCAGCTTAGAGTTTATTGGAGAACGCCTGCCACCTGATGGATGTAAATACTCTGTAAGATTTAATTCGCTGGGCAAAGGTACAACTGACTTGTCAAAGCTGCTATTGCCTTATGCCGTGTTTATTTCAAAGCTGTATGCGAAAGCTCCTGACATAATGCAACGCTGTTTTGGCATTAAGAAAGTAGATGGGCTTATGCTGCCAAATAAACGGCTTGTCAAATACGGTACAAAATAAACACGTTTTTAAGACTTCTTTCAGGTATTGATTCTATGCCAAAAACAGAATATTGGGGAAAAATAGACCTTGAAAAAATTGATAATCTCAGAAAGACTATCGATGACATAATTCGCAGCGATACGCGCTATTATCTAGAGGTCAGGAATTGGTATCAGGTACATTCTGACGGTTCAGAACGCAAGCTTAAACGCTGGGAGCAACCGGAAGTATACTTGTCCAAGAGAAAAAATACAAAAATAAAATGCGTTATTGGCTACAACACTTGTGGCAAACTTTGTGACATTGTAATCGATGCGGATGCCAGCATAAAATGCGAACAGAAATGGTATTATTTTGATGATGAATTTGGTAGGAACTGCATCAGAAAATCTCTCAAAAAGAGGGGCCTGATCAAAAACGGTTCAGGAGATCCTGCTAACAACATGTATCCTCTGACGAAGTTACGCGGGGTTAAATTCTGAAAATATAGGAAATGAAGACCTAGTTGAAGCTGCAAGAACAGACACCACTTGGCTGGGCATCAAATCACCAAGAGACGGGAGAGTATTGAAAGCTCTGGCGAAAGTTGACCGCGCTGATTTTTTGCCCGATTTCTATTCTGCCCTTAATTGCATGTATCATGATGAGCCCATGCCCATAGGATACAATGCCACATGTTCCATGCCAAGCCTTGTTGCTTTGATGGCAGATATGCTGGAGCTCAAAAAAGGCTTAAACGTACTGGAAATCGAGACAGGTTGCGGTTATTCAGCTGCTTTAACCGCCCATTTAATTCAGCCGGGAAAATTAACTACCGTAGAGATTGTGCCCGAATTGGTTGAGATAGGCAAAAAGAATCTGGAAAAACATTTCAGTTCTCTAGAGGGCAAAATTCAAGTCGTAGAGGGTGACGGTTCCGTTGGCTTTAATGAAAATGCGCCCTATGACAGAATTTACCTTACTGCAGCGCCAGACATCACAACATTCAAGCCAGAAAAATTACTATCGCAGTTAGCCACACCAGGGATACTGCTATTTCCTGAAACTACAACGCACGCTTTGTATTTGTATAAAAAAACCAAAAGTGGGACCAAAATAGAACCTTTTTTGGGCGTCGCCTTTGTTCCCCTCCAAGGGGAAAATCACTAAGTCAGCCGCTATATTTGAATTTTGCAAGTATGTCTGCGTTTTGAAAGCTCTTCAAAGTTTTGATTTCATCAAGGTCATCTGGTACTTTGAAAACGGTGATATCCTCATATAGTTTTGAAGCTTCTTTCTGCAGCAATTTTCCATCAGAACTCTGGCCGTAAAGGTTGCCACGCCAGTAGGCAACATAGGTGCCCTCATAATTGTCAAGCTTGCCAGCTTTTATGTCAATTACAAAATAAAATACATTACTGTTTTCATCCTGACCTCTATCGGGTATCCTGACAGATTCCTTCGGGTCAAGGATAAATTCCTCAAGCGTCACAAGATTCAACCTTTCTTTCATTCTTCAGCCAGCTCCTCCAGCTCAGCTTTTACTTGCCAGATGCCTACTGAATTGAGCTTTTTTGCCTGCACAACATTGCCAAGTGCATCCGCCGCGAAGGGCTCATATCCGGGAAGCATAAATTTTCCTTTGCATATCACCTGCGAATACCCCAAATCACTGTTCATTACTATTTCCAGAGGTATGCCTTCTTTTGTGGTATAGCTTACTTTGTAAGCTTCAGTATCATAGTTTGAGGGTGTTGTTATAATTGAAATCTGCCCTTCCGGGTCCGCAAAATCAAAGGTCATTGCCAGCAGGTCACCCAAGTCGTAAGCTGACTTGACTTTATTGTCATCCAGAAATTTCAAGACGATTTTTGCAATCTTGCTGACTTCTTCTTTTGTAATGGCTGGCATAAATGTCCGGCCCATGCAAGTCTTAAAAAATTGCCGCTACATTTTCATTTCAAGTGATAGAAGATTTTTTAATCACTACTTGCAATAATCTCGCATGGCCAAACCAAAACAACGGAATATGATTATTGCAATTGTTGTAATTGCTATTTTACTTTTCTTTGCAGCGAGCGTTGTTATGACAAAAGAAACACCGTGCGTTGGCTGCGACAAGGACATACATGGCTGCATAGGCTCAGCTGGCTATTCTTGGTGTGAAGCTAAGCAAAAATGCCTGAGAATTTGGGAAGAAAATTGTACAACCTCAACAGCCTGCACAGCTGAAGCAAAATTATGCCCTGATGGTTCTGCAGTAGGTAGAACTGGTCCTAATTGCGAATTTGCGCCTTGCCCTGCTACTTAAGTCTCTTCCTTAGCTTTGTCAGCGCTTCGTAATCTTCTTTTGTAGCGCCGCCGGCCTTTATTTTATTCTCGAGGGCGACAACCTCTTCTTTTACAGACCTCAGTCTCTTTGCAACATCTTTTTTACCGATTGTCATATTATTATATCAAATTTGGGGTTTTTAAAAGCTATCAAATCCCGGATTCCGATTATTACGTTTAAAAAGCTATTATTTACTGCAGTAAACAGTTGAACATGGGCTTACAAAGACACGAAGCATTAAGATTCGTACAGAATAACTTAAACATAATTATATCTGACTTAGAAACTCTTGAAGCCCGCGTCAAGCCAGCACTTGCGCCTCATGGAGTACGAGAGGTCCAAGTAGGTGTACATCTAGGTCACACTTGCGATGACGGACTCATTAAGTGTTATGTTGTGGCTGTGGACCCAATAATGCGACTAGTGCATGCGGTCGATTTTAATCAGATAGTGTCTAATGCCGTACAAGATTACAAAGACAAAGTGTATCTTAGCGTAAGACCAGTACAAGTCCAAAGATTTTATCCTCAGGACCCCGTATTGAGTTTAGAACTTCTGAAGACATGCTAAAAAGCGTTATTGACACGCACATAGAAAATATGAAGTATATCAAAGAGCGGGCAGATGTTGATAAGCACGCTTCAAACTTCGATGGCTTTTGGAAGACTTTTTTTGCTCAATACCAGAAAATGTTTGGGGAAGAGAAAGCCAAGCAATTCCAAACAGATATCATCAAGTACCATCATCTCAAAACAAGAGATCTAACGGGAAATGCTGCATATGCAACCAGCGCTAAATTTGTACTCGGTTGGAATTTGGATAATGCGGATTATAACCAAATTATTGTGTCATATGAAAAAGAATTGAAAGAATCCAGAGTCTTGACCGAACGCTTACTTTTAGACTCCGCAGATATCATCAGAGATTAACACCGCAGCAATAAGCCCTAATCAAACGATTTTTATATCTTTACGCCTAACACGTTGAAATGAAATTAAAATTAGAGAGGAATGCAATATCTTCTGTAAACAAAGACACTATTGAATTCTTTGAAGATCATTTAGGCGCAAAAGCTACAAAACATCATTATGAAAACATTCTCTATTTACAACAGAAAGGATTTGGTGGACTTACGGGTTATGGAAGCAAAATATCATATGTCACGCTTAGCAGATTTACACCCTACCTTTATCCCAATTCTGAATGCGAAATAGCCTTATTTCAAAACTATGCTGTTTGGGGTTGGGTACATGTGCACATAGCTCTCGAAACTCCAAGGCATCCTGAACTTGGTTATCTTGTACGCCCCAAAGACCCAACAATGGGCAAAGCTTCAGATGTTGTAAAAGAAATCAACAGATTGCTAGCAAAAGAAACAGCAAATAGTTTATGGGCAAAAGTCAAAAAAGAAGAGCTCATGCTTGCCAAAGAAAAGGTTGCAGATTTGGAAAAAGCTCTGGAAAGTGCTTAACACCACAGCAGTAAACCCGTTTGGCATAATCCCGGATTTCTGGCATCAGGCATATTCTGCAGGATAGAATTTCTTTAAAACCGCAATTATTTCTGCTGAGCGTTCTTTATTAAGTATCCAAACATGCTCACGGCCGTGAGGCCAGCTTATCAAAAATCCTTTTTTCTTCAGATTTTGTGCTATTTTCATAATATCGTTCCTAATTTTTGGTGGGAATCCTTTTGGAACGTCTGATTCGTAGATGTGATAAGATTGCCAGGCACCTTTCAATACAAACTTGTGGAGTAGTGCAGCTTCCAGTTCTTCTTCGGACAGCGGTTTCTTTTTAATGTCAATAGCCATATGTATATTTACTATACATAGTATTAGTAATATTTATAAGCATTTAGTTACATAAGTATACGGAAAGACCAGGGGTAAAATGGGTGAAAAATCATTATTTTTAGATATGCTCGGAGACACGCCCTTGCTCAGAGTAATAGAATTTTTCCTGACATATCCAGATTTTGATTACACAAAATCCTATGTTGCTAAAGAAACTGGAGTATCTAGAATAACCATCGAAAAGCTCTGGTCAAAGCTTGCCAAGACGGGCGTCATAGTCAAAAGCAGAAGCTTAGGCAAGATCGAGATGTGGAAACTAAACCGAGAAAACCCAAAAGTTAAAGTTCTAATGCAGACCGCAATTCGGTTATCCCTTGGACACTTAGAAAGCCTTAAAGTCAAGATACCTGCACGAGCGCGATAAAATCCCTTCTTTCTGGCAGAAACAGATTATGCAAACCTTTTATATTTTTAACATATCTAAATAGTAAAATGGACTGGGAGAATTATATACCAATTGAAGGTCTGATTAATTTCGTACCTAAAGCGGCTGAAAAACAATCTGAACGCGTTCGCGGCGAAATGGAAATTCTTGAATTTGCAACAGGAGAACTTGTAATGGTTAATTACAAGATGGAGCGAGATGAGGAAAGCGTCAGATATTGCTGTTTTGGTCCCCTTAAGCAATTAAACCATCATCTTCTAGTCGGCGGGCGTTATTACACTGAAGGTTGCCTATCAACTCACTTAGTTATCAAAAGGTCACAGAGAACGCGAGGCACATACGAGTACGAGTTTCAAGAAACACCTTGCTTTTGGGACTCTCGTATGGGCGAACAAGTATTAAAACCAGATGCTAAATTCCTCGAGCTGTTGTTGGCTGAGTTAGAGACGTCATCGCAGCCATTCGCAAAGAGCTGGCAAGAAGTTAAGAAAGAGTTGTGGAAGTTGAAATAAAAGCTTACACACCGCACACAAAATCACAGTTTATATTGTTGAACGGAAGTCAAATAGTGTAAAGTAATATGGCTGAAGAAGTTAATAAAACATTATTGAAGGATGCAGAAGAATTAATTAATCGTCCAGATAGCGAGATAATGGCTCTTTCTTTAGGTAAAAATGATAAATGGGCTGAAAATTATCAGATGGCGATGAGCATTAAATTAAGAAGGTCTATAGATTCTCTTGAACAGAATATCAAAAATCTGAAAAAGTCTATGGATATTAGTTCTTACGTAATGATTGGACTAACGGGCATTCTAATTATCTTAACATTTATTTTGGTAAGTAAGGCGATTTAAGGACTTATTAAACAAAGCTGTTGAAAACGCCACAGCAATAACCGGAAACAACTTCCACCCGAAAGGTTTTTTTGACTTTACACCGTAAAAATAGCTATGGCAGACAAAAAAGAAGGTCACAGAATAATGTATGAATTACTAACTAAACTGGGTTGTGCAATACTCGGCGGAGCAATTGTTGCATACTACCGAGACTTACTATCAATATTTGGACCTATTACCCTTTTCATAATTCTATTAGTATTAGCTGGTACCTTGATCGTAAGTGGCTTATGTTTCGAAAAAAATTACTTAAAAACATCGCAGCAATAACCAAAAACAAACTAGATTAATTGCGTATAAGGAACTTAAGCTTCTTCAACTTTTGCCTTAATTTAGCACTTTGCACAGCAAGACCCAAAGAGATACCAAAAATAGTCCAAAAGAGCGGTTTTAGTATTTCAGTAACTATTCTATCTGTATACTTAATCAATATATCGCCTGCCCCTTGAATTTCAAAAAACCAAACACCATACATCGCATCAGTTTTAGCCCCTTCTGGTATTTCTTGAGGAATAGCGTCTGAAGAAGGCAGGTGAACAAAATTTGTAACATCATCATACTTTTCTAATCTGGGGAATGTTAGCCATACTAGATTATAGCTCCACTGATCTTGTATAACGTTCTCGATCGTATAATTAAAAACTAAGGCATATGAGGCTGGCTTCGATGCATCTAACGTAACAATGCAAGATTCTTCATCACACCTAACAAGATCATAGCTCGCTAACCCATCACATGAAACAGTCACGGGACTAGCGCTATAAGAATAAGACGTGCAAACATTAACAGTTATTGGTATGCGCATTTTTTGATAGGTGTGCAACCAGGGAAGATACGTGAAGTTCAAATGCTGAACGCCCTCCTTTGGCGTAATTTGAATTATAGCCAAAGTGACGACTTTTGCACTCCCATCAGTTTGAAGCTCATAAGATGACCATAGTTTTTCTACTCGAACAAAATCTGGCAAATCACTAATAGAATAAGCATAACTGGACTGCAACAAAATACCAAATAGTACAATACAAATCACAACTCTCAGTAAAAACGGAAGCCCTTTTCCATAATCATTATGTGTAGGTGATGGAGGAGCAGATCCCATAACTATTTTGCATACATCTCCTAAACTCATTATCTCACTCTCGTTTTAATCTTCCAACAAACTTCTTGGTTTTTTCTGACATTCTTTAGCTTTTTTCTCGTAGATTTTAGCCTTTGAAGGCTCACGAAGCGGTATACTCGCCTTAGCTTTAACAAGCCACGCATCAGAATTTTTTGGATTCATTTTTAGGATTCTATCAGCATCTTCGAGTGCTTGATTCCATTGACTCATTGCAAGATATGCGCTTGCCCTATCTACCAGAAATTCTTCTTGATAATTTAAGCTTAACGCCTTGTCAAAATATTTTAGAGCCTCTTTTGGTCTATTACAAGCAAGTAAAACGGCCCCCTTCTTATTGAGAACATAAGGATGCTTCGGAAAAAATATGTGTGCTGCTTCAATTATTTCTTCTGCCTGATTAATTTGCCCTGCATCGAGATAAACAACTGTTTTATTGGACCACCCTAATGAAAAGTTCTTGCTTGTGCTTATTGTCTTCTCAAAACACCCTAATGCCAACTGCAGATATTTGTCTTTATTCTGATACTTTGAATTCTTCTCATAGATTACACCTTGATCGTTTATAGCATTAATATCGTTTGGATTTTGTTTTAACAGTTCGCCGTTTAGCTCAAATGCTTTTTTTAAATCGAGAAGATCGATGTAAATACTAACTTTAAGTTGCTGCAATACAAGCGAACTCTTGAGAGCCCCATTTTTCGAATCCAAAAATGTTAACGCCTCATCTGATTTACCTAAGGCTTTAAGTATATCCGCCTTCGTTTGGATAGCTACAACGAATTCCGGGTCAATTTCTAATGCTAACTCTACAAATTTTAAAGCGGGTTCTAACTCGCCCTTCCTTCTAAAATTATGCGCTTTATTATTAAGAGCTAATTTGCTTCTTGAATTAAGTTCTAATATCTCATCATAACAGAACGTAGATTCGTTGAGCTGATCAATTTTCTCTAGAATGTATCCTTTAGTAAGGAGAGCTTCTTGATTTTTTGGTGTAATCTCAAGAGACTTGTTCAAAAACATAAGTGCATCTTCAACACGTTCGAGAGAAAAGAAGAACATGCTTATTTTCTGATAAATTAATGCTTTGATATTTATATCGACATCTTTCAATCCGATTAAAGCATCTTTGAGAATATCTGCAAGTTCGTTGGGATTATTGATATTAGTTTCCTTCTTAACTTGCAAATGGAACTCAACACCGAATCGTTCACCAAGATTCGCTGATTGCTGAATTATTGTTTGTGGAGCACTTGAATCTACGAGAGGGGGTACTTCTTCATCTAGAAAGTATGTTTTGCAAATGTTTGGTAATTCCCAAAGCATGTCAATAAAAATAGTTCCCGTCCAGTCACTGACTTGACACTTATTACTTTTGTTCCATTTTTCAATTTCTGTTTTAGTGTCAGACGTCATATCTTTATTTGACATGACAACATATCTATCAATCCCTTCATTCTGAGCTTTAATTACCTCTGTGGAAAATGCTTTATAATTGAGAGGCGTTTCATCATAACGCTTACATTGAAACCAAATCTTTTGAGTTATCGTTTCCTTCCCTAGTTTTTGGACGGATTCGGCTTCTATGTCTCTTCCACCATCTGCACCTTTGCCCCTGGGTTTAATGTTTTGGAAATTATTCCCACGTAGAATATCATAACAAAGTTCTTGGAAAGCCTGATCTGATAAATTTAATATCAATTTTTTCCATTCATCTCTTGTTTTAAATTTTTTCTGATTCATCTTATAATCTGTCCCCAATCCTTTCTTCAATCGTCCTTTAGGTCGCCTTCGAGACCGTCTCGAAGGCTACGAAGTTCCTCCGCAATCTCTAGATTCGTAGAACTTTTTTAAACATTGTCACAATAAACTTGTTTGGCAAAATATCATCTTTTTGGCAGTTTCTCACGTGGAGCTATGTACGGCTTAAGGGTCTCGTACAACAAACTTGTTTCTTCTTCCGAAAAAGGGTGTGCAGCTCCTAAGCTTATTTTTGAGTTGCGAAGATTAAAATATATTTCTGCGCCTCTACTATTGCAAGTTCTGCACTCACTAAAATATCCCAAGTACATATTGGCAGGTATCTTGTCCACTGCGCCACTTTGGCGTAGCTCTCGCATAGCTTTGAGAATAGGAACATAACGAGAATCTTCAACTCTTGTCTCTAATCGGCACCTATCAAAAATACCCTCGGTGAAAGTCACTTTCGGACAAATTTTCTTAAGTTCGCTCCTAACACTTCTCGCCAGTTTAGTCAAGCTTGCATCTGACTTTAAAACAAAATCTAATAGACTAATATCTTCGGACATTTTCAAGCACCGTTCCTAAGGCGCATAGAAGTCATAAAAAGCTTATTGCTCTTAAACATCGCCATACTACGCTGGTTTGGCATAATCCCTTCTTTCAACCAGAAATTCGCGTTTCAGCAAGCTTACAGGCATCCAAGACCTCGCTCAATACCGCTGCACTAAACCGCAGAGGTTTTTGGGAAAATCTTGCAAAACTATCTAGTCTATTGAGACGATGTTTCTGCTGGTTTTAGTATTGTATATTTTCTGATGGCAACTATTTTGTTGCCGAAGTGATCGATTATGGCTTTTGCAACTTTTTGCTCATTCGGGCCTTTGATAACAACTCTCCCGGTGTAGGTGTTTACGTAGCTCTGGCTTGGAAAGTCTCCTATCTCTTGGTCAACCTTCTCGAATGTGTTGACCTTGCAATCATCCAGCTCGAACCTTGTATGCACCGTAAGAACATGCTCAAGATCTCTGGGTGCGCTGATTACCATATGCGCCCCGTTCTGTACGAGGTAGTTCTGCAAAGCATATTGTTGCTCTAATTGAGACCTAGCTCCGTTAAGCACAATAGGGCTATGGCTTAGTACTATCATAAAACTCGATTTTGAAGCACGATTTATAAGTTTAAGTATTGATTAAAGGTTTTGATTTCACCTTATGTGCGGCACTCTTTGAGTTACGTAATCGAAATAAAACGTGCCCATCTGCTCAAAAAATCCTTCGTATTTTTTTATTATATCTTCAGCAGGCATATTATTGCCTTTAAGGCCCTCAAGGATTTGGGTCAGTCCGCCCTTCGCGTCTGTAAACTCCCTAGCTATCTTCTCCAGAGCGTTTTCCCTGTCACATTCATGTTTAACGTGCTTGTTGAATGCCTCTATGAATGGTATAACTGCCCTTCGGGTTTCAACGTCCTTCGTATACACTAGATAATCAGTCACATTGGTACAAAGCTTCAATTTTTTGTATGCTTCATATCCTGCCAGCCAGGCATCACAAAGTTTTATGCCCTTTTCCAGTTTTTTGTAAGTATCATCATTAACTTTAACTCTGCAATCATCAAGCCCAAAAACAGTAGAATCAGCTTTGCCGCTCAAAACCATTGCGTCAGTAAGAATTTCTGTTTCTTCTCCCATTTAAGCGCGGAATAAAGATAAGCATAAAAGCATTTTTATACTTCAGTAAATATCATATAAGTATGGCCGAAGACGACGTTCAAGCTAATTCTATGCCTGCTATCATACCAGCACAGCAGACTCCAAAAATTATTTCCCGTGGTGTGCCGGCAAAAGAAAGTTTATGGCTCGACGATGTTCGCAAGAGAAGAGATGAATGGCAATATCACAAAAAAGTTCGTTTGGAATTAAATCACTTATTGCAGATTGTTTTCCCTAAACAATATCAGCCTAAATATTTTGATATAAGCTTAAACTTTATGATCGCTTTGCTTGAAAAAGGCAGGCTTGAAGGAGCCGATACTGGCTCTTTTATAGCAAAAAACAGCTACAGCAAGGCCACTTTTTACAATGTTATTTTGCCTCGCTTGAAGAAAGTAGGCATGGTTCGCCTGCTCAGAGAAGAGTTCAATCAATCCAAGGACAAGCAGAAATACTATAGGAAAATCATAGAACCCTCAAAGCAATTCTCAATATTTTTCAAAAAGCTTGGAGAAGAATACGAAACAATTTTGGATACTGCTGAGGCAAAAAGACCAAAATCTGAGCAAGACAAAAGTTCTAATCTTTAATTAGACATTTTAATCCTGCTTTATTTGTGCTTATGTATCTCAATTAAATTTTTTTGCAGATTTGGACGGATTTTAAATTTCGTTTTTTTAGTTACTCCCATACTTTCCGCAACATCTTTTGGCAAAGTTATGGCCCAGCTCGAGCCGATTCTCAAAACATTTCGGAAATAATATGGCGCTAATTTTTTCTGTTCTAATTTTGCCAGGGCCTTCATTGCCAAATGCTCGGGAAAAACCTTTTTTCCGCATTTTCCGCACTTCAGTGCCTCAATTCGCATTTCGTTAAAAGTTGCGAAACTTTTTTTCATCTCGATTCCGCAGTCAATACAAAACTCACTCATTTTGGCCTACCTCCTCTGATTTCTAATTTAATTTAGTATAATATATAGTACAACTATATATAATTTTTGGTTTAATTTTTAGTTAAACTATGTTTTTTGAAAAATTAAAAATTTTAATCAGAATTCTGTAAATATTGCAAATAAAAATAAAAGTGAGGAGGAAAGAAATAAAAATTTTAATCAAAATTTTAGAAACCCCTGGAAAGGATCCAAAAAAATCCCGAGGGCAAAAAGAAACCTTGAAAAGACCGATTATTTGCTATATAGTGTGCAATATAGCAAACTTAATAAAGTGTGAGAAAATAGAAATGATTATATACCAGAATATACAATTCCAAGGATAAGCTTTGGAGGAAAAATGCTAGCATACGTTTTACTCGGAGTAAGCCCAAACACAGAGGACAAAGTCTTCAAGAAAGTCAAAATCTTGAAGGAAGTGAGAGATACTCATCTTTTATTTGGTTCATGGGATATAATCGCGACTGTCGAAGTTAACTCAGTTGCCGGATTAAATGAATTCATGCTTGAAAAGATAAGAAAGATCCCTGAAGTCACCTTAACCGCTACAATGATTGTAGCTAAATAATCTTAACAAGCTTTCTGCAATTGATTTCTTATGAACGTAAAGACGCTCGTAGAAAAGGTGCTTCAAGAAAAGCCCAAGCTAGATAATTTCTGTGACGTTCAATTTGAACTCGCGGTTAAAAAAGGCATCAACGGACCTAGTGAAGAGGTTATTTACCAAGTTCTGCAAGAAATGGGCTTCAAGCTCTACACTCCTGAGCTTGAGAAAAACCTGCAGCTTCTAATGCCTAGAAGAGCTAGTGAAATACTTGGCGGTATGCTTGTCAATGAGCTCAAGAATTTCTACGAGCTAGCAAAGAAAACAAAGGCACGCATAGAGCTCCTTGAAATTGCTGAGCGCGGCTACATCTGGCATTGCAGGGCAGGCAAAAAAGAATACATAATAAAGCCCTTCCAAGACAGCAAGGAATTCAAAATAGCGCCCCTGGCTGCGAAAATCGGTGTCGGACCCAAGATTTTCGAAATAAGCCTCGAATCCTTGGTTGAAGAATTCATTACGGGACCTTGTTTTGGAGACTTTGATTTGAAGCCTGAAAAACTTGGCAAATGTCTCGGCAGAATTTATGGCTTGCTCCACAAGGAAGGCATTTTGTACGGGGACAGAATTATTGACCATCTCTTCTTTCCCCCGGGAAGGAAGCCAGTACTCATAGATTATGGCTCATCAGAATTCGGCAAAGATTTTTCATTTGATTCGGATATGGCACACATGCATCTGAAATCGGATGCTGCGAAATGCTCTTTCGCAAATGTATACGCTTCGATTATGGCAGGTCTAATATGAGAGATTACAGCAATTTTGGCATAAACAACAGAGTAGATGACCACGAAAGTTATCTTGCTATCTATATTAGTGTCTTGCTTAAAAATAATCCGCTGCATTACGTTGGTTTCATTGAATGCATTTATTTCAAAAAAAATAAATCACTGACAATCGAAGATATGAACACGCGACCTGAGTTCTGGAGAAAAGGGCTTGGACTGTTAAGGATTTCCGAAGTTCTAAAACTCCTGAAAGAAAAGAACCTAGAAATAGAGACTGTGGTTGCTGAAGGCGTAGGATGCTATTCTCCAACACCTGAAATTAGGTCAGGTGTCGAGGCATTTTGGAGCTCGCTTGGCTTCAAAGCATCTGAGCAGGATAAATGGCTTGAGGAATGGACTGCTGACGGTAAAACATTAGAAACAAAACTTAAAGAAAAGCTCTGATTTTATGCGGCCTTGGCTGCTACAGCTGGTTTCTTGCCTACGAATCTTGGCATCTGCAATGGCGGAGGCAATCTTAGCTGGTCTGCCATGGCAATTACCTGCAGGTATCCCAATTCCAAAGCTCTGTTCATAACAGGCAGAAGCAGTTTATCGTCCTCAATTTTCTTCTTGTCTGCCCATGTTTTTTCTATCTCATTTAACTTCTTCTGGTCATCAATGTAGAAGACTTCGCCTTCTACGTCAATTATGCCTGCATTCTCACCGTATTTAGAAGTGAATGTGAATCCGAAAGCTATTCCCTGCTTCTTTTCGCCGCCAACTCCGAATTCCCTTTTTTCAACAGATTTGAGCTGAATGTTATTTGTGATAGCCATTTTGCGCTCTAGCTGTTTTCTAGATCCTGATATTTTGTTTAATTGTTCGCCTACAATCATTCCAACCATTAATATCACCTGTAAATCTCCGCTATCTCAAGCTTTTTAATCCTTTTGCGAGCAAGCTTTTCATGGTAAAAGCGAAACCCTCTGAAGTTAATGTCTGCGATGAAATGTATGAAGTTGCATCTAAATTAGTGCCCAAAAACAATAAGGATTCTGAACCATATGCCTTAGTTATTCAAGTTAAACATGAAACGATATGCAACGCAACTTACTTTTTGACTGCTTATAACACCACACCAGACATAGATATCTTTTGCGACCGAGAAGCTAGAATTACTAATTTCAAACAACCCGTAATTGCCAAATACAACGGCGAAGACGTACAATTACAAATCACTAGACCCATTAGCGGTCTTTCACACCTTGAAAAACTCCTGCTTACAATCAACACTTGCAAGGAGTTTGAAGAAATAGTTCTGAAAGAGAAGAGCGCGCTGATCAAATAAAGCGGGCCCGAAGGGATTTGAACCCTGGTTTAACGCTCCGCAAGCGTCTGTCCTCTTTGTTAATTGCAAATTACTCTGCAATTAAATCCAAGCTAGACGACGGGCCCATCAATTTCCGTAATCTTTCGATCCTTTGCAGCTGTTTTGGATTGCTACTACCAATTTCTTCGAGCCACTTTTTAAACATAACTGGACCATTTAGAACTACAGTGTACTTGTAAACGGCTGGCTTAAACCCGAGCAAACCTAGCATCTTTTGCAAATCTCTTATTAGCAGCTCAGATTTTATCGTTATACTTATCTTTGGATAAAATTTCTTTTTAGGCACACCATAAGCACAACCATCTGTATCGAACACTCCTCTTAAAAGTGCTCTAAAAATTTCTTTATTTCGGCTTTCAAATATAATCTTTGGAACTCTGATTCTATGTATCTTCTCTCCGATAGGCAAACCTAAAACTTTGCTTTTGAATTCAAATATCGCTTTAGAGCCAAGTTCAAATCCGCATGCATCGTAACGTTTTATCAAATTCAATTTAATGCCATAGAGCTTCTCGTACAACTCAAATAAGTAACCTGTATAGTAATTCTCCTCGTTGTATCCCCCGCGTACAGAAAAATAATACTTTTTATTTGGCAAAGTTCCATCGCCGATGTGTACTCCAATTTCTTCGGCCAGCATTGGCGTCAAACTCTTGGGCAATATTATATTGCGCCTCACGTCATTTTTACTAAAAGAAACTTTACTAGTATTCAGAGTTATTTCCTTACTTCGAAAATAAGATTCGTTTACTTTTGTATTTTGTTCGACTTCGCGCAAGGATTTCTGTATTTTGCCTCTCCTTATGGCTTTTTTATGCAAACTTTTGTTATCCGCAATCCATCTCCTTAATTTTTTCGCGGCTTTTTTGCCGCCTAGTTTGAATGCTTCAGCATATAGTGGATTTCCTCCAACTTTTACGCCAGTTTTGCCTCCCTTAACTCGCCCCCAGTTTTCATTTTGTTTGTCGATAAGTTTGTATTGAAAACCAGAGGGCACCAAACTTTCAGGAATGTAGCTTTTACCAGATCGCCATTTTTTTAGGCAACTTACACTTACCCCGAGATGCTCGGCAAGTTCTGCGTTAGTAACAGTTCTGTTAAGCTCTTTTAATTTCTCAAATAGTTTTATTCTTGAGCTATTGTCCAGCAACAATCGCATACTGAAATTATACCTAAGTTCTATTTAAGCCTTACTACGTAACCAATAAATTTTAAACGGCACTTGAGAATGGTTGTATATAGCCCCGTCGTCCAGCGGTCAAACTAAGCTCAATATTTGAGCTAGGACTTGGGATACAAGCCTCTGGAGCTTGGGACACCGGTTCGAATCCGGTCGGGGCTATTTCTTTTTCTCGACTCTGACGTTAAGGGGCCCGACACCCGCCAGCGATGGCAAGATATGTGACAATAATTGCTCTGCGCTAAGCTTTCTGACTTTACCATTTGGGCTGGTTTGCGTCCAGCCAGTCTTCTCTCTGCGGTAAATCTGCGTATAACCGCGTTTAGTTGAGACGTAGATTATACATTCATCATTCTTCATGCACTTTCCTCTTTTAGGAACTTTTAAAAGTTGCCAACTAAAGTAAATGCCATGTTAAGTGAAACAATCCAAGACATAAGTTCATTCGGTGGAAATCCGATTTACTTTGCTGTCGCTTTCTTCTTTCTGATTACACAGAAATTTGCCCAATTATGGACTTTGGCAATAATGCTGATAATTGCATATCTTGTGACGCTGGCAATCAGACTTGCGTGGTGGGAAGAAAGGCCAGACCATCAGAAATACAAAAATCTGTGGGAAAAATTTGATTCGGGCGGATTCCCAAGCTTGCATGCAATGAGAGCCACACTATTAGCGTTAGTAGTGATGTTTTATTTCAACAACATGCTGGCGATGATAGTATTCGCAGCAGGCATAGCGGCAACTGCTTATGCCCGAGTTTGGATGAAAAGGCACCATCCACGAGACGTAGTTGCGGGAATTATTCTGGGAATAATAATTTACTTCATAACAGCAAACTTTATTATCACCCTGTTTTTCTGACTAAAAATGCCAAAATTATTTGAAGAGCAGACCAAGAAGGGACTGACTTTCGTAACCTCAATGGGCACTTTTGTAACATACAAATGCAACAATTGCAGCTATCAATTTTCCAAGAACACTATAACAAAATCTCCGCTGCTTTGCCCAATGTGCGGAAACACAAACTAAGCGCACTAAGAAAAATTATAAATAGCGAAATCTAAGTATCTCTATATGACTAAGATTACAAACGTGCAGAGAAAACAAATTCTCAGATTTGCAGAAGAAAATTGCAAAAACAATGACCTTAATCATGATTTCAGGCATGCAAAGCTAACTGCGAAGTTTGCATTATTATTAGCGAAACTTGAAGGCGCGGACAAGGAAGCCTGCGAGATTGCAGGATTGCTGCATGACGTTTCACACAGAATTTCAAAAGAGCATCACGCAAAGCTAGGAGCAGACTCTGTTAAACAATTTCTTAAGAAGATAAAAGTCGATCCAAAATTAGCAAACAAGATTTGCCTAGCCATAGCGCACCACAACCAACGCTCATACGCTGCAGATAAAAGAGCTAAAACACAGGAAGAAAAGGTTGTTTTCGATGCTGACCGCTTGTCAGCTCTTGGGCCAATGGGTTTCTGCAGGGATTTCACATATTGTTTGCTTTACCAAAAAATGCATCCATACGATGCGGTTATAGATGGCAAGAATTATGTTTTGACAAGATACAACCAACTGAAAACAAAAAGTGCCAAAAAAATTGGGAAGAAACCACAGGAAGTAATGGACGCGTTTTACAGGATTTTTGAGAGCCAGCAAAAACCATAAATAGCGCTCAGGAGAAGTATTAGTATGGCCACTAAGAAACCTAAGCAGAGTTTTGTATGCGGGGAATGCGGCACAAAATCAGATTTCCCTGATATGCATCATAACATGCCCATGGAAGCTCAACAGCCCTATGAGGAAGAGCGCATTGAATACGAATGCAGCAAATGTGGCTACAGGTCTGCAACACAAATAATACACCACGGAAAGATGATGCGTCTTGTGAAGAAACCAAAATGAAAAAGAAAAAAACTGCCGGAAAGAAACCTATTGCCAGAACCAGATTAATCGAATTCTACGGCAGGGATTGCCCTCACTGCACTATAATGGAAGCACTTATCGCAAAATTAGTCCAGGAAACAGGCGCAAAAATCGAGAAACTGGAAGTCTGGTATGACGATAAGAACATGAAGCTAATGAAAAAATGCGACAAAGGTTGTTGCGGCGGAGTTCCATTCTTTTATAATGAAAAAACCGGCAAATGGCTCTGCGGTGCAGTAGATTATGATGCTCTGAAGAAGTGGGCTCTAGACTAAGTATTTCCCTGTTTTCAAATCCTTTATCTTGATTGCACCAACAGGACATACTTGCGCAGCTTCTTTATGTTTCTTCAGGTCCTTTTCATCGATTTCTAGTGTGTACAAATCGCCTTTCTTTTTCGCACCTTTGATTTCGACTTTGCCTTCGTCATCAAGCTCTCTTATATCTGGCGTTACAGCAACACAAGCGCCACATCCGATGCACAAATCACGGTGATATTCAACCAAGTACTTTGCCATTTCAAAACCTACGGCAAAGGATATTAAAAACTTTATATTACTGTAATTCTAGATTTGAACATGGCAAAACCCAAGAAAAAACCAAAAAAGTCCAAAGAAGAAAAAGAAGAGAAAAACGAAGCTGAGCACGAAGAGCAGGATGTCGAAACTGAAGAAAAAGAGGAAGAAGCCGAAGAGAAAGAAATGGACTATGAGGAAGGCATAGAATCTGACATCGAGCAAGAAGAGACTGAGGGCTGATTTTCGCAATCATTATATACAAAAAAGCACTCTAATAGACAAAGGAGGCGAACCATGAACCCAAAAACATTAGGTGCTATACAGTTAATTCTGGCGCTACTAGCAATACTTTTTGTCTACGTACCAATGGGCTTGCCAGCATACATGCCTGTAATGTGGCTAGCGCTAGCCTTTGTAGTAACAGCAATACACCACTTTACTGAAAAAGGCCAACACTAAGCACAACTTTTTTTATTTTATTTATGTCTTTTGAAGAATTCTACTTGTCTTTCGTGATTCAAAGCTCTGGCCCTACTCGGAAAAGTGCCTAAATTCCATCTTTTTCCAGTTTTTGGGTTTATTTTCAAGCTATAAAGACGCCACTTATTCTTTCCTATTTTGCGGATTACCATTTTAATTTAATATGAAAATAAGATAATTCAAAAATGAGGCAAAACTTACCCACAGTATGTAAGGTATCATCAAGTAAGCTGCTGTCTTTGAAATCTTGTAAAATTTAACAATTGTCAACAACACCGCGAACCACAGAATGATTATTCCAATCAGTCCATAAATCGGGGATTTCAGTCCGAAGAACAATACTGACCACAACAGATTCAGGAATAATTGCACTCCAAATACCTTGGTTGCAATTCCCTTCTGCTTATTTTTTGATACTTGAACCAAGTATAATGCGATTGCCATTAAGAAATAAAGAATAATCCAGACCGCTCCAATCACGCTTCCAGGTGGAGTAAAAGAAGGCTTATTCAACGATGCATACCACGTAGGTATTGCTGGCGTGGTAAACACAGAGCCCGCGATTCCTATGGACTGGCAAAGAAGAACTGCTAAAATCAGAGTTTTCCAATCGATTTTCATTTCAGCAAGGAAGATTGCATTTTTTGCAGCATTTTTCCCAAGGTATCTTGCTGCCGCATACGCTACATAATTGTTTCTTTGCTACTTTCTTTTTCTTAGCTTTCATTGTGCTGTAAAGCCTCCATCTACTGATAGAGCATGACCTGTTACAAAACTTGAGTCACCTGATGCTAAAAACAACGCCGCTTTTGCTATTTCTTCTGGCTGACCTAATCTTCCGAGAGGATGTTGCATTGCCAGTTGCTTCTCAACAGCTTTAGGGTCCGGAGCCGCGTCAATAAAACGGCGAATCATTGGTGTGTTGATAGCGCCAGGGCATATGCAATTTACCCTGATCTTTGGCGCTAACTCCAGAGCAAGTGATTTAGTGAATAAGACAACTCCACCTTTTGACGCGCTGTAAGCAGTCAAGTTAGCAGAGCCGACAAGCCCCAAAGCCGATGCCGTGTTTATTATTGCACTGCCTTCAAGCATGTGCGGAATCGCATATTTCGAGCACAAAAACATTCCTTTCAGATTTATGGCTAAAACACGATCCCAGTCATCTTCTGTCGTAATCGAAATTGGTTTTTGCAATTCCACGCCAGCATTATTATAGAGAATGTCAATTTTCTTGTATTTCTTTGCAACTTCGTCAATCATCTTTTTGACTTCATTTTCTTTGGAGACATCTGCTTTTACCGCAAAGGCTTCTCCGCCCGCTTGTTTAATTAAAGTAACAACATAATCCGCTTCATCTTTAGAATGGCTGTAATTGACTGCGACTTTTGCTCCTTCCTTTGCGAAAAGCAATGCTGTTGCCCTGCCTATTCCAGAACTAGCGCCCGTGATTAAAGCAACCTTACCTTGCAATCTCATGGCCAATAATTTAGAAGCAAAACTCGTATTTAAGTCATACGCTTATAACTAAGCAGTTGAAGGTTAGTTTTTAATATCTCAAATTGCTGATAAAAGTATGCCACTGTATTACACAAGAGCCGGAGACACTGGTGAGACTGGCCTGTTCGATGCCAGCAGAATTGGCAAAGACAAATTAAAGGTAGAGGCATTTGGCTCCGTTGATGAATTAAACTCATTCATTGGACTTGCGAGAGCTTTCTGTGAAGACAAAGAGATAGATTCTATTTTGGAAAAAATACAGAAGGAATTGTTCATAGTTGGAGCTGACTTGGCAACGCCTTCTCCATCGAAAACTCACAGCAAGATTTCAAGAATAAATCCCGACCACATCCAGGAATTGGAAAAGGACATCGATAACATCGCCAAGAAAATAAAGCCATTGGAAAAATTCATTTTGCCAGGCGGCAATCTGCTTGCAGCCCATCTGCAAGTAACTAGGGCTGTCTGCCGAAGAGCTGAAAGGCGTGCCGTTATTTTAGAAAAGGAAGAAAAAATCAACAGGAACGTTCTGTCTTATTTGAACAGATTATCCTCACTGCTGTTTGTGCTAGCCAGATATGCAAACGCGAAAACTCACACAAAGGAAATTGAGTGGAGCGGTTAGATTTTTAAAACCGAATTCTGAGATTTTTGCATGCTATTCACGGCCTGGGAATTGATTCAGATTGTTATCACGATAGTAGCAGTTGGATTTATCTTCTCGGGAAGTTTCCGTAAACCAAAAACTGAATCTGAATTTGGTTTGGAGCTGGAAGAAAGCTGGACCAAGAAACTCTTGGACTTAGACAACATCAAATATGCTGCCTTGATTGCAGCACCCGCAGTCATTTTTCACGAATTAGGCCATAAATTTTTAGCCTTGTATTTCGGCTTTAGTGCAGTTTACCAGGCCAGCTTCTGGGGCCTAGGACTCGGAATAATCCTACGATTATTTTCACCGGGATTAATCTTCTTTATTCCAGGTTATGTCTCTGTGTCAGGCATGGGCTCTGCATTTGATTTCGGTTTGGTCTCTTTGATAGGTCCATTAGTAAATTTGATAATATTTGGAATTTGCACGCTTGCTATCCGCCAGAATTGGGCACCCAAATACGAAAGAATCCTGTATTTGAGCAAGCAAATTAATCTCTGGCTCTTTATCTTTAATATGCTGCCAATCCCAGGTTTAGATGGGTTCAAATTCTATCAGGGGCTTTACGGCCTCTTGTAAGAAAATTTAAAAGATACTACATTGAATTGATTTTATGGCTAAAGTTTATGATGTGATTATTTTAGGCGCTGGTCCTGCTGGTTTGACAGCTGCTATCTACGCCTGCAGGCGCGAACTGAAAACTCTTGTTATCAGCAAAGATACTGGCGGGCAAATCACAAAAGCGCATTCAATGGAGAATTTCCCTGGTTTTGAAAAAATCATGGGCGCGGAATTAGCACAAAAGATGGCTGCGCAGGCTGAAAAGCTTGGTGCTGAAATCATCTTTGAAGAGGTTACTTCTATTGACAAGAAAGGAAAAAACTTTGCTGTAAAAACAACAAAAAACTATGAAGGCAAAGCTTTGATAGTTGCCTATGGAAAAACGCCAAGGAACATTGGCGTTCCTGGCGAAGAAAAATATTCTGGCAAAGGTGTTAGTTACTGTGCAACCTGCGACATGCCAATCTTCAAAAACAAAACCATTGCGATAGTTGGTGGCGGAGATTCTGCACTTGACGCTGCACTCTACGGTGCAAATATTGCGAAGAAAGTCTACATCATTCACAGAAGAGATGAATTCAGGGCTGCTGAAATTGCAACAAAGGCAGCAAAGAAAGTAAAGACTATTGAGTTTGTTTTGAGTTCAATACCTAAAGAAATCAAAGGTGACAAATTTGTTAAGTCTATTGTTGTTGAAAATGTAAATACTCGTGAAACAAAAGAAATTCCTGTTGACGGAATTTTTGTTGAAATTGGCTACGAAGTAAAAACGGAAATGGTTTCTCATCTCGTGAAACTGGATAATTACAAGCAGATAATCATCGATAACCTATGTGCAACTTCTCAACCAGGAATTTTTGCTGCCGGCGACATTACAAACACGCCAATAAAACAGGCGGTTGTTGCGGCAGGCGAGGGCGCAAAAGCAGCGCTAACAGCCTATAACTGGCTGCACCAAGTTAAAACCACAATAACGACAGACTGGGGCAATAAGAAATAATCCCGCAATACTTAAGAAATCTTACAATTCGCAAAACACATGAATTATTGTAAAAGGTATGCTAAGCAGCTAATAAATGCAGAAAAGGTAGCACTTGTAGCTATGTGCTACCTCGCACCTTCTTTACGCTACGACGGCAAATGGCCCGAGGCTCAACCACATCTAGAGTTCGTGGAATTCTTTTGGTATCACAAAATACCAATGGTGCAAGTGCGTTACTGCCCCGAATCAGAGTATATGCGTTTGGGTGAAAGACCGCCAGCGACAAAAGATATGTACGATAATAAAAAATTTAGAAAAATCTGCGGGGACGTGGTTAGAAAAGATATTTTGCCTGAAGTATTACCTCTGAAAGGCCAATTATTTTACATTGGCGTCCAGAAATCACCAAGCTGCGCATGCACTATTACTACCGCAGGTCCGGATATGGAGCATTCTGAAATTGTAGCTGGCCAAGGCATTTTTGTTGAAGAGCTCGTAAAGATATTAAATGAAAACAACAGACACATTACTTTAGTTGATATGAGATTTAAGCACAGGGATTTTAGCGCCTTAGAAAAAGCTTTGGGACTTTAATTATTTCAACAGCTCGATTATCTTCTTGGGCTCGGCTTTGCCTCTGAGCTTTCCCATTATCACGCCTTGCAATTTTTCTTTTGGTATATCTTTGAACTGAGCTTTCAGTTTTTCAATTTCTTTTTTCAAATCAGTGTCTGAAAGCTTTACAAATTTCTTTGTGATATCATCAAGTTTCTCACCTTTTGACAAATCAATAAAGACATCGAGCAAGGCTTCTTTTGCTACTTTCCCTTTATCCAACAGGTTCAGTACTTCGTCATACTGCTCGTTTGCGAATTTAACTTCCTTGCCTGTTTTTCTTTTTACTTCGGATTCAGTTGAAAAGATTGCTGAAGCAATCACTGAAGGTTTCACATTCTTGAATTTTGAAAATAGTGATTCTATGAATGAAAATCTGACGTCGTGAACAACCTGCTTTGCTAAATCTTCGGATAAACCTAACTTTATGAATTTATTTTCTTTGTCTTTGAAAGATTCAGGTATTTTCATTCTCGCAACTCTTTCCTTGTCAATTTTGATGAGAGGAATATCCGTCTCTGGATACATTCTTGCGGCTCCAGTTATAGGTCTGAGGAACTTGCTGCTAAGGTCAGGTAAAATATTTCGAACATGCTGTTCGATTTTCTCGCCTTTCTTGATCACTTCCTGCTGTCTTTCAATTTCCTTCTTGACAATTTCAGGCATATGCGGTAATTCCTGCACGCCTTTTAATTCGACTCGCGGGTGCCCCGTTATCGAGACGTTAACATCCTGCGTTATTGATCCGATTCCGCGCATTACTTTGCCCGTAGAACGCAAAAGCATGCCGAGCGTCTCTGCAAGCTCCTTGACTTGCTCAGGAGTTTTGCAGTCCGGAGCAGTTGCAATTTCGACTTCTGAAATTCCTAACCTATCGAGCCTGAAAGTAACAGACTCTGGTGTCTCTGCAGTGCGACGAGCTGCATCTTCTTCGAGATAAACATTTTGTATTCCTACCTTGCCAAAACTTGTTTCTACAAAACCATCATGGCCAATCAAGGCAGTTCTTTGGAAGCCCGAAGTATTTGAGCCGTTCACAACTGTTTTTCTCATTACTTGAGCAACATCAAGAATTTCACAATGCAGCATTTTCGCAATCAGCAAAGCAGTACTTAGTGCTTCCTGATTTATTGGATGCGGCGGCTCCTCGTCCAATTCAACAAGGCAATTTGTATCTGAGTAAGCTTCGTAAATGTAAAATTTCCTTTTCTTTTTTTCAAAAAGTGCTGCTGGGTCGATTTTTCCTGTTTCGCCAGCTAATGGCCTCAATTCCCTTTTGATTGTAAAACTCGGAGTATCCGTCCTGATAACAGAAGGGCACTCACAGTAAAGTTTGTGCGTATCCAACCGCTGATGTACTTCGATTCCTGACTTCAATCCTAGTTTTGCGTAATCCATTTTTAATAAAGGAACGAATCCGATTCTATTCTTTTATTTATCTCACCAGAGATATTCTCGAGCATCAATTTCTTTGCCTGGGCAGGGTCTTTTGTTCTGCCCAAAACAATTCCTAATTTCACATAGGCTGTTTCTGGAAGCATGTCTTCCAAAAATATAACGCCGGCGTTGTGCAATAACCTAGCGTTTGCATAAACAAAAGGATCAAGTCTGCCATAAATCGTCTGTGGCGCAAAGCAAACTAAAACTCCTTTTTCAATTGCCGATTTAATGGCGGGTAACCATGAATTCTTTTTCTGCAAAGGATTTACGGCAACATGACCGAGACCTGTTGCTTCGATTACTATTCCTTTGTAGCCCTTTTCCACAAGGCTTTCAAAAATTTCAGGGTCTGCGCCGGGGAAATACTTTAGCAACGCAATTTTTGTTTCAAATCTTGTATCCAAAACCGTTTCGGCGCGGTGATCTCGTCTTGGACAGAAATTTTTATTTATGATTTCAATTTTTCCAGAAGGCCATATCTTTGCAAAGGGCAATTCATTAATTGGCCTGAATGCATCTCTTCTGCTGGTATGCATTTTTCTGACTTTTGTGCCCCTTGTTGCGAAGCAATAGTCATCTGATTCTGTCGCGTGCATAACAACTGCAACTTCGGCTATTTCTGATTTGCAGTAATGAGCTGCACAGATCAAGTTCTGGGCACCATCAAAAGAGCCTCTATCGGAGCTTCTTTGACCGCCAACAAGTGCAACTGGCTTCGACAGATTTTTCAGCATAAATGAAAGAGCTGCAGCAGTGTAATGTAAAATGTCAGTACCGTGTGTGACAATAACGCCCGAAATCTCGTCATCTTTCAATTCTTGCTCAACCAATTCTGCAATTTTTTTCCATTCTTGTGCGGACATATCTTCAGACAGCACCGAAAATGGCTGGTGAATTCGCTTTATGTTAACAATGTCATTGAGCTCTGGAATTGTGAGCAACAGCTCGTCAGCAGACTTCAGGGGAGCAACTGCGCCTGTTTTGTAATCAACTCTTGATGTTATTGTTCCGCCGGTCGTAATTATAGAAATGAAAGGCAACTCCTTGAAAGGCGGCCTGTAAGTCGGCAGGCCTTCAAATTTCTCTTCCCCTATTTTCTTTGCCGTTATGTCTTTTGTTATCCTTATTGGCAGATTATAACCGGAAGCTAATTTCAGAATTAGAAGGTCTTTCTCCTCTTCAGGTGCTGGCATCACAACGCCAGTAAAAGTCTCTGTCTTTGTCTTGACTTCAACCCGGTCTCCAACTTTGAACATAGCGCTCTTTCTTATCAGAGGTATATAAATTTTAAATATTGCTAATTTTAAACGAGTTTAATTTGCTATAGTGCGCAGTTTATGAAACATTCATTTTTCCATATTTACTGCACTTTGATTTTCAGTTACAGCTTTTCACAACTAATCAGTTCATTGCAATATTCATTTTCGATTTTTTCCAAAAGAAATCCTGGTTTAGTTTGAAAATTTATTACTATTTTATTACTTCAAAAAATCGGCTTGCTGAAACCACGTACCAGGTTTGCGTTTGAATTTCATCTGGATTTCAAATGCGTTTCCTGTAGAAAAATCGTACACGATTGACTTTGTATGCTTGAGTAAACTATTCTTTATATATAAGCGCGTTTCATAATATGAAACATACAAACTAAAAATGAAACGCTAATGGGGTGCTTATCTAGAATAACCTGACGCGTTCATATAAGTTTGGAGGTACCGGTTTAACCGGAATTTGGCCATGGAATTTATTGTACAAGATGCGCTGAAAACAGCGGCAAACAAACCAGAAGACGATTTTATTGTGGGGCATGCCAATATAAAAGTTGTAGGTTGCGGTGGTGCAGGAATTAATGCCACTGACTGGCTATACAAGAAGGGAATCAAGGGCGCAGAAATCATCGGTTTAAACACTGATAAATTGCACCTTGATAACAGAGAAGCTGACAGGAAAATCCTAATCGGCAAGGACTTAACACGCGGTTTAGGTTGTGGTGGTTTCCCAGAGAAAGGCCACGAAGCTGCTAAAGAGTCCGTCACAGAAATTAAGGAAGCAATCAAAGGCGCAGACATGGTTTTTGTATGCGCAGGTCTTGGTGGAGGTACCGGAACAGGTGCTGCACCAGTAGTAGCTCAACTAGCTAAAGACATGGGCTGCATCGTAATTGGTGTCGTAACCATGCCATTCGGCATTGAAAAAGCAAGAATCGACAAAGCCGAATACGGTTTGAAACAATTGAGAAACTGCTCAGACACAGTAATAGTAATTGATAACAATAGGTTAGCAGACATTGCAGGCAACCTGCCAATACAACAGGCATTTGCAGTTGCCAACGAATTGATTGCAACAATGATCAAAGGAATTGTAGAAATAATTGCAGTTCCAAGCTTGATTAACCTAGACTATGCTGATGTCAAAGCCATCATGTCAAAAGGCGGAGTATCAGTCATAGGAATTGGTGAATCTGACACTGAAAACAAAGTTGAGGAGTCTGTAAACAGAGCCTTGGCAAACCCATTGCTCGATGTTAAATACGATGGCGCAACCGGCGCATTGATACACATAACCGGCGGCCCAGATATGACCCTTGACGAAGCCGAAAAAGTCGGTGCTCTAGTAACGGGCGGTCTGGATGAAGACTCAAACGTTATCTGGGGTGCGAGAATCGACCCGAAGTTCCAAGGTAAGCTCCGAGTTATGACAATCATAACTGGAGTTAAATCACCATACGTGCTTGGAAAGGTCGACTACGCAAGGTCGTCCGAGAAGGCCACGAGATTTAACGAAGAGCTGGGCATCGAGATGCTCAGAGCTTAGGGAGGTAAATACCTAAGCATAACCGGAGGGGGAGCAATGCTCCCCTATCACTTTCTTTATGGTCACACAATCACCAGATTTGGAAGCAATGATTGATGTAGTTGCAAGCTTCTTCAAAGTAGACAAAGTATGGGCAGAGAACATGGTTTACTGGGCACAAAAAGAATTGAAACTCAACGAAATACCAAAAGATCATAACAATCTCTATGAATTTGGTTTACGCCTTACTGAAGTACTCGGGCCTGAAGGCTTGAACGGCGGAACCAAACAATACGTTGAAAATTTCCTGACGAAATACCAACTGAACAGAGTACTTTACAACCTGAAAAATACCTAATCATACTCCCACAAGCACCTCCAAAGTTGTCTTTGGCGCGGGCTGACGAGTTCTGTGAGGAGCAGACCCGCGCACCTCACCTTTTTTACTTCAAAATAGTCTTATCTCGACTAATGCTGCTGCAACTATTATGATAACAGCCAAAATGAACAGCATAGAAGCGTCATTGATTGCTTTGTAGAACTTATCTGACTTGAGTTTCGTCTTGCTCTCATCAAAAGCCATCGATAGCAAACCGCCAGCCATGGCACCAAAGAAGAATCCTAAAAACTCCAGAGCCGTATGTGGCATAAATTTTACAAAATCAACAAATCTGCCAAAGCTAGCAACAAAAATTCCTAGCACAGATGCGTTCCATGTTATTATGAGCACAGAACCCATACCATAAATAAAAGACAGCAGCATGACGAGGAAAAGAATTTTCAGATTGTTAACCACTATTGGAGTAAATTGCCCTAACTGTGCTTGCGAAAAAAATCCTAGAGTTGTTGGCTGTGTCAGCGCTACGATTTGTCTGTTAAAGAAAAATTCCGCTGCGTTTAATGGGAGTATCTTATACCAGATAAAATAAGCAATGGAAACACCAAAGAAAAATAAACCGTAGACTAATGCAATTTCCTTGTTACGGTGCCAGAAGTTTTTGCTTATCTTGCCTTTCTCTGTTTTATAGTCAACAACTTTTGCGAGGAAGGGCACTGCAGCAATCGTTATGAAAAGCAAGCCTGCAAAGCTTGCCTGATCTGGGAATATGAACAAGCCAATTGAGGTTCCAATAAATGCCAGCACAATTCCAAGGAAAAGCGCATAGAGTGGATTTTTAATTACCCATGCTGGCTTAATCAAAGTCTCGACAACCATCAAAACACATTTAAACAAACTTGGCTTTAATAGTTAAGGTGCCACTGCAATAAAGCAAATTAAAAATTAATTTGCTAATTTCATTGCGAATGAAATGGTTAAAAAGAAAACAAAATTCAAGCTGACAACAGGTTCAGCTTTAATAGTAGCAGCAGTAGTTCTAATAATTATAATCGCTTTTGGAATGCCGGGTCAGACAGCCAAGTTTTCCGCTGCCCAATCAAATTTTCTCACAAGTTATCTTGGTAGTAATGCTGCTAAAATTGGGACACCATTAGTTATTGCTGGTGGACATTCAGGGTACAATCTTTTCTCTCCAAACGGAGACGGTGATGGTGACATATTGACTGTGGGGCTGGTTGGCTGGCATTGTTCGGACACTAACGGGATAACAGTTGACATCTACAACCCATCGGGTGTTGTTGCAATGTCCAAAACTTTTACTAAAAATGATTTTGACATCATACGATATTCTCCCTTGACATTTTTCAAGTCCTGGGGATTTTCATTGAACGGACAACCTGAAGGCAGGTATGTAGCTCATGCATATTGTGTTAGTAAAAATGGCGATGACAAGTCAGTAAACTTCTATGTAAGTAATAATTTCTACACTGCAAAAACAGGAATATCTAATGGGCAAAAATGGGGCCGAACAATAAAGTGCAGTTGGAACCCGCTATGCTCCACCAGTACAGATAAGCAATTCTATTGTAAGGCAGGAGATTACCTCGTGCCGAATACCAAAAGTGATGGCAGCTGCTCTGCAACATGCGGAACAAACCAAGGCCATGCAGGCGTCTGCTATTCAAATGCATAGAGTGTAAATGGCTAAAAAAAAATTCAAACTAACGACTGCAACAGCTCTGATAATTGCTATCGTAGTTTTAATTATAGTCGTAGCTTTTGGAACATCGGGGCAGACTGCTCAGTTCTTTGCTGCCTGGAATGCTAAGATAATAACTTCGTGCGGAAATGGAAAATGTGACTTTGGAGAAAACCTGCAAAGTTGTCCTCAGGATTGTGCAGTTTGCGGAGACGGAGTTTGTTCGAGCGTGAGAGAGACCATATGGAACTGTCCGCAGGATTGCTATACATGCACACTTTGCAATTCTAATCTAAAAGCCACAACGAAAAGGGAAGGTAATATTTACACCGCCAAAATTACCGGAGCTTGTAATGGAAACTTTGTAAGTGTAACCATGAAAAATCCCCCGTGGGGAGCTATATGGAATTTGCAACCACAAACTCTAGAGATTTTCAACAATGTTTATGTTGTCAACCTTACTGCACCACAACAAGGCATTGTGTGTGTCTTTGCAATTAGCGATAATAATTGCAACGGAAACGAAAACGATGCGGGTGAATCTGTACCTATCTGCTTGAGTCCGTAATCAGGTAATTATTTCTTTTTCTTGGTACGTTTTTGAATGTGCTTCATTGCTTTGCTGACTTCTTTCGTTGCTCTTGACAGATGCCTTTCAAGCTCTTTCTTTACTCTCGGGATTGTTTCCGTCTGAAGTGGGAAAATCTCTGCGGCTCGTTTAAGACCGAACCACTCGCCCCACCAGCAAACATCAGCAAAATAAGGTTTTGATGGCGCAGCTGGCCTTTCAGCTGGATAGCCCAAAGGTATGATCGCATGAATTTCTATATCATCTGGAATCTGGAACTCTTTCCTCAAAGGTGTTTCAGCAAATGCGCCGACCCAACAGGAACCTATTCCAAAGTTTGTGGCTGCCAGCAACATATTTTCTGTTGCTGCTGCAACATTTTGAATAGAGTAGAATTTTTTCGCCCTCTCTCCAAATGCTTTTGCTATTGCAATCGTGTCTGAACAAACAATCACTATAACGGGCGCACGGGCAATCCAGTCCTGCTTCATTGCAGCTTTTCCAATTAGCTTTCTCTGCTCTTCATTTTCAATAACTAAGAAACGCCAATTAGTGTAATTGCCTGCTGCAGGAGCGCAGTGGCCTGCTTCCAAAATAGTATAGAGTACTTCATCAGGTATCTTTTTATCAAGAAATTTGTGAACAGAACGCCTTGCTCTTATTGTCTGAATTGTGTCCATTTATAAGCTAAATACCCGCGCATATAAAAAGTTAATCTCGCACCCGTCAGGTTTTTAAATACCCAATTTACCGGAATTTGGCCATGTTAGAAACGACCGTTAAAGAGGCATTCGAGAAAGTCGGAGCTGGTTTTGACCTGCCTACTAATGTTAAGCTAATTTTCTATAAAACACGCGAGGAAGCTTCGAAAGCTCTGGGCAGAGAAGTTGAACCGCACGAATTTGCCTTTGCTTCTTACGACAGCAGCAATCCTTCAATAACCTACATAGACGAAAACTGGCCATTCAAAAATCACTCAATGAAAAAGGAATGCCTTGAAGGTGTTCTTGCAGAGGATTTTGGGCATCTCAAATACGATTTCACTCACGAAGAAATGACTGCCATACACATACACCCTGAACTTTATATGCATGCATATCAATTCTGGGCAGTCAGCAATGGCATAGAAGCTGGCTTCGGACCGCAACTATTGGAATTTTATAAGATTGCAACAACTAAGACAAAAGCCATACCTGATGCGAGCGTAAAGGAAGTCATTGGCGTTTTCCCTGCTCTTGCAGCACTTTCTGAAAAATATGACATGAGGCAAATAATCAGGAAATATATGGACTCGTTGCCGCCTGAAATCAGAGAACAAACGAAAAAATATTCTTTCCTTCTCGATTCAAAGTCGTATCAAAACGAACAAGATCTGATAGAAAGCTGGCAATCAACTGATAAGCGTCTGTAATCTCATGGCTATATGAGGATTGATTGGGCCGATCCAAGCTGGCTTTTGGACTTTTATACCTTGATGTTTCAGTACGTGCAGCATTTCCAGCGCTGAACCGACTTCTTCTTCGCCCTTAATAAAAAACCCTTTGGTGGTTTCTCCGTTGCTAAGGCGTATCATAACACGCATTTCATCTTCATTTTCAACACGTTCTGTGATCATCTCAATTTCTTCACGTCTTTCCTCGAGAAGCTTAAAGTCAGCGCTAGTCTTACGTATAAGGAATTTATGCAGTGCGAGATCGATCTCATGGTCCATTATAGAAATAGGTATTCCAAGCCTTTTATGCAGGAACTCCAGTCTTTCGAAAGCCTTATTTGAAGACTCCGGTCCTCTCACCTGACAGTCACCCCATTTTAAGAATGGATAGTGGATAATGAAATTAGCTGCTTCGGGCCTAGCCACGCCGGGCGGAACAAAATGTGCATCGATTTGCTTTATTTCTGCTCTCCGCTCCGCTATCAACTTTAAGCTGGCTTCATCCCCAACCATAAGAAATTTGAAAATAGTATTTGTCAGCTCTCTGAAGTCTTCTACCATACCTTCGATACCGACAGGCCATTAAAATATCTTGCGCTGACAGCTAAATTTATATTCTCTGAATCTGCCATTAAAGCATGCGCTACTCTATTCTCGCTGACACTTATGAAGAGCTAGAATCAACCACAAAAAAGCTTGCAAAGACAAAAATCACTTCTAAACTATTGAGAAAGACACCTACAGAAGACCTGGAAGAAGTTGTAATGCTAATCAATGGAAAACTATTCCCGCCATGGGCGGAGCATGAAATCGGTGTTGCAAACCAGATGATGATCAAGGCCATCGCAAAAGCGACTGGCGCTTCTGACAAGGAAGTTGTTGATAAGTTCAGGAAAAGCGGCGATTTGGGCTTGACAGCTGAAGCTTTCACAGAAAAGAAAAAACAAAGGACTCTTGGCAGCGAGGAGCTGACTGTAAAAAAAGTTTTTGCAAATTTCAGGGAAATTGCAGAGCAAAGTGGCTCTGGTTCCCAGGACAGAAAGCTGGGACTTCTCGCAGAATTATTATCATCAGCAAAACCAAAGGAAGCACTCTACATCACTCGCACAGTTTTAGAACAATTAAGGGTTGGCGTGGCTGAAGGTTTGATAAGAGATGCCATTGCGCAAGCCTTCGAACTGAAACCTGAGGATGTTGAAAATGCTTGGAACTTTTTGCCCGATTATGGTGCGATTGCAAAAATAGCGAAAGAAAAAGGCACAAAAGGCCTGCAAAAGATAGATTTGAAACTTGGCACGCCATGCAATGTGCTACTTGCAGAGAAAGCACCTGACCTGAAGACTGCTATCGGGTCTTTTGAGCATGTCCTCCTGCAGTACAAATATGATGGCATGCGCTCTTTAATTCACAAGAAAGGGGAAAAGATATGGATATTCACAAGAAGATTAGAAGATGTCACAAAAGCTTTCCCGGAAATCGCTGATTATGCGAAAAGAGCGTTGAAAGCAAAAGAAATTATTATCGATGGGGAAACCTTAGCTCTTGATTCTAAGACAGGCAGGCCAATACCATTCCAAAAGCTTTCTACTAGAATAAAGAGAAAATACGACGTAGAAAAAGCGATGAAAGAAATACCTGTCCAGATAAATGTATTTGATATTCTGTATTTGAATGGCAAGACTTTGTTTGACAAGACACAAAGGGAAAGATTTGACATTTTGAAGGAAGAAGTCAAGGAAATCAAGGACAAATTCAGGATTGCAGATTCGTTGATTACAAAAGATCTGGAGAAAGCGGAAAAATATTACCACGAGTCTTTAGCTGCAGGCCACGAAGGTTTGATTGTAAAAAATCTGGATTCTCTTTACATACCTGGCAGGTCTGTTGCGGGCGGCTGGCTGAAAATCAAACCAGTTATGGAGAACCTTGACGTTGCAATAGTTGGCGGCACATGGGGGTCTGGAAAGAGGGCAGGCACAATCGGCTCACTGATTCTGGGAATACGTGATGCAGACACTGGCAAATTCCTCGAATGCGGCATGCTGGGCACAGGACTCAAGGAAAAGGAATCCGAGCAAGAGGGTTCGATTACGCTAAAAGAAATAACAAAGATGCTGAAACCTTTGATAATATCTGAAGATGGCAACAACCTAAAGATAAAGCCGAAAATCGTGATTGAGGTTGGCTATCAGGAGATACAAAAATCACCAACATACGATTCTAACTATGCCTTAAGATTTCCAAAATTTATCAGAATGAGGCCAGATAAGGCAGCTGAAGAAGCTGATGATACTGAGAGATTAAAGAAACTTTACGAAATGCAGAAAGTAAGGCCCAAATAATTACTCTTCTTCGTCGCCAGGCACTTCTTCTTCAGAAAGTATATCGTCGATAGTTCTTAGCTCTATTTTTAGGCCATCGTGTTGTGCTCTTGCAACTTCTTCATATGCGCCTCTGCCAAAACTATACGCAACGATTATGCCTTCGGTCTTATTTTTTCTTTTTATAGCGGTCTCGAAATTGTCAACAACATTCCTTCCTACGTGCTCAGATTGTTTGACTTGCAGAGGCCTGCCATCGATTAGCCAGCCATCAACTCCTAAATCGCCTGTTTTTGTTGCTGAAGGTCTTGCTAAAATCAATTCACAAACATAATTCTGGAATTCGAAAGGTGTCAGACTTTTTACCTGATTCAGAGAAAGAGGATAGCCAATTATTGTTTTTTTGTCATAAGGAATTGTGCCATCAATTCTGTGCACGCGTCTAAGCATCAGCTTGCATGCTGTAGGCGATACATCAATCCCGATATATTTGCGACCGAGCTTGTATGCTGCAGCTATTGCGGTACCGCAACCACACATAGGGTCGAGAACGATATCTTCGGGATTCGATGATGCTTTAATTATCCTTTCGAGTAAAGCTTCTGGCTTTTGGGTTGGATAACCCAGACGTTCCTTCGCCTCCCAGTTCAATTGCATGATATCTGTCCAAAAATCATCTGGAATTTTGCCGTCATTAATAAGGTACCTGTAAGTCTTTCCGCTTTTTGCATCAACTTTTTCCTGGTATTTCTTGCCATCAATTTCAACAGTTTTCATGTGTGAGTTTGACTTTCTTGGGATTTTTACTGCGTCAACATTGAACACATAATCATCTGTTTTTGTGTAAAAGTAGATATTGTCGTGTTTTTTGCCAAAGCGCTTGTGACTTTTCCCTCCAATCTCATAACACCAGATAATTTCATTCTGGAAATGATTCGTGCCAAAAACCTCATCCATCAAAATTCTCAGATGCGCATTAGCATGCCAGTCGCAGTGCAGATACATTGAACCCGTATCTTTCAAAACTCTGTGGCACTCCCTGAGCTTTGGCTCCATCCAACTGATGTAATTCTCAATTCCGCCTTTCCAGCGGTCTTCAAAAGCACGTAATTCATGCCCGTTTCCCCAAACAAGTTCGTAATGCTTATTTGAGAAGAAAGGAGGGTCCATATACACCAAATCAACACTTTTCTCGGGAATGTGATTAGGTAGAACTTTCTGGCAGTCGCCGCAATAAATTGCATTCGTCTTGAACGTCATGAGTTCCCCTAACGAATACTGTTAAAAACATATCTATTTTCACTAGGCAAATGTTAGCGAAAGCTGATTTGGCAATCCAGGCATTAAGGTCTATTTACTCTCTTAGAAAAGCAAATAAGGATAATTTCAAGACCGTGCCTCGCCCAATTGCGCTGCATTTTGAGACTACTTACTTGTGCACCTGCAAATGCGTTTTCTGCAAAAGATGGTTGGAAGGCCCTAAACGAGTCAAAGAAGAACTAACGTTTGACCAGATAATAAGCATGATAGACCAGGCTTACGAACTTGGCGTCAGATTGGTCACGCTTTCAGGCGGAGAACCACTACTGAAGAAAGGCATACTTGACGCAATGATGTATGCAAAAAAGAAAGGCATGATGACTAACATAACTGACAATGGCACTTTGATAAACGAAAAAAATGTTGATGAGATTTTATCTGCCTTTGACATAATTAACATATCTTTGGACAGCCTTGATCCTAAGAAACATGACAAAATCCGCGGAGTGAAAGGCACCTTCAAAAAAGCCATGAATAGCATCAGGCTGCTGAAAAAAAGATCAAAAGGAACCGTGATTAACGTCCAATCCGTACTAAATTCTGAAAATCTTGACGACCTGAAAAAAATGAACAAGAAATTTGCAAGGATGGGAATAGCTACCTATTTCCAGCCATTACATGATAATCCGGGTGGATTTTATTCTGTGATGGACAAACAGTTCAAAAACTTCAATGTAACAAAGATGGAATCAGAATGGAGAGAGTTCATAGACCATTATTCATATCCTAATTTCGTTATAAAAAAAGTATACAACAAATATTATGACTTGGCGCTTGATTTCTTGATTAACCCAAATTCCACAAAAAAATGTTTCAAGTGCTTCGCAGGCAGTCTGTCGATATTCATAGACCCTTATGGGAATGTATATCCCTGCGACCCTTTGAGAGTCAGCATGGGCAACATAAAAGACAGAAGCCTGAGAGCCATCTGGCATGATAAGAAGAGTACTGAACTAAGACGAAAAATAACTAAGAACAGGGCGTGCAATTGCTGGCTTCTGTGTACTGCGCCGTTATACCTGAACGTTTCTAAATTAACATAACAATATTGTAAACTAATAAGCTCATAGTTGGTAACAAACTAAGCTTATAATATTGCAAATTAATATTTAAGCAACTGGTGTTTTGAACTTAATTTGAAAAGCTCCAAAGGATTTAGACCCTTTTGCAGTATTGCAAAAAATATCAAAATCTACTGGTTTTTTACCTGAGAAAGCCAGGTTTTAAGTCAAAACTTAGCAAGAAAAGGCAATTATTTGCAATAATCCAAATATACCCCATCATTTCCTTTGGAAACATGGAAACTGGTGTTTCATGGGAAATCAAGGGGTCCAAACTTTCAGCTAAAGCGCATGTTGCATATGTGCTGAAACGCCACTCACTTTGCTCGGTTTTTAATCATGGAACACGTTTCCAAAAACACCTTTCCTTTGTTGAAACCCGTTTCGGTTCAAGAAACATTTAAATAGATGCTTGGTATTTTCTTCATTAGAAACCATGGAAGAAAAATCTGTACTTCTCGCTCAACTCTTTGACCGGAAGACGATAGATATTCTAAAAAAACTTTTGCTGAAAAAGGATGTCTTCTATTTGAGGGACCTTTCGCGTGAAACCTCTGTGTCTTTAGCAACAACGTTTCGCATAGTTCAGAAGCTGATGGGTCTTGGTCTCGTGTCAAAAGACCACCAGGACAAGTTTACATTCTACAGAATAAACAGGGAATCCCAGGCGTACAAAGAGATCTATGCCTTAGTCCTAGGTAGTACTCCTGACCCAGTTGACCTGCTTAAGCAGCAGCTCAAGGATAAATTCGTGGGTTTGTTCCAGGCTTATGTAACAAAAGACAAGGACAGGAAGATCTTCATCATTTCTGAGCATGTAAGCCAGAAGGATGCTGACACTATAGTCCAGCAAGTCTATGAAACAACGGGTACAAGGCCAAATTACATGGTGGTCACGCCAGCATTCTTTGAGCAGATGCAGACCATAGGTTTAATCACAAAGGACAAGTTGAGTGTGCTTTAATGACCAAAGCTAAGGACTTAACTGATTTGATTAAGGAAGGCAAAGTCCAAATCGTGTGCGACTACTTGTCGCCACTCGAAGAACAAATCGTAACTCAAACAGAGGATCATGGCTTTCGCATAAATGTAAGCAAAATGAGTCCCAACATACTTTACGGATTTAAATATTATGATAGCGAAATAGGCGTAATGAAAACCAAAAACGGGTTTATTATATATTCAATAGACTATGCCCGTGCCATCCGTGATGCTGCAGTAGCAGAACAAAATAAAAACAAATAAATTTCTGAGAAATCAATTGTTTGCTTGAGTAAACATAAACTTTTATTAGAAAAATTTCTAATTTTTCAAATTAGATTAGACACAGATGAATAACAAGAAGTTGAAATTTCTATTTGTGACGCATGAAGCGCTGAGCGTCGACCTAGCATGGCAGATAAAAAAAGAAGGCAATGACATAAAATTCTATGTTCAGAACAAAGAAGATAGGGATGTTGGCGACGGTTTTGTTGAAAAAACGGACAACTGGCTTGAGCAGAAAAACTGGGCCGATGTTATCGTATTTGATGACACTGGTTTCGGGGAAACTGCTGACAAATTAAGAAAGGAAGGCAAGCTTGTTATAGGCGGCTCTGCTTATACTGATAAATTGGAAGATGACCGGGACTTTGGCCAGGAAGAGCTGAAAAAAGCGGGCGTCAATATTTTACCGCACTATGATTTCACGAATTTTGATGATGCAATCAAATTCCTCAAGGAGAATCCAAGCCGCTATGTGCTTAAACCAAGCGGAGCTGCCCAGAACGAGAAAGAGCTTCTCTTCGTAGGAAGAGAAGAAGATAGCAAAGACGTTATCCAGATTTTAGAGCTATACAAGAAAAACTGGGCAAAGAAAATCAAGACTTTCCAACTTCAAAAGCACGCGACAGGCGTTGAAGTTGCTGTCGGCGCGTTTTTCAACGGCAAGGAATTCATCATGCCTGTGTGCGTTAATTTTGAACACAAGAAATTATTTCCCGGAGAGCTGGGCCCGTCTTGCTACAGCGAAGATACAGAAATCCTAACACACGCTGGCTGGAAAAAGTTCTCTGAGGTTAATTATGATGATAGAGTAATGTCATTTAACGCGGGAAAAAAAGAGTTGGTGTGGGAATATCCTTCGAAGATTTTTTGGATGAGATACGTGGGGAAGATGATCAATTTTAAAAACAGATATATTGATTTGTTGATAACACCAAATCATCGGACTCTTAATATATTAAAAAAAGATTTTTATAAAAATAAAATAAGATTTAGAGTAAACGAAGCCCAAGAATTATACAACTCTGGCGAATTCGTCATCCCCCAAGCTTCCAAATATAACGGGACAAATCCTGAATTTTTTATATTACCTGAATACAAAGATGGCAGAGGTTATGTAAATCCTAAAAAAGAGATAGAAATGGTTACTTGGTCAAAGTTTACTGGGTGGTATCTGAGTGAAGGTTCTTACTTTAAAAATGGAGCTAGAATAGCCCAGAGTAAAGACAGCAAGCATAATGCAGATATAATTAGTTGTTTGAGGGGTTTGCCTTTTGGTTTCTGTCAACTAAAAAACGGGTTTAAAATAAATTCTACGCAGCTATCCAATTATCTGAAACAATTTGGACACTCACATGAAAAATATGTTCCCGATTATATAAAAAACGGCTCGGAAGAAGTGATAAGGACATTTTTGGAGGAATTTAATAAAGGCGATGGGGATGTTCATGGTGGCCAAAGAAGATATCACACCAATTCTTTTAGGCTCATCTCAGACATACAAGAAATGCTAATCAAATTGAATATTTCATCGACTATTACAAAAGATAAGAGAACTCGATCCACTTTTCCTAGTGGTAAAACATATGAACATAAACCAGTATTTTCATTAGAAGAAAGAAAAAACAATTATGTTTCTATACGTAAAAAGGATAAACGAGAGATAGATTACGACGGTTTTATAGGTTGTGTCAAAGTTCCATCCACTTTCGTAGTTGTAAGAAGAAATGGTAGGATTGCTATATCCGGCAATACGGGAGAAATGGGAACCTCTTGCTACTGGTCTACGATGAGCCAGATTTTCAAATCAACTCTCGAAAGAATGCAGCCAGCTCTTGCAGGATCAGGTTATGTTGGCTACGTTGACATAAATTGCATTGTGAGCTCAAGAGGCATCTACCCTCTCGAATTCACCACACGTTTTGGCTATCCTACTATAAGTTTACAGTTGGAGGGTATTCAGAGCCCAGCTGGAGAATTTTTCTACGCTATAGCAAAAGGGGAGAAATACGAGCTGAAAGTCAAAAAGGGCTTCCAGATTTGTGTAGTGATTGCTGTACCTCCTTTCCCCTTTTTGGATCCTGCTGCTTTTAAAAAATATTCAGAAGATGCGACAATCATCTTTCAAAAGCCAAATTATGAAAGCGTGCACCTGGGCGATGTAAAATTCGTTGAAGATGACTGGAGGCTTGCTGGAGTTTCGGGCTACGCTCTGGTTATTACGGGTTCTGGAAGCACGATGGACGAAGCCAGAAAACAGACCTATACGCGAGTTAAGAACATAATCATACCAAATATGTTTTACAGAACTGATATTGGTGAAAGATGGGTTGAAGACTCTGATAGATTACAAACCTGGGGCTATCTTTAGTTAGCAATTTCTTTTACGAATTTGTGTATCCAGTATGCCTGTTTCTTTACTTTTGCGGATTTCCTCTGTTTTTTTAGATGTTTGTAGACTTTCCTGATTTTGCCTTCGTGCGCGCAGTATACTGCGAAAACTTCGCAGAAATTCTCTTCGGGATGAGATTGCGCATAATTTGATATGAAATCAGGATGCGTTCTTAATCTTGAAAGTTTGCGTCTGTACTGCTTTGTTAGGTCTCCAAACAGGGCTGCGAATTTAGGATCTTTCTTGAGTTTTCTTGATACATACCTGTAAACGAAAATATGACCTAATTCATGGAACAAAAGGTGCTGCATGCTTTGCTGTGCCAGGACTTTTGACTTTCTGTCTTCGGGATTAAGAAAGACATGGCTTCTCTGTTCCTTTACAAAGGTTTCAACACACGTGCGCTGGAGTTTATACGGGATATTTAGGCCTAGGTTTGACAATTTTTGGTCTACTATTAAGCTAGTTCTAAATACCATGAGCGCCTCCAAAGCTGCTGGGTTTCTGAGGCATTATAAACCTTACGAAAACGTCGCTGCAAGCCGATTCTATATAAAGGCCTTTATAAAGCACTCAAACGTCCTTATATAGAATTTCTATATATTTGCTATATTCTTTACAATCCTATTAATCCAGAGCATTTTTAGGAGCGCCTTTGGGCCTTTACCCCTTTTCTTCAAAAATGCCTTGATCTTTCTGATGTCACCGCCCAAATTAGCATAGACTGCAAAGGTCTCGCAGAAGTCTTCCCTCGGGTGAACTTGAGCGTAAGTTGATATAAAATCAGGACTATGCCTCTTAATGCACATGTTTCGCCTATAGAATTTGCTAATATCTCCAAATAGGTCTCGAACTTCTGGTTTTCGGGATAGCCTTTTCCCTCTAATAAGATGATCATAGGCTACAATGTGACCTATTCATGCAACAAAAGATGCTGTAAGCTTTGCACCGCAAGCCACTTGCTGCTCCTGTCTCTGGGATTGATGTAAATAGTATACTTGCTTGCGTTAGTTCCGCTTTCACCCTTTTTCAGATAGCGCAGCTTGTAGTTAATATTCAAACCGAGCGTTGCTAGCTTTGCGTCAGCAATCTTCCTAAGTCTCTCAAAGACCATAAGAAAAATAGAAAAAAGAAGTATAAAAATTAAACTAGCGTTCCGAAATCAACGTCTACGTCATCAAATGTCGGAGCTGTTATGTTATTTTCTTCAGCAGGTATGATTATTTCGACTGTCTGATTCATATGCGGCGTTACATTCTGTGCTGGCGGCGTAATATTTGCTGTCGTATTTTCTTCAGTTGTTTTCTTAGCACATCCGCTGACAAATACCAAACCTACTACCAAAAACATTACTACCAAAATGGGCCAGAGTTTCATTCTCCTTCCTCCGTTTCATTAGTGTCGCTTGCGTTCTCATTAGCGCCTTCATCATTTGCCTGGTTTTCTGCATTCTTGTCCTCTCTGACTGTTTTTAGAGCAGCTTTGAGGTCCTTGTATTCACTTGTCAGCTCTGTTTTTGCATCTTCATATGCTTGCTTTTCGTCTGTATCGCATTTACCGTAAGAAACAGTGTCGCAAGAAAGGACTGCCTGCTCAAATTTGCTTGAGAGATCTATTTCTTTTTCCTTTATTCCCGCCAGCATTGTTTCTGCATCGCTTACATCAACATCTTTGTCTTTTAATTTAGCAATCGCATTTTCAGCAACGCAAAATGCAGCTTCAAATTTACCCTGCATATATGATTTTCCGTTCTGGTATGCGCCTTGCAGCATGTCACTTAAGTCATTTCCGTTATCGTCCAATTTATTGTCAATCGCATCTGTCACTTCGTCCAAAATGTCGTTATCATCATCTGCAAGATCATTTATTTCATTCTTGAAATCTTTTACAGTGTCTTTCATATCAGAAATAGTCGCATCAAAAGTGTCTTTGTCAACGTCATCAGCTGCTTCTTTCAGAGCATCTCTCTCATCATTAAAAGTGCTCATTAAATCTTCTAATGTCGAAGTGTCGTTACCCGCGTCATCAAAATAGTTTATTGCCGCTTCCATTCCAAGAGAAATTTTCTCTGCCCTGTAATCTGCAAATGCGTATCTCGCCTGCAGAGTTTCTTTAGCAAGCTCTGATGATTGCACGCACTGCGTTGCAAGAGCTACGGGAATGGCGACAAGTCCAATCAATACTAAAACTAAAAGTAGTTTCTTCATTTTTGTCACCAAAAATTTCATCCGGTTAGAAATTATATAAATCTATTGTAAGGCGCCAAAAAAATAATTATTCGCTATATTGATTAGGTTATATTGATTGTTTAAACTTCTCAAATGCGAGTCTTCTTATCAATACCATAATTTTATCACCTTCTGGTAACGAAATTTAATAAAATTTAATTAATTTTAGTTTCAAAGCACGAATAACTTAGCTTTGAAACTGAAATTTTGGTTTCTGGGCAGTCAAAAACGGGTTTGGAAACTCATCAGTGTCTAAACGCACTGCGTCGCCAATGTGTGACAACAAACCGCAACATATATTAAGTAGTAGCGGTTACACAAAAATAATTTCCAAACCGGAGGGAAGACAGATGATTGTAAATGAGGAATTTTTAAGCAAGCTCAGAAGAGCGTTCAGCCTAAACCTTTATGAAGTTAAGCTTTGGACAGCGCTGCTGAGCAGAGGCGTTTCTACTGCGGGCGAACTTTCTGATATTGCGGATGTGCCGCGTTCAAGAACTTATGATGTTCTCGAGTCTTTGGAACGAAAAGGCTTCGTAATTGTGAAACCTGAGAAGCCAATAAAGTACATGGCGATCTCACCAGGCGAAGTTCTTGACAGAGTGCAGCGCAGATTGTCAGAAGTAATGGAAGAAAGAGCAAAACGACTCACTGGATTGAAGGATTCTGACGTCCTGAAAGAGCTGGCACTGCTCTACAAACAAGGCATCGAGCCCATGCAGCCAACCGATTTCTCTGGAGCATTAAAAGGCAGGCACAATCTGTATGACCATCTTGCATTACTCTGCAAAGAATCTGAATCCTCAATCTCGATGGTTACAACAGAAGAAGGCCTGACAAGAAAAGTTCGCGCATTAAAACCAATTCTGGAAAAAGCAAAATCGCGCGGTGTCAAGATAAAAATAATTGCTCCTGTGAATGAAAAAACTAAGGAAACAATTGACAAGCTTGATGGTGTTGCTGAAGTCAGAGATATCAAAGACGTGAAAGCGAGATTTGCCGTTGTTGATGGCAAGCAACTTCTATTCATGCTGCTTGATGACAAGGACGTGCACCCAACATACGACCTTGGATTGTGGGTAACCACACCTTTCTTCGCGTCAGCATTGCAAGGCATGTTTGATACTGCTTGGAAGAACAAGTAATCTTCCAAATCTTTTTTATTTTTTAACCTTATCTTCTAAATTATCTTTCCTGCCAGAATTCATAGTCTTCATCTTTTCCATCTGTTTCATACGCTCATCATTTCTCTTTTTGTAAATATCAACTATCATCTGTGCATCTTCCCAGCTGGTCTTCTCAAATCCGCTTGGAAGTTTTCTGCCGCCATAATATTCATGCCAGTCTAGCCTGCTATATTCGGCTAATATTACCATACCAAAATAATGCACAAAAACAATAAAAGTTTTGTCTTTGCTGAAGCAGGAATTCTTTGATAAGCTACTTTTCTTTGACTTGTTTGTAAGTCCAGCCAGACTTATCTTTAGTCATTTGATATGTTACGCCATAAGTCTTTGCGGCTTTCAGAATTATTCTATAATCGCTTCCTTGCGCTTTCCAATCCGAAGGAAGCTGAACCTTTAAGCTGCGCAGTTCACTTTGGTATCTTTCAATAACGGAATCATTTTCAACCACCAATATTCCTGCTTTGTTGAAGATCCTAGACTCCAAGCTGCTGCACAAATTTTTGAACACTGAAATTATATCGGTTAGGGACGCTTTTGAGTCGAGAATTAAGACTTTGTAAGTACCTGGAGAGCCATATAACTTAGCATATTTGGATATGACCTCTTCTTCTGTTGGTTTTTGTTCGTCTTCTGTTAGCTTTGGCTTTGGTGCGCGTATGCTAGGTTGATTTTTTGGTTCTTTTAATGAAGCAAAACACTCATCAAGCGAGAGAGGATGAAGGTCTTTTTTCATACCTGGCATATTTTAAAAGAAGAACATAATTTCTTAAAGATTACTGTGATAACTCTGCCTTTAATTCAAAATCTTCCTGTGAGCTTGTCAGCGGATTCCAGCTGTCTCCTATACCTCTGCCAATCCAATACGCCAAAGTCTGAGAGCCTGATGAAAATAAGCCAGCAAGGCCTGTTGGATTCTCTTGCATCACTACGAGCCTGGATGACGATATGCCTGCAAGTTGTTGGGCTGCTAGCTGTGCTTCGTTTTTTCCTCCAAGAATGTCCACGAGTCCTTTGTCAACTGCTTCCGAACCAAGGAATATCTCGCCTGTTGCCAAGCTAGCAACATAACTTCTGTCAAGATCTCTATTTGCAGAAACGGCGTCAATGAATACGTCATCGATCTTATCGAGCTTCGCCTGCAGGTAAGCTCGCTCTTCTGTTGTTAGAGGTTTGTATTGCGAGCCAGTGTCTTTGAATTGCCCAGTAACAAGTCTCTCGTACGTAACGCCATACTGGTCCATTAATCCAGAAAATTGCAAATAACTTCCGGTGACTCCGATGCTTCCAGTCATAGAAGCGGGATCTGCAACAATCGTATCGGAAGCAGATGCGGCCCAGTAAGCACCTGAAGCCCCAACTTCTTCTATCCAAGCAACAACAGGTTTCCGCGCATTTTTTACTGCCGCGGCAATTTCTTCAGAAGCAACTACTGTACCGCCTGGAGAATTGATTTCAAGAATTATTGCTTTTACTGTGGAGTCTTTGTCGGCTTTGTTAATTGTTTTAATGATCTCCTGCGCATTTGCACCACTGCTTCCATCAAGCGTAATTTCGCCACTTATTGGAATTACAGCAATTGCTGGTTTGGTAAAATCTGTTTCCTCATTTTGTGCTGCATTGAAAATAAGAATACCTGCTCCGACAACTAATATGATTAAGAACACAGCTGCTAATACTTGTAGAGCAGTGTTAGGTTTTTTTGTGGCCATTAAGCCTGATTCGGGATTTTGCATTATAAATCTTTTTAAATTACTTACAAGTAACTGACGCATGCGAGATTTGGTAAAACAGCTTCTCAAGCAGCAGAATTTAGACAGAGCTTGTGTTGAGAGACTCAAATTAGAATGGGCTGAAAAGCACAAAGCTAAAATTCCTCTTAGCTCGCAAATTCTTGCGGCTGCAACTTCAAAAGAAACTGCGAAGCTGAAAAAATTTCTTGTAACAAAGCCAACAAGAACAATTTCTGGTGTCGCAACAATAGCGTTAATGACAAAACCTGCTGGCTGTCCTGGCAGATGCACTTATTGCCCAACAACAGCAGGCGTGCCAAAATCATACACTGGCTTCGAGCCTTCAACCATGCGTGCACAAAGGAACGAATATGATTCTTACAAAATTGTCAAAAACAGATTAAAACAGCTGAAATCAGTTGGTCATTCAACAGACAAATGTGAAGTAATAATCCAAGGAGGCACTTTCACATGGCTTCCATGGTCTTACCAGAAAGAATTTGTGAAAAGAGCTTATGACGCTTTCAACGATAAAGACGCAAAAGACTTGGAAGAAGCTAAAAAACTAAATGAAAAGGCGAAACATCGCGTCGTATCCTTGATTATAGAAACCAGACCTGATTATTGTGAGAAAAAACATATTCAGCAGCTGCTGAAACTTGGCTGCACTCGGGTAGAGTTAGGCTTGCAATCGGTCTACGACAAAATTCTAGAAAAAATAAAACGTGGGCATACGGTTGCACAATGCAAGCAAGCTATCAGGGATTTGAAAAATGCTGGTTTCAAAGTTGACCTGCACATAATGCTTGGCTTGCCAGGCTCAACAAAGAAATCTGACACAGAGATGTTCAACATTTTATTTGGAGACCCTGATTTGAGACCCGACGGATTGAAAATATATCCCTGCGCTGTCCTGAAAGGCTCTCAGCTTTACAAAGACTGGAAAGCCGGCAAGTACACACCAATTAATGATAAATACATAATAGATGTTTTATCTGAAGTCAAAGCGAAATATATTCCAACTTACGTGCGCATTAAAAGAATAATGCGCGATATACCTTCTAATTATGTAGAAGCAGGCTATACTTATCCAAATTTGAGAGAATTTGTGCAGAAAAGACTTGCAGAGACGGGCCAGAAATGCCGCTGTATCCGTTGTAGAGAAATTGGACACAAATTCTTGAAACAAGACATATCTCCAAAGAATCTTCAAATTCTAGTACTACGATATGGGGCATCAGAGGGCGAGGAATTCTTTATTTCTGTTGAAGACGTCAAGAATGACATACTGATTGGCTTCTGCAGATTAAGGCTTGCTGAAAACAAGGCATTCATCAGAGAACTGCATATCTTTGGACAGGAACTGCCCTTGGATATTGTTGATAAAAACATAATCATCGGAGCACAGCACAAAGGCTTTGGAAAAAAACTGCTTGAAACCGCAGAACAGATAGCAAAGCAGCACAAGCTGAAAGAACTTCTAGTTCTGTCAGGCGCCGGAGTAAAAGAATACTACAGACACTTAGGATACAAAGACAAAGATTTTTATGTCGCCAAAGAACTCTAATAGTTATGGCCTTTCCAAACCTGAAAAACAAACACTTGGGAAATTCCATAATCAATCCCAAACACACATTGAGTCATCATCGTAACGAACGTCCGAAGTACGCACCCCCGCATAGCGTAATTTTCATTTTCAGCAGAAGCTTGCAAAACTACATAGCTACGCATTATAAAGTCAGGAAGGTAAAATTTTTTGGTCTCGAATTATACTTGTTAAAAGATTCTAAAAATCAAATCGCGGTCACGACTAGATTTGGCATTGGTTCACCAATGATTGCATCTCATATGGAAGAACTTATTGCTTTTGGTGTAAAGAAATTTTTGATAATAGGTTCAGCAGGTTCTCTGCAGAAAAATCTGAAAGTTGGCAACATAATTGTTTGCGATAAAGCAATCAGAGATGAAGGAACATCGCATCACTATTTCAAGTCAGGCAAATATGCCTATGCATCCAAATCACTTGTCAAAAAAGCGGAAGAAGTTTTGAAAAAATCAAAAATAAAATACACCAAAGGTGCTAGCTGGACAATTGACGCGCCTTACAGAGAAACCGTTGCGGAAGTTAAAAAGTACCAAAAAGAAGGTGTTCTAACTGTAGAAATGGAAGCTTCTGCTGCTTTTGCAGTTGCCAAATATAGAGGTGTAGAAGCTGGTGCAATCTTCACAGTAAGTGATTATCTGGGAGAACTTGACTGGAAGCCCAAATTCCACCTAACGGCGAAATATCTGAAAAAGCTGTTTAAAGTGGCTAAAGAAGTTTTGGCTAAAGATTAGAATTTTTTATAAATTCTTGCAAAACATCAAAGTATAAAGTAATTAACTTCAGTTTCTCTTTTGTTTTTTCTGCCCCGCCCAGTTTTTGTACCATTTTCATAACGTCTGGCCTGCAGAAGTTCAGCACGTCTTTGTAAATCTGCCATAATTGCTTAACATATTTTTCTGTTTCGCTGCGAGATTGTCGCAGCATGATGTTTTCGTAAATTTGCTTGAAACCTTTAGGCGTGCGTTTCAGTTTTTCATACGCATCTAACCAAAAACGTGGTTCTCTGGGAAGCTCATTTAATGCGAATAGCGCTGACGCAAGGCACTCTATAGACCCTCTAAGGCCTTTGTTGCATGCTATTGGCCAATTCATAGCCAAACTTTTCCTAGCACCTTTGATGTAATATCTGGCATCTGATAACTGGCTTAAAATTAGGTACAACTTAAGTTCAACTGGATAGTACCCTACCGGGTATTTCTTCTTGATAATATTTTTTGGGTCATAAAGTATTTTTGTATCGTGCGTTATAGCATGCAAACGAGCTTCGAGTTCTTCGAAACTTGGTTGTTCTTGTTTTTTTACCCATTCGTTTATTGAAATATCTTCAATTTCTATCCGTATACCCTCAATAAATTTCCAATAAACTTGCTTGCTTTCGCCTTTAACAATCCTCACAAAATCCACATCTGACTCTTCCCAAACCATACCAGACGCGCAAGAACCTTTGAGAATTATTACTAGGGTGTTTTTGTCCTGTTTTAGCTCTTTTACAACTTGCTGTATAATCCTTCTAAGTTGCTTGAGCTTCGATTTGACCATAACGGCATTAAAATTCAGCATAATATAAACGTTTTTAAATCGCGAAAGGCGTGTCTGTCTATAGCCCTGTCGTCCAGTGGTCAAGGATACGGGCCTTTGGAGCCTGGGACCTCGGTTCGAATCCGGGCGGGGCTATTAGAATCCTACTTTTTCTTCTTTGGTTTTGCTTTAGCTTTGGGTTTAGGTTTTGCTTTAGGTTTAGCTTTGTGCTTTTTTTCTGCCACAGCTGCAGCCAGCTTGGCTGCGGTTAGAGCCTCGAGGTCGTTTTCTATAGCTTCGATTTCGCGCTTTAATTTCAAAATAGGCTTTGTTGGTCTGGCTTCAACAAGAATTGCACTGCAAGCAGGACAGCTGAAATCAGTTTCCAGCGAATCTTCGTACTTGTATTTGCGCTGGCAAGATTGACATTCGAATGCAAACTGCTGTTCAGCCTCTAATTCGGCTTTTTTCTGCTGCAGTTTCTTCAATAGGTGATCTAAATAAAGTGCTTTGATTTTGTCTGTATCTAAGCTCCAGAAATAGAGATACCACCATTTCTTTTTCGGATCTCTCTTTTTGGTGTAAACAGCAAGCCCTCTGCTACTTAACTGATATAGGTATTTTCTGGTTGCGTTGATTTTCAGCTTCAATTTTTCAGCAATGGCGTTTTCAGGCACTATTTTGCCTTTTTCCAAGATAGCTATAACTTTCAGCGTCAACTCATCCAGAGGAACGCCTATTTCCTGAATCATTGAGAGTATACTTTTGACCATTTAGGAACACCAGCATTAATGCACTTAATAAAAACTTTGCGTTACCACCTTTAAAACAACTGCATTATATAAGGCCCAACTATATTAAATATCAATAACGCCAGGGAAGCGTAAGTTAAGAAAGCAAAGGCCTTATTCGCCCTCTTTTTCATGAATTTCTGCAGTGTTGAGTATGCCATTCTTCCGCCGTCTATTGGCCCCAGAGGCAGCAAATTGATAGCACCTATCAGGAAATTCAGAAGAGCGGTTATATTGAATAGGTTGATTATGGCTTGCAAACCAGCATATAGGTTTGAAACGAATCCTTCGCCAAATTTAGCAACTAATTTCTGGTCATATTGGAAATTTTGCCTGAAAACTATTCCCATGTACGCTTTGCTTGAGTTTTGCGGACTTGCAACTGTTTTAACATCAAAGCTATTTCCCGAAGTTTTCAAAATAACATTATCGCCAGGCTTTATCGCTGTTAAGTCTGCAGCTAAATCTTGTGTTGAATTCACGCTCTTGCCATTCGCTTCTATGACTACATCTCCTGCATGAATGCCTGCCTGCTCTGCAGGAAAACCCGCAACCACAGAATCGATTTTTGCCCCAGGCAACACATCAACTAATCCGGCGGCAGCCGGAACCATTCCGAATGTAAGCAGAATCAGGAACATTGCCGCAACAAAGTTTGCCATCGGCCCAGCTGCGAAAACAGATAATTGAGCTTTCAATGGTTTTTTCATCAATTGCTTTTCATCAGGCTCCACGAAAGCCAGTGGAATTATTGCTAAAAGCCCTATACCTGCATTTTTTATTTTCACTTTCCAGGCGCTCGCTACAACGCCGTGCATGCCTTCATGCACTACGAATATTACGAGAATTGCAAACAGGAAAACCCCAATTGAGATAAACTGAATTGGCCCAACAGAAAGCGTTGACGGCCCCGGCAAAAGCAATTGTGCCTGCGGACCTATGTTTGGTATTGTCAGAATTCTCCAAGTCTGAAATAACAGGAGCACAAAAATAAGACCCATTATTATGAAGCCCACAGGTATTGCTGCATAACCAAAATATTGCCAAAACCTTGGAGACAAATTTGCAATCTTTGTCATTAATTTGTTGAATCTCTCGGTTCTGTAAAGAAACATTACTTTGCCCTGAACTTCAACTTTTTTTCTTCGTATGTACAGAAAAATCGCAAATGCTAGATAGAAAATTACAGCTGCTGCTATATTCAGTATTAATCCAGTGTCCGTGGCCAAACTAAACACCTTAGTCCTTCTTGTATCTTGCTACTATATCTATCAAATCAATATGACCTAAGAACAATGCCCTGCAGCAATAGCGCTTCAACCCGAGTTTGTCAAGGACTTGCTTTGCCGGTTCTCCCCTGCTAACTCTTTCCTTGAACTGTTCCCATAAATGGGCTACTGGTTTTCCACAGCTGAAACATCTAATTGGAATCATCATTTTTAATCACCTGTATGACTTCTGCCTCTTTGCTCGCGCTCGTGAGTGCGTACCAAATTTTCTAGGTTCTTTTCTTCTCGTGTCAGCAACAAGCAGGTGTCTATCGTACTCTAAAAACTTTTGTTTCAAATCTTTACTTCCTGTGAATTGAACAAGAGCTTTTGCTATTGCCAATCTAGAGGCCTCTGTTTGCGAAGACCTGCCGCCACCGATGGAATTGACATCAATGTCTATTTCGGCTGCTTTAGGACCTGCCAAGAGCAAAGGTTCCTGTAATCTTAATCTATCAAATTCGGGTTCATATAACTCAAGTAATCTTGAGTTCACTCTGACAACTCCGTGGCCAGGCCTTGCTGTTGCTCGCGCTATTGCGCTTTTCCTTTTGCCTGCAGTCTGTACGGACTTTACCATGGTTTGCGTCCTCTCAATAATTGTGAAAGTCTTCCGATAGTGAGATGGTTTTGCGTTTTTAAGCTTGAGGCTTCTGCCCCTTGTATCGATTCAAATTTCTTGTCTTTGAACTCCAAAGGAACGCCTATGTAGCACTTTACTCGCGAAAGCGCCATTCTTCCTCTACTACCTTCGGTCCAAGGGGAGCGCGGAAGCATGCCTCTGATTATGAATTTAACAAGCCTGTCCGGCATCCTTTTTCTAAATGGGCCTTGGAAAGGCTGAACTCTTTTTTCCCTTGTCCTGTATTTTGTGAGTATCATCTGTGGCTTGCCAGACATTATCGCTTTCTCGCAGTTTACAATCGCGATTTCCTCGCCTTCGAGAGCGAGTTTTGCAACTTTGTTAGCCATTCTTCCAACAATCAGATCTGTTGCATCAATGAATTTCATTAGCCTAACACCTTTATTCCTGTTCCTTTCGGATTCTTTTTTATCAATTCTGAGATTGTAAGTGTTGAACCGCCTGCTTTCTTTATCGCTGCGGCTGCGCCTGCTGAAAAGTTCCAGGCAGCAACATTCAATTTCTTTTTCAGAATGCCCGCTCCGAGCACTTTTCCAAATACCAGTACGTAATCGCCATTTACTGTATTTCTTTCCAACTTTGATAAGTTGACTTCGCGTCTTTTCCTTGTTGCTCTTGCTAGCTCTACAGCTAAACGCTGCCAAAGCTTTGCATTTTGTTTCTTGAGCTCTGCAATCGTTTTCTTCAATATTGGATTTGATGGTCCAGTTCGTTTCATGAGCTTAACTTTTTAAATCGCGAAATGCGATTTCTCCATATGCGGAGGTAGTGAAGCGGTCAAACACGCTACCTTGAGGGGGTAGTCCCTTAGTGGGTTCAGAGGTTCAAATCCTCTCCTCCGCACTTATTTGACCTTAACTTCTTTCAGTTTGTCTTGCAAAACCCTTACAGCCTCTGTAAGGATTTGTATTGGAGTCAACTGACCCCAGCTTTCTACTGTGAAAATAAATTTCTCAGATGAATTCTTGGTTTTGATTCCGTGCTTTTTCAAAATGTCTTCGTAAGATTCATTCCATTTGGTAATGTCTGCAACTTCGATATCCTTGCCTTCTTTTTTCAATGCGCCTTCGGGCAATTCCTCCACCGCAGCTTTTACATCGCCGTCTTTGACTTCAAATTCTGGATATCCTCTATAGTAAACATGCCCTGGGCACCATTTTACGTGCGTCAAGCCCTTGCCGAGAATTGCAACAGCTTCGAACTCGAGCTCCTGATTCTCAAGCAGCTGCACTATTGGCGTATCAGGATATGCTGCTTTTATTGCAGGATCTTTGAATTTCAAATCGGAAGCAAAAACCATGACTGGACCTTTTGCTTTCAATGTGATTTTGACGGAACATTTTGCACAGAGCTTGCCTTTGCAAGTACATTCTTCAGAATAATTATATGATTTCAAGTCAGTCTTCAAGGATACGAGACCTAATCTATGCGCGAGAATTTCATCGTAAAGTGCTGAAGAGTTTTTCAAGAAGTAAACATCTTCTATTGCAAGCACAGGAACTTCGTAAGTTGCTGCCCTTCGCATTGCGTTCATAAAAGTAGGAGATGTCTTATCCACTATCGCCATAATTTCATTCTCAGCTTGATGAACTAATTTCACGTCAACCATCTCAAACTCTCCTTCCCCTTTTACCGCCTTTCTTTCTGCATCCGCCGTGCGGTATTGGCGTAACATCTTCGATTCCTAGGATTCTCATGCCCGCTCTCGTGAGGGCTCTGATTGCTGGCTGTGCGCCCGGACCAGGATATCTTGCCCCGTTGTGTCCGCCCTGTGCCCTTACTTTGACATATATCTTTGACACGCCTTTTTCTTGACATTCAGCTGCAGCTTTTTTTGCAGCCATCATTGCTGCTGTTGGTGAACTTTCAAGCCTATCTGCTTTTACCATTTGTCCACCTGAGCTGAAGCCCAAAGTTTCAGAGCCAGTCATGTCAGTAATATGAATAATTGTGTTATTGTATGAAGCATAAATGTGAGCTATTCCTAATTTTTCTGCCATTATTTCTCCTCTGGCTTTATTTCTACTTTCTTCTCTTCAACAAGTTTCGGTGCAAAGCCCGGCACGAAACTTACTGTGTCAGCAGGTTTTACTAAGTAAGATGGAGAACTGACTTTCTCTTCGTTTACCATCACTTTATTGTGAACTATGAATTGTCTAGCCTGCCTTGGTGTTCTCGCCATACCTTTTTTGTATATGACTGTCGCCAGTCTTTTTTCCAAGATAGGTCTTAAACCCAAAGATAGAATATCATCAACGTCTGCTTCCTCTCCTAAAACTCCGAATCTCTGGAGCTTTGCGAGAAGGATTTTTTCAGCTTTTTCTCTCTTGTCTGCGGGCATGCCTATTATTTTTTTGACCTGGTCTCTCCAGTTTCTCAGGATTTCCTGAGCCCTCCAGATTTCTTTCATCCTTCGGAGACCGTACTCTTTAGCCAAACCATGTTCCTCTTCGATTCTCTCAGCTCGCCACGGATGTCTTGGTGTGCTATATCGTTTTTTTCGGCGTAACATGGTTACTTCTTACCTGCCTCCTTCTTTGGCGCTACTTTCGGCATTTCTTTCTTTCTAATCACACCAAGTGTTCCGCCTTTTCTGCCTGTTGATCTTGTGTGCTGTCCTCTTACTTTCTTAGAACCACGTGAGTGTCTGATTCCTCTGTAAACTCTAATTTTCTTCAAAAATCTGATATCCATACCTTGCTGCAATGTCAAATCAACTGCAATCAAGTGCTTGTCTGCACCCGTATCAAGGTCTTTTCTGTGATTAAACATCCAGACAGGTATGCCATATTTGTCGGGGTGCTTCATTACGTCCTCAATTTTCAATACCTGTTCGCGCGTCACATGGCCGCACTTTGCAGTTTTATCCAGATTTAGAACATTACAAACGGCATTTGCCATCATGAAATCGCAGCCCTTGACGTGTGTCAGAGCCATGTAAACAGAAACATCACCCTTGATATCTTTATCTGCAATTCGAATAAGGTCACTATACTCAACGGCTGGCTCTGCTTTTGGAGCTGGAGCTGGCTGGGCAGCTATCTTAATTTCGGGTTGCGCCGGTTTTACCGGTTGTGCAATTGTTGGTTTTGCTTCTTGTTTTACTTCTTCAGCCATGTTTTGCTTTAACAAACCACATAGAACATCATTTTGTGCCCCATCTGGCAACCTACTGACGTAGGACTTGAAACCAGCTTAGATTATTGCTTTTTAAACATATCGGAAATCGCTAAATTTCCGATGGTGCAGCCGAAAATCTTTGTTTTCGGCTCGCAGGTTTTTACCGCAATCCTGCTGCTCTTAGTATCTTATGTTTGAATTGTGGAATTCGGATTAATGCAGGCATAAGAGAATAGCAAAACCTCGTGAAATATGAGTGATTTGAAATAAAATTTCTAAGTTCAAGCTGTCTTTTGTTGAATCTTACAAGTTCCCGAATTCCCGGAAAGTCATAGTCCAGATTTAGAATTCCTCTTGCAACCTCTTCTCCACTGACAATTGCTGGGCCTATGCCTTTGCCTGTAAGTGCGGATGTAAGGCCTGCTGCATCTCCAATCAAAAATATATTATTGAATTTGAAGCCTTCATATGAACAGTTTATCGGCGCGGCCATTATATTATTTATTTCATAGCCTCTTTCCATACACCATTTGTCTAAATTCTTCCTTATTTCTGAAGCTGAAAGCTCTTTGTGGCTTCCCGAACCAATCATTGCTGACTTTTTGTAAGGAAACACCCATGCATAAAGAGAGCCAAACATCTTTTTGTTGAAAACTACTTCCAAATCTTTGAAATTGCCTTTGATTTCATATTCCATTGCAACCGCAATCTTATCTGATTTCAATCTCAGATATTTTCTTACGATAGAATTGCTGCCGTCTGCGCCAATCAAGAATTTGAAAGATATTTTTTCTTTTCCAATTTTCACAAAATTCTTTCCAATTTCAGTTACTTTTGCGTTATATCTTATTTTTGAGCCCGCTTTTTGTGCTTGTTTTGCCTGAAATTTTCCTAAAGTAGTTCTGCGCACAGTATACAATAACGATTTAGAATCGGTTATTGGAAGTGTTATTCCTTCCAGATTGAGTAAAACACGTTTGAAACTTCTTTCCAGGATTGATTTGGGTATTCCATGCCGTATGTCTAGCTCTGAAAGACCTCCAGCGCATACTTTCAGACCGGGAATTTCATTTTTCTCTAAGACGAGAACGGCTTTTCCGGCTTCTGCAAGCAATTTTGCTGCAGCCAATCCTCCGGGCCCTGCACCTACTATTACAATTTCAGGCATGTAAGAACAAGTTTCGGCATTCTAATAAAAGTTGCTACGCTTTTATCTGATTAATATTATCAACAGATATCCAGGCAGACATTAAACCAAAACCTGCTTTGTTAATTTCAAAGGGTTCAATGTTCTGAGGGTTTTTCAGGAAAATCAGCATACAATACTTTTTGTCTTTAAACAGCTCGAAAAATTTAGGGATATCTTCTTTCTCAATTCCATCATCAGCTCCATATTTTTCAAGAATCTCTTTAATCTTTTCAGGACTGAGATTTGAAAATTGAAGCACGTTATTGACTTCAGCTTTGACTGTTACGGGCTCTCCAGAGTCTTTAAAGTATACAGTCTCGCCAGATTTTATTTTATCCCACGGGGCATATTTTGTTTTATACCACCTTGATTCGATTTTCTTTTTCCCAGATAGAATTTTTTGAGTTAACTTCCAGGATTTCCGCATTATTGCCAAGTGGTCCATATTTTATGAGCGCCGAGACTGGGATTTGAACCCAGAAACCCTTGCGGGAACGGCCTTTCCAGGACCGCGCCTTACCAGATTGGGCCATCTCGGCACAAAAACACAATTCAGAATTCTGTTTAAAAGCTATGCCATTCAAAATACGTGTGATGTCACAATCATAATGAATCCAACAACTACCGTCAGCACTGCAAATAATGCCTTAATCCACTTTGGCTGCATTTTCTGTGCCAGCCAGGGACCTAACTGGCCGCCAATTAAAACACCTGATATCGTAAAAACAGCAAGCTCCCATTTTACTCCGCCGCTGAATGCATGAACAAATGCTCCGGCCATTGCTGTGAAAGCAAGTGTGGCAACAACGGTTGCAACTGCTTTGTGTATTTTTAATTTCAAAACTCGCTCCAGTAAAATCATGTTAATTGTGCCAGCACCTATCGCAAGTACGCCTGTCAAGAAACTTGCAACAGCAGGCACCCAAGCCCATCCAAATAATTCTTTATTTTTGATTTTTTCTTTTGTGTTGTCTGGTGCGCGTAATGAATAAAGCATCACAAGAGCAAGGATTATTGCAAGAATGCCAAACGAAAATTGTAGCAGCGAAGATTTCAACATATATGTCAGCAAAGAACCTGCTATGACTGCGGGAATTCCTATAAGAACTAAGACGAGCGTAGTCTTCCAGCGTATGCCACCTCTTTTGATATAGCCAATCGTACCTGAAGTTTTTCCGAAAAGCTGTGTTATGAAAGCGGTGCCTATGGCAAATCTGGGATCAAGACCTATGGCTATGAAGAACGGTGTAAAGAGTATTGCACCTTCGCCTCCAGTGACCATTGCAAAGGTTGATACAAATATTGCAAATGGGAATGCGTACCAGTATTCTAGCATACCATAACGTGTGCAGTCTAAAATTAAATATGTAACAGTGTGAAGTTAGCTGTTTTTCTTTTCAGCTATTTGGTTAGCCCACCGAAATACTTCAACTCATGGACGCGTTTAACTTCGCCGCGTACTTGCTTGCCACGGAGGACTATCTCTTCAACTCCGTGAAATTCCTTAATATCTCCCCCATAACTGTTCGTATAGCTATACTTATCAAACTTATGAACGTGAGGCCCTCTGAAAGGAGCGTCAACTGGAACTGCTTTCAGGGCTTGCTTTAATACATCGTTAACTGCTTCTTTTTCCTTCTCAATTCCTAAATATTGACCTCTATATGACATTGCCCAGACAGGTTCCCAAATATGTAAGCTACCGTCGATGCGAGAAACAACTTCTAAACCCTGAAATACATTTCTACCTGAGTCCGCATAGTTATCCACGTAGCACAGAGTTAAACTGCCTGCCTGCGATATGAATGGTTCGATATTCTTAATTCCCCACTGTAACGTTTCTTTTGCTCCCCCAGCCCACGATTCTTTCTTTGCTTTAACTAGAAAATCTGCCAGTTCTCGAAAACCTAGTGGCTTTTTCATCATTTACCTTCTTTCTTTTCAGCTTCTATCATTTCCGGCGGAAGCAGTATTGGTATGCCATCTCTAATAGGATAAGCATATCTGCATTTCTTGCAAGTCAAAGTCTGCTTTTTCTTGTCATAAGCTAAATCAGCTTTATCCATCGGGCAGCAGATGATTTCCAGAAGTTCTTTAGAGAGCTCTTTTGCCATACCACAAAGTTTATGTTTGAAGTTTTATAAAATTACCCATGAAAATACGGGTCGCAACCTTAAGTGACGCTAAAGAAATTTGCAAAATTATGAACGCCATAGTTAAAACTAGCGACATTTCAGCTAGCAAAACTACTACGAAAAAAGAAAAAGAAATACTTTCGCGACTTACAACTCGAGAAACAGTATTTGTTTTAAAAGATGAAAGTAAAATCGTTGGGTTACAATCCTTACACTTACTAGCTAAAGATATGCCTTTAATGGGTCACGTCGGCGAGGTGGACACATACTTACTTCCGCGTTATCAGAGAAAAGGTTTTGGTAAGAAATTATTCGCAACTACTTTAAAATTTGCAAAAGCACATAACTATGGAAAAGTAATGGTCTTTGTAAGATCTGATAACAAAGCATCCTTAGCTTTTCACAAGAATTTGGGCTTCAAACAGGTAGGTAAATTCGTGAGGCAACTAAAAATTGGGAAAAAATATGTTGATGAAATTGCACTCGAGCTTTTAATTAAATAATGCCTTTGTAGACCCAGAAGCCACCGCTCTTTGCAAGCACTTCTGTTTTGCTGAATAATTTGTCCATTTCCTTGAATAGAAAATCGCCACCTTTATTGCGCCTTGCAACTATCTGCAGGCTTCCGCCTTTGTTTAAGTATTGTGGCGCTTCAGAAATCATTTGCATCACAATTTTCCTGCCTGCAGCAATTGGCGGATTTAATAATATGACATCAAATTTCTCATCTTTGACAGATTCGTATATGTTCCCCTGTCTTGTTTCAGCATTTCTTATCTTGTTTTGTTTCAAATTATCTTTTGCGAGCTTCGCTGCTCTCTTGTTAATATCTGTAAGGATAACAAAGCAATCTTTGCACGTTTTTGCCGCAACAATGCCAATCATTCCATAACCACAACCTAAGTCGAGAATTTTACCAGACTTTGGCAAATCCGCTCTTTCAATCAAGAGCTTAGATGCTTTGTCAATTTCACGAGCTGAAAAAACCCCGCTTGCTGACTTGAAAATCAAATCGAAGTCCCTAATTCTCGCTCTGATCACACATTCGATATATTTTGCCTTTGGATTTTCAACGTAATAATGCTCGTCTTGCATAATAACAATTTAAAACCCGGATTTTTATATTCTATGTATGTTCCGCTGGTATGGCTTGCTTGGCGCTCTGATGATAGTTTTTGCAGAGCTTAACTTTATTCTTAAGATAGAGCCTTTTGCGCATTGGTATTTCCCAATAATATGGTTTGGATACATTTTCCTTATAGACGCTTTAGTTTACAAACTAAAGAAAAACTCGTTGCTGCATAATCACCAAAAGCAATTTTTATTCCTCCTACTCCTTTCGGCTGCAATTTGGTGGACATATGAAGCAATTAACTTCTTTGCAGGCAACTGGAGCTATAGCCAGTTTGGTACGCTACTTCAGCTGAGTTCTTTTAGCGCTGTTAAAAGAACCATAGAATTTTCAACTGTCCTGCCCGCATTTTTCGAGACATACAGTCTATTCAAGTCACTAAATTTATTTTCACACGTACGTCTGAAAAAGAAACACAAAATAACTAAACCATTTTTATTTGCATTAATTGGCTTTGGCGTATTCTGCTTAGTTGCGCCGATTGTTATGCCAACGATATTTTATCCACTAATATGGATGTCATTCTTTTTCATCTTGGATCCGATAAACTACCTGCATGGCCAGCCATCAATAATTAGACATCTCAGGGATAAGAAATTGCAAATACCTGTTTTACTTATGCTCACAGGAATAACGCTTGGATTCCTATGGGAATTCTGGAATTACTGGTCGACCATAAAATGGACATATAACATACCTTACCTTGGTTTTTTCAAAATATTTGAGATGCCTGCATTGGGCTATCTAGGGTATTTGCCTTTCGCCTTGTCTTTATATGCAATTTATTATTTTGTATATTCGCTGTTCAAACACAAAGGGCACATCTTAGAGCAAAAACTCTAAATCAGCACGGTGTCTGTTTTAACAGCCATACCTTTCTCTGCAGTTTTCAGCTCTTCTGCTGACAATTCTGCAAATCCTATTGCAAGAAGATTATTGTTTAAATCGAAAACTGCGGTTGTTGCTCCTTTCTCCAAATCTGATGTAAATGCTAACACGCCGGGCACGAAAACAGGGGAGCCATGCATCAAATATTCCTTCACGCCCTCATCAACCCAGACCGCTGGCAGATGTGTAACTGATTTTTCAACAGTTGTAACAAAATTTGCAACATATTTTTCCTGTTTCGTCTTCAAGTATCTCCTGTAGTTCTTTTTAATTTCTTCAAACGTAACAGAATCATCAATTTTCATAGGACCTGCTTGAATTCTGCGCAAATATGCCATGTGTGCTCCAACACCAAGATATTCGCCTATCTGTATGCACAAAGTTCTGATATATGTGCCGTGTTCAACTCCGGTTTCAAATTCCACATCTCTGCCAAAGACTGATTTTATTTCAAACCAGTATACCTCGCGTTCCCGCTCCCTACGGGCAACTGCAGATTTTTTGGGTGGCGTCTGCTTGATTTTTCCTGTGAATTTGTTGACTGCTTCCTGCAATTTTTCTTTTGTTACATCTTCGTGCACGTGCATTTTTCCTTCGTATACTTTGCCTGCTAAAGACAGAACTGGAAGAACTTTGACTGCTTTTCCTAAACCGATTGGCAAAACACCGGTGACTGCAGGATCTAAAGTGCCTGCATGGCCTGCTTTCGGCTGTTCTAAAATCTCCCTTATATTATTGACACAATGAATCGATTTTGGTCCTTTTGGCTTGTCCAGATTGATTATTCCGCAATTCAGTAATTCTTGGGCGGTCCTTTTAGGGAGTCTCTTGCTGATACGAACTTTCTCGCGAAGAATTACTTTTCTTTCAACACGCTCGTAAGGAAGCTTGTTCATGCATTAATGTTTAGAAATTCCAATAAAAGCCTTGCCGCGAGCTTTGAAGTCATATTATTGACATCTTTTGGGGGGCTGACTTCAACTATGTCTGCACCTTTGACTTTGCCTGTCTTAATTAATTCTTTGATTACGTACAGAATTTCATCTGGCTTATAGCCATTCTTCTCTGGATAGCCCGTGCCCGGAGCAAACTCAGGGTCAAAGACATCAATATCAATTGAAAGATAAAGTTCGTCTGTGATTTTGTCCCCAGCATCATCTGCGCTGCCGAATATGTCTGGTATGTAAGACATAATGCATTGGGATGTTGGCTTGTCATAGATCCCTATAAAATCAAAAATGTGCTCATCTTTTGAAAATTTTGCTTCTTCTTGCGTATAATTTCTTGCGCCTATTACCATTATCTGCTTGAATAAATTCTCTTTCGACACAGCTCTCAAAATACCTTCGTGAGTCGGTGGAAGAAAATCAGGATCGCAGTCAAGGTGAGCATCAAAGTAAATCAAGCCAGCATTCTTGTGTGTCTTTGCGAACGCTTTCATCAAACCATAAGAGACTGAATGGTCTCCTCCGAGTCCGATAACAAAATTTTTCTTTTTATGCTCCTCTGTTGCGACCTTCTCGATATCTTTTGAAAGTTTCTCAAAGTCGTTTTGCTCTTTGACCTCAAGGATTTTGGCAGCCTCAGGTAGTTTCAATTCAGAAATTACTGCATCAGGGCCTTTTGCTGCGCCTCTTCTTTCTTTTTCAACAATACAGGCATCAAAAGGTATTTTCAAAACAGATATCATTTCTTTCTGGAATTTAACACATCTATTAGTCCAAATATACCTATGGCTATAAGTGCGTAAGCAAACGGCGTGTGCAGAGAGAATCCGCCTCTATAGCCGTAATTTGCAAAATAATTTACAAAGAATGTTTCAACGATGAAATCAACTGTGGCTATGATAAGAGCCAATATTACTGCCCAGCCTCTTCTGTCCTCAGTCACGTTCAGAATTCCCCATAGACCAAAGGGTGCCGCGAATGTTAGTATGCTTGCATTACCAACGCCTGCTTGCAGGTCTTTCACGTACATTAGAACTCCAAAAATCATCGTAATATACAAAAGTATGTTTATTTTTGCGGGTGCTTTTCTTTTTGACACTTCTAAATATGCGTACCTAAGCAAAATACCACCTGCAAAGAACAATACCACTAACTCGATTGGCACTAATCTTGCAATCATGTATACGGACTGATTGTACTGCCAGCCTGCAAACTTGGTTCCGACATATTCTGTTACAAAATCTATGAGTGCTATAACAAGGCCGACTGTACAATATTTTGAAACTTCGGCTAGATTCTTCCTCGAATCAAAAAGAACTGCAATTGCGCCGATAGCTGCGATTGCTGCGAGAATAGTTAAGCCGCCGAACATCGTCCTTACGCTTTAGCCTCTTTCTTGGCTTTTGTGGCTTTTGGTTTCTTTTCCTCTGTTTTTACTTCTGCAGTCTTTTTTGCTTTTGGCGGAGCTTTCTTTTCTGTCTTTACGCCTAAGCTTTCCAAAGCTTTGACGACTTCTTCATGAGTTGCTCCTTTCTTAATTTCTGCTTTTTGCGGGAGAAGTTGCAGATGTGCCACATTTACTTTCCTTCTTCTAGTGTTTCCGTCAATAAGAACAAAATCTTTATCCAAAGTATCGACTATCAAGCATTCTTTGCCAGCATCCCTGCCAGCAATCTTGATACAGAATCTACCAATTTCTACTACCATGGAACATAACCTCTCAATGATATTGGAACATCGGTCTGTTTTATTATACCGCCTTTCAGTTGCGCTCTTAGTTTTAAGATGCGCCTTGAACAAGGTGAGCATAACATGCCGCCGAATGGCCTCTCTGGTTTTCTCTCGGATTTTGAAAGCTTTGCAATCTCAAATGGCTTGCCTCTAGGCTTGCCAAGCAATATGTCTCCGCAAATCGCGCAAGTGTGCTTGCCCTGTGCTTTGTATTTATAGTGAACAACAGTCCTGCCGCCAGGAGTAACTCTCTGAACGCGCCTTAAAGTGCGAGAGCGGTATCTAGTTTCGCCTCTCATTTCAATTTTTGCTGCACCTTTTGTTTTCGTTCTTTTGTGTGACATGTTTTCAGTTCTCCTAGACCACTTTTAAAGCCTTTCTGAATAAAGTTGTTAGTACTAATGACAGTATAATATAGGTCCCTACCCAGCCCAGACCCGTTGCCAGATTACTGAGTGGGAAATGGAATGGCAATGGGATAACGGCAACGCCTGTAAGCAATTTGCCGAGTATTGCAAAAACTATCAGGAAAGGTATTGTTGTGATTAACATCGGCTTCATCGACTGCATCATCAACTTTGAGTTAAGAGGCATAATCTGACTCTGGATTTCAGCAATCTTGTGCGGGTCGTCTTTGTGCTGCTTCATTTGCTCCTGATACTTCTTCATGTCTTCCCTAATTTGTTTCATAAGGCTCTGGTCAGTCGCGTATTTGTAAACCAGAGTTGTTGTTAGGGATAATATTATTGATAACAAGACAATAAACCAAAATGGCGACAGGCCGAAAATATGAGGAACCGTAGTAGCTACAGCTGTTGCATTAGTTAAGTTTTGTATCAAAGTTGCGTTTGCCATTACTCTGCCGCCATCACTTTCCGCAAAGCAGGATGCATATCAAATGCGTGCTGTTTTGCAATGTCTTCATACAATCTGTACATTATCATAACTGTAAGTAGGATACCAGTTCCTCGGCTCAACGCATTTCCCAAGTCTGCAAAAGCCGCAAGGAAACCAACAGTTATTGCGCCCATTACGGTGAGTGCTGGAATGTATCTATTTAGCAGAGATTCCATTACTCGCGGGTCCCTTCTGAAACCAGGTATCTGTAATCCTGAAGCCAGGATTTGTTTAGCCTGGCTGGCAGCATCCATGTTAGAAGTCTTTACCCACAACACTGAAAACAGAATTGCGCCGCCTACCATGAATGAGGTGTAAAGTAATGTTTGGATACCCATCGCCCAAGTTGCATTACCGTTTATCAGCGCCGTTACTATGTCTGGAGAATTTATCCATTTAACAAGACCAGTTGCTGGTGAGTTGCCAGTGAATGTTCCCAAAATAGGCATGCCTGCATTCTGCAACAATCTGGCCCAAAGCTGGATGTTGGCCATAAGTGCTGCAATCAAGATGACTGGAATGTTCGAAGTGTAAATGAATCTTAGAGGCCATCTTATTCCATAACCACGGACTCTGCCAAATGATAATGGAATTTCAACTTTCATTGATTGAGCATAAACTGAAATCGCGAAAACTGCTAGCGTGACTACTATACTCATTATTGATATGGTTGCCCCTGTTGCATCTCCCATTCCGAGCGCTTTTATTAGGAAAGGTATTGCGCCCGCGGGTACATCTGGATTTGTTGGTGAAGGGAATGGATTCAGAGCGCGAACAAAAATCTGGAGACAAACACCTGCTGCTATAAACAGGCTTACTCCGGAGCCGAAGCCCCATTTAGTTGTTACGTCGTCCATTAAGACTATCAGGTAACCACCGATAAACAACTGGGCTATCAGGAACATCTCCAGCAATAAGTACTGGCTAGTTCCGGCAAGTGATGGGTCTGGTGCCAATCCGCCCATTATAACATAGATGGCTGATTCCAAAATTATGAAAACTATAACTGCAAACCTTTGCATGGCCTGAAATTTTGCTCTGCCGTCTTTCGTTGTCAAATCTAAACCGAGCATTCCTGTGCCTGCTACTAGCTGCATTATGATGCTCGCAGTAACTATCGGGCCAATACCCAAGCTTATGATTGAACCGAAGCTTGCACCAAGTATAATGGATAGGTATTCAAAGTTCTGCAATGCATTCTGGCCAAGACCGGCTAAAGGCACGTAGCTTAATACAAAGAATATAATTAATATGAGACCGGTCCAAAACAGCTTAGTGTTGAAACTGAGTTTTGGAGCTTCTGGTTTCTTCACTTCTGGCAATAGTGTAGATAGTTCACGCCAATTGACCATTAGTTGGCACCTAAACCTTTTGCTTCCCCGCCCGCTTTTTTGATTCTTTTTTTTGCGGGTTCTGAGAAGTTTGCGCAGATTATCTTAGCCTTATGAGTAAGCTTGCCATTACCAAGAACTTTGTTATAGCCATGCTTTGTCAAATCAACTAAGTAAAAATCTCCTTGTTTAGTACCCAACTGTTCTATTTTCCTGTCCAGTTCTTCCAGGCTTATCGGCCTTACTGGAATTCTTATTACTCTCGGCTTGAACAATATGCCGTGCTTGCCAATAGGCTCTATGCCTTGAGCATGAAACATTGATTCTCTATGTGCGCCTCTTTTTCCGTGACCCGAGGTGCCTTTGTGTCCTTTGCCACGATGTCGCTTGCTAAAGCCCCATCCGTGCGAGGTTTTGCCTCTCTGCTTCCTTGATTTTTTATTTTTGCGAACTACCATTTTATTTGATCATCTTCTCAATTAACTTGTTGATGTCTTTTCGCCTGTAACCTAATGCGCCACCTTCGGCATAGCTGTGTTTTATTCCGCCGCGCTCAAATCCGCCGATTGGCGGGTGCAAGCGGAAGAATTGTTTAAGTCCGGGTACTTGCTTTAATTCAACTTTAAAATCATAAAATGCATCTGCAAACTCTTTTAGTCCTAATTTCGTCTTGTCTTTCAGGAAAGATTCTGCCAGAGGCTTGTCGCCAGCTATTCTTGCTCGTGTTTGCACGAGTTTAATGAAAGTTTCCTTGTCAAGTTCACCAAATGTCACAAAATCTTTCACTCTGGAAACCATGCCCCATGAACTATCTGAATTTGACAGTATGACGCAGTAATTCTTTTTGTACAAGCGCAATAAATCAAGAGTGCGCCGTACATTTGGATTTAATCCGACATCGCCTCTAACTCTGATTACTGCGATCCTTGCTTTTGCCTGCTTTTTTGATTGTTCAGCTATCATATTACGAACTCAAAGGTCCAATCTTTGGTTTGACTCCTTTAACTTTCATTTCAGTTGCTTTCTTTAGCGCTTTAATAGTTGCATTGATGAAATTGATTTTCTTTCTTGTCTGCCCGTAAGTCTTGGTCCACATGTCTTTGTAGCCTGCTACACTAAGCAATTTTTTGACTTCACCTTCGCACGCAAGGCCTGTGCCTTTTGGTGCGGGTATTAATTTGACTCTGACAGAGCCTGAACGGCCCTCAACTTTGAATGGCAGCGAGTGTGGTTCGCCACAAACACATTTCCAGTCGCCACAGCCGCGTGCAACCTGCTGAATATTCATTTTGGCGTTTCTCAGTGATTTCTCTCTTGCAGGCATTGATTCTTTTGCTGTTCCTGTGGCAACGCCAAAGTAGCCGTCGCTATTCCCTATGATTGACATTGCTGTGAAATTTGGCTTGTTACCTTCCGCTGTTTTTTTCTGGGTTTGCTTAATCAAACGGCGTTTGCCTCCGCCAAATTTACCATGAGCTTGACCAATCAGCACAAAATCTGAAGTTAGATTAGAGACTAATTTATCAACAATCTCTGCTTCTCTGATTTTCAAACCTTTATCTAAGATTTGTCTGATATCTGTGATTTCACCGGACTTGACTTTCTTTCCCAGTTCTGTCTTTGGTTGCCATCTTTCCAGTGCTGCAGCTGACCTTGCCTCTCTTCTTCCTTCAGCTCGCTCTGCGGCTTCTGCCGCTGTGCCAGCTGGTGCTGAAAGTGGAGGCGTTTCCTTCCGTGAACCATAGAGTCTTTGTCTTGCCATTTTACTTCAGTATCTTCTCCTTTACGGCTTTGAAATCTGCTGGTAAATTAGACTTTTTTAAGTATTCTGCGATGTGTTTGCCGCTGATTCTATCTGCGGAGGGCAAGACTTCTGGATTGTGTTTTATGTCTAATCCCCCATCCACTGCACCTTTCAGAACAGCAAATAGTTTTACACCTTTTGTTGATGTGTGCGGACCTACATCCAAAATTGCTTTAGCAATTTTCTTTTGTTTTGCCATCTTGCCGGCAAGCAATCCTGTAAGGTATGCTGCTGGCATATTCTTCAGGCCGTATTGCCAGCCCAATTCTTTCAGTTTTGAAGAGTGTGCTGTCAACAAAGTTTTGTCACCTGTTTGCGAATATTCGATGATTTGAACTGTGATGTACTTATTAGATCTCCTTACTACAAGTCTTGGAAGTTTTGATTGCAGCAATTTTATTCTCTTGCCGTAATCCGTTTTACCTTCGCGTCTTCTTCTGAATCTGACTGAGTATCTTGGTCCTTTAGCCATTTTATTTAGCCTTCAGTAATTTATTTGACTCGATGTAGAACATCAAGTGTCCGCGGTCTCTGAAGAAACCGCCTTTCGCCTTTGCGTACAGGTCTTTGTATGCCGGCGCTTCAAGTTTGCCTTGCGTTTTCAAAGTCTGCAGTGTACTTCGCATAAGTCTGATTTTATTAATCCATGCGCGCTTGCGGGGCTCTCTTGCGTACTTTGCACCTTTGCGGCTGCCGTGTCCGCTCTGTCTTCCTTTTTTGCGCTGCGCAGCTCTTGCACGAGCTCTGTGTTTTGCAGGCCTCCTTACAGGTAAGATTTTGATTGCATCGGAATTTATCAAAGCCCTGATGTCTGCTCTGGTGATAGCTTCCTTGATTTCTTCATATCTTGCAGGATTTAATGAAACTCTGTCTCGGCCGACTTTCGCGACTTTCGCTGCCAAGATTTTTTGGTTTTGAAGATTCATTTTTTCGCTACCTCTTTAGGTTTAACCGGCGTTTTTGGAACCGCTTTTGGTTGAGTTTGAACTTTTTGCGCTGGCGCTTTTTCTGCAACAGGTTTAGCAGGTGCTACTGGCTTCTCTTCTTTCTTTACTTCAGTTGGTTTCTGCGCCTTTGCATCTTTTGCCACTTTCAGTTTAGCATCAATTGCAGACAAAAACTTGCTTGCGTCCTTGATATTGAAGAGCTTGATATTTTTCTCGGCTGCTGCTTTAACCAGCTGATACTTTTTCCTTTCACCGAGTCTTGCGTTTATGATTGCTAGTTCCTCTTTAGGATTTATTTTAATCAGCTGCGCGTAATTGCTGACGTTGATCAATTTCATACCCGTGAAGTGCAAGCCTCTAACTTCGGCTGGACCTCTATACCCTATATCTACTCTCTTGCGGTGGCCAACCCTGCGCTCACGCATCTTTGAATGCCTACCGCGCGGGCGTCTCCACGCTTCGTACTCTACTCTGCTTCGATGAAAATAATCCTGTCTGATGAATTCTGGTCTCTTTTTGTTAATCTGCTTCTTTACTTCAAGCAATTTTGCGTCTACCATTATCCACCCACAGGCTTGCCAGCTTTCTCAGTGATATATATTCCATCCTGGAAAACCCGCCTGTCTTTTGCTGATACCCTTGTTAATTGTTCAATTCTAGTTGCTATCTTGCCAGCAAGTTCAATGTCTAGCGACTCTACAGTTATTATCTCGCCATCGACTTTGACTGTAACGTTTTGAGGAATTGAAAATTTTCTTGGACGTTTTTCACCCAGGAAATTTGTAACCAATAATTCAGAACCGGTTATAGAAGCGGTAATTGGAAAGTGAGTTGCACAGATTTTTAGCTTATAGATGTATGGAGTCTGCACTCCATTAAACATATTTTTTATGTGTGCACTAAAAGTTCCAACAAGCGCACGTGTTAGCGCATTAACAAGTTTAGCGGAAACTTGCACTTTGTTGTCTGCAGTTTTTATTTCGATGTCTCTGGGGAAATTTCTTGAAACCTGGCCTTTTGGCCCTTTCACAGTTATTTTACCCTGCTCTATGTGTATGCTCATTCCTTGCGGAATTTCGACGAACCGGGTCTTAATCTCAGTAGACATAGGCTAATAGCACTCCTCCTAGCTTCTTTGTTTTGGCGTCGATGTGTGTTGTCACGCCTTTAGATGTTGAAATCACGAGCCTGCCAAAATCTTTGGCCGGAAGGTAACGTTTCTCAAACTTCTCAAACTCTTGCAAAGTAATTGCGTATCGGGGTTTGATTGCGTTGATTTTGTTTATTGCGCCGTTCAAAGTTACTTTGATTTGCCCGCCTCTTCCAGTTTCTATGAACTCAAAATTTTGAATGTACTCTTCCTTTTTGAGCAAAGTCAGAACTTCCTTCAGCAATCTCGAAGCCGGTGTCAGAATGACGATAGTCTTTCCTCTAAGTTCGGCGTTGTTGATTGCCGACAATGCTGTAGCGAGTGTATCTTGTAACATTTTTCACCTTAGTTTTCTAAATCCTAAGTCTTTTGCGACTTCTCTGAAGCAGCGTCCGCATATATTCAAACCATATTTTGATATGTGCCTGCGGGTTCCGCCACATCTTATGCAGATTGTTAATTGCTGCCCATATGCGCGTTTTCTTCGGACATTATGCCTGAGAAAGCGCTGCATCTTAGTTTTTCCCACAGTGATTTTTTCTGTGGCAGGACGTTTTGCCATTTGATTACAGCCTCTCCTCCTCGGCTTCTTTCAATTTTATTCCGAGTTTTTCCTGGGCCCATGCTTGCGCATCTTGCGCAGTTATGTGATGCCCAGCACCTAGTTTTGACTTCTTGAGCTTGCGCGTTTTGATTCTAAAACCTGGCCTTTTAAGGCTGACAGCAACGTCAAGCCCTATAATTCCGATTTTCGGGTCGTATTTGACTCCTGCTATGTCTATGTATTCTTTGATTCCAAATGAGAATCCATTTTCCATGAAACTTGTTGGTTTTATTTCGAAATTGACTGCTTGCAGCATCTGCTTCAGCAAAGTTTCGGCTTTCGGTCCTCTAATAGTAACCATAGCACCGATCGGCAGGCCCGGACGCAATTTCCAGGTTGCAATTCTCTTGCTACAAAGTGTCTTCACAACTTTGGCACCGGAAATTGTTTTCAGAAGTGCCATTGCTTTGTCCACATTTTCAGCCTCGATTCCAGCACCTATGTTCAAAGTGATTTTATCTATCTTGATTTCTCTCATTGGGTTTTTCATTTTTTCAGCTTTCATTTTATCAATTTGATTTCAGACTCTTTTTCCCCGACAACAAATAGTTGTTCGATTGGCGAGTCCCATTTTTCAGAATCATGTTGTAAGATTGCAATTCTCTTTTTCTTCAATTCTCCAATTTGTTTGAAACCTTCTATTTTTGCCAAGTTGCCGACATGCTTGCCGCCTATTATGTAGACTGTGTTGCCTTCGGCCAACTTCAGATGTTTCGTTGGCTTGTTTTTTTCAATATCAAAGAGAATGACATCACCAAGACCGTATTCGTTTTTATCAGATTGGAAATTCCAGCCGTTATTGCAGTTAACTTGTATTTTTCCGTTCTTTAGTGTTGTTTTTCCGGTCACTTTAGCAGGCACTAATTTTGCTTCGCTTGCAGATATCTCTAGCAAACTTAAATGACCATTTGTTGTTATCGCAACTCTGTAATGTTTGTTGATTTGTGCTATTGAAAGTACATCAAATAATCCGACTTGGAAATTGGTTTCCCTTCTCACTTTGCCATTGACTTTGACAAATTTCTGATCTAATATTTTCTTTATGTTCCTCTTTATGCTGGCTAAATTTAGAACGTCCATCAAAAATACGCTCAAAGGCATTGAGTAATAGAGCGTGTGTGGACCCGGAATAGGTTTGGCTATCCATTTTGTGGATTTTCTTTCTACCGGCCAGGTTTCTGGTGCATTAAGCCTTGAAATGTGGTATTGCTTTGACATTATACTCTTCTCTCCAGCGCTTTCGCGCGCATCTTGTCATCTAAATTCAATGTTATGATCATGACTTTTGAAGGGTGCAGCGGATATTTTCTCGGAGGTGCGCCTGTTTTCCCTTTGAATTCAGCGCCTTTGACATATACTTTGTAATTTTTCATATCCACTTTCTCAACTTCTCCTATTACGCCTGCGAATTGTCCGCGCAATACTTTCACTTTGTCGCCTTTTCTTATCGGGAAACTTCTCTTCTTGTGTTTCTGGCGCAGGTCTTTTGACAAGTGAGCTGCCAGCATCTTATGTCTCAGATGCAACGGAGCTTTCGCTCTATACTTGCGCTGCTTTCCTGGGCGCACGGATGATCTCCAATGTGGGCTAAACTCTTTCATCTTACAGTATCATTGTTGCAATCTTGGCAACTGCAGGCCATCTGATTGCAACCTCCTTTGCGATTGGTCCTTTGATTATTGTTCCTTTTGGCAAACCAAGACGGATATCTTTCAGAATAACACCTGCGTTATCCTCGAATTGAACTTTCGTGCCATCTGGTCTCGCGAATTCTTTCTTTTGTCTTACTATTACAACTTCGGCCATTTTGTGGCGCATGTCCGGCTTTCCTTCTTTTACTGCAACTTTGCAAAGGTCGCCGACGCCGGCTGCCATTAGCTTCTTTGTTCTTGTTTGATAATGCATGACTGAGATAATCTGAGCTATTCTTGCACCGCTATTGTCTGCTATTTCGATGCGTGCGCCAATTGGTAGTGGTTTGCTGACGCTTGACTTTAGGTCCTTCATTTTTTCTCTCCAGATATTTTCTCGATTACAACGAATTTGACTGTCTTTGCAATAGGTCTGCATTCTGCGATTCTTACTGTGTCGCCTTCTTTTGCAGCAATGCAAGGAGGATTGTGAGCTTTGACTTTGCTTCGCCTCTTTTCATAACGCTCAAATTTTGGCAGGTAGAAAAGGCGCGGCCATTCAACTGTGACTGTGCGCTGCATTTTATCCGAAGTAACTTTACCTTCGAATACTCTGCCTCTTGTGTTTAGTTCGCCGTGAATCGCACATCTTACATCATCACAATTCTGCGAGCTAACTTTGTTTTCTTCCATTTTTGTCTTTTCTTTCGTCACCATTTTGGTAGCTTCTTTTTGATGCGGTCCCAAGGACGCGCAACGAGCAAGTTGCCTTCAATCTCAACTTTTTTTCCGTCTGGCAACTCGACTTCGAGTGTGATTGCGTCTTTGAAGACGCGCTTTTCGACTTTTTTCGTCTCGATCGTGATTGTCTTGTAGCTCTCGTCAACGATTTTGCCTGCGATTCCAATGTTCGCCGCATTCTTCGCTTGCACGACTTTCGCGCGCAAGCCGATTATTTCGTGACGCGCTATGTTTGATGGGGTTATCATTTTCTGTGACACGCGACTTACTCAACCTCGGTTTTCACTTCGATGCTTTCAGGTGCGAAACCCAATTCCACGAGGATGTCCTTCATTCGCCTTCTGTGATCGCCCTGCAGCTCAACCATACCATCTTTGTATGTTCCGCCGCATGCAAGCTTTGCTTTCAGTTGCTTTACGAGGTGTCTCATTTCTTCTTCCTTGATTTCCATACCCTCGATCACAGTAGCGAGCGCATTGAATTTTTTCTTAACTGCTTTCACAGTTATTTTTGCGCCCTCTTTGGAAATTGTCGCACACACGCACAACTCTTCGGGTAAACCGCACGTCGCACAATTTACTGGCATGTGTTTGTCTAATTCCCTCCTGTTGTTTTTTTCATAGGGGAAGCAATACTTCCCGCTACAGTATGAATTCGCGCAATTGTGCGCTTTATTGCTTTGATTTTTCCCGGACTCTGCATCGCAGTTCCGGTTGACCTTTGAGTCAAGAGCTTGATCAGTTCTTTTCTTAATTCTAGCAACTTGTCTGTTCTTTCTTTGACTGATAATTTTCTGATTTCATCGGCACGCAAGACTGCCATTATTTAGCTTCCTCCGCTTTTGCCTCTTGTTTCGGTTCTTTCTGCTTCGCTGGTGCTTGCTGTGCTTCGCCCTGCGGGGATTTCTTCCGAGGAGCGCGAGGTTTTTTTGGCTTCGGGGCTGCCTCTACTTTTTGCTCTTCTTGCGCAGGTTTTACTTCAGGTTGTACCTGTACGGGAACCTCGCTGGGTTCTTTGATTGTAACTCTATCAGGAAGTCTGATGTCTGGCGGCATTATTCTGACTTGCACACCAACGGCTCCTGAACGAAGATTGGCCGGAACTTTGGCTATGTCAACACCTTCAAGCGCTATTTGTCCGCTCTTTTTCATATAGCCTGCAGGGAATCGCCAGCTCTTTGCTCGCTGCCCAGGCACTCCTCTTCCACTTATCTTTATTTCAGTGCCAAGCGCACCTGAGGCCATTATATCTGTAAGAGCTTTGTAGCCGATTGCTTTGAACCTTGCAGCTCCGAATCTTTCCAAATCAGAAGCTATTCTATTTGCAATAACTGCTGCGTGAAGAGTGGGTATAGTTATTTCTCTGACTTCAATTTGCGGATTCTCCAATCCAAATTTTGTTTTAAGGGTTGTTGTCAGTTCTGCAATCGTTTTTCCGCCTCTTCCGATTATCAGTCCTGGCTTTACAACATCAATGATTATCTTTTCACCGAGTGGTGTTCTTTCGATTGAGATTTTTCCTATGCCGGCTATCTTTGGTATTTGTGCTATGACATACTCTTTGATCTTCAGATACTTTGCCTTCTCTTTGATGAATTCCCGTTCAATCATTTTGTAACCCCTTTAGGTTGAGGTGCTGAAACCTTTGCTTCAGGCTGCTTCTTCTCTGTTTTTTTCTTCTCAACTTCTTTTGCCACGATTTCGAAATTTGTGTTTTTTCTTACTCTGTGTCTTCGCCCGTAGTGCCAGAGTTTCTGGCCTTTCTGGGCCGCAGCATGAATTATTGTCAATTTAGTAACATCAAAACCTTTGCCAGTTGCCTGGCTTTTCAGGTTTGAAAGCAAGCTTAATACATACCCTGAAGAAAGCTTTGGATATCTGCCTGGTCCTATCTTTCCTGGTTTATGTGAGATGCTTCTCAAGTATCGTCTGAAAGGTATTGCTTGTTTCGCGTCAATGGATGCTTGCAAACGCCTGATTGCAGCATCTACCTGTTTGCCTTTCAGGAATCTTGCAATCTCAACAGAGTGCTTTGTTGATACCGGCATGTTTCTGCCAGCTATGCGCACCATGCTTTTGGCATCAAAATTTTGGAAGCTATAGTTAACAGCCATTTTACTTTACCGATATGAATTTCGAACCACGAGTAGCACCAATACCTGGTCCACCGTGCTTGACATCAAATCTTGTTGTCATTACGAAATCGCCTAATGTCCACCCAATCATTTCGGGCGTTATGTCAATAGGAACAAATTCTTTTCCGTTATGAATTGATATTTTTACACCAAACATCTGAGGGATAATTGTCAAATCTCTGCAATGAGTTTTGATTGGCTTTTTGTATTTACCTGCTTTCGCGGCTTCAATCTTTGCGAGCAATTTTTTCTGTTCCGGCGTGAATCCTCGCTTGATATTTCTTCTTTGTCTTGCCGGAAGCAATTTTGCCAGCTCGTTTAATCCCAGCTTCTGCAATTCTTCTGCAGTTTTACCGCGATAAGTAAATATTTTTGCCATTACTTCTTGCCACCTCTTCCCGTCTTTCTGGCCCACAGCAAACCAACTTTTCTACCAGGCGGAGTGCCCTTTCTAGTTGTTGTAGGTATACCGAGTGAACGTCTGTGAGATCCACCAAATGGATGGTCAATAGCATTCTTTGCGACACCGGAAACTGTTGGGTGTATCTTGCCTCTCGCTCTTCTTGCGATGTGGTGTTTTCCGCCTTTGACCCAAGGCTTTTCAACTCTTCCACCGCCAGCTATGATGCCAACGACTGCTCTGCAATTAGGATTGAAAGCTGCTATTTGCTTAGAAGGCAATTTAACCATTATCTTGCCGCCTTCCTTTCCGACTACCTGCGCTGCTAAGCCTGAAGTTCGGATTAATTTTCCACCATCGAAAGGTGTATGCTCTATATTATAGACTGGGAAACCTGTTGGGACATCTCCAAGCCTGTGCACGCTGCCAGGTTGTACAGGGGCGCCTGGGCCTGCAAAAACAACTTCGCCTTTTCTGATGCCTAAAGCTGCTGGCATTAATCCAACATCTCCATTTTCGTATTGTACTAACATCAAAGGAGCTGAGTGACCAACTGAATTTACAATATCCATGACTTCGCCGCGAATCAATTTCTGTGAAGCTTTGGCAAGTTTTATTGCGCCGAAATAGTTATGGCTAGGTGCGAGGTATCTTGGACCTCCAGCTCCTCTTGCCTGCGTTATCAATCGTTTAGCCATTACACTAATCCTAATTGCGTTGTTACATCAGATGCCGGTGTTTCCGGTCTGAGTTTGATGAAAGCTTTTTTCTCACCAGTTCTTAAAACCGTGGTGTTGACTGCCGCAACCTTTACGTTAAAGGCTTTCTGCGCGGCCCACTTTATCTGTGTTTTATCGGCTTTCCTGTCAACTATGAATATCAATATATTTTCAGCTTCCATTTGACGCACTGCTTTTTCTGTGCTCAAAGGATAGCGTAGTACTGTGAATGGATCTGGGTTTGTCATGTGAATAATTTCTCCTTCTGCATCACTTCAAGAGCCGCCTGCGTCCAGACTGTCAGCCTTGATGGAATTGCGCCCGGTGCAAGTTGCTCTGCATTTATGTTCTTGACTTCCACGACTTCAACACCTGGTATGTTTGCAGCAGATTTCTCGACTGCGCACAATTTTGAGACTATGAGTAGAGGTCCAACTCTTCTCTTGTATTTTCTTCCTCGTAATTTTCCTCTGCCTGCTCGCAGAGATTTTACTCTTGTTCTTTCGAGTTCGCTTTCCATTCCCATTTTTTCTAAAGCTACAATGACTTCTTTTGCTTTTTTCAAATCTTCAAATTTATTTTCAACAATTAGCGGAATAGATTTTATGCCTTGAACATTATGTTTTGCAGCAACTAAGTTTTTGTCAGTAGTCGCGGCAATTGCAGACCTTGTTGCTTTTTTCCTTTCCTTCGTATTTATTTTTTCAGCGAAAATCTTTGCAACTTCAGGCGGATATGCTTTGACACCTTTGACCGTCTGTGCGCCTAATGCACCAACCCAGCCAAACTGTGACCCTCGGTGCCATAACGCCTTTCTGGCAACTCTTGAAATGCCCTTACCATAAGTTCCACCGAATTTTCGTCTTCGCTTTGGCCAGGCTTTTCCCTGTTTTGCGCCAGCTCTAGGGTCTGCTCCGTAAGGCTGGTGCTGATGTGATTGTATTGCTAGAGCGACTCGTGCTATCAAATCAGGTCTTATTGGTTCTGAGAATTGCAGCGGTAGTTCTACGTCAGAGATTTTCTCACCATTGATCGAATAAACCGCGGCTTTCATCCTTGCTGACTCCTTGTTGATACGCCCGTTATTTCAGGAGCTTGCATGACTGCGCTCTTGAACAAGCGCGTTGGTTGTGATAATATTACTAGACGCTTTCTCGCGCCTGGAACAGAGCCCGCAAGTAAAATGTAGTTTGATTTTACAACTCCATATCTTGAAAAACCAGATATTGGCGTAACATTCATTGTTTTAGGATCTGATATTTTGAGAATTTGTTTGTTATGTTCTGTTCTTGTGTGGAATCCCATCTGGCCCGGCTGCAAAACCCACCAGCCACATACTGCTGGAGTGATTGGACCCATAGTACCTCTATGTCTTTGTCCAAATTCGGCCTTGTGCCTCTCTAATTTTACACCATAACGTTTGATATCACCTTCAAAGCCTCTGCCTTTTGTCACAGCGTGAGCATCGACAAACTCGCCTGCTTTGAAAACATCTGCTGCAGAAACTTCTTTTCCAAGAACTGAAGAAGCGTAATTGAAACCTTCTTGCGGAGTTCCGCCGATTGCAACTTCAAAAATCTCAGGAGTCTTTTTTCCGAGTCCTGTGTTTTCAGGCTGAACATAAACAACTGCTCTGACTTCAGAAGCGTGAGGCAGCTTTGCTTTCAAGCTTTCAAGAGTTGTTTTCCTTTTTTTGGGCAAAATAACTCGCCTTAGCAAGTTTTTGTCTTTGTCAAGTCCATCAGCCCACAACTCGCCGATTGCTTTCAAGCCGTATGGAGTTGAACCATAAAGTCTGACAGCGGCAATCTTTATTGGCGGAGCTTCAATGATTGTGACTGCTCTTCTTACTTCCTCACCTTTTGTTGGTGACCTTGGATGATTATTAACGAAAATAACAGAAGTCATTCCGGCCTTGTAACCTGCAAAGCCCATGAGCTTTGGTTCTTTCTTGTGAGCCCAGTTTGAGACTGCTGGATAAATACGACTAGCTCGTTTGCGTGGCCATACAGCCAAACTTCCGCGCCTTGGTCGCTTCCTTTTAATATGACCCATAGTTCACTTCAACTGCTTCGGAAAGGTCTTTTTAAATGTGCCTATTTCGCACTATAAGCGACAGAATTAGTCAGATATGTAGGGGTAATTTTAATTCGGAAACAGGGTTTATAAAGATTTTTACAAATGCCACAGAACAATTAGCGCTCTTCTTCTAAAGATTCGTCAATGGTTTTTGGATCTGCAGGACCTTTTTCGCCAGACTTTTTCCACACAGCACCATGCATTTTGTCTACTCGCATATTATTTAGTGCTCTATAAATAAAAGCTGGTGCGTGGCAATCACTCGGATATATTTCTTGGCATGCTTTGACAACATAATTTGGAAATTCTGGGTCAGAAATGTATTCTCTGGCCTCGTCAGCAGTAAATTTGTGTTTCTTTAAGCCTTCAATACAAACATAAAATTGGGTGCTATGACCGCACTCTATAAGTGGATAACTTCCATCTTTTATTCCCGTTATTATACCGCTAAGTTGTCTGGGCAAATCTCCGCCTCTTCCAGGGCCCAAATCGCTTTTCCTAAAAAAATCTTCCAGACTTTTGTCTTTCATTTTGCCAGGCATGAGTAAATTTAACTGCGCAACTGAAATAAAGGTTTTGACTCTGGGTTTTATTTTAGCTCAGAAGACTAGCTCTTGATTGAAAAGGTTGGGCCGCTAAAAGCGGCCCGGGAGGTAACAACGGCTAGAACTTAATCTGTGAGCGCTGGTTTGAGCATTACTCTTTCTTGTCTTGTCATATATTGTTCAAAAGGAGGATAAAAATCGAGTTTCTTTACTTGTTTGCTAAAGTCAACAAGTCGCATAAAACCTTTTGCGAGTATCGGAACTTTTATCTTGCTGGAAGTTATGCGTTCCAATAAGCTGTAATAGGCTTTTGCTTCACCTTCGTCTTTAAGGTTGAAAACTCGTAACCTGCTTTGCCTTTTTTTCTTCATTTCCATCTCCTCAAGTGTTTAGTGGCTGACTTTCGTTGCGAAAGTCTATACTTACATTTCGTAAGTTTCTAGTATATAAACATTTCGCTTGTAAAGTAAATAGTTACAAACCGATTAGCTTTTATATTTCTCTAAACTCTGCGAATAGATGATCGATGATATCGATAGAAAAATCATCGAAAAGCTAAGCAAGGACGGCAGGCTTTCTTTGACTGAACTTTCTGAAGGTACTGGCATATCCAGAGTCGCCATCGCTAGTAGAATCGAAAAGCTAGAAAATACCGGCTTGCTCAAAGTTTGCGCTGCTCTAAACCTAGAGAAATTAAATTACCAAACTCTGCTTGTAGAACTTCAGGTTGATAAGACCAAAACCATTGCATTCCATAAATTAGTTGCTTCTAATCCCAAGGTTTTGAACTGCTTCGAAATTTCAGGACAGTTTAATCATCTATTAATTTGCACAGCACGTAACAATCAGAATTTAAGACTGTTTATAGAGAATGAATTGAAAAAATTTTCAAAAGACTGCAGAGTTACTTTAAGTTCAAATCCGATGACACCAAACTTTGTGCCTCTGAAGTCGCTGGAGGAAGAATGGTAGGACTGTACGCAACCATAGATTTGACAGCGTCCGTATTTTTATTAATCTCATTTATCCTGACCTTAAAACTAAAAATGCTGATGGGCAAAGGCGGAGACACTGCGCCAGTACAATTATTGCTTACAGTTATTTTCATCAATTTGGTACTTGGGCTTTCTCTTCTTTTTGCAATTTACGAGAAGTACATAGGAGCTTACTTTAATTATATACGGCTGACAGATTTAATGATGCTTGTGATTGGAGTTGTTCTGACGATTTCCGTAATAAAAATATACAGAGATTACTCCAAGTTAATCAAAAAGCACGAGCCAGGACGTTAATCCAAAAAATTGTCTAATGTTTGCAAAACCGCTTTTTGCTTTTTCGATTTTCTTTTTGTGTGCTGACTTATCGGATGTGCGGCTGGTGCAGGTACGAATATGTTTTCAGGCCAAAGTGAAGTTTGCACGCCTTTACGATCTGAAGAAATAAGTGAATGGCTCACGTGATACGAATTAGACTGCATATCTGAGATTAACTCATCTAGATAAGTTTGCGATGGCAAGCTTCCCACTATGGGAGGAAGATGCAACGGGTTTGCGTTCTTTATTTTTTCTAAAAATTCCTTCGTTATAAGCACTGGTTGCTCATACTGCGCTCTTGTTTCTAAGAGCGGACCAAAATCTTTGCCTCCGTTCATTGCAGACCCTATGCTTGGCGTCACGTACATAATTGACGGTAACAACAGCACAAAAGGAAAACTAAGATTCTTGCCTGTGGAATTGTAGCATGAGCCCCATGTTGCATGTTCAAAATTTGAATATTCTTCATCTTTCATCAATGCAAGCATATCTTTAACGGCCCTAAACTTGCCAGCTTCGTTTCCGCGCAGATAATCGCGACACTCTGATTGCAAATCTTCTATTTCTTGCGATTTTGGTACCTTGCCAAGTAAGTCTACAAATTTTCTCAGACCTGCACCTAGTCGCTCTTCATCTGGTCTTGCTACGTACAAATCTAAAAGGAGCTTGTGAGTTTTATCCTCTAAATAAACTTCAGTGATATGTATAGGTTCACCGTGCAAAATCTTGAACGCAGCCATGTTGCCGAGTTTCTCGACATTGTAGCCTTTTTTTTCAATAAATTCGCAGAATTCACAACCAATTGGCTCAAGCAACTTTCCAATTACTGCCCGCAGCCTTTCGCAATAAAGTTTGTCTGCTGTCAAATCTGACCTGCGCTGACTACTTTTAGTCATGATCTCTTCGTAGCAGGCCTTGAATTCAACGATTCTATCTGGCCAATCGTTGGGAGAAATGTGAACGTGAACTGGAGACATCGAAGCCGGAGCCATGCTGTCCTAAGAAAAGAAGCTTTTAAATTCGTTACTGTAAGAGAATAACAAATGTCTGAACCAAATATCTTTGATAATATCCATTCATCAGCTAAGCAGAGCATCATCATAGATGCAAAATATCTAGATACCAAATTTGTGCCTGATGAATTGCCGCACAGAGAAGAGCAAATCAAAGACTTAGTAGGATTAATAACGCCAGTACTGAGAGATCAGCCTATCCAGCCGATAACAATATTCGGACCACCAGGAGCTGGCAAAACAGCTGCCATAACATGCATCGGAAAAGAATTCAAACGCAAAGTCGCAGCCCTTGGCAAACGAATTCCCTGGGCCAACATAAATTGCTATGGAAATACGAGCGAGTATTCCATCATAAGGAGATTCTGCTGCGAACTTGAACAGTCAAACAAAAATGTAGTGATTCCGCCAGAAACTGGCTATTCTATAACTCAGATGTATACCACGCTTGAAAGAAATCTTGAAAATTTCAAAACATCTGTTCTTGTTCTAGACGAAATTGATCAAATCTTTTCTAAAAAACGAGATGGCAATTCTACACTATACCGACTATCAAGTATGCCAATATACATAATTTCTATAACTAATGATCCTTCGTTTAGAGAATTTTTAGACCCAAGAGTTAGAAGTAGAAATAATTTTGCAAACAGTCGCATATTTCCAAGTTATAATGCAAAAGAATTAGCAGATATTTTATCTAAGCGGGCAGAGCATGCATTCAGACCCGATTCGGTAGACTCTGGTGCCATGCAATACTGTGCAGCGCTGGCGGCGCAAAAAGGCGGAGATGCCCGGATTGCCATAGACCTATTAAGATTTGCAGCCCAAGAGGCAGATAGAGAAGATTCGAGTACAATTTCAGAAAAGCATGTTAAGCATGCCATGGAAAGCCTAGAAGTAAGTATAGTTGCACAGGCAATAGATCAATTAGATATTACGCAATCGGTCTTGCTTCTCGCCGTAATGGATACACAACCATACCAAAACTATGGTGCTGCCAAAACGGGCGATGTTTACGAAACCTATACTAATATCTGTTGGCAAAACAAGGAGCGGCCTCTCACGCAAAGAATGATCGTCACTCACTTAAACACGCTCGAGAAATATCACTTGATCTCCATGCGCGCCAAGTCTTTTGGACGCGGCGGTGGCAGAACGAGTTTAATAAAGCTCACAATACCTAACAAAACTGTTATAGAAGGCCTTGAGAGTAAAATACGCGAATATCCGGAACTCAAAGACGTAATCAAACCTTATGTAAATTCTATCCTTTGACATTTCCAACTGGCATAAATCTGCAGACTTTTTTGCTTACACCTGCTTGCTCCATTGTGTCAACAACTTCGTTAATGTCTTTGTAAGCTCCGCCAGCTTCTTCTGCCAATTCTGGCATGCTGACCGCGTGAACATAAATTCCGTGCTCCTGCATTTTCTTCTGCAAGTCTGTGCCTCGGAAAGTTCTCTTTGCCTGAGCTCGACTCATAGTTCTTCCAGAGCCATGCATTGTACTTCCGAATGTGATTTCATCTGCTTCATCGGTTCCGACACACAGGAAAGAGCCCGTTTCCATTGAGCCGCCAACAATGACTGGCTGGCCAGTGCTCTTGTAAAGTTTCGGAACTTCTTTTCTCGCAGGACCAAAACATCTGGTTGCACCTTTTCTGTGCATTACTAATTCCTGTTCTTTGCCATCTACCTTGTGTTTCTCGACTTTCGCAGTGTTGTGAGCAACGTCGTAAATCAGCTGCATTCCCAATTTTTCTGCATCCAATCCGAAAACCTGTGAAAATCCTTCTCTAATTCTATGTAAAATAAGTTGCCTGTTTGCAAAGGCGTAATTTGCGGCACATCTCATTGCAGCTAGATAATTCTGCGCCTCTTTTGTCCTGAAAGGAGCGCATGCAAGCTCTTCATCTCTGACTTTCAGGCCCCATTCCACCATTTTTGGTCTGAACTCAGAAACATAATCTGTGCATATCTGATGACCAAAACCTCTGCTACCGCAGTGCACCATTATGCAAACCTGATTTTCAAAAATTCCTAATTTCTTTGCTAATTTTTCGTTGAATATATTTTCTGGCTTCACTACTTGAACTTCGAGATAATGATTTCCTGAACCTAAAGTTCCTAATTCCGGGGAGCCTCTCTTTATCGCTTTTTCAGAAACTTTGCTCGGGTCTGCACCTTCTATTGCACCTTCATCTTCCGTTCTCTCGACGTCTTCTTCCCAGCCATATCCATTTTTGACACACCACTTTGTTCCATCAACCATCACTTCTTTATGCTGTTGCTGAGTTAATTTAACAAAACCCTTAGCTCCAACTCCTGCTGGAACTAGTTTGAACAAAGTGTCAACAAGTGGCCTTAATTTTGGTTTTACATCGTCCCAAGTCAAATCAGTTTTGATTAAACGCATTCCGCAATTAATATCATAACCAATTCCGCCAGGACTAATTATGCCATCATCAACGTCAAAAGCTGCAACTCCGCCGACTGGAAATCCATAGCCCCAGTGCGCATCAGGCATGCACATTGCTGCTTTCTGTATTCCTGGCATGCATGCTACGTTGCTGATTTGCTCAAAAACAGCGAAGTCCATGCTGTCCAGCAGTTTTTGTGTTGCAAAAATTCTTGCTGGCACCTGCATTTTAGGATCATCTCTTTTGTAATTCGGAGAAACCTCCCAGCACACATCAGAAATCTTCTTCAGCGGCGGTCTCTCAGTTGGGATTTTTATCATATTCAAAATATATCTAGAATACTTTTAAGTCTTTAGCCGTTTCAATCATTCGAATCCCAAGCAGGGTTTCCTCTAGGAACTGTTCCTAAGTCATGCTCAATTTTGTCTAAAGCCATGTAGTGGTCTGCCTTTCGCTTCAAATCGAAATGGTCATCTTCTTCTCTCGGAACACAATATGATTTCAGAATGCAGACTGTTGCTAAATTTACATATTCCTTGAGGTCATCGCTGATTGCAAGATCAACAAGATTTTCTGCGTCTTCTCCTCTCGCATTTCTCGCTGTCTCTTCTACGATTTGGACAAGTTTTCGTTTGCCAAGTATGATGCGTGCAAAATCAACACTCTGCCACGTATCACCACAACCATAGGTCAAAATTTCAGCAAATTCTTTTTCGGTCTGTTGCTTGCAATAAGGATGCCTTGCATGTTTTATGTATTTCATTAATAATTTCGTATCTTCCGCAAGAACATCAAACTGTTCTCTTGGCCACATTATGTCTTTTAGCACGGGCCAGAACAGCTTCGCCTTTTCACCAGGAGTGGTTTCATCCTCAAATCTTTTGAAAATATAATTCATATACAAATATGAATGCCAGCCTGTTTGAAATTCCGGATTTTCCTCAACTGTTTTCAAAACTAGATTTTTATCAAGATGGTGCGCATTTTCCAATAGGCGGCAGAAGCCTTGATACTGCCAATCCATTGCTTTCCTGGTTTCTTCATCAGAAACCGAACATAGATGCTGGCGTGAAACAAAGGATTCTGGTTTTTTGACAAAGCTTACGAAAGCCATATTCACGCATTTTTCAACATCCTGTATGGAGACAAGATGTCTTAGTTTTGATTTCGGATTTGATATAACCTCGCTAAGCAATGTGTAAGGCCCGTTATCATTGGACCTTGCTTTACCGCCCCAATCTTCTGGTTTGCCCCTGTTATAAATAACTGGGTCAAAACATTGTTCTATTGCGATCCTGCCTAATTGCTCTCTCATTTCCTTTTTTTCATCAGAAATTTTTTCTATGTGAGAGAACGCGTTCCAGTAAGAGCCCCTATGAATTTCATTAGCTGCGGTATAAATTTGATATGAATCTGCAGGTATGCCTTCTGAACTATGTCCAATAATAATGCTATCTGCAACTTCTGCAGGCTTTTTAGTGGCTATTTCTTTGGCTAAATTTTCTGCTTGGAATTTGGTCCAATCATTTTCTTCCAGTTTTTTGATTACTATTGGAGAAATATTTACCTGTTCAATTGCGAGAATATCTTCAAGCTCTTTTGCATGCGGCATTGTTCCGACAGACATACAGAATTAGTTTCACAAAAGTGATTTAAAATGTTCTAAATGTCTAGCACGACCCGTGCTGTCCAGGTCTTGCCGTGCTGTTTTAGTTCAAACATATGATATGTTGCTGCCTTCACGTCTGCTCTGAGTTGATGCTTTTTGTAATCTATTGGCTCGCCAGCAATCTTTGCTGTCAAAACATGAACTCCTGTTTCTTTGTTCTCTTTGATGTCAACATCAAATTTCACTAGCAGGACCTGCTCTGCATCTTTGTAATATACTATTTCATTAAGGAAATCTATGAGCAAGGCATTGAGGTCTTTGTTCTGCAATTTTATGACTTTCTGCATTCTTGTCGCGACTGCGGCAGTGCCAACCATCGTCTCCGCTGTAGCCAAGGCAGCATTTTCAAAAACTTCTTTCAGACTTTTGCCGTAAGCTTCGAAAGCTACATCGGCTGTTACTGCTTTCTCCAAGAATTTGAACTTACTTGCAAACTTTGACTTTACTGCTTTCGGAGCCATGTTTAAGCTGAAAAATCAATAGGCTAATTAAATTTGCGTGACTACTATGGGGATTTTATTGCCATATAAGAAAACGCCGGCGGCAGGATTTGAACCTGCAAACCGCAGAGCGGCACTCGCTCTCAGGGCGAGCGGAATACCGAGCTATCCGACGCCGGCAATAGTAAAAGAAATGAGTCGGGGTTTTTTAAAGTTCGCTATCGCTTGAGGTAAGGTTTCACTGCTTTATACAATGCCTGTATTTGTTCTGGTTTGAACGCGAAGTCAGAGTCTGGGCTTTCCTGCATAACTCTCAAACAGGCGCTGTCATACTCGATAGCTATGCCCTGGGTTGCACCTGCTTTTTTTGCTTCTGTTAATAAGAATTCTATTCCTAGGTCGTAGAGCCTTTCGGCCAAGCCAAAAGCCCTAACTGCTTGCAATGTTCCAACAACGCCCTCATAGTTTGGATTATTTGCTGGCACATAGCGCACACCATTCTTAGTTTCCCAGAAGAATCGTTCTTTGTACCCAAGCCCCAAATCCCTAAGAGTATCGCCTATTATCTTGGCTAAATCGAAAAAATCTGTGCTTGATTTTATCTGGCGGCCATCCAACTTGGGTGTTTTTGATTTTGGCATTGCTTAATGTACGCGCCAGAACTATAAAAAATTACCGAAGATAACTCTTTTAAAGCGCATTTCCAGAAGTAAAGCTATGAAAACCAAGAAAGTGGGTTCAACAGGAAGATGGGGCGCAAGATACGGCCTCAAAATTAGAAAGATGGTTCTTGAAATTGAGCGCCTGCAGAAATGCAAGCACAAATGTCCATTCTGCTTTAAATTCACAGTCAAAAGATTAGCATCTGGAATCTGGTATTGCAAGCACTGCGAAGTAAAATTCGCAGGCAGGGCTTACGAGCCAGGAATCACGGGAAAACCAATGCTGGACGTGCCAGCCGCACTCTTAGAAATCGAAAGACAAAAAGAAGAGGCAAAAGAAAATGTATAAGTGCTTTGAATGCCAACACGCATTGACTCCGAAAGACATTGAAAAGAGAATAATTTGCCCATACTGCGGTTCTAGAATTGTGCTAAAAACAAGACCCGAAACCTTGAAGAAAGTCAAGGCGCGCTAATGTTTACAGCTAAGTTACAGATTGAAGGTTCTGAAAACGAACTGGAAGCTTATTTCAACGCTCTCAAGCCCGAGGAAGGCTTTAAAACAGAACGCTCTAGCTATAAATTAAAGAAAGAAAAAGGCAAACTCATAATTGATATCGAAGCAGAAGATGCTACTGCTTTCAGAGCAGTTACAAACACTCTTTTGGGTTTGATACAAATAGTTGCGAAAACTATAGGAGAAGCAAAACATGGCTGAAAGACAAATTTCCCAGGCGACACAGGAAAAACTTGCTGAATTGCAATTATTGCAGCAAAGACTTTCTCTGTTTAGCGCACAAAAACAGCAATTCCAAATGCAATTAGCTGAAGTTGAAAACGCTCTTGCTGAACTCGTTAAAGCAAAACCGCCAATCTACAAAATGGTCGGTGAACTTCTGATAGAAAAGAAACCAGATGAATTGAAAAAAGAATTGGAAGAGCACAAAACAGAACTCGACATCAGAGTAAAAAGCCTGGACAAGCAGGAATCAAAGACCAAAGAGTCTGCACTTTCATTACAAAAGGAAATCAGCGCAGAATTGAAGTAAATGGAATTTAACAGAATTCCACTTTTTTTCACAATTATTTGGTCTGGAATAATTTTATATTTTTCAATCAAAATACCGCCCGTAGCAAATATAATCGATGACAAGAGCATACATATTTTTTCATATTTTGTGCTCGCGGTTTTGATCTTTTTTACAATCAAAGAAAATTCCGGCGCAATAGTATATGCAATACTATCTTCATTCGCTTATGGCATCATGATGGAAATAATGCAACTTTATGTTCCCGGGCGCTCTGTTTCATTGGCAGATGCAGCTGCAAATTTAATAGGTGCAGTATTAGTAACTGCAGTAAAACATGGAATTGAAAACTTGGCTGAAAGGTAATGTATTGGTATTAGCGCACGTAGGTGATATGGACGCGTGTGCAAGCTTTGTAGCTTTTGAAGAGTTAGCTAGAAAAATTTCAAAAGCAAAATTAGAATTCGCTGTTTCAGGCCTGCTGAACAAAGATGGAGAGAAAATCCTGAATTTGTTTGGACTGAAGGCAAAAAAGCTTTCAGATATAAAAATAGAAAACTTCCAAAAATTAGTTTTGATTGACACGTCTGAAGATCTGGCAAAAGATACAATTGCAAAATTCAAAGACAAACTTGTTTTGGACCATCACGTTCAAACTAAAGAATTCTCATACGCCGTTTCAACAACAGAGATAATCTATGACTTGTTCAAAAAAAATAAAGTAAAAATTTCTGAAAAAGCTGCAAAAGCAATCATCTATGGACTAATTTCAGATACCCGAGGTCTTAGATTTGCAAAAAACAAAACTTTTGCAATTCTGAATGAGGTCCTGACTGAAAACAAACTGGATTATCAGAAATTATTTGAAGAAATTGCCGAAGAGACGCATCCTGATGAGAAACTTGCCTGGCTGAAAGCCGCGCAGAGACTGCAGGTACATGAAATCGGCAACAAAATCCTCATTGTATCGACCGTTGGCGGGTTTGAAAGCTCCGCAGCTTCAAAATTAATGGCTCTTGGTGCTGACGTTGTTTTAGTAATCTCACACAAAGCAAAGGAAACGAGAATTGTTGGCAGAGCAAAGTCACCATACAACCTGGCTGAAGTTTTCCAGAAAGTGTCATCAGAGGTTTCAGGAACTGGCGGAGGCCATCCTGGCGCAGCAGCAATGAACTTCCCGCCTGAAAAAGAGAAAGAAGCCCTTTCAAAAGTAATCAAGCTCGTCAAGGCACAAAGTTTATAAGATAATTAGACAGCGTCTTATTCTAAGAGGTGTAACGCTTGCTAAGTAAAGAGGTTGTGAAAATGGCAGACCTAACAGAAGTCAATGAATTGCTTGATGCCCTGAAAGCTGACTCTTCAATTTCAAAAAACGTGCGCGAGATTCTTGAAAACATCAGAGATGACTTGCAAGCAGGCGAAGTCGCCGTAAAAATTGATGCCGCTTTGCAAAAAGTGGAAGACCTCAGCTTAGACCCGAACTTGGGTCCATACACAAGGACACAAATCTGGAGTCTCACAAGTTTGCTTGAAAGCGCCAAGAAGTAATTAAGTCTATATTGTAAGCAATTACTAAAATTTCTAATTATCTTTTTGAAAAAAATTTCGTCTATTTACTGCGATTACAAAAACTTTATATTTGAGTGTAAAAATCACATAGTAACAAATTTCATTATGATGAAATGAAGGAGAAAAAAATGGTATGGGGTTCTATTAAAAAAAAGCTTAATTCGGTATTTAGCTCAGATAGTGGAGTGGAGCTTGGAGAAGACTACGTAGAGCTTGAGGCTGACCTTAAGAATCAGCCCTCAAAGGTTTTGGTAAAGCCATTCACGTTGGCCAAATATGATGATATCAAAGGCGTTCTGAATGCTATAAGAGAGGGTAATACCATCAGCATATTGAATATTGGCCCATTAAAAGAGAAAGACATAACCGAATTGAAGCGCTCAATTGACAAGATAAAGAAGACCGTTGAAGCAAATGAAGGCGACATAGCAGGCTTTGGAGAAAACTTCCTTGTTGTAACGCCAAGCTTTGCTAAAGTAGAGCGCGGCGCTTCTGAGCCTACGGAAGAAGGCCAAGAGCCAACTGTCGAAGGCGCTGAAGAGCTTTAACAAAAGTCTTTTATACTCTTTTTTCTATTTCTTTATCATATTAGGAGGTAAACATGGCATTAGATCCTGGTGAAATAGTACTTTGGGCCACGGTATTTGGCTTGTTAATCGGAGTAATTTGGAGTCTCAAATACATCGTCATTATAGACAGAAGAATTGAACGCGTTGAAGCACATCTTGACAAGCTGTTGCATAAGGTGGAAGAACAGCACGAACTACTAAAACGCAAACTGAGATAAAGTTTGATTTATTTTTATGAAATATTTATTCCACTTGTCTGGAGAATCTTACGAGCTCGCACTTGCTGAGCTTGGAGCACTTTTTGAAGCTTACAATCTAAAATTCAGAATAGTCTCTAAGAGACTTCCAATAATCATAGTGGAATCTCAAGCATCTGAAAAAGACATAAAGAAAATTTCAGAGCGCTCAGCTTTGCTCAGACATTCAGGCGTCTTGATTACATCTTTGAAAACTCTCTATATCAAAGACCTGGACAAAGTTGACTGGAGTTTTGTAAAACAGCCTTACTGTGTTCGTGTTGAAGATCTGACTGGCTTGGAATCCCCAGATATTGAAGGTCGCCTGGCTTCGCCAATCTGGTGGTATATTGTTAGAACAAAAAAAGGCGTAGAACCTGAAGTTAGTCTAGAAAATCCCAAAACGGTAGTTCAATTCTTTATTGATGATAAAATCTCTCACATAACAAAATTAATCTGGAAATCTGAAAAAGGACGCTTTAAGGAAAGAGAGCCCATGATGAAACCGGCTTTCCATCCTACGGGGTTGAAGCCCAAATTAGCAAGGCTTCTTGTGAATTTGTCAAGAGTAAAAGAAACGGAAACATTACTGGATTCTTTCTGCGGAACTTCAAGCACTTTGATTGAAGCCGCTCTTATTGGCATGAAAACTGTCGGCGTTGATATGGATAAGAAAATGATTAATGCCAGCAAGACAAACCTTGACTTTTATCACATTAAGGATTACAAATTAATTGAGGGGGATGCCTTGAAACTCGAAAAGAATTTTGCTACTGACTCCGTAGATGCGATTGCAACAGACCCTCCTTATGGCCGAAGTTCAAGAGTCGGCGCTCCGAATCTTAGAGCGTTATATAGCGGATTCCTGAAATCTGCACACATTGTTTTGAAAAAGAACAGATATGTTGCAATGCTATACCCGCACTATGTAAAAATAGATAACCTGGTTAACAAAAAGCATTGGAAGACGGTCAATACAGGTTCAATATATGTGCATTCAAGCCTGACAAGAAAAGTACTTGTTCTTCAGAAGCGTTAAAGCACATGGTTAAAACAAATTTTGACAAACTCGTAAAAGAAATTACAGTCTTTGAGATTAAATCTGGCTTTACCCAGACTCCCAAAACTCGCTTGGTGGCTTGGCTCAAGAAGGAAATCAAGCATTACCTGACAGCAAAAACCAAGTCTGAAAAAGCAAACAAACTCGCAGACATTATTGTTCTTGCCTTACAGCTTGCAAGACGGGACAAGCTATCCCTTGATTCAGCTTGGAAAGCTTGGTGGCAAAAGTCAAGAAAATATCTTATCGTTAGAAAGCGTTAACCTTTAAATCTGCAATTCTGAATTTTATTTATGGCAAAATTCACGCCTGAGCAGCTCAAGAGATATCAGAAATCCGGTTATCGAGTAATTGGTAAGCACAAGCACACTGGAGTCGAAGTCTGCAGGTGGGCAAAATCAAGAATGCGTGGCGGCAGAAATTGCTACAAATCCATTTATGGAATTGATAGTCACAGATGTGTTCAGATGTCTCCTACTTTGAATTTTTGCAATCTTAGCTGCCAATGGTGCTGGCGCACTTTTAGGCCCGGAAGAAAGAAATCTGCAAGAGCGTGGGATACGCCAGAGGAAATTGTTGATCTGTCAATAGAAGCGCAAAGAAAACAATTATCTGGTTTTGGCGGAAACGAAAAAACAACAAAGAAAATATTACAAGAAGCTATGAACCCAAAACACTTTGCAATCTCTCTGGACGGCGAGCCTACTTTTTATCCCAAAATCATTGAATTGATAAAAGAAATAAAATCTAGAGGTTTCACAGCATTTTTAGTCACAAATGGCACGACGCCAAATAAACTAAAAGAGATGCTGAAAAAGAATGTCGTTCCAACTAATTTGTATATCAGCGTTTACGGTCCTGACGAAAAATCATTTTACGAAGGAACTTGCTGTAAAATACCTGGACTTTGGAAAAAAGTTCTCGAGTCTTTGAAATTATTTCCGAAATTCGAGAAAAAGGGCTGCAGAACTGTTTTCCGGATAACAGCAGTCAAAGACTTGACTCTGAAAAATCCTGAGAAATTTGCTTCTTTGATAAAATTAGCAAAGCCAATGTTTGCTGAGGTCAAAGGCTATGCGTGGCTTGGCGAATCCAGAAAGAGATTAGAGCAAAAGGCAGTCCCAAGAATGCCAGAACTTGAAGCCTTTGCAGACAAGCTCATAAAGCTTACAGGCTACAAAATCAAGCATAAGGACTCTGTAAGCAGAGTTGTGATTTTGACAAAAAGATGAAAAAGACCATAACAATATGTCCCAAATGCAATAGCCCCGATATCAGGCAAGAAACTTCGCTTTCTGGCTGGCTCCTGCCCGAAAGCTGGAAATGTGACAAATGCGGCTACACGGGAATTCTTGTAAAAGAAATTATGATTGACTAAGCGTTTTAGAATCAGAACCACGTTCTTAACATAGAACCTATTTCCACTATAGGCAAAGGTTTTATATAGTATTACTTTATCATACGAAGAAATACCAAGAAATATAAAGTATAACTAAGTAATACGGCGTTCCAAGAATGAAAGCTAGGATTTCCGCAACCGTAGATAAAGAAGTAATTAAAGTAATAGATTCTCTGTTAAAAGATAGAAAATATCGCAACAAATCACATGTTATCGAAACTGCAATTTATCTGCTTAAGGAGAGAAAATGATACGAATAAGAGACGAAACTGATTTTCATAATTGGTTCAAAAAGAATTACAAAAAATTAGGCTTCACAAAAATTCTGAAATACGATTCCGGAAACTTCCCTGATTTTGTTGTACTGGAAAACGGTAAGAAAATCAGAATCGAGCTCGAGATTAAATCTTCTAACTTTATCCTGCACAAGCATCAAGCATCAAAGGTTGATAAAGTGATATGCGTGAAGAAAGATGCTGACTTGAAGGTTCCTATTGTAGAATTAAAGAATTTCAAAGTTGTAAAACCAACTTGTAAATCACCTTATTCTCTGACAAGTCAAATCTATAATTTATTTAAGAATCAAGATATATTAACAACAGCTGAAGTGAGCAAAAGTCTGAATATAAGCTGGAATACTGCCGAAATATCACTCTTGAATTTGACTATAGATAATAAAGTTGAAAGAATAAAGAAAACCGGAGTAAATCTATGGGTGTTAAAAAGATAAACAAAAAGAATGTCGCGGTCCTGCGATATGTTCTGATAGCGACCATAATCCTATCTAGCGTTCTTTTAGCATACCAAGTAGTCAAAATTACTGGCGCATTTTCAGCAGGCAACCAAGAATGGGAAAATTCTGTTCAAATAAATGCTGACAATAGCACGCCTGAAGTGCGCGCACATGTTGTTTTCGGAGACAACAAGCCATACGTTTGTAAAAACGGCATTTATGTTGAGAGCAATGGTGCAGCAGTTCAATTCAAAACCGAAAATGAAATGTACAACAGTAACAGTCAATGCGCTGAAACTGATATCATTATTGCCAACTCAGGTGCTAATACTTATAATATTTATTACGGTTTGCGCCCTAAATCATCTGAAAAGTTACATACGCAAGCAATCCCGCCTTGCTCAACTTATTGTGACCCTGCTAGTTGTACCGCAATATTGGGTTGCGATTGGGACCCAGTAAACAGCGCCTGCTATCGTCCTTTCTATGTGAGCTGCGGGGGTTTCTCCCATCTTGAATGTGCTGGGGAGCGAATTACCGATGGTTCTCCGTTAAATGCTTGCGGTTTTCCGGGCCTAGATGGTTGTGTTAGTTGTAGTGTTTTACCAGAATCGATTTGTAACATAACTGATGGTTGCACCTGGAGTGGTGCCACATGTGTTGGGGCAGAATATTGTATGGGCCCGCCTCCAGCAAATGAAACCGTCGATTTAGGCGACGCTCCTGACAGCACAAATAGTTTCGACGTAAATATGACTGCATATTCTGGAATTAACGCGAACTTCCCAACAGTTCACGTGAACGGTTCTCCGCCTTATGGTCCTTGTCATAACAATTACTTTGCGGTGTTGGGAACTGAAATCAGTTTAGAAAACGAATCAGATACTGGTCCTGATCAAGACGTTGTGAACAATATAAATCCAGTAGCAGACACTGCAGATAATGATTCTATAACGCAGCCTTTTGGAATGGATGATGGTCTGAAATACGTACCTATTGATCTCACTACAAATAATCTGACATTAAATCACTGTAATATGAGTTCTATCCCTGTTGAACTTACTCTTTCGGGAGGAGCTATGGCGCCATGGACTGCATATGTAAATATGTGGATTGACTATAACAGAGACGGTGACTGGGGCACTACCGGCACTTCAGATGTTGTTGCTTGCCCTAATGGAACAATATCTGAATGGGTTGTTCAAAATTATCCAATTGCAGTTCCACCCTCGGGCTTAGGAACAATTAATGTTACTGTAAATTTCACTGGTTATGTTCCTTCTCCAAGCGATGCGTGGCTAAGGGTTCAGTTAACAGATGCTAACGTTACATATGCAGATGGCTCGGGTCCCTTGGCTTGTTATGAAGATGGCGAGACTGAAGATTATTATGTAAACATAGTTGAAGCAGGTGGACCACCTACCTGCACAGATAGCGATAGTGACGGTTACAACATAACAGGAAGTGGCTGTGGCACAGTAGATTGTAATGATACCAACCCTTCGGTTTACCCAGGAGCAACTGAAAACTGCACTAATGGAATCGATGATGATTGCAATGGATTAATTGATGGTGCAGACCCTGCTTGTGCAGTTGTAACTTTCTGTGCAGACTCCGATTTAGATGGTTACGGAGTTTGCCCGAATTGTGACATAGTAAATGGCTGTACTTTCGACGGCGATGATTGCAACGATGCAGATGCTGCGGTCAATCCGGGAGCCAACGAAACTTTATTCTGCACCGATAGCATAGATAATGACTGCGACACAGCAATCGATTGCGCAGACAACGGCTGCAATTTAGACCTCACCTGTGCTCCCCATTACTTAAAATTTGATGGCAGCACAACAGATTTTGCAAATGTTGGAGATTTGACAAATGTAAATCCTTGCATTCTTGAGATTACAACTTACGGAGTGATCTCTTGGGACAGTCCTGTGAATGCGGCTGGCGCAGATTTTGACACAAATGTTAACATTGGTCAAGGTTTTGTTTCAATTAACTCTACGGGTTTGAATGAAACATTCAACGCTTCCGCCTCGATTACTTTGTACAATGTCAATTGCCCTGTTACTACAATTTACGAAGCTGGCGGACATTATGCTTTGGCTCAGGATATAATTGATAGCGGTACGGTTTGTACGGATTGCATCATAGTTGATTGTACTAATGGTACTTTGGTATTTGGTGTTACGCATTTCACAGGCTATGCTATTGGAACGAACTCGACCCTGACAATTTTTGACGAAACAGATCCTGAAGGCGGAAGCCAGACAAAATATCCTAGCGACCAAGTAATTTTCTTTGCTAATTATACAAATGCGACAGGACCGATAGATGGTGCTGATTGCAATGTTAGTTTTGCAGATTCTCTTGATAATCCTATGAATTGGAATGTGAGTAGTTATCTATACGAATATAATCGAAGTTTTGCAAGTGCGGGAACATTTGATTGGAATGTAACCTGCAATAAAACAGGTTTTGATACTTTAACTGCAAATGATACCGTATTAATTACTCCAACCCTAGGTGTTGGCGCGGACTTGCTACCTATCTCTATAGACACAACACCTTACGGTCCTGAAGTTGGAGATGGTGTAACAACAAGTGCAGTGATACTAAATAATGGAACAAGCTCCTCTGGAGAATTTAATGTTACATTTTTTGTTGAAGGTGCGGTTGAATGTGTTGAACAAAATCTAACGCTAGAAAACAATACTAATTTTACAACAAGCTGTGATTGGATTATTGGAGAAGGCGGAACGCACACAATTAAGGTTGCTGTTGATTTGGAAAATGTTGTAAATGAAACCGATGAATCTAATAATAATTTGACTGATGCCGTAAGCTCTGCGTGGTCAGGCTTCCAGCAGGGTGAGCAGCGCAGAGGTGTTGCTCATATTGGTGGACCTGTTTATCCAACATCAACTTTATGTTCATTCACATCTCCAAGCCCGGGCATATTCAAATCAGCAATATTTGATGGCAATCAATATTATTTTGTTGGTTATGATTCTGGTGCGAGCTCGAGTGCACTTTATGCTGTTGATAAAAACTGCACGCCTATTTGGAATCAAACAATTGGCGGTTCTGGACTGGGCGGCATAGGTGTTGAATCAACGCCCACCGTAGATGCGCAAGGGCACGTTTTCATAGGTTCTGATAACGGTAACTTATACGGATTCTACGCATCCAGCGGCACCCCGGTCTTTAGCCCTGTCACTTTACTTCCTGGCGGAAATTTGGAAACAGCTCCTGTTGTTGTGGATGGTAAGGTGTACGTAGCAGGTACTGATAGTTTCGGCAATGGTCAGGCCTTCACAATAGATGCAGCTACTGGAGGGCCCGTATGGTTCACTCCTCCGCTAGCCGGAGAGCCCATTTACTCTTCAATAGGCTATGATGATGGTTACATTTACTTTGGAACTGATGCTGGAAATGCATACAAAGTAGATGCACAAACAGGCGCTATTAGCCCGCCATATTCTACTGGCGCATTTACTCCTATTCGCTCAGCTATTGCGATTATTGGCGATACCTTATACTTCCAAGATACTAGTACCCCGCCAAATGTTTACGCTGTAAACAAAAATACAGGACTTAATGTCTGGCCACCAACATCGCTTACTGGCTGCAGTGGGTTTGCAGATGTACCTGGAGTTATGCAAGCTTCACTAACAGTGGACGGTTCTAGAATATATGCTCAATGCAACGGTGCTGTGAAGCTCTTTATGCTTGATGCTGCTACTGGCAGCATACTTCAAAACACGAGTTTAACGGGTACGCCTGGCAAGGCATGCGCTTTAGCAACTGTTAATGATATGCTTTACTGTCAAGATAATTCTGCAACCTATGGAATACTTGCAAATACTCTTACAAGCATAAATTGGCCAGATCCTTCTATAAGCGGATATTCAGCTCCGACACCTGGCAGTCTTGGTATTGGCGGCATATCGGGTCCTGCAGGAAATTTCCAGCTTTTGGGCTCACCGGATTTGAAGCCAATCGAATCTGAATATTCTCCTCATGGCTTGCTTGGCGGAGAAACTATCCCTATTAATTATACCATCAAGAACGTTGACAAAGCTAATGCTTCTGCATTTAACGTCAGCTTCTATGCCGACAATGTTTTCCAAGAAAAGAAATATGTTTCTGGCTTGAATACAAATGCGACTACAACATTAAACTTTAATGCAACTGTAAACGGAGATGGTCCTCACGATTTGAAGATTGTAGTTGATTCTGATAGCAATGTCGCGGAATCTGATGAGACAAATAATAATCTAGTGAGAACAGTGGATGTTGATTGGGCTACGTTCCACCAGGGCAATGACCGCCAGGGATTTTCATCTGTTGATGTAGCTCCAATTACAAATAGGACAAAATGGATTTTCAATACTTCAGACAGAGTATTCAGCTCGCCGATAATAGTTGATGATGTAGTCTATATCGGCTCTAACGACAAAAATATCTATGCCATTAATCTAACAAGTGGCTCAAAGATTTGGAATTATACGACCAGCGGCTGGGTTATGTCGACGCCAGCATATTACAATGGTACAATATATGTTGGTTCTGGCCAATGGCCTCAGGGCGAAAAAAAGATATATGCCATTTACACAAACGGCAGTTTGCGCTGGAGTTATACTACTGGCGATAATATCGGATTATCTTCGCCAGTAATCTCTGATGGCATTTTGTATATGGGTGGCCACGATGGCACCTTGCGCGCATTATACGCTTCAAATGGTACACAAATCTGGACCTATAAGAATGGATGTGGCGGCGGAAACTTGTATATTGAAAACGCTGCATCGGTGATAGATAATTTAATCTACGCTTCAAATAACTGTAATGGACTGCAAATCCGAAATATTAAAGATGGAAGTTTTGTCGCAAATGTAAAATACGGCAATGCATTTTCTTCTGCTATTGATGGTGATGTAATCTATAGCATTGATGGGAACCAAGTTTATGCGGCTAACCGCTTTAATGGATCCAAAATTTGGAATGCCTCTATGAGTGCAGGTTCAGAAGAGCAGCAAACCGGACCCGCGATTGCTTATGGCATGGTATATGCCGGAGATGAATTCCAATCTGGTGTCGGTACTGCTAAATTCTATGCATTTAACGAAACAGATGGCTCGCAGATTTGGAACTTTACCGTAACAGGTTATGAAAGCGTGCGTAGCTCGCCTGCTGTTGCCGCAGGCATTGTTTATTTCAAGGCTGAAAAGATTACAAGTAATTATACGGTTACATATGAGAGTGCAATTTTTGCTCTTAATGCCAGCAATGGAAACTTGATCTGGAAATATGCCGGAGATGGTCTTGCTCCTTCGTCTCCCGCAATAACTCCTGGCTCTTCAATAATGGTTGTTGGATTCAATATGTCAGTACTTGCATTCGGAACAATAGACCTTGTTCCTTTGCAGATGAATGTTACACCAGCAAATCTGACTGCGGGCCAGCTTGCAACAATAAACGTATCTGTAAAGAACAATGGCAGTCTTGGTTCTGGTTTCTTCAACATCTCGCTCCTCGTTGATAATGTTGAACAAAGCAGGCAGGTAACAGAGCTTGACTTCGGTATGACACAAAACTACATATTCAATTGGACTGCTGTGTTTGGCTTGCACAATATTACTATTGCTGTTGACCCCGACAACGCAGAGAATGACGAAACAAATGAAAATAACAATAACATAACAACTGCTGTAAATGTTACTGATGCTATGCCGCCAAGTGTTACAAACGTTACTCCTTTAGCAGATACTAACTTTACAGCAAATGATTTTGTAAACATAACTGCAAACGTTACGGATAATGTTGCAGTAGATGCTGTGCTGGCAAACATTACTTTGCCGGATAGCACTTCTCAGATACTGCAAATGTTCAACGCTTCTGGCAGCATATACAATACAACATTTTCGAGTACTTCACTTGCAGGCAGATATAATGTCACAATAATTGCAAATGATACTTCGAACAATATTAACGACACAGAAATGACTTACTTTAACGTACTGCCTATTACGGCTTGCAATCTATCTGTGCTGATAAACGGCGTCAATACAACGAGTTTCACGAATGCTGGCGAACCTTACAACGTAACTGTAAATGTTACTTATACAAATGGTAGTGCTTTTGCAAACGCATTTGTGATGATAACAGAAGATAATGGTTATTCGATATTTGCAATGCCTCAGTTCCAGGTTACTAATGTCACAAATTTCGTTTATGGCGAAACAACAACTAATGCAAATGGTTTAGTCTCATTTACAGCCATTCCAACCGGAGGAGTTGACGTTGACAACAGCGCTGTTGGTCCTTACAATATAACAGTTGCATCATTAATTAATGACACTGCGTGCGATACAAAGAGTTTCACGGTAACTAATACGAATCTTCCTTATGCAACTTCAGACGTGCCTCAGGTTCCGAATCTCGGAGACATAAGAGCATTCAAAGATAAGGTTGCGATAGCTTATCTGAGAGTAAAAGATTGGGTGGCTCTTGGTGGCGGCGAAAATAAAAATATAATTATTTATGACAATGGCTCGTCCACGGGACTTGGCTTTACTGTTGTTGCAGGCAAGCCTTATGGAATGAACATAACTATCCTGAATTCATCTGATAATTCACCGATACCAAATGCTGGGGTAACATTCCAAGAGATGAACGGCTTCCCGCCATTCATACTGCCGCAAGCTCTCGAATCAAATGTCACAAATTTCGCTGCTGGAGAAGCGTTTACTGACGCCAATGGAAATGTTCAGATGACAATTGTGCCAACAGGCGGTGTTGACATTAATGAGGGCGCGATAGGCGGGTACATCATACTATTAGACGTCTATAGTGGCGCTGATCGCATATTCAATACAACTTTAACTTGTTCAGGAACTGACTGCAACTTCCCGTACGCGAGCGGGTCTGCAACTGAAGTTCCGAACATGGGCAACGTTAAAACATTTAAAGACAAAATTGCCATAGTTTACTTAAGAATAAAGAGCTGGCTCGCGAATTTAGGTTAGGAGGAAAAATGGCCAAAAAAATCCTGCTGAGTGCGATTTTGATGCTAGCTACAATTCTTTTCCTGCCAGTTTTAGCATCAGCTGCCGTACAAAATGCAAGCATAGTCGATGATTCTACAAACTCGTCAGTAACGCTGCGTTATGAGGTTGATCCGATTAACGCTTATATAGAAAATGCGGCAGGCAATCCTGGCCAAGTTGTTCTTCAAGTATGTGCTGATAACGCAACCGCTGATTTAAGCGGAAAATATGGTGGTTTTGTTTACAAAACCGGGAATGGCGATTTACTCCAGCACCTGGCTGAAAAATCAGGTGTTGAACTGGCACAGTTCTCAAGCTGTGATGCAAGCTGCTGCAAAACGCCTACTGATTACAACCTCTTGAGCGACTTCTCTGTCTATCCGGCACAGGTTTATGCTGTTGTGTCTGACGACTCAGCAATTAACACAAGCGATACTTTCATTTACATACCTTCAGCAAATGGTTGGTTCGAAGGTTATTTTTCAACGAACAATGTTCAATCAAGTTATTCGCAAACATCAGGAAATGTAACTGTTGATGTGACCGCTGCTTATGGCAGAAAAGAGGATGGCAGTTATACGAGCATTTCAACAGACAAAAATTACCTGATACTTGGTGTTTGTGACATTGTATCTGATTTGTATAAATATAATTGCACGTCAAATGCGAAAACAAATCTCACAGCATCAGGTGTCAGTCTATATACGGGAGTCGTATCTCCTGCTGACACTGGCACGACAACAAAATATTATGTAATCAATGGAATCGCCAGCAGCTTCTGCATAGGTCCTGACCTAACGGTAACTGGCGTAAATGTGAATCCAGCATCTGTACCGCAAGGCCAGACCGTTAACATTACCGCAACTGTTGTTAACAATAATAATGTTGATGTTACACAAAGCTTCAATGTATCATTCTTTAGAGATGGAAATTCAATCGGATATGTAACAGTAGCCGGATTGAATGCTGGAAGCACAAAATATCCGAGCATTTTATACAATACCGCAGGACTTTCATCAGGTTCAAAAACAATTTTGGCAAGAGTTGACGATGCTTCAATCGGTGATTGTAACAACGCAAATGATAACTCAACTGCAGCTCTCAACATAGGGAAAACGTATCAAGTTTCTGTTTTGATAAATGGGACTGCATCGACAAATTTCCCAGTACCTGGCAGGCCATACAATGTTTCAATACACGTTAACGATTCTGATGGCAATAATGTTGCAGCTCTTGTAAAAATTACTGAAAAGAATGGAATAAACTTGTTTGCACCGATTCAGAATTTAAGCGCTGGCAAGGGCGTTTCTCCCATGGCTGTGGCCCAATTTGAGACTGATGCCAGCGGTGATGCGCACATTGCTTTAATTCCGACTGGAAATAAATTATACGACCCCGAATATGCTTACCTGAATGTTTCGGATTACGTTGGCAATTATTCACTTTATTTGGAAATATTCAATATAACAACAGGAACTGAATTACAATTATCCAACGGCACATCACTACTTAATCAAATTGATTTCACTTTGGGCAATATGTCTGTAGAATTGCCAACTGCAGGACAAGAGAATTCGATATTTGTGTATAATCACTATTCATTTGTAGAACAAATAATAGATTTAGCAAACCAAGTCTACTCAAGCATAAAGATGTGGACTTTTGGCGTGCCATGAGAGCTTGCTTAATTTGTTTATTAGTGTTGAGTGCGCTTGTACTCATCTACCCAGCGCAAGCTACAATAACTTCGGCACAGCTCGTACTTTCAAATGACAGTACAGCCGCACCTCTCGGCTACGATACTTTTACACAATCATATGCTGACAGTTCACAAAAAAATCCGAATGTTTTCCTAAAAATATGTTCGGATGATTCTGCTGACTTGCAGAATAACTTTGCGGCATTTTTCTACAAAGTCGGAACCGTTTCAAAAGAAATTGACATATTCCCTGCGCAACTAGTTTCTGTTGACGGGAGCAACTGCTCAAAAGTAGATCTAGATTTTTCTATTTTCAAGGCTCTTTATCCTGGAATTCCTTCTGTTGGGTTAGATGACAATGCGGGAATGGCTTCTCCTGACTTTACTGATTTTACAGAAACCACTGGTTTTCTGAAAGGAAATTTTACTGTTCGCTATTTTGATGACGGCGGAAATCTTAATGTTACAGTTACCAAAGCTGTTACTGAGACTGGCGCAACTATAACACTAAACAAGTATTTCATAATTATTGGAGTGAGAAACTCCACGGGCTCTGTTTTCAATGAGACTTTAGTGAATTTAGGCGAATCTGTTCTGATGGACCAGCCCGCAAGCTTTTCTTTCAATGTAAATGGCATGGTAATCGGTCAGACACAATGCCCTGCAGGGCAAACACTTTGCCAGGATGGCACTTGCAGCGCTAACTGCGCCGGAACAGACACTGGTCCAGCTGGTTGCATAGGCGCCGCAAATTCTGTCTGTGAAACTGGCGAAGGCTGCACCTGCTCTGATTGTTACGGTCTGCAGGATAGCTGCGCTACTGGATTGATTTGTGACAGGCTAAGCGAGACCTGCCAGACTTATGATTGCGGAAACAGTGTTTGCGATCCAGGAGAAACTCACACTACTTGCCCTGCTGATTGTCCAACAGTTCCGGGAGGCGGCGGCGGAGCACCTAAAGAAATCACTGGCTTTGGCACGCCACAAAACGTAACACCGCCAGAACAGCCACCAGCGCCACCAACTTTACCTCCATCAAACCCTACATTTGTTTGTGGAAATAACGTTTGTGAAAATGGTGAGAACTTCTTAACCTGTCCTTCAGATTGTCTGAAAGTAGCGCAATTCATACCTGCATACTTTTTCATAATAGCTGCAATTCTGCTGGCACTGCTCCTAGTAATTGGAGTTGGCTACAGAATATATAGAACTGAACCTCCAAAGCCATCAAAAGCTGTCTTCCCGATTGAAATGCCTGAAGTATCTCCGAGACTGGCCCCTAAACTCACATCGAGAAGAATGCCAGAAGAAGAAAGAGACATTCAAGAGAGACTGGCCTCAGTAAGAAAGAGCCTAGAAGAAATGTCTCCTGCAAAGCCAGAAGTACCAAAACCAATAAGGACATTTGAGACCCCCAAACCCGCTCCAAAACCTATGCCCGAAATCAAACCAGAGGTAAAACCGACGCTAAAAGAGGCCAAAAAGCTCAAATCCCAGCTTTCTAAAAATTTAAAAGACATAGAGAAAGTGCTTAAATGATGCAAAAGGTTCGCGACATAAAATTAGAGAAAAAAATAACTGCTGATGGTCTTGTTAGACAATTCTATGACGCCGGCGGATTTTCTGCGAAAAAGCTTGCCGTCGGTGTAAATATCATTGAAGAGATGTTCAAAGACAAGGACTGCACACGCTTCCTGTCCTTACCTGCCGCTCCTATTTCAACAGGTATGCGGGGCGTTATCAAGGACTTGGTAAAAAACAAGCAAATTGACGTTGTAATCACAACTTGCGGTTTATTGGACCACGATGTGGCCAGATTGTGGAAAGACTACCTGCATGGCGACTTCATGATGGATGACGTCGAATTACACAAAAAAGGCATATACAGGCTCGGAAATATTCTGGTTCCTAAAGAATCATACGGTGAAATAATTGAAGATAAAGTAATACCTGTTTTGGAAAAAATGTACAAGGAAGGCAAAAAGCAAATCTCCACAAAAGAATTTGTCTGGGCGCTTGGCGAATCTATGCAGAAAGAAAAGAACAGGGAAGATTCTATAATCTACTGGGCTTGGAAAAATCAGATTCCTATTTTCATACCGGGTCCGACTGATGGTGCCGTAGGCAGCCAGGTCTGGCTATTCTCACAAAAACATTCTGATTTCAAGTTTGATATCATAGCAGATGAACAAGAATTGGCATCAATCGTTTTTGACGCCAAGAAAATGGGTGCCCTGATGATTGGCGGCGGCATTTCAAAACACCACACTATCTGGTGGGCGCAATTTGGCGGCGGTCTGGAATATGCAGTTTACATAACTACCGCGGTTGAATATGACGGCAGCCTGTCTGGAGCTCAAACTCGCGAAGCCATAAGCTGGGGCAAGCTAAAGGAGAAGGCAAAACATATAACTATTGAAGGCGATGCCACGGTATTGCTGCCTTTGATGCTTGCAGCAGTGTTAGAGAGAATATAATGGGCCACATAGTAATTACGTATGAAGAAGTTCCTAAACTGATTACCAAACTTTATAGAGCAATTAACATGCCCCGAAAGTGCGTTGTCGACAAGGTCAATCGTGCAGAATACATAGTTATTAACACGAGTAAAGAAAAAGTTATAAGCATCAATAAGTTGTGCCGAGAACATGAACACAAAAGGAGGAAGATTTTATGGCAGAAGGCGATAAAAGAGTAGGCTGTCCTAAATGCGGCAGTTCAGCGTTCGGTGCTGCAAAAACAAAGATACCGACATCAAAACTGTATGGCAATTACGTTAGATTAAAATGCTTTAATTGTGGTGCTGAATTTGATTTAACAGAGAAAACATAATGGCATACAAACAAGTCATTGTAGTTAGGGCAGATTTAGAAATGAGCCGAGGGAAAATGGCTGCGCAGGCAGCTCATGCAAGCCTTGAAGCTGCTCTTAAAGTGATGCAATCAGACAAAATCTTCCAGAGCACTATTTTCAAAGACTGGCGCGCAGAAGGCGCAAAAAAGATTGTTGTAAAAGCAGAATCTGAAGGTGCTTTGATTAAATTGAGAGATGCGGCTGTAAGAGCTGGCATCAAAAATGCCCTGATATCTGATGCTGGCCTAACAGAAGTCCCTCCTGGGACAAAAACAGCTCTTGGTTTGGGTCCTGATGAAGAGAAAAAGATTGACAAATTAACAGGCAATTTCAGCGCACTTTAATACCCAATAATTTATCTGTAATCTCTTTTGGAACTGGAACCATAAAAGCTATTTCTTCTTTTTTGCTAATTTCGCTTTCTTAACAATAAATATCCCGGAATCTTCTTTCCAGATTTTTTCAGACTCTAAGATTTCAATTCTCTTGTTGAAAATAGGACCATCAATAACTAAAGTTTCATACTCGCCACCTTCGCCGCCGATGTGTACTCCGAATTTGTCTCTGACTCTTTTCAGGTCTTCCAAAGTTTGCAAATCTAATTTTCTTCCAAGCCAGCTAGGGTCAAAACCACCTGCCGCAACTGAAACTATTATTGCTTCAAAGCCTTCTTTGATTAATTCAATCAGATATCGCTCAGGATCCAAGTGCCACAGAGGCGCAATTGATTTCAAACCTAAATCTGCACAAACAGCTTCTACCCTGTATCTCTGATATTCAGAAGCTATCGCTCCTGACACAACGCCTTCTATTTTGTACTGTCTTTTTGCTGCTGTCAAAGCGGCCTTGAGGTCTTTCAATTCCTCTTCTTTAATCCCTGGTGTCTTTTTGAAAATCAAAGGTATGCCTAAAGCCTTTGCCTGCAATTTGACCATATCCACGTTTGGTACGTGGAACATGTAAGAAGCAGGATTTGCTGATTTCAATGTTATTAAGCAAGTCACTTCTCTGCCCTGCCCTATTGCTCTGTGCAGAGCAAAAGTGCTGTCTTTCCCGCCTGAAAAAAGTGCTGCTATTTTCATAGAAAAATGACTTATAGGGTAAAGTATATAAATCTTGATTACTTACAATATTGAAAGTAATAGCTTTTAAATCATTATTTGTTAAGCTCTATTTAGTGCGCCAGTAGTCTAGCCTGGTAGGACCTTCGCCTTCCAAGCGAATTGCCTGGGTTCAAATCCCAGCTGGCGCATTTACTAAAATGACAATACTGTTTTGTACTGCACACCCGGATGACGGCGTACTTGGAGCTGGCGGAACCATCGCCAAGCTAGTAAAAGAAGGAAAGAAAGTAGTCGTAGTTGTCTTCTCCTATGGAGAGGGCTCTGACCCGCTAAAAGACCCGGAATTCGCAACGATACAAAGAATAAAGGAGGCGAAACGTGCATTTGACGTTCTTGGAGTCAGGGATACTATCTTTTTGAGCCTTTCAGACTTCAAATTTATTGATGAGATAAAGGAGCCGTCAACAACAAAGAAGTTTGAAGACATTTTTTCAAGATACAACCCAACACAAATCTATGCGCACAGCATTGATGATCCTAATTCGGCCCACAGTGCGGTTTCTGCTTTTGTAAGAGATTACCTAAACAAATTGCAGCAAAAGCCCGACCTGTTTGAGTTCCTCGTTACTATTCCAATAAAATTTGCATATAGAGAGAGGCCTAGATTTTACATTGATATAAGTGAAATAATTTCTGTTAAAAAAAGAGCACTTGAAATTTTCAAGAGCCAGCAACCCTTGCTGGCATTTAATTCTGCAATCACAAGAATATCGAATTGGCTATCTGGCTTCAAATCAAAAGTCCATTATGCAGAAGTTTTCTATAAAGTCTAAGCGCGCCCGGGAAGATTTGAACTCCCGACCTGCTCATTAGGAGTGAGCCGCTCTGTCCAAGCTGAGCTACAGGCGCATAAAATTATAAATAAAATAAAAAAATTCAGGCTTTTAAGAGATTTCGTAGCTGATTGCAACAGTAGCCGTGACTTCTATTTCGCCTGGCACTACTTGTGTAGGAACTGCTGCGCCCGCCATTGCAAATCTTTCAGCACCGTAGTAGATTGGAGACTGGAAGCCGCTGCTTTCAGTAACTTTCAAAGTTTTGCCTAAAGTCACTCCGCTCGCGATTGCAAGATTCTTTGCTTTATCTCTTGCCTTGCTTGCCGCAGATGCTAACGCCTGTTGTTTCAGTGTTTCTGCTTTGGCGTCCGATAAGCTGAAACTTACGTAATCAACTGTGCTTGCGCCATTTGCAACTGCCACGTCTAGGATTTTTCCAACGCCAGTCATGCTTTGTGTATTTATTTTCAAGCTGTGTGAAACAATGTAGCCGTTTACAAATGACCTTCCGGTTTCTGGATCATAGCTTATGTCTGGATAAATATTGTAAGAATTTGTTGTAACTTCTTTTATGAGTCCAGAGCCTTGCAAGGCCATCCTCAGAGAACTTACTGTTGCTGCATTCTGGTCCTGAGCTTTGGCTGCTGTATCTGCTCTTGTCTCCACTGTTACAAAGATGTCTGCAATATCTGGATCTGCAGAAGCTGAGCCATCAGCAGAGACATCAAGTGTGTCTTTTTCAGCGTTAGGGCTAACTGTGATGACTTGCGGCTTTACAAAAGCCACAGCTACCAAACCAAGTGCTAGCACCAGCACCAAAATCATTGATATGAAATTTGCTTTTTCCATAATTAAAATAGGCAAAAAGAGTATATAAATAATTCTGTAATTTCAATTCAAATTGAAGTCACAATGGTTTTCTTAAAACAAAGAAAATAAAAAACAATACAAAAATCACAGTTGTTGATATCATTGCAAGATAAACTGCATATTTTTGTTTCATTTTAACCAGTAGCTACGAAACTTAGCTGCAAGCCTTCGCGCAGGGCGTCCGCAACTTGTCTGCCAAGCTTGCTTTTCTTGTGCAATTTTATCTGGCCTGCTCTATCGACAGGCAGCGTTGCAAGTTCTTTCCCTTCAATCTGAAGTGATACTGATTTTACCGGCTCTGCAAAATAGAAGCTGATGAACTTTTTCTCTTCCTTTGCTTTGAAATCCAATTTCAAACCCGCAACTTCTTCTAAGGTTCTCACATCAATGTGCACTCCCGTATCCTGTTCTAATTTTGATATTCTCTCGCCTTTCCTGCCTATGACTTTCGCTTCGTTACCTTGGGGCACATATAGAGCATAGTGACCTTCGTCTAGTTGCTCTACTTTTATTGGAAAGCCTAACTTTTTCCTTAGATTTTCAGCAATATTCGCTTCAGATGCGATGTCGGATTTTGTTTTTACTCTCTTTTTTACGGGGATTACAACAGTCTGTTCTCCGTAAACATACATCTCGAATTGCAATTCTCCTGTTTCAAAATCCCTGACTTCAACAACTGGCCTTGCTAAGTCAGCTTCCATCATTCCTGTTGGCATTTTAACTTTCATAATCAAATCAAGAACTTCATTTACCTGTCCGTCTTTTATGAAAACAATCGTATCAACAACCTGCGGAATCATTCCCAATTCTACTCTGCCGACAAATCTTTGTGCCGCATCAATCGGGCCAGTAGCATGAACAACTCCCGCAAGTCCTATTCCTGCAAGTCTCAAGTCCGCGTAGAGTTTGAAATCCTCTGTTGTTCGCATCTCATCAAATATGGTATAGTCTGGTCTTGTCAGAAGCATCACATTGTGAATGTCATCCCTCGTTCCTAGGTTCTTCGAATATTGCGTAATAGCATCAGGAACCTGCAAATCTCTTGGGCTTTCAATTGTTTTGACTATTTTTCCCTGTTTCAGATAGTATTTTGCCAGAGCTGCTGCAAAAGTTGTTTTGCCAGAGCCAGGAGCGCCTGCAATAAGAATTCCAGCAGCAGTTATTTTCAGTCTCTGCAGCAATTTTTGAGATAATTTGTAATTATCAATTTCCAGAGAAGCTATTGGCCGTACCGCAGTCAATTCCCAGCCATCGGAAAAAGGCGGCTTTGCAATGACAATTCTGTAATTCTTGAATTGCACAACTGTCAGTCCGGGCCCCGAGATTTCAACGAAGGCTCCTTCTGATAATTTTGTTTTTTCAATAATATCTGAAGAAAAATTTCTGATTTCGTGCGCGAAAAGCACGCTATCTTGCAGGTTCGTAAAAGACCAAGCGCCTGGCTTTCCTTTTTTCGCCAAAGGAATAACATTTTCTTTAAGATGTATTGACATAGTGTTTTCATCAAAGAACTTTTCTATGTTCAATGCGCCAACTTCTTTTACCGAAACAGGTAGAATCAGCATTGTCTGAATGCCGGTTGCTTCTGCGACTAATGCCTGCACTCTGTCGCCTGTCAAAAGAATTGCATTTCTTTCTGCTGCTGTGTCTCTGATTAAATCATCTACAGCTCCGCCTCTGGCGCCTTTTATGTAAGTTTCTGTGGGTTTTTTGCCCACATATTCCAATTCTATCTCTTTCTTTTCTGCTAAGGCTCGGAGTTCCTTTATTTCATCCAGCCCAATGAAACCTTCTGACTGATTCCCATTTGCCTGGTGCTCTAATTCAGCTAGAACTGCGTTTGGAATTATTATTTTCCCTGAAATCTTCTTTTCTCGTATCAGTTCTGTTACTTTTTTTTCTATTACTATGGAAGTATCTACGGCGTATGTTTCTTTTTTCATTTCAAAACACGCAGAAAGAGTACTTCAGTAAAATCTTAGCAAGCCCGTAAGCTTTGCTCCTTTTCCTCTATAGTCTGCGCGCCTCTCTTACGTAATTTACAAAAGTTCTTACGCGTTTATAAGCATTTGTTACATCTATGAGTGTTGCGGGTCTTGTAGTCAGCTTCCAAACCTCTAAATAATAAGTTGAAAATTCTTTTTCCTTCTCAGAGCCTTCAAGCAGTTTTTTTCTCACCAACAATGGGCTGATGACGCTCTTATCATCCAGACATAAAAGTTCTGCAACCGCCTTGTTTGCGGCCTGCAGAATATGTTTCATTGCACCGTCAAGAAATGCCCCGCTACCCTCTCTTTGAAGAAGATAATCTGCGAATCTTAGTTTCTGTTCGGCTTCATCCAGCTTGGACATCGGGTTTCACCACTACGTTACCAATTTGTTCAACGAATTTTTTTGTTAGATTTGAATAGCGCTTGATGCTGTCCAAATCCAATACAGACATGCTGTACTCGTTCGAAGTCAATATATATTTATCGCCGCGCTTGAAACGCACCATGCTTTCTTTGTCAAAATGCTGTATTTCGAGGAGCTTTTGCAATAATCTGTAAAATTTTGAATCAAAACCGTACCTTGCTTCAAGACCTTTCTGCCTGTAAGCGCTGATTTCAACAGCAAAGCTATAATGAAATGCATCTAATCTTTTCCAGTGTTTCTCATATTCCAATAAGCCCTCAAGGGCGCATTGGGCTGCAATTACGACGTGCTCAACAATTACCAGCAGGAATTTGACTTCTCGAATCATCGGCAGCGTAACGTAGAGCATATGGTCAGCAAGCTCGATTTCCTTTTTAGCACGCTGCAGAAGTTCTGTATGTCTTTCAGACATGGCAAAATCAAGGATGCTTAACTATAAATCCTTTTTTTATTGCAAACATAAGACTTTTAACATAAAACTTAGGATTTTAGCTTAAGCCTCTGTAGCTCAGCCTGGTAGAGCGCCCGTTTCGTAAACGGGAGGTCGTAGGTTCAACTCCTGCCGGGGGCAGATTTTATATATCAAATCAAAATTAACAAGCTATGCACAAAGTAATCAAGATACTTATTGCGACAAGCATACTTTGCAACATTGGTTTTGCCCTATACGAGCCAATATATGCAATATTTGTCCAGCAAATCGGCGGAGATATTTTAGCTGCAGCCGCATCTATGGGTCTATTTGCAATCGTATTAGGTGTATTTACTATAATTTTTGGAAAACTTACAGATGCGAATAAATGCCTTAAAAATAAATTCATTGTTTTGGGTTATGCAATCGTAACTGCAGCATTTGCAGGCTATTATTTTGTAAAACATCCGATTGATCTGTTCGTAATACAAGCAGTGATTGGTTTTGGAACTGCCATGATCGACCCTGGATGGAGTGCATTGTTTGGTATGCATGTTAAAAAAAATAACGAGGCTACAGAATGGGGTTTATGGGAAGGCACGAAGCAGATAGCGATGGGTATATTTGCAATAGCAGGCGGCGCCGTAGCAGCTACATTCGGTTTCAAAACACTAATTTTGATAATGTTTACATTTGAAGTGCTAGCAACCATCAGCATAGCAAGGCTGCTATGGACAAAATGTAAGATCTAAGATGAACATTCGCAAATACTCCGCTAATGATACGCTTGATTGCATAAATATTTTCCTTAGTAACCGTCCTAAATATTTCGCAGTGCACGAGTTAGAGCTTTTCAAAAAATGGCTGGATAAAAATGAAAAAAACTATTATATCTTAGAAGAAGATGGTAAAGCAGCTGGTTGCTGCGGGTTTGAGGTTAGAAACCATTGTGCATTTATCGCATGGCACATGGTTCATAATGATTTGCATGAAAAAGGCCATGGTTCAGCTATCTTGAACTATACTTTAAAACGAATAATATCTAAAGTAAATTGGATTGCCTTAGACACTTCTCAACACACCTATAAGTTTTATGAAAAGTTTAGTTTTAGAGTCGATAAAATTATTAAGAACTATTACGCCAAAGGTTTAGATAGATACGATATGTCTATGCAGGTAAAATGAAAATCCGCAAAGCAACAATAAATGATTTTGAAGAACTATACTCGCTTGGCAAAAAGACTCCTGAGCTAAGAGTAAGTGCCTCAGAGGACTTTATGGACGCTGACGAATTCAAGTGGTCAATAAAAAACCCAGACGGCATTTTCCTGCTTGCAGAGGATAAAGGAAAAGTAATTGGTTTTGTCTACGCCAATGCGAAAGACAAAGACCGAGCCTTTGAGAATAAATATGCTTGTTTGGTTTATTTGACAGTTTCTTCAGATTGTCGAAGGAAAGGTGTCGGAAAGAAATTATATCTTAAATGCGAAAAACAATTGAAAAAATTAGGCATAACCAACATCTATGGATGGGCAACTCTTGAAAGCAAAGGCGAAATTCTGAAATTCATGGAAAAGCAAGGATACTCTGAGGGCCACAAATACGTCTGGGTGGATAAAGAATTATGAGAATACGCAAAGCAACAATAGCAGATTTCGATGAATTGTATGAGCTCGGAAAAAATACTCCGGAGCTCATTTGCAGCGCTGATGAAGAGTTTATGGAAGCTGTTACGTTCAAGGGATTTATAACTGACAAAAATTGCGTTTTCCTGCTTGCTGAGTCAAAAGGAAAGATTGCAGGTTTCATATTGGCGCACACAGAATGGGTTAATATTATTGCCAAGGACAAGTATGCATACATATGTTTTCTAGTGGTCGCGCCAGAATTCCGAAAGCAAGGTGTGGCAACAAAATTATATTCTGATTGCATCAAAAAACTAAAAAGCATGGGCGCAACTGCTGTTTATAGCTGGGCAAATGCGAAAGGAAAAGAAATTATACGCTTCTATAAAAAACAAGGGTTTGCTGAAGGTCAGAAATACGTTTGGATGGATAGGCAATTATGAAACCATTTGATGTCCACACGCACATGTATGATGAACGTTTCGAGTCGGATTTAGACAAAATACTTTCAGATGCCCAAAAAGCATTATCCGGACTTATTGTCGTGGGCGAGAATCCCGAAACTAATAGGGAAGTCCTTGCACTTTGCAAAAAACATCCTAAATTCCTATTTCCTGGTTTGGCCATTCATCCAGACCAAGTTTGGAAACTAACCGATAAACAAATAGACAATGAAATAGATTTTATCCTAAAGCAAAAAAACCTTGTTTGCATTGGAGAATGTGGCCTCGATTACAAATGGGAAGAAGGCGAAGAGCCTGAAAAATCAAAACTGAGGCAAAGAGACGTTTTCATAAAACATATTGCACTAGCTAAAAAGATGAACTTGCCGCTTAATGTTCATTCACGCCGTTCAACTGGCGCAGTGGTAGCGACCCTGAAAGAGCAAGGTGCAAGGAAAGTTGTTTTGCATGGATTTTCTGGCACGCCTGAAGAGGCAAAAGAAGCTGTGGCTCTTGGCTACAAATTAACAATGGGCACGAGCCTGCTAAGGAAAGACAATAGAGAATCACTATATTATTTGGGAAACTTTCCACTTTCAACTTTTGTTTTAGAAACGGATTCTCCTGCCCTTGGTCCTGTAAAAGGAGAGAGAAATGTTCCAACAAATATTTCTTTGGTCGTAAAGGAAATTGCAAGAATAAAGAAAGTGCCTGAAGAAACTGTGATTGAAATTACAAACAAAAACGTAAAAGAATTATTTGGAATTTAACCTATGTATTCCTGTGGTACGTCTTTTCTTCTTTTAAGGTCTACTGCTTCCCTTGTTTTCTCCAGAATTCCCTTCAATCTCTCTTCAAACTCTGTAGCTTTTTTAAGCAATGGTTTATAATCGATGTTTAATTTCAAATACCTGTCAAGTATTTCTATTACTTTTGCTGCTGCCCTGCTGTCAGGCAGATTAGAATGAGTTTCTGCAAAAACGAATGACGCCTTCATTTCTTTCGGCAATCTAACCATTAAAGCACCTGAAACTCCAAAAATTATACCTTCTATCAAAGCCTTTGCGCCAGCGCTTTCGAATATTTTCTTTTTTTCTTCCTGGTTTGTGTAATAATAAGCAATTGTTTCTTCCCTTTCAACTGCAGCACCTATGCCTTCGATGCCAACAACCTCTTTTGCGTTGAGTTCTTTGGCCAAAACACGGATAGCTTCTGCAACTTCCCATTCCATGCCCGAGACTCCGGCAACCGCTTCCAAAATTATTATGTTAAGTTTATCACTGTAAAAAATTTCCAGTGGCTGAATTATTCTTTTATTGTGCACCAGAGCCATCGGAGCTAATTCTGGACTCCAGATTCGCCCGATTGAGCGCATCTTTAGGTGATCCATTAAATATTCGACCGCAATTGTTGCTACAAATCCGAAGCCGGGAAAACCCTCTATTATGATTGGATTTGTTTTAGGCCGCTCTAACAATTCAACACTCATGCAATGAAACGGATGCGTATCATTGGTTTGTGGTTCTTCTTCAGGGGCCATATTCATTCCTAGAATCCGGTTCTTTAAATAGATTTGTGACTATCGTTAGATTTATAAGCTGAAATTCCCGCAGAAAGAATGCTAGCGGTCAAAGTATCGGGGCAATACCTGGACTCGTTTCGATCCCAGAAGTGAAGCCCGGTAACGTTTTGCCGTGTACTACGTCATACGTGGGAAAAGCAGAAAACTGCTGGCACTAATCTTTTATTCTATCAATTTCAAATAATCCTTATGGAACGAAGGGATAAGCCAGAGTGGCAACAGGAACTTGCACAAGAGAGAGTCGAGATTCTGTTCGGGGAAGCGCTAGCTGCCGCGAAATCTGGGCGTTTGGATAGGGCTAATAGGTATGTTTACCTGGCTCGCCGTTTGGCAATGAAATTCAACCTGCGCTTTGAAAGAGAGCAGAGAAGAAAGTTCTGCCATAATTGCTATCATTACCTTTTACCAGGCAAAAATGTTCGAGTCAGAATAAATCCAAAGACAAAAGCAGTTGAAATGACTTGCTTGGATTGCAAGCACGTCAATAGGTATCCTTACTTTAAAGAAAAATCAAAGACTCGCTTATGAGTAATTTTAACGTATTTGCGATTATGGTCTGCTAAAGAGTCTTCTAATGTTTTGCCTGCAGTTATATCAAAATCAGGTGCTCTGACATCTGCTTTTATCCTATTTTTGTGGTCAAATTGAGAATAACCTGCATTTTCTATAATGTTATGTCGCGAAACTGATATTCTGTAACAGTTTTGCGGGTGAGGCCCGTGATAAGCTTCATCTTCGCGAATTGCGGGATATGGTTCTTCTGGAAAAACTATGCCCTCTACCCATTTACCAACTAATAAGGCTAAATTCTTAGGCTCATGGCTTTTTGAAATTACAACCAAATCAATATCATTATAATGTGACTCTGACAAAGAGCTTCCTGTAATGAAAATTTTGATGCTCTTCTTATTTTTCCTGTTATATTCTTCTGTTTTTTGTACTATTTTTCTTAGAACTGTTTTATCATCCGATTAAGGCATGTTTCGTTTAGGCCCGGATAGGAATCTACTACCATAAGTAATTTTTATGAGCAAAGTCATTTAAAATTTGTCAATTAGTATGCGTAAATAGCTGCTACATTGCCTTCTGCGTCCCTCAGGAAGACAGTGTCGCCATCATTGTTCCAGACTGTTGTTTTCAGGTTCCAATACAAAGTACTTGTGGAATCTGTACCTTTTCCGCTGTAAACCGTAACTGACTCGCCTTTTTCCAGATTTATGTTTCCGAAAGTGTAGATGTGCGTGGCTTCATCCTTCATTTGCCAGCCATTCATGCCCAAATCTGAACCTAGATTTGTCAAAACAACATATTCCAAATTAGGATCTTGCACATCATCTGGATTTTGATGTATTGTTATCGAAAAATTATATTTTCCAATGCCCTGCCACATGCCGAGGCCTTGCTCTTTGGCCTTTTCCTCCAAACAGTTAAACAGGAAACTGTATTTTGTGTCTGGTGGATAAACAAAACTCGATGCCAGGCCTGCAGAAACCTGCTCTGCATTAGTAAATTTATCGGCTGTAAAAACATATCTCAGTTCTCTGCCATACTTATCTTTATCAGAAATGTCTTTCTGCAAATGGACAGTTTTGTTCAAAACTAAGAGTTCCATGTTTTGCTTTGCTTCAAGAAAATGGTTTTCGTTATGCTCTGGCGTGTTTATTCCATTGAACCTGACTTTGTTGCCATCTGCCAGCTCAACTGTATCACCATCTACAACTCTTGTGACTTCCGCTGTCGGAGAACTTTGAGCGTCTGCAATTATCTGTGAGATTTCAGATATTGCCTGATCGCAAGTTCTCTCAGAAGCTGTTTGTGCTTCATGACCACTTAAGCACCCGCTCACAAGCACTAATGCTAGAAATAATATTGGCCAGCGCATGAACCTATGCGAAGTTTTTAGAATATATCTTTTTCTATATTTGAAATGGGCGGTTACAGGGAAAATCTATGCGATTGCGCAATAATTGCACAAATACTGCTTCTAAGAAGCGCAGATGAAAAATATAGCACATCTATCTATACCGGTCCATTCTTCACCAAAGATAGAATCAAAGAATATTTTCCTGAAACTCTTAAATTTTTTAAGTGGGATGAAAGTACGGGCCAATATCATGCGGAGTTCTCTGGTGTCAAAGGTTTACGTAATTATATTGCAAGGGCGAAGACTTTTGCGAGTGAATACGAGCAATTACCTTGGGGCAAAAAAAAGATTTGCCATTCAATAATCCCGCCATTTGATGATGGTGTTGTTTCCCTCTGCGACAAAATGGATTTGAATAAAGACGCTTCTGCTGTTATCTGCCAGCTAGTAGATGTTGCTAGACAAGAGCTAGAGCTTGCCAAATCAGACATAATATCCGGAATAAGAGGACTTGGCTACGGAAATACCGCAGATGAATATAATAATCTAGCCAACAAGATAGAAGAATGCCTGAAATCAAAACACTAATCGTAAAACCGAATGCTCCAAAAACCGAGATAATTTCTGAAACCGAATCTGAAATCAAACTAGCGGTCGCTGCCCCGCCTGAAGGTGGAAAAGCTAATCTCGAGTTAGTTAAATTTCTTTCAAAGAAATTTGGCAAAGAAGTAAAAATAATCAGAGGTTTTACTGGTAGGAAAAAGGTAATCAAACTTTTGTAGCTAATTCCCTGGCAATTCCCCATACTTCATTTATTTTTGACTCTAATCCTTGTTCTCCGGGTTTTTCAGATACTAGCAATACGTAATTTTCTCCTACGGGTACAACTAGGCTCGTCATATCTCCTGATTTAAATATAACACATTTTGGTGCTGGCTTATTCATTTCGCGGTATGCCATGCATGCCGCGTTATACGCTGCTGCAGCCATAGGTGCAAGAATATCTTCGTGCATGTGTTCATCTAATGAATGCACGCGCGGAACACCGTCTTGTTGTGATAGAACATAGTATACTTTCAAATCATTTAATTTCAAATATCTGTCAATTATTTCCTTTACTTCATCGCGTTCAGACTGTGGATCTCGATAAGGTTTCGTGCCTATCATAACACACCAGATTTACATACTGTTTAAAGCATTTCTATTTTACTGTGCGCGGTTAATAAGCGTGCCCCGGACAAAGAACTTTGACTTTCAATTCTTTCAATCTTGCAACAGACTGCCTTAATTCTCTGAGATTTCCTGTCGGGAAATCCCATCTGCCCGTATCGTCTCCGCCAAACCAGCAGTCTCCTGAAAAAAGAATCTCTTGTGTTGGATCATAAAGCACTATATCGCCTGAAGAATGTCCTGGCACTTTGAGAACTTTGAATTTGTATTGGCCTGAAAATAATTTTGCACCTTCTCCTAGCACTAAGTCAACTCTAAATCGCTCTATATTTACACCTGCCATTTGTGCGGCAGTGACTTCATCCATATTCCTTATGTGAGCTGCTGCTTCTTCTGATGCAGCAATAGTGCAATTCGGATTTTTCTTTTTTATTTCTGCGGCTTTTAGAATATGATCAAAATGGCAATGTGTCAGAAATAAAATGTCAACTGGCTTGTCAAGAACAGCACCGGCATCAATCTGAACTTTCTTGCCATCGTCTATGTAGTAGATGTTTGCCTTGTAATTTGGTTCCGTATAACAAAAAATCTTGTCTGTGACTTGTTTCAAATCCATTTTAATCCTTATCCTGGCTCTTCCACAGAACTCGCGAGGCATATGTTTTGTAAGGAGACCATTTCTTTGTTATCATTTCCAACTTCTCTGGCGTTGGTTCTACTTTATACAACTTTCTGATTGCTTTTTGCAAGCCTAAATCTTTGTTCGAGAATACATCTTCGCGTCCTAGTGTAAACATCAGAAACATCTGCGCAGTCCAGGGCCCAATGCCTTTGACTTTTACCAGCTCGTTCATTACTTGCGCATCATTCAATTTATTCAGGCGCTTTAGATTTACTTCTCCTTCTACTACTTTTTTGGCTAGGTCTCTGATAGCTTCAACTTTAGACCATGCCATGCCCGCAGCTCTTATTTTTGTGCCAGATAATTTGAGGGTATGCTCTGGCGTAATATTTTGCTTAGGAAAGAGCTTCGTAAATCTGTCAAAAATGACTCGAGCAACTTTGCCATTCAATTGTTGCCCTACTATCTCGCGGCAAAGGCTTTGAAAATAAGCATCGGGCCTTCTTGGTTTTATAACTTCAAATGGTCCGACCTTTTGCATCAAATTATACAGAATTTTGTCTGTTTTTTGAAAATGCTTTGCAGCTTCTTTTGTCATAATCTAAGCTTTAGACTCTATTTCCTTTTTAATATCTTTGATGAAATCTACTGTTTTCACGCCGAATTTGACTTTTTGACCACGAGGTCTGACTGCAATTGTGCCTGCTTTCTCTTTTGCATAAATGCTTCTTACGAGTAATTAATAAAGTTTATATTCTCCTGCTACTAATATGTAAAATGGAAATTAACATTCTGCAAATTTTACCTGATGATACCATCGTAAGAGCTGAAAAGGATATGCTAAATTTGTTATTTAAAAATAAGGTATCTGAGGTTGCTAATATTTTACGGCAGCCATTGAAAAACATTAGTAGGTATAAGACTGGTGCTAGAAATATACCTATAAATGTCTTTAAACAACTTTGCACACTAAACAACTTAAGTTCACGAGACTTTCAAAACAAAATATGGTTAAAGGTTACTGCATCTGGAACGGAGATAAAACTTGGACCCTACATCGACATAGATGAAAAATGGGTTTATGTTGCTGAATTAATTAGAGGTGATGGGCACATCCCTGCAAACTACTGGTCTATAAATTTCATTAATCAAGAAAAAGCGTTGATAGATTACGTTTTGAATTTTTTTAGTAATCTCGGTGTACCCAAAACAAGTATTTATCTTTTTCATAGACATGATGCAGACTTTTTAACAATAAGAAATTTTACTTTAGCGTATCTTTTCTCTAAATTATTTGCAATACCTACTGGAAAAAAAGGAGAAATGCATTTGCCTGAATTCTTTTTTCAAAATGAATCTTTCATGAAAGCTGCAATTAGGGGTGCATTCGATGCGGAAGGCAGCGTCCAACACTATGGCTCTAGGAGAATAACCATTACTTCGAATAGCATATCATGGCTTGAAGATTTGCAAACTATACTAGAAAAGCTAAATATCACATCCAGAATAACAAAAGAGACGTACAGACGCAACAAACCTATTTATAGAATTATTATCTATCATCAGCTTAATCTTAAACGATTTCTCAGCATGATAAATCCGTTTCACCCCAAACGTAGGAACAAACTTCTCAAAATTTTAAGCACGTACTCTAACAAAAATCCTGCTGGTTTTTGGAGGCACAAAATTCTACAATCTATAAAAAACGGCTATGTGAAAAGAAAGGAAATAGCTGCCACATTACAAATTAGCAAGAAGATTGTTGGTAATTATTTATGGTGGCTTCAAAGGCAAGGATTGATAGAACCTTCAAAAAAGATTTGGACTAATAAAGGCGGATTTTATGAGTATGCTTTAACTAGAAAAGGTTTATCGTACATCAACATACCATCACATTCTTTTTTCGATTAGTTCTCTAATCTCTCGAATAAAGTCTTCGACTTTAACCCCATATTTAACTTTGCTTGTTCCGCGCCAACGCACGGCTACCGTGCCTAATTTTTCCTCTTTGTCACCACATACCAAAATTGCGGGCACCTTCTCCATTTCGGCCTGCCTTACCTTATATTCGACTGTGTTGTTTTCATAATCAGTTTCGACACGCAAACCTGCAGCCACTAATTCTTTCTCAATCTTCTCAGCATATTTCTGATTTCTATCTGTGAATGTAAGTAATTTGACCTGAACCGGAGCGAGCCAGACTGGGAAAGCGCCAGCATAGTTCTCAATTAAGAATGCCATAACTCGTTCGAACGAGCCAAGTATTGCGTGATGTATTATCACTGGATATGCTAATTGATTCTCCTCGTTTGTATACGTTAGGTTCATTCTCTTTGCGACAAGAATATCCAGCTGAGCTGTAGCAATTGATTCTTCGTGGCCTAAAACATTTTTTACTTGAACATCAATCTTCGGCCCATAGAATGCTGCTTCGCCTTCGACCTCTCGCAATTCCAATTTAGCGGCTTTTGCTGCATCCCGTATTTGTTTGGCTGCCCACTGCCAGTCCTTCAAATCACCGCCAAACTTTGCCTTGTTCTTGAAGTCTGGCAAAGAAAGGCGGAACCAGAAATCCTTGATGCCTATTGCAGAATAAATTCGTCTGAAAAGTTCGATTACTTTTACAAACTCGTCCTTGGCTTGCTCGCGAGTACAGTAGATATGCGAATCATTTTGAGTAAGCGCACGAACTCGCATCAGCCCATAAGCTGCGCCAGACGCCTCTTTTCTATAAACTGTACCGTCTTCAGCCAATCTAAGTGGCAAATCACGATACGAAGTTACAACTTGCTTGTAAATCATGTGATGATGCGGACAATTCATCGGTTTCAGATAGTATTCCGAATTTTCGTATTTCATTGGAGGATACATATCGTCTTTGTAATAAGGCAAATGACCTGAAGCTACAAACAGGTCAGATTTTGTTATGTGCGGTGTAAATACATATTTGTAGCCATGCTTTACCTTCAGGTCATGCGTGTAATTTATCAGAATCTGTCGAACGACTTCGCCATTAGGCAGCCAGAGCGGTAAGCCAGGCCCTACTTCCTCTGATAAGTGAAACAGCTTCAACTGCTTCCCAATTTTTCTATGGTCTCGTTTTTCCAACTCTGCCTTTAATGCTAACCATTTGTCAAGCATTTCCTTTTCAGGGAATGAAATTCCATAAATTCTCTGCAGCATCGGCTTTTTTGGATCTCCACGCCAATAAGCTGCAGCCATGTTCAGTAATTTGAAAGCCTTAATCTGTCCTGCTGATTTTACTAAGGAATTATTACATAAATCAATGAAATTGCCGTGCTGATGGAATTCTATTTTCTTATCTTTGATTTCTTTTAACAGTTCTAATTTGAAAGGCTCCTTTGCAAGAAGTTTTTCTGCTTCTTTTCTTGTCATGAAGACTTGTTTGAACAATTTGTCTTCCTTGACAACCTTCTTCATCTCAGCTTCAATCTTAATCAGGTCAGCTTCTGTGAAAGGAACTTTCTTGTCAAAATCGTAATAGAATCCTTCATCAATAGCGGGGCCTATGCCTAGCTTGACATCTGGCCACAATCTCTTTACAGCATCCGCTAGTACGTGAGAAGTGGAATGCCAGAATGCTTCTTTATCTTTCTCCGTTACAAAGGGAGCTTTTGCCATAAAATAAGCTCTGAGGGGCGGTTTATAAATTCTTTGACGCACACAATAAATATTAAATACGGGAGTATGATGTTAATGCTATGAAAGGCGAAGTTATAGACAAAATAGCTGCTTTGATGACTGCAGCATTCGGATTAGTAGCAGCACTTGCTTGGAATGACGCTATCAAAAGCTTGTTCGCAGAAGGCGGATTGCTTGCTTTTATGGCTAAATATGGAGCTTGGGCCTACGCAATTTTAGTGACTGTAATTGCAGTTGTCATGACAATTTGGATTGGAAAAATTGCTGAAAAAGTAAAGTAAAAGCTGCAAAACAACAGATTTTTATGGCTTTTCTTTTGTGTTATTTAGTATGCCTGAAAAAGAACTAATGCCAAGAAAAATTGAATTTGACCGTCCTGTTACAGAAAGCCAGCTTCAAAATATAATTTTAGACTCAATAAAAGAATTAGGCTTGCATGGCGAATGGCATTTTGAACACGGCTATGCGCACGATAACTTATCGAGCGCTGCCCGATGTGAGAAATTGCATGGCCTGCTACGATTGCCCAATGAGTTTCACGCTGTCACTGAATTTAGAGGCGGACCCTGGATAGATGCAGCACAAGAGCCTGTGTGGGGCAACATAGAATTTTTACCTGGATATGGCTGTACGAAAAGTGCGGAATTGTATCCGAAACATATTGATAGGATTTGTGAAACATTCAAAAAGTATTATGACTTAATAACGATGAACGAGAAATAATGGCATCTATTCTTTCAGAGATTATCAGTTTAGAAGAAATAATAACGAGCGGCGAATTGAAAGACGAGGAGCTTGCAAAGAAATTAAATTCTCTTGCAGATAATATCCGCAAGTTTTTGCCATCTACGATAGGCACTTTAGATTATAGCAGCGGAGACGCTCATCTATTCGAAGAAGGCGGCAAGGACTATTATATTACGGGCACAGGAATTTACCGCGGTGACAAGCTTTTACTTGATAAACAAGTAAAGAAGTTCTTTGAAAAATGGGTTAAAGGCTATAGTGCAATGGATTGCCTGGAAACGCTGAATAAATTTGCTTCTAGGTATTGCGCGGCGCCGGAAAGTAGTGCTAAAAACGAATACAACGGTCTCCCAGAGAAAATGCAGAATGTTGTACGGCACAAATCCAAAAAAAGATATGTATCTGCATCAAGACCTGATGAGCACCCGAACAATGAACTTGGCAGCGAGCTCTAAGTCTTTTCTTCAACTTCTTTCTTTCCCTGGATAAGTTCTCTTGCCTGTTCTTTATCCCATTTCAAGAGCAATGCCTGAAACTCTCCGGCGTGTGTTTTCTCTTCTTTTGCAATATCCAATAGAATTTTCTTTATTGCGGAATCTTTTGCAAGCGCAGCCATCTGTTCATAAAGACTGATGGCGTCAAGCTCTGCAATCATTCCAACACGGCAGATTTCCTTATCCAGTTCTTCCTTCTTGACTTTTGTAAAGTCAGTCGGTAGTTGCGATAACATACATAAAATAGTGCAACCATATTTAAAAAACTTCAGTTAACCAAAAAACTATGACGGACTACGAAACATTCATAGCTTACCTCAAAATTAAATCCAAAATAACACCCGGTAAGCTCTATGCACCCGTGTGCAGGTTGTTTGAGAACAACGAGGATCTAGCTAATCGCGTATTTAAAGAACTAACTGAAGGGACCTTTGATCAAGACTCCGAAGCAGGCAAAGAATTCTGCCGGCATTGCAGAAAATATGTGCCCAATTCTTCCATCTACAAATTTATCCGTAGAACTCAGAAAAATTTCCCTAACATAAAAGAAGATCTCACAGATATTTTCGAAAAACGTCCAGAATTACGCGATATAGCTTATACTTGTACAGATGATCAGCCAAAAAGCACTTAAATTTTAACTCCTCTCCAAACATATGTCACTTGGAAAAGCTGCTTATCTTAATAGACTAACAGCTAAATTACGATTACAGTCAGCTGATGTCGGAAAAGAGCTCGAGGGCAGCAGTCCTCCTTCTGTTTTTATTGGAAAATACGGTTATCCGAAAGTCTACATAGGACCAATGATGGCTCCAGAAACAGGAGACACTTCCCTGCTTGATACGCCTGAAGAATGGATTCCTTCGGGTTTGAACACGCAGCAGATCGCAAAAATGAGACTGCAATTAGTCCGCGGCAAGGAACTTGCGGGCATCAAGGATTTTGACAACAAATTAGTGCAACAGATGCAGGAAGTTGCTTTGGCCAAGAAATCTGTCTATTCAAATGCCGAATTTGCAAACAAACCAAGAGGCGTTGAGTTTAGCTTTGATGATTCGCATCAGCCTTTTGGCCCATCCGCGAGACTTCTGAGTTTTGAAAAAGACAATGTGAAATTCAATCCGCAGATGGAGAAAGCATTCTACGATTATGATTTGAAATCAGCCCCAGCAGTCATCGAATTATATGAAAAAGGCCTGGGATTCTCGCAAATTCAGAAAGCATTTTCAACAGGAGTTTTTGGTCTGGCAAAAAATAGGAGACTGGTGCCAACGCGCTGGTCTATAACAGCAGTTGATGACACGTTGGGAAAGTTTCTTGTTAAAAAAGTAAAAGAAAATCCTCTTTTAGACTGCTATCAGGTCTATGAATTCACAGCTTTGAACAATTATTTTGCAGTCCTGCTGATACCGACAGTCTGGCAATACGAATGGATGGAGGCTTTTATTCACATAATGGGTTCTGAGGAATTAATTTTTGCGGATTGGGAAAGCAATTTCGGAAAAAAGGAATATTCTTCAGTCGGCGGTTGCTTCTATTCTGTTAGATTCGCTGTTGCAGAAAAGCTTGCGCAGCTTGGACTGCAGTCAGGAGCGATTGTTTTCAGAGAAGCCTATCCTGGATACATACCTTTGGGAGTTTTTGCCTGCAGGGAAATTTCAAGAAATGCATTGAAACAGGAGCCTAAGCGCTTCAATAGCTTGCAGGAATCCCTAAATTACATCAACACAAATCTGCACCTTGGTGTTGATAGATTCAAGAGAGAATCAACGTTGTTAAAGAACTTGAACATACAAAGAAACCTGCTTTCGTTTTTACAGAATTGAGCAAGCGGCTTTCAGGCCTTCCGCAATCGTCTTCGGACTTGTGTAATACATACCTTCGATCCAAAAATCAATTGTGTCTCCTTTACTCACAATAGGTGCGAGCAAGGCTTCAAGCTCGCTGGCTCCCCATTTCTCGTTTAAGAAATCCTCATCAAAACTGATCTGTTTTCTTACTGGTTTGAGTTTGCTCAATTCACTAATGGGCTTAACCTTTTTACCAATCATTCTTTTTTCTAAACAGCCACTCTGCGCGTCCAAATTGAATTTTACTTCGCTCGCACCTCTGGGCGAATAAACTGTTAGGTTGCTGCCTTTTGGCAACCTGGAGCTGCTCTTGTAAGCGTACGATATACTTGTTAATGCGAGGTGCACCTCACGCCCTTTCTGAAGCTGGAAGTAAATCCAATTTGCAGAATCTTGTATTTCGGGAGGCCCGGATGTGCAATACATATCTGTATGCTTATCAAAGACCACGAGAGGTACTCCGTTGCTGCGGACAAAGGTTGATGCGTCGTGGAACCAATTTGGACCTATTAGAAGTTCGACAGGTTTTCTTGAATGGGTATCGAAGGGTTTTGCTTGCAGGCCAAGATATCTTGCTACCTGGATTGCTGCGTCCTTACCCTCATTTTCAATGTAACTAATACTTTTGAGCATGGCTTCGGCTCTAATTCGGGCTTTTTTAAGGATTTGTTGTCCAATTGTCCAACGTTGCAATATTACAATTAGCGTTTATGCTCGACAATTGTCCAGCATATCAGTTCTCGCACTAATTACTCTTATTTCGTGAAAAGTCGAGTATATATTGGACAATTGGCCTAATGCCTGCTGAAATGACACGAAAGAAAGGTCCTGACAGTGTGAAGCTTGAGCTGATCCTTTATGTGCTGCGTACAAATCCGCATGGTAGCTGGGTTAGAGACATAGCAAAGAAGACTGGCCTGAGCAAATCAACTGTTGCTAACTACCTAAATACGTACCTTAAGGACAAGATCGATGTTGTGCACGATAGCGAGCATATCAAGATAGTAAAGCTGAAACAGCAGATTGCAGAGACTGAAAAAGAGATTGCGGGGTCTCTCGACCAAGATACGCCGAATTACATTGGTTAACATGAAAGTTCTTTGTTATAACATAAAGGCCGGCGTTGGAACGCGCCTTTTGAACTACTTCAAATCAAATCCTGAAATAATACGAAATATCGCACATGAGCTTTCAAAATCTAATGCAGACCTTATTGGCTTGGTAGAAGTTGACACTGGCTCCTTTAGGAGTAAAGACCAGTCAAAGTACATAGCCGAAAAACTAGGTTACAGCCATGTTTCTACCCAAAAGCGTGATTGGACCTCAAATTTCCAGGCGCTTTGGCATCAACAGCTTGCAATCTTGACAAAGTACCCTATTCTTGAAACTAAAGAACACTGGTTTTCTGTAGGCTTCAATCATCTGGCCTTAGAAGCTATCCTTCAGGTTGGTAAAAACAAAGTCTCGGTGGTTTTAACGCATCTGAGCCCTTACAGTTTTGGTGCAAAAACCAGAAAAATACAGATAAAAGAACTCATTAGTATGGTCGGCAAAATAAAGGGAAAAGTTATTTTGCTTGGAGATTTCAACCAGGAACATTTGACTATACCAAACCTAAAGAGTTGCGGCACTCTGAAAACTTTCCCTTCGTGGAAACCTGACAGGCAGCTTGATTACATCTTTGTAAATAAAAACGTACACGTCAAATCTACTAACATCGCGCCTTGCCAGCTTTCTGATCACCTGCCCATTTGGGCAGATATAGAAATCTGATTACTTTTTTGTCAAAACTTTTGTGATTGCAAAGAATCTTTGCAAGAAAGATATTGCTGACAACACCAAAATCAGGATTATTGCCCAGTATAGCGCTTGTGCAAACCATAACTGAACCAAGCAAGCGACTGCTATTATGACTAATCTGTCTGCTCTTCCAAGCCACCCCAAATAAAGCCTATGTTTTGTAAGAGCTTGAGCTTCTGTTCCTAAATAGGATACTAACAAAACGGAAATTATTGCACTAAATCCAAGAAAAGCTGGAACTGCCTGGTTTAAAGTTAGACCAAAGAGAATTGCAACATCTGCAATCCTGTCAAAGCTATGGTCCAGAAAGTCTCCAAGCTTTGTTTCGCGCTTGAATTTCTTTGCTATTTCGCCGTCAAGAATGTCAAAGAATCCATTTAGCAACACAAAACCTGCTGCAAGTATCAGAAAGTTCTTCCAGATAAAGTAGCCTGCTGCAAATGCTGTAAGCAATGCTACTATGGTAATAATATTTGGATCTACGTTAATTAAGAATGGCTTCATAAGTTTCTGTCTGAGTGAGATCTTCTTGTCAAGTTCTGGGAGCATGATTTAAAAAAGCGAAATTGGTTTTTAACATTAGCTATGAAACCAAAAGCCCTAGTTTTGTTATCGGGAGGCCTTGATTCCAGGCTAACTGTAAAAATCCTTCAGGAGCAGATGCTTGTTGAAGCTATTTACTTCAAACTGCCTTTCGGCCCTGCATGCAGCAAAAGTTTTGAAGAAATCAAGAAATTTTGCAAGCAACAGAAAGTGAAATTGAACGTGATTGATTGCACCAAAGGCAAATTACTGCAAGAATATCTTGATGTTATCAGAAAACCAAAATTCAACAGGGGAACAGCCCTGAATCCCTGCGTTGACTGCAAAGTCTTCCTTCTGAAAAAAGCAAAAGATTTTGCTCACGAAAATAATTTTGACATAATCGCAACTGGAGAAGTTCTTGGGCAGAGACCGATGAGCCAGCACACAAGAGCCTTTGATATAATCGAACGGGAATCTGGATTGCAAAACAAAATTCTAAGACCTTTATCTGCAAAAGCTCTGCCGGAAACTGTTTACGAGAAAAAGAAACTTATAAACAGGAAAAAACTGCTTGACATCGTTGGCAGAAGGCGCGAACAACAGATGGCACTGGCAAAGAAATACAAAATATCCTATCCTTCGCCTGCTGGTGGATGTTTGCTTTGTGAAGAAAAGTTCTGCGAGAAGCTCAAGCCTCTGCTGAAATCAGCAATTTCAGAAATGGACCTTGAGTTGTTGAAATTTGGCAGGCATTTCAAGAAAAGCAATATTATTTTGGGACGAAAACAAAAAGAAAACAAACTTTTGGAGAAGATTTTCAAGAATTATGGCCTTGGATTGTTATTAGAACCCAAAGAACCTGGGCCTTCCGCATTTGTTAAAGACAAAAAATATGTTGCTGAGGCAAAGAAACTCATACAAAAATACTCTAAGCACAAAATTAAGAAAATCGAACTGCACAAGCCTTAAAAGATTTCAAATTGCTGTGATTTTATGGTAGTTCCAAAAACTTGGTGGCTGAAGCTGAGAATGTGGCTTCTAGTTACGGTATTATTTGGAATAGTTTATGCTCTTGTCTTAGCGATTAGCGTCCTCTCTGGAGTATCAAACTTTTTCGGAACATCGACCTTCTTCTTTTACGGCGCAATTGCAATTGGCTTCACAGTCTTGCAATATATGATGGGCCCAAAAATAATCGGGTGGTCAATGAAAGTAAAATATGTTTCAGAAAAAGAAGAACCTGAATTGCACGAAATCGTTGAACGACTGGCCAAAAAAGCTGGCCTTCCAAAGCCAAAGATAGGCATTTCTCAAATAGCGATTCCAAACGCATTTGCTTTTGGTCGCTGGCTATCTGACGGCAGAGTCTGCGTCACACAGGGAATCTTAGACTTATTGGACAAGAAAGAATTAGAAGCGGTTCTAGGTCACGAATTATCGCACCTGAAACACAGAGATGTCGTTGTAATAACTATGATTTCAGTCATACCGATGATTTGCTGGTTTTTGGCACAAGGAACACTGTATTCAGGCAATAGAAAAGGCGGTGCGGCATCTATTGGTGTTATAGCTTTCATTCTTTATTTCATAACAAATCTTCTTGTTCTTTATGGCAGCAGAATAAGGGAATACTATGCTGATGCTGGCTCTGTTGCCTTGGGAAATGCTCCCCATTATTTGGCATCGGCCCTGTACAAATTAGTTCGCGGTTCTGCAAGATCAGACCCAATCGCTATGAAGCGAATAGAAGGGGTGAAAGCTTTCTTCTTAAATGACGTTAGCAAAGCTCACGATGAGATCGCACAAATTGCTGATTTGGATTTGGATAAGTCAGGCCACATTGACGAGCATGAGCTTGCACAAATGAAAGGTGCACATCTCAAACTCTCGACTTTGGACAAAATGATGGAATTAATGTCAACACATCCAAATATGTTAAAAAGAATCAAAGTCTTATCTGAGATGAAATAATGCTAAGAATCAAAGGCAAAACATACTGGGGAGACAAAGCTTCTTTACAAGGCTGGGAAACAGAAGTTGGTCATTTTCATATTCTCGATGCTCGACCCAAGTTCAGGCGTTACCATGCATACGAACCTGTTTGTATTGAGGTTTTGCAAAAACACTACGATGAAATTGCAAAATTGGCAGAAAAATACGATGCCAAACCAACAACCATTCTTCATTCAACAGATAAATATTACAATTTTAAAAAATATACAAACATATTCTTCCTGGGTAAAAATAAACGGCTCGGTAGTGACCTGAACACAATACAACGAACTTTAGAAACAGTTTCTATAAACAAAGAAATTTTGCTTTCTATAGAAATCGACAGAGATAAAGAACGTTCATCTGTTGTAGTTGATATTAAAGAGCCTCTGAAAATGGTGCATTCAGAGTTATTAAAAAGCCTTGATGCAATATTATTCTCGACATGAAAATCATCTCATGGAATGTTGCTGGTTTTAGGTCATGTATAAGCAAAGGCTGCTTGGATTTCATTAAAAAGGAGCATGCTGATGCGTATTGCTTTCAGGAAGTCAAATCTGAAGACGTGCCTTTTATCGAAGGCTATGAAGTTTTCAACTTCCCTGCAAAGAAAAAAGGTTACAGTGGAACTCTGATTTATTCGAAGCACAAACCCCTTTCAGTAAGCTACGGTTTGGGAGAAAAAGATTTTGATGACGAAGGCAGAGTTATTGTTCTTGAATTTGAGCATTTCTTTTTGATTAATGCATATTTCCCGCATTCAAGCAGGGATTTGTCAAGATTAAATTTCAAATTGCGCTTTGATAAGACGTTTGAAGAATTCTGCAAGAAACTTGAGAAGAAAAAACCGCTAGTTCTTACGGGCGACTTTAATGTTGCCCACCGCGACATAGATCTAGCAAATCCGAAGCAGAACGTGAAAAACGCAGGCTTCACACCTCAAGAGCGTTTATGGTTTGATGAATTTCTAAAATCCGGATACATAGATACTTTCAGGGAATTTGTGAAAGAGGGCGGACATTACACTTGGTGGACTTACAGATTTAACGCGAGAAAACGGAATATCGGCTGGCGAATAGATTATTTTGTTGTTTCAGATAAATTGAAAAACAAGGTTAAGAACAGCAAGATATTGAAAGACGTTATGGGCTCAGACCATTGCCCTATCGAGATGGAAATATGAAAAAGCAAACATTTCTTATTTGCGGAGTATTGAGTTTGGTTGTTGTCATGCTGGGATTTGTTGAAACATTCCTTGGTCAAGCCTTGTTGTCTTATTTCTTTATTGCTGCGGGCGCAGCTTCTTTCTGGCTCGTTCTGAGAAAAGCTAAAAAAGAGCCCTGGTTTGGCAAACCTGTAAAATGATGTTAAAACAAAGTTTTAACAGCTCGCTAAAACCGAGGTTTTAGCATGAACATAAACATACTAACATTTGGCTGCTCAGCCAATCAGGCTGATTCTGAAATAATGGCTGGCTTGCTGACAAAAGCAGGCTACGAACTTGTCGAATCTGCAGAAAGTGCTGATTTAGTTATTGTGAACAGCTGCGTTGTAAAGGGAAAGACAGAAACTCACGTATTCAAGGAAATCTGCCGCCTAAAAAAGCTGAAGAAAAAAATAATTGTTGCTGGCTGCATGCCTCAGACCAAAATTTATACAAGCAAATTGAAAGACGTCTCGGTTTTAGGCGTTTATGAAACTGAAAGGGTTGTTGACGCTGTAAAAGCTGTTTTATCTGGTAAAAAAATTTCATGGCTCAGCACAAAGAAAAAAGAGAAACTGTGCTTTCCGAGATTAAGGAAAAATCCTGCAATAGCTGTAGTTGTCATATCATCTGGCTGTTTAGGTCACTGCACCTATTGCATTGTCAAACTCGCAAAAGGCGAACTATTTTCGTATCCCGAGAATATGATTATTAATGAGATAAAAACGGCCTTGAAGGAAGGCTGCAAGGAAATATGGCTAACTTCTCAGGACTGCGCTGCCTATGGCTTAGATACCGGAACAAGTCTAGTTAGCCTATTAGAAACGGTAGTTGCCTTGGACGGAGATTTTTTTGTGCGAGTTGGCATGTCAAACCCAAATCACTTAATAAAAAATCTTGACAAGCTTATTGAACTTTACAAAAACCCGAAAGTTTTCAAATTTCTGCATATTCCTGTTCAATCCGGGAATAATGAAATCCTGAAGCTAATGAATAGAAAATATACGGTCGAGGACTTCAGGACAATCATCACTAAATTCAGAAAGGCCATACCAACTATAACAATTTCAACAGACTTGATTTGTGGTTTTCCTTCAGAAACTGAAAAGCAGTTCGAGGATTCTTTAGAAATCATAAAGTGGCTTGAGCCCGACGTACTAAATCTGAATATGTTCTGGCCGAGACCGGGTACGCCAGCCGCAAAAATGAAACAGTTAAAGCCTGGAACGGGCAGGGAAAGGACAAGGAAAATCGCAGAAGTTTTTGAAAAAATTTTACTGAGGAAAAACGAAGCTTGGGTCGGCTGGAAAGGCAGAATCTTAATTGATGAAATCGGCAAGAAAGGTGGTTTTGTTGGAAGGAATTTTGCCTACAAGCCGATTGTTATAAAGAAAGCCAAGCTTGGAGAATTAATTAAAGTAAAAATCGTTGATTCAACTATAGATTATCTCTCAGGACAGTTGTACGCCGAATAGATAGCCTATTACGTAGCCTGCTAAAGCTGCAAGCAAAGCGACGGTCAGCATCTCCATGCCGGATTTCAACCAGTTCCTTTTTGTAATTTTAGTCTTGTAAGCTCCGATAGTAAAAAGTGTGAGGCCTGTTGCCGCCAAAGACACAGCACTAGCGAATTTTGTGTTCTCGAAAAAGAAAGGCATTACGGGCAATATGGCGCCCAGGAGATATGCAATAAATATCGTTACTGCCCCGCGAACGGGATTTTCAAATTTCTCAGGCACTATTCCAAGCTCTTCCTCTGCGAGGACTTTCAATGCAAGCTTTTTGTGCGTATTGAGATGCCTCACAAAATGTCTGAGCTCTTTATCTGTAAACCTGGCTTGCCTGTAAATTCTTCCTAATATTTGGCACTCTTTTTTCGTGGAGCAGAGTTTTTGCTCTTCAGTCGCAAGCTGCGCATCCAAAGATTCTCTTTGCGATTTTGTTGAAAGATAATCGCCGGCAGTCATAGAGACTGCGCCAGCAAACAGTGATGCAAATCCTGCTATGAGTACGTCAACGTTAGGGGCGCCAGATGCTGCGACTCCTAAAACAAGGCCGAGATTGGATATTAAACCATCCTCCATTCCGAAAACTATATCTCTTATTGCATCCTTTATGTCAAAAGAAAGTTCTTTTATTCTGCTTTTAGCGGCCATGCTTCTTCCTCGATGGCCAGAATACCCAGCCTGAATATAATGTTGCTGCTCCCGCAACAAATATTACTGGAAGGAAAGGTGCGAGAGGGTTTAACAGACCTGTCGCCAGTGCTCCACCTAAAAGCGGCCCGATTATCATGCCGAAATCTTTTGACGTGTCAAAAACACCCGACATTTCACCGTAAAGATTTGCGGGCACAATTTCTGTAAGTAAAGCTTCTGTACCCGGCAATATCCAAGAAACAGACGCTGCCGCCAGCAAAGCAGCAAAAACGAAAACCGCGGGGCTTATTGATAAAAACATGAAATAAGATGAGCTGAAAAGAAGGAAGAATCCTGCTGTGATTATGTACCTCTTTCCTATCTTATCCATTATGAAACCTGAAGAATAGTATAGCAGGCCTTCAACAGCCATCATGGCTCCAAGTATTAGTCCAACTCCGCCTTCTGAGAAATGGAAATGTTGCAATCCTGCCAATGGCACAAAGGCCCACTCCATTGCTATCCATATGTATGCGGAAAATGTCAGAATATACAGCGGCGCTGCGTGCCTGTGCACTGAGATGTATTCTTTGAAGATTGTAGCTAATAGTGTTATTCTTGATCTGTGTTTGTGTCCTTTTTCAGCTTGCCTGAATCTCCTGGCTTTCTCTCCCCTGAAAATCGCAAATCCCAAGATAGCTGCCATAAACATGAATAGTGAAACAAGCAGAAAATTGTGCTTATCCGCGAATACCGTTCCAATTAAGCCCGCTAAAATTGGGCCGAATATCCAGCCCAGCTGCGTCAGAGACATGTAAACGCCTTCAGCCTGGCTCATCATTTTGCGTGGGCTGTAATCTCTTATTAAAACAGACGAAGGCACCCAAAAAGCTACTGAGATTATACCAAAGACGACTGAAAGTATTGCAATCAGAATCAAATTTGCTGATAGAAAATATGCCAATCCTAAAAGCCCCATTGCAACCATTGACAAAAGCAGAACTTTTATGCGTCCGTATTTGTCAACCGCTAAACCTACGGGAACTTCCGTCAGAAATGATGCAACATATACCAGAGATACTATAGCACCAACAAGCGCAAAATTCTCTACATTCTTTTCAGTGAAGATGGGCAATACAAAATCATAAACTCCTAGAGCTAAAATTGCAATAAAAGAAATAATAGACGCTTGAAAGACTTTGGAAAATGCTGTCAGCTTGCTTGAAATATGGGCTGGCATTTACCGGTTATCTTACCTCTTCTTTTTGCCTGCTTTCAAGTGCACTAAACTGTTCTTTGCAACCACTGGCTTCCAGACTTGTGATGGCAACCAACTTGGTCTGTCCGATGGTGCGGCAACTCTCTTTCTGCCACCTTTGAACATGTGGACTCTGTCAGTTCCTCTTTCTCTCAGTTTAATGTCTGTAAACCCGCGTGTTGCAGCTTTCAATGCGGCTCTTCGTGGCTGGCTTCCCGTAAATACGTGTTCAGTGTCTTTTCCACCTTGCATTAAAACAAAATATTTTTGCTCTCTTTTTGCCATTAAATACACCTCCAATAGTGTATACGTCTTTGCTTTTAGTACTAGTATATAAATGCTTCGCTGTAAGCTGATTTCGGCGATTAAATATTATAACCAAGAACACCTAATTTTTCAATTGCTGAATTAAATTTTTGATTGGCGGCTTTTTCCTTTGTATCCGCATCAGCTATTATATTGCTATTATTTTGAATAATTCCCTGCAGGTAACCATCATTCGCATTTATCCACAATTCATTTGCATCAAAAATATCCCGATGGATTTCTCTGAAAGTTTCCTGTGGCGTGAGCGAATCCAGATTGGACCGCACTTGCAATCTCTCTGCCTGCAAGCTTGTCAATTCGCTAACTACTTCATCAGATGTTAATTTTCCGCTTTGCCAGTTTTGCATAGTTTGCCTTTCATTGAAGTCTATTGTGCGCATCTCATTAATTATCGTACTTAATTTTCCAACATATGTGCTTTCAGAAGTCTGGAAAGGACCTGTTAGTGACGTATACGATAAGAGCAACGTGAGCGCAATTGCTATTATTATGATTCCCGCAATAATGGGGAGAATCCTATGCTTAATTACGTGTGAGCGCTCAACCATAGCCTTTTATAACTGGTTTTTATTTAAATTTCTATGGGACGCAGAGAAAATAACGCTAGAAGGAAAAGACACCTAAGACGCGTAAAAAGACTCAAGTAATTATTTATTCTCTATTCTTGGTGCAAGTATGAACGACATTTGCATCTTGTTCAGAGATTTGAAATCAAGCTTTAGCGGGTAATCTTTTGCAAACTGTATTGTTGCAGTGTCAGCAAGTGATGCCGCTCTTGCCATTTTTCTCAGGTATTCCGCAGAATAGATTGCTCTGACTTGTTGAGCCGCTGCCAATTGCAATAAAGCATCATTTCCTTTCATCAATTCAACTTCGACTTTTGAGCCTGCATCGCCAGCTGATATAACAAACAGGTTTTTGTCAGCTTCAAAGGCAACCGCGTCGCCGGCAACTGAAGCATCATCAATGTAATCTCTAAACTCATTAGCGTCAACTTCAACTGTTGCCATGAATTCGAGAGCAGGAACTTTGCGCTCCTTGCTTTCTCTTTCCAATAATGGAATGTAGAATTTCTTCGTTGAGCGTCCGCTAATTGTCAGTTTCAGCTTGTTTTTGTCAAGCGTCAAGGCCAAAGTGTCAGTAGGTTTTGCGCGCTTCAAAGCCTGTTTAAGATTCTCTAAATTGACTGTCATCTCTACAGGAGTTTCAACTTTATATTCGGTGAACGTTGAAGGCAATAAATTCAGTACTACCATCGAAATATTGGCGGGGTCCATTGCTATTAACTTGATACCTTCTTTCTGCACTGAAAAATTAGCTTCTGTTATAAAATCGGATAGTATTGATACACAGCCGATTAGAATTCTTGGCTCGCTCAATTTTAAACTAAACATGAGTATCCCTGAACAAGGAGTAAAAAACATTAACTATATATTTCTTGCGCTCAGCGCAGGTGAGAATATTTGTACTTTTTGCAATACGCTATGTCTATCACTGTAATAGCAAGCAGAATTACGAACACCCATATTACTACGGGGAACCTGATTGCTAAGATAGCTAACAACAGCAAGAGCAAGCCGTAGATAACCCAACGGTAAAAGTCAACTTCCTGATCCTTCATTCCTTTTTTCATTTTAGTAGATAGTTTTCCTATGCAAATATAAAATTGCCCATAGTGCGAAAAAGGCTATTGGAATCGCAAATAATATTTGCATTCCGCCTTTGCCGGCAATCCAACCGAATATAAGGCCCATAACTAGCAAGCCAAATTCCTCTATTCCAATAATTTCTTTAACGTTAAACTCTTTTTTTGCAGCCATCTTATGGAGTCACTGCCACAGGACATGAACAAATGCTGCTGATAAATCCCCAGCCTTGCGATGCGCCATACCAGATTATAGCTATTCCTATTATCACACCCACTAGCATGATAACACCGTCCACTGGGCTAGCTTGATGCATCGAGCCCTTTTTACCTAAAAACGACATTTTATTGACCTCCTTAAGCTTTAAATTAAAATCTGCTCGAGTATATATAAATCTTTAGCTCTTACTCCACAGTTGCTTTCGAGTTAATTTTTGTGAGAACATGTTTAGCTGTTTAAAACCGAGTTTTTGCACAATTTTGTACATTGGATCATTAGATCCTTCAGTCTCGACAAATATCGGTTTACTGCCCAATCTGTTTATGGCTTGCTGCATCAGACTATTTGCTATGCCTTGCCCGCGAAACTCCGTTTTCACGACCATGCTGGCGAGATATGCACCTTTTTTGAATAAAAGTCTCAAGTGCCAAGGAGCAATAAGCCCTAATCTTCCGGGAATTAGAAGTGACGGCGCAAGAGCGAAAGCGTCCCGAAAGAAAGTCATATTTGGCCTGGCCGCTATGTAACCAACAACCTTTTCTGTTTTAGCTACTATCAAGACTCCGCGTTTAAAGTAAAGTTCAAATAGATTTGCGAGTAAAACTGTATTTAAGTAAGGAAAACCAGATTTGCAGAGTTCAACTATTTCAGGAATATCCTTTAGTTCGGCATCAATATACTGCATGCTCATAAGACTTATTAAATCTCGTATAAATATTTGTATATGCTTGAAGATATCCTGATCGCGTTGATTGTAGCTGCATCCTTTGCAATAGGCCAGGCACTCTATTTCGGAGCAAAAGAAGAGATTAACTGGTGGAATAAAAGATTCCAAGTACAAAATCCTTCAAAAAAATTTGTGCCTTTCTTGGCCGGAATACTTGGCGCGATTCAAGCCTTTGCTTCGGGGACACAGAACTTCGAAATCATCAGTCTGATTTCAATGATTGCCGCAATAGCCTTTGGAAGTTTTGCAATCTCTGACAGCAATAAGAATGCGGCTATAAAATACACTGCAGAAGCGATAATCGCTTTCCTGGTTTTATTTGCTGCAGTTTACCTAGCCAAAAACTTTGTTATATAATTCCCTGTTTATTTTGCTGAAGTCTTGCACAATCTCAGCCTGTATCTCAAGTTCATTTCCAGAACCCCAGACCTTACCTAAAACACGGACCGTCTGTCCTTCTTTTACTAATTCGAACTGCTGCGGGTCATTTGCAAGTACCAAGATTGATGATTTTCCATCATCAAGCGCAAAAGAGCTTAGCTCGGGATTTTTGCTGACAACAGTACCAAGTAAAGCTACGCGGCCAATGTTTTCCTGTAATTTTGAAATAGGAAGCTGGATTGCTGGCGCGCGCCTGATTATTTTCTTCTCTTCTCCAGGAGCTTCTACCATCTTAAACTGTTCGCCTCCAAGTATTTCTGCACCTTGTGCAACGGAAAAACTCTGTATCCGGCTGGTCTTCAGAACCTGCCAGACCTGAACCTGTCTGAGTAACCCACCAGTATGCCTTTTTGTTTCCACATTTTGGACATTCAGCGTCCACTGATGGCATAGTCTCGGTTATCTCCTGTGGCCTTCGCTTTAATCCCACTTTTTTCTTCTCGACTTTTTCTTTAAGGACCGCACCTGCACTGACCTTTGCTCGGGTCCCGCATTTAGGGCAGACTGCTGTCTTGCCAGTTTTGCCTGGCAACATTAATGTTCCATCTTTAGGACAAAATTCCATTAGTACTTCCTCCAACTATAATTGCACTTCTTGCATTTGAAAAACTGTGTTTCTGGTTCGTCGCCGCCTCGGGTTTGCTGTGTCCAGTAAAAGGCTTCGTCATGTCCACATTTCGGGCATGTTCTCTTCATAGTCGGCAGCGTTTCTGTGACTTCTTCTTTAACAGCTCGGAGTTTCTCTTTTTTCATTTCCTCTTTGAACATCTTCATTTCTCCGGCTGCCTCTTTGTGCCCGCAGGATTTGCAAACTAACTCGTTGCCTGCATGTACAAGTATGCTACCGCATTTACAAAACTTCATTCCAACCTCAACTCTTATCCGAGAGATATAATGTTTTTATACTTTTCTAGGCGCGGCCCATCAATTCGAGCAGGCCGACTTTGACCCAACCTATCCATGGTACCCAAGTCACAGCTCTGCCAGCCATCTGGCTTTGGCTCACAGATTCCTCAAATGATAGCTGAGCTTGATTCGCGTCGCCTTTTGTCTGAAACGTACCATCTGGGTTTACCGCTATAACTCTGTGTATTATCGGCTCGCTCCTTTCTGTTACTGTGTAAACCAAAATATCTCCAACTTTGATATCTGAGTCAATTCCTCTGACAACAAAAACATCTCCTTTTGCAAAACCGTTTGTCCTGTAGAATGTTTCGAATTGCACCTTTGTTATATTGTGTTGCTCATACCACGCACCATTTTGTGTCCACCAAGTATCAAAATTCTGCCCGTGATGATCCATTGAGCCGCTGACCACGGCCACAACAGGGTATGGCGTTCCCAAGGCCATGCTGAGACCAGGGAATAATAGGTATTTTCCAATCAAAATTATCAAAATAGCATCAACAATGAACGATGCCATTGACTCTTCATGCGCAAGAAAGTGCCAAATTTTTCCTAGTTGGGTCTTGTGCGCATCATAACCGTGATGCTGTTTCTTTTTTAACAAATGCCGCCAGTGGAATTTCATAAAATAAAAAGAAATTTTGGGCTTTAAATTACTTGCTTGCGTAAGCTTCTGCAATCATCGTGTACAGGGTCATGCTCGTTATGAAAGTTGCCAAGCTTGCACCTACGATAGGAATCCACATGAACACAACCGCTAGTACTGCTGAATAAATGCCACCAATAAGCCAAGCCACAAAATATTCTCCTTTGAAAGCTCTTTTTTTGATTTCGTCGAAATCAAAGGCAGCACTAAATTTGTTCTTTACTATGTAATTTAGTGTTGCGGCAGGTATTATGTAGCTTGCAAGCAAAGCCAGAATGCTGAACACCAACATCCCAATTCCCACAGCTGGTAGATTAGCCAACATGCTCATCGGTGTTGTTGCACCACTTATTATGGCAGCGAGCAATACATTGCCTAGTGCAAGTAAAAGTACTACCATCGCAGGTATGAAATAAACCAAACTTATAACTGCGAACAAAAGACCTTTAACAAAGAGATCTCCCCAGTGACCCCACTCAGTCAGCTTGTAGCTTTTCTTCATTACAGATTTTGTGTTTTCAAGCACGTAGCCGAGTGCTATTAAATTAACTATTGGTATAATTGAAAGAACAATTCCAATGAGCAGCTTTTTGCCATCCTGGAAAGGTCTTTTAATTGCTTCTCCAAATTTCACCATTTTACTTCAAACAAAAATGTTGAAAGAACTATAAAAGCCTTTACTTGAGCTTTTTTAGACTGGCACCGAACTTGTCCAAATCATCTGCAATTGTTTCCAGAGCTGCGTTCCAGACGTCCTTTGCTTTCTTGCCTTTGGTTTTCAATACAAATTCAGGCATGCCGATCTCAGGATGTTCAATTTTAAAGCCGGCCATTTCAACGCCAGATTGTTTCCAGACTGCCTCTTTTATCAGATTAAGGAAACCCTGATCTCTAGTGTCAAACTTAAGCCTCAGTTCGTCTTTTTCGTCCTTGAGAATCTCGAGTTGCATATCTAAGACCTTGTTTTCCTGTTTAAAAACCTAACTCATGTGGATTTACAATTGGTCTATTGTAAAGCTCTTGGTCATCAATCATTCTCGGGCAGGCTGTGTTTATCCACGCCTCGATTTTAGGGAAATTCTGTAATTCGCTCGGGTTTACAGTATCTGCGATGAATATGTAGGCTTTTTTGCCTTGACTTTCGATTTTGCTCTTTAATTCCTCACCTTTTTCAAGATACATTTGACCCGGCTTTGTTGTTATCAGAATTCCATAAACTCTTGCTTCTTTGGCTTTCAAAATCCTGACTTGCTGCTGCAATTGCCATTTTTTGATTTGTTTTTCAGATATCCTTTCTGTATCGCCCGTGAATGGATTAAGTGTGAAAATTGGCTTGTCTATCTGATAACCTGCACCTAAAGGATGGAACCAGCCAGTGCCAACGTATAAGATGCATTCAACTTTTTTATCCAGGTCAACTGCTGCTGAAACATCACAGCCAAGAACCTGGCCATCTTTGACAGCATGCAATCTTGGCTTTGCGATAAAGACTTGCTTGCCGGCTCTTTCCAGTGTTTTGATAAGCGCTGGTAATTGGTCCAAAAATTGTACTGTTGAGACCAAACCAACTTTTTGGAAATTTTTTAATGCCACTATGGCTCTGTCAGATTGTATTTCTACATTGCTTTTGGCTTCGACAAACATAATTTTCATGAAAATGTCGCAGATTTTAATATTCTTAAAACTTCCCTATACTTTGACTGCCGTATTTACTGTGCCTGGAGGCCAGCCGGCAGTCTCTAATGTGGTTCTTACCTGTGCCGCAGTATGACCTTTGTTTAAGGTGTCAGAAGCCCATTCTTCTGCTGCTCTTGAATCTTTTGACGGCTTTGCCGCGCCTGCTTTCTCTGCTGATTTTTGCAGTTCAGGCTGAGTTATCTTGCCTATTTCGGCTTCAACTGTGTTTGCAGGCCAGCCTGTCGACTCCAAACTTGTTTTGATCTGGGTTGCCGTATAATTCTGTGCCAGCATATTCTTAATGTAATCATCAACTTTTTCTACATCTTCATGCTCAAATTCCACACCATATCTTTCAGCAGATTCGCCCAGTTTCTTTAGGTCTGTATTCGCATCCATTAGGGCAGAATCAATAGTGTCCGCATCCCATCCTGCCTTGACGAGTGTATCGCGAACCTGTTCTGGTTTGAAACCCAGACTTATTGTGTTGTTAATGTACGCGTCTATGTTAGGTTCTGCAGCAGTTGAAGGCGTATCGACCATGTGGACTTCGGCCAGGTCTGCTAGCTGCTTCTTTCTGTGTGTGAAATAGAATCCTGCGCCTAACGATATTAGAAGTGCTATCAAAGCAATAATTCCTATCAGAATTGTTTTGCTGATTAACGGGCAATCCTGTGGGCTGTTTGTGCGAGTTTCGCCAACACTCTTTGAACAAACCCCATCGCCAACAACGAAAGGACAAGTGCAATCGGAAGTGCATAGGTCCGGGCACAAAGTACTATCTGAACCGTCGCATTGCTCTGGTGCTTCCTGTACATCATTGCCACACGTTTGATTTAACACAGATTGCTCGCAAGTGTTTCCAACTAAATCCGAGCCTGCCGGACAGCCACAATCTACTGGCGCATTTTGCTGCGTCTCGCCAGGTGGCTCGCATTTTCCATTACCAATTGTATATTTTGGCAATAAGCTATTTGTGAGATTTGTTGCGTTGCAACCTTCTCTGGAAGAATCAACCAGACCATTACAATTGTTGTCGACTCTATCGATACAGATTTCCACGCTTGGAACAACTTCGCCGCTACAAGAACCCCATGCCCCGCTAGAGGTACAAGTTTGCGTGCCGTTCACACAAACACCGACGCCAGATGTATTTGCTGGACCGGTGTAACAAGACTTTTTTTGGCCTGAAGCGCAGACTCCTTCCACGCACTTTCCATCTACACAAGATACTGTTTTATTTGAACTCGATGTACATTTTTTCCCAGGGCTTCCGCAATTATCAACTGTGTTACAAGTTCCGTCATCTGTTTTACCATTGCAATCATCATCTTTGCTATTACAGACCTCGGTTGTTGGCTTTACTTCGCCAATGCATGCTCCCCAGGTTCCGCTTTGCTGACAGGTTTGTTTTCCTTGCTTGCATTCTCCTACATTAGAACCGCAAGTCTGGTTTTGGCCGGGCGTACAAACCTGGCAATCAGAATCTGCTGTGTCCGTATAGCCATCACAATCATTATCTAAACCATCACTACAAGAAACTTCTTTTTGCTCATACGTTGAGGCCTTTATCGTTGTGCCGTTGACATGCGACATTTCTTGACTGTCAAAATATGATGAACAATCCGCATTACATTGGTCTGCAACTGAAGCGTTCCAGAATCCTTGATCACCTTGCTGATTGCCTTGAACATCACAGGCATTGCAATCTCCGGAATTAGAAGGACTTACACAAGTATCGTTTTCACCCGTGTTGCCGCAATTTCCTACGGTGCTTCGGGTAAACGTACAATTACAAGAACTTGTGTCGCAAGAGCCAATATCTTGAGTAATATTCTGGCCTGAACATGATAAATTGCCATCTGGGCAGTCGCTTTTACCTCCGCAATTTGCTCCACAGGTGCCCTTTATACACACTGACACGATATTAGAGCACACACATTTCCTTGGATCATTACTTGCGGGCGAGCATCCGCCAGTTTCAGTAACATTTTTTGTTCCATAACAATAGTTTGTATTACAAGGCAATTCAGAACAATACGCTTGATTATCAACAACTGCTGCACCGCAATCAACACCTTGACACTTGCAAACAGCGCCTGCCCCTGATCCTGAACCTCCGGCAGGCAAGCTCAATTTACATTTGTTGAGCGGATCAACAACTCCGTTTTTAAGACAAACATAATCGCCACATTTAGTGATATCTGCTGCGGGACCGCAAATACCTTTACAGCCACAACTCGTTATCATGCCATTGACATCCTTAGTCAAAGCTATGCATTGGTTTCCGGCAATACAGGTGCCCGCGCACACGTGTGTAGTGATATTAAGAGCGCAAGTTTCGGCCACGGATGCATTTCCCACTATGGGCCCTGAGCCTGCTGAAGCTTGAGCTTGACAGGCACATGAAGTAGTACCTATGCCGCCAGAGGATACTGATTTAGTCGCACATATTTGGCCCGTAGGGCAAGTTCCCGCACACGCACCATTCGTCAAACCGCAGTTCGCTGAAATTAGAGTTTGTGCACCAGTAAAATCATGACCTAAGAGCTTGAAGCCGCCAATAGCAACTGCTATCATCAAAAGTGCTAGAACTGCTACTGATGCTGCAGAAGCTTTAGTGACCATTACTCTTTTTCTTATTATAATATAATATAAAAATTAGTATGCCCTACAAAGGAGTTAATCTCTGGCTTAGGCCATTATAGATAGCGCTCTCAGGTCTAGCTTTTGAAAAAAGATTAAAAAAGAAAAAAATTCGCAAAGACTTACTTCAGTTTACTGAAGATTTGTATAGCCATTGCGATGGCGCCTATCAATACCAGTATAAATGCAATTACTAAAAAGATTATGTTAACCCATCCAATTGCTGTTGCAATTGTTGGAACTGCTGTGCCTACTGGTTCGAGTGTCGCGGCAAGAATTAAGAATACTGCACCTGATGCGATGTAGCCTAATTCTTTTCTTAATGCTTCAACATATCCGCTGTATTTTAGCAAGGCTAAGCCTAGCAAAATACCGACGCCTGTTCCTATTACTCCTTCCAAAAAGGCCATTGTTTTTCCTCCATATTCCTCGGTTTCCCGAGTTTTGGATAGAATCTAAAAGGCCTCAAGATGTTTATAAATCTTTCCGCAAAATTTTAGCCACCGACGAGTAAACCAGAAAAAAAATTACAAAAAGAAATCTTACTTTTGTTTCGTTATCAAACTGGCTGCGCCCCAAAGAGCTCCAACTAGTATCAAGATAAATGCTATGAGCTCCCATATGAAAGTCAGCCATCCTACTGCTGCGCTTGAAATCATAGTTGCAAAAGTTCCAGTGCTCCAAGCCACATCAACAACGTAGAACAATATTCCCGCTGCTATGAAGCTTGTTGCTTTTCTGACCATGTCTCCGTGTCCGCTGTATCTCAGCAGTACAAGGACGATACCAAGTCCGACAGCAATTCCAATCGTTCCATCCAGAAATGCCATTACATACCTCCTTTATGATATAATGAAAACAGCATGGGTGCTATAAAAATCTTATCAAGCAGATTTCTTGAAAATAGAATGTCCGAAGTTTACAAGCAGGTCAAAATTCAGGTCTTTCAGATACCAAGGGTAGTCGCAAGCTCCGAAATTGCTGCCAGCCCAGATTTGGAATGAAGCTTTACCTTCTGTTAATTTCTCGAGTTCTGCAATAACTTCTGTTGCCTTTGGTTTCAGACCATCAGGAAATTGCAAGCACACTTTAACTTTGGGTTTAGTGCTAGCCAGCTTTTTGACTTCTTCAGCAACCTTCCCGAGTTCTAAATCGTAATCCATAGGTTTTAAAGCTACGATTTGTTTTTTAAATCTAATGGCAACTATAAAGGACAGCGCTGACAAAGAATTGAAACGCATGGAACCTGTCTTTGACAAGCTTAAGGTCAGGGGCGGCGAAGAGTACTATAAATTTGCTGAAACTTACTTCAAGGACGGCAAGTATTTCTTTGAAAAAGAAAAATATCTTGAGGCGTTTGAAGCCGCTGTGATAGCGTGGGCTTACATTGATTTCGGACTTAAATTAAAGTGGTTTGAAGTGCCCAAAGAATTAAAGAAGATTTTCACAGCACCTTAGTAAGGCCAGTAGTATTGCTGATTATTCTGAGGATATTGTGGTTGCTGCGGATATTGCTGTGGCCATTGGGGTTGTTGTTGAGGCTGTTGCTGGTATTGTTGCGGGTATTGCTGAGGATTCTGCTGCTGAGGTTGCTGGTATTGCTGCTGAGGGTATTGCGGATATTGCTGCTGCGGATAGTAATACTGCCATTGTCCTGTGTAATAATTGTAATAGTATTTTGGATATTGAGGCTGTTTTCGTTGCGGCTGTTTAGGTTTTGCTCTAACTCTAGTTGTTAAGAACATAGCTGCAGCTATTGCTGCTGTCACTATCGCAACAATCTGTGTAGAACTTATTTTCTTTGTTGATGACGTTGACGTTACGGTCGCGCCGGCTCCTGGCAAAGTGCTTGTATCCGTTACTGGCGCAGCAGTAGCTGTGGCGTTTGGCGGTACGTATTTAGGTATTGTTTTGTTCGTTGTGTTTGTCACTACACTTGTTGTTTGATTCGCAGGCAACTCTACGGCAGCGGAGTGTGTTAATCCTGAAATTTCATAGCGCGAATCAGATATGTCGCAACTGATATCTCCACTCGTGCCCGGACAACTCAATTTCACTTCGCTCAATGAAGTGCAATTTGTCGTAAAGCTAGAAATGTTAAGAACTTCTGCGTCTTTGACGCAAACTTTTCCCGAATCAGCTATCGCATCAACAAAAATTGTCTTATTCACTAATGGCAGACCTGATACGAGGAGCGAGCCTCTGTCGCTTAATTCATTAATATCTAATCTGACATCGGTCAGATCCAAAGTGCTGCTAGTAAAGTTGTAGCTGAATTGTATTAACAGCTTATTATTCGTCGTCTTGAATTTTACTATCTGCACCCCGCCAAAAGACTTTGAAATATTAGATTCCGAACCCACATAAATTTTCAGATTGGCATTTGAATCTATGTCGTCAACATCACCTAAGACTGTGCCGCAGAATTCGTCAACTTGCCCGTCACAATTATTATCTATGCTATCTCCGCAGACTTCAGTCTGTGGTATGATTTCGGAAGATGTTGTGTTCCAATGTCCATTTGCACATATTTTTGTTCCCCCGTGACAAATGCCTACATCTTGCGTTCCGCTTGGTCCGGTATAGACTGTCTCATTTTGCCCGTTTGTGCAGTTGCAGCCTTCATTTACGACACCATCACAGTCATTGTCTATTCCATTACAAACTTCTGTTTGTGGCGTAACTTCAGGTATCGTGATATTCCAGTTTCCGGAAACACAAGTTCTTGTTCCGAAATGACACGTGCCTATTCCTTCTGTTCCATTTTGTCCTGTGTAAAACGGCTCAGTTTGACCTTCTGTGCAATTGCAACCTTCATCAACAATACCATCGCAGTTGTCATCTATGCCATTGCAAATTTCAACAGCACTAGGATTTACAGAAGGATTCGTATCATTACAATCAAGAGAATTGTTTACATATCCGGCTGGCAAAGTCACATAACAAAATGTTGCAGGACTGCCTGCACCGTAACTGTCTGCATCAGAATCAACGTAACCAGTCAGGTCCTGCCAAACTATTGGGTCGGTATCGTTGCAGTCGACAAGACCGCAGGCTCCACCATCAGGACTGTAAGTATCATTATCAGAATCCGTGCAAGAAGTTCCAGCGCCAGTAACCCCTCCATGTAAATAAGCAAAAATAAACGCGATAGCTACGATTGTGCTAAGTATCATTAATAGGGGTAGCTCTGAAGCCTTCTTGCTATATATGGCCATATTACCTGTTAATGGATTAATTTCTAATTTTATATGTCTTATCTTTTGGCCATTTGCCATAGCAGGTTGAAGTACCTCCTATATGTTTCCGCTAGCTCTTTATTCTCGATTATTATGGCGATTGGCGGCTCTATCCACAAAATGATTGCAACTTTATTGCCATAGATATTTGTCGCGGCAGGGCCCGAATACTCCTCGGGCAGATATTTAACCTCAGACCTGACCAACTGACCTTTTTTGATGCTTAACTTATCAGCTTCGCTAAAAATCAGCTTCGTCTTGATTTTGGCCTGCTGCCTCGCTTTCTTGTATTGTATGCCATACCACTTGAAGATATCAAAGAATTTTATTGATGCATTTATCACAAGGATATCTTTGCGTTCCTGGATCTGATCGTCAAAAACTGTCTGCAGGCCGCTTTTTCCATAGTAAACGCGGGCGCTCTGTTTGTATTCTTCGGACATTTGTATTTCTTTCAGTTTCGGAAGCTCTGCTTCTGCGAGAGCTTTTTTATCTTCGATTATTCTTAGAATTCTTTCTGGCGGCTCTGCAACAAAGATCTTCTGTTTGCCTTTGTTTATGTTGCTTACCAGACCTTTCTGTATCAGGCGCTCCAAAGCATCATAGACATTTCTTCTGTGCACGCCGCTGATTTTTGTTATTCTTCCTGCCTGTGCGCTTCTTGATTTTAACAAAGCCAAGTACACTTTAGCTTCATTTCTTGTCATTCCAAGTTCTTCAAACAATTCTACCTGGCTCATTGCCAAATGAGCGAATTTTCACTTATATAATTTGTGGTGATAAATGTAGCCACATTTGCTTTTCTACATATGGCTCTTCAGATAGTTTAGGTGAAAAAATGAAAACAGCAAAAACTTTGAGAAACATACTGGAAAATCCAGTCGTACAAACATGCTTGGACAAGTCACAGTCTATCGACAGCCTAGTCCGAAAAGTCGGTGGCGAATGGTCAGCAGACTTGGTAGCAAGAAGGCCCGCTCCTGCGTATAGAGAGAGTGTTGACGGCCACATGGTATACAAAGGCACGGATTTGGACTTGTTTACTGTCATGAACGCCCTTGCACAGAGGGAAGCGGTAATTAACATACCTCGCTATGACAGCATGACTATAACAAAATTAAGAGACGACCAGAGATTGGTTTCAAAAACAAACAGACACGGGCAGGTTTTTGGAACAATTGCAAACGCAAACGTGCACTCCTTTTCCACAAGGATAAAGGACTATAACGTAATACAAACAAACCAGAAAGGAAAAGAAGAAGTTGGTGCTTTCAGGAATTTTGCACTAGTTGACCCGAGCGGAAGAATGTATGATGGCTGGCGCACAATAGAGTTTAAGGCAACTCCTGAAGAAGAACAGTTCTTTGAAGAAAAGAACCTCTATACAATGCCTGAAACAATTGCTATCAAAAGCTTCGTGCATCCAAATTTAGCAATGGCCTTATTTGGCTCAAGATATCTGGAGACAAAAGCACTGGCTAACAGAGTTTCTGACGAAGCTAAGTTCTATAGGACTCTCGCAGGAATATTGAGAAATGCTGGTGTAAATCTCGGCGGAAGCGAAAAACCTTCTGTAAAAACTTTCGTCGCGGAAGACCAAGATTTAGAGAAGGTAACTGTTGAAAGCCTCGAAGCTAAGCTAGTCCTTCCAGAAGCAACAGGCGAGTATCCGCTTTTAGGCATAGATAAAAACGGTAAATTGAAACATTATGAAGCGGTGTCTTCAAACTATACCACAAAGCAGAATATATTAAGATTTGCAGAAAAAAGAGCTAATGGGTTGTCGTATAGCGTCGGTCCGAGGATAAATGCGCCAGTACGTGCAGTAGAGCTTGCATTCTACCTTGACGGTTTCAAGGGCGGACTGCGCGAAAGCGGAAATGAAAAAGATCCTGCCTGGGGAATTCCAGACTGGGTGCGAAATTACAGAGAAGGTCCGAAAACAAGAATAGAATGGAATGCTTTGGAAATAGCACCAAAGGTTGCTTTGCTTTACAGAATAAAAGAAAACCTGGTGACAGTTAAGGCGTAAGTTTTTTACGCCCAGTTTTCTTTTTTTATTTATGCAATTCAGACAAATGCTCGCCAATAAAACGGGATTATCTCCTGATATCTTGCCGAACAGCTACCAGATTCTTGGAAATGTTTTCCTATTTAAACTGCTTAACAAAACTGCTCTGAGAAATAAAAAGATAATCGGTAAGGCCATACTAAGCATCTTTCCTTATTTGCATACTGTTTGCCTGCAGAAAGGTGTTTCTGGCGAACTCAGGAAGCCCAAAATTGAAGTGATTGCGGGCATTAAACAAACAGAAACTGTTCACCAAGAGCTGGGTTGCACATTCATGCTTGATGTTTCAAAAGTTATGTGGAGCAAGGGCAACCATGCTGAAAGGAAAAGAATGATTTCTGTGGTCAAGCCTGGTGAAACGATAGTTGACATGTTTGCTGGCATTGGTTACTGGACAATTCCTATTGCGAAGCACACAAAAGCAGCGAGAATTTATGCGCTTGAGAAAAACAAAACAGCTTTTGATTACCTAGAGCAAAACATCAGGGCAAATTATCTGACAAACGTTACTGCAATCTTGGGAGATTGCAGAAAAGTGAAAAATCTGCCAAAGGCAGACAGGATAATCATGGGATATTTTCCGAACACTTTAAAATTCCTGCCGGCTGCCCTGAAAATTTCAAAGAAAGGCACGGTAATACATCTGCACGAGCTGACATCAGATGTAAAAAAGCTGACGAAAGAAATCTGGAAACATAAAGTAAAAATAGTTGGCGTGAGAGAAGTAAAGGAATACTCACCAAGCAAAAGACATTGCGTGTTTGACTTAAGCGTACTTTAGCTTTGCTTCTTCGAATTTCGGCGCGTTGAACTCGCGTATGAAACTTTCTGCAAGCACTTTGTCTTTCTTGTTTAACCAGGTCAGAATGCGTTCTTTGAAGCAAGTCGGACAGACCGCTGTTTCTGTCTCAATCCTGCAAAGTTGGCAGGTCATTCTGTTATAGCGTCTGACTCTATCCAAAAATAATCTGATTTCAAGCCTGAATTCTTTGATTAAAGAAATTTTATTCTTCTCGAGCCAGGCCTGCACTTCATCAGTCAGGCAGAGAGCGCATACGGGCTTGTAAATTTGTTCATCACACACTGCACAAATATTTCTGGCCAATCTCACACGCTCCAAAGTGTATAACTACAAAATAGATTTTCATTTATAAAGATTTATTTTCTGGAACAGTCACGATTAAAGTTTTTAATAAAAAATTTACGAAATTATTTTTCCACTTCAGCAACTACTTGCCTTATTTGCTGCACTGCATCGGGATTTGCAGATATGGAATCTATTCCAAATTCAGCCAACATCTTCGCCATCTTTGGGTCAGAGCCTATCTGACCACAGATTGAGCTCTCAACACCAAATCTTTTGCAGGTTTTGATTACATGCTCTATTGCTTTCAAGACTGCTGGATGGAATTCGCTATACAAAGAGGCTATATTTGTATTGCCTCTGTCAACACCGAGAATTGTTTGCGTCAGATCATTTGATCCTATGCTTGCAAAATCTATTCCTGTTTCGCAAAGTCCTTCTATAATCAATGCTGCTGCAGGAGTTTCCACCATTATTCCGAACCTTATGTCCCTTCTCGGTTTCAGGCCTGACTCTTCAGCAAGTAATTTTGCTTTTACAACTTCATCAACTGAAATCACGAAAGGAATCATTATGCCCAGATTTGTAAAACCTTCATCCACGAGTTTTTTCAGAGCCTTAAATTCTGCTTTCATAAGCTCGGGCTGAGCCAGACTGCGTCTTATTCCATGCCAGCCTATCATCGGATTTGCTTCTAGCGGTTCGTCTTCACCGCCTTCCAATCCTCTGTACTCATCTGTCCTTATATCGGAAGTGCGAATCCAAACTGGCTTGTTTTTGAAAGGTGTTGCAATCTTTTTCACGCCTTCGTAAATTAGATTTGTGTACTCGTCTAATTTTCCGTCACGCAGATATTTTGCTGGATGGATTTTTCCTGAAGCTATTATGCCTTCAAGTCTCAACAAACCAATGCCATCAGCGCCGGTTGCTGCCGCTCTTTCGGCAAATTCAGGCAAATCCATTATGACTTTTACTTTTATTGCGGTTTCTATTTGCCCTGCTGATGGCGCAATCGCGGGTGCCGCAGCCTCAACAGTTAATGCGCCCCTGTAAACCATGCCTGCGGAACCGTCAACAGTAACAATGTCGCCATCTTTCAAAATCTGCGTTGCTTTTTCGGTGCCAACAACGCAAGGCACGCCCATTTCCCTACTGACAATTGCCGCGTGCGCTGTTATTCCGCCTTCATCGGTAATTATGGCTGCGGCTCTTTGCATCGCAGGTACAAAATCGGGAGTTGTCATTTTTGTTACGAGAATGTCGCCTTTCTGCACCTTATCCAGATGACTCATAGATAGAACTATTTTTACGGCGCCTGAAGCATGTCCGGGGCTTGCACCAAGACCTTTGAGAATAGATTCGGCTTTTATGTCAGCTTTCTCTTCCTGCGGCTTTATTGTTGTTACGGGCCTTGTCTGAACCAGGAAAATCTTACCTTTCTCAACTGCCCACTCCATGTCTTGTGGGAAATCGTAATGCTTTTCGACAGCAAGCGCAAGCTCCCATAATTGGTCCAGTTCTTTCGGCAAGAGAACCTGCATTTTTTGTTTCTCAGAAAGAATATTTTTCTTTACGGTGTGGCCAGTATATTCATCACGTGTAAACATCCAGGTTTGGCCCGGTATATCTTTCTCCAGAACTTTGCCACTTTCTTTATCCAAAATATAGGTGTTTGGATTTACTGCCCCCGATACAACTGCTTCTCCCAAACCCCACGCGGATTCTATCATTACCTGCTTCGTATCATTTGTAGCAGGATTTATGGAAAACATAACGCCTGATTTTTCAGAATTGACCTGTTTTTGTATGACCACAGCTATGGCAATTTTCATGTGCGAAAAATTATTTTTCTCCCGGTAGTAAATTGCTCTGGCAGTAAACAGTGATGCCCAGCATTGCTGTACAGCAACTATTAACGCATCTTTACCTTTTATGTTGAGGAAAGATGCCTGCTGGCCTGCAAAGCTTGCTTGTGGCAAGTCCTCTGCCGTTGCAGAGCTTCTGACAGCTACAAAGGGCAAGTCTCTCCCATTTTTCAGAAGACCCTCTGCTAACTTCACATTCTTTAGCTCTTCATCTGTTTCTATATACTGATAGAATTCCTGAATTTCTTCCTTCATATCTGAAGACATCTGGTATTGTGAAAACAAACTCTGAATTTCTTTCGCAATTTTTTGGAGTTGCTCACTGTCTTCTATGTTAATGCCTTGTAACTTTTCCTGAATTTTTTTATCAATCTTTTTTTCTTTCAAAAATTGATTATATGTGCTTGCGAGAATTATAAAGCCGGGCGGCACTGGAAATCCGGCGTTGAACATTTCACCAAGATTTGCGCCCTTTCCGCCAGCTATTGGAATATCTTTCTTGCTAATCTGTTTGAACCATTTACAGTAGGCCATTAAGAAAAATGAAAACTATCTGGGTATAAATATATTTTCACGCAGCGACTTCCTTACCTGTCGCTATTTCAAACACCTTAACGTGGCATCTCATTGGCAGCTTTGATCTTGCCTTTCTTGCAGCCTCAATCGCAAAGGGTATCTTATCTTTAATCATGTAAATGCTGAACAATATCTTTCCAGGGTCAATTTGTGCTGCGTGGCCTATCGGATTTCCAAAGCTCTGTGACATTCCCTGCTGGAATCGGTCTGCACCTGCGCCAGTTGCTAATGGATTTTCCCTTATAATGTGGTGCGGAACTGCACGTAATTTCATTGCCCAATCTGTCTTTGCAAAAAGTTCCATGTATCTGACTGCAGTCTGTCTCGCAGCTTCAAGTGCATTATCTCTTACTTGAATTGCTTTGGCAGAAGTGATTTGCAGCTCGTAAGGATAAGATTTTGTACGGTCACCCATATCGAATTGTGCTATCTTTGAGTATGGCGCACCTTTGACATAGTCCTTTGACCTGAGCCTGCTTGTTCTAGTATAAGGTCGCTTAACTTTTCGATATGCTTTGGCCGCTCTTAATTTAGCCATGTTTGAGGCTCTGGATTTTACTTTTTAAGCTTTCTGATTAGAAAATTATAAATAGTCAAAACAAGAGTTTAAGCTATGGAGTACAGGCCACACGAACATTACCCGTTATTGTTGTTTGGACTATTGGCTACGCCACTATCGATAGGCCAATTATTAGGCCTAAATTCTGTCTTTTCCATAGGAATTGCTTCGATTTTGGCCATGATAGCCGGCCTAGCCGCCGTTTTCGGCATTGTAAAATACTGGCACGTGCGCTACAGCTAAAGTTTAATAGATTGCGTATTCTGTTTTGAGCTATGGCTCGAGCACTTGAAGAGCTCATAGATTCTACGCGAAGTGTATGCGAAGAACCAACAAAATTTATCGAAAACAAATTATTTGACACCCTAAAAGCACTAAAGCCGGCTTCTGAAACCTGGCTTTTCCTCAAAGATGCATTAGTGCTTCAGGGAGCAAAAGCAAAGCATTCTACTATCAAGTTGGGCAAAGACAGATTTGAAGTTATAGCAATTCGTGATAAATGCGGGAATTTAGTAAAGGAATATTCTTTTGTTGAGCTTCCTGAAGGCGAAACTGTAACGTTGAACGATTTTGAAGGCCTTTTGAAAGATGGTGTTTTCGAATTTGGCTGCTCGGAAAGCAAGCCAAAGACATATTTCAAGAATTTCTTAGCTGAAGTAAAAAATGCAAGAAAGCAAGACGTTACGCGAGAATTCAAACAGGATCTGGATAATTCTTTGCTTTCTATGTATATTCCATTTGCTGCTGCAACTGGAAAGAAAAATTTTGCCAAGTTTGTCGATTTGTTGCAAGAACATGAGCCTGACCTCTACGACAATCTGAAGGCGGTCTGCAATATAAAATTTAACTCTCCTAAAAATATTGCCAATGCACTCTACGATAACCTGACAGAGCAGGCTAAGCAGATTCTTTCGGAAGAAAGAAAGGCACACAAAAAAGAAATCTCTGAACTAGTAAATTCACCTACGTATACAAAGATTGCTAATTTTACAAAAAACGTTGTTGCAAATGGTTTGATCTGGACACCTCTGCTTGCGATAATAGCTGGAATGGCTGGTTTGACAGCAACAGCTCCGCTAGTTACAGCTGAAAGCAAATCTCCGGAAAAAACTAGCAGCCGAGATACAAATCTAGCAAAAATAACGAATCTTTCTGGAACAGAAACGTTGTGGGATTGGAGTCCTGATGGTAAAAAATTACTTTTCTCTTCATATGGAGATCTTTATTCCATAAATTCGGATGGCAGTGGACTTGAAAAAATAATGTCTAAACCAAATAATTCTGTAGTTATAGAATCTGCAGAATTCGACGCGAGTGGGCAAAGAATAGCCTTCCTAATAAATGGCACCTTGTACGTATACGATATTGGCCACTCTGCCCGAGAGTTTTCTAGCAATGTGCGCACTTATGCTTGGGAGCCGGGAAATGGATTTTATATTGCGTACATATGCAACGACAACCATCTATTTGTGGCAGATGCGGCTGATGCGCAAAGAATACTCTCCGATCCATCAGATGGAACAAAAGTAGTGTGGCTCGGCGGGGAAGATTTTGCATACGTATCTGCGAATCAAAAACTGGCTCGTGTGAGTTTGCTTCCTAGCGCGCCTGAGTCTGGATGGCTAGTAGATGACCACATCGACCCTTCTTCTGATGTTTTGAAAGACCCTAGTTGCATGTATTATGTCTCCAATGGTAAACTGACCAAAGCAGACTTTACTGATTTTGGTACAGCTGGTACAATAAATAAAACAACAATTGCGAGTCTTGACGGCGTCATAAAATCTATATCTATCAGTCCCGATAAAAGCAAAATAGCCTTTTATCTAGATAAGAATAGTGACTATTCCGTCTACGTTATCAACACAGATGGGAGTCATCTTAGAAGAATAGCTGCAAACCTTAACCCGGGCGGATCTTCCGTAAGCAACCCTCCTGCTCCTGCCTGGAATTACAAGAGTGATTTGATACGCTTCATAAATCTAGACTCTTCGCAGGCTGCAACCTATGTTGCTAATGCTGATTGTGGCGCGCCGACAAAGGTCATACAAGGTAAAAGTTTTTCAGGTGTAAATGGGCCTGCAATCTGGAATCCTCAATCAAACACTCTGGCATTTGCCCTGCCCGATGGCGATATTTATACGCAAGATGTAAATGTCGGTACATTTTGTTGGACGCCCTCTGAGCTAGAAAAAATCCAAAAATACGCGCCGGTAATAATACATGACGACAGACGCGATACTTCTGCAACACAAACATATCTTCCTGCGGACCCGCACGGAGATAATACTGATGTCCAAGACAATCATGAAAACTATGATGCGAGTCCCTTAAAATTTTCCAATGGAAGCATGGAACCTGTTTATGTGAAAATTACTGAATACCCCAGTCAAGGTTTTGATGTATATACTTACATTTATTACCGTGCGGAAAACCCTCACTGGATTGGGCTTGAGGCATTCAAGCATGAACATGATGTGCAGAGAGTTCACGTAAAAATTGATAGGGCAACTGGCAATGCTATTGAAGTTGCTTACAGCCAGCACGACTGGATTGCAAAGCAGAAAGTAACAGGTAGTTCTGATTTGACATTTTACAGCGAATGGGGCGGTCACGAAAACTGGAAATTCTCTTGGTTTGGTGCTGATGGCAAAGGCAAGAAATTAGATTCAACAAATACTGAATTCAGGCCACTTGACGAGATAATTAGCAGCCTAGATGCAGATAAAGATGGCAAATATAAAACAAACGAGAAAAACCTGCCCACAAATCCGCCACCAAAAGTGCCATGGCTTTACGATGACGTTAAGGATCCTCAAACAGCGTTTGGTACATCCAATGCAAAGGGCGTATTAATGGCGGACTTGCATAGCCCTGGAGATTTAAGTGTAATTATCAATAACGCTGTCACAGATAAAAACCAGGCTAACATACCAAACTCAGTCTGGCAAAACGAGTCAGTAGGCGTTCTAGGTACTAGCATAACAGATAAGGTAACTTTGAAAGTTGTTGGAACTGTGAGCGGCAACTACGGTTTATCTGGAGCATTTGCCGCAGATAAACCCTATACAATAAATGGCAGCAACATACCAATAACGAAGGGTGAAATTCATACTTATACCATCTTGAGTTGGAAAGACCTTGCTGACGGAAAGGCGTCAATCAACTGGACAATCCAAAAGGATGGCAAAACTTACAGCAGAATTGTCAAGGCATCAGAAATTACAAAGACGAATTACGATGATATTACAAAAGAATCACAAAATCCGCATCACCCGCCTGTAGGCGGAAACAACACGACTCGGCCAGCCGATAACACTATCATCTATGTAGGATCTGCAGCTGGAGCTACTGGTTTAGGCATCGGGCTTGGTGCTTATGCTTTGTCACGCAGGCGCAAGCAGCAGCCTCCGATGCAAACTCTTCCACAACCTCACATACCTCAGCAAGAACTAGCACAACAACAATCCACGCAAGACCTATATGCATCTGATTACGCTGCCAGAGAGTTTAAAAGAAATTAAGCTGTACCAATAAAAAGGAAAGGTTCCTTTTTGTTGCTTAGAGCATTTTCGACTGCGCCAACTAAATTAAATACTCCCAGAGTTTTTGCAGAATCAGTATATCTTACAATCCAGTACTCGTTGGCTTTTACTTTGATAGTTGAAAAAACATTTTTTTCGGCATTGTATGTCTCGGGCCAGGCTATGCGCTGCATTGGGGCGCCACGTTCACCGTCATCTGCACACGAAAATTCAGAACAATACGTTTGAGATAGTCTGAGGTTTGTATTTTCACCTGCAACTCTTCTTAAGATGCCATCATCAATTGAGAACGTGCCAGTTTTTGGCAGATTTACCACTTTAAACTTAAAGCAAACCTCTGATTTTCTTATAACATCGCCGGATATCGACAGCTTACCGTCGCCATACATATACCAGCATCTGTCAGCTAGCTGCAGAATCTGCTGGGCGGCGCAAAAATTCTTGCCATTTGCTAAATCCTTTTTGTAAAGCTCTGCATTACATTTGCTCCAGTCCGTGGCATCTATAGTTACTGTTCTTTGTGGGCAAAATATTAGAGGCAACAAGCCTCTGCCTGTCTCAGAAAAACTTGACACCAAGCCGGCGTTGAACCTGCACATGGAATCAACCATTGTACCAGCGCCGCTGGCTTCTGCAACATTGCCAAAAATCATCATCATGAACATGCCTGCAATTATTGCAACTATAATTGCGACTAACACCGTTATTACGATTGCTTTCTTGTTTGTCATTACCCTTTATCCTACGAGCAATTGAGTCTTTGCGGCTTGCACAAATTCATTATATTGATCACAAGTTACTGTGTCTTTAAAGTAAAGTGCGGCCGTGTAATTTATACCTGCTGTACTAACTGATATGAAGTCACCTTTGCCTTCATATTCAACAAACTTATTGTCTTTTCTCAAAATATCAAACTGGATATCCTTTGGCGTTGTTACATTCAAATCACTATAGCCTGTTTGATAACCTGAAGCTATGTAAGAAGAACGAAGTGTTGATTTCACTTCTGAACGCAAATCATCTGAAGTTATAACTGCAAAACAATTTTCGCCAAGGCCGCCATGCTCGCTTGCTACCCGATATATGGAATAGCGGGCTGCAAGCTTGAAGTATTCGCGGGCCTGCTCTGCTTCGGAATATGCTTTCAGAGCCGTTGTCTGTTTAAAGCCGACTGTAGCCGTCGTATTTACTCCCTGCGTCACAACAAGCATGAATGCTATTATTACAACTAAGACTATGATAAAATCTAGCTGACCTTTTTTTGATTTCATTTTAGTATTGCAATGCGAGCCTCACTATTATCGGCGCGCCTCCTGTTAGTGATGGTATGGTCTTTGAGCAAGTATCCAGAGCGTTAATCGCTGTCAGATTACCAAAAACAACGTATGGGTTTGTCAGACCCGAGCTTAAACTAACTTGCCATATTCCGCCAGGCTCATTATCGCCGCGTTTGTAGTTATTTTCCAAAAATTTCGTAACGTTTGACTTGAAAATCTCAATGTAGTCAGGGTTAATCTTTGTGTAAGCCGCGGTTTCAGCAAAACTTACATTGCTGTTTTCTGTTCTCAAGAGATTCATCAGATAATAATCACAGGCTTTTGACGGTGTAAAGTCCTGAACCGTTCCAATAACCTTACCTTTCAAACCAAGCTCAGTATTTGGCAGGCTAAGTAACACTGTTATTACCAAGACCAGAACGCCCATCAAAATAGCTGCGATGGCAAATTCTACTAAGTCCTCAATCTGCGCTTTCTTTCCTCGCTTTAGTAAAAGGGTTGTTTTCATTTTATTTTAATTGTTATCAAACCTGTGCTAAACTTTCCACTATCGTATAATCTGACAAGGAAAGTATCAACTAGTGCATCTGATGTGTCGCCAGACGATATGCTGTATTTGAGCCTATTCGAAACTGTGTCATAGATTTTTACGTCAAAATTCTTTCCAGATATGCATTGTGACACTCTCGACTTATTGAATTTGCCAGCGGCTACATCAACTATTCCTGAATGCACAAGGTAACTGATCTGGCCACCTTTACTGTAAGATTCTGTCCATGCAAGGCAGTCTCCTGAATTTAACAACCTTGAAGCAATAAGGTCGTGAGCCAAATCCTGCGTTTTGAATTGTATGGTTGTATCAAAACCACTTGCAAATCTATTTACCACTAAAAGCCCTATTATTAGCAGAATCATGGATAAGAAAACATGAATTACTGTGGGTAACCACATTGTTTGCTGGCCACATTTCTTGCTCATTTCCCAAACACCTCAAACATGTTTGTATTAGTAGTTTCGTTATATATTTTGGATGTCGGCGCTTGATTTAGAAATCCTATTGGTTCGCCCGTGGGCGCATATTTATCTTCTGTGAAATGAGAGCATCTCGTCTGGACTTCGTATCCTGCTATCTTAACTGTAGAGCTGTCGCCGCTTTGCGAATATTTGATATCGGCGCTAGCCACAAATCCGACAAGTCCAAAACCAGCTGTCGCAAACGCTGTGCCAATTGCCTTTATCCAGTCCATCTTGACAGTTCCCGCACATGTCTCGGAAGCTTTCGGATCTATAAACGCCACCCAGTGTTTTGATGTAAGTTTCAGGAAACCCTCTGTTCGCGCCTGTGGCAATGTATTTTGTATTTGAACATTTTCCGGCGCAGCTAACGCCGTATCTGCTGTAAAAGCCATTTCTTTCGCAAGGAAGTCCGGCGTCTCTTTTACCACGAGTGAAAAAACTCGCATACCTATGAGGAAAACCACCAGGATTGCCACGAGTATGCCTATTGCTAAAATAATATCTGTGACTGCTTTTTTTGAACTCATTTTAGTACGCCCAAAAATTTTATTGCTGTGAATCCAACAACAAGGAAAATAACTGTCAGAACTATTGCAACTATTAGATAAACGAGCGGGTCAACAACGCCTTTCTTTCTTTTTCGAAAAGCTTGCACGAAAGGAATTGCCATAGTCAGCGGAAATGCTGGCACTTCCGTTGTAGTTTTCTGGCCTTTCTGAAATAAATTAAATCCAACTGCCGCTATTATAAGTGCTGCAATTATTACCAGCAGTAGATATATCAAGATTTTTCCGACTTCGTATTGTGCTTTCATGGTGCTTTGCAAGTATACTTGCAAGTTTGATATTGACAATCTGCGTTTGGATAGGCTGAAGCAGTCCTTGTGCAAATCCTTGCAATTTCGTTATTGTCTTCATTACCTTCCTGAACAAGGGCTTCACAATCTGCACTTACTGTTGTTGTAAATGCTACTGGGCAAGGCGTTAGTGATGTTCCTGCGCCAGTTGAATAACTCAAATATCTGTAAATTGTCACGACTGCTCTTCCGGCAGAATCTAGTTTTGGAACTCTCGCGCCCAGAAGTCTGTTGCTGCTATCAGCCAAAACGGGGGAACCGTCAACTACTTCGCAAACATAAAAACCACCCGTTTCGGGGCTATCTGCGGTTTTCTTACCGAGATTTTCAACTGCTGCCGCGATTCGTATGCTATCTCCATTATTGCAGGTTGCATTGAAAGTGCTAGGATCCATAACCAAATCAGGGAAATTTCCAGATAGCTTATCTTCGACCTGTGTCAAAGTTTTGAAGGGTTGCTCGCCAGCCGTCTGTGCACTGGCACCTGACGTGTAAAAGAATGTTGCACCAATAATTCCTGTCAGCACAATGGCTATCAATACAAAGAGAATTAATGTTATCAGACTTGTTGCCTTTTTCTGCGCTATCATGATGCTTTCACCGCCGCTGCGCAATTCTCTCCTGGCAAGACAAATGGCTTGCCACCGCACATCGTAACGCTGAGATTCATAGGAGTCATAGGGCAGAAGCAGCCTCTGCCATAATTATCTGCTACACACGTTGTAGTGCAATCGCTTAAAATCTGAGTTGGGTCCCAATAAGTGCAACCTTGTGCTTCTCGGGGGATATAGCTCACTCGACCTTCTTTCTCCGGATCACAGCCCTTATCACAGCCGCAAAGCAGTCCATCCGTGCACGATGCGTAGCAGTTTGTGATGAAAGAACCCATTTCAGGCAATTTGCCTCCGCAGGAAGTTCCTGGAGCAGTTTGTTTGTTCCAAACATCTTTACAATAATAAGGACAGTAGCACCCACCTTCAAACGTTTTGTCGGAAGGACAAGTGCCGCAGTCTGTTAGCGTGATTAACTTATCAGGATAGGCTACAGCATTAACTTCGCCGCAAGTTTGCCCTCCTGAAGCACCTGAAGGATAATTGTTGCAGTAAGATGGACAAGCTAGGGTCGTTCCCTTCCACGCAGTTGATTCCACATAACAATTCACAAGAGACTCTGCTGGGCAGTTTAGAGTTATTATGTTATTGCTTTTATCGCTCTCTGCAACCTGATCCTGGCAATCTGCGTCAACAGAATAATCGCCGCCAATACCTGCGGTAACAAAATTAAATGTTTTCTCTTGACCTATTCTCAAACCACTTACTTCCTGTAATTGTGTTTTGGCTATCGAGCCTGGCAGATCAACGCATATCAAAAATGTAAGGTTCTTGGAGATATCACTTTCTCCATTATTACTGACTGTTACTCTCGGTGCACCTATTCGGCACATAGCATTACCCATGCTGCATTGCCTGATACTCGTGCTTGGACACTCACCATAAGTAACGATATCTGGCTTGCCAATCTGTGGTGCATGAACTGAAGAAAACCAGTCGCCTAAAATTCCACTAAGGGCAGTACTGCCATTTCCTGAAAAAGCAACAAAAAAAACTGTCGCCACCACGAAAATTATGACAATTGCAATCATATCCAATATGAGAGTTGCTTTTCGAGTCAGTGGCATGTTAATATAGAAAAATCGTTATTTAAATCTCTTATTATACGCAACTTGGTACGCCCTGAGCCGGCGTGAATTGTGTACAGGTGTATACATCATTTTCGGTATTAAATTCATTCGCAGTTATAACGCCGCCAGTTTTTGGATCGCAGTTTACAACAGCAGAATATGGTCCATCCGCGCCGAAAGATGTACCGCTCTCTAAATCGACATCCATTGTCACTCCATCTTCCAGGCCATCAACTATTTTTGACACGCCCTGGAAACAAACAGTGAATGGCGCTACAAAATCTGTATCGCCGGTATTTTGTACTCCAATTGTTCTTACGAATCCGGTACTGCTAACGCTATATCGCACATAAAGTACAGCCAAATCTGGCGGGGTATCACAGGTTTCGCCTTGACTAACAATGTTTTTGGAACATTCAGGGTAATAGGTTTCGTGATTAATGCCATTTCTCATCGTAGTTGTCGGGCACGTGCAATTATTTTCATCCGTACAACTATCAGCACAGTTTTGTGTTTTGTTTACAGGAAGTGGCGCGGGTTCATATCCGAGGCAGGTCTCGTATTTCTTTACTGTATTCCATTGTGAAAGCACGCATCCTGTTGGACATTGGCAAAAATCACCTATGCAAGTATCATTACATGTGAAAACGTAATTGATTTTTGCAAATTCACTTGCAAGCCCGCCACAGTCAAAACCCGCTTTTATTGGCTTGTCGGCCTGAAAGCATTTCGCAGGACAATAACAACATTTGTCATGGCCACCGCACTCGCTGCAATCGTCCAAAGTGACTGAAGGTATGCATCCTGGCGATTTCGAGATTGCACTAAATGAATTTGAAAGCCCGCCTGTTACGCTCGAAGTAAATAGAAACAAGGCAGCAACAAGTCCTACTACGATAAGTATCAAAATAACAATAAAATCAATAAATGCGAATCCTCTCGAATCTGACATTTTAGCAATTCGATTCCGTAAACTGTCCTGTTGGCGTCTCAACTTTGCAAGGTACGCTTATTGGCGATTCTCTGCAGCAGGCATATTCATCGCCATCTGCAACGCAAGGGGCGCCTAGCCCTCCTTCATTGCCATTTGGCTTAGGTTCATCCGTAATGTTACCATCACCATTTAATTCAAATTTGAAGATTCTTGTACAATAGCTGCTTTTTTTGAATTCGGCTGGTGTCTGAATTCTAGCCGCCTGCAGGCAAAGTTGCGAGCACGTATTCTGCGCCGCCACAATATCTGCTTCCGATGTTGTCGAAACCAAAGCATGAGTGCTGCCAAAAAGCTTAGATAAGGAACCCGTTGCAAACCCGACAACAAGAACTAAAACAATAAGGGCTATTATAGCCAAGACTATCAGGTTCAACGGCAGACCTTGTGCTTTTTTCATTTTAAGCCTCAAAACAAAACTAAAAAGCCCTCACCATTTCTGGATAAGGGCTAGTAGCATCTTAACCAACAATATTACAGTCAGCTTTGCTTCCTTCGACTGGCGTTGTTCCAATCGTTGTTGAGCAAGTTACTGATATTGGTGTATCCCAACAGTGCAATCCTTTTTCATTCACTTCTAAAGTACTGTTTCCATTAAGGTCTATATTTGCAGTTCTTCTGCAATAGGACGATGTTGCCCATTGTGGAGTTGATGTTGATTGCTGTGCTCTCGTACAATCTGCTCTGCAAGCATCCTGCACGACAGAAGTTTCATCGCCTACTGCTGTTGTGCCGCTTTTGAATATCTTGCTGAAGAACGAGCCAGCTCCGCCAATTGTGAATGCTATTATCAGCACCAGTATAAGTGCAGCTATTACTGCTAAAACTATCAAATTTAGTGGCAAACCCTGTGCCTTTTTCATGTTTTACCCCCTCTTGCAGATATTGAATTACACCTTTATATAAATGTTTAGTAGTGCTACTGGCTGCTTTCCCAAATGCAATATATCGAGGATGCTTTGGCCACCTTTGTTTAAAATGCCAGTTGCAAACAGTACTATCAATACAACTGCGATTGCAACAAGTACTAAAATTATTATTATATTGACGATTTCCATTTACCCAATACCTTCCATATGTCCAGACACAAACTCTATCTTCGGCTCATAAATTGCTAGGTCTGTAACGCTTGGTATCCACGTATATGTGCCTGTAACGAGCAAATTTGGTGCACCCACAGATTCGCACCACTTCGCAATTCCACCTAGGGCGGTGCTAGTTGTTTTATTCAGGGTTAATTCTCCATGTATGCTCATTGATGTAAGATTTGATGCGCAAACTCTGTTTCCGAGCGCATAATATACTATATCTTTTGAAAGCGCAGGCGTGCTATCAGCAAAGCACGTACGATCACCAAAGTTGACACTAAAATACTTGATTGGAGTTAAACCCCAATCTTTCGTATATCTCAAGTTATCCGCCGCAACCTTTGGACAGTCACCCCAGTCCCCTACCATTGAAACAAATGGTGTTGAGCTATTGCCATTATCAAAGAAACAAGCTACTTTCTGATCTTTTCCACTGCCAGTACAAACCATCGTGGTATCGTTTAATGTTGACAGAGGTATTGGTGACACAATTCCAACTGTTGCTCCGCTGTAAAGTGGTTTTGTAAATGTGCCTGTATCAACCCAAGTAGAATCCTTGCAATTTTCTTTACTGCCCATTGACTTTGTTATGTTGTATTTGCACGAGCTAGAACACAAATCCAAATATATTGAATCACCGTAGATTGTTGGAGTCGAAACTGCGCGCTGTGAGTCATCACTACTGCAACCCAAGTGACCACCAAACGTATAAGAAATATTCACCAAGTCTCCTGCACTGGCCTTATCAAACTCGCTTAACGTAGCAACCCTAGTGGACGGATCGAAAGTACAGTTAGCATGCATTCCACCAACACAATTAAATTCATTCGTTCGATATCCAGATTCGCCAAGCGAGTGGAAAATATTAACTCTTATGCTTGATTCGTCTATTTCCCATTGCTTCAAGGCAAAATCTGTTTGATTCTCGACCGCTACAAAAGCATCTATCGTTTTTTTCGCAGATGTGTCAACTGCAACATTGAAATAATCTACGCCAGTGCTTTCATTTACACAATGCGTCTTTGGACTCGAATCAAAGCAAACCAAGCCTTCACTGAGCACAATGTCAGTTACGATTGCGTGGTCATATTTTTTTGTAACCCAAACTTTGCCAGCAAGATCAGTTGCTTTGAGTATTCCTTTATTATTAAGTTCGTACTTGTAAACATATGCGCCCGCTGCGAAATACACTTTATTTTCGCTTTGGTCTATTGCTGGTGTTGAGGTCATTTTCTCAGTGCTTGAGACACTAAAATCGAATTCTCCCGTTTGTGCATCAAGGCAAGTCATCAGGCCACCAGTATCAGGGAATTTGCCTGTCTCAAAACAGGTTATAGTTGCATTCGATGTGTCATCAACTGCTATGCCGCTTGTAACTTGATCTGGGAAATTCTGGCACCATTGCTCTGAACCTGTCAGGTCATATCTGCAGACAAATTTGCCGAACCCCAGAATAATGCCGTCGGAAATTAATACCGGCTTTGACATAGCATATCCCTCTTTTGTCAAAAGCTTTGCATTGAAAAGTTCATTGCCATTGCCTTTGTTTAAACATATGACCGATTTACCAGTGCCTGTACCAAAACAAACTGCGTTTGCCGGGTCTCCTATCGCACCTGTAACTCCGCGGTCTCCGAAACTCAAAGTCTGAAGCCTATAGATTATGTCTGATCCGACAACTTGTTCCGCTGGCGGTCCAACTACTACGATGATGAGAGCTGCTATCAAACCGAAAGCTATGAGGGCTATTATCAGCTTACCAAGCCAGCTCGGCATTACAAAATCTGCGCGCTTGTTCATTTTCCACCCAATATATTTTGGAAGTAGCCAGGCGTTCCAGCGCCCTTTACACTAAACAGCACCCATGCTGCTATGCTTATTATTAATGCGATTATTATCAAATATAATACTATCTTGAGCAGGGATGACTGCGCTTGTTTCATAGCAGTTTTAACACCGCCAAGATGAAGCCTATAACTACCAAAGCTGCTATCGCTCCGATTACGAGCCACTGCAATGTTTTTGCTGTTATTAGTTCTCCCATTTTACTGGAAATTCATCTGTGAAATTGGTGCGGCCAACGCACCGAACAGTATGACTACTGCCATAGTTATTATTACATAAAAAACTGTTGCCATAATTAAATTTAACCCAAGCGCATGTTTTTCTTCGATTTTGTCGTGGCCGAAAATCACGCTAGTTAATATGACAGACAGCACAATTGTTAATTCAATTACATAGATGCCGACTATCAACTGGAAAGTTGTCGGCGGAATCATTGACTTTATCTGGAAGATGTCCGTTAAGCCAGTACCTGCGACTGGCGGCGCGCCTTCCGGACTTAGTGTGTTTAGGTTTTGCAATTGCGAGCCAAGATTTTTCAATATCTGCGTAGTAAGTGCAGCGAGCCCGACTACGATGCCTGCAATTACTGGGATGAAGATTTTTACCTGCATCTGCATCTCGCTTGTCGTGTCCGCAAGCAGGTCCTTCATACGTTCCCCGACTCTGTGAACTGCCTGCAGGTATTTTGATATTGTCAGCATGGAATGCCCAACAATCTCTGGGCTTTTCTTTGAACCTTCGACGAGAATAGACATTGCAGAACGTATCGTGGCAGAAGGAAAAAATGCCAGCGCGCCGCTCTTTTCGTCAAAAATCGCGCTTTTGAGGCTCATGCCCATCTGCCGGATATTGTAATCAACAATCCGATAAAGCTTTGACACTTCTGATTTCTCTTCTTCCGCTACCTTTGAAAATGCCAGCTCCACTGGAACGTGCTCTTCCAGCCTTTCTCCAAGCTGGAAAGCGGAGGATGCAAAAGCCTGTTCCATTGATTCAATACTTTTCTTTAACTTGATGAGATGATTTACAGACCACCAGTAATATACACCGAGACCTATGCCTACTGCTGCCACAATGTCAATACTTGCAAAAATCCCGATTTGTGAAAACAGCGCATCATAGAATTGCGCTGCTGGCAGCTTATAGATTTGCGTAAAATAAATCGCCGCCGGCAAGCCGACCAATATCCCAGACAGCAGCCCCAAAATCCTTGGCGATATGTTTAGACTGAATTTGCCGATTTTAACTGCAGGCTTTGCATACTTTGCCTGTATGAATTTGTAAACATCTGTCTCATCAGAGCCTGCTGGCCTTGTTTGCAGCACTGAATAACCGATTGCAAAAACTGTAATTGGAAGCAGAATATCGTAGAGAAGAACGAGGATTTGAGGGCTTATTGATGCACCCATGAATGCCGAGACCATCGGCAGCATTACTAGACCCATTACGGGTAGAACTACACCTAACATATGCAGGCTTTCTAAAGGAGACTGCATGTTGTGTGCAAATGTAAGCATGTGATCTTGCGTGCCTTCCAGAATGACGTCAACTGCTTTGTCGAGAATATCGCGCCGCCTTTCTTCGACGCCTTCGTACAAAGAAGATTCCACGAGATTCATTGAATCAACAAATTCGTCATCCCAGCCGTGCCACGTTGTTGTGTAATCATTAAGCGCGTCCTGAGCTGAAGAATAAACTTTTGATTCCAAATCCCAAAGGATCTTCATAAAGTCCAAAGAGATAGGAGGAGACATGTTTTCTGCAACAAACCTTATTGCCTGCTCAATGTTTGGCGTGTGCTCCATGTAGATTACTGCGTAGAGAACTGCTAGCACAAGCTGGTCAGAAGCCCGCGCACGCCAGGCTGTAAGTATTAATTTTGGAATCGTGGGGATGTAAAACAGAAGCCCGAGTGCTGAGAAAAGCCCAATCAACATTATCGCGATATTAAATGTAAAAACGAACGCTATCGCAGATATTACAAGAATAACTATCGCAAGTAAATAAGAAAATGAAAAAACGCTTGAAGGTGTGATTGCAAGGTGTGCCAGCTTCATGCTTGGTTCTATTCTGGCTATATCTTTCGGGCTTGCTTCTACTTTGAGAATTTTTTCTGAACCGTTGCAGAGCTTTTCGAAAAGTAGGTGTGCTTTGCCTATCTGCTCCTTCTTGAAAATTTGGTATGACTGCGAATAAGATACTTCGGGCTCAGGCGCCATGCTTTCAGGATGCAATTCCCTGCTCAATCTTGCTTTGTATTGCGCAATCAAGTCCCTGTAAATCAAGCTGCCGCCTCCTTTCTTCTTTTCAATTCAGTTTTTAGCCAGGTTTCCCATTCCGAATAAACGCGCTTCGGGTCTGTATAGCCTACTTCTTCTGCAATTATTGCGGATAATTTATGGAACTCATCATTGGACTTCACAACAAAAGGAGCTTCCATCATGTCGGGGTCATTTGTCTTCTTTGCTGTGTCAACGATGGCTTGTTTTATTTTAGTTCTCAACTCTATGTTACCCCAGATGTTGTCCCAATTGCCTGCCCATTCTTTGACTCTACCGCCAATTGCTTTTATTATTTCAGATTCGCCTTCCAGCAACGTTGATGTTGGCTCTATCATATCTGTTTTTGCGTTGTAAGTCATCAGGTCTGCAAAACCTTTTTCCAGAATAGGATCTTCTGTCCAAAACTTTCTTACTTCTGAAACTTGTGTAAGTCTTCTCCATCTTTCTAGTCCTGAAGTTGATGTGATTGTATTTGCAATCAAAATTATGTCTGTGGCCTTGAAACTCGTTTTTGGAACTCCAAGGTCATTTACAACTCTATCGAAAACAGAATACGGCGAATCACCGTGTATTGTACCTGCAACAATTTTCGCCAGGGCGCCGACACGCATCGCTTCATATAGCGCCTTAGCTTCGACTGAACGCACTTCACCTAAAATCAAGGCGGAATCGCCCAGACGCAAAGCTGTTCTGATTGCCTGTTCTGCAGGCACTTCGGCTTCGGAGCCGCTTATTACGGAACGAGTTTTCAGAGAAAGAATATCATAGCCAAGTTGCCTGAGCTGTGCAACAGGAAGTTCCAATGTGTCTTCAGATGTTATTATTCTGCTAGTTCTGGCAATCTCAACTAAGACTGCGCCCAACAATGAGGTCTTACCTGCTGACCTTGTACCTGCTATCAGCATTGTTCTTGCGCCGTCAACTAAAAATGAAATCAAGCCAGCGGCCATTGGAGAAAGCATCTTTGCCTGAATGAAAAGCGGTAGCGTCCAAGATTTATCTCTGTGTCTTCTGAAAGCAAAAGCATATCCTGAAGGGCTAAGAGGCCTCTGCAATGCAGCAACTCTGGCTCTGGCGTGTGGCACTGCCAAGTCTGTATCGAGAACTGGATTTGCCTCGTCTAAAGCACGTCCAGAAATTAATCTTAATTTTGTTGCCCAGGATTCGCCTTCGTGCGGCAACGGCGTGATGTTTGTTCTGCACTCGCCATAATCTGCGTGCATCACAGAAATAGGGCTTGTGCCTATTGGCGCATTTACTACGATATCTTGTATGTTAGTATCTGATAACAAGACTTCAATCATTCCAAAACCAATTGTGTAACGTAGAAGTATTCGCGCAAGCTCTTCCAATTCCGTGTATTCAAGTTTGATTCCGCGTGTTCTTGCCAGGTCTGCAATCAGGTCTTTTTGCACGCTGAAGAAAATCTCCCTTGTTCTTTCAACTTCCAAATATTCTTCACGTTCCGGCCTGTGCTCTGCCATGACTTCTCTGGCCGCTGTCAAAAGGGAATATTTCTCTTCTGTCAATCTGAATTCAGGAGGGATTATGTGATATTGCGGTCTGATATCATTAGGAACTTTCAATATCAGAACTTCTGTACCTTCAGGAAGAGAATATGATGCAAGCTCTTCAGCGCCAGTCGGATATGCTGTAACCAGCTTCGTGTACATGAAAAATGGCCTTATGCTGGGCTTGAAGAATCTCCTGTAAAGAGTTCTATCTCCTGGCTGCCACCCCGGAAGACTCGGCCTCGCTAATTTAATCAGCGCTGTTGCTGAAAGAGCATCAACAATATGTGAAAGCGTGTCAATAAACGCTCCGACACAATCCGCATACTCTGGAACCGGCGGAATTTTCTGCTTTATTTCTTCTTCTCTTCTGCGTCTTGTTAAATCAACATATGCGCCAACCGGATCTTCTTTCAACTTGTGAAGAATCAGGTCGTGCAGAAAGTCTGACCAGGCAGGTATGAACCGCTGGCATTCTGGCTTTAACACAAATTTCGAGAAATCAAAAATGTTTTCCTCTTTTACAAGCTTGTTGAATACATCAACAATCTCGAGCAAAAGCTTAACCTGGTCCCATTCATAGGTGTACTCTTCCCGTTGCATAAAAGATATTTTAGTAACTTTGCCTGATTCCAACAGCATGTCAAAGACCTGAGCCATGATGTTCTTGTCATCTTCAAGAGAAGGAGAATACATGCTGCCTTCATAGTCTATTTTCAAAATTTTGGTGCCGGCTTCCGAAGTTACCTTATAATCCCCTGTGGCCATGTATTTGACTTAATTTTGCTATTAATATATATTATTAATGTGAGGTTACTATTTCGTTAGAGTAGCATAATATTTATAGCAAAACTTTCTATGTAAAGAGCATGCCTAACGGTTTTCCTACGCAAACATCTTTTCCTGGCGCACCATTCCCTGCGCGTGCTCCTTCTGCTTTCATGGCACCAAAGAGGCTTCCGCCCGAAATCGAAGATTTCCAGAAAAAAGTGTCTGAACAAACCTCTGACCTATCATCAAGAGTCAAATTGATTGAAGAGCGAATTGAGAATCTGAGGAACCACCTGGACTTAGTTGATGGTTCTCTTGTTGAAAAACACAAATCCCTTGTTTCTGACATAAGAGATTTGGAAGACGGCATGCGGAGCGTGCGTGCGGACATGGACATGCTAAAAGAGCTTGCAGAGCGCCTTGCAAAACGCATGGAAGCCTTTGCATCAAAAGAAGAGTTGAAAATCATTGAAAGATATGTTTCGCTTTGGCAGCCAATGAATTTCGTAACCAGAGCGGAAGTCAAGGCTGCAGTACAAAACATTTTAAAGGAACAGGGCTTTAAGATAGCTGAGGAGGCATAATGGCTGACCCACTTACATTTTTCAAAAAAAGGAGAGAGGAACCTGAAATTCCACCTCAGTTTGATATTACCGGAGAACTTCCACCTTTACCTGATTTTGGTGCACCTCCAATTGAGGATATGCGCGCCAAGGGCATGCAGCCTCGTGAGATAGTTCGTGATTTAACAGCAAAGGGATATCCTTCTGCAGACATTGCTACAGGCATGGAAATGTCCTCTCAATCACCTGCATTTTATCCTCAAGCTCCAATGAGCATGCCGCCGCCACCATCACCACCTCCAAGACCAACACCTGTCAGAATTCCTATTGAAGACATAGAAAGAGTTTCAGAAGCCATAATTTCAGAGAAGTGGAAAGACGTCACAAAAGATGTTGACGACATGAAAACATGGCGTAATGAAACTGACGTGGCATTATCAAACCTGTCAGACAGAATGACAAAGCTTGAAATGAAACTCGAATCTGTCGAGCAGGCAATTCTAGGCAAAGTTGAGGAATACGGCAAGAGCATCACTGACGTAGGGACAGAACTAAAGGCGATGCAGCGCGTTTTCCAGACTGTTATGCCTACTTTCACAGAGAACATCAAAGACCTCAGAGACCTAGTTGATACTGCTAAACTCAAGGGCTTCAAATCTGCAAGAAGAAAGCGCTAATTCTTTTATTTATCTCTTCTTAACGAAAAACTAATCTGGCCTTTTTTCCCGCCACCTTCTCTTGTTATGAAATATGCTGCAACTCCAAATAATATCAGCAGAATCATTGTTGCTAAAATTGGTGGAGAGAAAATTATGCTTGTTATTAGAGCAGACATCACCGCTGCTGCTTCCTGAGTTGGAGTTAAACCGGAAGGTACTGTAGTAATATTAAGCCTCGCTGCTTCCTCTGGATTTTGTGTAACCAGTCCGCTCTCAGGGAAAGTCTGGCTGAACACAATGAAGAACAGCAGTAAAAATATCGCAATTATTGTTCCATAGCCTTCGGGCTGTTTGAGAACTGCTGCTAGGCTATCTTGCTTTACGCCCATAAACATGAATACGAGCATCAGCAACAAGAGCATTACAAGGAAAGCTGTGAAGAAAACTGAGAACTGTGTGAGAATTTCTGAAGCTTTTATCGAAGCGGTAAATAGGAATGCCAGTGCGAAAGCAATTATCGAATTGATTGTTTTTGATTCTCCAAATGGATGAAACTTTGTCAGCGCACCATAGACGAGTGCGAATATCAGCAGAAAAGGAAGTACTACTGTGTAAATGCCTAGATTCTGCATAATCGCTACCGCATCAAACAACGTCGCCATCGGATTTACAAACTCGGTGTACCTCTTACCTTAATTAAATCTAAAAAATGTAGAATATAAAGATTGTCCTAATCTGACCTTGTTACGGCGTAAAGGATTACCCCTATGAAGCCGACTATAATCGCAAGGGCAATCATGAATGCCTGCGTCTCAGCTGGTATATCAACCGCTATGGTGCCCCCTACAAATTGGCTGAATGCGTAAAGAGCTGGCACACTTGGACCCAACGCTGATCCTGCAATTGCTACAAATATGAGTGCAACAATTCCGCCAATCAGCCACATCCATTTATTGGGCTGAGCAAATGCGGTTTCAAGATTGATATTAAACATAGCTAAAACCATTAGTAGCAGAACAATAATTACTAGCAAGAAACTAGCTTGCGGCAGCAAAGTTGCTATCGCATCTACGACTGGCGTATACGCTATGAAGAAGAATCCGAATACCAATGCCACGATTGCTGAAATCGTTTTTGTTGATGTTTGATCTGTCTTGCCAAGAACTCCTGTTTTCATCAAAATAGCATATATGACTGCGAAAATCAAAAGGAATGGGAGCACGACTCTGAAAAATCCAAATGTCTGCAAAAGCGCGAGTACATTATCAAATGGCCCGATGCCCGTGACTGATGGAATTGAAAATGTTGCCTGGTTTGTTGCTGCCTGAACTAAGAATGGATTAACCACTTTTTACCCCCTCAATTGACTTTTCTATATTTTGGTTGAATATAAATATTGCCTTTTTATGCGGGCTTGAGGCGAAGCCGAAACCCGCTTTTGGGTGGAGCTTTTAGGCAAAAGGCCCAGCGAAAGCTTTATATACCCTTTTCTATATAGATAATATAACAACTATACGGTGACTATAGGAGATAAACAAAATGGCAACATATGAATTCGGTAGCATAGGAGTCGTGAAAGACGGGAATTTCATACCTACTCAGAACCACGCCTTGAATTTAGTCATACCTGACTTTTTCCAACATTATAGGGTAATGATGTCAAACTCAAATGATCTTAGAATATACAGCGAAGTAGACAATGCATTCCCTGGTGCTGGAGAGTACCTACATGAGCTGGCTTTGTCTTTATGGCACGACAGAAAAGTAAACGCAAGCGAAATAATTGCTGCTTTAAACGACATTAATCCTGACCTCGCTAAAGTCGTCGAAAGAGGCTATAGGGAAGCGAATAGAAAGCAGACAGCAACGAAGGAGAGATGAAAATGAAACAATTTACGATAACAAAAAGGATTGCGAAACAAGGCAACCAGGCAGTAATATTGATACCAAAATTACTGCAAGATGAACTTAGACCAAACGCAATAGTCAAACTGACTATTGACGTATTGAAGGAGGGAAACTAAAATGGCAAAATTAAATTTGGAACAAAGACTGCAAGACACATTTACAGTACCAGCAAGCCTTGCGCAAAAAGGCGAAACTGGCTATTTTGCTAGACCCCTTTACGAGGTTCCAGCAGTAAGCAACAAAAAATACAATCAAATGAAATTAAAGAAGGGCAAAGTGTCAAAGGGCGCCTACATGAAGCTTATTGATGGCCTTGGCTCTAGATTAGGCTTGAAGAGCTTTTGGACCGGAAGAGAATACACTGTTAACGACTCAGACCCTAACGCTGTAACTGTAAAGTATGATCTATATCATCCTTGGGGAAACACCCTGTGCGAAGGTCTGTTTTACTGGCCAAAACACAGAACTCTTGAGCTGACAATAGGCAAGAACGATGGAAAAGTGACCTTGAACTACGTGCAAGGAGAAAACCTGCCTGCTTACGTCATAAAGAGGGACTTAAACAGAATGTACTCTGCTTTGACAAACAAGGGCTACTTGTTCGTAAAACCGGTTGCACCAACACCTACTCCAGCTACAACGCCAGCAACTACTCCGACAGCAGCTGCTCCAACTCCTGCACCAGTAACAGCAACTGCTCCTCCAAAACCAACAGCTGGACCAAAACCAGGAGTAGATCCAACTGTTAGACAGGCTTTTGCAGCAATACCTGCACAATTCAGGGACGCAGCTATAGAGCAGTACAACGAACTTAAAGCACTGATAGCCACTCCTGCAAAATACGTTCAGCAGATGTTTAGCTGATAAAAAACGTGAGCTTAGTCTAAACTAAGCTCTATTTTTTCGGCGTAAGCCGTGATATCGGTGAGCGCCATTTTCATTTTTCTCTTAGAACTTTCAACAGGCCCGGCCCATACCGCAATCCTTGTCCTGATATCTGTTAACTTATGATCATTAGCTGCTTTTAATCTGTCAAATTCCTCAATTTTTCTCTGATAAATCAGTTTCTGCCTGTCATCCGTTATCTTCTCTATTGCTTTTTTCATCTTTTCGACTTGTGTTTCTAGATTTTTATTTGCCTTTTCGATAGCTTCCGCTTGCCCTTCAAGCCCTTTCATGGGCCCGATGTATCGCGCTACCTTTCCGTAAGCATCTGAAAACTCGTTTACAGCCTTGCCTAGCTTTCTAACATATTCATCTGTGGTGGCCATGCTCAAACTATGAATACTGAGAATATATAGCTTTTCGAATGCAAAGGCTTTTATTGCTTTAGTTACCATATGGTAACACTATGGCAACTTTAGCTGGTACTTGTCTTGAAGAAAAAGTGGCTCCTGAGCATTTCAAAGAATATGAAATAACGCCCGGAGACGGCTTGCACAGGGTAATTGCCGAAAGCTTATTCTATCAGGATTATATTGATTCAATAGATAAGACAGGAACTTTCTCAGAATGGTACCAGCAAAATCTTGCAGATAAACCCTTGACAGAAAGACTTGAAATCGAAGGGCATAGCTACAAATTAAATCTGGGCATCAAAGTTACAGAAAAAGATGTTCTCGACAGCGACAAGTTCAAAGAGCTTGTTCTCAAAGCCCAACAACAGGCCAAGGAAAAAAAATCAGTTATTTTATGCGAATTAAAAGTAGTGGGCTGGGCCAATAACTATGGTGTTGTGCTTGCAAATGGCCTTGAAACTACAGATAAAACCGAAGACAAAGACGTGCCAATCTGGCTGAATGTAGGAATGGACGACAAACATTATTCTTTTGTCAAGGCAAATAAAGATGACAAGTCAGAAATATTCTACGTGCACACTTTCGAGAGAAACGATGCTCAAGTTTTAGAATACGATAACTAACTCACCACTGTTTGCTAAGTTTCTCTAAGACCTCAGCAGCTAGCTCTGCCTCTGTTTTAACTTTTTGCGCTACTTTCGCGACTGGCGTGCCTTTTGTTTCTGCCGCAATTTTTTCGGCATTTTCTTTTACAGCTTCTACTACTTTTGCAGCTTGGGCCGGATTTTTTTGTGCCACTTTTATTGCCTCGCTAAGTTCTTGATCCGCGGCCATAGCCTGCGCTTCAGTTTTTTTCGCTAATAGGTTAGGATGCCTGCGTAATTCCTCTTCCAATAATTTCAGCTCTCCTTTGATAGCATTGGCTTGCACCACCAATTCTTCTTGGAGTTTCAATATCTCGGTTTCGAACTGCTTTTTTCTTTTTTCTAAGTTCCTAAGTTCTCCCCCAAGATAGCGGCATCTTTTTTCAAGACTAATCTCCTTATCAGCCGCTTCTTCTGCCAGAGCAGTATATTTCTCAGCTTCAGCTATCAATTGCTGTTTTAGGGCGGGATTATTAGCAATTTGCATATCCACACCACGAGCACATTGCTCGTAGTATATTTTCAATTGATTCATCTTAGTCATTCTTTCTATAGTTTCATCTAAATCTTTACTGATTTCTTCTGCCAATTTAGAAAGTTCTTCTTCTTTAATCTCGCCGTGTTCTGTCTCGTACTCTAGTTCCAAAAACTCTTCTTTCATCTCTTCTCTGATTTCGTTAAATCGTACGGTTGTGAGTTTAGTTTCCTGAAAAGCAAAGGCTTGTGCCTGCCTGAGTGCTTCCTCTGCCTCAGCTATATTTCCAGCGGCTTCTGCTTTCACGGCTTTTTTTAGAAGTCCTTGCTCCACCACTTCTTCTTTAACCTCTGCTTCTTCTTCACGGAGCTCTTCGGCAATCTTTGCTTGCTCATTTAGGGTTAAAGTCCTCTCTTTCATCTTTGCCGCAATTAAACGCCAGTCTACCATCTTAAATGAAAGAATTAAAATGCGGAGCTTTCAACTTCTCCTTCTATCTGAGTGATTAGTGATCTTACTTTTTTAAGTGCTATGTCCTCTTTTCCAAACCACTCTGCAGCTTGTGCGGCCGCACTCTGAATAATTGATTTACGCACGGTTTGGCCGACTGCGGACTCAAGAGTTCTGACTTTGCTAAAAGCATCATTTTCATCAACATATAGGGCCTCTAAATCCTGATAAGCAGAATTTAGCTGGTGCCAGACTGTCTGGAGTGGTGTTCCTGCCGTTGCAGTTGGTGGAGTGCCTGGGGTCGTATTTGGATGGTGCAATGCATTTATTTCCGCCCGGAGGTCTGCCATCATACCCTTATTTTCGCGGGTTTCCATGCTGATGGATTTCATTACAATGGAAACTAATTTCCTATATTGCGCACCAACATTGGAACCGACGGCTAAATTAACATTTACCAGAGGCGTAGGAAGATTGTTCATCAGCCCTTCTATGTCTCTTAAGGCCACTATGGCTTTCCTCTCTACTCCGGTCTCGTACATCGCATCCTTCAAAAAGTCCCTTGATTCATAAAGTACTTGAGTTTTTGCACTCGAAGATACTTTTGATAGAGCCCAGATTCGCGACTTGTGAAGTAGCAGTATAAGTCCTATGATTATTAATGCGATGCCAACGATCCATGAAAGCAATGATGCGCCGCTGAAAACGCTAACTATAGATAATGCGGTTAAATTTCCAGTAAGAAGCAATGCGCCAGAAACTGCGCATCCCGCGCCCAAAATCGACCATTTGTGAGTTGAATTATCTGGGGTCATTGACCAAGTGAAATAAATGATTGCTGCGGGCACCGCTAAAACGAGGGCAGTTGAAATGCTTGCGCCAAGTGTTGTAGCCAGCGTCATTACCGCATCCCGCGGTATGAATCTGACACCTATCAAAGCAAAGATAAGTCCAATGATAACTGAAACATATTTTTTATCTGCGAAAATTTTTGACTTATCTAAAAACACAGAAAAGATAGTCATTATCGCTAAAAAGATAAGGAATTTAATAGTTAGTAATTCTGCGGTCGTTCCGGTTGGCTCTCCAAAAATATAGCCCAAGCCATTAGTGAGTGCCTCCATAGTAGGCGCCGGTATGGCTCCAAAGCTTCCGGGCTGTGATTCTTGTGCTAAAACAGGCACTAGAATACTGCTCAATGCTAGCCCTGGCAAAGCCAGTTTCCTTAAAAATCCTGTGGCCATGTTATTTTCTAATAATATGTAGTATATAAATATTTTTAGCCTGCGGCTCTCTGTGCTTCGCGGGCTTCGATAATGCCTTTCTTTACTTTTGCTTGTCTTATAACTTCGAGTTTTATCCTCAACTCATTTTTTTGTATTTCGTTGTTAATATTTTCCAACAGACCGAGTGAAAGGTTCTGGTACTCGCTCATCAACTTCTCTGCCACAGCGTGATTTCCTCTTCTCAATGCTGCCTTGGCATCCTCTCTTGTCTGGATCATCTGGCCTTCTCTTGCGCTGTCTTGGCCTTCAAGCTCATCAAGCTCTTTTCTTAGCTTATCTTCTTTAGCGAGCAAATTCAACTCTTCTTTTGTTAATTCGACCTCGTCGATGCCAAGAATTTCCTGAACTTCCTTTTGTTGCTTTTTCCCAAATGGCCAACCAGATACCATTAAGTTACTTAGTAAGATGGTTGTTAATAAATTCTTCTTCCTTGTGGCTTAATTTGGCTGGAACTATGAAACAGAAAGGCGGACTGCCGAAATCGGCATCGTGCAGCTCTCCTGCACTTCCGACTTTAATCAAACTGTTTTCAGAACCTAATCTTGCACACCCAATGCAGAGTGTACTTTCAGTAAAGACCTTGAGCTTCCTATTTTTGTTGATATTCAGCAAAATATCAACCGCCTCAGGTACTGTCAGGAACTTTTTCTGTTCGGGCTTCAAATCCAATAAGAATAAAGTGTGTGCATCTATTTTTTGATTTTCAACTAAGATATCAAAGAATGATTCTGGCAAAAACCCTTTTTCAGGAATTGGAATTGACGCTGTTTTTCCGAATCTGTATAAACTCAGACCTGTTTCGGCAACAGCTGTGAAAATAGATGGCGCATGAATTACCTTTGTTTCAAATTTTTTCTTTTTTGCAATCTGCAGTATTTCAAAATGCGTGGTTGCTGAAAGAGCATCTCCTAATGTCAATAAAGCGACTTCCTTTACGTGCGCATTCTTGAGGAAAGGCATTTCCTCTTCGGTCTTTTTCCTGTCCAGAGTTATTACTTTCTTGCCAATCAGTCTAGATAATTGCTCAACAGAAAAATCAGAGACTGAAGTATAGTTTTCAACATAAACTTCATCACATTTATTCAAAATTTCAAGAGCTTTCAAGCTTAAGTCTTTCCAACTTAAACCGAGACCTATCAGATATAACATAGCAACACTTATCAATAATCTATTTTTAAAGATACGTGTATGGCCATTGTCAGTGACGTATTTGGCACAGTTGCTAGATTTACGGGCGTATCATCCATTAATCAAATACCTTTCATCGTAATAGGGGGATTCGGTCTTTTTCTGTATATGATGTACGCTGGGAAAACAGCCAGCGACACAGGTAAAAGAGGCGAAGGACTCCTAGGCATGTTTATTGTGCTCGCATTCGTTCTAGATATTTTTTACCTGCATGATGTCTGGCTTGTAGCAATCTCTGGCACACTATCCGGCCTCTATTCCCTGCTTGCATTTACGGGCGTAGTTGGCGTAATGAAGAAGATGGGCCGGCTTGGATATGCGCAGGCAAAAGAAGTGAGAGGAAAGATATCGGAAATCAGAGCGAAGAAACAAGAAGAACAGCAAACCAAAGCTGCATTAAATGCCATAGCCACTGAAGCTCTCGAAGAACGCGAAGAATCCGTTCTTTTAATAAATCCGGATTTCATGAATACTGTTAACAAGGTTAATGCAACAAAGAGTTACTTCTTTAACATACAATATGCGCAACAAAACGTAGCCGCTTTGGCGCATCTTTTGATTTATCTCAGGAGAATTGTACAAGTTTTACACGTGAAAGAAAAAGCTTCTGCTCGATTAGCAGGTATTGAAAGCAGAGAAGCAAAACTAGAGCAAAGAGAAGCGAAAGCCGAAAGGAAAGAATCCGCTGCTGAGAGACAGGAGCTCCCGGCTGAAAAGAAAGAAATTAGTGATTTGATACGCGAGGCGCGTTTAATTCCAGCTCAGATGCGTGGCGAAGTGCAATCCGCTGTTGCCAAACTTGAAGGAGTCGAAGCTGAATCTGTGCAAATAGCGGGGACAGAAGGGCAAGAAGCTGCTGAAGAAAATGTTATTATCCAATTTTCAAATGTACAAAAAAAGATGGCACTGGAATTAAATCCTTTGCAAAATAGGATGCTTAAAATTTGCAGACGAATGGAAAGTAGTCTGGCAAAAATCGACGCTGCGGAAGCAAGAGGTGCTATTGCGGCAGAATCTGCGGTAAGAAGATATGGACCTGCACAATTCTTTGCCGACTATACTTTATTGAAAAATGAACATGAGCAAATAAGAAATATCATGATTAAAGCCATAGAAGAAGAAATAGCCGAGGTCAAACAAAAAATTAATGAGGCTATGCTTGAAAGAAATGCGGTTGTTAAAGAAGAGAGTGTTGACCAGCTTCTAGCGAACGCTGAAAAGGTGGAAGAACAAATAGACAAGGTAGTCAGCCGCAAGAATGAAGAAAAGGCCCGCACCGAATTAACAGAAACGTTCAGTGACGCAGGCATAACACAGACAGAAGGCGCTATGGACGTCCAATACCTACAACAATTGCAATCGGCTTTAGCTCATTTGCAACAAATGCTAGCGGCCCTTGCTGCTGCGCGATAAGATTAAGGCCTTACCTTCCTTTTATCAGCCTAGCTTCTTCGCCTTCTTCAATTTCGAGCTCTTGGTACTCTTGTTGTATGTCGTTAAGCTCTGCTTGAAGTGCTTGTTTTCTCAGCACAAGAAACTTCACCATTATGTTTAGTAGATTCTGTTTTTGGTTTTCTAGGTTTTTTGCCAGCCCCTTCCTCTCTCAGCCATTATATCTCTGAGCTCTTGGCGGGCTTCAACCAGCATCGTGCGTGTTTCTGCCAAGTCTTTTTTTTCAGCTGCAAAATCTCTCTGTAGTAGATTCATTAAACGCTCATCTAATTGCTCTTCAGATATTTCTTCGGCACCTATCATTTTACATCAAAATCCTTTATAACACCGAAATATAAAAAACAGTATGGTCAAGACACTTAAGGTCAAAAAAGAGCATGCTGAAGCTGCTCGTTTATTCTTGATTGAGAAAGGCTGGCTTGACAAATCCCGCGTAGTTGGCCGCTCTGCACAGCGCTATGTTATTTTAGCTCTTAATCCTGATTTCAAAGCTTCTATTTTAACAAAAAAATTCGCGGGCAGCAAGATTGAGGAAAAGAATATATCCAAATTGCCACCAATACCTGGCGATTTGAAGGACTTGCTGAAAGATTTTCTTCCTGAAAAATATCTCGAACGCGTCATAAAAAGTTACGACACTATTGGTGACATCGTAGTTCTGGAGATACCAAAAAATCTCGAGAGGTATGAACTGCAAATTGCCCATGCTTTGAAACGCGCAAATCCTTACATAAAAACGGTTGTGAGGAAAGCAGGAAAAATTTCTGATGAATTCAGAATTCGTCCTCTAAAACATCTTACTGGAGAGAAAAAAACCGAAACTCTGCACAAAGAAATCGGTGTTTTGCTGCACGTTGATTTGGCGAAAGCATATTTCAGCCCAAGAAGCTCCAATGAAAGATTAAGAATAGCGAGATTGGTGAAACCCGGAGAAGATGTTCTCGTGATGTTTGCTGGCATAGGAGTCTATCCCCTTGTGATTACAAAGTTCCAGCAAAATTGCCATATCTGGGCAATCGAGAAAAATCCAGAAGCCGTAAAATTAATGGAAGAAAACATCAGGGCAAACAGAGCTGGCCATTTAGTATTCGCTGTGAAAGGCGATGTAAAAGACAAAATGCCTGAGCTTGGCCTCTATTATGACAGAATCGTAATGCCATTTCCAGAGCAAGCCTTCAAATTCTTAGATTTAGCTTTCAGATACATTAAACCTGGCGGAACAGTTCATTACTACACATTCCTGCACGAAGATAAAGTTGAAGAGCATATTGAAGCTGTCAAAAAGGTTGCACAGAAATTGGGAAAGAAGGTAAAAATAGAAAACTGGAAAAAAGCAGGCAGTTTTGCTCCAAGAGTCTGGAGAACTGTTTTTGACATTAAAGTCAGCTAATTTTATATACTGCTTTCATCTCAAATAAAGCATGGCTAAAGATAGCTTTACTGTAACACCTTGGGAAGTTTCTGGCGAGGTGGATTACGAGAAGCTGATAAAGGAATTTGGCACTGAGCCTCTTACCGATGAACTTCTTGGCCGCATAAAGAAGCACACAAAAGAGCTGCACTTCATGCTAAAAAGAAAGATTTTCTTCTCTCACCGCGATTTGAACTGGTTGCTGAACGAATATGAGAAAGGAAACAAATTCTTCCTTTACACTGGCAGGGGCCCGTCAGGTGGAACGCACATAGGCCATTTACTGCCTTGGGTATTAACAAAATGGCTACAGGATAAATTTGACGCTGAACTCTGGTTCCAATTCACAGATGATGAAAAATTCCTATTCAGGAAAAAAAATGCGGAGCTAGAGGATTATACAAAAATTGCCTATGAAAATGCTCTCGATGTGATCGCTGTCGGATTTGATCCAAAAAAAACACATTTTCTCATCGATACTTCACCTCAACACATTGGCTTAATGTACAAAGAAGCGGTAAAGATAGCAGATAAGATAACCGCATCTACAGTAAAAGCTGCGTTCGGCTTTGAAGATGATTTCAGCATAGGGCAATTTTTCTTTACATCAATGCAGGCCGTGCCCGCAGTTTTGCCGTCTGTCCTGAAAGGCAAAAACATACCTTGCTTAATCCCGCTCGCTGTTGACCAAGACCCGCATTTCAGAGTTGCTAGAGATGTGTATCCAAAACTTGGATTTTACAAACCAGCAATAATCCATGCAAAATTCATGACTGGCTTGCTTGCAAACGGCAAGATGTCAGCATCAATTCCGCAATCTACTATTTACACGACTGATTCTGCGAAAGAAGTTGAAGAAAAGATAATGAAACACGCATTCTCCGGCGGCAGAGGCAGTTTGGCAGAACACAAAAAATACGGTGGCAATCCGGACATAGATGTCTGCTATCAATGGCTGCAGGCATTTTTCGAGCCGGATGACAAGAAGCTTGCACAAATCTATAACGATTACAAATCAGGCAAATTGCTGACTTCGGAATTGAAATCTTATACAATTGAGAAAATCAATGCTTTCCTGAAGGAACACCAGAAAAAGAGAGAGCAAGCCAAAAAGCAATTAGATAAATTTCTATACAAATAGTTAAAAAATTAATCACTCTAGTTTAATTAATGAAATTTGCATTTATCTTAGCTGGCATTGCCTTGATTTTGTTCGGAGTCGGCTTGTTCATGATACCGCATTCCGAAAAAAAAGAATCTTACATTTCGATTACCTTTGATGACGGTTATGTCTCTCAATATAACGCCGCCAAAACTTTAGAGAATTATGGCTGGCGAGGTGTTATTTATTTCCCTTCAGGTTTGGCAGGAAAAGAGTTTGAAGGAATTCCTGTGATGAACTGGCAGCAAATAGAAGACCTGCATTCAAGAGGGCACGAAATAGGCGCACACACATTAACACATGCAAAAGCCAGCAATTACACTAGAGAACAATGGGAGTATGAAGTCAGAGAAGGTAAAATTCTTTTGGCGGAACACGGCATAACTGCAGAAAGTTTTGCATATCCAAATAACGATGCAAAATATGCGGACATAGCCAAAAAATATTTCTCGAGCCAGAAAAATGTAAATGGCGGAATAAATGCGATTGGAACTGATGAAATTTATGGGCTTGCACTTGTTCACAATAACTACAAAGATGTCTTGCCAGAATACCTGAAAGACTTGAAAGACGGCGGTGGCTGGCTTGTTTTAGTCATACACGGGGTTGATGAAAATCCAAGACCGGATATTGACTTATCACCGGAAGAATATTCCTGGGTTTTGGAACAAGTCAAGGAATCGGGAATTCCTGTGAAAACAGTTTCAGAGATTGTAAATGGAACGGCTTGAATACGTAGATATCTTCAGGGGAATTGCAATCCTAGATATGATTTTTTGGCACTTGTTTAATGCATTTTCAGTGCATAGTATCTACACAGACCCGCCTTACTATATCGCAGCGTTAAACTGGCCTGTTTTCCCGCCACCATTGCTGTTTACATTTATCGCCGGAATTTCCGTCTATCTTTTGATAACTAAACTGCAAGAGCAGAAAGCAAAAAACATTGCTTTCGGTGTTGTAAAGAGATACGGCTTCTACGTTTTGATCAGCCTGCCATTCACTTGGTTTATGTGGAATCTTGCAACTTATCTCGGCTGGCAGGAAGCAATACAAGGAATTGGTCTGACAGCGATATTCCTTTCATTCATACTTTTAGCAAAGCCAAAGAACTGGCACCTGTTTGCTATGACTCTCGGATTTGCAGCTCTGCAAGCTGTTCTTTATTATCTGACAGCAGGTTTAACTTTTAGTTTGCCTTTTACTGTTGTACTGAATGCATTTGTTCGCGGCTGGTTTTCAGTCACGAGCTTGATGCCATTCATGCTTGCCGGAGTTTTGTTCTTCAAACTTATACGTTCCGAGTCGTTGAGAAAGCCCTTTGTTTTGGCGGCTGTGTTCATAGCGGTCGGCATATTGCTGCATCTGATGGGCTTGAAAATAGATTACTTTGAAAGGTCATTTACCTACGATATTTTTGCTATTGGTTTGGCTGCCTTAATTACTACGGCTGTTTTCTACATCTGGAAAAAAGTAAAATTCAATTGGAAATTTTTCACAACTTTGGGAAAAGCCTCGTTTGCAATTTACATCGGACACTTTTTGTTTATAATAAAACCAGCACAACTTCTGCATGTTGCAGATACTCTGCCTGACTGGCTTGCATTACTGTTTGCGATAGCTTTCATAATAGCCATTTATTTTGCGGCAGATATCTATCTGAAATACAAGCCCAAGCTAAAGAAAGTCGCCTAATCCCTTCTGGTTCTCTGGTCTAGCGAGTATTCTTTTGACTGCGGAATCAATTCTTTCTTCCGAAAATTCATGTCTTGTGCACATTATCTCTTTTATTTTTTTAACATTTGGTTCAGACCATTTCAATTCATAATCTCGGCTCACCAAAGGTTTCAAAAATAGATTTTTCAGGCGCTCGTAATTTAGAATTTTACTTTTGTATTCATCAAATTTTTTCTCTTTGATTATTTTGAGTGCTGTTTTTGGACCGACGCCTTCAACTCCGCCAGGATTGTAATCCGTTCCTGTTAGCAAACCTATCTTTACCAGACCTTCAATATCGATTTGCAGGAAATTTAGTGTTTCGGATAAGTCAATTATTTCTATTTCCGCTTTCTTTGTTCCTGAAATCGTCAGGTTCCTTATCAATCGGGGTGCTGCAAACAACAATGTGTCATAATCCTGGGATGCAACTGCCCAGACATCTCCTTTGTTGGCCATAAAAGAAGCCTGTGCCTCGCCTTCAGCCATGGCCTGCACCCAAGGCAAACCCATTGCTGTAAGGAGCTCTTTTGATTCCGTTACCATTTCTCTTGTTAATCTTGAAGTTTGCTGTGCAAATTTTCTCGCTTCTTCCAGTTCGCCTTTTTCCAGGGCTGCCGCAAATTTTGCCCGCGCTTCTTCCCTGATTACTTCTCTGGCTTCTTGCACAGCCGCTTTTTCTGTTGGTGCGCTGCCGTCAAAGACAAAAATTGGCTTTATGCCTGCTTCCAGCAGGTTAATTGTTCTGTAGAACAAACCTGAAAGATGTGAAGTCACATTCCCCTTGGAATCCATCAGAGGCTTTCCGTCTGCCTGTCTGATGCTTGCCAAAAATTGGAAAAGGAAATTAAATGCGTCAACCGCAATAATTTTTCCGGATAAATCTGCCAATTCTATTTGATGTCTTAGTGTCAGATCTCTTAGTTTAACGCCCATAAGACTTAATTATTGGAGAGCTTTTTAAGTGCTGTTGCAACATCACCCAGCAAGTAAGCTTTCTCGCTTCTTTCGGGGTGAAATATTACAAATCTCTGGCCGTGCATTGACTCGTCTTCTTTCATCAAATTTGTAACAACACCGTCAACTTTTCCTTTTGCTATCAGGTCTTTGTCCTTCTTTATTGTGTCAGAAATTTCCGAATATACCGAATGATAGTTGCCATCTGCCGTTTTAATTGCCATCAAAAACGCGTTGGGCTGAGCTAGCATATCTGAAGATTTCAAACCATTTGCAAAACTTAGCTTTTGAGCTCTGTAAACTTTCTTGCCTAATACGTCCAGTTGTATAGTATCCATTGCCGTACCACTAAGATGTGAATTTACTTACCCAAAGGCCTTGCGAACATCAACAATTTCTGTAGATTGCACGTCAGGTACTTGCTTTAACTCTGCTTCCATCTTGTCTGTGTTTGCAGATTTTTCATCAAGCAGGAAAACGAAAACAATAGATTTCAAACCGAAGGCCACCGGTTCTTCTGTGACTTTGTGTACCATGCCGCCGAATGCTTTGATTTTTTGCTCACAGACTTCCCTGATTTTAACCAAATCTACTTCAGGTCCTGTTGGCATTACTCTTAGTTTAATTATGACGTCGCCCATTAGGGTCCCTCAAAGCCGCATTTTGGGCACTTATAAGCAACAGCAGTCTTTCTGCAGTGTCCGCATCTGACTACTACTTCGCCACAATTAGGGCATGTGAAGGTTGCTGCGGTTTTGTCATTAAGTACTGAGAGTTTGCATGATGTACAACGTGTTTCCATGTGGGTCGCTTACAAAAAGACTTTAAAAAGCTTATTGGATTTGTCCCAAAATGTTAAATGAATATCTCATTCTCACAGGTCTGGCTGTAGCGCCTATTTCTGAAGCCCGTGGCGCGGTTTTGTATGGTCTTAGCACAGGCCTAAATCCAGTTGCAATTTTCCTCATAGCATTTGTCGCTAACGCATTAACCATACCCGTAGTATTTTGGTTCTTGCAACAGGCAAATTTCCTGGGCTTGGCGAAAAAGTTGTTTGGTAAGAGCGCCTATACTTACATAGAGAAAAACAAACTCGCCATCGACAAATGGGGAGAGCTAGCACTTTTTGCTTTTGTTGCCGTGCCTCTGCCAATGACGGGCGGCTGGATGGGTGCGTTGATAGCGACAATTCTGAACATGGACAAGAAAAAAGCCCTGATAGCTATTATCGTAGGTATTCTAGTGTCAACTGCTATTACTTTTGCAGGCATAGGTGGCGGATTGTTCATACTGGGTAAATTATGATTCTCAAAAAAACTCCTGAAGATTTTGTAGTAGAAGAAATCATTGATTTGAAAACGAATTCCGGCGACTACACATATTTCTGGCTGACAAAGACGAACTGGACTACTGTCAGGGCCATAAAACAGATCGCGAGGAGATGCAGGGCAACTTTCAGGAGATTCAAATTCGCGGGCACAAAGGACAAGTTTGCCGTAACAAAGCAGGCTGTCTCTGCTTTCAAAATAGAACCTGCGATACTCGAGAACATAAAAATCAAAGACATTAAGATAGAGGTAATAGGAAAAGGCGACCAGCAGATTTCTCTCGGCGATTTAATTGGAAACAGATTTGAAATAATGGTGAGAGACGTAATAGAAATTAAAAACGCGGAAGAAATACAAAAATACGGCTTTCCAAACTATTTCGGAGTCCAAAGATTTGGTGGCGGAAATACGCATTTAGTGGGCAAAGAAATTTTGAAGGGAAATTTAGAGCAGGCTGCCAAATTAATTATAACTTATTCTGAAGACAGAAATGAGATAGCACAGGAAGCCAGAAGCTTTGCTGCCAAAAACTGGGGAGACTGGTCTGAAATAATCAAAAGATTCCCGAAATTCTTGGGTTTGGAAAAATCCGTTCTGAATTGGCTTATTACAAATCCTAAAGACTTTGCAGGCGCAATGCGCATAATTCCTAAGCCCACAAGAAAATTGTATATCAACGCATACCAAAGCTATCTATGGAATATCGCACTTTCTGAGTTTTTGAAAGGAAGCTGTGATGTGAAAAAAATCGGATTTCAGGAGCTTGCTGTGCCAAAATACGGCAAAAAAGATTCTAAATTCTTAACTGGCCTGAATAAGTTAGAGTTGCCAATACCTGGCGCAGAAACTAAGTTCGGCCGTGATAAATTCTCTAAGATACTGAAAGATGTTCTGAAACAGGAAAACGTGGCCTTGGAGGAATTCAAAGCTACCCGAATGCCAGAGCTCAGCTCAGAAGGAACAACTCGCCTCGCATTCGTAATTCCAAAGGAATTTAAATGCGAAAAACTAGACGAAAATTCAATGAAGCTTGGTTTTGAACTGCCAAAAGGCGCATACGCAACAGTATTGCTAGAGGTGCTTGATGGCTGACAAAAAAAGTGCTGCAGCTCTAATTGGTTTAATAGCGTTCGGTGCTGCACTGAGAGCTTATAGTGCCATAACTTCCCCGGTGCCAGCAACCGATGCGTTGAATAATTGGATGTCTATCGTAATTGGTGTAGCGTTAATACCAGTAATATATCTGTTCGCAATAAAACTTACAGAAAACCAGCACGCAAGCCTTTTCTCTGCGGCATTAGCCACAACAATCCCACTATTTACCTGGAAAACTGTTTCACAATTAACACATACTATTGCACTTTTTCTTTTCCTGATGACTCTGCTCTCTCTAATTTACATTAAAGAGCTCAAAGACTGGAAAATCGCAATAATTCTGCCGATAATCTTTGCTTTCGTTCATGTTTATGCAATAATTATTTTGCCAATTATCCTGTTTTACTTCGCTTTTGTAAAACTCGAACAGAAAGAATTCAATAAAGATGAAACAATGTTTTCGTTGGCTTCAATTATGGGTATTGGTGCCATAGTTTTGTTCTTTACATTAACGCCGGCACGCCTGTTGATTTTGCAAGACTACGTATCCTCACATTATTACTCGTTCTCCACTCAGACATTTACGCTGACGAAAGCATTTACGTTCGCAGGCCTGATTCCGGTGTATCTCGGTGCTTTTGGAACATATCTTGGCCTGAAAGAAAAAAAGAAATCAGCGCTGTTGATGATTGCTGCAGGCGTGACATTGCTGATAGCTATGAGCTTAAACTTGATTCCCCTGTACTTAGCTCTGCCGTATTTCATTCCGATTTTAGCTGCTCTGGCCAGCTATTTCTACAAGGCACTTGACAAACAAGTGGACACTTCAAGGATTAAGTCCTACAAAACAGCAATAGAACTACTGACTTTTGCTATTGTTTTGGCTGCTGGTGTTGTTCATTTCCTGTCGCTCTAAAATCTTTCCCAAATCGTCCTGATTCAGGAATTCTGAATACAATTTGCCATCAATCACTAGCGATGGCGCTGACTTAACGCCATATATTTCTTCGAGGGTATTTACGAGCGAATAATCTGTGTTTATGTCGAAAGAATATATCATTACTTCAGGATGTGATTCTTTTATTGCTGAAAGCACGATGCCTTGCGCCTTGCAAACCTCACAATCCCCTTTGTCTGAGTAGAAAAACAGTACTGGGATAAAATTTGTCTTGCACTCGGAATTCAGTTTCTGCACAAAAAGCCAGTGCCTTGTTTCCAGGAGGAAATAATTCTGCTTTATCGATTCTATCCTGCTTTTATCTTGCTGTTGCTGTGCTGTATTAAACACAAGTTTATTTGCAAGCAAATCCAGGTTTGCTGTTAGCGTGCTGAATCCCGCATAGCTGCAGGGATTTGCCAGCAACAAGTTATATTCCGTTTCCACACTTGCTGCCTGAAGCGATATGTCGCTAACTGTTTGTTCCAAACCGCTTAATTTAGTATCTGTAAGATATCCTGCAAACAGAAAGCCTGCTAGAAATATCAAAGTAGTTATTGCGAATATGCTAATCATCTTTCCAAAGTTAATTTCCCGCATGATGTCTCCTCAAGCTGCTGAGAACGCTGTTATCCCAGATTGTTCCGCCGAACTTGAGTTTTCCTCCAAACAACTTGTATCCTATCGTTACTAACCACCAGATTGAAAATATGTAGATGTACGCAATAACGTAAAGAATAAAAAACATTCCCAGGTGCGATTTCTCTTTTGAATACGACTTTGCCAAGTATAGCATTGATATGCTCATTATTATCAGCGGAATTGCCAAGAACGTCTTTACGTCTGGAACATGATGCACGACTTGTGCGGCCCATTCCTTAAACACTTCAAGCAGATTAAAGTTAATGGCTGTCAGAAAAGAAGGATAGGCAATTAGATTTACACCAATTCTGTATAGGCTATATGTTGAAAAGAAGACTGCCAAGAATATCGATATGAACGCCATAGGCAGCACATACATAGACAAAATGCCGTACTTTGGGTGCAGCAACTGTTTGTATTTTATCACATTGTCAATAAAACCGAGATACCAGCGGACTCTTTGTTTCAGCAAAGGACCCCACTTTTCAGGGTTATCTGCATAAACGTTTGCATCAATTGCATTCTTTATGCGCATATTCTTGGATTGTATGCGCATCGCTATCTCGAGATCTTCTGTGATGTTGTGTTCGTCATAGCCGCCATATTTTTCAAAGAAACTTTTCCTGTAAATTGTTAATGGCCCTGGTGTTACATGAATGCTGTCAAGGCAATCGAAAACTCTTCTAAGGAAAATGCCCATCATGTATTCAACTTGCTGAATTACCCCCAGGAAAGACTTTGGTTTGTAAACTTTCAGGGCTGGTGTGACAGCTGCAATGTCATCAGATGTGAAATGTGCCATTAGTTTCTTGAGTGCAACAGGCTCTACGAAAGAATCTGCATCCAAGCCACCGAAAAAATCGCCTCTCGCTCTCGAGATTGCAAAATTCAGCGCCGGACCCTTACCGCCCTGCGGAATTGTAATTACTTCAACACCCTTTTCTTCGTATTTCTTCATAACCTCATAAGTGCCGTCTGTTGAATTGTTGTTTTCAATAGCTATTAACTGCAATTTATCTTTAGGGTAATCTAATGCTAACAGAGACTCAATTGTTTTGCCAACTGTTGCCGCGTCATTGTACGCTGGCACTGCTATTGTTACAGAGGGCCATTCTTTCGGCTCCTGCGGCGTTAATGTTTTCCTATTTTCAAAGAAAACATAGAGGAAGAACGTGCTTGCAAAAAGTGAGATATAAACTCCAAACAAAGATAGGAAGTTTAATGGATCCATTACTATAACCTAATTCCTAATAAGTTCATACCTAATTTATCTGCAGCCTTAATCAGCTCAGTGCTGTTAGTGCCAGAGATGTGGACGCAGTAATTTTGGTCTGAAATGCCAGTAAAGGTTCCTGTTTCCAAAACAATGACTGTTGTAGTGTTAGTTGCATCTGCACAGGTCTTTATAGGCACATCAGGGCTTGGCGGGTCTGCATCTCTCGTGTATGCGCCGACTGTCGGAATAGTGCTGAGGCCTATTATTCTTGAAATTTCATAAGCCGCTATAGCAATATTTCCGAGGTCTGTTCCTTGCGGGTCAGTCGTAATGTAGAGCTTCTTTGCTGAAACTATGTCCCTCAATGCAATATCATCTAAAGATATACTGCCGGCTTCCCTTGGGTCCAATCTGAACCTTATTGCTGTCTTATTGCCTCCAAGCTGAAAGTATGTGCCAAAGCTTCCATCGCTTGCATTGTAGAAAGTGTAATTGTTAACTACGAAAGCGTTCTCGGGCAGCTTTTGTTCGTTATTGTTCGAAGAGTTGCTGTTCAGCATGAAACCGGCTGTTGATGCTATCATTACAATTCCGATAAACACTACTATTGCTTTCTTCCAGAAATTTGACCTTGCTTTCTGCTTTTGAACGTGAGATAGCGGAGCCGGTTGGCTAGCTGGCTGCTCTGATTGCTTGTTTTCTTCATCTGCCATAAAATCCAGTTTTCAGATAATAATAAAATGCTTTCGGGTTCACAAACCCGGGATGTGGTCGTATTGGCTACGCCAATACAACGCTTTTAGAAAAAAGTTTGAAAAGAAGTTAAAAAATAAAAAAGAAAGGGGTTTAACCCCTTTAGGCTACAGTTGGTGCACTTACGGTGATTACACCGGCTGTGCTTTTTACATTAACAGACATGCCTGTGAGCTGTGCCTTGAATTCGGCAAATCTCTTCAGCACTTCTGAGGCTGCTCTTGTTCCAGTTGCGTCAGTGCCCATAACGGTCATTGCTACTTTTGTTCCGCTGAAGGCATTGTTGTACAAAGCAATTTGTGCGCCATCTAATGGCACTTTAAGTGCTGTTGCAACATCTGTTCCACATGCTGGGTATGTTTGGGCTGTTAATTCTGCAGTCAATCTGTTTACACATGGTCCACCGATCAAGATCATGTTTGTTGCTGTCTTGTCCGTAATTTCTGTGTCCAGTCTTGCTACAGCGCCCGTAAATGCAGTTGTTGTGGTTGTGCCTGTGGCTGTGCCTGTTGTCGGAGCAGTGAATAATGCGCCTGTTTCTGCAACAAATGCATTACCGCTTCTTGCTTCACCAACAGCTAAGTCTGCATCGACATCTTTTGGATTGTCATTTTCGTCCAATGCGATGTGCCATTTAGAACCTGCAAAGGTCATTGCATACTGGTTCTTGTCGTCTGTTTTTGATGCGTCCTTAAAGGTTGCAGTTGTTGCCCATCCATTAGCAGATTGGGGCTCAAGCGCAAGCAGTTCTTCGTCTGGGAAACCAGTGTCGTATATCATTGTATCAACTTCGTCCCATTCAACTTCATTTATGTCCTGGCTTTCAAGCGTATAGAACCACACTGTATTTGCACCATCAACACCGTCGCCCGCTCCATCAAATTCATTAGGTACGACAACGTTGTTGCCTTGGGTCAGATAACCCTGAGTAAAGATGTCTGGGCCCCAGTCAGTGTAATCTTTGTAGTTGCCCGTGTCTGCAAGGTTTCCGTTTACAAGCTGTACTGCGGCTAGGTCTTTTGTACCATCACAATCTGCCAAAGCATTACCAGCAGCATTCTGATCCCAGAACGCCAGCGTTATTTCGCCAATGCCAGATATCTTGTATGTGTCTGTTGTTCCATCCACACTTACCGTACCATCGTTTGGCTTGACAGTGCTTGATCTGCCGTATGTAACGTCTTTAAAGCTCACTTCGTCCTTGTCGGTATCTATCTTTGATATTTCGACAACTCTTGAAGTCTGTCCTGCTGTGGACAAGTACAACAATGTGCCTGACATATCTGAAATGTCGATGTCGTCTGCTGCTTGTATTGCGGTGTCTTCTACCTTGAAGTAGCCATTTGTCAAGTCGTTATATCCCGCACCAGTTATATCTCCTGGCTCACAGTTTGTTGCGCCACCAAAGGCTACGATTATATTCGCGGCTGCTCCTACGGCTCTTGAAGATTCCATCAACATTGATGCATCGTAGGATTCACCAAGGTACACAGGGTAGAAATTTGCTGGAGGTGGTGCCAAGCTTGGTACTTTTACTGAAAACATTGGTATTTCGACAGTCTTTCCTTCGTTGTTTGTGTATGTGAAAGTACCGTCATCAGTTGACAAGTCAAATGCCACGTGTTCAGTGTTTCCAGACAAGCCTTGATAGCTTATCTTGAAGTTTCCGAATACCGGGTCTAACCAGTCTTTGCCGTCTGTTGCAGAACCTAGGTTTAATTCATCATCTGATTTTACAGCTATAGTAAATCCGCCCCATTCGCCGTTGCCGGGTGTGTCAATTAGTGCGTTTGTTGTGACGTCTGGGTCGCCGTCTCTATCGCCTATGTCTTCGCCGTTGATTTGGACTTCTCCACCATTAACAATCTTTGTTAATACAGAGCCCAACGTCATTTCACATGCATCTTCGCCGACTGCGCCGTGGATTGCAAATACATCTGAGACGCCTACTCTCAAGCCATCGAAGTCTTGGTCTGTTCCTTCGTCGATGAATTGAGTTACGCCATCAACACTGATTCCACATCTCTGCTGTGGTGCATCAGGTTCAGTAACCGATGTTACAGCAATTGCATGGTCTTCGAATGTGTATGTGTCGCCTTGTGTCAGTGTTATAATTGTTTTTCCAGTTAACATCTCTAGTTCTGTTATCTGTGGCCCCGCATTATCGTATTTGACTGCAGTTATGATGTATGGCTTGCCTTGGATTTCTATTTGTGTGTTCTCCAAATCATCTGCATATTCTGCTACGTCAAAGTCTACAAGGTCTGTGAAATCCAGCGTGTATGTGTAAAAGTTGCCGTTGTTAGGAACTCGCACATAATCGCCTAGCACTTTACTGCCATCGTCCTCTTGGTCAAATACCAGTCTTTCACCGTTTGCAGCAAAGTCTATTCTTTGCGTGTAATCTACTTCATTGTCGGTTACTCCTCTGCTATCTTTGTAGTGCCCGTCTGCCAGAATTGTTGGCAAATCAGAGTCGTCTAAACCTGCGCCTATTACGTCTTTGAAAGTCTCGGCGCCTGTTGATCCTGGGTTTTCAAAGTTCAGTGGGTTTCCTGGCTCTTCAACTTTTACTGTTTCACCAGAAACTACTCCTGCTGCTTGTCCTGAGACACCACTGCTGGATGCCTGTAAACCTACGCCTACGTCAACTGCACCAATAATGTCGTCAGGTTTCGCGTCTTGGCCTACGACTATTGTAAAGTCGCCTTTTCCAGCTGCCACGAATGGTGCTGGGAAGTCCGCCAAGGTGTAACTTGTTGCTGCATGTACTGCAGACATTACAGAGGTTCCTACCATCACTGCGCCCATAGAAATCGCTGCTATTCTCTTAATCGCATTTTTTACTCGTATGTCCATTTTTTTGTTTTTAACTACCCTTTTACCTCGAGACTAATGTCTCAAGTTTAGTTGGGTTGTTAATGCTAAACCCGTAAAATTCGTTTAAATGTATTATGGTCATTTGCTTAAGGGCGACGTAAGTTAATTTTCTACCAATTGGAGACAACAATAATTAAGGCAATATAGAAAAACACCTTACCCAATTATGTTTTTCTATCCGCGAACATCAGTTTGCGATATAGAAAATAATTCTTTTCTATATAAATATTAAAAAGCTACCTATGACTTGAACTCTATATGCCAGAAGACGCTACAGAAGACGAGGATGAAATTGAAAGAATCGTTAGGACAGGGAAGTCCGTTGACTTAGAGCCACAAGGCAAAGTCACCTACAAAGATAAAGCCTCCGAGCCTAAAACAAAGCAGCAGGCTCCCGAGGATGCAATTATTGACGTCCAACAGGAAATCGACAAAATAATCAAGGAAGAACACAACCTTTCTTTCAGAAACCAAGCGAAATCAACAATTTCGCTGGAACCAGCTGAGCAAGCTCAGTTTGGCGTTGACGCGCGAAGCGGGCCCACAAAACCAGTTTTGACAGCTCAAGACATCTTGACAAAATCAAAAGCTGAATTAAAGCAGATAGCGGAGTCTGACAAGCGCGAAACTCACAATCTAATCAGAGATATGAAAATCATTACTGCAATTCTTCTCGGAAAAAAACAGAACAAGGAATTATCAAAAGTTCTTGACACTGACAAGTCTTTCACATCAAAGCAAATCAAGGGCCTGGAAGAAAGAGGCCTGATAAAAAAAGAGACTACGGGCAGAGAAGTGAATTATTCTGTTGACCAGTTCAACGTCATGAAATTCCTGCAGACAAGAGTCGTAATCAAATGGAAGTCTGACAAGAAAAATACGGAGGAAAAAGATGGATCAAACCCCTGAACAAAAAAGAGAAACGAAGTACGAGCTGATGATGGGCCAGTTAATAGCAATTGTAATCATTGGAATGTTGCTGGCTCTTGGATCGGGTTACTGGCTTGGCAAGCAGGTTGGTTTTTCACACGGCATGTCAACAGTCGAAGTCGACAAGCCTGCATATTGTAGTGTTGACAAGCTTCCAGACAAAATAAAAGTCACTTGCAATGAACTCACTAACGTAAGCTTAGAGTCGCTGTGCCAATTCGGCAGCCAAGACTTGAAAGAAAAAATCAGGATTTTGCTAATCGGATCAGGTTAAGCCTCGTCAGGCTTAACTTCTTTATACTTCTTTAGCTCGCGTGTTAGAATCGAAATTCGCGCTTTATCTGTCTTCAAATTAGCATCTAGCTGATGTAGCCTGCCTATCAGGTCATTTACTATATTATTAGCGTCTATAGATTTAAGAGCTATTAAGTCCGGCTCGTAAATTTCAACTGATGAAGGCATCCAGTCAAAAACCGCTCCTACTAACGCATACAGGTTTTCAAAATGTGCATCAATCTCCAAAAATCCGGAATAGAAATTATCCCCGCCTTCAACCTTAATCTTTTGCGCTTCCCTGACTTTGATATCCTGAACTTTTATCTCATCTACGTCTTTGCCGAATTTTTCCCCTATTAACGCTAGAGTTTCATTTACGTGCTTTTCTGGCGTGCCCATAATTTCTATAATTATGTGCGCTTTTATCAGAGGACTTTCAGTTTTCATTTTCCTAAACTTTAATCTACTTTTTTAAACGTTTGTGGTAGTTAATTTACTTACTTTGATTTGGTTTTTAATAAAGCTAAAACCAAAATCAAAAGTACTGCTACAAATAGTGCTATCGCAACATTCGTATTTTGATTCCCGTTTGAGAAAACCATGCTTCCAGTGATTTCTGAATAATTTGATTTCACAGTCTCCTGAGTTGAATTTGTATTTACAATTTGCAAATCTAAAGTTCTCTCATCAATCACCGTGTTGTTCTGCAGCAGCCGCAAAACATATGTCCTGCTGTAATCTGGCAATGTAATTTGAAAATCAAAAGTTTTGGCAGATTTTTTATCTAAACTTATTTCTTTTTTACTTTCGTTTACTAATTCCAGAGTAAAACCTTGTTCTGAATCCAGATTGTTTTCAACTCTTGCATACATAACAATCTGCCTTCCGGGGTAAAGCTCTTTTGCTCTCGTGTAAAAACTTGAAATGTTCGCGGGTTTTCCTGCGGTTACATTTCCTTTTATTATTTCTATGTTTCTTGTGTCATCAATTTTGCTGTCGCCGACTGCCACGCGGGCCCTGAAAGAATAAGCACTGCCCGGCTCTATGTCTGTTCTTACAGTATTCACTAAAAATATATCTGCCGACTGGCCTGCAAAAATCTGAACGTCCTGTTTATTGCCGGTCCAGCCGCCTTCAGTCAGAACTTTCTGCTTGTCAAAAATATATGAATAGACTTCGAAAATCTTTGCTGTTGAAAACTTGTTTTCCACTTTGACTCTTGAAATAAAGGTCTGGCCTGTAGCAACAACCTGCGGATATTCCATAATGCCAATATCAAAATTCGCTGATATATCCTGGGTTTGTGTTGTTGTAGTCGTACTTCCACCACCTCCCGAACCGCTTGAAGTTTTGCAATCGGAACTATCAGGATTTTTACCTTTCACAATTATCAAAAAAGAGTCCTGATTGTTTGCAAGATTTGTATCGTTGCAATTCGGATTCAGAATTTCTGCTTTTATGTAATATGCTTCAGTGCCACAGATCTCATCTGCCTGTTTTTGATGACTGCGGATATCAGAACACTTGATGTCATAAGTTGAATTATATGGCGTACGCAGATAATTTCCAAAAAAATCTTCAATTTCATAATTTATGGTGTAAGGATGCGTCATATTTGAACAATTCAGGTCATTCACAATCAAACCATAATCAATTGTTTCGCTATATCTGTAAATAAAGTCTGTTGCATTTACATGAATAGATAAATCACAGGCAATCGAATCCGAATTAACAACAGTTATGTTGCTGCAGATAGCATCATTTGCCAAATTTGTATTGTTTGACGTTGTTGAAATAAGTTTTCCGCAAATTGTAAAGTTGCCTTCTGTTGCTGGAGTCCAGTTTCCGGTATCGGCTGTTGCTGAACAGCCAACAGCTCTTGTGAAATTTGCAATTTTGATTGTCGAATTCTGAGTTGTTATATTATAATTAATAATGATGGTATCTTGTTTGCTGCAATTTACCTTGTTTTTAATCTCAATTTTGAACAAATCTGCATATACTATTCCAACAACCGCAGGGCTTTGCAGATTCACGTTAATCTGAAAATCCTCTGTGTTTGGAGTCGGTGTTGAACAATTATTTTGTGCTCCTGGAGTCGGACCAGCTTCGCACCAACCGCCATTAAATCTTTGCAGGGCATTTCCGTTTCCAGACGCGCCCCAGGTTGAATTGTATGTTATATTTTCCCTGACAGCGAGAGAAGAATTTTTCAAAACAAGTTCTTCTCCTGAATTTGACAGGTCAAATGTGCTGTCAAAAAGAGTGCCATTATAATTTGAATAATCCGACAAGAAAGTGTTTGCATCATCTGCAATTACTGCATATTTTCCGGCACCCAAAATCCAGCTGCCATTTTCCAAAGTAAGACCGTGATTCGTGCCAGATTCGAGGAACTTCCAGCCAGTCAGATTGATGTCTGCGCTTTCATTGTTGTAGATTTCGATCCATTCATGGCCACTATCGGAGCCGGCAGGATCATACATGATTTCAGAAATCTGAATTGCGCCTACAGATGCGAAAAAGGAAGCTATAATCAGCAAAACTAATAGCCGGCGCATGCTTTGCAGTAGAAATTACAAGAATAAAGCTTTTACTAAATCAAAGAAGTGAATAACATATAAAAACAACTCGGCATTATTCGAAGTATGGCATTCGAATTTTTAAAGAAAAAGAAGATGGAGGACGAACTTCCGCCAATACCTGAAGGTACAGAAGAATTACCTCCATTACCGCCGCTTCCAGGCGAGGAAGAATTTGAGGCGCCGCCAGCTTGGCCAAAAGAATCTATGCCTGCTCCGGAACCCGAATCTCCGCCAATGCCTGAGATGCTTAATCAATATGCTCCTGCACCAGCAATGCAAATGCCTGCTGAAAAAACAACTGTCTTTGTTAGAATTGACAAATACCGAGACGTAGTTAAAAAAATCGACGAGATGCAAGGCAAGATTGCTGAACTGAAAAATACATTGAACAGAATTTCAGCGATAAAAAACAAGGAAGCTGAAATCATTGACGGCTGGAATGCAATGCTTCAGGAAGCAAAGGCAAAAATCGATGATGTCAGTGTAAAACTAACAAGACAAGAAATTTAATTTTTTTATTTTATTGGAACTGCTGTGCACATTCCACCAGTATTACCCATACACTCTGCGCCAGCTCCACATTCTGCTTGAGCGCATTTAGCAACATAATTCGTAGATACGCATGCTCCAACAACTGCGCAGGCTTTCTGGAATGCTTCAGAATCTGGTGTGCTTTCCCAAATAGTTTTGTAGTTTTTATTGACAGCCGTAGGACAAGCCAAACCGCCACATGCACCAGAACCTGTCAAGACACAATTTGAATCCTGAGTGCAGGCTTTTACTGGCAAGGCTTTTGCCAGTTCATCTTTATCCGCATAACTTGCTTTTTGTGAAGCCACAAAAAAGAACGCAATAATGAATACGGCTACAACCACCGCTATCACTATAGATTTATTTTTAGCCATTTAAATCTCTAATTGTTCTTTCAATTCTTTGATGTTCTGCTGCAAGTTCTCTAGAGCTTTCTGGCTTTTCTCAACATAATTTTGTTCTGAAATCTCTTGCGGTTTTGCAAAGCTCTTTGTTCTGGTTCCTGTGCGTCTGGCTTGCTTCTCTGCAAGCTCTTTCCTGAAGGAATCCTTCATCAGGTATTTTTCAACTTCTTCGGCATCTTTCAGAATTTCGTTGAGAAGCTCGCGGGCTTTTGCCAGCTCTTCTGCTCTCTGTTGGTGCAAATCCCTTGCCGTAAAAGCAGAGTCAATGCCGCCCTGTAATTTATCCGAAGTTCTTGCCAAATTAAATGTGACTTGCGAGAACGCAGGTATCTTAATGTATTCGTGAGCCTCCTTTGTATCGACCATGATTAAGTTTAAAGATGTTTATTTAAATACGTTTTTAATCAAGCGCCAGTAGTTCGAACGGCATTCCGTTCGAGCGAATGTGGGTTTCGCTACGCTCAAGCCCATAATGACGCTAATGCGCCGATAGTCTAGCCTGGTAGGACATAAACGCAAGGTGTACGCTTCCCAAGCTTAGGACTCGGGTTCAAATCCCGATCGGCGCACTATTTTACTTCGGTATTCGAACATTTTTTAAGCAAGAAAAAAAGGGTGTTACCATGGTCCCTAAGGTCAAGTTCAAGCTGGCAAATATTGATTTTGATAGCTACTGGGTAAATCGCTTTACTCTTGGCAGCTGGGCGCACTATGTTTACAAAGTTCATCCCGAACTAAAGGTGTTATTGAAGGGCGTAAAGGAAAAAAAGAGGAGATTAACAATAATCAAGAAATATCTGGAGACATACTATTCTGAGCATAAGGAAGAGTTTGATAAGGCAATAAAATATAATCAGCTATTTTGGAATAAAATCAATAACAAGTATTTCGAGCTGCTCGAGAAGATATTAGACACAACATGGAAAGTTAAAGTAATCAATGCGTGTGTTTCTGCAAACCCTATTTGCCCGCGATTTCTCGAAACACATTCATTTACTATTTTCTTTAGGAAAAATAGAGACCATTCGATGCTTGCAACGGCACATGAATGCTTGCACTTCTAGTACTTCAAGAAATTCCATGAAGTTTTTCCGAATGTACTAAAAAGAACGTTTAATGCACCACATCTCGAATGGGCGCTAAGCGAAATATTAACAAGACCAATATTAAACACGGATACCATTCAAGAACTATTGAAAATCAAAGAGTTGGGCTATCCTGAGTTTCAAAAAGTAAAGATAGGAAAAAAGAGCCTTTTAGACTATTTTGACGAACTTTACAAGAAGTCTTTGAAGGATGGCGAGTCATTTGAAAAGTTCTTAAGAACGGCTTACAAAGAGGCTAAAAAACACAAAGATACGGTCAAGAAATCTTGGTAGGGAATCGACGTTCGGTCGGCGCACTAATCTTATATACCCTTAACTTCTCAGCACCAATCCACTTAAGAAAATGAAATATAAGGTAATGCATTCAACAATAGATGACTATCAGGTTTACAGAACATTTCACTATACGCCTAACAAATTAATCGGTGTAAAGGGCTTTTCAGCGATTGCGCTGCTGTCAGTAGGCCTTTTACTTGCGCTGCCAATGCCTGATGATGTTTTATTGTATGGCGCCACCGGAAAATACTTCGCATCTACTTTTGGTATGACGCTAACAAAAGGAATAATGTATGCTGCTTTGGCTTACGAAGCCGCAGGCATTGCTTTGATAGCTGTTGCTTGCATTCTTGGTGGAAGTTATATCAAAGACAAGCTGAAAACGCAGGTAAGACACCACATGAAGAAAATAAACGGCATCCGCCACAAAATAGCATCGTGCTTCTAATTGAGACTATAACATAAACGCAAGTTCAGCCTAATTGGTGCATACCGCTTTAGAATGATGGTGGGCCCGGCAGGAATTGAACCTGCGGCCTCATCCCTGTCAAGGATGCGTCATTTAGTGCTCTACACGAAACTTCATCTGCTTCGAGTACGTACCACTAGACCACGAGCCCGATAGGGCTTAACGCCCGAATATAGATTTTTGAAATTCTCTGTCTCTACTTTATAAATCAATCTATTCGCTTTTTGCTTAGCTAAAAAACAAATAATGTGTCTGGGATTTGAGCTTCCTACAACTTCAAAATACTTACAAATTTTGGGCCAAGAATCTGTGCCCACCTGCGACTCGTTTTTATGTGTAAATACTTCAAGTTCTGAACCTAACGATTCAGCAAAGTTGAGTAAATCGCGGCTATATGATGTGAAAACTAATGCGAGACGATTTCCTCGTTTACATAAGCTACCATCAGTATCCATAAGGCCGCGCAATAGTGCTATTCTGTAATTTCTTTTACTCAAAACTTTATTAGATATTTTGATATTAACTTTCTTTCCAAATGGCAAACCCAAACCTCTAACAAACTGGCAAAGTTTTACAGAGCAAAATCGCAAATAGGCTATGTTTCTTCGCTTATCTTTTTCTATAACGCCCTCTACCCCAAATAAATTTCTAGCTAAAGAATTCAAGTATGCAAAATACTCTTGATCATATCTGCTGTCTCCAGATATTCTTATAAAATTTTTTGTTAGCGTTCCGTCACCTAAAACCGCTCCGAAAAATTCACAAAGATCTTCGGAAAGTTCTGGTAATAATATCACTTTTTGTCTTGCTCTTTTACTCTGGTTTGCACCTTTGAGCCTCCATGCAGGTAGATCCCTGTCGTATTTTCTTAACAAAACCCTTATCCCTTTCTTGCCTCCTTTTTGAGAACCCCAATGCTCAGGCAATATTCGAATTTTGAAATCTTCTCTGTTAAATTTATATTTTCTAATTATTGTTTCAAAAACTTGATTTGACATCAAGCTAATCTCATTATAGTAGCGTTTAATCGCAGAATAACTCACGTTTAGGGCCTCTGCCAATTGCTTTAACTTCAATTTGTTTTTTATACAAATTAATCTTATCAATTCTTTTTGTGCGCCCCTGCCCAAATAAATTCTCATACAACTCGGGTAGCGAACCGTTTATAAATAGTTTTCGCCAACATCTTTTTATTGGCGAGAAATGTTGCCCATTTGCGCGGGGATACCCAAGCGGTCGAAGGGGCACGGCTTAGGACCGTGTGGCTTAGTGCCTTCGTAGGTTCGAATCCTACTCCCCGCATTTCATTAGTTTTTTATACTACGATACTAAATCTAAGCGATGGCCACTAAATCGTTGTTCTTCTCAACAGAGCAATTTCTGAAGCAGATACGAGTTTTAGTAGCACTCATAGTGATAGTGCTTCTGTTTGGAACTATCAGCTTTGTACTGGCTGAAAAAATTAGCATAACTGGAGCTTTTGTCCAGACGCTTGACGCGCTTGCTGGTTCAACCAAAGTACCGTCTGGAGCTATTGCCGAACATGTGTATCTCGCTATGAAATTGTTTGGCGCCATAATAGTCTGGTTTGCTATCTGGACAACTTTCGCATTAGCAGTTGAAGGAAAATTTGGAGACTTTTTCAAAGAGGTGAAAAGCATGAATTCAATCAAAAATCTGAATAACCACTACATCATCTGTGGTGCTGGCCGTGTTGGCAAGCACATTGGAGAGAGGCTTGAAAGAGCCGGAAAAACCGTTGTATACGTAGAAAAAGATAAGGACGTCATTGCGCGCCTGAGATCTAAAGACGCGCTCGTTATTGATGTCGGACCTATTGATGGCCACGTTTTGGAAGATGCAAACATACAAAGGGCATCAGGACTCGCTGTATCTTTAGGTGATGATGGCAAAAACCTGCTACTTGTTTTGGAAGCCCGCGAATTAAATCCAAATCTGAAAATTGCGGCTCGTGTAAACGACGTGAAATTGGTGCAGAAATTCAAAAGAGCTGGTGCTGATTATATAATTTTACCTGAAGCCATTGGTGGAATCAAATTAGCTGATGCTTTGATGGGTGCCGTCGACAAGAAACATGTATTTGTTAGAGAATAGAAATTCATTTAATTATAACGGCAGCATAAGCTAAAATGTCGCAGGTACTAGACAAAGTTCTGGAAATTGTACAAAAGAGCCAGGGAGTACTTCCTGTCGAGGTTGCATCAAAATTGGGTGTCGATAGTTTCTTGGCTAACGCCTATCTCTCACAATTAGCTGAAACTGGAAAAATAGTACGAAGCAACACAAGAATTGGCGGCACAAACCTCTATTTTATACCGGGACAGGAAAAGCTTGCAGAATCCAAAATCAGTTCTATTCTGGAGCAGGCAAAGAAAACAGCCAAAATGTATGCGCCTGAAGGTGCTGCGAACAAAACAAATCCTGAAATCGAACAGAAACGCCAGGCTTTTGCCGAACGTTTGAGGGAAATTGAAGAAAAGGAACCCAAGAAAGGTAAGAAAGTCATACCAAATGCGGTTCCGGAGCCAGGTCACAAGGTGATGCCTATCACGATAAAGCATGTTTCTCAGGAAGTTGTTGGAACAGATCCTGGAAGAGCTGTTGGCGGGCAATTAATGCCCAAGCTAAAGCCAGAGCCCATTATCGAACCTAAGGTAAAAGAGCCAGAACCTGAAGAACCAATAAAAGAAATTGTAAAGCCCGCGGTTCAGGAAAAACTTGAAACAAAAGAACCTATTACGGCAGAACCTGAATTCGAGGAAGTTGCGTACAACGAACTTGAAATCAAGACAGGAATCGATGAACAGCCCAAGGACGGCATCAGGGAAGTTATAGAAAAGACATTCCTGAAGAAGCCTGAAAAGCCAATGGAGCCAGGTCCTCTCGTTGATGCTGCTTTAGCGATGCTTGTAGATGCTGGAGCAGATATCATCTTCAGAGAGCTAAAGAAGAAAGGAAAGGAAGCTGACATAACATTTGACTTGCCGACAAAAATTGGCAATATCCGGATGCTTGCTATCGTTAGAGATAAGAAATCCATAACGGAAGCAGATTTGAGCATGGCTTACACTGAAGGCGTAAACAAGAAGACGCCTGTTGTGTTTATAACGAATGGCAAGATGACAAAGACTGCACAGAGCTATCACCAGGTTATTGCTGGCATGCTTAAGTTTAAACAGCTAGACAAGAAGGAAGCTCAATAGGTTTTTAAATACAAGTTCTAAGTCCTATCTGTAGCGGGATAGGGCAGAGCCACAAGAACTATGTGGCGCCCAACTTGGAGTGCCCGTCGGATGAATCAAGCGCTTGTTTGATTCAGACCAAGCTCATAACCCGATCAGATGAGAGAAATTTCATTTGAGGTTGAAAGGTCGATGGTTCAAAGACGAATCACGGCGAGCGTGGTTTGAGGAAACTCCATCTCCCGCTATACTTAATTTTTCAAAATCCTATTTGCTTTTGTAATATGTTTAGAATTGTGAAAGCCGATGCGCTTCGTCCATTTTTCCAATTGCTTTTTACCATTCATTTGTATTCGCTTTTCACCATTTCCGCAATTGTAAAATCCAAATCTAAAACCTCTTCTTCGTAGAATTTCCGAAAATTGTTTTTGCATCGGGGACGGGCAAACTTTCATTTCTAAACGCGGATAAATCACACCGTTATTATTTGTAATTACGACGGAACCATCTGTATCAAAATAACCGCGCAAAACGTCTAATTCTAGCGCGTTGCCTACGAAGTCACCCGGTATTAGTGCATTATTACGTTTTGGACTAAGTTTAACCCCTAAATCTAAGATCTTGTTAAGGCACTCTTTTTTAAATAAGAATAAATCTGCAGTGTTTTCGTTTTTTCTATATTTTAAGATGGGTTTAAGACCAAAAATATTTTCTACTAAATCAGATACGTAGCCGATATACTGTTTTTCTCGTGAGTCAAAACTTATCTTTATCCTATTTTGACCTTTGTTATTAGTTCTCTTCGATATAGAACCATCACCTAAAAGAATTCCAACAAATTCAGCAACCTTTGAGTTTAGGCGCATTATTAGATGTGTAAGTAGATTTTTAAAATACTGATGCACACTTTAAGAGTTATGAAAATCTGCGGTATTGATGAGGCGCGCAGAGGTCCTGTAATCGGGCCAATGGTAATCTCCGGAATTCTTATTGCTGAAGAAAAAGTTCCCGAATTGAAAAAAATCGGCGTAAAGGATTCAAAATTACTTTCGCCAAAGCAACGCGAGAAATTATTTGACCAAATCCTGCAAATAGTTGATGATTCCAAAATAATAATAATTCCAGCTCAGGAAATCGATTCCCGCGCTGCCGTTGGATTGAATATCAATCAATTGGAAGCTGTGAAATGTGCTGAAATAATAAAAACACTGAAACCAGATTTAGTCTATGTAGATTCTCCTACTTCACCAAGAGCCTCAAAGTTTGCTGAACTAATTTCTGCTAATTTACCAAAAGACCTGCATGTTGATATACTTGCTGAGCATAAAGCAGACTTTAATCATCTCGAGTGCGGTGCGGCATCAATCTTATCAAAAGTCACGGGAGACAGGGAAGTCGAAAAAATCAGAAAGGCAATCGGCTTAGATTTTGGTTCAGGCTATCCTGCTGATCCGATCACAATTAGATTCGTTAAAGAGCACTGGGAAAACGCTCTTTCTAAATACATAAGACACAGCTGGGGCACAATCAAAGACCTGGAAAAGCAGAAAGGCCAAAAGACGCTGGAAGGCCTTGATTAATCAAAAACTATAAAAGACAGTTCTGGAACGTAAGACCATGGCTTTAGATATTCACAAAAGAATCTATTCATCAGAAGTCCAGAATGCTAAAGAAGGTTCTGCAGCAATTGTAGCAGGCTGGGCATCTGAAGTCAAATCTCTGGGAAAGATTGCATTCATCAAGTTACGTGATAGAGAAGGTATTTTGCAACTAGTTTCTAATGATGCAAAATTGATTGATAAGATTGCAAAAATTTCAAATGAATCCGTAATTATTGCGGAGGGCAAAGTAAAGCTATCAAAACTGAAAGCCGGCGGTAATGAGCTGGAACTGGAGAATTTTGAAATTCTTTCAGAATCTGAAAAGCTGCCAATTGATATGTCTGGCAAAATAGAAACGGATTTGTCAAAAAGACTAGATTGGAGAGTTCTCGACTTGAGAAATCCAAGAAATACTGCCATTTTCAAGATACAATCCAAATTAGTTGAAGGTGCCATAGAATGGCTTACAAAAAATAACTTCACTATAACATTCACGCCTTGTTTACTCGGAATTCCCTCAGAATCCGGTTCTGAAATGTTCACGGTACCTTATTTCAACAAGACAGCATATCTGAGGCAGGACCCTCAGCTACATCGACAACTGACGGTAATTTCAGGTATTGAAAAAGTTGCAGATATTGGAACGAGCTGGCGAGCAGAAATTTCTCATACGACAAGACACTTAACGGAACACAGAACTCTGGCTATCGAAACCAGCTTCATCAAAGACGAATTTGATGTGATGAAAATCGAAGAGCAACTTGTTTCGGCAATGATAGAGAAAGTATTGTTTGATTGCTCCGCGGAGTTAAAATTCTTCCCGAATGCAGATTTGCAGGCTCCAAAAACACCTTTCCCAGTCTTGGAATTCCCAGAAGTCTACAAGATTTTGGAAAAAGCGGGCCATAAGTCACACAAAATAGATCCTGAAGCTGAAAAGATACTTGCGGATTACGTAATGGAGAAATACAAGAGCAACTTTTTCTTCCTTAACCGCTTTCCTTTCGAAGAAAAGCCATTCTATGTTATGAGAAATGACAAAGACCCTAAATATGCTCGCAGCACTGATATGATTTACCGAGGAGTCGAGTTATCATCGGGCGGGCAAAGAGAGCACCGCTATGATAATTTAATGAAAAACGTTAAAGAAAAGAAAATGAACCCCAAATCGGTTTCATGGTTTACTGATTTCTTCCGCTTCGGCTCTGCGCCTCATGGGGGTTTTTGTATAGGCATAGAACGAATAACTATGCAATTACTTAATTTAGAGAATATACGCGAAGCAGTGCTCTTCCCCAGAGACCCCGATAGATTAATACCTTAAATTTTACTGTGTCTCCAAACCGTCCCCATACTTAATCCAAGTTTCTTAGAAATTTCTCGATAGGTTTCGCCTTCTTTTCTTAATCTATTTATTTCGGGTTCAAGAATCCTAACGTCTTCTTCTAGATATTTCCATAAAACATAACTATCTAGCACTTTAGACAATGCTAAACTTTTTCTACGGATAATAAACCCTATGTGGTTTGTATAAATTTCTATAGACTTTCTATCCTGTATTATGAGTACGTACGCGTGGTTTTTTCTGTGTTGAATTTTTGTACGTATCCCAAATTTCTGTAAAAGTGCCACCATCTCTCCCAAACCGCGCAAATTAATAGATGTTGCACCAATTCGCCTTACGTCTACGTGCCCCTCTGAATCAAAAAACCCTTTTATGAACGCGGCTTTTGTTTTTAAATTTGCAATTTTTATTTTGCCTGGTACGTGCCACGTTCTTGTTTTGTGATCGGGGAGAAAATGCTTGATATCTTCACACACGGCCTTAGAACAAATTCTAGATTCAAATATGGCTTGCCATGGTTGTTTTCTTTTACGAAGATATTTGCTTGCTTTAAGCCCATAAGCTTTGTAAACGCATCTTCTAAACTCATCTATAAAATCTTCATCAACTGTTTGTAAACCAAATTGATATGTTTGGTGCGGTGGACACTTGTTACACCAAATCCACCCATCCCCACAAAGTATGCCTAATAGATATGCTTTCTCAATTGTTAAACCCTTATTTGGTATGTTATGTTGACGAACAATTAATCTCCCTTTTTCTAAAGCTAACTTTACAGAGTCACTCTGGGAGCGCATCTTAACGCTTGCGTCCTTTAAAATTTGCCAAATTGTTTTAGAGTCTGAACCAAATTTTTTAGCCAACGAGACTGTAGAGTCGCCTGCTAAATAAAGTTCTTTAATTTCTTTCTCTCGCATTTAATTAGCACTTTTTCCAAATACATAAACTTTACCCATGGCGGGCTAGGTATGGGTTTAGACAGATTAACACAGTTCATACTTAACTTGTCAAATATCAGGGAAGCAGTTCTGTTCCCGAGAGATACTGAAAGATTAACGCCTTGATCCGACCACAAAGCTTAAATACAAGATTTGTCTTATTTTCAAGATATGACTAAAACTATAGACATAGGAACAGTAAGTGCGCGAGGGCAGGTAGCTATACCCACAGACATCAGGGATAAGATGGGCTTGAGAGAAGGCGAAAAAATCCTTTTTGTGCTTGAAGATGACACTTTGCTCGTGAAAAAAGTCAGCGAATTGTCTTGGAAAGAAATCACAAAACCCTTGCAAGAAGCCAAGAAAAAAATTGCTGAAGAAGGCGTTGTGGATCTAGTGCATAAAACCAGAAAGATGAAATGAGAATCGTTCTGGATACCAACGTCCTTATATCCGGCACTTTTTGGAGCGGCGCATCATACAAAATAATGCAACTAATAGATAAAGGTAAATTTGAACTTATTTTGTCGAAGGAAATTTTGACTGAATACGACAAAATAGTGCACAGCAATGAAATTCTAGAGAAAATTGAAACGCTTCAACAATTAGCGATTGCTGCTGCCGTACGCAAGATTTTACTCAAGGCCAAATTAGTGGCACCTAAAGTAAAACTAGACGTTTTGAAAACCGACCCCGATGACAACAAAATTCTTGAAGCCGCAATAGAGGGCCAAGCAAGCTTTATTATCAGTAACGACAAGCACCTGACAGATTTGCGCATGTATGGTAGCATTAAAATTGTAACGCCTGAAGAATTTCTTGATAACTATTTACAAACCTAAACTCTTCTTTATCTTTTCAATTACTGGGCTCCATATCTTCAAAGAAAAGGAGCTGTACTTCCCTCGAGACACTGAACGATTAACGCCTTAACCTTGATTCTTCCTTTATTTTATTGAAAACTTCACTAATAATGAGATTTTCCCAGCCTTGGCTTTGCAAGTGTTCGCGTATTTTCTTTTCACTTAAACCCTTACCTAAGTGCTCTCTCACATACCTTTCAATGCGAATGAATTCTGGCTTGTCTTTCTCGACATGTGAGCCAAGGTGTTTCTCCAAATTCTCAATGCTTTGAAGAATTCGCCTTATGTAATAAGCCAAAAATACCAATGTTATCAGAATGACTACTGTTGAAACCAGCAAAATCTCAATTACCGGCACATCAAACCCGAACACGAACACCATTTTCTTTCTTCCTGAATCTTATCAAATAATAGGCTATTGCAATACCTGCAATAACTACCACTGCTACTATGACTAACCAGGCTGTGCTTATTGCAAATGCCTTGCGTACGGGCACCCTTTCGCTCAAATCTAAGGTTCTGAGGCTCTGGTCTGCAAAGTTGCCCTTGCTGTAAAGTACGCCGTGCACGCTATATATTCCTTCGCCAAGATTTTCTGGTAGTGAATATGTCTTATTGTAGATGAAGGCCTGGCCTGGCGCCACGTCTCCGAATTCAAACAAATCCAGAATCTTTGTCTCTGGTTTATCACATACGTTTATGTTATATTCAACGCTTGGTTTTTCCAATGTTGCAGCACTCTGTTTATTATTTATTATCGTTATTACGTTAATCTCAGATTTGTTTTTGAAATCTGGCTCTAAACTTGGTTCTAAGATAACTTCAAAGTCAGGCACCCTCAGAGGCACACTAAACTCTCCTGCTGCTATTGTCATGCCGTTTGCCTTCGCAGTTACTTTGAAAGTTCCTGTTGTGTCCTCTAAAATCAGAGGAGGTATTATCCTCCAAGTGACTTCTGCGCTCTCGCCAGCATCTAAGCTGCTAAGAGTTCTTGTTCCTTCTGCTTGCCAGCCTGCTGGAACAGTTAATTCAAAAGTCAAATCTTTCAAATCCGCTGTTCCCGTATTTTTAATTTCGGCTATGTAATCAGATAACTCGTAGGGCTTTACATAACTAACATATTTTGGACAACCACACGTCTGACTTTCTGAGTCACTAAACTCGCACGTCTTTGGCTCTGCGCTAATATCTATTTTAGTTATTTCTTTAACGGACATAAATAATATGAAGCTTTTTTCAAATTTACAATCGCTTGATGATGTTATTACAAAATTAGAACCGTAGTAATTCGCTGCCCCATTAGGCACATATATCTTAACAGTATATGTGACTGTTTGTTCAGGACCTATTGAATTTATGTTCGGGGAGTCTATGCTGTATTCATAAGGCATATTTTCAAGTTTTGCTACTGGATTTGCTACTGTTGTCCCGCTATTTGTGAATGTAACATCAAAGACTGCTGTTTCTCCTGGTACGCCTTCAACAACGGCGGGTGCTACAAAACTTCCCAGGCATATCAGAGACGTGCACGCTCCTCCGCCGCCGCTTGGGCAAACAGGGCAAGTTGGACAGGCGTACGTAAAGAAGTCATCCTGCGCCCATGATGAGCAATTATTTGGTGCTCCAGTATTATCGCAAGTTCTGACGCGCCAGAAATAATGCGTGAAACTTGTCAAACTGACTGTAGAAGATTGCGGAGCTCCATCTGTTGTTGGTGTTGAGCCAGAATCAACAATGCTTGAGAAATCTGATGTGTCTGACAATTGCCAGTAATCTGTTACTGCATCATCAGGTAAAGTATCATTATCTGTGCCTGACGTCCAGTTTAAATCTGTGGAAGTTGCATTAGTAAAATTCAAGTCAACGAGTATTGGCTCGCTTGGTGGCGTATTTACAATTGAAAAAAAGTCTGCTGCTTCTTCTGAACACACAACAGGATTGCATGTTCTTACATGCCAAGTATACGTTCCGAAAGTGAGATTCCCTGTTATGGGCGATGTTTCAGTGCTCCATGAACCATCCACTCTGAATTGATCATAAGTTATTGGAGGCGTCGAGCCATCTACGCCAGACGTCCATGCAAATTCAACATCTGTTCCATTATGCCTGTCTGCAACAGGAACTAAACTTGGTGGTAGCGGCCGCATCACTATGTTTAGCCAGCAAACATTGCCTAATTGAAAAGTAGAATTTACTCCGTCGTAAATGCCCTGTACTGCCCTGGCAGAAACAGTTCTGCTGTTAATATCCATGCCTGGAATCGCATAATATCCGGTTATTTCGGTTATGTCCGACCAGGAATTGCAGGTTGTTGCTGTTGTTGTCACAGAAACAGTAGCGCTGGGAACAACAGACCAGTTTGCCCAGTAAACATAACCGTTGACAACAGTTGGTTGGTTACAGCCTGGTGGTCCTGGCGCCACTGCTCCAGCGCCTATTATCGAGCAAAATCCAACTAGCAAAATCAGAACTATCAGCAATTTTTTTGATATCGTGGCCATTTTAGCTTGTTACAAAAGTCCTGTTGTATGATAACAGGGCCGAAGTATCGTTAACATAAATAAACTGGCCCTCGCCTTTAAATATTTGGTTAAACGGCTTGTAAATTGCGTAAATACTCCACAGCGAATATGACTGCGTTGTTGCATTCCATTTCATCATATACTCGTATTGTCCATCTATTGTGAACAGATATCTGCTTACATTTCCTGTCAGCTCGTAAGGATATCCTGGCGCGTTCCACTGGTTGATTAGAGGCAAAGCAAGGTCTCCTCTCAGTTTGCCGTTAATATCCCACTCTGCAGAATCGGTCATATAGATGAAATAGCTTTCATTATTGTTGAAATTTATGAATGGTTTATAGATGGCGTAGATTGAATATACTTCATATGCCTGTAGGGTATCATTCCAGCGCAGAATGTATTGATATTTGCCTGAAAAATCAGAAGTCATACTTGTAACGGCCGAATTGTAAGGGTCAGCACATATAGAAATAAAATTCCAATTAGGTACTAAATCAAAAGAACATGCTGCTGGTGATAAAACTTTAATTGATGATGTTGCGCCCGTATTAGTTGTGTATCCTGTAATTTTTGGACTAAAACTAATAAAATTTAGTATTACTATTATAAGAATAGCAACAATCAATATTCGCTTCATCTTCCATACCTGTAGGCATTTCTTGGCTGCTGCGGCGGATAATAATTTGGTGGGTATCGCGGCGGCTGTGGTTGATACGCAAACAATTGCGGTTGTTGCGGCTGCCCCGGCTCTTTCAAATAAACAACAAGCAAAACTATAACTATTGCAAAAAGACCTACGATAAACCATTGCGTGGTGTTCAACTGACTAAATTTGAATGCTAGCGGGGAAAGGAAGCTTGCAAAGCTACCTGTAAATTTTTCAAAAAGACTTTTTTCTGGTGTTTTCTGCGGAGGAAGTATCGTGAAGCCTCTGGGACTTTGAGTTATGTTTGTCTGGTTTTGAGTTCCTGTGGTTTGAGTTTGAACTGTTTGATTCTGTGGCTGCTCTAAAACGGCAGCACCCGTAATCTTGTTTACATTTACAACTGCCGAAGAAACGCTTTGGACTGAATAGCCTGTGCCTGTCTCTTCTACAGGAACTTCCGCAACATTAATGTAAATTTCGTAAGCACCCTTAGCATAATCTTCAGGTACATCAACTGTTGCTTCGACTGGCTTTGTTTCTCCTGCCCCTAAAAGAAAATTTATGCTATCAAATGTAACATAGCTTGCTAGGTCGCCATCCGCAGAAATCTGCACTCTTGTCTGGGCATCACCTAAATTAATTGCGTATAATGTTACTGTCTGCGGTTCTGAGCTACTATCAAAATTCAAGTCAACTTGAGCTGGCCCTATGCCAACTGCGGCAAGTGCGCTGCCTACGAGAGTCAGAAGTAGCAGCAAAAGTGGCCATTTTTGCATACAAAGTTTAATGCGGTGCTATTTAAAAAAGCTTACTTTTAGCGCGCTTTCGTTCGTGCAGATAGAGCAGAATTGCTATCAATACCACGAGCGCAAAAATTATGGCTGTCGTCGTATCAAACTTAAATGATGCCTCTGGATTTAAACTTTTTTCCACTATTTCAACTGGGAAATCTGCACTTGAGGTTTTACTTTCATAAAAGACTTCAACACCCATAGTATAGTTACCTATTGACTGGTTTCCGATATCAAGCAACGCATTTAAGGAAGTTGTGGCCCCGGGATCTATGCTAGCCATGGTGGGAGTTGTGACCTGCGCAATTTCGGTGCCGTTTAAGTTTTTGAGATGAAAAACGCCATAGATGCTGTTTATAGGTTCATTCCATACGCTTTGTATTGAAACGAATAACTTGGCAGTCTCCATTTGGTAAAATTTTTGCGGCGACAGACCTAAGATTTTAATGAGAAAATCTCCTACTCTAAAATCCGCTGTTGCGGTTTTTGAAAACTCATCATAAAGAACAACTGCATTAGCAGTATAAACGCCTACATTTGCCCCTGTTGTATCCCACTCCGACTGCAGCATGACATTCGCGCCCGGCGCTAAAGCCTGTGAAGATGTGAGTGGAACTGTAGCAACTGTGTTTCCGTCTTTATCGATTTCAACATACCCTGTGATATTGCCAATTTCTTTGCTGCCAATATTACTGACCTGTGCGGCAAACAGCACGGGTTGGTCCAGATTGGCATCTTTCGCGCCGAACGTAAGTCCTATGCATCTGTCAGGGCAGGGCACATAAACTGTTATTGGTACGTGGACTGCCGCCGTTGCAACAATCATTGACGGCTCTCCAAAGCCCCTTAGCGGCGGATTTTGCTTTATCGCAACAAATGCGGTGTGCACGCCTGGCGCGTCTATTTGGGGTACTGTAAATCTGAAAAGGACTTGTGCTCGCCCATCTGCTCCCAAGGTTACTGCTTTAGTTAAAATCTCGACATAATTTCCTAGCTCGCCCCCAGCTTCTATGAGCAGGCTGTCATTGGGGTTGCCATCTACAAAGACTTGGAAATCATAAGTCTGCCCCGGAACATATTCTGCGCCAACACTTCCGGGTGTTACTGCGAGTTGTGGTATGGCAATTACATTGTGTGCATTGAACAGGATAGCTAATAAGACTAGAACCAAAATTACTAGTGGCCTTTTCATCTGCAATCACCGCTATTATTTATTTAAATATTTTACCTGTAAAAATAAACCTTTAATGTGCCCGTGTAGTTTCCCGGCTGCGCGTTTTGCGGAACTACGGCTTTGAGCTGGACTTCTTTGCTTTCGCCGCTAGCCAATTTGAAATTGCTTTCTCCAATTTCAACCCACTTTGCAATTTCACCTTCTGCTGTGATAACAACTTGTGCATCAGCACCGCTATTTGTCAGATCCAGACCCTTTTTTGAATAACTTCCAGGTGGAACCCAGCCGAACTTAATCTGGTCCGTTCCCGTGTCAAAACCAACTTCTTCAGAGTTTGCAGCTACATGCAAAACCATTCCAATTTCACTAATAGAACTCGGCTTTCCAAAAGGCTGTGCCCTGCCGGAGAGAATAAGCAATGCTGAAAGTGCTACAACAACCGCAATTATAATGCCTGCTGGAAGCAAATTTTTCTTAAGTTTATTTGCCATACGCCTATCTTTAATAGGTTATTAATAAATTTTCAGTAAAAAAGCTTATAAACTTACAATATTGAAAATAATACCATGCTATCTGCTATAATCGGCCGCGAACAGGAGCTTAAACTGCTTCAAGAAGTACTAGATAAGGGCGGGTCAACTGTCCTTGTTTCAGGCGAAGCAGGTATAGGCAAGACTGCTTTCGTAGAATCAATAATTCCTTATGCTATTGAAAACAACTACCAAGTTCTGATAGGAAAATGCCTTCCAGAAGCCACTGAGCCATTCCAACCTTTTGTCAAAATCCTGAAAGCTGCCAATTTAGAGCATCTTTTATCGGCGGAAAACCCAAAGATTGAAAGCATATTTTATAGTTATAGAGACGGCAGGCTTATAGAAACTGTTCAATCCGAAAATAGTGTTCACGCTGACCCTGAACTTGTCATGGGTATGTTCAGCGCCGTAAAAGATTTTGGCCAGACATCTTTTGACAAGGGTGAATTAAACCAGCTGAAATTCAAAGGGCTAGACTTAGTTGTAATGCAGGGCAAGTACAGCTATGTCGTTGCTGCGGTTACTGGCGGCATTTCTGAAAGCCTGCAAGAAGACTTGCGAAAGATAGTTGCTGATTTTGAATTGCAAAACCCAAACCTTGCGCAATGGGATGGCGTCAAGGAAAGCTTAGGCAATCTAACAGCACTCAAACAACTGACAGAGAAATACAAAGGCGAACTTGATACCTCTTTATTAAAAAATGAGCAGGACAAAATTCTTGATAGAATTACTGAAGGCCTGAAAGCCCAGGAAAAAAAGACCTTGCTTATTTTAGATGATTTACAGTATGCTGATCCTTCAACACTAAAATTAGTGAATTACCTGGCTAGAAACGCCAAGAACACTAACGTCACTATTCTGGGAACATTTGCACCTCAAGAAAACGCAGGCCTTGGTGATATTCTTGCAAAAATGTCCCGCGAGAACTTATACCAAAAATTAGATTTACAAAGGCTTGCACCAGAACACATACAAGCCATACTAGCTTCTAAATATAATATAAAACCCGAATTCGTTGAAGAATTTGCAAAACAACTGCATGCAAAAACGGAAGGCAATCCTTTCTATATTTATGAAACCTTGCTCTTGCTTGAACAGCAAGGTGCAATCAAGCCGGGCCAGGACTGGTGGGCTAAGTTAAATTTGGAGAATATTGCACTTCCAAAAACCATCCAGGAAATAATCAAACAAAGGCTTTCAACTCTTGATTCTGCCACGTATAAGACTCTAAAATTTGCTGCTGTTCTTGGACAGGAATTCAATCCGAAAGTCCTGCGCAAGGCACTGAAAATCGAAGATGAACTATTAGGCGAACAGCTTGAACAATTACTGGAAAAAAATATTTTGAAAAAGAAAAATGGCGGCTATGCTTTTGACCAGGCCAGCATCAAAGATGTTGTCTATTCAGGATTAGAGCCGGCAAGCAAACGTGCATTCCATCTCTCGATTGCAAGAACAATTGAAAATCTTTATCAGCAAAACATCTCTGAGCATATCACCGACTTGGCCTGGCATTATGCCAAAGTGGCTGAAAACCTGGAAGACCCTCTTGACCTTGAGGAAGATGCTCCAATTCTGCAGAAGGCTGTTGACCAGAACATAAAAGCTGGCGGACAGGTAAAACAAAAGTATGCACATGAAGAAGCCGCGCACCATTTTGAAACCAGCCTTAAGTTTTTGGAGACTCTTGAATCAAAATTAACAGAAGAACAAAAGGCTGAAACTCAAAAACAAAAACTCTTTGTTCTTGATGAATTGCAGCAGTTATACTTCCTGGCCAGCAGGTGGGAAAATTCAGTAAAATACTCAGAACAGCTTATTACAACGGCGCAAAAGCTAAACAACAAGGAAAAAGAGCTTGACGGCCTGATTGCCCGCGGCTATTCAGAATCTTATTTATCTAAGCACGCAGAAGCAATAACCAGCCTGGACGCAGCTGTCAGGCTCGCCAGCGAAATTGGTGACAAGAAAAAAGAATCTCTGGCATATAACAGGCTTGGCGGCACTTATGTCCTTGGTGGTGAAATAGACAAAGGTCTTGAATTGCTGCAAAAATCCCTGCAGATTGCAGAGCAGTCAGCAGACAAAGAAGAGATTTGGCGCGCCCTAAATAGTATCGGCATTGCATACAGCCATTATCAAACTAGCGAAGGCGATGAAAAAGCTATCGAATACTATTACAAGGCCTCAGATGTTGCAGAGATATTAGCCAATCCTCGAAATACCGCGCGAACACTTCTTGGATTGGGTTCTGCGCTTGTTGACACTAAACCAAATGAAGGTCTTAAAGTTCTGGAAGCTGCTATTCCAATGCTTGAAAAAATATACGACAGGCAGGGAATTTGTACGGCGTATGGTAATTTAGGAATAGCTCACGCCTTGTCCAAAAATCATGAAAAAGCCGGAGAGTGCTTTGATTTGGCCTTGCAGTTAGCACAAAAGCTTGGCTGGGACTATGGCATTAGTTATACAAACAACGCACGTCAGAAATATCTTGGAAATCAACAAAAATAAAATTCTAAAAAAGAAAAAAGAAAACTGGATTTCTCCAGTTTAACACATTAATCCAGTTTGTGCTTGTGCGCTGAATCCTGGTGGTATGCCGTCTACGTGGACTGCCAGACCATACATGTCAGTATTTCCTACTAGTGGTGGACCCATTGGAGTCGTTACAGGCCAGTTTGCGATTGGCAATATGCCTGTTATGTCATTGCCGTTTCTTATCAGGATAAAGCTTGCTATGTAGTCGTTCGGGGTGTTTGTGTAAGGTGCTGCGTCAACCCAAACAAGTAACTCGCCGTTAAATGGCGAATATGCTGCACTTCTTATCGCATCACTGTTCGCTACAAGCGGTATTGTCATTGGAGTCTGCGCAATCTTTGTCAAAGCTGCATTTGCTGCTGCTACATTAACAAACGTGTCTGCACCACCGGTGTTTGCAAATACTGCACCTAATACTGCATTAGGATGCTGTGCGGCGTTAAATGGTGTAAACATATCAAATATCGCAGCCGGAGTGTTTGTAGCAGTACATGTTATCGAATACAGCGAACACAGATTACCTATAGGTGTTGTTGGTGCAGTGAAACCGGAGTTAAAGGCTCCACCGATTACATAAACATCGCCTACGCCTGTTGAACCGCCTTTTCCCTGAAGCAAATATGCTCCGCAATTTGCTAATGCAATTGCTGTTCCACCTATTGTTGAGCCACCGACGTTCGCGTCCCATTTAGCATTTGTCATTCCCGCTATTGATTTAGAACCAAAGCTCGAGTCGTAATATCTGTAGTTTCCAGCGTCCGCTGACCCTAAGCCTGTTCCAAGCGCCATAAATTTGTTGCCGGATAAGCTGTTATCAAATGCTAACGAGTAAGTAGTGCTTAATGTTGTTCCTGAGTCTACAAGTGCTGCTGCAGGAGTCTCTACAAAGGCACCATAGTTTCCGAATTGGTATGCCGTTTTGTTTGGTATTGCTGATGAGGGGGGATCAACTCTTGCCATGCTTATTTGTGGATCAACTGGCACATATTCGCCTCCACATTGCGCTTCAGTAGCTGAAATCTCTTTTGTCATTGTATATTGCTTTGGTTCTGTTTTCGGGTTTATTATGAACTTATCAAACAAGTAGACTTCATTCTGGTCTTCTGCCCAAGCCATCCCGGTACATAACGATGTTGGATAGTTTAGAGTCAGTGAAGCTTCGTTTTCTACAGAAACCATGCCATCTATACAAGAAGCTGCTGTATCGTCGCTACCTGGCGTTGACATTCCTTGTTCAAGGAATACTTCGAGGGCGTTGTTGCCGAATTCAGGACTACCACTCTGGTTTGTCCAGTCAGCATCGTCAAGCAGGTTTATGCTCAAGCTGATGTAGTTGTTACCCTTGTTCTTTATGTGTATGCTTTCAGGTAAGTTCAACGCAGTCGTGTTAACCCAACATTTATCCGTAAAGTCCTTTGTGTTTATTACTGTTACCGCCTGTCCGGTGGTGTTGTAATAACCAGTTCCTCCGGTATAACCCTCACAAGAAGTTGTATTCATGCCAATCCAGCAATCAATACAGATTTGCGGAATATAGCCTGCTCCAACATCTATGGAGGAATCCGGAACGGCTATTGCGGTGGTACAGTTAATCGCAATTTTTTCTGTGACGTTTGTCTTGTTCGTTGCTAGGGCTGGAGTCATTGTAAATGAAACTGCCAGTATGCCAATCACAGCAAGTACAGCAACAAAAGCCACTGTTCCAATTAAAAATTTGTTTTTCATTTTTCCTTTATTTTATCTTGATGGCAGCACTGTCAACACTGCATACCCTGAGCCTAAAGGTCCGTAGAACACCGGTGCTGTTTTTTCGCCAGAAGTCAATACTCTTATCGAAGCACGCGCTCCGCTTTCAGGCTGAATTGGTTGTGTAACTTTTATGCTCGCCTGCGCGTTTCCGCCTGCGGTTTGTGGTTGAAATCCGAGTTGTCCAAAAATCAATGCAATCACTACGAGTAGCACTATGAAGAGTGCCACTTTATTTAATTTTTCTGCCATTATTACCTCCTATTTCTGCCTTTGAGGCAGATTTAGATGAGAAACTTAGAGCTTAGGGCATATATAAATATTATTGTGCGCCTCACGGAGCTTGTGTGTAGCAATATTGCTCTGCGATGCGGCTTATCGGGGACCTTAAATGCGGATTCTCCACTAAAAGATGCTATTATAGAACTCTATGCGAAGGTTTGCTGTGTAGTTGCCAGGCTTGGCGTCTGCTGACACAGTGGCCGTTAATGTAAGCTCTTTTTTCTCTCCTGTTTTAATCACAAAGTTGTTCTCAGACACGCTTACCCATTTTGCGAAATCTCCCGAAGCAGTTAATTTGACTCTTGCGTTCTGTCCCGGATTTCCTAAATCAACAAATCTCATCGCAGAAGAACCTGGACCAATCCACCCGAAGTTTAATTTCGGCCCTGCGTCAAAGCCGACTTCATTCTGGTCTGTGACAACATGAATCTCCATCTGATATTCGGCTATGCTTCTTGGTTTCTCAAAAATAGTTTTTGCCACAAGCACTCCAAGCACAACTGCTATTAGCAAAATTCCGAAGAGAATATATTTTATTTTTCTAGTATTTTCTATTTTTCTTTCTTGCATACGCATATACGAGTGCAACAAGCGCGATTATTAATAAAACTATTGCTAAAAGATTCGTGTTCAGCGTGAATTTCTTTTCCGCCGAAGGCATCACTAGCTTATTCTCCACGGTTACAGGAAATTCTTTTTCACTTGTCTCGCCTCCATAGTACAAAGTGACTTTTGCAGTGTAATTGCCTACAGACAACCCACCAGCATTTAGGTATGCATCAAGTGTTTTATACTCCCAGGCACTAATGCTGGGCAACGTAGGTGTTTCTACGTTAGTTATGGTATTGCCGCCGGTATCTTTAATTTCTATCAATGCATATACGTTGTTTATTGTCTGTCCCCATTGACTTACTACGCTTACAAAAACAGGGGTAAATTCACCAATGTAAAATAGTGTCGGGGAAATGCTGTTAATGTCTATGAACAAATCTCCGACTTTGAATGTGTCTTGCAATTCTCTTGACTGCTCATCGAAATTTACTGTTGCGTTTGCAGCGTATAGGCCCAAGTCACCTTGCGCCTGCCATTCTGAATTCAGGCTTGCAGATGCGCCCGGAGCAATATCCTGCGTTGTTGTCAGCGGAATTGATGCTACAACATTACCTTGCATGTCATAGATTTCTACTTGCCCATCAGCAGCAAGAATGTCCTTACTGCCAGTGTTAACTATGTTGACAGTGAAAAATGCTGTCTGCCCCAGGTCTGCATCGCTTGCACCAAAACTTAAATCTGCACATTTATCAGGGCAGGGTACAAAAACTTCGATTGGTGCGCGGACCGCAGCATATGCGCGGACATTTCCTGGCACACCAAAAAGTCTCTCTGCTGGTTTTTCTGATATAACAACGTCTGCAGAGTGCTTTCCGGGAGCAGCTATATCTGGCACTGTGAATTTTACTTTTATAACTGCTGCTCCATTAGGATTCATTGTAACAGAATCTGATGGAAGCTCAAGAAATGCTGCGAGCTCTCCTCCCGCGCTTAAAGTAAACTCTTGCCCTGGATCTCCCTGTATAAGAAAAGTCACTTCAAAGCTTGTTCCGGGTTCGTAAGCAACGCTCTGCGCGCCTGGCGTAATCGCTACTGTTGCCATAACTACCGGGGGTAAAGCTACCGCAACAAAAAGCAAAAGCAGGAGCAAGCAGACTTTTTTCATTATATTTTAAACCGCATAGTTTATTTTAAATCTTGTCTTTTCGAAAATTGAAAATTAAAAGATAAAAATAAAAGAAACGGGTTTAGTACGCATTCGGGAAAACTAATGTTGGCACTGTGCCCATCTGTCTTGTTCCAACGCCGCCAGTAACCGCATTCTGCGTTATTTGTAAATCATAGAATGAGTTCGGAACACCAACTGAATTTATCAGGTTACCTTGTCTTCCCAAGGGCCATTGAAGTACTACCCCTCCCAAAAACGCAGGCCCTGTCGCATCATTTAGATACATAACATTATACTCTGTGTCAACTGCTATGTCTCTGATATTTTCCCACGGTAAACCCGTAGAGAATTTAGTAATCCACAGTCGTGTGCTTCCATCGTCCTTTATTACCGCCACCTTCATAGTTCCTGAAGTTACATTATACAGAAGCGCATAATATGCGGCACTTGATGTTGGGTCAAAGTTCCCTATGTTGGTGTAACCGCCTATCCACGAAATCGGATTATCAGCCCCCGCCATAGTGGCTAAATTATCTGTGGCTGCATAATTATAACCTGTTGCATTTAATGTGCATTTATATAGCGTACCAACGGCGCTTGGCTGTGTCAAAACTATATACAGTACTGAGCCATCTCCACTTATTGCAATTTGCGCGTTTGTAAAGTTGGCATTTGGTCCGGGCAGTCCAGATACTGTTTTCGTGCTTGTTGCTGTCGCTGAGACTGTGAAAACAGATGACAGTCCTGCCGCTGTGTTAAAGTTATTGTATATGCCTATTGCCGCCGTTCCTGCAGGCAAGTTTGCGTTTGGTGCATTTGCTAAGAAGTCTATGGATGAAACTGGCGATGGCGTAGTAACAGTAGGTGTTGTTATCAGCATCGATGGTGATGCTTCCGAACCGTATATCGAGCTCATCACATCTAATTGATTATTGGTTCCTGTTCCTGCCAGCATGCTTGTTATATTGCCGTATCCAGGCGATAATGTTGGGTCAGAACCGCCACAAGCGCCTACTTGTGTTGCGGAAATTGTTTCTGTAAAGTTATATCCGCCAGGTGCTGTCTTTGGCTGTATAAACCATTTCTTGAAAATAAGCAGGTCATTTCGGGTTGTTTCCCATGCCAGTGCGCCGCACACGGTTACTGATACGCCCTTTTGTAGTACGGTTTCATTGAATGCCGTGACATTTAAACACGAAGCATTTCCATCATTACTAATTGAACCGCCATAGGTGTTGCCATTTCTTACTTGCACATATAATGTATTATTGATATTGCTAAATTGCGATCCGCCTGTTTGGCCAATAAATCCCGCATCCTCGGTCAAATTCAAATCTATCTTTAGCCAGTTGTTGCCTTTGTTCAGCAGTTTTATGTAATCAAATGTGCTTTGTCCGCTCCAACAGCCGTTTGTCTCGTTCTTTGAACTTACAACTGCCGCTGATTGGTTCGTGTAAAGGTCTATGCAGCTCTGCAACAAAGAACCGGCGCCGCCATTTATGTTTGAATCGTTGAGCAGTATTGCAGTTGTGCAAGTGATGTTAATAAATTCTGTTGCATTTGTTATATTTGTCGCTGCAACTGGCGTCATTGTAAACGAAAATGCCAGAATGCCAATCACTGCAAGTATCGCAACAAAAGTGCCTATTCCAATTAAAATTTTGTTTTTCATTTTACGTTGATGGCTGCACTATCAAAGCCGCAGAACCTATCCCCGCAGGAAAAAACTGTCCTGTTACGTATTGTGCTGCAGTGCTTGGCTGCGCGCCGGTCACTGGCGCACCAATGACAATGCTTGAATGTAAATTATTGTCAGATACTGTCTGTGGCTTGTTTAATCCGATTAATGCAATCAACGCAATCGCTATAAACAGCGCTACAAATAGCTCAATCTTGACTATATTCTCTGCCATCTTACCCCCTTTGAGTTTTATTAGTAGAAATTACACTAAAGGACATATATATATTTTATTATAGTCATGATGCTATGCAGCGGATTGAATAATTGCCCTGATATGAACCTGTTGGCTGGCCCGTATCTGGAATATCGATCCAATATCTCAGCCAGACTGACGAGCCTGCTGTCAGATTTGTTGCTACCAGATTTGAAGTGTCGTATGCTTCCGTCAGATTAAATCCTGGCAAACTTATGTCTGTGTTTGATGTCTTTGATGAATTCCAGCTTGTGTACGATGCTGGAATTATGTAGCCAGTGCAGCTTCCTGCTATGCAACTCATATTCGTGCCTTTGCTCTGAACAGTTACATTAACATTAGAGCTTGAAGTGATATTGTACAAAGTCGAGCTTCCGGACCCCGCATAGTTAAGAGTTGCATTGTTGTCAAAAGTTGCTGGAGGTACATTTCCAAAGAGTATCGAGCTTTGTGAAAAGTCGCAGGACACGAAACTGATTATCGTGAAATTCTCTACATTGCTCCAAGGACCGTAATTGCCTGCGGTGTCAAGAGCACGTGCACGCCACCAGTAGGTGTGGTCTACCGCAAGCTGTGTTCCATTTGTATAAGACATGTTTCCGCTGCCTTGCGTAACTGGCGGCGTCGGGTTGAAACCGGTAGTGCTTGCAGATGAATTTCCGAAGTAAAGTAACTGCGTCAGGTTTGTATTGTTATAGAGTTCAACAATAAAGTGCAAAGTATCGTTGTCCGGGTCTGCAGGTATTGTGAAATTCAAAGTTGGTGTTGTGCTCGTGATTGTTGTGCTGTTTATAGGATATAACAATACCGGCGCATCGGGCGCAACGCTTCCAAGAGGCACGAATATACTGAAGCTTGTAATATTTGCCGTAACAATATTTCTGGCTGTGTCAACAGATGTGCCAGGCACTTTAGACCAGCTGCCATTATAACGCCACATCTCAAGCAGGCTCTCATTTACCACTCCCAAATCTGAATCGGCATAACTGATATTCAGCAAAGCATTCGCACCTGATGAGGTATTTGTCATATTACTATATTTAGTTATATTCTTGTGACCGCTCGGGTCAGCAGGCTTGCTTAGTACATTAAACACTTGCACTGAATTTGCGGTTAATACTTGAGTTGTGTTTGCAATATCATTTAATGTCAAATTAAACCAGGTTCCGCTATCTATGCGTAGGCTGCCATTCAGCTGTGTCTTTGCTGTCGTAATGACAGTGCTTCCTGTTGTCACATCAACCATCGTATTTGGATTAATTACAAACTTTGTTGCGTTTGCACTTTGATTGATATACAACGTTCCCAAAGTTACAGGAGTAACCACAGATGACATCAGAGTTACATTATCGGAGGCACCAAATTTCTTGTAGAGCGTGCTGTAATACAGATTAGGTGTCAATCCTGCAAACACAACTTCGTAATTATTTACAATGCCATTGTGATTTTTCAGTATGAAGGTTGCATTGCTTGTTGTTATGCCGTAAGGTGGCGATACTTTTGATTCATTGAAAGTTGAGTTTTCAAACGTCACTATGTCTTGGTCTAAATAACCGCCAGACTGCACAGTGTATGGTGGAGTATTGTCGATTGTGACATTGACTCCAAGCCAGTCACAGCCAGCTCCGCATCTGCCCAAAAACACCCCGACGGCTCCGCCGTTCTTTACTGTGACATTTTCAAATTTCTTTACATAGTAATTAGGAGCGTTTCCATAGAACAGAAATCCGTAGCCAGTATAGTTCTGCAGTAAGGTGTTTGTCAGGTTTACATAACCGCCATTGTACACTTCACCAATTCCAAAGCTGTCAAAGTTCTCTATGACGGCATTATCTATGTAGAGATTCATTGATCTTGCGCCAGTCCATTTGTTTGTCGGATTCCCAGATGCAGATTTTATGTAGACTTTATTTGCGGACGTGCCTGATAAGGTCATTGTACCTCTAGCACCGGATGCCAGACCTGCTCCCACCGAATCTGGGAATGTCAGGTTCTTGCCAGCAACTATGTTATAATTTGTATTTGTTGTGACGTTTAGCTGCAAAGGATTGACATTCTCGTCCTGAGTAAATGCAGAATTGAAAGCAGTTGAGTAAGCGTCTGCATTTGCTATTGTAACATTTGTTGTATTTGTCCAGTCAGAGCCCTTGTATCCGGAGCTAGGCACAGAGCTGTTTACAATTCCGAAAATTCTCCAGTTGTTGACAATGCCGTTGTGATTCTTTGATACAAACCAGCCAGTTGGTCCAATAAATCCAAGAGTTGAGTATGTGCAGTTATTTGCCTGCAATGAGTAACTATTCTGTATCGTTATGGTTTGTGCATTTGCACCAGCCCCATAGCCATACAAACTGCAATTCGTTATTGTTGGCGTTGTTGTGCTTACAACTGCAATCGCACCAGCATTTGTGTTATTTATTACCACGTTATCAAATCTCGTGGTTGTTACGCTATCTCCGCCGCCCCATTGTCCGAAGTAGAACCCTTCATTCGCCGAATTTGCATTGATTGTTGTATACGCAATGTTTATTGTTCCACCATTGCGCATCTGCATGTAATTCTGGCCAGTCCAGATAACTCTTGAAGTTGAATTTCCAATTGAATTTAGCGTGCCGTAAATGAGAGTTGCTTTTGTTGAATTTCCAGTAATCACCTCTCCCGGCGAAGTTGTGTTCAAGACATCGCTAGCAGATACGGTGAAAGCATTTATTGTCATATTATCATCAAATACTACTGTTGTCCCCGTCCCACTTGTTGTCAAATCCGTTCTTACATTTCCCCACTTGAAATGATGCACAACACCTCCATACCAATAAGGATTTGTGTCTAAGTAGAATGGATAACTCGCATTTGCTCCATAAACATATAATGATCCTACATTATCCGTCAGCAGATTACTTCCTCCTATTTCTCCTGACATTGATGCATTTCCTAGTGTCAAATATGAACTCGGTGTTCCACTTCCATAAGCTAACAATGAAGCTGCAGTAGAAGTTATATTGTGAAGTACCGTACAATTATATCCCGCATATAATAATGCAGGTGTCCCCGTCCCGCCTAAGCTTACGTCATAGAACGTCGGTGACAGTGTGCTTCCTGAATAGACTAGATATTGTCCGCTATTATGATAAACAGTTCCGCCGTCATTGTAAAATGTTCCCCCTGCAAGCCACGTCATTGACGCTGAACCTGTTAGCATAAATGAGCCACTTGCATTTGGAGCATTAAACGTGCCTCCGCTCCTTAAAATTGAACTTGATGTTGTTATTCCTAGAATATACCCTATATTACTGCCAAGTGTTCCGTATACGTCTATTTGCCCAGCTGTTACGTTCACTCCTGATGATATTGTCCAAATATCATTTGTTCCTACTCCTAATGAGCTCGAGAACGTTGAATTTCCCGTAACATATACATGTTCTCCTGTTCCTTGTGAATAAAACGACGATTGTATATTTGCAAAACTTAGGTATAAATTATTTGTAGATGCTCCGTAATTTACTGTTCCAGGCGCAGTCCAAACAAACGGATAGCTCGCACTTGCTCCTTGTAGTGTTAAATTATCTCCTGCATATCCAAATAAAACTCCCGTACTGCTTATGGTTATTCTACCTGCTTGTGACGCATTTCCAAATGTTATTACTTGGTTCTTTGCGGTTGGATACCCATAAGCTACATAATCTGTTCCTGTTTGCAGGGTTAGATTCCCTAATATTGTTAAATTTACTCCGTTTGTTAAGGCGCTTCCAGTCACACCCATAATTACATTGTTGAATATTGGGCTTATTGTACTCCCACTTCCTACTAGCCATGATGCCCCGTCTAAAGTTACAGTTCCGCCATCATTATTGAGTGTCCCGCTCCATGTTGCATAGCCATATCCCGTATTGTCTCCGTGGAACGTGAATGTTCCTGTCGCATTTGGAGCGTTTAGCGTTCCTCCTGAATTTACGATTAAATCATTGTTTATGTCTAAAGCGTATGCGGTATTTCCACCGAGAGTTCCGCCAGAGTTTACAGTTGTCATACCATTCAAAGTTATATTTGCGGTAGCTGGTGTTAAAGTTCCGGATATAGAAGTTGTTCCGTTGACCGTCATAGCTATTGTTGGGTCCTGCTCGAATGAGAGAGTCGTTGCTGATGCAATTGTAAGATTATTTATAACGTTTAATTGTGTGGACGTCTGTTCATACCCTACTCCACTGCCGTTGAATATGAGATTGTAGAAATTATTGTTTCTGCCCCTGAAATAATAAAACCATGAGGCTGACACCAACGTTCCATTAGAGTGTGTGTACGAGCCCGATGCAAAGTCAATGCTGGTCGACGAAGTGGTCTGATCATTTACCGTAGCCGTACCAGATGTAGCAATGAAAGAGCTTCCAGACACAGTATAAACACTACCGTAAGTATGCGTCCCGCTTCCGCCGTTAAATATGCCCCCATTATTTATTTGTAAAGCAAAGGTCGTACCAGAAACAAACCCGCTGCCCAAACTCATCGTTCCAGAACCCGCATTAAACGTTCCAGAAACAGTTGTTGCGCCAGTTACATTCGTAAGTCCGGTGGCTGCATTGTAAATTCCGCCTGAATTTATCGTAAGGCTTCCGAAAGTGTTGTTTGTATTTCCGCCGTTGATTGTGGCGCCCGAATTAACCGTGACTATGCCTGCAACAGTCAGCGAGTAGCCGCTTGCTACCGTAATATTACAGCCCGTGTCTGCTGTAAGATTTCCGCCCACATAAGTCGTGTTTGTCAGTGTCGTTATGTTTGCACAATAGAAATTATTCTGAACTGTGACATTGGCGCCTGGCAACATTGTTAAATTGCCCGTATTTGTTAGATTCAGATTTCCAAATACTGCATTTGTAGATTGCAGAATCAAGGTTCCAAATATCTTGAATACTGCCGTTGCAATCTGCTGGAATATTGAGTTTACGAATTTGACAATGATATTTGCATAAACAGTCCAGTCGCCTGCATTCGTGATTGTTGCATAAGATATTGTTGATGACGCATTCCAGGTTGCATTCAAATATGACATGTTTACATATGTGAAGTTAGTAATTGCACCTGATTCCACTGTGAGCTGCCAATTTCCAGAATCAGAATCTCTGCGAGTCATAGTTGCATAATTTCCAGACGTTCCAATTATCGAAATGTTTCCGCCACCTTGGATTCTCAAGCCAGATGAAGCGGTGCTGATCTTCATAGTGCTCACACCAGCAGAATAGTTTCCAGCTACGTATGCCGGACCGTTAATTTGGGTTAGCCCTGTTGTTGCAACATATAATCCGCCGCTACTTATATTCAAAGTGCCGAAATAGTAATTGCCATTTGCACTCCCATTCAAAACACCATTTGCATTACGTACTGTAACAGTGTCTGTAACGTTGACGAATCCGTTGGAATTTGGTAAGTACAATGTTCCGCCAGACAAACCATCTACGGTTACATTGCTAACCTTCAGAATCCAATTCGCATTTGGCGTGCCCACAACTGAAGTGCCAACGCCTGAATTCCCATAACCTACGGCCAGCAAAGGAGCAATGATAGCACTTCCATTTGGAGTCAGCAATTGTTGCTTATTGCCACCACCATAGAACTGATCCACCATTACATAACCAGATAGCGCAGTTATTGTATAACTATTCAAATCAAATACGTTGCTGTTAGAATACTGTAAGAATACGCCTGATCCACTAAGCGTGACATTAGACAATAGTTTCAAAGTGTTATTGCCATTTACATAGAAATAGCTTGGAAGCTGCAGTGTTGTATTGAAGTATTGAACTGCATTACTCTGCCCATATGCCTGCCATACCCCTGCGTTTGGAGAACCTCCAGTTATGCTTACATTGCCGTAATAGTATAGCCAATATGGACTAAACGTCCCACTAGACAGGTAAATATTTGATGTTACAAAGTAAGCACCGATAGGATCATTTAAAGTTCCGCCAGTTTGCGTATAATTCATTGTGGAACTTCCAATATCTCCTGGTGAAGCGGCGCGTATGTTAAGCGTTCCATTCAGCATGAACATATTTGCGGCACTGAATTTGTAAGCAGTAATAGAGTAAGCACTGCTATCGTTGAATTCAACTCTATTGAAACTCGGTCCGCCATCAAGTATGGCGTTTGCACTTAAGCCTGTAAAGCGAACTATTCCGCCATTATTCAGGAAAGTACCACCAGTACTATTCCAACTTCCTTTGACTGCGGTTATAGCAGATGTTGCATTATACCATCCGCCAGAACTAACGGTCAGCGAACCCCATGTATCGCTGCTAGAGTTGCCAGTAACGTTACCGTATACTTTAACGCTTCCGGCAACACTTATATTGCTGGTTCCGAGCGTCAAACTGCCGGTACTCGCGACAGTCATGTTTCCTGCTTCTGTGAATGCTCCTGCGTAAGTGTCAGATATTGTAAGTGGAACAATCTGCAGTGCACTTGAATTTGCTGTGGCACCATCAGCGACCCCATCATTTGGCGTGACCTGGCACATCCAAGTATCCCGCTCGTTTGTTTCATCGGAATCAACTATAGAATTGTTCAGTTTGTTCAAGCCCATCTGATAATCTTTGCTAATCTGATGCGCAGATAATGCGCGATTGTAAATCTTGACTTCATCAACAGTGCCGTTTGTTTCAGAACTCCAAGATACATATAGTGTTGCTCCGCCATAACTAATGGTGCCAGATGCGGTCTGACATTCAGATAAATTACCATCTATGTAGGTACATTGCAATTTCGTGGTGTTATCGAAAGTACCAACAAGCTGATGCCATTGTCCGAAAGATATTGTCTTTGTTCCAAAGTACTGACTCGGCAAGCCGTTCAGGCCCCACTTGAATGTGCCGTCTGAATTAACTTCGGTTGTATAGCCCGTCCATTTTGTTACCATCACATGCCTTGTGCCGTCGCTGTTTAACTTAGCCCAGAATTCAACAGTTATTGATGCGGGTTCCAACACTGAATTGTGCGGGATTGCTATCGTATCTCCAGAACCATCGCCACGGAAGGTGTAAGCGCCACCAAGTTCTCCATTAGATGTCCACGTAGCGCCGCCGGACCACGTACCGTTGTTGTTATTTCCGGAATAATCTTTTACAGCGCCATTTGCATTCGTGGCGTTTGTGTCAAATGGCAGATACAGTACTGAATCTGGTGCGCTATTCCTATACCAATTGAAAATAGGCCATGGCGCACTGCCATCAGCATCTGTTATAGATGCATTGCAATATAAGTCATCAAGAGTGAAATTATTTTTCGCGGTTAAATTAAATTGTGTTACGTTCGGCGCATAATTTGCGTCCAGCGGAACGAATATACTGAATGTGCTTGCATTACCCCATACATAATTTTGATTTGTATCAACGCCCGTGGTTTCAACTTTGTACCAGCTTCCGTTGTTCTTCCACAATTCCAGCTGGCTTTCATTAGCCGCACCCAAATCCGAATGCAGATATGAAATGTTGATGAAGGCATTTGGTGAAGTGCCAGCAGTCGAGATATTTGAGTACTTGCCAATTGCGTTGTCTCCATAGTTTAATGTTGGCGCAGACAAGACATTTGCAACCTGCACATTCTTTCCGACAATCGTTTGTTTTGTATTGTAGCCATCTGCAAGAGTCAGGTTTGTCCAGGTACCGTTTACAACAAATATCGTTCCGGAATTATTCAGATATGTATTAGATATTGTGGTCAAAGAACCGCCAGTTAGGTTCAAGATCGAGCTAGCATTAATATTAATTGAATTTGCTGTGGCAACTTCATTTACAACTAAGTTTGTACTGAAAGCTCCGCTATATGCGTCTGCATTCAGCAAAGTTACGTTTGTTATGTTTGTCCAGTCAGTCCCTTTAAAGCCGTTATCAGGCTCTGATGAATTCACAACTCCCCAAATTCTCCAATCATTCAAAACAGAGTTGTGAGTCTTTGATACAATCCAGCCCCGGTACTGCATGCCAACAGTTGAAAATGTGCAGTTATCACATTCTAACATATTCTTGTAGCTGCCAACTTCACCATACAGCCAGATGTGTTTGCCAGAATAAGCTGCACCGCTCGGTCCGGTGATAGTGACATTTGTGAATTTGTACAAACCATTTGAATTGCTGAACGTAACACCATAACCCGCACTTGATTTTTCAAATATACAGTTGCTTACTGTCGGAGCCGCACCATTCGCCCATAATGGTGTTGAGCTTGCACTGCTTGAAGCATTTGTTCTGACATAATTTAATGTGCTTGCCTGCACAGATGGGAAGTAGAAATTTTGGAATCCTAAAATGTTTACATAATTTGTAGAATTCCCCAAGATATTTGCTGCACCGCTGAAGACAAAGTTTTTGCTACCATCTCCAGTTATTGTAATTCCCGGGGTAGTAATATTCAAAGTATCTCCGGAGCTTGTTGTCCAGCCATCAAGAGTCATGTTCCCGCCAAAGATGACTGTGGTGCCAGCGCCGCCGGTTGTGGCATCAATCTGATAATCCAGCCATTTCAATTTCCAAATACTATTGGTTCTGAAGCTCCAAGACCAGTCATTGCCAGTACACGCCGTTGGGTAATTAGCATTAGCGGCCTGAATTGTTACAGTGCCAGAATTGCCGATCTGCGCAATAACTCCGTTATTTGAAATGCTTGCGGCAGAAGCTGATGTTCCAAATGTATAGAATTTACTATCATATAACCAAACATAAATGCCTGGCAGACTATTGTTTAATGAAGATAGGAAAGTTGCATTTGTTGTAAAGTATCTACTTGAGCCAGTTCCGGAAACAACCACTTTGTAGAATGTAATTTCGTTGTTTCCTTGATAACCGCCTTCGCTGACATCAAAGTTTACAGTACCATTATCGTGATTAAATACGCCATTATCTGTTAAGTAATATGTAGTAAATGTACCAGTTCCGTTCGGTGCATTCAGAGTTCCGCCTGAATTTATTGTCAACATACCGTTGACATCAAGCCCATATGCTGAATTGCTGCCGATGACTGCACCAGAGTTAATTGTTGTTGTGCCCACAACGGATAAAGTTTTTCCGTCAGAGACCGTTATATTACATCCTGAGTATGCAACAAGATTTCCATAAACCGTTGTATCATTAGTCAGAGTAGTCTGATTGTAACAATCAAAATTATTCTGAACCGTTACATTAGCGCCTGGCAGCATTGTCATATTTCCAGTCTGTGTTAGATTCAGGTATCCAAACATCGCATTTGTAGATTGCAAAATCAATGTTCCAAATAGTTTGAATATTGCTCCTGGCAGCTGCGTAAATATAGAATTAATCAGTTTCAATACGCTGCCTGCATAGACTGTCCAGTCACCTGCATTTGTTACGACTGAATTTGATATCGTTGCTGTAGCGTTCCATGTTGCATTCACATATGACATGTTTACATATGTGAAGTTAGTAATTGCACCTGATTCTACTGTGAGTTGCCAATTTCCAGAATCAGAATCTCTTCGAGTCATAGTCGCGTAGTTGCTTGATGTGCCAATTACAGAAATATTTCCTGTGTTTTGTACACGCAAACCTGTTGAGGCCGTAGAAATCTTGAAAGTGCTTGCAGGACCCGCAGCATATTTTCCGCCGCCGCTGACAAGTGCTGCGCCATTAATCAAAGTGGTGCCGTTAGTTGCATAATATGCTCCGCCTGAATTTACCGTTAAATTTCCGAGGCTTATGTTTGCATTCATTGAATTCGCACTCAATGTTCCGCTGACCAGCGCAGTCCCAGTCACAGTTAAAGCGTCTGCGTTATAGAAACCCTGCGCGCTTGCTCCGGTATCTACTGTTATGTTACCATCTATGTACGTAACTGTTGCGCCACCTCCGCCATACCACTTATGTCCTGTTGCTCCGCTGAGTTCCAAATTGTAGAGATGCTGTCCATTCAGTATGAATGGCGGGTTTCCGCTTGCTGTTGTTATGTTGACTATTCCGCTGTTATGCGTTATTGTCCCGGCATTGTCTATTGTCCTTGAATTTGAATTTACCGAAGTGATTATAGTATTACCGGAAGTTGCATCATAAGTTCCGCCTGAATTTACAGTGAGGCTTCCAAATGTGTAACTTCCCGTATGCATGGCCGTGTAACCTGTCGTTCCTAAAAATCCAGATATGTTAACTCCGCCAGTAACTGTGAGCGCGCCAGACTGCAAGCCACCTCCCCACGTGAAGAATCCCTGTCTGACCGTCAAATCGTTATTAATTGTTGGGTTTAGAGTCTGCTGATAAATTCCAGTTGTTTTGTTTACTATAACATTATACAGTTCTGTGCCCAGATAAGCGCTCTGACCTGTGCCGCCATTCTGGAAAATGAATATTCCGCCGTTTGCATTTACAGTTCCACTATTTATGTAAGTTATAGCAGAGTTTGTAGCGCTTGTTATGGCTGTTGTTCCAGTAGTTGCATCGTACTTGCCGCCTGAATTTATTGTTAACGTGCCAAAGCTGTGGTCTGCCGATCCTCCGGTTAAATTACCTGAAAATACTGCATTATTTGTAACTGTAATTGCATTTGCACCAGCAGAAGCGACTGCAACATTTCTTATTGTCAGATTATCCGCGGCTGCGGCCTCGTTTATGTTCAGCAGACCTTGGTAAACTGTTACGTTATCCGCAGACGTGAAGTCATAAGTTATTGCAGACTTGCTTAAACCGCCCGAGCCTGCCCAAATCACATAATTACCGGGGGATATATGGTCCTTTGAAATAACGTGGCTTGAACTGCTATAAAGGTAAACTTTATCCAAAGCAAAATTGCTTCTATTAAATTCAAGCCTTACTCCATTTGCGCCTACGGCAAAATTATCGGTATTCGATATCGAAATATTATCGAAACCGTCAAAGAAAACCGGCATGTAAATTCCATATGAGCCCGCTGTAAGAATGTTGTTACTAAATACCGTTGGTGACGAAACTGTCCCCCAGAGCATTGAGCCGGATGGATGCCCATATGCATTTGTGAAAGTGCAGCGGTCTATAGCTGACTGTCCCACATATAATCTACCATATTTTTCAAACGTAGTATAGTTTGCAATAATTTTTAGATTTGTTACATCCCAGTTTGCTATCCACCTGTTTGTCGGGTTTCCTGAAGCGGTTGATGTTATGTTTACGCCGTACGTAGCATTTCCAATACTCTGGAGTGTGCCCCAGCTGCTTGAAGTTATTCCGCAGCCAGTCTGGTCTAAGAATTTCAAATACAGATTCTTGCCTGCTGACACCGCATCGATTTTGAAAGTGCTGTAGCTCTGAATTTCCAGGCCATAAGTTGTGACATTATCGCGCACTGTTACATTTCCACCAGCAATCATTTTCAGGGAATTATTGGCTGATATGTTTAGGGCAGAGGTTAAAGTCAAACTGCCCGCAGTATCTGCGGTAACATTTCCATTTTCATTATACGGACCTGATGAGTATGTTGCTGTTGTGTTCAGAGGCAAAATTCTCATAGAGCTCGAGTTCGCAGAAATGCCAATATACGTTCCATCAGATGGATTATACTGGCACATATAATAGTAATATTCTTTTGTGTAATCTGAGTCAAGTGGTCGAGTTGTCGGTGCCAGCTGTGTCCAAACACTATTGTCAGGGCTTTCAAACCAATAAAATGTGCTGCTTGCCTCTGTGCCATCTATGTAAGTGCCGGTGCAATTCAAATCGTCTAAAGTGAAGTTTCTCGCTGACGTAATTGTAACATTTGAAACACTAGGAACGTGCCTCACCAATCTTGTTTCCGTGCAGTTTGTTTGCGATGCGGAGTCCGTAGCACATCCGTAGTAAGTATAGACTCCTGTTGTCAAATTGGTTTGATTTGTAAAGAATTGCCATTTGTTTGTATCGTATTTGGCAAAATCAGATAGGTATTGTCGTACGACTTCATCTGAAGTCATTCCCCTGCTATAGACCCTGACTTCATCAACCTTACCTGGATAATATGCGTTGTTAACCGTATCGTGAGCAACATAAAGGTTTGTCATGCCCGCGGGCTGGATTGTACCTACTTTTGGATTTGCGCTTGTACCGTCAAGGCTGCCATCCACGTAAATTTCTAATTTGTTACCAGATCCTCTCCAAGTGCCAATAACGTGATGCCACACGTTAGCAGACAAAGATGTGCCGCCTATGGCTTCATCAAAGCCGCCTCCATTGCCAAGATAGAAATGAACCACTGAATTGTTAAGCCAGAGACTATAACCCGCATTTATGGGCGCTCCTGCTCTTCTGTCAACTACGGGGGCTGTGGTGTAAGTTATTGTGCGGACCCAGGCTTCAATCGTAATTGCGTTTTGGATTTCAAGGCTCGGCGCCAGTCCGGATACCTGCACATTTGCTACCCCGCTGAAGTTCAAGGCTGTTCCATATACGCCCGCAGTATAAGTTGCTGCCGTGATTGTGCCATTGTTGCCATATTTTGAAACGTCTTTTGCTACGGTATTGCTTTCGCCAATTGCTGAAATATTATTGAAACCAAACATCAACACAAGGCTATCGTTATATGGAGTGTAGTTTGTTCCGTTCCAATTCCATAGGAGTTTATTGAGATCTTTATCTGTTATGTTAATCCATATCCCGACACTTGTGTTTGAGGTATTTGTATCATTATTTGGAGTCGGCGGTACAAAGAATATCTGCGGTACATAATTCAGGTCTATTGTGTAGTTGGCATCTGCCCAGCCAGACTGGCCGAGGTTATCGTAGCCCAGACAATTCCAGCTGAAAATATCTTCATAAGGCAGAGTATATGCATAGCTTGAGCTGTTCGAAACCCCGCTCAACACAGATGTGTTTGTACACAAGTTGCTGCCTGTGCCGTTCCAGATATAGAATGTAAGATTTTTTACCTGAACGTCATCTGTAATATTACAGCTGAAAGTTTGTGATTGTATCTTTGTTACGTTACCATTGGCAGGCAAAATTAAAGTTACAACTGGCGAATTATCAGCATACGTTACAGTGTAATTGCCTTCAACGCTCCAATTGGATTGACTCTTGTTATCATAACCAAAACAATTCCACTTGAATGTGCCCTCGTAAGGCCAGGTATAGCTCCATGAAGTCTGATTACTTACTCCTGAAAGTGTTGTAGTATTGCTGTAAACCTGGGATGTTAAATTCCAAATGTAAAGCGTCAGGTTTGAAATTCGAATATCATCAGTAATATTACAAGTAAATGTTTGGCTTGGTTGATTTGTTGTTGTTCCATTTGCAGGAGAAACGAGATGGACTGTTGGCGGATAGTCACCTATCCCTCCAAATGCATAAACATACTTGTCATTAGAGCCCACATAAACCGTTCCGTCAGGTCCAATCGCTGGCGAGGATTGTATGGATGCGCCAGCTGTATAATTCCACACATTACTACCGGTTATTGCATTCATGGCATAGAGTATCTTAGTATAACCGCCAAAAAACACCATTCCGCCAGCTATCGCGGGCGAGGAGTATACACTATTGCCGGTGGTATAATTCCAAATCTGAACACCTGTTGTTGCATTTAAGGCGTACAGCGTGCCAGTCCACGTTCCGGCATACACTATGTTGTTAGCAACAGCGGGCGATGATGCGTCAAAAGTACCTATAACTACGTGGTTCCAAATGACACTTCCATTATTTGCATACAAAGCTAAGACCGAACTATTACAAGCAGTTATGTATACTGTATTATTGAGCACAGCGGGCGATGAACGTACGCCACCACAAGCCGTTGATGCAATTGTTGTGTTCCATATTTGTGCGCCTGTAACTGCATTCAAAGCATAAAGTACACCAGAATCTGATCCTGAATACACAACGCCATTCGAAACTGCCGGAGATGAACTTGTGATTGGATTAGCTGTTGTCACATTCCAAAGTTGTGCGCCATTGCTCGTATTCAATGCGTATATTGTATCGCTTGACGGCACAAAAATCCTGCCGTCATAAATTGTTGGTGAAGGAGTACCTCCAAGAGTTACATTCCATATCTTAGTACCAGTTGTTGCATTTAGGGCGTACATATTAGAACTTGAATCAAAATAGACTGCGCCCCTGTAAACTACGGGCGATGAAGCCACAGTGCTATCGGCCGTATAATTCCAAATCTGAACACCTGTTGTTGCATTCAGCGCGTAGAAAGCCGGGCTTGCCGAACTTGTTCCTACGTACAAAATACCGTTTGCGATTGCAGGCGATGATATAACATTACCAGCAGTATTGAAGCTCCAGGCTACGTTTGCTGTGGTTGACAAATTAGTTGCGTTAGAATAACCTAAATGCTCTGGTGTCTGGTGGAACATTGGCCAATCAACACCAAAAGTTATCGTCAGATTATTGTTATTTTCATTTGATTCCGTAATTTGGCCTGCTGAATCTGCAAAAACCTCGATATCGCGCAATCCGGATGTCGCTGTCCAGGTAAATGCGGTCGTAGTACTTGCACCTACATTCAAGCTCGCGATGTTATTCTGAGCTTGATAAACATCATCAACATACAGGCTTACATTAAATGAGCCTGCATTCACGACTCCTTGGTTCTTGATTGTTGCATTGATTGTTACGCTTGTTCCTGTGATAGAACCATACGGGGAGTAAGTAATATTCAATGGTAGCAAATCCGCAACACCCAGTATTGTCAGATTATTCGAGTTCTGTGTAGTGCCATCCTGTATTCCGTCATTCGGAGTCATCTTACAAACCCAAACATCAGAAGCTGTTAATTCGGATGAGACGATTGTTTCGTTGGAAGAATAGCCATCTTTTGTATCTAGATAGATCTGATTCACTTGCGTGGTGCTGAGCGTTCTATTGAATATTTGAACTTCATCTATCGTGCCATTAAAATATTGGGTTGCACTGTCAGTCCTTCTGCCAATTTCCAAATCCTTAGGGTCTGTAGCAGAAAAAGTGCCAGTTCCTGCGGACCTGGTTGCTGCAGTTGCCACACCGTTTACATAGAAATTTTGCGGCACACCGTTAGAGATGGTTACTGCTAGATGTGCCCAGCTTCCTGTTGTTGTAAATACGGGGCCATCATAAGAATCTGTGCCTGCCCAGCCAAATCTCAGCTTGTTAGCAGTACCTTCTCTTTGAAATACAAATCCTCCAGCTATGTATCCACCGAAGGACAAGAATGAATAGTATGAGCCACTAGTAAGCGCGCTGGCATTTATCCATAGAGACACGGTCATACTATTAGACAAACCCAGAGAAGTTGAACCAAAATCTATAATCTGGCTAATGCCATCAAACTTATATGCGCCACCAACTTTTCCTGCAGATGTCCAGGTAACGCCACTTTTATTTCCGTTATGATTATAACCTGAATAATCTTTTGTCTTGTTTGTGTCAGCAGAATCATCTGAATCAAAAGGCATATTCAAAACTGTTATTGAAGCACCGTTTTTGTACCAGTTGTAGATGTTTGTGACATTTCTTCCAAGAGGAGAGGATGTTGATTGATTATAACAAGTTAGATTATCATAAGTTGTGTTTTGTCCTGATGAGGAATTCAATTTTGGATTGCTCTGTGTTGGCAAATCTGTATTAACCGGTGCGGCTGCACTGACAGTATTAGAATAGCGTCCGAAGCCAGTCCAGTCGACTTTAACATGTATGTCGCTAGTATATCCTGTTGCTGCACGATAGCTTCCTGTAGCACCAAATCCGCCCAAAAAGCTTTTTGGATAATAAGGGATAGTAGTGTTGTCTACTTTCTTTGTTGTGTTTATCCAAAATACTCCTTCCTTATTATTTGTGAGAAGGCATACTGTACGCCAGGTAGCATTAGGGAAAAATTCTGCAGCTGATGTTGCATTAGTGAAAATGAATGTATAGCCCGAATCATTTCCTACTATAAAGTATGAAAATTGGGCGGCATCCCACGCGCCTGAATATGCATATGACCTGTTAACAAAAGACTCATACTGGTACGCTCCAACAATACCGTAGCTCTTACTAAATGGTGAACTATACGTCATACTCATGTTTGCGCAAAGTGTAAGATTGTCAAACTTAGAATAAGTGGTATGATTAAGTACGAATTGCCACGAATTTGAGCCCTCATCTCCGGACACACCAGAAGCGTAAATATCTAGGATTCCTCCGCTGACTGTAAAACTCTCTGGACCCGCACCATTTCCCACATAGTGAGTTTCCCAGCGCGTTGCATTATAGCTGGCGCCGTCGAATGGGTCATATAAAACCCATGTTGCGCCGGCATTGCTTGCATCTGTAGCGCCACTGTTGTTATAATACATGTATACTGTTGTGTTGCTTGATGCAGCGATGCTTGGCACGCGCAATGCAAACATACCAACATTCGACTCAACATAGAGTTTTTGATAATACATCTCCAGTTGATCGGTTCCATTGTAATAGGTGAACCTTAAGTCATTGAAACTAGGCTGCATGCCAACTACGTAGCTTATGTTTGTAATTACGGTATAATTTGTCAGCGCCGACCCCGTATTAGATATATTGATAATTTTTCTTAGTGCCCAACTGCTATTCCACCAATTAGTACCAGTGACTGTGCTTGGCGACATTGCATATATTCGCGAAAGTTCTTCTTTTGACACTTCGGGAAGGGTAGCATTTTCTTGTGGAAGTTCGGGAACTGTGGCGTTCTCTTCCGGAACAGTTACATTTTCCTGAGGAATCTCTGTCTTGTTTTCGGCCGGTGGCTGTTCTGCAGGAGGTTGCTCAATTGGAGGAACTTCGACTGGCTGCTGTTCCGCTGGCTGTTGCTCTGGAATTGAGCCATAATAAACATCATACGTTGCTGCAGAGATATTTGTAGAATAAATTATATTTTTAATTATTATGTCTGTTTCCGTGCAAAACCCATTGGCAAATGTTGGATTTTCAACTGCAAATTGTACTGGCACGTTATTTGATTCAACGTAAATTCCATTTTCACAAATAACAGATTTGAAATCTCCAAAAACTATGTGTGTTCTGATAAATTCCTGCGAATTATCCGAGGATATTTCAAACTTATTTTCCCATTCGGCTCCGCCGGCGGTGAATGCGCCTGTTAAATTGCCGGAGTAATATGAAAATGCAATCAATCCCACGAAAATTATCAATACGCTTGCTATCAGAACTGTCTTGTCGATTCTTTTTTCTCTTTGGATGTAGCGATCTATTGTCTCAAGGTGCCAGCCAGATTCCAGCAATCTCTTTCTGACCTCAACAGGAGAATGCCCTCTGGCAAGAGCTTGCTTAATGTAATTTGAAAGTCTGCGACTAAGCAATTTCAAGCACCTCTTTTACAACGATAGAGATTTTCATATCCTGGAAAACTTTCAGAAATTGCTGGGCATACTGTGCAGGCACAGAAATACAGCCCTTGCCTAATTTGTCTGCAGAATATTTTTGCACGAGTCCTAGGTATGATTTGCCGAACTGAACATAGCCGAAAAGCCTTTTGTTAAGCAAAACACGTTTTGAATCTGGTTTTATAACCTCCCAAGAAATAAGAGTTCTTGGTGTTCCTGCTTTTTGCTGCAATTGTAATTGTGAATAAAGAACAAATGCCTGTGTTTTTTTCTGGTCTTCAATTTTCCCGACTGAAAAATCAATAGGGTAGGCAAATTGCTTTGCAATTTCAATTATTCTGCTGCCAAGCTTTCCGTTTGGAGCGTCAATGAGAATTTTTGAATCTAAAAGAAGTATTTGCTTTATTTCCTCGCGTTCCTTTTCAGTTAAATTCAACAGAAGGAAAGAAACAAAATTGAGAGCGCTAGCCAGCTTCTTGTTCTGGCTAGCCGCTGTGTTTGCCATTTACCCCCTTATTTCTTATGGAACTAAATATGATTGCCAAAGGTTTCAATCGTAACTATAAAAACTTATTGGTATTTATTGAGGGTACATTTCCTATGGAATTCTGCATTGAGGAGAACTTTTATAAGTAACAGATATTGTCTGATTTGCATTTGGAATGAAGACGCATATTAGCCAGTTGCATCTAAGAGGATTCAAATCGTTTAATCGGAAGACTGACATTATCTTCAGTCCCGGCTTAAATTGTGTGATCGGCGCCAATGGTTCTGGCAAGTCAAATGTAATTGACGGCTTGTGCTTTATACTTGGGCGAATGTCCTCCAAGGACCTGAGAGCTGAAAATTTCCTGGAACTTTTGTTCAGAAGGAAAACAAATGTCGCTGCAGAAGGCGAAGTCTCGATTGTTTTTGATAACAGCTCGAAAGTTTTCCCATTTGACACTAAAGAAGTAGAAATCAGGAGAAAAATAAAGAAAAAGGGCCAGACACAATACAAAGTTAATGGCAAAAACGCAACCAGACAGCAGGTTCTTGAGCTTTTGGCACCACAAAGAGTTTTCCCCGATGGACACAACATAATTCTTCAGGGAGATATTGCACATTTTGTTGACATGCGGCCTTTAGAAAGAAGGCAGATAATCGACGAAGTTGCCGGCATTGCAATCTATGAAGAAAGAAAAAACAAGGCCCTATCGGAATTAGCAAAGGTTGAAGAGAAACTCAAGGAAGCAACCATCATTCTCAAAGAAAAAGAAAGCTACATGACTAATTTGGAGCAGGAAAAGAAAGGCGCAGAGCAATATCGTGAGTTGCAGACTCAATTGAAATCTGCACAAGCCACTGAAATAAAGCTGCGGATGAACCTCGCCGAAAGCAAAAAAACCAAGACGCTCGGGGAAATTGAAAAGCGAGACCAGACAATACAAAATCTTAAACTAGATATGGATATTTCTGCAAAAAAACTTGAACAACATCGTGAACAGATAACAAAGCTGGAAAAAGAGATTCAGAAAAAAGGCGGAGAAGAATCTGTTGAACTGCAGAAATCCGTTGAGAACATAAGGATTGAACTGGAAAAAGCGCGCGGATTAGTCGCCAGCTCTCTTAACGAAATCGAAAGAATCAACGTCAGGAAGACTGACTTGGAGAAAAATCTTGCTGACATCGAAAACAAGATTTCTGGAAAACAAAAAGAGAAATCTGAATTTGAGGTTGAAGTTGACAGACTCACAAAGGAAGAATCTGCGTTAAGCAAAAAATCAGACATATCTGATTTGAAACAACTTGAATCAGAGAATGAAACTCTTGATAAAGAATTAGAAAGCCTGCAGGCAAAAACGCACTCGCTGCAATCAGACATAAAAATTTCTGAGCATGAACTAAATTCTGCTTTAGAAAAAACATCGGAGCTGGAAGAACAGGAAAAGAAATTCGGAAATGCGAAAGATGCAAAAGCCAGATTGAAGAAAGTCTTTGAAGACATAAGCAAACTGGCATCTCAGGATTCCAAACTCGCTCTTGGGCTTGGCGAGCTGAAAAAAGACCTGATAAAGAAGGAAGAAGAACTTGCGAAGGCACAGATTGTTTCAGATTCTGCCCGCGAAATACTGCTTCAGGACAGGGCCCTGAAGGAAATCATTGGGAGAAGAAAGAGCGTACCTGGAATTTTGGGCACTGTTGCTGAACTTGGAAAAGTTGACCCGGAGTATTCCGCTGCTTTGTCTATTGCTGCCGGCAATAGGATGAGGCAAGTTGTTGTCGAAAATGTTGATACTGCAATCAAATGCCTTGAACTATTGAGAGGCTCAAAAGCGGGCATTGCAACTTTCCTGCCTTTGGATAAGCTAAGAGTTCAGGATGATGGTGAAATCAAGAACATTCTGAAAAAGCCAGGCATTCTTGGCTTGGCAGCTGATTTGATAACCTGCGAATCAAAATTCAAAAATCTATTCAGATATGTCTTCAGAAACACTGTGATTGTAAAAGACGTATCTGCTGCAAAATCTCTGGGAATTTCCAAATACCGCATGGTAACGCTGGATGGCGACTTGTTTGAACAAAGCGGCGCTATTACTGGCGGTTTCAGGGAAAAAGGCGCTGGAATCAAGTTTGAACAGACTGACTTGCGCGGCGCTATTGTAAAAGTGGAAGCTGATATTTCAAAACTCAATTCTGAAGTGCAGTCAAAAGAATCCGAAAGGCTGACTCTTGAAAAGCAGATCGAAGAACTCAGACGAGAGAAAGCAGAATTGGAAGGTAGGGCAGAGGTTGCCAAGGACTTTGATTTTGACGTAGTTGACAAATTGAGGAAAACTTCTGAGCAGATCAAATTATCGATTGAAAAAAAGAAAATTGATTTGGAGAAATCAGAAAAGGACTTCTCTGAAAAGCTTGCTGAAAGAAATGCACTCAAGATGCAGGTGCACCAGCTCAGGTTTGGAGGCAGAAAAGAGCTTGATGAACTTGTGCAGAAAAAGATACAACTTGAGTCCGCACTCGCAGCAGCGCGTGCAACTTTGGAAAATGGTCTTCTGCCTGAAAAGGAAAGCATACAGAAAGTCCTGCGGGAACTTGAAAAGGAAAAGAAAGATTTCGAGAAGCAGATTTCACAAAAAGAATCAGAGATAAAAACTGTTGAGAAAGAGCTCGAAAAGAAAGAGCAGGAACAAGAAGCTTTCCACGGCAAGCTGAAGAACTTATTTGAACAGCAAAATGAGCTGGGCGTAAAATTAAGGGATGAGGAAAGCAGTCAAAACAAGATACTTCTGGCAACATCGCAGGCTGAGCAGGAGAAAAACAATCTCGCAATTGAAAAAGCGCAGCACGAAGCTGAATTAACGGCTTTGCTGACAGAATTGGAACCCATCAAAGATATTCCTATTTTAGAAAACCTTAAGTCAATCGAGTCTGCAAAAACCAAGATACGCGAATTTAACAACAAATTAACCGCGCTGGGCAATGTAAACATGCGTGCTCTCGAGATTTTCGAATCTGTACAGACGGAGTACGGAGACCTTGCAACAAAAGTTGGCACATTGCAATCAGAGAAAAATGATGTTCTCTTAATAATAGATGAAGTCGAGAAGAAAAAGTCCGATGCTTTCATGAAAACTTACAATGAAATTGCAACAAACTTTGCTGAGACGCACAAAAAGATTGCCGACAAGAACCATGCAAACCTGGAGCTTGAGAATCCTGAAAAACCGTTTGAAGGCGGTGTTGTTGTAAGGGTAACTGACTTGAAAGGCAAACGCGGTTCTCTCGCAGGACTATCGGGTGGAGAAAAAGTCCTTGTTGCTCTTTCACTCCTGTTTGCAATTCAGGAACATGAGCCAGCACCTTTCTATCTGATGGACGAAATTGATGCTGCTTTGGATAAAGTAAATTCAGAGAAAGTTGCAAGGTTGCTGAAAGAATACAGCAAAAAAGCGCAAATCATAGTCATAAGCCACAATGATGCTATCATTTCGGAATCTGACAACCTTTACGGCATTAGCATGACAAAAGAAGGGGAAAGCTCGATAGTAAGTTTGAAAATTTAGATGAAATACAAGTTCCATTTCTCATCTGTTGAAATTCCGCACATAGCTGCAGCCTTGTTTGCTCTGGCATTTTCGTTCCAACTCATTTTGTTCAGAGACCAGATTTTCAACCAAGGTTTGATAGACCCAATAAGTTTACTGAGCTTTTTTGCGCAGTCTTTGATTGCTGTGGGCGTAGGCTTTGTTCTGCATGAGCTTGGACACAAATATGTTGCACAGAAAAAAGGATTGTGGGCTGAATTTAGGTCATGGCCTTTTGGCCTTGTTCTTGCGATTGGCATGTCTTTGCTTAGCAGAGGCGGATTTGTGTTTGCAGCTCCCGGTGCAGTTGTCATCAACCCGCTGAAGAAAACAAAATCAGGAATGGTTTTGAAAAAATTGAAGAAAGAGGACATAGGCCACATTGGCATTATCGGCTCTGTGATAAACATAAGTATCGCGGGCATAGCTTTAGTTATTGTTGCTCTTACAGGATTGCAGCTTGCAGCTCTGACCGCACAAGTAAACAGCTGGCTTGCAATCTTCAATGTGATCCCCTTGTCAGTATTAGACGGCCAGAAAGTCTGGGTTTGGTCTAAAAAAATCTGGTTTGGCTTTATGATGCTATGCCTAGCCGTATTTGCATTAACGGTGTTCCTATGAGCCCTGAAGAAAATCCTGAAATAGAGGAAGACGTGAATCTTCCGGCTATTGAAATTAAGTCTGAGACTGACATCTATAATCTAATTTTTCACGAAGATGACATAACGTGGCAGGCAGTCATCTACGAGCTTGCGAGATCAAGAAAAATTGATCCGTGGGACATTGACGTCTCTGTTTTATCGCGGGAATTTATTACTTCCATTAAAAAACTGAAAGAGATGAATTTCAGACTTTCTGGCAAAGTCATTCTTGCCGCAGCCATTTTACTGAAATTAAAAAGTGAAAGACTCGGATTAGAGCATCTTCTGATGTTAACAAATCCGGAACAATTCCCTGAAGAAGATGATAGTACCGATCTGTTCGACTTGGAAACAGAGAAGCGCTTTACAAAAGCAGGCTTAAACCCGAGAATACCTGGAGTTAGAAAAAGGAAAGTAACTGTGTTTGAGCTTGTTGAAGCGCTGAAGGAAGCTCTCGACACTGATGAAAGACGTAGAATCCGGCAGACAACCCCGAGAGAGATGATAAGGCCATTGCCTGAGATAAGAAGAGTTGATATTTTTTCAAAAATTGAGGCTGTATTTGGAAAATTAAGAGACTTTGTGAAAAAATTCAAAAGAACCACTGTTGAATTTGAAGAAATACTGCCGAGCAAAGAAAAACTTGACATAATATGGACATTTATACCTTTACTGCATCTTGCAAACCAGGGCAAAATCGTGCTAAGGCAAGATGTGCCATTTGGAAAAATTTATGTTGATGTAAAAGAATCTGAACTTGCAAAAGGCTTGAAAAGATTTGACGTTGAAAAACCCAAGCTGAACGAAGTTCAGCGGGGCCCAGCGAAACAAGACGTTTCGCTTGGGAAACCAGAAGTAAAAGAGGAAAAAGCAGTTGACGATGGAACAAGAAAACCTAGAAGAATTAAAGAAAAAGCTTGAAGCTATCATGTTCTGCATACCGGAAGGCGTTAGTGTGCAGAACCTAGCCCATAGAGTCAACTTAGGTTTTACGGGTACTGTGAAGAAAGCCCTTGAAGATTTGCAGAAAGAATATGCAGACAGGGGCTCGAGTTTAAGGTTGATAAATGAAGGTGACACCTGGAAACTAAAAGTTAAGGATGAATTTGTTCCTGTTGTCACGGAAGCTGCTGAACCTGAATTTGACCGCGCAGTTCTAGAGACCTTAGCATATATTGCCTGGCGTGGCGGCTCAAGGCAATGTGATGTTGTCCGTGTCAGGGGCAATAAAGCCTATGACCATATCAAACTTCTCAGGGAAAAAGGATTTTTGGAATCTCACCGCTCAGGCCTAAGCAAGTGGCTTGAGCTGACAAAGAAGTTCTACGAATACTTCAACATGAAGCAGGGAGATAAGCTGCTTGCCCCTGCAACAGAAGCTGAAGCAAAGCCGGAAGAGCAGAAACCTGCGGAACAAACCCAAGAAAAGCAACCTTTAGAAAGTAACAACGCAGGACTTAAAACTGAAAGCTAGCTCTTTATCTTAATGGCATGGCCCTTCTCTAAAGCAAAGCTTGAAGCACCGCCCAGACCACCGAGCCCTGTGAAGAAAAAGGTCGCAAAGGTGGTTGACGGGTTAAAAGAACTTACCAAGCTAGCGAAAGGTCTTGACTCAATAAATAAGGATTTTGATATTTTCAGAAAGGAAGTTGGTGACGAATTAAAAATATTGAACAAAGGTTTCGCTCCTATCTTGGATAAAAACGAGGAACAGGAAAAAGAAATTTCTGAATTGCAAGCAAACTCTCAAAAATTAGCTAAATCCACTGAGGGTGTAAGAAAAAGCGTAGAGTCACTTCACGCAGAATTCCACGATGGAGTAAAACCTCTTAGCAAAAACATAGCTGCTGTCATTGACAAGAATATGGAGCAGGACGACAAAATAAAGGATCTTGAAGCGATAGACAACAAAATGTTGAGCACAATTGATGGTTTTGAAAGAGATATCGATGGAATGAAAGATATTATCAAAGATGTCGAAAACACTTTCAGTATCGGAGCTCTTGACAAATTATCTGGCAGTCTAAAATCATTTAGTAAAACCCTAAACAAAATGGAAGAAGACGATGACGAGCTTGTAAAATCGCTTGACAAAGTCAGCAGGCGCATTGGAAATGTTGAGAAGAAAGCTGCCGATGTTGAAATGGCCCAGCAGGAAGCCAAAAATACGGCAGAAATGCTGAGCCAAAATGCGGAAGACTTCAAAAACGTTGTAAACACGCACACTGAAAACATGGTTGCTATGAGCTCTAAAGTTAATGCTGCTCTTAATCAGTATACTGACATTGAACAAATGACCGTTGATTTACAAAACAGGATGAGAGCCATTGAGAACCAGCTCGGTCTTTTAAATCAAAATTCGCAGATTTTGTCAGAGCTTGCAAGGAAAGTTGCATACCTGGAAAAAACGACTGCAAAAACAATTGTTGTTGACTGACTACTTTAGTTCTCTTAATTCAAAACCAGATGCTAGTTGCTGCATTATTGGCTGTTTCCTTTTCGGTTCCTTTATTTTTTTTATGTTCAAGGCTACCAGGAATAAAATTATGCATAACATTGCCCAGACCACGAGCATAGTCGGGGAAAAAAGAACTTGCTTTGTGCAATCCTGCGGGCAATTCGTTATCGTCTCATTTTGTTCACAGATATCATTGCCACAAAGCGTGACAAGCCTGCAATGATTTGAAACGCATGTAAGACCATTTTGACAGCCCGTATCGAGACAGCAGTTGTCTGAGTTTTCTCCTGGCTCCACAAGTCCGTTACCACAATCCGCTCTATAAACCGGGGTAACTGGTGTTGTTGCTTCTTGGCCTCCTATTAAGAATACAGACAGGCCAGGGCTCTGTGCTTCGTAATATGTATAATCTGGACTCTCATCTGTTGGCATTGTCGGCAATTCCTGCCAGGAGGGTATTGACCTAAACAGCTTGACTGAAAATTTATCTATGTTATTTTCTTGGAACCAGGAATTCGGAACTCTAAAGTCCAGAGTTGCATTTGCTATCTGCTCATCTCCAATATTTTCTAATTTTATTTCAAAAACTTGGTAAATTGTGAAATCTTGCTTAAATTCTCTTGTTATTGTCGCATTAGGAATAAATGTTATTTTTACGTTTAAAGCGGTCGATTTCATCGTCAGGGCAAACTGCGTTACAGGCAATCTAGTACTAGAAAATTCTTCATTTATTGTTTCGTTGGCGTAAAGTGATGTGTAAGAGAAGGCTGTGCCCATAACGGATGGAGAAAATTGCTCGCAAGTGCACGTTTCAGAGTTACAGTAATTATGACATGCTGTGTCATTTCCGAACTCGCATTCCTCGCCTGGTTCAACAATGAAGTTTCCGCAGTAGCTTGTTTTGCATTTACAATCTGAAGTGCAGGAATTTGCTAAGCACGTAGGATCTCTGGTCTCATCCTCGCCTCTTTCCGGGCAGAGCCCGCAGATTATGGAATCTGGACCATCGCAATCTTCAGTATCCTCTGAAATGTTGTTGCCACAAACGTGCGGTCCATTAACATGGTGCACTGCACCCGTAAACAATTCTATGGTTGATGGCACGAAAACCAATATCAAGATTATAATTGCTGCAATAGTGGCCCAGACTATCTGATTACGCATGTTATTATTTGCAGAACTTCATTTAAATATATTAGTGACTCTGCTGAGCTCTTGCGGTCGATGCGGCTTGTCTAAATTTTGAAACTTTGTTTCAACTGTTCCGCGACCGCATCAATATCCCAGGTCATGAGGGCTGAAAGATGCGAGACAAATACACCAAAAGTCCTACCGTCCTTCATCAAACTTTTGAGGTCTGGCTCCCTGCAATAATCGCGCCTTTTTATGTATTCGCCACTGTACCCTGGCCCGCGAATAAGCTCAGCCATGGAACCCAAATCATCTGAAAGCTCTGGTATATTCCTGAGTATCGACCTATCCACAACGATGTGTTCAAGAGGTTCCATCTGCTGTGCGAGATTAATTATGACTCTCCTCGCAACTTCCTTGCCAGACCCTCTTGCCCTTTGCGCATAAAACTCAAACAGGCCAAGGAAATTAGGATTTTGCATCCTTATCAAATCAAAAGTAGACTCTACTGACAGAGCATTGCCATCTCCTTTGTCAAACAAAAGCTTAGTGACCTGTCCTCTGTCAAGCTGGTCTTCGATACCTGCGAGCCGCAGCAGGCCCTCATAACTAAAATAATCCGGATCAATGTGAAACTGCCTCACACCCTTTTGATAAATTTCCGCAATCTCTCGAAGGCTTTTCTTCTCCTGATTTTTTTCACGAGGCTCAAGAATATCCCAACAGGAATGATTTATTGATTTCTTCTGCTCATGCACGTCTTTTTCTAAAATATCATAGTAGCACTTGTCACCTTCGAGTCGAAGAAATGTTCCTAGAAGAGGTATGCCCTTGCCAGCCTTCAGCCATATGCTTGGATAAACCGAGCCGTGATACATATCCTGCTTGAATCTTGCGAAGTCCTTGAAGTTTTCTTTATACTTGAAGACGATCATATCCTCGTGCTGGTCAACGTAAAGAATTGACGTATCAAATACCATCTACCAAATAAAAAAAATAGTCTTAAGATACTTATGGGCCCTGCAGGAATTGAACCTGCGATCTTCTCCCTGTGAAGGAGACGTCGTACCACTGGACCAAGAGCCCTAGAAAGCATTAAGAAGAATTATTTTTAAGTTTATGTTATGGCTTTAGGTCATATTCTTGAGCAGGCAAAGAAGACAGTAGTGCCTTCTAAGGCTGAAGAACAGAAAGTCAGCGAAATTATAGATGAAATAACAAAAAAGGTGAATTCTCAGCTAAGGAAAAAGAAACTGGATGCAAAACTGATTATTGGCGGTTCTGTTGCAAAAGGAACCTGGCTTCCGGGAATTTCCGACATAGATTTTTTCCTTGCATTTAATTACGACGAATTTTCTGACAGGTCAACCGAGCTTTCAGACTTTGCAGAGAAGATTCTGAAAGATATTTTCAAAGTTCAAAAACTTCATGGCAGCAGGGACTATTTTTCCGCAATTTATCGTGGCTTTAGCGTAGAGATTGTTCCTGTGCTCGAAATAAAAAAGTTAAATCAGGCAAAAAACATCACTGATTTTTCGCCCCTACACGTTAATTGGATTGCTAAAAAAATCAAAAAGAACAAGGAGCTTCAGACACATGCAAGGCTGGCAAAGCAGTTTTTCAAGGCATCTGGCGTTTACGGTGCTGAATCTTATGTCGGAGGATTAAGCGGGCATGTTGTTGAAATTCTCACGATAAATTATGGTGGATTTCTGCCGCTAGTAAAAGCCGTAGCACGCTGGCAAGAAAATCAAGTAATAGACGTTGAGAAATACTACAAAAATGCAAAAGAGGTTTTTGAGAAATTAAATCCATCAAAGCTGCAAAGTCCTTTGATAATCGTAGACCCTGTTGAAAAATACAGAAACGCCGCTGCCGCGCTTGGTGAAGAGAAATTCTTCCTTGCAAAAAATACCTGCACCAAATTTCTGGCGAAACCTAGCCTAAGATTCTTCGAGGAAAAGAAAATTTCGGTTTCTGATTTGGAAAAAAAGAAGGGTAACTTCAGACTCATAGTCATTGAAGCAAAACCAGAGAGGGGCAAGCCCGATGTGATTGGCGCCAAATTGCTGAAAAAATTTGAATCTCTTGGCAAGGCGCTTGCTGAAAATGATTTTGTTGAACAGGACTCTGGCTGGTGGTGGCCTGAACACGGGCCCGCATTATACTGGTTTTATTTCGACAAGAAATCTTTGCCTTCAATGAAAGAACACGCCGGTCCGCCTGTAAAAATGGAGAAATTTGCTAAAGATTTCAAGAAAAAATGGAAAAATATCAAAGTCAAAGAAGGAAAATTAGTTGCTATTATCAAAAGAAAATATACTAAACCCGAAGACTTGCTAAAAACAATGGCGAAGAAAGATAAGACCCTGAGAGTTGTAAAGGTAAGATGATACAGCAGATACTTTCTCTTGACCAAAGCATTACTTCAAGCCTTGCGCCCCTTAGAAATGCGCTCGCAGACCAGTTTTTCGTGTTTGTTAGTTTTTCAATTTTTATTCTTGTGATATTTCCTTTGTTTGTTTACTTCAGGAAAAAGAATTTCCTTGTATTCTCACAAATACTCCTGGGCGGAGCAACGGCATACGCAATTTCGGAAATTTTGAAGTGTGTTTTTTTAAGGCCAAGGCCTGATGCTTCAGACGCGTTTTCGTTTCCATCAAGACATGTCGCGCTGGCATTTTTCATGGCGGCAATTCTGCCCGTAAACATGAAATACAGATTTGCTCTTTTCACTTGGGCACTTTTAATCAGCTTCAGCAGAATATGGCTTGGCTTGCACTGGTTTTCAGATGTCATTGGTGGAGCTGTAATTGGAATACTGACAGCATATTTGTTAAAACAAAAAGTAATAGAAGAAAAAATAAAGAAAACCCTAAAGCGCGTCAGGCGTTAGGATTTTCGTGCTTCTGCTTCTTGCAGTTGAGCTGTGCGCAACAATGTATTTGATATCTTTGTCTTCAGCGACTTTTACCAGATTGGCGTCGGCAACGCCGTCCATGACAACTGCAAATACGCCTTCCGGCATATTTCGCAATGTGTCTTCAAGTTCCTTTACGGGAACTCTGCCAAGGACGTTCAGGTTTCCATCGAGCACAAAGGCGCCTCTTGTTCCCAAAAGTTCTTCGGCCATGGTTTTCATCTGCTTCAAGCCAACTCCTTTTGGTTGCTCTGATCGCTGTTCAAAGCTCCTTTGAGGTCTGCTGACAGTTACCGCTACGGCTGGCTCCTGTTCGTCTTGAGTCTCAGGCTCAACTATTCTCGGCATAGCTATTGGTTCGCCGTTCTTTATTTCGCCCTTGACCTGCTCCCAGGCAATTTTCAGTCTGAGGGCTTTCATAATTTCTTTTTGTGTTAGCTCTTCGACTTCCTTTCCGTCAGGGGCTTTTGTCACATAATCCAAGTCTGTCAAACCTGCGAGATTCTTTATTATCAAATCTCCGCCTCTATCTCCATCGACAAACAGAGTTGTGATCTTTTTCTTTGTCAGGTCAATTATTGTGTCAGGAGCTTTTGCACCTTTCAGCGCAATAGCATTTCTAATTCCGTAACGCAGCAAGTTTATGACATCCGCACGGCCTTCAACAATGATTATCTCTTCTGAATCGTCTATTGCAGGACCTGCAGGCAACCTGTCTTTGCCGTATTCTGTGACTTCAAGGCTTCGCACGTTCTGCGTTAACAGATTTGTGAAAGCCTGGCTGTCTGGCAATTCTGTGACAAGCTTTTGCAACAATTCTTTTGCTCTTTCCAAGACGAAATTTCTTTTTGAAATTCTTACGTCTTCGATATTTGTAATTTTGATTTTTGCATCGCAAGGGCCTACTCTTTCAATTGTTTCGAGAGCCGCAGCAATTATTGCTGTCTCTGTCTTGCCCATGCTCGAAGGCAATAGAATTTCTCCTGTCGTCTTGCCTGCTTTTGATTCTAATTTAACGTCTATTCTGCCGATTCTACCAGATTTTTGCAATTCGCGAAGTTCTAAATCTGAACCTAACAAACCTTCAGTCTGGCCAAAAATGGCACCAATTATGTCTGGTCGCTCAGCAACTCCGCTGAGTTCCATACTTGCGTGTACTATGTATTTTATTGATACTGGACTAATTTTTCCCATGTTTTTCTACCTCTTTTTTGGGAAGCCTATAACTCTAAAGAACGCAGATTTTCGACATTACGGCATCGAGCTAGCTCTAACAGCTTGTTTTCGATGTGCACTCGCACGCCATTCTGTTGTAAATATGATTTCATTTTTTCCGTCAGCTCAATGCCCTTTTTGTCGGCGTCAAGCATAAGCACCGCTTCCTTGTATTTTGAAGCGATGTTTTCTGCGCTTTCGTATAAGCTTCGTTTACTGTGATTTAGCAAGAAGAAATCAGCGTCTACTAGGTGCTTTAGAGCAGCCCTGTCTTTTTTGCCTTCTATGACAAAAACGGCTTCAACCGCCTTTATGTTAAGCTTCCCGAGAACACTTTTAATGTCGTCTCGAGTTGATTTTTTAAGGAACATTATTGTGTAATGTGCACCTTTAAGCTGTCTTCTTGTCTCGCTTTAAAGCATCGTTTAGCTTTTTAAACCTGACGGCTTAACCGTACTTATAAAGGTTCAAAAACGCTTTCATTTCACTATAGAAATCCCAACCGGCCTTCCAAAGCTCTTTTTTCATCCTTTCTATGCTGCCTTTGTACAGGTATCTCTCATAAAATGCTCTCAAAAATCCGAATTGAGGTCTTGATATCCAAATATCTTGCCTATCTGTTATTAAGTAAGATGTCAGCTCAAGAGTGATTTCGCCTTTCTGCATCTTTACTTTTGCACTATCTTTTTGCACTTCAACGTCATTTATATCACGCAATCTCCATTTAATCACGTGCTGAAATTTTGAATACTCATCAAGATCCTTATTCACTTCCCATTCTATCTCTATTTCTTTGCCTGTTGACTTCATCTTCTCCTTGTATTTTTTTTCAGAAACAGAATACTTGCGCCAGGTAAACCATTGATGGGCGTGCTTGTATAATTCGCCGAGGTCGAAAACTCCATCGTATATTATCTTCTCTCCTTCTAAGAGAGCTATTTTGCCGACCATACAAAAATTTAGAATATGTACCATAAAAAGCTTTTGCGGCTGCAAAAGACTTTTAACCAGCAAAACTCAGAACTAAGACATGGAGATAATTAAGCCTACAAAAACCACAAAACCAGATTTTATCGAGGCTTCTTTAATACTTATACTGGCAATTTGGATAGTAGCGACGCTTTGGTTGCTTGACAAAGCAATGAATTTTGACATTCAGTCGCTGCTAACGTGGGAATCTCTTGGAACATTCTTTACGGCGTTCGGAACCATTGCAGTTTTAGTGGTTGCTATTATTGTTGCAGACATAAGAAAAGAAGTAAAAGAGATGTACAGGTAGCGGCTTCACAAACCCAGGATGTGGTCGTATTGCTTCGCAATACAACTTACGTGAGATTGCAAATCTCACTTTTCCATCAACGCTTTAGCAAAGGGTTGCGCAAATCTTTTAAGATTACTTATTACGTTTAATTAGCTTCATAGAGGTGCTAAAATGAATAATCAAGTACAACCGATATTTATTCTGCCGGAAGGCGCAATGCGCAACACTGGCAAATCAGCTCAAAAGGCAAACATAGCTGCAGCAAAGGCTGTTGCTGACACCGTAAGAACTACGTTGGGCCCCAAAGGCATGGATAAGATGCTTGTGGACTCGATGGGCGACGTTATCATCAGCAATGATGGCGTAACAATTCTTAGCGAAATGGAAATCGAGCATCCTGCCGCAAAGATGATGGTTGAGATTGCAAAGGTGCAGGAAGATGAGGTCGGAGATGGCACGACTACTGCCGTAATATTGGGCGGTGAATTGCTGAAAAACGCCGAAACCTTGATCGACAAGAACATACATCCAACTGTAATCGCAAGAGGATACAAAGATGCTGCGGAGCAGGCTCAGAAAATATTGCGCGAGCTCGCCAAAGATATTTCCATTAAAGACAGGGAGACTCTTAAAAAAATTGCAACAACTGCGATGACTGGCAAAAACGTTGAAATTGCCCGCGAAAGCCTGGCAAATATCGCTGTAGACGCGGTTCTCCGTGTTTCAGACGGCAATAAAATCGACACTGGCAACATAAAAATAGAAAAGAAAGAGGGCAGCAGCATTGATGATTCTATTTTGGTAGATGGAATTGTAATTGACAAGGAGAGAGTTCATTCAGACATGCCCACTTTTGTAAAAGGTGCAAAAATAGCGCTGCTTGATATTGCTCTTGAAATAAAAGAAACCGAAACAGAAGCAAAAATTCAGATTACAGACCCTCAACAGTTGCACTCATTTTTGGCAACAGAAGAAAAGATGCTAAGAGACATGGTTGACAAGGTTGTTTCCTCTGGCGCCAATGTGGTAATATGCCAGAAGGGCATTGATGATTTGGCGCAACATTTCCTTGCAAAGAAAAATATCTATGCTATTCGCAGAGTTAAACAATCTGATATTGCTGCTCTCGCAAAGGCAACGGGTGCGAGAATCGTATCAAACTTTGATGACTTGAAACCGACAGACCTTGGTTTCGCGGGGCTTGTTGAAGAAAGGAAGATACACAAAGAAAGCTTCACGTTTATTGAGCAATGCAAAAATCCGAAAGCTGTTTCTATAATATTGAGAGGCGGCACAGAGCACGTAGTTGCTGAAGTTGAAAGGGCTATGACTGATGCTATTGGAGACCTGGCTGCGGCAATCACTATTGGAAAATGTGTTGCCGGCGGCGGAGCAATCGAGGTTGAGCTTGCAAAGAGATTGCGAAAGTATTCTGAAACGTTAAGCGGCAGAGAACAGCTTGCAGTACAGGCTTTTGCCGAGAGTCTTGAAATTATACCAAGAACTTTGGCAGAAAATGCGGGCATAGACCCTATCGACGCTTTGACTGCATTGAAATCTGAGCACGACAAAGGCAATGTTTTTGCCGGCCTGAATGTAAACACAGGCAAGGCCGAAGATATGTGGGCTAAAGGCATAATAGAGCCTTTGAAAATAAAGACCCAGGCCATATCGTCTGCATCAGAAGCCGCAATCATGCTGTTAAGGATTGACGACATAATTTCAGCGAGCAAGCTTGGAAAATCGCCTATGGGACAAATGCCTCCTGGCGCAGAAGGCATGGGCGAGTATTGATTTCTCTTCTTCCGTTATCTTTTTATTCCCCCCTTATCTAAGAAATAACTAATAGTGGAGGTAATGGCAGATAATTTATCAACATGGTAAATACTTTTTCTATTAATCATAATCCACTTCACGGTTTAAAACGTGAAATTAAATCTCTAAAAGAAGGCGGCACCAACGATGCTGAGCTTCTGCGGGCTTTAGTTGAAAGCAACATTGGTTCTCAGCACAATGTGTCGCAAGTGATGTCTGGCATCAGCGAACTTCTGGCAATTTTGAAGGGTGTGGACGGACAGCCAGATCCTGAAATTTCGAAACTAGAAGCAAAACTAAACAAAGTGCTCGAACAAAATTACCAGCTCATACAGGCACTTAATGAATTAACAACGCATTTGAAAAGGAATAAACAATGAAACATTTGCGAGGTAAAAAAGGTATAACTCCAATCATTGCGACAATCCTGCTTCTGATGATGACTGTTGCTGTAGCTGGCGCTGCGTTCTTCTGGCTGACAAGAATCCAAGGTCAACTTCAAGGTGGCACCGAGAGCTATCAGGGCAGAATTTTCCAGACGATGGCTTCTAGCGTGGATGTTGTTGATGCTAATTACGATCCGGGCACTAAGGATCTGACTTTGTTCTTTCACAACACAGGAAATACGGAAATTCCTGTTGATGATGATAATGAGCCTCCGACAACTACGTGGATTTTAAGAAATTCTGCGCAAGTGGCCATATGCTCAACTGACTGGAGTGGAATAGGCAGTGGAGGTAATGGCAGTGCTAAATGCACAGATGGTTGCGGAGATAGCGTAAAAATCGGTGTTGGAGAAATACACAAAACAGTTGTGGACTTGTCAAGCTCCGCCTGCGACATAGCTTCGGAACCTGGTGGAACAGTTTTCAACTTCGTGATTGATTTTAGCGGCGTAACAACGACTGCTGGTAGCTTTGTAAAGACAACGTAATAAAAAAGCTGACTTGATTAAGACAGAATAATTATATACTTGATTTCTATCCTTAATCGCATGTTTGGCCGCAGAGGTATTACACCAATTATTGCTACAATACTCGTAGTTATGATGACTGTTGCGGCTGCGGGCGCCATGTTTTTTTGGCTGACAAGAATACAGGGCACGGGTCAGGGAGCAGTTGAAGAATCCCAAACCACTTTATTAGAAAGAATGTCTGCCTGCGCAACAATTCCTACTTTCAATTACAATAATTATGACAACAAGTCAAATATGGATATTCAAAACTGCGGAAACACTATGCTGACAGTTGGCGATGGCGATGATAACGCTCTGATAGCAAGCAATTCGTGCTCATTCAATCTTGACTGCGATATAATCGAAGGTGACTGTCCGCTCACAATCGGGCCTGGCGGTTTTAAGACCGCAATACTAGATCTTGAAGAGGCTAATTGCGGTTCAAACACGACTGCGGCAGATATTTTAGCCGACCAGGAAGGAATTCAACATCAATTCATCTTGACAATAGGCACTTCTGGCAGCGCCACAACAACTACGGCAAGAAGTTTTGTTCCGAGACGTAATGCTCCGACACCTCCCGCACCAGGGCCTGTTTGTAGCGTAAGTCTTACTGCATTAATACCATCCCCACAATTAGGACCGAGACCTGTTTGTTTCCCATATAACTTGAATAATACGGGTGGAACAACTGAAGTCTATAATATCAGTATCGCGAGTATACTAGGTCCATGCAGCGCACAATTAATTAGCGGCTCATTATCCTGTTCAGGTCCGCCGCTAAGCAGCTTCACTACTGGAAGTCTGCTTCCTAGTGGCTATGCAATATTTAGTTTGAACCATACTCTTCCATTTGGTGGCATTTGCACAGTAACCATTCAAGCTGTTTCAACAACAAATTCAAGCTGCTCAGATACAGACATAACAATTACAAATAACTAAATGGCAAAAAAAGGACAAACAACAATCATAGGATTTCTTTTGATTACAGCAATTGCTCTTGTTATTGTTGCGAGCACGTTCTTCTTTGCAATTCCTTTGATAGACAAAACAAAGAACCAGGATGAGGTTGCACGGATGGAGAACAGAATGATTGAAACTCACGCTGCAATAAAGAAGGTTGCAAATGAACAGACGCAAATGACTGTGCCTTTTTCAATTAGAAAAGGAATTTTGACTTTGGCTGACAACAACACTTTGATTTATCAGGCGAATATGCTTTTGCCAATTTCATATAACAGGCTGCTCATAGGCAACAGCACTGGTGAAGTTGGAACTCTAGGCTTCGATGAGCCCGGCTTTCTGCTTGAACGGGCCTCTGTTGAAATGCGACTGCATTACATTATTCTGAAAGACAACAGCAGTAACTGTTATGGAATAGAATTGAAGCCTGGCGGGCAAGTAACAGCGGGAACAGGAGACCACTTTGTATTTTTCAAATGGATCGGAGAAGATAATTCAGCGATTCCTGGCTGCACCTCTGCAGTAAGACAAATTATTGAAATGAGCATCACATGAAACGAGCACAGTACAGCGTAGTGTATATGCTAATTCTAATTGCTATAACCTTGATTATCGCAATAGGAACATTTCTGCTTTCAACATCTTTTCAGCGCACGAGCAGCAAGGAACTCGGCAACTACATGCTTAGTGACGTAAGCACTCAGATTGAGAATGGCTTGCTTGACTTGAAAACACTCTCTGAGCACAGCTATGGACAAAATGTGAGCCTGCAGATAAAAATACCCGAACGGATAGGAGACCAGACATACATAATCAGCGGCTCCAATCAAACTTTGCGTATAAGAACTCAGGGAACACCTTCTTTGGTATCAGAATCACAAGTATTGTTCTGGAACGCTGACTTGCAGGGAGCTATCTTTTCTTCTTTAGGTAGGGTCGTTTTGCTGTATTTACCTACAGAGAACAAGGTAGTGCTTAAATAGATTCAAATATTTCAGTTTGACATGGCGTTAAGGAGGATTAGGGCGCTCATAAGAAAGGCTAAACAACCTGAGTTGGTAATGGAGCCAGCACCCTTACCGATTACTGATACAAAGCCGCAACTCGCGATATCTGACGCGGATAATTATGATTTACCAAGCCAAATTCCGAGTAGTGGAAATAAGGAACCAATAGAAAGAATATCGCTTCCAAAAGTTTTTGAGCAACCAACAACTATTCGTGAAGATGTAAGTGCAAAATTGCGCTCTGTTTCTGAATCTTATCCTCTAATAACAACAAGTTGGAAAGGGGCAAAATATGTTCTTGCATCTGCAAAAATACAATTCAATGCCACAAGCAATCAGCTAACGTATACTATTGATGAGCCGCCGTTAGACGCTAAACTGCGCAACGTTATTGACAAGACTTTAGACCTGCTTAAAGACAGGCTTGAGATCGATTTCTCGAAGCTAAAGGCAAAAAAAGAAGTCTATGTTTATGTTGACAGGAAAGTTGACGAAATATGGGATTACCTCAACATAGCTTTGGCGGATGAAGACATACTTAAAGCAAAATACTACATTTTCAGAGACACCATCGGGCTTGGAAAAATAGAGCCATTGATGCGCGACCCAAACTTGGAAGATATAGGTTGTGACGGTATTGGAATTCCAATATTTATCTTCCACAGAAATCCTTTGTACGGCTCCATGTCAACTAATTTGTCATTTCAAGCAAAAGATGAATTAGATTCTTTTGTTATGCGACTTGCGCAAAAGGCAGGCAGAACAGTTTCTGTTGCTGCGCCCCTATTGGATGCTAGCCTGCCAGATGGCAGCAGACTTCAAGTCACGTTCGGAACAGACATTGCCAGAAAAGGAAGCAATTTTTCAATCAGAAAGTTCTTCCGAATACCGCTGACAGTAGTTGATTTGATGAATTATACTACTGTTGACCCGCTCACTTTGGCTTATTTGTGGTTTATGATTGAAGAACAGCAATCAATCCTGATTTCAGGTACAACTGCATCAGGCAAAACCACATTCCTTAACTCAATTGCTCAATTTATTCCGCCAACTCTGAAAATTGTTTCAATAGAGGACACATCAGAGCTTCAATTGATGCATTCTAACTGGACTCCAGCTGTCGCTAGGTCTGGCTACGGCCCAAAAAAATATGGCGAAGTCAGCATGTTCGATTTGTTAAAAGCGGCGTTAAGACAGCGCCCGGATTACATAATTGTTGGTGAAGTAAGAGGTAGAGAAGCAGATGTAATGTTTTCGGCGATGGCAACAGGTCACGCCTCTCTGAGCACTTTGCACGCAGACACCGTAGATGCTGTCATTGACAGGCTGACAACAAGACCAATCGATTTGCCACTTGCCATTTTAGAGCAACTTGACATTATTGTGTTTTTAGAAAAAGCAAAGCAGGGAGAGCGCTCTGTTAGAAAAGTTGGCCAGATAATCGAAATCGAAGGCTACGACAGGGATGCTGGCAGGCTTAAAACAAACGAGGCATTCAAATGGGTACCTGCTGAGGATATTTTCGTCTCGAAAGAGAGCTACTTGCTGTCAAGAATTGCGAAAAAGCTTGGATGGGGTCCTGAAGATATCAAGCAAGAACTTTTGCGCAGGGCCGCAGTTCTAAAGTGGATGCAGGAAAAGAACATCAGCGGCTTCAAAGATGTCAATCAGATAATAAACCTCTATTATGTCGACCCTGCAAGGCTTACGAAGCTCATGGGGGGATAGTTTTGCCAGATATCTACGAATATTCTCTGCAGCTTTTTCGTCCGACAGTCAGGAAACATGAATCATTGTTTTCGAGACTTGCCGAAGATTTGAGGCGCGCGCACATGCTTTTTCCGGCAGAGCAATGGGCTGCTTTTTCGATTTTAGTTACAGTCATAACGTTCGTCGTTGCACTTGCCGTTTCTCTGGCTTTCACTTTAGTTCTGATTACGCCGGTACTTTTGGCAATCGGAATTGCGGTTTTGCTGACTGTAGGAATAACTGCAGGAGCCGGCTTGCTAGTATTTTATTATCCTTCTCTTGTTGCAGATGAAAGGAAAAAACGAATAGAAAATGCGATTCCTTTTGCAGCGCTTTATATGTCCACAATTGCCCGCTCTGGTTTCCCGCCACAGGACATTTTTAGATTGCTGTCTGGCTTCAAAGAATATGGCGAAATCTCGAAAGAAGCCAGTAAAATCACAAATGATATTGAAGCTATGGGGCTAGATATACTGACAGCACTTACTCGCGCAATTGCAAGGTCTGCAAGTCCTGAATGGACAGAACTTCTTGCAGGGTTGAAAACTACAATCTCGGTGGGTGGGGACCTGCCAAAATATCTCGATGAGAAAACCACGGGTTTTGTGGCAGAATACAAGCGCAGACTTAGTGACTTCGGCAACATGCTGAGCATGCTCATTGAAATTTATATAACTCTCGTAATAGTTGGTGCAGTATTTTTCATTGTCACGACATCTGTCATGATTGCTGTTGGCGGAGTTCCAGTCGACCTGATCAAAGCAATTAATTTGCTGATGGTTGTCGTAGGTTTGCCTTTGCTGACCGCGGCATTCATATTAATTGTTAAGGGAGTCTCACCTCTGGAGGATTAATGGCGTTTGAAGGTTTAGAAAAAAAGGTCGCGAAGGAAATTTTGGGTGTAAAGGCACACAAGATCAAAATACTTTTGTTTAGCACGCCAATTCCATTTATTGCTGCTATCATTGCTTCTCTTCTTGGATTGTCTTCAACATCAATCCTGGCTATCTTCTCTTTTGGCGTAATTGGGATTTTCACACCGTACATGATCTTTGGCTATTTGGAATTCAAAGAAATCAGGGATGCTGAAGAAGGTTACCCGAATTTTCTGCGCGATTTAACCCAGTCTGTGAACTCAGGCATGACACTTCCGCAGGCTGTTGCAACTTCTGCCCAGACAAAATATGGTGTGCTCTCGAAATATGTTACAAAACTGAATGCTTGGCTCTCTTGGGGAACACCATTTCCTGAAGCCTGGCAGCGCTTAACTCTTGCTTTGGAAAAATCTGAGTTGATTAAAAGAATCAATGGCATTGTATTGGAAGCATTCCATAGTGGCGGAGACATCAGCGACGTCTTGAATGCTCTCGCAGATGATGTAACTTTGCTGAAAAGGCTCGAAGCAGATAAGAAATCTCTTATGCAAGAGCACATAGTCGTTATGTATATCGTATTCTTCATATTCATTAGTATAATTGTGATTTTGTTCAAAATTTTAATTCCAATTTTATACATACAGCAGCTTGGCGTATTCGGAGGGCTTGCATTAAGGCCTGCCGAGCAGCTAAGTGTAGATTACTTCAAGAATTTGTTCTTCCTTCTCACGATAATCCAGGCAGCCTGTATGGGCTTAATCGCCGGTCAGATTACTGAAGAAAAAATGATTGCTGGAGCAAAACACATTGCAATAATGGTTGCAATTGGTGCCTTTGCATTCTTCGCATTTATTTTCCCGTCATTCTTAACACTGCAAGTAAATGTTTTTCCGGAAAACCCTGCACTCGACCAGAAAGTTACTATTACGGGCGCGGTTTATTTTGAAGCGCAACCTGCCGCGGGAGCTAAAATCGACATCGTAACGCCTCAGAAAGAAATCATAACTGTGTTTACAGACGGACTTGGAGAATTTGATACTTTCGTAACTGCGCCGACTCAACCCGGCACATATATTTTATCTGTTACTGCGACGTATCGTAGTGAGACACAAATATTTTCCAAAGCCATAACGGTTGGAGCAACATGACACGCAAGCATGGACAATCTCCCGTTGAATTCATAATCACTATTTTTGCTTTTTTCATAATCGTAGTAACTATTTTCACTTCAAATCTTACTAATACACAACCGGAAGCTGAAAAGATAAAAGAGCAGGGCTCGTGCCTTTCAGCGCAGGGCCTTGCAACCTCATTGCTTAAAGAGCCAGGTGTTCCTGCGAGCTGGAATCCCAGTAATCTTGAGATTTTTGGATTGACAAATGGCACTTCAGACCTGGTTTTGTTAACAAAGTGGCTCGATGCGCAAAGCATGGGCTTTGCCGGCTTGCACAACAAAACTTTTCCCGAATCAGACTGGCTTCTTAGTTACAATATTTATGGATTCAAGCTTTTCTCTGAAAGCTGTCCTGCCGCAAGCAATGGCGCTGTTATCTGCAGAAATCTTAATTCGCTGAACATAACTGCGAGTTCTAACAACACAGCAACAATGGATTTGGAATTGTTTTTTCCGTTTGCAACTCTCTCGTATTCGGGAACCCTTGAACCGGATGATAATGTGACTGTAACGCCAGGACCTGATGGCACTTTAGTCGAAATGATTTTGAATACTAGCGCTGCCGATACTGACCAAGTTTTAATCAGCTTGTCAGCAACGCCTGATTTAGTTTTCATAATGAAATCTGCCTACACAACTACTGGTCAGGCAAGCTTGCCTGTGCTACTCAATGACGTGAAGGTTTCTGACAGCTTGGGCTCTGGCGGCGCGATTTCGGGTCTTAACAATTACTGTAATTACCAGCAACAAGTGCTTATTGTAAAAACTGGTGAAAACTTGCCAGCGAGGTTCGATATAGTAGCATGGTAAACAAAAAGGGATACTTCTATTTTATAGAAATAATCTTCATAGTCATACTTCTAACAGCATTCATTTTGTTTTTCCCGAGAGCCGAAACCAGCGACTTGCGATTAACAGAGCAGAACAATCTAGAACTTATTGGCATTACTACCTTGAAAAACCTTGATGATTCCGGAATACTTTCGAAAAACATTGATCCTTATGTTTTTGCGAATTCCAATTTTACAACGCTCAGCACTTATACGCGTCAAAGCCTGCCTTCAACAGCTGGAGCTAAACTGCAATACGCACTAAGTACCGGCTGTTATTCTGAATCTGGACTTGTTGAAAATTGCGGCTTGAACACAACTGGAAATTTCAATGCCGTCTTGTCCGAATACACTTTCAGCAAGCGACCTGAGCCGGTTACAATAAAATTATTCCTCTGGAGGTTGCTATGACTAAAAAAGCACAATTCATGCTGGTTGCAACGATACTGATTACAATATCGCTCTTCATAATTTACACTTATATCAGAAGCGCTGATACTTCTTCAATAATATTTTTCGAGCCGACAAGCAAAGAGCAATTTGTGAATATGCAAACCTCTATCATGGGCAGAAATGCCTGGCTTGGCAACTACTGGTGGAATCTAAACTGGCAAAACCGCTCAACAATTTCAATTAGTGGTACCATAGTTAATCCTGTTCAAGTTAACCCGCAAATAACCGGGGGATATGATTGTTTAAGTCAAGTTCGTGTAACTGATAGCAATAACAACGAGATTCCGTCAAGTGTCACGGCAGCTACGGCTCCTTGTGATGTTGTTTTCAACGCCGCCGCAGGAATTTACAACATTTATTGGAACAATCCGAGCGCAATAGTTCCTGGCGCTCTTGGTGCAGGAACGCCTGCGGGTACTTTAATCAGAAAAGAAGGTGCACCAACACAATTATTCTGCCCTCACATCGTAGATATGTACAAAAAAGCAGGTGTAGACATAAACTGCTCAGTGCAAAACATCTTCAGCAACAACCAAGTCAATTATTCAATAAAATTCCAATCTTTGGATATAAATTTTGACGGTTTTCTAAGTTAGTAAAATCTAAAAAGCGATGCTTGACTTCTATAACTGGGGCTGTAGTCTAGTCTGGTAGGACTCGTGGTTCGGGACTGCGCGACCCCAGTTCAAATCTGGGCAGCCTCACTAAAATTTCCTCGCAAAGACCAAGAATGCTGTGTGCACTAGAATATTGTGCTCTGGTCTTGCTATCTTTCCATCGATTATCCAAGGCCTTTCAATTGTTTCAGAAACGTGCACTAATTTAAGTTTAGTTTTCTTGATTTCCTTTGCTAACTGTATTACTTGAGTTATCTGCGGGCAATAAGCAACGAAAAATCCTCCGGCTTTCAGAGATTTTTCAGCGAATTTTACAACTTTCCAGGGTTCCTGCAGGTCGATTGTAATCAAGTCGAGATTTTTCTCTGCAATCCCGCGGTAAATGTCTTTTTGCTTTAATTGTATGTTCTTGAATCTTGCAAAATTCTCTTTTGCTAATTTAGCAAACTCTTTCCTGTTTTCATAAGTGTAAACTTTGCCTTCATCGCCAATGATATTTGCTATCTGCATTGCGAGCCAGCCGGAACCTGTGCCTGCATCCACTACTTTCCAGCCGTTTCCAAGGCCCGTGTTTGCCGCAATTGTCCCAAAATCTTTTGGCAGAACAACTGCTGGTCCTCTCTTTGCCTTTTTTAGTAAATCTGGCAGCATAGTATCGAATTCCATACGGAACATTTAAAACTTATCGTTTTCTGGCAGAAATTATGGCTGAAGAAGTCAAAGAACAAAAACCCTCTCCATTCACAAAAATAGTGGATCTTTATGATAAACACCATCAACCTTTGATGATTGCATCGCTTGTTTTGCTTTTTTTCTTCTTGGGCGTAATGGGTTTTCACAAAATGACTACCGGAGAATTCCTCAGCAAAGACATCACACTTTCCGGCGGACTTCTAATAACAATAAATACCGACCAAACAATAGACACTCAATCACTTGCAAATCAAATAGAAGATAAGTTAGGTGTCAGCGCAGACGTAAAGGCACTTGGATCTCTTTCGGGTGGCTCTGTCGGCTATGCCATTGAACTCGAAAAATCCACTAACAGCACTGCCGCGCTTGGGGCAATAAGACAAGTCACAGGATTAGAGCTGGCGCCCGGAAGCTACACTATTGAAGACCAGAGCGCAGGCTTTGGCAATTCGTTCTGGCAATCAGCGGTACAAGCAATTATTTTGGCTTTTGTTTTCATGTCCATTGTTGTGTTTTTGTATTTCAGAGTGCCTATACCTTCTGCAGCAATCGTACTTTGCGGGTTCGCAGATACTATAGGAACGATGGCTGTAATGAATCTCATAGGCATGAAATTGTCGACGGGGGGCGTTGCTGCACTTCTGATGATTATTGGTTACTCTGTTGACACGGACATTTTGCTTTCATCAAGATTGTTAAAACACCACGAGGGAAGCTTGGACCAACGCATACATTCTTCAATAAAAACGGGTTTGACAATGCAGTTTACTGCAATCGCCGCTCTGACTGCTCTCTGGATTTTGACACCTGCAACACTTTTGAAACAAATCGCGGAGATACTGATAATCGGCCTTATACTTGATACATTTTATACTTGGTTCCAGAACGTCGGAATACTGCGCTGGTACATAACGAGAAAAGGCGAACATGGGTAAAGTCAAAGAACTTCTCACATCATGGCAAGTCATCATCTTAATATTATTCCTACTTGGTTCGGTTTTAGCTATAAACCCACACCAGGCGAATGGTGTGCAGATAGCGTCCGTTGACGTGAATAGCAGTGCTGCGACAAATGGAGTAGAAAAGGGCGCGACTATAACTGCAATTAACGATAAACAAATCAAAACAACTGCTGACTTTAGTTCTGCAGTAAACGAACTGAAACTTGGTGACGTAGCAAAATTGCAGACGGATAAGGGTTCATTCAGCTTTTTAGTTGAAGAACAGAACAATGCCACTTACTTAGGAATTCAAGTCAGAGACCTTCCAGCCTCAAATATAAAACAAGGTTTAGACTTAGTAGGCGGAGTCCGTGTTTTATTGCAGCCGCAAGAGCCACTGACTCAATCTCAGTTTGATGATGTTGTTGCAATAACCCAAAATAGGCTCAATACTTTCGGCCTTGCTGATGTTAATGTAAGACAAGTATCAGACCTTCAAGGCAACAAATTCATTCTTGTCGAGATGGCTGGAACAACACAGCAGGAACTAGTTGACCTAATTTCTCAGCAGGGAAAGTTTGAAGCAAAGATAGGCAACGATACTGTGTTTTTAGGTCCCGATATAAAATCGGTCTGTCGTTCTGCAGATTGTGCGGGAATTCAAACGTGCAGCCAAACAAGCGATAGCGGTTGGTCTTGCAGATATCAATTCAGAGTGGATGTAAGCACAGAATCCGCAAAAAAGCATGCTGAAATCACAAATCAACTTACCACAATCAATGAAGGTGGCCAATCTTATTTGAGTAAAAAACTTGATTTGTATCTTGATGACCAGCTTACAGAGTCCTTATATATATCAGCAGACCTGAAGGGCCAAGAAGCAACTTCTTTCGTAATTCAGGGCCCGGGAACAGGCGACACTAAAGAAGCCGCAATGCAAAGCGCGCTGACAAGCATGAAAAAATTCCAGACTTTGCTGATAACCGGCTCTTTGCCAGTAAAATTAGACGTAGTAAGAATGGATGTAGTCTCTGCAACTCTCGGCCAGCAATTCCTGCAATCCGCAATAATGGCTTTGCTTGTTGCCATTGCTGCCGTCGGAGTCATAATATTTATTCGTTATAGAAGCCTGAAGATAGCACTACCCGTATTGATGACTGGCCTATCTGAAGTCTTGATAATTTTTGGAGTTGCTGCCCTAATCAAGCAAAACATTGATTTGGCGGCAATCGCTGGTGTTTTGGCGACAGTAGGAACGGGTGTTGATGCTCAGATTGTAATAACTGATGAAATTCTAGAGGGTAAAAAACAAACCACAATCTACAACTGGAAAGAAAGAATAAAGAGAGCACTTTTCATTATATTCGGATCATACGCAACTATGGTTGCGGCAATGATCCCGCTCGGATTAATGGGCGCTGGCCTGCTAAAGGGCTTTGCAATCGTGACGATAATAGGAGCTACAATAGGAGTCTTTATAACTCGGCAAGCCTATGCTAAAATAATTGAGGTACTGGCGAAGTAATTCGGTTTGGCCACTGAATAAACCATGGTTTTGGAAGACATAGTCACAGTCCAATCTGCGGAGCAAAAGCCTTTGAATTTGCTTCCGATTGCTTTTCTTTATGCGACGCTCTCCATATTTTTGGCACTCTGGATATTTCCATCACACGCGGCAATTGTTTCTGTTTTCCTGATAACGTTGGCTTGTGCGCCTTTGATGTTAAACATATTCTTATTTGAAAAACAGAAAGAAGAAACATCTTCTAATTACGTTCGGGACCTTCTGACTGCCTTGTTTCCGCAAGTATCTGGCCAGAAAGCACAGGACAAATTAATCTCGCTATTTATTTTCGTGTTCCTTGGTCTGTCTCTTGCTATAACTTTCTGGTTTGTTGTTCTGCCGCAAAGCATGCTTCAGGACCTCTTTTACTTGCAGCTAAATACTATCAGAGATATTAACACATCGTTGTCTGGCGGCGCTGTTTTCAGCAGCTTTTTTTCCGCAATTCTTGCAAATAACCTAAAAGTGCTTGCCTTTTCAGTTCTCTTTTCATTCGTATATGGCGCTGGTGCCATTTTCATAATAGCCTGGAACGCTTCCGTGATTGGCGTCGCTATGGGCGACACTATCAAAAGAGGTCTGGTTTCAATCGGTTCTGCCGTTGGTTTTGAATCGGTTGCAGGCTATTCTTCTGCTATATCAACAGGGCTACTTCGCTACTTATTGCACGGAGTTCCGGAAATCTTAGCTTATTTTATCGGCGCACTTTCTGGAGCGATGCTATCAATAGCTGTATTGCACCACGAATACGATTCGCCGCAGTTCCAGAAAACAATTAGGGCTACGATTGGCCTTATCGGAGTCTCTGTGATCCTGCTGCTATTCGCAGGTTTGATAGAAGTTGGCGTAAGCCCGCTGATTCGATGATTTTTTAAGCCTTTGTTAGAAAGAATTTTTTAATGACAATTAAAGACTCATTTAAGAAATTCTTTACTGAAGAAACTAAAAACGAGACTGCTGTTGACTCTAAAGAATTTGACATAAAATTACCTAAGATGCCTATAAAAAACAAAAACCTGCTTTACTGGCTGAGCTTAATTCCTGTTTTCCTTGTTGCACTTTATGTAAGGACTAGAAATCTTCCCTTGTTACAAGGCAAGTATCTGATAGAATTGGATAGTTATTTCTTTTTCAGATATGCAAAAATGCTTTTAGAACAAGGCTCTTTGCCCGTGATCGACTATATGCGGTACGCTCCTGTTGGTTTTCCGACACAAACCTTTGTATTTTTCCCAAAAACAATGGTCTATTTTTACAAAATTGCACATTTCTTTTTTGCAAATCTTAGCCAAATAGAATGGCACATAATTTATCCACCAGTAATCACAATCATCAGCTTTGTGTTCTTCTTTTTGTTTGTAAAAGAGCTTCTTGGCCATAGAACTGCATTTATTGCAACTGCTTTCTTAGCAGTAATTCCCGCTTACCTGCAAAGAACTATGGCGGGTTTTGCTGATCACGAAGCTATTGCAATGCTTTGGATATTCATTTCCTTGTGGCTATTCGTAGTGGCTTGGAAATCTGAAAACTGGAAGATATTCACTCCGCTGTCAGCAATTTCGGGTATTTTCGCTGCAGCATTATACGCAACATGGGGTGGCTTTGTATTTTTGATTCTAAGTTTAAGCTTGTTCGCTTTCGCTTATGCTATTCTGACGAACAAGCCCATCAAACCCCTAACTAGACTTTTACCTTTCGCTACATTCTACCTGATTTTCGGCGGTATTTTTGCTGCGCAGAATCTTACTAATCTCATAATTTCGATGGCTTATGCGAATACCGCCCTGGTGCTAATAACGGTATTCCTTATTTTCGGTGTCTTTTTCAATAAAACAAAAATAGCAAGTAAATTCAAACTACCTTCATCGCTTGTTGCTTTAGGTATTTTTGCTGCGATAGCTTTGTCAATTAATTTTGTTGTAAAAATTGTTGATATATCAAATATCTTAATGAGTCTAACTAAGCAAGGCTCAGCTAGAACTTTCTTCACAGTAGCTGAAAACGCACAACCCTATTTCTTTAACGATTGGTGGAGTTCATTTGGCTGGATTTTCTTGCTGGCTTTCATAGGTTCCGCACTTTATTTTTACAAAATATTTGAGCCTAGCATAAAATCAAAGTTCAAATTGCACTGGATTGCTATGGCTTCCTATGTTCTTTTCTTCTTGACGTTTATTTTTGGAAGGTTATCATCCGATTCCAAGTTCTCAAGTATCGTTGGGTTCTTTTCAAATACATACATATATTGGATAGTAATATTCATCATTTTGTTGCTAATCATATATTTTGTTGCACTCTTCAAGGATGCAGTACATTTGCAAACTATTGCAGACAAATGGCCTTGGCTTTTGCTAGCCATTTGGTTTGTATTTGCATTAATCTCGGCAAGAGGGCAGGTCAGACTGGTGTTTGCGACAGTTCCGCCGATAGCTATTGCCGCAGGATTCTTTATTTCTGAAATAGTGAGCTGGGCAAAAAAGCAAGAAAAAACTCTGAAAATTGTCGCGTTGGTTGCTATTGTTTTGATCTCAACACTTGTTTTTGCATCTGCGGCTAAAGAGACTCTGGCAGAAAACCAATATTCTGGGTCTATGATACCGGGACAGTGGGGAGATGCTATGAACTGGGTTAGGGAAAACACGCCCGAGAATTCTGTTTTTGCTCATTGGTGGGATTATGGCTACGCAACAATAGCTGTTGGCGAAAGAGCTGCTGTTACTGATGGTGGAAATTTGATGGGTTGGAATTATCAATCCGGCAGATACTTTTTGACTGGAAAAGATGCAAACAGCACTCTAACTTATCTAAAAACACATAATGTTACACATATTTTAATCTCAAGTGAAGAAATTTCGAAATATTACGCATTTTCATACATAGGTTCTGATGAAAATTTCGACAGGCGCAGCACCATAGGTGTTTTCGGTTTGCAAAGCACAAAAGAAGTACGCAATGGAACCTTGTTGCTTTACGGAGGAAGCTGGGGATTAGACAAAGATTACTTAGTAGAAAATCTAGTCTTGCCAGAAGGACAGGCGGGTATCTTTGGATTTAGCGTGCCCTCTGATTTCAGTTCTCAGGCACCGCAGGCATTTATCTCGTACAATAATCAGCAGTATACATTTGATGTTCCTTGTTTGTGGGCACAAGGCAAACGCTATGATTTCAAAACTAATGAGAGTTCTACGTTTAAGGGCTGCTTGGTATTAGCTCCATATGTTCAAGATCAAAATACCATGAATCCTGTTGGTGCTGCTTTCTGGGCCTCTGAAAAAGTTTGGGATACTAATTTTGCAAGACTTTATTTGTATAATGAAACGGATCCTAATTTCAAGCTTGCTTATCAAGACAACATGCCTTTGGCGTTGTACCAAGGCAGAATTATCGGGCCAATAAAAATCTGGGAAGTCGAATATCCTAAAAACGTAGTACCCGACCCATATTATTTGCAGCCGAGTCCCAATGGTTGATGCCAGTTTAATTTTAGCTAGCATAGTCATACTTGCCACCGCAGTAGTTACTCTTTTTTTGGTCAAACTATGGATGCGAGCCGCAAGATCTTTTGGTTTAGTTGGCAAGGACATGAATAAATTTGAGAAAAAAGAAATACCCGAAGCTGGCGGTGTTGCTGTTGTGTTCTCAATTGTTTTTGGCATACTCGCTTTTGTTTTTTTCAAAACTTTTCTACTTCAAACAGCAACTCATTTTGTAGAGTTGTTTGCTATTGCACTAACAATACTATTAGCTGGGTTTCTAGGCTTCATAGATGACATTTTAGGCTGGAAAAAAGGCTTGAAACAGTGGCAGAAGCCTTTGTTAACAATACCCATAGCAATACCTCTCGCAGTACTTAATGCGGGACACTCCATATTGGACATACCTTTCTTCGGCAATATTGACTTTGGTTTGCTTTTCCCGCTTGCAATTATTCCTATTGCAATTGTTGGTGCTGCTAATGGTTTTAACATATTAGCGGGCATGAACGGATTGGAAGCCGGTATGGGCACAATAATCTTAGGTACGTTGGGCATAATTTTGTTTAATTCTAATACTTGGCTTTCTCTTGTTGCAGTTATTGCAGCAATTGCCACGCTTGGATTTTGGTTTTTCAATAAATATCCTGCAAAAGTATTCCCTGGAAATAGCTTTACATATGCTATTGGTGCGCTGATAGGTATTCTAGCAGCGATTGGAGACGCTACCAGAGCGGGCATTATACTTTTTGTCCCTTATTTCATAGAACTCGTCATTAAAGCTAGACATAAATTCAAATCAGAATGTTTTGGTGTACCTCTAAAGGATGGCACTTTGCAGGCTCCCGAGAAAATTGGCTCACTAACCCACATAGCTATGAAATTATTCAAAACCGAAAAGCGAACTGTTGCTAGCTTGCTCTCTTTGGAAGTTTTTTTGGCATTATTAGTGATTTTTATTCAATATATTTAAGGACTCTAAGCAAACATAGTTTGGTTAATACCTTAAAATTAGCCCGCGCTTCTTTGTGCGTATACTTGGCTTGGCCTGCTTTTCTGGCAGCGAATGTTATGGGCACTTCCGTTAATTTAGCTCCACTGTTTTTCAACTCACACAGAATCTGACTTTGAAATGAGAAATCGTCTGGTAGCGTTTCCAACTTTATCTTATCTAATGCAAACTTGCTATAGGCGCGATAACCTGAAAACACATCCTTGATTTCTAGGCCTAACAGGACATTAAATAATTTACAGCCGATTATTGGTAGTATGCTTCTTTGAGAACCGTCTCTTCTCTTGCCGCCAGAAATATATCTCGAACCTACGACTACATCAAAACCTTGTTGAATTTTATTTAAGATGTCTGGCAGGTATTTTGGATCGTGTGACCAATCCGCATCCATCTCCATTATTACATCTCCTTTCGTTTTAGAGAAACCAAATTTGTATGCGGAACCTAAACCTTGTTTCTTTGAACGCATGTAGACTCTAACAGCGTAATTTTCTGCCAATTTTTTTGCAATTTCCCCCGTTCCGTCTGGCGATCCATCATCAATAACTACCACTTCTAAATTTAAGTTACTTTTTTTGGCAATTAAAAATATTTCAGGAATTAGCGTGTTTATATTTTCGGATTCATTGTAAGTTGGTATAACTATCGAAACTAACATTTTACTTTGTACTCTCCACTCTTTGCCAGAGCTCCATGCCACTTTTCTTGATTTTAATTTCATAAAACACTATTGACCATAAATAAAGACGCAAAAATATCAGCATAAATGTCCATGTTAGCTCCTTAAGACTTTTAGGATAGGAAAAAATCTTGAACAAACCAAAGGACTCCTGCTTAAAATTGCGCATACGTTCTTTACCCTTTATTAAATAGTCTAACTGAGGATAGCCCGCAGTTGAGCGTCTTTTCTGTTTTATCCAGTCTTTCAAATTTGTTGGATATTTTACGTACACTTTTGCGTTTGGCGCATAATCTGTTTTGTAGCCTGCTTCATAAACCAAATGCGATATGACTGCATCGTCTGCCAATGCGTTTTCAGGAATTTTTTTAACAATATTTTTGCGTAACGCCATTAAATAGCCTGAACAAACCATAAATTCATTTTTTTCTTTCTTATTAAGTCTGGTTTGATGCGCACCAACATCGGTTAGCAAATGACTGATATAACCAAAGAACTTATTTCTTGAATTTACTGAAATAGGCCTGCCGCTCACTATTCCAACTTTCAGATCGGAGAATGGCTTTAACAGTTCTATTATGGAGTTTTCATCAAGGATCACATCTCCATCTGTTAAAACTAGTATGTCTCCTTTAGCTTCTTTAAAACATAAATTCAGAGCGGCTGGCTTGCCTATGCCCGCATCCGCAATAATTTTTATATTTATTTTATTTTTTTTGGCAAATTCCGTAACTACGTCCTGCGTTTCTTTATCGGGGGCCGCAACTAGAATTTCCTTTTCGACTGTGTTTTGTTCCATTATTGATTTTAAAGTTCGTATAACGCTAGGCTCTCTGAAAGTGGTTATGATTATTGATATCATTTTTAGCGCTCCAACTTATGACAGCAATCAACCCATGCAGACATTTGTTTTGCACAATAATCTAAAAAATCATCATTTATGCATTTAATCTGCCTATTTTTTATTGCTAAAGTAAACTGTGAATAAGCATCGTAATAATCTGTTGAGCTTTTTATGGAATCAATTATCTTCCATAGATTTTCATTAATATCCATTGCTGGCGCTTCGGCACTGATGTCTTTGAAGGTATTTCTTGGCGCCTTGTTGTGCTGGCACAAAGGACCACCAACATAAACTGTTTTTCCTAATAAATCGCAAGCTTTCTTTGCTAAAACGCCGCTCCATATATCATCAAATCTTCCTATTTTCCAAGGATTGTCATCCATCGGCAACTGATAAAATGCAGGTATAATTTCTCTTTTGAACGCCAAATTCATTGAGCAGATTGTTGTGAAATTACTTGGAACAACTACAAAATCCTCGCCAAAATCGGCTTCCTTAAGCCTTGTTTTTGCCTGACCTTGCAGATCTCCATCCATCAATATCCTGACCGCATCTAAATCTGGAACATTTGTCCAAAGTCCTTGCGATATAACTACATTTTTTGCATATTTCTTCTCAACTGTTGTTTTTTCGCCCGTACAGGAATAAGGATAGCCGCGAGGGTATAGTTTATGCCTACTAAAGCCGTGATGCAAAACATTCACCCATTTTTTATCCGAACCAATAAAATCTACCACGTCACTGAATTCTAAATTGGTCAGATGTTTTCCAAAATAATCATCTTTAATTGGTAGAGTATCATCATCTATAAAAAAACCATACTTAAAGTTTGGATTCGACTGCATATATAACAAACCAAAAGATGTTTCTGCGTGCGATTTTTCGGGTATTAACTTGCTGAATTCGGCAACATTATTTTCTTTAAACCAGCGCTGTCTCTCGGTCTGGCCGAAGACTTTGCACTGAACGCCCAAATCCATAAATAATTTCTTCATGGAAACTTTATCGCAGAAATCTTCAGTTATGAGCAAAAATTCAAGCCCATTTAAGTCTAAACCGTGTTTTTGCGCATTTTCTACGTAGTTTTGCAAAACACCGTAATTTCTTACTGTCGGAACTATTACACAAATATCTGTAGTCATATAGACTTTGAAATGTGTTAAATTTTTAAGTCTGCCTTATTGAGTGGAATTGTGCTGCGCTTTTTTCCTTTGCTTTGCTGAAAAGGGGCCTCAAGAACGGGAAAAAATTTTCTAAAACGAAGATGAAATATTTGTTAAATCCAACAACGCCAGATTTCTCGGCTCTCCTAGCCGAAATTAATGCTTGCAAACTCCTATAAAACCGCACTTTAGCGCCACTATTCAACAAACGTCTGCCTAGTTCGCCATCGTCATTTATTTTTACATCTGGCCAGCCGCCGGTTTTGAAAAATACGGCTCGCTTTATGGCTAAATTATAGCCAGATGTGCTAAACGTCTTGAAAGGCCTTGGCAGGCAATTTGTCAATACTCTAAACAAATTGTATGGCCAATATTCGAGTTCAAGCAAAATATTTGAATCGTTTGGCACTCCGGTACCCGCAATTGCATCATAATTCTGTATAAATGCACATAATTTCGCTAAATGATTTCTTGGCAAAATTACATCTGCATCTGTGAAAAATAATATATTGCCACTTGCAGCCTTTGCTGCAAGATTTCGCGCCAAAGCTATGCCCTTGGGTGCTAAAATAACGTTGGCACCAAAGTTTTTTGCTATTTCTACTGTTTTATCTGCAGAATAGCTATCAACAATAAGTATCTCAAAATCCTGGAATGTTTGATCTCGCAGACTTTGCAGCAATTTAGCTATATTTTTCTCTTCATTTAGCGTTGCTATAAGAACTGAAATTTTAGGCATCATATTTTCTACTACTCAAAAACTTTAATGGCACTTTTTGAAAGATTTTAAACACGAACTCGCCATTTTCTGGACAAGTTGCGCAGGCCGCGTAATTGCGCCCATTTTTAACCATGTTCTCTCTAAATTTTCTTGCCGCATTACTATTCCAAATTTCGCTAAAACTGTTTTTGTTAATATTTCCGTATTTTATGCTGCCTTCGTAAAAATAACAGCACGGGTAAACATCACCATTTGTTGCCACGTAACAAGTCATCCAAGGTACAAAACAAGCAGATTTAGCGAATTGCTCACCTACCGCAAAATCTTGCCACCGCTCTTCGACTATTCTCTTGTAGGCTTTGATTTCGTTAGCAATCTCAGTTTTATCTAGCTCTTCAGCTTTTGAGATAGCTTCGTTAAGGTATAGACGCAGGTTTTCTTGGCCGAGCCTTGCTGGTAACATGGTTTTGTTTTCAGGTTTTCCATAGATAGTCATTGGCGCTAGCGTAAAATTTGTCTTGAATTTATGGACAAAATCAATCATATTTTTCAAATCTTTAGCGTTATCTTTCATAAAAACCGTATTAATGTCCACTTCTAGTTTTCCTTTACTCAGCGAATTTATCATAGCTATATTAGATTTTATTTTATCTATCTTAGAATTAATCCGTATTTTTTCATTCAGCTTTGATGGGCTCTCAAGTGAAATAGTAAGAATGTCTAAACCCGCATTTATTAGTTGTAAAATTATTTTCTTGTTTAGCAACATGCTATTTGTAAAAAGCTTTACAATAGTCCGTCTGTTTTTTTGTTTGCAATATCGAATCATATCGAAAACTTCTTTATTAAACAGAGGTTCGCCGTAACCAGTTAGGCCCACATAAACTGGTTCTACTTCATCTATTACTTTCTTGAAAATTTCAAACGACATTAATTCGTTTTTTCTGTTAATGTAATTCTTTATGCACATACGACAATTAAGATTGCATAAGTTGGATATCTCAAAAGTAACATAAAGTGGCTTATACGCGGTTTCGCTTGAAACGAATGCGGACCAGGCTGTTTTGAGTGTGCGTATATTTATAGGTTTGCCATTCAAAAACTTGTTCAAACCGCGTACAGATAGTGCCCTCATTAGTTAACTACCTCTCAATTTTATGTTTTAATCGCTACGATCGTAAATTGTAAAAAGTTAGGTACGCTGAAAAGGTGGGTTAAAATTTTCAACAATCTGTATCCCACTTCGTATACAAATTTAGCATACAGATTTGTTTTGGCATACCACTCCCAATTTATTACCTTAAAACCACATTGCCCTAGTAAATTTTTAAGAGTTTCTGGCCTCCAACAATATAGATGAGTTTTATCTTGCATAAAATAAGGATTTGGAACGCAAATTACTAACCGCCCATTCTTTTTTAACAGCTTATGCACATTTTTCAAAATTATTGCAGGGTTTTCAAAATGCTCTAGCATGTGTGACATTATTATACCACTAAACTCTTTATTTTTAAATTTCAGGTTTTTTGCGTCCATAACTAAAGCATTTACCCCCCTTTTTCTAGCTTCACTAACAATAAACTCAGAAATATCGATGCCTGTGGTGTTGGGATGAGCCATTATATTTTCACCCAAACCACAACCAATTTCTAGGACTTTACCATTCACGCTCCTTAAATGTGTCCATATTTTCTCTTCAGCTTCTTGTTGCTTTTGATATATTTTTTTAGGGTCTCGCAAAAAGATACCGTGTCTAGATTTATGGTATTCTTCATCATATAGTATGTCTTTTGTCATTTTTATGCGGTAATCCAAATTTGATAAGTTATTAAAATTGTCTTATTTCGGGCTCTAATAACGTCTGATTTACCTCAAAAATAAACACTGCGCCTTGGTCAGTATTTCTAAGATTTATTACACTTACCATTTCTAAATAAGGTTGTGATGGTAATGCGGCGATGTACGCAGGATCCGTAGACCGAAGCTCATAGCCACTAACTAGGATATATCTAACATTATTCTGTGTTAGTGATTCTAAAAATTCACTCTCGTTGGTTTTAAGCAAGCCAACATCTTGCCTTTCAGCATAATATGACATAAATGGCGGTGCATTAGACATTACATTTTCATCAGGTGATGTGTGTTCTTTTAACCAAAAAGCACCTTCTTTGACTTCTACGTAAGAGTTTGCCTTAGCACCTATCGTTAGATTGGCTACATTTAATTGCGTAATCATTGCGATTATTACAACTGCAAAAAATATTACATAAATTATTTTTTTGTTATCTATTTTTGCCAGCTGGAATACTTTGTCTAAAGTTTTGAAAAGTGCTGCGCCAGCGAGTATGAAAATCATTGGGAAAATCCTAACGAAGAACCGCGGATCTTCTACGATTGCTACAGATAACACTAATAGAAATGTTATTGCGGGTAGTAACAAAATTAAAGTATTTACACGTTTTATTCTATAGGTTGCATAAACTATACTTAAAATGAATAATGGAAAAATGACTAACCCGAATAAACTATACAACCCCGTAACATATGTTAGTAATGGATAGTGCCTAGACAAAATAACTATATTCATTGGTGCCAGTAAAGCTAACATTGAGTGAAATGGCGAACCATAATTTACAAAATCGTAAAATAGTTGGGGAATTATTGTAATAACTGTAGTTGTGCCCAAGATCAATAAAGATTTGAATCTTTTCATAAGTAAAAGTATTATTGTATATGGCAAGGCCATAAGACCATTATCGAAGCGCATAAGAGATGCTACTCCGAAAAATATTCCACAAAAAAACAATGATTTTGGTTTATTCTCTTTGACATAATTCACGAAGAAATATACTGAAACTAAAAGGAAGAACGCTGCCGGCAAATCCAACAAAATTCTGAACGTTGTAAACAAAACTTCCCAAAATACTGCAAAAATTGCGGCTGCAAAAACGCCAACTTCCCAGCCATATAGTTTTTTACCAATTGCGTAAGTAAGATAAACCATTGTCACACTCATCAAACTCATCAGAAATCTGGCAGGTAATTCTGTATTTCCAAATATGTAGAAAAGAGAAGCCAGCATTAGTGAAAATAGTGGGCTTCTACCTTCGTACCAGCCAGCTATTGGCGTGCCAAAAACATAGTGCTTCGCCAACATAAGATATTGTGCTTCATCCCACCAAACAGCTTGGTTCACATTAATAAAATAAAGGCGGACTGCAAAAGCTAATATCAAAACTAGCAGAATTGGCCAATTTGCTAGCGCCCAGGTCTTGATTTTAGATACTAATGCAGACAAATATGCCTTCGAGTTTAATTGCATTGCTAAAATTAGATAGTTAGTTTATTATTTGTTTCGCGTAACAAAAAATATAGGCTTTCCAGGCCTTCAGCAGTGTTTTGCCAGGTCATAGTTTCAGCTATCTTACTCATAGAAGCACCTAATTGCTTAGCAGGTTTTACATTGTTTAGCAATTCTTTTAATTTCTCTACGAGTTCTGTTTCGTCACCAAAAATAGACGCTTTTTGCAACAAATAAGACATACCTATATTTTTTGAAACCAAAACAGGCTTACTTTGAGCCATAGCTTCCAATGCGGTAAGACCAAAGCCTTCGAAGTAGCTAGCTTGACAATAAACATAGCAAGCAGCGTAAGCAGATAATTTTTCTTCTTCGGTCAAAGGACCTGTGAACAAAACTTTTTCTTCAACATTCAATTCTTTGGCTAGATTTTTCAACTTGGCTAAATAGCCGCCATCGGGCCCGATTATAACGATTAAGGCATACTCCGGCAAAAATTTAGTTACGCGAATAAGCCTGTCAAAACCCTTGCTTTTGTGTATTCTACCAACACTTAAAATTATTTTTTTGTTTTTTATTCCAAATTTTTGTAAAAATAACTCTGCGTTTTGCTTTTTCAGATAGGCTTTCGGCACGCCGGCTGGAACTAACTTAATCTTTGTTTTGGGTATACCATATTTTCTAACCCAGTTTTTTTCGCCTAACGATTGTACGTGTATTAAATCATATTTTTTGAACAAGGATTTGCCAAACAAAGCATCAAAAATCTTTGCAGCTAAAGTTCTCAAAACTCCGCGGGTGGAGATCGGATACTCTGGCCAATGCGGACTTAGAATTGTTTTTGCAGATTTTATGTAATTAACGCCAAAATTATGAAAATGCCTGTAACTATGGAAATGGAATATATCTGCGTCTGATTTTTCAATTTCGGATTTTAGATTTTGCCAATATGACGAAAAGCCAAATTTGAAGCTTGTTTTAAATCTTTTAACTTTCACGCCATCTATTTCTAATTCTCCTTGAGGCAATTTACCCGAATGTGTTAAATCAGACGTCCATATCTCAATCACGTGCCCTTTTTTTATTAATTCTTTAGATATTTGCTGCAAATGTTGCTCCATTCCGCCGCAAACAGGTAGGTAAAAAGGAGCCAGGTAAACTATTTTCATGCTTGAAGTCTTGGTGTTAGATTAAAAAAACTTCTGCATTGGCTGAAGAAATGTTAGCTTGTCAGCAAGTCACGATAAACTTTTTCTAATTTCTTTGCTAAATCTTCCCACAAGAAATTCTTTGCTAAAATGCGGTTAATTTGCTGCATTTTTTGCACCTTTTTTGGATTTTCAAGCATAAATCTTGCGCATTTTTCTAATGCGAAAATATCTCTAAATTGGTAATGCAAACCATTCACGTAAGGCTTTACTAAAAACAGACCTCCTTCAGTTTTTGTTGTGATTATGGCGTTGCCTCTGGCCATAGCTTCTAACATAGATATGCCAAATGCTTCCCACTCGCTTGGAAAAACATAAACATCTGACGCTTCCAGCGCTTTGATTTTAGTCTCCTCATCTAATTCGCCCAAAAAAATAACATAATCTCTCAGTTTCTTTGCGTCTACTAGAGATTTTAGCTCAGCTAAATAGCCATCATCCTTCCCACCAATTAAAAAAACGACATTCGGATAATCGCGGATGAGATTTCCTAAACAGGAAATAAAATGCTGCACACCTTTGTAATCTTGTATCCGTCCAATATATGAAAAAACAAATTTATTTTTTAATCCGCTTTGCTTAACAAAATCTTCGGTATTCACTTCCTTGAAAAACTCTGGTTGCAAACCATTAGCTACCACTACGGGATTATGCAGGCTAAACTCTTTGAGCCACTTTTTTTGCTGTTTAGTTATGATAATTGTTGCGGAATATAATGCATTTACTGGATTTTCAATAAATTTTATTGTGGATTTCAAAATTTTGCTAAAAGGGCTCTTGCTCCTTGCCATAAACGGTCCGTGTGGGGTGTTCACAAGCTTGGTTTTCGGTGAAAATAGTTTCTTCAATAAAACTATGAAATCATGCTGCAAGAAGCCAATACTTTGCACGTGTAAAATATCCAAATCTGTTTCCAGCACTTTCGATAGCATTGACAGATAAAATGGGAAGTAATAGCCAAACCTAAAAAACTCCCTGCAACGGTGTATCTTAATTCCAGAAACAATCTCCTCCTTTTTAGCTAATACTTGTTCCCCTTTTCTATCTGAAGTAAAAACGTGAACCTCGTGCTTTTTTGCAAGTTCTTTTGCATTAAAGAAGCAATTCCTTTCTGCGCCGCCTTCAAACGGCCAAAAATACGTACTTACAAATCCAATCTTCATTTTATGCTGTACCGCCGACCTATGTTTAAAAGTCTCTTACACTTCTCTTAATAATTAGCTTAAACTACAACGATAGTTTTAAGAAAATTTGCTCTTAATTGCTACGCATAATGCTTAGTACTAAATTTAAAAAACTCCGGGATACCAACATACTCAAACTTTGTTCTGCGCCAATTAGCAACTCTTTTGCCAAAATTTTGGATGTTGGTTGTGGACCAACAAGTTATAAATTTTTCAAATCTCTTTACAAAAATTATGTTGGTTTAGACTGGATAGTGCCAGCAGACATAATTCAAGATTTAAATAAAAACCCTCGCTTGGGTTTTACGGATAACTATTTTGATGTCATAATTTGCACGGAAGTCCTAGAACATCTATTTTACCCAGATAAAGTAATACTTGAGTTAAAACGAGTTCTTAGGACGGGAGGCATTGCAATAATTTCTTTGCCGAACGAGCAAGAAATATGGCAGCGAATAGGGATGTTGCTTGGGTTTAAATTCAAAAAAGGTTTTGATGACATTGGCGGTCATAGATGGTATGGCAACGTAGATGCTTGCGAAACTTTTGTAAAAAAATATTTTAAAATTTTTACAAAAAAATATGTTGGTTTTTTTATAGATGGACACTTTGCTGATAGATATGGTGCTCTAGTGCCTTGGTGCCTAAGAGAGAGTATGGCTAATCTTAGACCTAACTTATTTGCCAGGCAAACTATTTTTTATTGTATTAAAAATTAGCAAATGGCTTAAGAACTTAACCTTAAAGTTCAAATCTGCCCGGCTTACCGCGTCAGCGGTTGTAACTTGATTGCGTTTTATCAGACGCCGCGTTATTGAACCGTCGCCGATACCAAGCTCTAGAACTCTGCTGTCTCGTCCTACAAATTCGGCAACGAGGTTCATTCGCTCTTGCTGAGCCGCAAACCTATTTGCATTGATAGCCATGACCTAACACCACGAGATAGTTTTAAGAAATTTGGCAATACAGCCCAGCTATGTCCCGAAAGTTAAACATATTGCTTACTTTTCCGAATACAAACAAAGGCGGTGCTTTTGTTACAGCATTACAAGCTGCAGAAATTTTAAGCAAGAGAAATAACGTGGTTTTCCTGATTGGTGGGAAAAAGTATGCCGAGGCCGCTAAATTCTATGGATGCAACGTCAGTAAGGTGAATTTCGTGGTTTATTCCGGAAAGGAAAAACGACACTTAACAAATTTACTTGAGCCCCTGTTACTTTGGTCAAAATTGAATGCCTTGGTAAAAAAAATCAAATTCAACATATTCATAGATTTCGGTGGCACTTTGCTAAATGGTTTCTTGGCAAAATTTTACGACTTGCCGTCTTTAGCTACATTTCACGAGTTTACACAAGGTACTAACGGGGGTTGGCTTGGTAAAATTTATTACAAACTCTTCTTGTTATTATCTAAACTTGCTTTGTCTGGTTTTTCCATAATTTCTACAAACAGCAAATACACCCAACGCACTTTCTACCAGAATTTTGGCATAACTCCAATTGTTCGATATCCGTTGGTAACGGACTATTTCCTTAAGCATAAGGCCAACGGTCTGGGCAATTACGTTTTATGTTTGTGTAGAATTGCTAAGCACAAAAATCTAGAAAATTTAATTTCTGCTTATAAAAAAATGCACGCTGACATTCCTTTCTTAATAGTTGGGAGCGTGACAGATAGAAATTATCTAGAAGATTTGAAAAATACGGCAAAGGGCAGAAATATTCAGTTTCTTACAAACGTTTCGCGAGAAAGCGTACTTGATATAATGAAACAAGCAAAAGTCTTTTGGTATGGTTATGGTTACGAGTGGTTCGGCTTAGTTCTAGCAGAAGCGCAGGCTTTAGGCCTCCCTATTGTAACCTTTGGCGGCGGAGCACCTTCTGAAATAGTTTTGGATGGCAAAACTGGCTTTGTTGTTAAAAGTGAAGAAGAAATGGCTAAAAAGACAGAACTTTTGTTAAAAGACAGACATCTTTGGCAAAAAATGTCTGCCAGTGCAAAGAACGCAGCTAGCCGGTTTTCACCTAAAGAATTCGAAAGAAAGCTGTACGAAACTATGGAGCTTGCTCTGAATAAATATGAAAAAACTTAATCTCGGCTGTGGCAATGATATTCGACCTGATTTCATTAATTTGGATTTCCATAAAATGGCAGGTGTTGATGTAATCCATAACCTCAACAAAACACCTTATCCTTTCAAAAAAAATGAGTTTGATTATATTCTAGCAAAAGACGTTTTGGAACATCTTGAGAGTCCGGTGTTAGTTTTGGAAGAACTTTACCGCATATCTAAAAATAATGCCATAATCGATATCACCGTTCCACACTTTTCTTCATCAAATTTTCCCTCAGACATAACGCACAAGCGCGCGTTTGGGATAAATAGTCTTAACTGTTTTCTTGAAAAAAATCAAAGGAACTATTATTCAAAAGCAAGATTTGAAATACTGCAAAGGAGAATAGATTTTGATAGAAACTTTGCCCGATTTTTTTGGCACGTTATTTCCAAATTCGCTAATAGGTATCCTGGATTTTACGAAACTAATCTAGCGTATTTGTTCCAAGCCGGAAATTTATCCTTTAAATTGCGGGTGCTTAAATAATGATAAAAATTTCAGTCATAATACCTTGTAAAAATGAAAATGTAGATATCAAGGACTGTTTAGGTTCTATTTTTAATCAAACTTTTCCCAAAAAATATTATGAGGTTTTGATTGTTGATGGTGGTTCAACTGACGGCACTTTAGATATTTTAAATAAATACAAACAAATCAAAGTTATTCAGGAATTTGGCAAACACAAAAGTGCTGCAAATGCCAGAAACATTGGTGCTAAGCAAGCCAAAGGCAAAATTCTGGTTTTCATGGACGCAGATACTGCATACAACGCAGCCTATTTGGAAAGAATTTATGAACATTTTAAAGACCTGAAAATTCATGCTGCAACCGCAAAATCCGTGGATTTCAAAAATTCAACATTCTTAGCTAAATGTTACTACGCTGAACGCTGTGCATCCACCAAGAAAGTTCATTTTGGCGTTCATTGTGTTAGGAAAGACGTTTTTGAGAAACTTGGGGGATTTAATCCGAAACTTGGTTTTGGCGAGGACGCAGACCTATGGAGCCGATTTGTAAAAGCGGGCTACAAGGCGGTTTATGAGTCCAGAGCGATTTCAGAACATAAGGAACCACGAACCTGGAAAGAAATCTGGCACGAAAGCAAGTGGTTTGGTGGTACGATGCTATCATTATTTGTTACAAATCCTGCTGTCGGAATTAAACCGCTCGTAGGCATAGCTTACAGAACTATTGCGCCATGGATTTTGGCTGCGTGGCTAATTAGCGGCAACATCTTTTGCTTCTTTTTTAGTTTAATCTGGTTTGTAGAAAACTTTTACAAGATATTGAAATCGCTTTCCGTTTCAAAGTATGTCCTTCCCAGCCTGCTATTGCCTATTTTCAAAACTATCAGATACTATGCGCTTGGAATCAACGTGATCCGTGCGATAAAGTTTTAACTCTTTTTACTAACTGCAATTTATGCAGAAACTTTTGATTGTTACTGATTTTGCGTATCCTATTGGTGGCGGTACCGAGCGCCACGTATTTCATTTGGCAAAATACTTTTCCGAGAAGTATAATGTTACTATGCTAGCTCCTAGCTGGGGTGATGCGCCTTCAGAAATAAGCGTTGACGGTATTAGAATCAAGAAATTCTTTTCGAGAGGTAAAGATAGGATTTTCAAAAACCTTTTTTATTCATTAAAACTAAATCCCGACATTGTCTGGTCGCATTATGTTTTACCGTCTATATCTGTACTTCCGCTAAAATTTTTTGGTAAAAAAATAATTGCTATGCTACATGATTTTGAAAATGTTCGTGCGCCTTACACCTATTTACTTAATATGTGCGATAGGGTCATAGTGCATACAAACTTGCTACGTGAAAGAGCAATTAAGCAAGGCATCGCCGCCAATAAAATAGTAGTTATACCTGGCGTAATTGATGATGTGTTCACTCTAAAAAATTTGGGAAGGAAATATGACATAATAGGTGTGTTTAGAATATGCCACCAAAAAGGAATTGATATATTCTTGCAAGTTGTAAAAGAAAATCCCAAACTAAAGTTCTGTTTGGTAGGTAGATACATGTCTGAAGAAGAGGCCGTATGGTCTAAAGAGATAGCCAAACTTAGAAATTTAGAGTATTTTGGTTTTGTTCCCGATAAAAAATTGGTAAATTTATTTAACATGTCAAAAATATTTTTGACTTGCTCAAGAAAAGAAGGTTTTGGTCTCACCGCTGTTGAAGCTATGGCTTGCGGTTTGCCAGTTGTATCTTCAGACACAAATGGTTTGAAAGAAGCGGTCGGCGATTACGGAATAATAACAAAAAACTACTCTGAAGCCATAAGAAACTTGTTGGTTAATAAGAAACTCTACGACAAATATAAGAAACTGTCTTCGCAAAGAGCAAATGCATTGAAATTTAGCAATATTATGAAAGCGTACGATCAAGCGATTGAAAAATAATGAGGACCTGATGAGTTACTACACCGATATATCTTACAAAGTCATAAATTATAAACATTTAGATTACTATACTAAGTATGTCCGATATTTTAAGAATTGTAACAAAATTCTTGACATTGGATGTAGTGTAGGTAATTTTCTATTCTATTGTAAATTAGACGGCAAAGAGGCGGTAGGTTTAGACATAGACAAAGAGGCGATAGCGATTTGTAAGGCTAGGGGATTGAAAGCTATAAATATTAACGCGGATGCTAAATTGCCCTTTGCAAAGGACTCATTTGACGCAATAAACTGTTGGGCGCTAATCGAACATTTAACGCACGAAAGGAGAGATGGTCTTTTGAAAGAAATAAGAAGGGTGCTTAAGCCCAATGGTAAATTGGTTATAACCGTACCATTGGCGGGTAGCCCTTTATTTTGGAATGACTACACGCATAAATGGGGCTACACTGAAAAGTCTCTTAAAATGATGGCTTATGATTTTAATTTTAAGAATATAAAAATCAATGCGATTTGTCCTGTTTATGTACCTGGAACCAATCGTGCTGTTCAAAGGTTCCCCTTTTTACTTAAGTTTTACTTACTTTTTGAAAAAGTTTTCTCCTTATTGCCCGCACAAGAACTTACCTTAATTTGCGAGAAGTAATTTATTTTGTACCTTGCTTAAAATGTTTAAATTCTTTATTTAATCCACAGCGCGCAAATAAACCATCAAGATGTTCTTCTACTTCTTTTGTGTCTTTGCCTTTGTTTTTCAAATCATTAAGCATTTTGGCGCATTGAAAGGCTTCAACAACGAGCTGCGGATTTCGGTCTGCGGTTAAACCGCGTTCTGATTCTGTACGCCAAATTTTAAGCTTGGTGTCCATATAACCAATTACGGCCATAACTATGAAAACCCCCGCAAAACCGCTGAGCAAAAAGAGATTGCGAGTAGGAAATATTTTTTGAATGAAGCCATAGCTCCAAACAGTTGTATTTAGAAAAATTAATGCTATCATTAAGAAATTAAATATGCTGAGATAGGTTGCTGTTCGATTATAATAAAGTTTAGCTTCTACTAAGCCATCTCTTAATTTCCTTAGTTGCATAAAAAAAGGATAAAAGGAATGTTAAAAAGTCTTTCTTATCAGACAATGTCTTCTTCAGCTATGACTACAAAATCTCCAGTTGCTATTAGCGAGCTGAATGGCACCATTATGTCGCCATCCTTTGTCTTTTCAAGGTCAAGAGTCATTGCATAAGCTGTTGGCTGCTTAATTAAAAGGTATATTAATTCGCCAGTCCTGATTTCAAACATCAGGTCGCCAATAATTCCAAATTTCTTACCAGCTTTTGAAACAACGGTTTTTCCTACGAGAGTTCTTGAGTATTTTTTGTCTTCAGCCATGAATATTCACCACCGATGTCTGATTATCAAAACAACAAGAATAAATAGTTTTCGTAAAAAGCTTATAAAATTTGGTATTTGGGAGCCAATTTTGACAATATTTCAAGTTAGATGTTTTAGAATTACATCTGCTTGCTTCTTTACTGAAGCTATGTTTTGATTGCCATCAATATAGTGGTTTGAGCTTGCAATCAAATCTCCAACCCCAAGTCTTAGTTCCTCGCGGTCTCTCATCCTGAATTCAAGCTTTGATAGGGATCCGAAACGGGCTCTTGATTGCGCTCTTTTCAGTCTTACAGCTGGCGAGGCTAAAACTGCAATAATGTGAAAATTACCTCCATATCTTAACTGAAATGCTTGCGCCTCATCCATGGTTCTTAATGAGTCAATGATTATCAATTTCTTATTTTTTGCATTCTTTATCTGATTAATAGCCCAGTTAGCAATAGGAATATCACCATATTCTGCCCATAAATACAGGCTTGCCATCAAACCCGCTTCTTCAGATGGCTTTACCCCTCTATTTTTCAGCCAATTCCATATAAAGGCGCCAAGGTGTATTCTCATGGCTCCCTGTTTTTTCGCTAAATATTCTGCAACAACTGTCTTGCCAGAAGCAGGCATGCCAACTATGCCTATAATCGTTTGGGCCATATTACAAAAAGAGGCTTTTGGGTTTTAAGTCTTTCTAGCCAAGAAGAGATGGAAATCCTTTGATAACTAAAACAAAGACTATTACCCATTTAAATTTGCCAATAATTGGCACGTCTAAAAGCGCGATGATTGTTGCTGCCAACAAGTCTATTATACCATATATTTTGACAAGCATAGATTGACTTAAATAGCAAGTCATAAAATTCTTTTTATGCGGGCGTTTATTGCGATAGACCTTCCTGATGAATTAAAGAAAAAGATTTCTGATTTTCAAAATGGATTGCAGAAACAAGACTTTGTTGCTGCAAACTGGACTTCTGATTACCATCTGACTCTAAAATTCTTTGGAGAAATTGATGAGCACAAGGAAAAAGAGATTGCAAACATACTTATTGATGTTGCAAGCAAAACAAAAAGCTTCGAATTGGAACTGAAAGGTGTTGGTGCGTTTCCTTCACAGGATTATGTCTGCGTTTTATGGATTGGAGCTGGCTACGGAGATGATGAAGCCAAGTTTTTGCAGAAAGAAATCGATGAGGCCTTAGAAGAAGATTTTGAAAGAGAAGCAAACTATGCAAACCATCTGACTTTAGCTAGAATTAAAGCGGTTAAAGATAAATTAAAACTGAAAAAATTCTTTGAAAATAAGCAAAGTTTTGGCAAATTCAAAGTTTCTTCAATTAAATTGATCAAATCTGTTTTGACAAAATCCGGGCCGGTTTATGAAACTTTGAAAGAATTTTATTTACTGCAGTAAACCAAACATTATATTTCAACGTCATCTTAGATTTTTGATGAAAGACCGCAAGCTTCTCGTTATAGCACTTGCCTGGAGCCTGATTGGAATATTTCTTTTGATTCTATTCGCACTTTTTTCGGAACCTGAAAAAATCCAACTCAAAGACCTGCAGGATAATTTAGGTAAAACTGTAGTCGCGGAAGGTGATGTGACGAAGGCCACTTATCTTGATAACGTCGCTTTCATCGATTTGTCTGATGACACCGGAGATGCTCTTGTTGTTTTGTTTAAGCAACCGGCGTACAAAGTTAGCGCTGGCGACGTGATTGCTATAAAAGGTAAAGTTCAGCTGTACCAGAATGCTGTTGAGTTAGTAGCAGATGAAATTATTTGTGTAGCGTGCACTAATGGCTGACGTATTTGGAATATTGCTCGCTTTGCTGTTTGGTTGTCTAGCCGGAATTGTTACTGGCTTCTAGCACGCCGATTTTCCGCTAAGTTCTGAAATTTTAGCTCGTGGAACACAAGTGTGATACAAATGGACTACAAGCCTTATTTGCGTGGACAAAATAAGTTTCTATCGAGCAATATGTTGTGGGATGCGAATAAGAAAATTGATGTTTTTGAAAAGGTGCGAAGGATAAGAGAGTACATTGACCAGCATCTTCCTGAAATTGAGGGCGACAGGCTAATTCACATGCTGGCCCATTGCAGGGTCTACTGGGAAGGAAAATTCTATTATGGCCGACGGACTGCAGACCCTGAAATCCGCAAGACAAGAAAACTGCTGGACCTGACAAAAACAGAAGCCATACTCTATGACTTGCTGATAAAGTCTGGCCTGAATCCTTCCACAATTTACAGATATTTTCTGGCTGCCCGTGTTCCTGAAGATTTGATGAAAGAAGTCCGTATGCAGAGAATGAGCGTTCGGAAAGCTATGGAAATTAACGCCAATCGAAAGCGTGTCCGAAATAATCGCAAAGGCTGGGAAATGCTGGAGGAAATTCGTTCCGTAATACGAAAGTTGTGAGGTAAAAATGGGAAATAAAAACAGATTGCCTGATGTGTTGAACAAGGAACAGCTGGTAAAGCTGTTTGAAACAATAGAAAACCCAAAACTAGGAATAGCTAGTTTTATTGCCTTTTTTTGCGGGCTTAGAATCAATGAGGTCTGTCAGCTGAAGGTTGAAGACATAGACCTTGAAAAATGCAGGCTTAAGGTTGTTGACAGCAAAAACCCAAGAAGGAACATAACTGGCTATGGCAAGGACCGCTATGTAGACTTTCCCCCTGAAATCAGAGGACCAATACGCAAATGGCTGGAAATTATCGAAGGCGGCAAGTGGCTGGTTCCTTCCCTGATTAGTCCCGACAGGCCTTTACGAAAGAAAACCCTGCACGAACACTTCCGCTATGCATTGCAGAAAGCTGACCTGCTGATTCCCCTCTACTCCAAGAATTACAAGACTACAAACAGAGGAAGGAAAATAGAAGTCAACAGAACCAGATACAAATACTACTTCCACACTTTGAGGCACAGTTACGCCACCTATGTTTACGAGAAGACCAGCGACCTATATGCAGTCTCTTCCCTGTTGGGGCATAGCCAGATTACAACCACTGAAATCTATGCCCGAATTAGTGGTGTAAAAAAGAAGTGTACTGTTGCCAAAGCTTTCAGAAGCCTGGGCGACAATTTCATAGACGAGCAACACCTGCCTCCTGTTGAGAAGATAGAGGTTCCTGTCTATTATGCGCAGGCTGAACAGCTGGTGAGGAAGGCTGCATCCAAGATTCCTGTGGCTCTTGAACTTCTTGACCTCAGGCTTGCAAGGCAGGAGATTAGCGTTGATGAGTATCAAAACATCAAAAATGCAATAATGCAGAAATATATTGTTGTTGAACAGCCTGCGGATGGTGGCTAGATGCTGGCAGAGCTTCCACCCTACGCCAGGGAACAGCTAATCAAAATGATTGTTGGAGGGGTTATCTGGTTTGGATCCTTGATTTTGATGTTTGTTCATCCTTGGTTCAGAAATGATTACAAAACCTAATTTGGGTTTGCACAGACTCTAAAATTTTGCACCTAAATCTGTAAGTGTTTGCGTGCATAGCATAGCCAAACCAGCCCGTCAAATGCTCCATAATGCGTTCTTTGCCTTCCAGCGTGGAAAGCCTTTTCAGGAATTTCCTGATGTTTGTTTTTCTCAAAAGCTTGTGATAATAAAATACCCTATAACCAAGCAAGCCAACGCCATAATTTAATTGCTTGATTTTGCTTTTGTCTGGATGCAGCTCAAGTTTCAGCTGTTTTCTTAAAAATATGTCAATTCTGGCTTTATAATCTTCTAAAAATGATTTTGAACTGTGCAGAATTACAAAATCATCAACATATCTGAGATAATATTTTGCTTTTAATCTGTGCTTGACAAAATAATCCAGTTCATTCAGATAAACATTGGCAAAGAACTGGCTTGTAAGGTTGCCAAGAGGCATTCCCTTGCCAGACACATCAGATTTGAAATTTTGCAAGATGATTTTAATTAAATTAATAACCTGCGCGTCTTTTATTTTCTTTCTGATAACGCTAATCAAAACTTCGTGGTCAACAGTATCAAAATAGTGCTTGATGTCTGCTTTCAAAACATAACAAGATTTTGTGTTGTTTCTGGATACTTTTCTTTTGAATTTATCAAATCTTTTCAAGGCTGAATGGACACCTTTGCCTTTTCTGTTTGCGAAGGAGTCACAAATAAAGACCTTCTCGAAAATTGGCTCAATAATATTACAAATCGCATGATGTATGACTCTGTCTCTGAAATGCGATTTGCTGATTTTTCTTGTTTTTGGATCCCTGATTACAAAAGTCTTTAGCGGAGCTGGCTTGTAAGTCTCTGCTTGCAGCTCCTGCTGGAGCTTCCTCAGATTGCTTTCCAAAGCAGATTCGAACTCAAGGACATATAACTTATGAGATTTGCGCTTCCTGGCTTTCTTGAAAGCTAGCAACAAATTGTCATAACTGCAAAGCGTTCCATAGAGGTTATCGTATGTAGCAACCATGTTTAAAAATCCCAACATTGCTTGTACTATTCCGCGAGCCCTATTGTTGTAGTTGAGGTTCCTGTTGTTGCCATTGAGGTCAGACCTGTTGTTGAGGTTGTGGAACCACAAGGCCCGGCAAGTAGCCCTTTCACTTGTTGACTGCACTGCAGTTTCAATATTCAACAAAGTTTACTAATTGTCACTGCTGTATTTCATACTCCACATTGGAGCGTAGTGGAAGGACGTGTAGTCCAAACTTCTGCCAACTTAGCAGTTGACAACATATGTTGGGACCATAAAATAAGAAATTACTCTTTGACCAAGCCTTTGATTTGAGAATATTTTTCCAAAACCTGCTGTAACTCTGCTGGAGATTTAACGTAGTTCTGTGCAATTGATTCGTAAGCATTAGCTGTACCTGCTGTTTTTTGCACTGTGCTCGCTTCGCTCGCATTACGTACCCCGCGAGCCCAACCGCTGACGTCGTCGAGGTCCCAGTCGTCGCCATCGAGGCCAGACCTGCCGTAGAGGTCGTGGAACCACAAGGCCCGTGCAAATGGCTTCTTTTGCTCTTTCTGGTATTTAGCATCAACAAGATAGGTTGAAATTGAGCTTATTCCTGCTTTCTGCAGGAATGCGCCATATTCTTTCGCAGCGTCTTTGAACATAAAGCGTGCAAATTCATATTGCTCAAATTTTGAAGTATCCATATCTTTTTCGACTTCTTTCCTTTCCAGAATGTAGACTCTTCTTTCTTCTGCTTCTTTACCTGAATCTTCATCAGCAGTTTTGATTATTTCTTCAAGCTCTTTTTTTGAAACATAAAATTCATTTCCATTTCTATTCGCTTCTGTTGCTTTGGAAGCGTATTTTAAGATTGGAGAATAATCTCTTGAGGTGACATAAATTTTTCCGTCAGGAGCATAGATAAGATTTTCAGCAACATAAGCGCCTAGTTGGCTTACAGAATTATCTTTACCTGCAGCTATCCTTGCTTTTGCTACTTGATGAGTTGCTGCTATCTCGCACTTTCCCTTTTCAAGCGCCTTCTGGAGCTTGTCAAAAGGGGCATCACTAGCGAGAAGCATTTCCAAGCCTTTGAATCGCGTTTCAACTTGAACTTCTGTTGCCATGTTATGCTCTCAAAGTCAAATATAGCTTTATAAAGCTTATCCATATTGCAACTATTGATGTTATTGTTGCAGTATATGTAAATTATATATAAACACACAAACTTTTGCTTAATTCTTCCTGCGCCCACTCCATAGGAATCTTATCAGAAAAAACAGAATAATGCCAATAAAACCACTGAAGTTTGCGAGCTCATAATCTCCAGCGCCTCTATACAAATACTTCAAACCAATTATTATGAAAACCATGAAGATGAAAATCGGGAAAAGATTGATTGCTTCGTTTCTGACAACACCCTGTCCTGCAATTTCAGGCTCTTCATTTTTGGCTATCTGTTCAACTGCCTTGCGTATTGCTAATGCATTACCACTTGAGTTCTTCAAAATCTTTTTTCTCAAAACCACATCCAGTTTTTGGCGGTCTAGTTCATTCAAATCCAAGAATTCATCAAGGAGTTCTTCTGTTTCCTTGGTATTTAACGAAGGCGTGTCTATTTCCTTCAATTCCCAGAAGAAACGTTTCATCTCTGGTTTGAGTGTCTTGTTTTCCAGATATGGTGTGGTTCCAAGTGTGAAGAAAATAACATCTTTGGTATGTTGCATCAATAGATGATACGACGTTGCTGCATTTCCTGAAATTGTATGCAATTCATCCAACACTAAAATCAATTTTCGGTGAGATTTTTTCAACAAGTCAGAAATGGTTTGCGACAATTCTACTATGGTGCCTCGCTTGATAGTTTTCCATTGCTTGTCTTCCTTTCCTTTTTTCAGAATTGTTTCTATTGCTTGAAGAAGAATTTGTTTTGGCGGCTTGCAAAATGGGGAGTAAAACCATATTTCAGATTTCTTTCTTTTCCTTTGGCTGGCTATTTCCTGAGCCAGAAAAGACTTGCCGATTCCATGCCTTCCTTTGAGAAAAATATGATTACCTTTGTCAATTTCTTCCAAAATCAGTTTCTTGATGTCGTCTCTCATATGCAACTCCGCCCCGAGCGAAGCGAGGGCTGAGCGAGGGGCGGGTATCCAACGGCGACAGCATTATTTTTTCTCCAATTTCAAATGAATAATTGAATGAAGAAAGGCTAGCCCTCTTGGAGGGCTCGCTTGATTTCTTCATTCTTGTCGCCAAAGCCTATGACTTGAAGCTTTGCGAACATCGCTTCGGTCAGGCTTTTGGGTTTGTTTTCATTTTCGTCTTTTGCCATGCGATCTCACCTCCCAACGAAGCGCCCGTGCGGGATGAGCTTACGAACTTTTAGCGCAGCGACCTGCAAGGGAAAAGTCGATATGCTCAGACTGGCACAGCGAAGTGGGAGTGAGGAGCAGGCAAAGACAGACAGATACAAGCCCAAAACTGCTGGCGATGTGAGCATGCTATGCTGGCAGGCTTTGGCGGATTTTATATTCAAGTTTACCATAATTAACAAACCCATTGCATTGCTTCGCAAGCAAGTCATCAAGCAAAATGTGATGCAAAGCTATCTTGTCTTTTGTAATGCTGAAAACAGGGTCGATATTGCTGTTGTCAAGACACATAAAAGTCCCTGCCAAATCGCCGGATATTGTAACGAGGCTTGAGCCTGCTGGCTTATCAATCTCCAAAGGCTCGTTATGGAATTCTCTTGTTACAGACTTTATGTCTGCCTTTCCAATTTCGTCAAGCTTGGCCCATAAAACAGAGCCTTTGTCCAAAGCCCGATAGCCTGCCTGCTTGTTCCATACTATGAGCTTGTTGTTATACATCCCCAATGGCGTGCCTGAAACAGGACCGCAATACTCACTGCAAACCTTCGCGTCCACATAGCAAATATATTTCTGGCCTGGCCCATCACATTCCTGCGCATATTCAAAGACAGCACCATTAAATCCAGGTATCATGTTGTGCAGTATGGACCTGAAACCGAAAAAGCTGACTCCTGTAAGCATCAAAGCTCCGAATGTGAATGCACCAAAATACATCATCTCACCAGGGCTGCCAACCTTAACTAGCAGTTTTTCATTCATAAAATAATAAGGCCTCGGGCTTGGCCACATTAGAGGTATTCCTGAAACGTTCATGCCATCTGCAATTATGTGTGATACTACGCCGATGACTATTGCGAGCCAGTAAGACCAGTGCACAAGAAACAAAGGGGTGGAGCTGGCGGCTACAACAACAACGAATGCAAGGCTGTGCGTAATTGTCCTGTGCCCGTACTTCCTACTGATATAAGTTGAAACTGGGAAGAAAATAATGCCGAGCACAGATTTCGGATGGTCTATATCTGGGAGCAGACTGGCAATAGCTGCAACCGCAAGCACAGCAACAGTGGGGGCAAGTCCCAAAGTACTGCTGATAATTCCGAAAAGCATAATGCCAAAAGCAACATGAGTATATGACATCATTTCCCATTACCGCCTCTCCGCTTCCTGAAGAAAACCGCGAATGTCCAGAGTGCTGTTGTAAACAGCGAGAGGAGCAGAGTCACAAACTGCAAAATAAACAAATTCTTGTGCTCGCTCTCCCTCTGCTCCTCAACGACTCCGGTTTGGTTGGTTGTTGTGTTTTCCAAAACAGCAGGCAGAATTTCAACTCCAATGTATCGTATGTCCGGCTCTGCTGTCTTCTCGTAGCTGTAAAGCCTCACAGGAATGTAATAGTAGCCTGGCTCTGCAGTAATCTTGATGGGGAAGCTGGCAGGGCATTGCTTCCTTGTGGCACCAATAACTTTGAACGGAACTTCCTTGTAGAAAAATTTCGTGTCTTCTTTTACATTGAGGGCTGGCAGGCTTCCTGTCTGTTTCAGGCTGTCCTCTGTGCTGTTCGCGCTTGTAATTTTATTGTCTGTAGACCATTCATATGCTGATTCTGTCTTCTCTGTTTTGGTTTGCTCTGTCTGAGACTGACTGCTAGTTTCGGAAATTCCTTTTTGCGTCTCAACAGGCAGATTTTCATATCTCAGAATTTCTATTTCATTACAGCGAAACTGGTTGAAATGCATCTCTGCCATCGCTCCCTGCACAAAGGAAAATTCAGTAGCGAGCTGATCTGTGGACGAAACTGCCTGAAGCAGTGACAGAGATACTATGATGACTAAAATTAATCGTAAAACCATGTTCGTTTGTTGAAATAATTCCTGATTGTATGCCTCGTGATTCTGCGCTTTTGGATCACTTTCAAATCAGTCGGTAGGAATTTGCCAGTCATCTGGATTTTCTGCCTTGCCCGCCTGATTGTTTCCGGACTTGTCAGCCTGCCTGTCCTGTCAGCAGGCAGAAATACGGGAAATCTGTCCAAATAATACCAAAAATACAGGATAAGCGGCCTGTCGTCATTTCTAAGTTCGGGATATCTTGCCAGCAGGAATCTTACTGCTGACTTTACAGTTCTGAATGTTCTTTTTGCTGTCATTGTGGCTCTCCTCCAAAAACGATTTTGCGAGCATGCTCGAGAAATCCCTGTCCTCTTTGCGTAACGTTATAGAAATCCATTCGCTTGGCCGTGTTCCTTGCCAGGTCTCTTGGTAACTTTCTTGCCACCTGCGCCCTTTTGACTGCCAGTAGTTGTTTTATGCGCTCATCGCTGATGTTTTCGCATATTTTGACAATGAGACCGCAGTTTTCCAGATAGCAAATTCCGGTGAGAATAGTCTGCTTGTTGAAGCACAGCCTGCCAGCCAGTTCAGAGGCATAACAAGGCTCTTCTGCCAGGGCTAAAAGAATCATTGAAAGGTTTGGCTTCTTGTAAAGGTTGTAACGGATTTGTGCATCAGTAGGTGTAAGCACGGAGGCGTTCTGCTCCATCAGGCCTGCCTCCTGCATATACTACAACAATAACTGCCAGAACACCTGCAGACAGAGCTAGGCTTATCTTTTGTAAAACTATTACTACAACATCTAGAGGTAGTAGTACAAAATTGTCTATTTACTATACATTTTTTATTTGTATAATTGCTATTGTAATTGTTGTTGTGGCGTAAAACTATCTTTTTCTTAACCATCAACTACAACTAATATAACAACATCACAAAAACCAAATCTGCACGGGATTTCCTCAAGGTAAACCTTTTATGCGATTCGGGCTTCAAAATCTTATGCCATTAACGGAAAGCCAACAGCAAGCCATAAACAAAACAAAAGGACCTTGCGTAATCTTAGCAGGGGCTGGCACCGGCAAGACCTTTACAATAGTTGAGAAAGTCAAAAATTTATCAAAAATAATTGAACCATCAAAAATTCTCGTACTGACATTTTCAAATGAAGCGACTAACAGCATTAGAGAAAAAGTTACATCGGGAGATGTATGTGTAAAGACATTTCATGGTTTTTGCGCTGACTTAATACGAGAATTTGGAAATTGGGTTGGTGTCGACTATGATTTTGAAATTCTCTTAGAAGATGATGCTAAAGTATTTTTAAGAAAATATTTGGGGATATCAGGATATTATGCTGATTGGTATATAAAGACAATTGGAAATGTAAAGGATTTCGGCATAACTATTGAAAATATCAACGAGCATATATCTGTGTTAAAAGATAAACTAATAAAAGAAACAAAACGGGCAGATATTGAAGTTTACGCTGAAGAAGCAGACACACAACTTAAGACGCTACATCTCTTATCTGAGAATAGCAGGGATGTTAAAAAGAAGCTAACCGCGTTTCTAGAGCAATATAAAAGATATCAAAAATATGTTAATTTTGTAAATGCGTGGGCACAATATGAAAAGCTAAAGGTAAAAAAGCAATTTTTGGATTTTGGCGATCTTACTATCAAAGCCTTGGAAATTCTCAGTAGAATTAATCTCGGCAAAAAATACAAATACGTAATTGTTGACGAATTCCAAGATACAAACAAGCTTCAATTTGAGCTTCTAAAGAGAATGGGCATTAGGGATATAACAATAGTTGGCGACTTAAATCAAAGCATTTATGGTTTCAGAGGATCTTTCAAGAAAATATTTGATGCCTTTAATAAAGAGTTTGCGGTAAAGAAAGAAGGAATCATTAAACTAGATGATAGTTTTAGGAGTCCAGACAAAATTCTTCGTACCGCGCATAAACTAATCACAAATAATTATGAAAACCCAGAGGATTCCATACTGGTTAAAAACTATGAACATAAGGAAGGGGAAAATATTACCCTAGTAGAACTAAAAAATGATGCGGAAGAGGCCAGGAAAGTAGCAGAGATTGTTAAAGCGCACATAGAAAAAGGCGTCTCGCTGAAAGAAATATGTGTTTTATTTAGAACTCACCGGCAGGGCAAGGCTATCATCGACGCTCTGCTTTCAAAAGATATTCCAATATCAACAGCCGGCGAGATAGATTTACTATCTAGACCTGAAATTAAAACAACTATAAATTACCTAGCTATAATAAATAATTTAAGGGAAAGAACGGGTACTGGCGAACAGGCATACTGGAATCTATTCCATTATGCAAATAATCTCAGTGCCGAAGATTCATTAAAAATATCGCGATATTTAAAGCAGAAAAGGGGCGAAGAACTATCCATTGATTATGTATTAGTAAATAAACTGCAAAATCTGGACCTTTCTCCAGAAGGTGTCAGAATAATCAAGAATGTGCTAGCCAACTTAAATATTTTAAAGGAGTCTACAACTAAGGATTTACCTGAAATCGTCTTGGACATTTATGAATTACTTGGGCTAAATAGGCGGTTCAGTTATGAAAGGACAAATGCAAACCTAGAATCAATGATGAATTTGCGAGAATTTTATGATCTGGCCAGCCAATATGAGACTTATCACAAAGACGGGCTCAAAGGATTCATCGACTATCTTGAAATACTGGAAGAAACTAACATTACTATCCCCGCGTCTAAAATCATGAATGAAGATTCTGTTAAAGTGATGACAATACACGCAGTAAAAGGACTGGAATTTGAAGTTGTTATTATTACAAACTTAGCAGATAAAAGATTCCCCATAGAAAGAACACCAAAAGAGCCTCTAATACCTAAAGAATTAATGCCGGAAATAGCAGATTTTTTGGAAACTAAATCTCTTACGGAAGAAGAGTATGAAGACGAGATTAAAAAATTTGAAAAACAATCTCTTATTCTAGAAGAAAGAAGACTGTTTTATGTTGCCATTACCCGGGCAAAGAAAAAATTATACTTGACTTTTGCAGAAGGATATGGAAAAGAGACTGGCCCATCGCGGTTCTTATCAGAAATTGGCTATGCAGAAATAAAGAATACTAAGAATAAAGACATTAACTATGAGCTGGACTTAGCAGAGAAATGTACTATTTTCACCAAAGATTCAAAATATGAAGATTACAAGTCGCTTGTCAAGAAGCAGATCTTAGACTCCCTGGACCATGAAGATTTTAATTCATTAGTTAATCGGCTTAGTTTATATTTCACCTTGAGAGACGAGCTGGTCCCCGTCTTAAAGCACGATATCGACGAAAAAGAACTGAAAAAACAGCTGGAAAAGGTAAAGACTGGCAAGTCGATGGTCAAATTCGACAAGGATAATTTTACATTTAGCCCAACTGCGTTGTTGGAGTATGATTCATGTCCTAAGAAATTTGAATTAGGAAAGATACTTCAAATGCCTGAACGGGGCGCATTTAAGCTCGGCGCAGCATCCGCAGGAAGCCTTATTCACGAAGTGCTTGAAGAAGGCGTAAAAAACGGTTTTGATTCGCTTGAGCAGTTTGAAGATTTGGCAAACACCAAGTCAAAATTAAATCAATACAAGGGTATAGACTTTGCCGATGTAAAGAAACTGCTGAAAATATTCTGGCTAAGGAACAAAGGAACATACGATAAAAATACGCTGACAGAATACAAACTTTCTGTCGACATAGACGGATTAAAGTTCTATGGCATTGCAGACAGAGTTGATAGAAAAAAGGACAGCGATATTATTATTGATTACAAAACTCAAAAAGAACCCTTAGATACAAAGGAAAGAAGCTGGCAACTGGGCTATTATGCCATTGCTGCTAAAAAGCTAGACCTTAATCCAAAAAAAGTCATACTGGAAATGCTGCGGCAGGAAAAACCAGTAATAATGGATATTGACGGTGATAATGTTAGTGCTGGCAGGCTAAAAGGGTTTAGCTTGAAAGAAGTCGAAAAAGAGCTGATTGAAACTGCCAAGAAAATAATAAATGATTATGAAACAGAATTTAAACCTGTAGAAGATGACGGACCTTGCAGGAATTGCAGGTATAAGTTTTACTGTCCTAAATGGGGATAAAAATGGCAAAAGATAATGGAATCTTAGGTTTGAATAGGTGGTTAAAAGTTTTAGAGGGCTATGGCGTAACCAAACAGGATTACGACGTTGCTTTCAGAAGAGTAGCAAAAAATCGTGGCGAAAATCCTCCACCACGCGATATATTATGGGATTTATTCAATCAAATCGTGATAAAATTATCTAAGGAAAATGCCACTCCGCAGGCATTTAGTATGCTTTACTATGATATGGCTTTATTTTTAGATGAAGAAAACCGCAAGGAATCGAGTAGTTTATTGCAACAGGCCAGCAAATTTAAGTTACTAGACTATAAGCGTTCTGCGATTGTTAAATGCGTGGAGATTCTAGCAGCTCCAAATTCATGTGAATCTTGTCTAAAACAAAATGGTGAAAAGTTTACGATCGAAAAGGCACTAAAGGATTTACCTATACCCAACAAACAATGTACATATCACCTCAGGCCAAAACGTAAATATTCATTCTGCCGATGTACGTGGCTTCCGATCGTAGATTGAAAACTTTATAAATTAAAAGATTTTAATAATGGATAATGGAAAAGCCATTAAACCCTAATCAAAAATTAACAAAGCAACAACCAATTAATACACTTAAGACTGGGGATGCTGTAAAAGATATTTTTGTAGTAAAAATAAAAAAGAATATCTCTCCGTATACGAGAGGATTTTCATTTACTCTCATATTATCTGATTCGAGTGGAGGAAGTATTGAGTATAAATACTGGGGCGGACCTGAAGAATCAAAAGTTAAAGAGCTTTATAATTCTGTTAAGAATGATTCTATTGTTTATGTTCGTGGAAAAGTTTCTAGTTATCAAGGTAAAATGCAAATAGTTTCTGATTCACTCGAAGAAATCAAAGTATTAACTTCTGAAGAATATGAAGCTAATTTTGTTATGGCAGCAAAAAAAAATGTTGAAGAAATGTACTCGGAGCTACTTTCTAAAATTGATTCTCTATCCAACTCAGAATTAAAAAAATTTCTAAACATAATCTTTAAAGAAGAAATGGGAACTTCATTTAAAAAACATCCGGGAGCAATATCTATCCATCATAATTGGATGGGAGGATTAATTCAACACACTTTGGAGGTTGTTAAATATTGTGAAACAAGTCTTTCTATTCACCCAGAATTAGATAGGGATTTACTGATTGCGGGCGCAATGCTTCATGATATTGGTAAATTAGAAGAATTAGAGGTTAGCTCTAGAATTAAAGGGAGCAGAAAAGGTCAGTTCGTAGGTCACCTTACATTGGGAGTAATTTATGTTAGTGAAAAACTAAAAGGCTCTCAATTAGAGGAATTGTTTAAGGAAAAGTTAATTCATTTAATTACTAGCCATCATGGAAAATTAGAATTTGGTTCTCCTAAAGTGCCTATGCTACCTGAGGCTTGTGCTCTTTATTATGCAGATGAACTAAGCTCGAAAGTATCTGAAATGCTGGGGCAAATCGAACTTAATAAAGAAGCTACAGAAGATGATTTCTTTTATGATTTTAAAAAAGGATCTAATATATTTTTAAGATAAACCCCCTCCCCTCTACTCTCATTTCTCAAAAGTACCGCGAAAAGCTAATCTTCCAGAGAATAGTCTGTAGATATGGTGAAAAGATAACTACAAATTATGGAAATGCGAGAATTGTTGGAACATTTGAAAGGTTGTAAAGTGGATATTCGCGAAAGAGCAGGTCTGATGGTAATAAGTATGTTTTTGATAGGAATTACTCAGAATGTCCAACAACGATAACGATACCTTCGTTGACAAATCTAATAATTGCGAGAAGCAGATAAATTGAAAGTCTTATAAATTCTGAAGATTTGTTTAATTTATGGTTGACGTTCTAACCAAAAAGCAGCGAAGTTACAATATGTCTCAAATAAAAAGCTCAAAAACTAAACCTGAGCTAAAGTTAAAGCTGCTGTTTAGACGCCTAGGATTTTTATATCAGCCAAAGATTTATGGTCGACCAGATTTTGCAAACAAGAAGCTGAAGGTTGTGGTGTTCATTGACGGCTGCTTTTGGCATAAATGCCCACAACATTTTATTGCACCGAAATCAAATAGGAAGTATTGGATTACCAAAATTAAAAATAATGCAGTACGAGATAAAGATGTTAACTTATTTTACAAGGCCTCGGGCTGGAAAGTGGTGCGTATTTGGGAGCATGAAATAATGAGGAGAGTACGATAAATGGTCATAAATGTAGTTGATGTTTTTGCAGGCTGTGGGGGGCTTAGCTACGGTTTCCAGAAGGCGGGATTTAATATTATTTTAGGTGTAGACAATGATAAAGATTGTGCTGAAACGTTTTCAAGAAATCACGCCGGATCGCAATATCTGCATATGGACATACGTGATGTGTCTGAAGAATTGATCAAACGCAAATTAGGCCAAAAAGAAATAGCTGTGCTTATCGGTGGTCCTCCATGTCAAGGCTTTAGCCTGTCGGGCAAGAGAGTTTTTATGGACCCGAGAAATTCACTTTATCTACATTTCTTTAATATACTTGACATATTAGCGCCGAAGATTGCGATAATTGAAAATGTGCCTGGCATTAAGGGGTTATATGGCGGCGAGGCTTTTGTTAGTATTTTGAAAGAATTTGAAAAAAGAGGGTATTCTGTATCACACAAACTGTTGAAAGCGGATGATTACGGCGTCCCACAAACCAGAAAAAGAATGTTCATCGTTGGGTCGAAATATGGAAAATTTGAATTTCCCAAACCTCTGCAAAAGAAAATAACGCTTGGCGAAGCTGTTAGCGATTTACCGCTTTTAGAAGATACAAATGAAAGCTGTAACGAGTACATCTGTCCTCCACAAAACGAATACCAAAAACTAATGCGAGAAAAATCCGCGCGTATTCATAATCATGTAACTACAAACCACACTTCGCAAACTAAACGAATAATACGGATGGTCCCAGAAGGTAAAAATTACAAATCTTTGCCAAAGGAGTTGCAAAACACCAGGAATGTTCACATAGCCTGGACCCGACTGGATAGCTCTAAGCCCTCGTTAACAATTGATACAGGTCACAGACATCATTTTCATCCAAAAGCCAACAGAGTACCAACAGTAAGAGAATGCGCAAGGATTCAATCTTTCCCAGATAATTTTATATTCTTTGGAAGTAAAACATCCCAGTATCGGCAAGTTGGAAATGCTGTTCCACCATTGCTGGCTTTTGCTGTAGCAAAAGAAATCAAAAGGTATTTGAAATATGGTCCTGTACAAAACTCCTGAAAGAGAACATTTTAGAATACATCACATAAGACCACGATTTAAAAATAACGTTGAAAGAGTTTTGCTTTTTGTTGCCAGCGAAATATCTGATTTAGATCCTATGAATAAAAGAGATTTTGATTCGCGGCTTAACAGAGCTCTTAGGCTCTTCCCAGGAAACGCGACTGCCACGGAAAAGACGATAAACAATTGGCGCACAGAAATCTCATCATTATTTGCGTTCATCATCCAGAACCCGAAAACGCTGATTGTCCAGTCAGGCGCAATAGCTCGTCGCTTAGAACAAAGACAAGATTTGGTAGAATTTTTTAAATTAATCTTATATTCTTTTCAGTATCCTGGTGGCCACCTAAAGCCACATGAAACAAAGCGTTTAATCGACAAAGGCATTAGATTTAAACCGGCACAGTACATTCTCAAACTGCTTTACGCTGCTGAAAAGTCTGGGAAAAGATTTGGAATAAACAAAGCTGAAGCGGCACATTGCATATTTAATGATCTTAGAGTTACTCGAGATAATTGCGATGTTGGAGAAACAATAGCGCTAATCGAACGCAACAGAAAACGGGGCCTTGATTATGATTGGCGTGGCGATGTCATAAGGTATGCTGGCGACATACTTGACTACTTACTATTTGCTAATCTTTTGGTTAAGCATGGAAACCAGTTCTACATAAATAAAGTTGAAACGGAAGCTATTCTCAAATTCATCAGCAGCCACGATTGGTTTAGTGATTATGATAAATTCTATAGTACCACATTTAATGCTAGCAACTTAAAAGTTGCACAAAATGCCTGGTTTGACTACGTAAATGGTTTCGCTGACAAACTTAAATTTGAAACTGATGTACTTTCCTACATAGGTGCGGATATATCCTTGCATCCGCGCCCAAAGGCAGATCGCTTTGCACTTGCACAAGTCATCGGCAAATTAAGAAAGCCATCTGCAATAAAAACTAAGGAAATTGGCGATGCCGGCGAGGGGCTTGTTCATGGACACGAGTGCATGCGATTAAAACTTGGAAAGCGAGGAGATTTAATATCAAAAGTAAGTTGCATTCCAAATTACTTAGCTATGGGTTATGACATCAGATCGTTTGAACTCGATGCAGAAGCTAGGCTGATAGAAGTAAAGACTACTATAAGCAACTCAAAAATTGAGTTCAATCAATTCCATCTTAGCGATAATGAGTGGAATGCGGCAACAAGCTACAAAGAAAAATATTACATATATCGCCTGCTAATAAGTCGCACAGGAATAAAATTATTCATTCTTAGAAATCCTGTCAAACTATTCAAAGAGGGTCTCGTCAGCGTAGCACTCGCCCATGGTGCAGATGTAAAGTTTAGTGAAAGGGCTGGCAGGCACGAGGAGCTTCTAAAATGGGTCAAATAAAAATAGCGTCATTATTTTGTGGCTGTGGCGGCACAGATTTAGGGCTTTTAGGCGGATTTAAATATTTAGGAAAGACTTTCAGAAAAAATGCTACCAAAATAATCTTTGCGAATGATATTGATAATGCCGCATGCGATATTTATGACTTAAACTTTCCAACCAAAAGCTTCCGGGAAGACATTAAAAACGTGCCTGCTGAGAATATCCCTGATCACGACATATTGACTGGAGGCTTTCCATGTCAGTCATTTTCTGTAATCGCCCAAAATCCTCAGAGATTAGGCTATAAGTCTGATGGAGGAAGGCTTTTTTTTGAAATGGTTAGAATATTAAGAGAAAAACAACCAAAATGTTTTGTTGCTGAAAATGTCAAAGGCATACTTTCTGCCAATGATAAAAAAGCATTTCCATTAATACTTAATGAATTCAAAAAAGTGGGATATGATGTTGATTATGCCGTGCTAAATTCTGCTCAGTTCGGAATACCCCAAAAGCGAGAGCGAGTTTTTATTATTGGATTTAGAAAAGACCTTCGGATAAAACCCACCTTTCCAAAACCTGTAAATTCCTACGCATTCGTTCCCCTAAAAAAAGTACTTTCAAATCATGAAGAAGTTGACCAAAAGTATTACTTTAGTAAAAGAGCTGTGCTGGGCCTATTAAAATCAAATCCTAGGATGAACAAAGGTAGGGTTCAAGATGAAAATCAACTATGCTCAACAGTCGGTGCTCATTTAGCAAAGATAAGTCTCAACAGCACAGATCCTGTTTTAAAAATTAGAGGCAAATATCGCAGATTTACGCCTAGGGAAGTAGCCAAGATTCAATCTTTTCCGAATTCATTTAAATTAACAGGGTCAGATTCTAAGCAATATCGAGCACTTGGAAATGCCATTCCTCCAGTCCTTATGTGGTTTGTTGCTCAAGGATTAGTACAAAAATTAGCTAAAACATAACAATCATGATTAAAAGCGACCCTTCCCTTTCGGCGCCTCATTTATTGTTGCAAGCTTCTGGTATGCTGGCTCGTAGATTTTCACAATCTCAAACAGGCCTTCTGTCCTGTTGTCTTTTAGTGTCTGTTCCAGCACCAAGGCATGGCCCCAATACAGCCATTTTCCGTTTACTTCCTCAACAAGAAAAACTCTCGTAGGCGGTCTGTTGTATAGGCGTTCTTCAGCATTCCAGAACTGAAATGCCTTCTTTTCCACTTTTGCAAGGGTTTCTTCGGGATGCGCTAAGTGCTCTTCAAGCACAAGCTCCTTCGGAAAACCTCTTTCTTTCGATATTTTCAACGTGTCGTTTGTCTCAATTTTGCTTCCCATTTGGCATGTCCTCCAGCAGATTCGCTGGGAAAAAATCACATTTGTATTCTTTCAATATCTGGAACGCCCACATCTTCTTTATCATGTTCTTGTAGCGTTCTTTCAAATCACTGATAATTTCGTGGTAGTGCTCTATGTTCTTTGAGTGCAGTTCCAGAGTCATATTGTAATTGCCCACACCCTTGATAATGTAAAAAACCCAGGGCAATGATTTGATGTATTTCAAAAACTCAGCTTCGTCCTTGTCATTTGCGTATCTTAATTTGAAGAAAAGATAATGCCAATTGTAGCCGAGTTTTGAAATATCCATTAGTGTTGTAAAGGAGACTATGTAACCCATTTCCAGCATCGTTTTTATTCGATACGCCACAGTTTTCGGGTCGAGCTTTGTCTTTCTTGCAATATCAATAATCCTTGCTCTTGCATCATTTGATATGCAACGGAGAATTTTCATATCATTCTGGTCGAGGCGCATCCTGTCCGTTTTCCTGCCAAGATATGATGTTTTGTAGTCCAATTTCAAATCCTGGAAAAGAAATTTGTAAGGATATGTGTGTGCTTCAACAACTGTGAATGTTGCATGGTCCATCAGCCTGTCGCCGCAGATGTGAAATATGTTTGTAAGTATTTTGTGAAAGGCTCTTGCATCCTTGGCTAATACACAGACTATGTAATCCCACTTGCCAAGGCCTTCAACTATCCACGTTGTTGACTTCTCTGCAGACAGCTTGCTCCTGAATTTTGCGTCCTTTTCCTTTGACTTGCTGTCAAGCTCAAGGTAAATGTTATAGAAAGTGTAGCCGAACATTTCAGGGTCAACAACAGTTATGAATTTTGACACAATCCCGTCTTTCACGAGCCTTTTGATCCTGTAATTGATGGTCTGCTTTGACATCCTTGTCAGCTTTCCAATCTGGGCATCGGTCAGCCTGCAGTCCTTGTTCAAAAGGTACAATATCTGCCTATCCTTATTGTCCAAATCTGACACCATTACGGGTTTCCATTATACGAAAGTCTTTTAGGCGTTTCTCCTTTCGACAAAAATTAAGGTTAGGAAATTTTATCTACTCCATACACCTACTAACCTTGCAGGACATATGGCCAGTATGCAAGGAGGTAGGGAGTAGTGAAAAATCCTGAAAGACAAGTCCTGCCGATTCAGCACAGTGCTGGGATGGAAATCCCGGGTACAGCTAAAACGGGTTACCTATTATTTTTCTTTGAACAAGAATGTTGTCAGAGGGCTTAATATTTCAAAGGGCGATGTTCTTTTCTCTTATCTTGGCGAGGATGCGTCAGGCAGGCCCATAGTAATAACCTTTCTTGATAAGAAAGACATCAAAGGTGAGGAAGAGAAGAAATTGACTTAAGCTCATAGTTTCTTTGGTTTTAATCTTGTCGAACCATAAATCGCAAGATTAGCCATCACCAAGTCTTCGATACTTTACTTCGTATTTCTGACCGTGATAAGTGAAAGTTAAACCTTGTCCCGAAGATCTGTTATATTCCATTTCAATTGTCCCAAGCTTAGATTTGACTTTAACATGCGAAATTTGCCCATTTGTGGGCTCAATGTAGACAATTCTTCCAAGACCCATATGAGCCCTAAGTTGTAAGCCAGGACCTAAAATTTCAACAGGAACTTTCCCTAAGATTTTTTCAAGCTTTGAGGCGCTACAGCGCCTGTCATCTTCGACCTGAACATTTGTGACTTTCATACCATATAAATGCTAGTTAAGATTTTAAAACTTGCTTTACAGAAGATAATTTATATTTGCTAACATTATACATCTCCTAATGGTAAAAGGCGTAAACAAAAAGCAAATCGTCAAAATCATCTATACAAATTACAAAAACGAAACAGCTGAAAGAATAATCATTCCACTAGAGCTTTGGTTTGGCTCAACAGAATATCACAAGGAAGAGCAATGGCTGTTGAAAGCTTTTGACTTGGAAAAGAAAGCTGAAAGGAATTTTGCTGTGAAAGATATCAAGAGCTGGGCACCCGCATAAGCTCCCCCACAAACACCCTCCTCAAGAGCTTGGCTTTATCCCTCATCTGTTACTTATGTTGCAAATCTTTGTAAAATTGCATGAAGCTTCCAAATCTCAAATCATTGAAGTTCAGCACGATGTTTGGCTGGCGCTCCAGACTGCAACAGCGCAAGGGAACATACTACATTGCTTTAGACAAGAAAATTATTCGCGGTCTGGCCCTGAACAGAGGAGATTTGATGCTAGCATATTTAGGCGAAGACGAGAGAGAAAGGCCTTTGATAGTCATATTTTTGGACAAGAAAGATGTAAATGAAAAGGAAGATTCACCGACAGGCGCATGAAAAACAATATATATTATTATAAATGTGCACATAACGTATGGCGCGAAGAACTAAAGAAGCTTTCAGATGGATAGTAGATATTTTGTATAAACATAAAATTCCATTTCAAATAGCGGGTGGCTTTGCAGCAAGAGTTTATGGCTCAAAGCGCAAATTAGCGGACATTGACATAGGCGTGCCAGATAATAAACTTAGAAAAATACTTTCGGATGTTAAAAAATATGTGATTTATGGCCCGAAAAGATATGTTGATAAGAATTTTGACCTCCCACTAATGACTCTTAAGTATAAAGGGCAAGAGATAGACATATATGGTGATGATAAGACAAAGCTATTTGATTACAAAAATAATAAGTGGGTAAAATTTAGTTCTAATTTTAAAAACAACGTGATGAAACTGGTTTATGGCATAATCGTTCCAGTAGTCTCGAAAAAAGAGTTGGTAGCTTACAAGAAAATCTTGGGGCGAAAAGTTGATTTAGCTGATATAAAATCACTAACAAACCACTAAACGTTTTTTGAAAACAAAAGGTTGCACTCCTTAAAGCCAAGTGCTTTGTAAAATTTGTGTGCATCTTTCCTGAAAAAAGCTGTATCGAGCTCAATTCTCTTGCAAAGTCTTTTTCGTGCTGTTTTGATTATTTCCTTCAAAATTATTTTTCCGATTCCTTTTTTCCTGTGCTTTTTATCAACGATAATTACATCAACATAGCATAAATTACCTTCATCCCACAGGCTGTTTTTGATGGTCATAACTGCGAAACCGATTATTTTTTCATCATATTTTGCAATCAAAAACTCTTGGGCAGTATTATGCAACCCTTTCGCAAATACCTTTCTTACTCTTAATTTATTGAGCTTCTTATACATCCACAATTGTCTTAATAATGGAAATACTTCGGGAAATGACTTCAAATTTGGTTTTGTTATAGTGATGTTGCTTAGCTTCATACTATTAATTGTGTATACTGATTTAAAAATATCCCGCCCGGCTAATCTACCTGTATATTTGCCTTGCCTTTTCCTCAAGGATAAAACAGCCAGATTTTACTTTTGTAGTTCTTCCTCTTGGAAATTCTTATGGAAAAGCTCAAGATTACAAACACAGAATTATCCTTGATCGTTGGCTGGCAGTCTAAAGTCCAGTACAACAAAGGCACGTTCTTTGTTTCGGTTAACAAAAACATAGCGCGAGGACTAGGACTTTCCAAAGGAGATATTCTGAAATCATATTTGGCGAAGGATTCGGATGACAAGCTAGTGATAGTTTCTGTTCTTGAGGCGAAACATGATAGCGGCAGCTAGCTATCAAGATATCAAGACTAGAAGCATCAGGGTGCGAGTTGATCTTAACACATACGAAAGAATAAGGGCTGCTGCCAGAAATGCTGGCTTTCAGACAATTTCTTCCTACATCAGATGGTTAGCTTTGAATCGTTCTTTGCTTTTTGAACAGCAACTGAATGCAATGTATTCTGTAATTGTTAAAGGTAAAGATTTGAAAGAAGCGACCTAACTGGTATTCTTCCAATGTGCATTCCGCTTGGATGTTTGGATTTTATCCGTCTGGCATGCATACCTGTGCAGGGATTTTAGCATCTGGCTTTGGCCAATATGCCTGTTGGGTGTCTGGATTATCTTTATATATAATCCAAAACAATAATAATTAAGAGCGACAAATTTCGGACAACTGCGTGGAAATTTGGTCTCTACTAGTTGCCTTATTTCTCGGTGTGAATGCCGGGATGTTAACTGGCCTGACGCCAGGCATACACGTAAACACTGTCGCGGCTCTTGTTTTGGCTGGTTTGCCATTCTTGTCAACGCACTTTTCTTTGATTGCTCTGGGCGTTTTCCTAGTAACAATGGTTATTGTTCATACTTTCCTTGATTTTATTCCCTCAATTTTTCTTGGAGCGCCAGATGAAGGTGAAACTGCATTGTCAGTATTGCCAGGACACAAATTATTGCTAGAAGGACAAGGCTACAAAGCACTGAAACTTACTGTTGTTGGTGCAATTGGAGCTTTTCTTGTTGGTTTGGTCGCGCTGCCTTTGTTCTTTATTCTGGTAAAATACGGTTATCAATATCTTTCGTTGTTTATCGCGCCCATAATTATCATTTTTTCAGCTTTTTTTATTTTGACTGAGAAAAAATTAAAACAAAAGATCTGGGCTTTGCTTGTTTTCCTTTTGTCAGGAGTTCTAGGTCTTTTAGTTTTGAATACTTTGCCCATAAAAGAACCACTTTTTCCTCTGCTCGCAGGATTATTTGGAATTTCAACTTTAGTCATAAGTATGTTTAGCCATACAAAAATTGTTGAACAGAAAATTGACAAAACTGTCTCAATCGGCGGAAAACAAAATCTTTTGAATTACATAAAAGCTAACATTTGCTGCGCCATAATGTCTGTGCTGCCTGCTTTGGGCGGAGCCCAGGCAACAATTCTTGCGCAAGCTTTGTCCAAAAAGAAATCGGGAGAAGATTTTCTCGTGATGGTCGGAGGCATTAACACAGTTTCATCATTATTTGTTCTGTCAACGTTGTATCTGCTAGGAAAAGCCAGGACTGGCGTTATTGCTGTGATGAAACAGTTTTTGGAGCTTGATTTCAGCGGATTTTCTATTTTACTGGCTGCGAGCATTGCAGCTGTCGGCATTTCTATAATCCTAACTTTGTATCTGGGAAGATTTTTTGCAAACAGGATTTCCAAAGTCAATTACAGAAAACTATCACTGGTGATAATTGCTTTCATCTGCATTCTTGTCGCTTTGTTTTCGGGACCTGCAGGTCTTTTTGTAGTGTCAATTTCAACGGCCATAGGTCTAATAGCGCCGAGAGTCGGCATCAAAAGAATTCATGCAATGGGCTGCCTTGCAATACCCATAGTACTTTACTTCATTTAGGGGCTCTGTTGTGTGGTTTTAAGAATTTAGGAAATTTAGGTACTAGCAACGTTCATCTACTTTGGTTTGGGAAAGGCGTTTACTTTTCAAAACATTTATAAATATTGATAACCACCAATATGTTAATTTGGATGAAACGCTAAAAATATTAAAATCTTTGTCGGACGAAACGCGATTGAAAATAGTTAAATTTCTCTTAGATGGAGAAAAATGTGTTTGTGAGATTTTTCCTCACGTTAAGAGAACGCAATCAACTGTTTCTATTCATTTAAGAACTTTAGAAAATAGAGGCATTCTTGAATCAAGACGGGAAGGGAAAAAGATTTTTTACAAAATAAAAGATTACCGGGTTTGTGACATCTTCAAGGCTTTAGGGCATTTTGAGGGTAAGAATCTAAAGAAAACTTGTTGTATGAAAGGAGGTGTAAAAAATGAAGATTACTAAACAATTAGCATTGAAGGCTATATTAGGTGTCTCGATAGCAGGAATGTTATTTTCGGGAGTCTTGAGCTATTTTGAGATATTCCAACAATTTTGTGCATTTGGCGGAGCGTGTAGCACTAAGATACTAACAATCCCTTCCTGTGTTTATGGATTTGTAGTATATCTAATAATTGGTGTTGTTTCAATTATCGGCTTAAAATCGGAGGGGAAATACAAATGAAAATTGAAATTTTAGGTTCTGGATGCCCAAAATGCAAGCAATTAGAAGCAAACGCAAGGAAGGCTTTGGAGGAGGCAGGCAAAAAGGTAGATATTGTAAAAATCACTGAAATCGACAAGATAATCGAAAGTGGCGTCATGTCAACTCCTGCAATAGCCATTGATGGGAAGCTGAAGGCATCTGGCAGGATCCCGGGAGTAGAGGAAATAAAGACGTGGCTGAAATGAACAAAGTTGTTTAGCATGGAAAAAAAAGACTGGTATGTGCTCTTTGGAATATCGTTGGTATTTGTAATATTTTATTTTGTCCCGCAAAACAGCGGATGGTTTAACAATTCTGTTTTAAGCGGGATGTCCCTTCTCGGAGAGTATGCAAAACAGCACGTGCTAACCTGCTTATTGCCTGCCTTGTTTATTGCCGGCGCCATATCGGTTTTCATCAAAAAAGAAAAAGTTATGAAATATCTCGGGCATGAGGCTAAAAAATATGTTTCATACGGTATTGCTTCTGTTTCAGGAGCTATTTTGGCGGTTTGCTCCTGCACTATCCTGCCTTTATTTGCAGGGATAAGAAAGCGGGGCGCTGGTTTGGGTCCCGCAATAACTTTCTTGTTTGCCGGGCCCGCCATAAACATTGCTGCAATATTCTTGACAGCTTCAGTTTTGGGTTATAAAATAGGTTTGGCTAGAGCAGTTTCTGCCATTTTAATTTCCATCTTAGTCGGAATAACAATGCAGCTAATCTTTAAGGAAAAAGTAGGAAAAGAAAAACTGATAATTGAGGAAACTAAAGAATCAAAAATTTCAAATTTCGCACTGACTTTGTTCTTTGCCTTTTTGGTCGGGATCCTCATAGTGAACGGGCTGCAAATACCGCTTCTTGTTAAATATTCAATTATGGGGGCATTTGTTTTGGGGGTTGTTGGCGTTGTTCTGTTTAAATTCAAAGACCATGCAACAAAAACTTGGCTTGAAGAGACCTGGACTTTTGCTAAGATTCTGCTACCTCTCCTGTTCGTGGGCGTCTTTATCGCTGGTTTCATAATGCCTCTGCTCCCACAGAGCCTGATTACTTCGGTGTTTGGCCAAAATAACATTCTTGGAAATTTAGTAGCTTCTGTATTTGGGGCATTTATGTATTTTTCAACCCTGACTGAAATTCCTATCTTGCAGGCGCTGATGGCAAAAGGCATGGCATCTGGCCCTGCCTTGTCTCTTTTGCTGGCAGGCCCGAGCCTGAGCCTTCCAGCCATGCTGGTAATAAGAAAAGTTTTAGGGACAAAGAAAACAGCGGTTTATGTTCTGCTTGTGATAATTTATTCAACAATTGCTGGTTTAATCTATGGTTTGCTGTAATGTTTGTTGACTTCTATAAGTGAATGAACGCACTAAACCTGCACGTTCGTGCAATGGGGGTTCTCGTATTTCCAGTGTTCATATACTTTATTTAGAAATTTTTGAACTGTAAAACTACTTTAATTTGTAATGCCCGCCTTCTATTTTTATGGCTTTGCCGTTTATTATTGCATCTGCGATTTTCTTTCTGGCAGATAAAACAAGTCTGTGAAAAGTTGGTTGAGAAATATTCATCTTCTTAGCGCATTCTTCCTGCTCCAACCCCTCTAAATCCTTAAGTCTCACCGCTTCATATTCGTCAATAGGCAAAATAACTTCTTCTAACTCTCTTAGAGGTATCCCTCGTGGTTTGAAATATGTCACATCAGGGTTAAATCTGACTCTTCTGCATAATCTCGGGCGCACCATAATGAATAAAGATTCATATTCCTATTTATAGCTTATGAAAATAAAGAGCAAGAGAAATGGTTACTTTATTTCTTTTAGTCTTTTCTCTATCTCTCGCTTTTCCACTTCAACTTCTTTAAGCTCTGCTTCAAGGATTTTCTTTTCTTCTTCTTTCGATAAAGTAACTGGGACTGTTTCGCAGCATCTCCGGCCGAAGCCCCTTCCAAATCCTCTCCGCATACCGCTACCACAAAGCCCTAATCCTCTTCCAGTCATTGGTCCCTGACCTAGCGGTCCTGTTTTATCTTGTCTTGGCATTTTATCATTCTCCTGCCTTTTTTGAGGCAATTAAATTATGAATATATATTCATAATACTATTTAAACCTTTTGGTAATAGCTTAGTTTTGTGAACCCACTAAACCAGCACGTTCATGCAATGGGCGTACTTGTAATTCCCGTTGTTTTATACTTTATTTAAGAAAAGCTTTTATGATTTTACTGTTCTGAAGTTTGCATGGTTGATGGTTTAAAGGAAAAGTACGAACAAGAAATAATTCTAACCTTAGTTAAGGCTGCGGAAGAAGTGCAAAAAACGCTGAAAGGTGACGATTTTCTAAAATTATATGGCAAATTTAGGACTGCGTATATGACTTCAAAGGGCACGATATTAGAATGTGATTGGAATCACAAAGACGAAGGCTCATACACTGAAGTACGAGTCATGACAACAAAAGACTACGTAGAGCAATGTGTAAGTGATCCTTATGTATTTCTAGCTCACCTGGAAAATAGGCATATCGCAATGTTAACAACTGTTAGCATAGAGCAGTGTGTCCCAAAAGAAGATTTAGAAGCGCTTTTGAAAACAACAGATCTTAGTGAAATCAAAACCGTGCAGCTAAAAGCTTGGGGTTAAGTTTTTGTTAAATTTAGAACCCTGCAATGATTTATCAGAACTTAGGCATGCTGCCGCCTGCAGGCATTTCTGGCATAGCGCCCGCTCCTGCGCCCATGTCTGGCATCTTCAAGTCAGACGAGACTCCACCAAGGCTTTCTTCCTCTCCTGGCGGAGCTGGCATTAATCTATCAAAAGCTTCGCCAATTACATACCAGATTGGGAAAAATAACAGAACTGCTGCAATCGTAATCAAGTCTGGTGCTATGACTCCATAGAAGATTGGCGTTGCGACAATCATAAAATAGCTTACTTCACGGACTCTTCCTATGTAGTGTGTGATAGGTTTTGCTCTTGCACCTTCGACCATGATAAGCAAACCCCAAACCATGGAAATCATGCAAATTACCGCTTTTGTTACAAAAAGTGCACTAAATTCAAATTCTTTTATTGCCTGCCTTATCCAATCCATGCCAACCCAGAGCTGTATAACTCCATTTGTAATTGCGTTTCCGAAATCTGTGCCCTTTCTTTCCTGCAGGTAATCTGTGAATATCCAGTTTACGTAAATAGGAACCAGAATCCAGAGCATGTCTGGATTTTTTAATGGAGCTGCAAGTACCTGACCAAATCTTACTACTACTTGCACTAACACGTCTACTATGGCCATATGTAAATTCTGCTGACGGGTGTTAAAAAGACTGTCTAACTACTAAGAATTAATCAACGGCCTTATCTCTATTGAAACAGATGTTGTTGAACTCGCAATATTTGCATAACCAGCTTATTTCCTTTGTTGGAGGTATTTTTTTGTTGAGCGCATTTGTAAGCAGGGCAGCTCTTGATTCCAGATAGCCGGTGATATCGCGCTTTGGAATTTCGTATGTCTTGATTTTCTGCATGCTGAGATAAACGACAAGTATTTTTGCTATCTGTTTCTGCTCCTCTTCAGATAACATTGAGAAATAGCCTTGCGCCTGCAAGACATGGTGATGTTGTGGCTCTTCAGGAATGTTTGACGTTGTCTTGAACTCGTAGATTGTGCCATCATGCATCGCATCAATAAAACCAATCACATTGAAAGCAGGAAATTCTTTTTTCACAAAAATTTCTTTCTCTTTTTCTCCTAAGGTATGGGTAACAAAATTGTGCATCGCGGTACCGCGTGAGAATATCCATAACTTATCAAGTTCCATTACTTGTTCTTCTGTTAATTTGTAGTAAGACTGGCGCAAGCATTCTGAGACCAATGTTCCAACACCATAAGATGGCTTTTCTTTTTTCGTATGTTCCCTATCTCTTCCAGAAAGCAAAGCGTGCAGAACAGGTTTAGGTATTTCCCGCAGGCAATGCGGGCAAGTTTTGCTAAATTCAATGCTGTGTTCGTCTCCCGACGGGCATCTTATTTTCATTTTCCAAACCACTCTTTCAATTCTATCTGCTTTGTCACGTCTCTGCCAAATATAGATTCTATTCTTCGCTGTAATAGCTCCATAGATTGTCTCATATAACTATGCACTCCATCCATTAAAACAAGTTTCATTGAAGCATCAAGATATTTTTTAATCGAGCCTTCCGATATCGTAAACAGCAACTTTCCGCCGCAGCTGCAGGTTCCAGATAATGGAGTTCTTCTGTATTTGTTGTTGCAGACAACACAGCGGAATTCCTGCTGCGTAAATTTTCTCAGATTTCCTTTTATGTCGCGTATAAAATGTTTGTCTATTACTAAAGACGCTATACCTTCTACGTTTACTCCACGTAATTTCCTTGAAAGGTCAAGCTGCCCTTCAAGTTTTTCCAGCATTGTTGGAATAGATTTGTAGGCTGAGTAGCGCACACCTGCATTCAAATCAGAACTCTCGCGCGTGTAACAAATACCTTCATATTGCTCTGCTTTCCCCAGTCTTGTTTTTACCTGTTCTATTGTAACTTCCCAGGGCCAGGCGTTTCTTAGTGCGGCTTCGTAAAATTCTAAGGGATATTGCGAACATATATCCATACCATGGACTTCTGTATCAACTTCTGTCGGATCCAGAACCGTTGATAGAACGAGAGGAGAGTCCATAGTTCTGCCTCCTCTTCTGTCGGGCAGATATTGCCTTGAGAAATTCAGGAAAGCATCAAGTGCCAGCATTATGCATGTTTCATCACCATCGAAATTTCTTCTCTGTGCGGCATGCCAGTAGGGGTGTGCAAAACATCCCTGTGTTTTTGAAAACCCAATTATTCTGCCTATTACTCCGCCAGAAGTGTGTGGTGCAAGTCCAATCACAAGCTGACCTATCAAATCCGCTTTTGTTTTAACGTTGTAATAAGGCTGCAAACCATAAAATCTTTCTAAAAGTTCATCTATGAACGCACATTCTCTCACCAAAACTTTATCGGCACCTTCATCTGGCGCTTCGGGGCACGCCGGCAAAACAACATCCTGGGGTTTTATTTCAACAATCTGCTCTTCAGATTCCAGAGGTTTTCTGTCTTTATCGTGCAAATAGCCCAATTGTTTTAATTTTTCAACTGATGTGCCTATTTCAGAAGGCTTGAAATGGGTGCAGCCCATTTCAGTCATATCATATCTTATTGTGCCATCCTTATTTACGGTCAACTTGTGTTTTGCACGCAGAATTCCTTTTCCAATGTTTTCCAAAATGTGGTCTTTATTCCACGTTCCTCTGACTCCTTTAATCAAAGTTGGTTGTTGCTGAATGCCCAATGCCTTCATCGCTGCGTCAAAATACTTGCTCACGTCAATTTTGCGGCGCTCGTAAGCAACAGTGTCGATATGGCATTTGAGTTTCTTCGTTTTCCTTTTACACAATGGACAAATTCGCCAGACTTCTGTTTTTGCATGGCATAGCTCGCAGCTAGGATATATTGTTAGATTCTGACATTCCGGACATTCGCGGATTGGAAAATCTGACGTAACTGTCTGTTTTTGCACGGCTTCTGTCAGGCTTCTGAGCCTGCCACCTTCTTTGCCTACTGGAAACAAGGCTGCTGGGCTTCCTTTTAGTTTTCTTAATTTTGCTTTTTCAGGACGACCCATTCTTGTTCCTATAAAAGTGCCAGATCTATCTCGGACTTTGATTTTGGAAATTGAATTTATGCAATCAAGCCCGTTGCTGCCTGAGAAATTTGCTGATGACAGCAGATATTTCAGAATTGTCAATTCATTTTCATCTAGAACCACGAAATTATCTATCACTTTGTGCGGGCAGCCTATCAGTTCGAGTATTCTTTTCGCGGGATCCAGTGGGATTCTATTGTTGTCAAGTTTTTGAAACCAATCGTAAAGTGATTTGAATTCTTCTGGACTGATGTCTTTCCAGAAGTAAGTGTATTTTGGATGCAAAGGCACTCCTTGCAAAGACATTTCGATTGCTTCTGCCGTTGTTGCTGGAGTTTTAGGCTCTTTTCCAGTGATTTTTCTGAATTCCTGCTCCCACCATTCTTCACAATAGCCTGCTGGCACTAATCTCTGTCCGTTTTCAGAGAAGTCTCCATAATTAACAAGCAAATCACCTATGAAGATTATTTCTTTTATTTTGTTTCTTATGGCCCGTGCCTGCGTTTCGGAAGATAACTGCAGAACGCTGCCGTCCTCAAGTTTGACTATGGGGCCTTCAATGCTATCGCATGGAGCAAAAACTGTTGCTTTGCCTGGGCGCTCCATCTTGATCTGAGTGCCAGTCGCAACATAATCATTGAGAACTTGCATTGTCGCGGGATGTATTGCTGTGGCTGCGAAGCCCGAAAATCTGCATCTTCCGTATCTTAGTCTAAAACCGCCTGAGCGCATCGGATATGAAAAAACTGGTCTGCCAGCAACCAAGTCTGTCAGATACGTGTCCACTGGTTTTGCCGCTATGCTCTCATCTGTTTTCGATGAGTGCAGCCTTTCCTTTAATGCAATAAAATCCTTGAGCCAAGCCCAGTCATCAAGCCCAAATTCAGACCCCCATTTTGAAAGTTGTTTCCAAAGCTTTGATGCCTTGAGAGACGGTCCCTCTGTCATGACTAAAGCCATGCCGCCGCGTATCACATCAGTTTCAACTCTGGGCAGGTGCTTGCACTGGCTGACTTCAAATTTTTCTGTTGGGTCGCCAGTAATTTCAACTTTGATTCCGCGCACCATCATTTCAAGTTCTTGGGCGGATGGTTTGTATTGTCTATGCGCAATTTTTGATAGATAATCGTCAATCTCTACCTGATACCTTTTGACTTCTTCATCCGTCGGGTCGTAATCGGCTATTCCAAATTTTCTTCTCACATAATCAGCTATAACTATTGAAACCGCGGAAGCAGTTCCACCTGCTCCCCGTACCGGACCTGCAAAATACAAGGCAACATAATCCTTGCCGTCGAGTCTTTTTTTCAACTTAATTTCTACAAGACCCTCTAATGGTGCGGATACGACACCCAAAGTAATGTAAGCGAAGCCAACTCGTGTTCCAACTTCAATTGCATCTTTTATGTTTGTAAACTGGCAGAATTTCTGCTCTGCAACTTCTGCTGCAATCAATAGAGCTATGCGCCAGTCTCCAGGACCATACTTCTTTTCCAGCTCTTCAATTCTTTTGGCCAGGCCTGAGTTAAGCAGCTCTGGCTTAACTGAAGCTATCAGTGCTTCAACTCTTTGCGCAACTGAAGCTGCGAGCGGTATATCAACGTGAGATTCTGGATCTAAATTCTTTGCGCGAGCACTTTGTGCTAGGCTATGGAGTTTTGTTACTTCGGCTGCTAGAGAATCAAAATACTGCCTAATGTGAGGCGAACAAACAAGCACCATTCTATTAAGTTGTGGTATGTGAAAGCCACAAGTGAACCAGAAAGTTTTCTGTTTTACTTAAAAACAATGTTATGTTTGAGAATACTATTGAGCAAAAACTAGGCTAAAAAGACGACCACAAGCCTTAAATATATTTACAATATGGTTGCAGTATGGCGAAACGCGGAAGAGTAGTTGGCTCTGTTATTCGAGACAATTTAGTTGAACTTTTGAATCACATAAATAGGGCGCACGCATACGAATTATACAAGCATTACAAAAAAGTATATGGCCCCGTGAGCATACGTTCTATCTACTACAATTTAACAAAGGGCAAAGACCTTGGTGTTTTTGAAATCAAAGAAATACAGAAAGTTGAAGGTGACTTTAGTTGGGGTCCAAGCGCCCAGAGAATTATATTTGGGCTTGGTAAGGGCGCCCAGCCAAAAGGCGACGCTAAAGTCAAAGAAATCTTAGGACTTTAACCCCCCGACCCTTAGTCTTCTCCTGGAAACTTGTAACTTATTTGCTATTTTGTGTTAAAACGCACCCCTTGACTTCCCATGGAGAGTCCGACAATATTACAATATAGTAATAATTAACTATATAATAAATAAAATAAGGTTAATCACAAATAACAAACAATCTCCAATAGCAAACAAGGCGTGTGGCGGTAGCAACACTAACTCTTCTTTTGGAGATTAACATTATTTTTTAGAAAACAAAAATTTATTAACGCCGTTTCTTTTGCAACACTTGAAGTAAGTGGAGGTATAATGGCTGGTCAAGTAGGTCTAACAGATTTCTTTGAACAATTCTTAGGAAAACAACCCTTATTCATAAACAAGAAGGTCCTGCAGGCAAACTACATTCCAGACGTAATACCGCACAGAAAAGTGCAGATAGAATTGCTCGCTTCGATACTCGCGCCCGCGCTCAGAAAGGAAAAGCCATCAAACCTTTTCATTTATGGCAAGACCGGCACAGGAAAAACATTGTCCGTTCAGTATGTATTGCAAATGCTCGAACAGACAGCAAGGCAAAAAGGCACGCCACTAAAAACAGTTTATGTTAACTGCAAACTGAAAAAAATTGCAGACACAGAATATAGAATAATGACCGAGCTCGCAAGATCAATGGGAAGGGACGTCCCAACGACGGGTTTGCCAACAGATGAGGTCTATAACGTGTTTTTGTCTGCGGTCGACGAACAAGAACAGATAGTGATCTTGGTGCTTGATGAAATAGACAGGCTTGTTGCAAGAGCTGGCGATGAAATCCTTTACAATTTAACGAGAATTAATTCTGAACTTAAACATTCACAACTATCAATCGTAGGAATATCTAATGATGTGCGCTTCATTGAAAGCGTTGACCCGAGAGTAAAATCAAGCCTTGGCGAAGAAGAAGCTATATTTCCGCCATACAATGCAGCAGAATTGAAAGACATTCTTGAAAAAAGAGCACTTATGGCATTTAGACCTGGCTCGTTAGGAGAAGGCGTACTTGAAAAATGTGCGGCTTTCGCTGCAAGAGAACACGGAGACGCCAGACGCGCCTTAGAACTGCTCAGAGTAGCCGGCGAAGTAGCGGAAAGGGAAAACAACGACGTTGTTAAGGAAGAGCACATTGACAAGGCAGAGGAAAAAGTTGAAAGAGATCGCGTCTTAGAAATTGTGGCCTTACAGCCAAAGCAGTCACAGGCAGTTTTACACGCAACTCTCGCTTTGCTTTCAGGCACAAAAAAGAAAATAGAAACCGGCGAGGTTTTTGAGAAGTATAAGGAAATCTGTGCGCAAACAGGCCTAGTCGTTTTAACACAAAGAAGAATCTCAGATCTTATAGCAGAGCTGGATATGCTTGGCCTGATAAACGCCAAAGTGCTTTCAAAAGGCAGATACGGTCGAACGAGGGAAATTTACCTTTCGATTCCGGATGACCTTGTTGAAAAATTACGTTTAAAATTGAAAGAAGAGCTGGGATGATTATTTTGCCTGCTTTAGCGGGAGGTTGAATGGAACCACAACAAGCAGTAAAACTTCTACTTGAACAAGGAGAATTGCCAACACAAGATAGAATAAATAGACTTACTGCTCCCGCGCCGCTAGTTTGTGTTGAAAAAGCAAAATCAAAAGTAAATTCAGACGGCACATCGCTTGAAATAGTTCAGCATTTTGAATATACGCCAAAGAAATTTACAGTTCCAGATTTTACAACTTATTTCAGGAACCGCTATACTTACCTGAAAAATCTTTTGTTAAACAGGCCAGAAACGGAAAATGCAACCTCAATTTCAAAACTTGCCGGTTTGCATGAAAAAGTTACAATAGTTGCAACGATAATAGACATGAAACTGCTGCCGACAGGGACGATGAAATTGACACTTGAAGACCTCTCGGGTAGCATAACCGCATTTATGTCCGCAAAAAACCCGGAGCTCGTGCAAATGATGCAGCATCTCACGTTTGATGAAGTGCTAGCGTTCAAAGGATCGCAAAGCAAAAACGTTTTTTTCGTTGATGACATAGTTTGGCCAGATATCCCGCAAAAAACAATGCCTACCTGCGCAGATGATGTTTACGTTGCGTTTACCGGCGATATACATTCTGGCTCAAATATGTTCATGCCCGCCGAATTTGGAAAATTTGTTTCCTGGCTTCGCGGCGAGTATGGTAGCCCTGCGCAAAGGGAGGTCGCGCAAAAAACAAAATATGTTTTCTTCCTAGGCGATACAGTAGATGGCGTTGGAATTTATCCAGAACAGCAAAAAGAGCTTCAGGTGTCAGATATTTACAAGCAATACGAGCTTGTAGCAAAATATCTGGAACAAATACCAAGCGATAAGCACCTCATTTTGATACCTGGCAATCACGATGCAATGCGCCTTTGCGAGCCGCAGCCAGTCTTGTACAAAGATTATGCGGAGCCGATTTACAAATTGCCAAACGTAACATGTGTTTCCAATCCCGCGGTCGTAAAAGTGCACGCAAAAGACGATTTTCCTGGAATTAATATTTTGTTGTATCACGGCTACAGTTTTGATTATTTTGTCGATTCCGTAGAAGCTCTCCGTTTAGCGGGAGGCTATGACGTTCCTGACAAAATATGGGAATTTCTGCTGAAAAGAAGGCACCTGGCACCAACGTACGGAGCAACACTTGCTTTGCCATTGGCGGATGACCCACTGCTGATCAAACAAGTACCTGAAGTTGTTGCTTCAGGCCACATACACAAAGCAAAAATCGGCGCATACAAAGGTGTGACTACAATTTCTGGAAGCTGCTGGCAATCAAAGACGGTTTTCCAAGAGCGCGTTGGACATCATCCAGATCCAGCCTTCGTGCCATTACTGAGTCTGAAAACAGGCAAAACAAATATGTTACAGTTCAAGTAATTTGAATTCAGAATCCAATATTTTTCTTATCAGTTCAGCTCTCTTCGCACCCACACCCTCAACTTTCTGCAGTTCCTCGACACAAGCGCTAACAATTTTTGCAGGCGTGCCGAAATGTTTCAGCAAAGCTTTTGCCATATTAGGGCCTATTCCTGGCAGGCCTTCAACGAAAAATTGCTGCAGGTCAGCAAAGTTCTGTGGTTTGATTTCTGTTCGCACAGAAATTCCTTTTTTTCTTTCTAATTGCTCTCTTTTTGCAATTACAGCTAGCAGCTCAGCAGTCTCTTTCGGCGATGACGAAAACAAAATTGGGAATTTGTAATCTACAATCAAACTGATGAGTGCACCCCAGATAGCCTGCGCAGATACATTGCGCACTTTGAATATGTCTTCAAAATTTCCTTCCACGATATACATGGGCTGCGCAAAGTTTTCCTTCATCCTCTGAGCCTGCGTGAAAAGTCTCTTGTCTATAAGCGACGCAACAAAATCCTCAACAATCTTTCTTTCAACACCAATATCTTCAGATAGAATAAAGTCTCCGGTCTTGAGCTGTCCCATTTGGACTTTTACGCCCTGCGAATACAGATAATTTACAACAGGTCCTTGCTCACGAACGTCAGCAAAAATCAAAACATTTTCCTCGGGCTTTGGCTTCTCAGCCTTAACAAAAAAAGTCTCCAGATTCGGCTTTTCCTGTGTGTCTGAAAGGTTTTTTAGTGCTAGATTCATTGTTTTCTCTTTGTTAACGGCAATCCAGTAATACCTTTCATCTTTTGTGCCTTTTGTCATCAAAATAGAAAGCTTTCCAACATCCTGCCTGCCGGTCCTGCCTCTTCGCTGTATATTTCTTATCGCGGAAGGTACGGGCGCATAAAATACAACCAAGTCAACTTGCGGAATATCAAGACCTTCTTCAGCAACAGCAGTGCAAACAAGACAGTTAAATTCGCCGGCTTTGAATCTGCTAATAATATCAATTTGTGTTTGCTGATTCATTCCTTTGTCTATTTTCGATGCCTGACCAATGAATTTGTGGACTTTTACACCAGGTAAGCTATCAAGGGCTTCGACGATTTTTGAAACACCAACCCTAAATTCGCTAAATACAAGAATTTTTGAGTTTGGTTTTTCAGAAACCTGTTTAGAAATTATTTTTTGCAAAACTTCAATTTTAGGATGCTCCAAACCGCTATCCAATGCCGTGTTGGTAAGAGAATAGGCACCTTTGACGTGAAAATCCGAAACAAGGTCTTTGACGGCTCTTACTTTTGTACTCGTAGAAAGCTGCCAGAGCGCGTCAAAATAACTTTTTAGTGCAGTCAAACTTTCCGACTCCAAAAGTGCGTGAGCGTGATATAATTTTATCAAAGCAGCACAAACAGAAACTCCGCGGGCAAACTCAAACTTTCGTTGCACAAGTTTTGCTCTCAAATCTATTTGCAGCGCAAGCAAGGACTTTTTGTTTACCTTGCTCAAATCAGATGTTGCGATAAAGCCCATACTTTTCAATTCTTCCAGGCGCGATTTAATTGCGATATCGAGATGAGACATGATTACTTTTAGTTCCTCAGGCAATTCAACGAACTGATAATCAACCGTGATTTTTTTTACGTAAGATTTAACATCAGAACTTTCTCGGTCCCGGGCCTCAAGGCTTTCTACAAATAAATTTTTGCAGATTTCGTTAATGTCCGCTTCATTTCCTCCTGGCGAAGCAGTCAGACCGAGTATTCGTGGTGAATTTGCCTGCTGTAGATACGTTTTTGCTAAAAATACGTAAGAATAATCACCTACTGCTCGGTGTGCTTCGTCAAACACAAGTAAAGAGACGTCGCGCAAGTCAATTTGCCCCGAAAGTAGGTCATTTCTTATTGTCTGAGGCGTGGAAAAAATTATTTGTGATTTGGTCCAAAGATTTTTTCTTTCCGCGGGTTCCACTTCACCCGAAAAAACCGCAAGCTCCTCTTTCGGCATGAAAAATTCTGAAAATGTTTGCAAGTGCTGCGAAATCAAGGGTTTTGTTGGCGCTAGAACTAATATTTTGCCCTGCGGCAAGCGCAAACTAGCAAGAGCTATGGCAATATGTGTCTTACCAAGACCCGTAGGCAGCACAACAAGAGTATTTTTTTCTGTAGCAGTACTAAGTATGGTTTGCTGGTAAAGTCGCAAATGCAGCTTGTCCTTGAGGAATTGCATGGTAAACCTATAATGAAAAAACAATTAAAATGTCTCTTTTTAGGAGAATTTCTCTTTTTTCAGCATCTCATAAGGTGCGGCGCCTTCCAAGAAATAAAACCAGGCTATCCACAGTGCGATAGCTAAAACTAGAGCAAGCGAAAGGCTAGCTATTAGTGAAGGTATGAACATCAGGCCAAGTCCGCCAACTAAAACAAATACAAAAGTGAACACCCACAATGGCCTTGAGCCAAAGAAGACAAACTCGCCTTCAACATAGGGCATATCTACAAGGCGCGCATTCAGCGGGCCCATTTTTGCGAACGCTATTGGTATCAGAGTAAAGAATGGGAAAAGATTGAATGCAGCGAGTGCCACGTTTATTGAAATCAATTGCTGTGAAAACGAACTAACGGGTAGAAGTTTTGCAAGAACTGCAAGTCCAAAATTAGCTAGCGGTCCTGCAGCTGCGATTAAGGCAGAATCGTGCGGACCTAAGTGTGATTTTGCGTATGCCTGGCCAGGTCTTACGAAACGACGGGGCGTTATTGAAACGGCCCAGGGCGCAGCAAAAACAAAAAACCCGCTTGTTAGTAAAGAAGTAACAAAAGTTGCTATGACTCCTGTAGGCCAGACTTTGGAATGAACTGTCGCCTGCAATCTTCCAGCAACAGCTCTGTGCACTATTTCATGCACCAGAACTGAAAATGAAACCAAGACGACGCTGAGCAAAAAATGTGAAAACCAGTTGCTGACTGTCGCCTCGCCTGGGAAAACCACGCTGAAACCGAATGCCAGAACTAAAACAGCAATAGCAAGATCGCGAAACTCTTCTGGCTGAGCATATAACAGTCCTTTTTCGGCCATATTAAAATCAGGGCATTTTAGTTTAAAAAACTTCACACAACTGCAAAGGCTTGCTGTAAGCCACGCACATGACCCGCACCCACAACGATAAGTATTTTTTTGTCAGGATTTTCTGAAATCAAGAGACGAATTTGCTTAGCCATGTAGTCATTCCTTTCTTTTACAAGAACTTTGTAAATCGTCGGGAACTTGTGCCTTAACTCGAAAGTCATTCGTGCAACAAGCTTTTCTTCTGGCACGGCACGCAGGTCTATTTTCAGCCATTCTGGTGCAGGCAGGATAAATCCGCCTATAATATAGAAAACAAAATGCAGCTTTTCCCAGAACTTCATTTCTGTTGATAGCCTTTGTAGTGTTATTACAATGGGCCTGTCTATCAAAGCAATAGGTATCTTTGCCTGGCTAGCTTCCCGTATTGCTTCCCTCATATCCGCGCCAGGCATCAGGCCGACTTTTTCGCCAAGCTTTCGCTGCAGCCAGCCTCCAATAGTGTTGAACACGAAGCCCATCAAGCCAAGTTTTGAAATGTCCCGAAGCCTTGGTTTAGATCTTGGCTCGAAAAGATAGGGCAAGCGGTATTTGTCGAGCTCAACAGCAACGATATCTGGTTTAAACTCAGCAATTTTATTCTTTATTGCAATAATTGACTGCCTCGCAATGTGCGATGTGCCTAATATTTCAACACTGTGCATTTGTACTCTTAAGTAAAGAAAGATTTATATTGAAAAGGGTTGTGATGCTCTCAAGTTATTAGGAGAGTGAACTCATGTTAAGAATGAAAAAAATTTCGGAGACTGCCAATCTAAAGGCATACACAGATGATGGTCTATACTTCGGAGACATTGAAGACGCTATTGTCAATAAAAACAAAGTTGAAAGCTGGAAAGTCAGGGCTTCAAGAGACTCTTTCCTTGCAAAAGCACTTGCAGGAGCAAAGGGAGTAATAGTGCCACACCAGCTTGTGCGAGCAATTGGCGATATAATGATTGTCTCAAAGGCCGCAGCACCAAGCTACTCTGAAGAAGAAGCCAGCGGCTAAAACGTCGGTATTCTTTTAAGACTTCTTTATTTTCTTTTAATTTATGTCCAAAGTCGATTTCAGTAATACTGCTCAAATTAAGGTTCCAGAGAAAATTATTGATCAGATAGTTGGGCAAGAGCAGGCAGCGGAAATAATCAAGAAGGCCGCAAAGCAACGCAGACACGTTCTCCTGATTGGAACACCGGGAACTGGAAAGTCAATGCTTGGCCAGGCTCTGGCAGAGTTACTGCCGAAATCAAAACTCGTGGATGTATTGGCTTTGCCAAATCAAGTTGATGATTCTCAGCCGATAATAAGGACAGTACCGGCAGAACAAGGAAAGAAACTTGTTGAGCGCGCAAAACTTCAGGCGCTTGCCGGAAGCAAAAATCAGCAGATTTTGTTTTTGGGGCTTTCATTATTTGTACTTATGACGCCTTGGTGGATCCGTTCTGTTTATGGCGACATAATGGCTGCAGCTTCCCTGATAGCGGGCATGCTTTTTGTCGGCGTCTTAATGCTATCACTTGGCTTTGTTGTTAAAAAAGGAAAACAGATAGAGCCAAAGTTATTAGTTGACAACTCTGGGGCAGAAAAACCTTCCTTTGTTGATGCTACTGGTGCTCATGCAGGTGCGTTGTTAGGTGATTGCTTGCACGACCCATTTCAATCCGGCGGACTTGGAACGCCAGCACATCTGAGAGTTCAGGCAGGTGCAATTCACAGGGCAAATGGCGGCGTGCTGTTTGTGGACGAAGTCGCAATCTTAGATCCGCACAGCCAGCAGGAACTTTTGTCAGCAATGCAGGAGAAAAAGTACCCAATCACAGGTCAATCAGAAAAATCAGCTGGCGCAATGGTTCGGACACAACCAGTGCCGTGTGATTTTGTTCTCGTTGCAGCAGGAAATACAGAAACTGTGCAAAAAATGCATCCCGCGCTTCGTTCAAGAATAAGAGGGTATGGTTACGAAGTTTATATGAATGACACAATTCCAGACACGCCCGAAAACAGGATTTTGTTTGCGAGATTTGTGGCACAAGAAGTAGTCAAAGATGGGAAAATACCTCATTTCACAAAAGAGGCTGTTGAAGAAATAATAAACGAAGGAAGAAGACGCGCCGGCAGGAAAGGCCACCTCACGCTGGTTTTGAGAGACCTAGGCGGTTTAGTAAGAGCCGCAGGCGACCTGGCTAGAGAAGAAGGCGCAAAATTAGTTGACGCGCCGCATGTTCGCAGGGCCAGAGCTCTTGCGCGAACTTTAGAGCAGCAAATCGCAGATAAATACATAGAAAGAAAAAAGGAATATGCTGTAATCAGGACCGAAGGCAAAGAAATTGGCAGAGTCAACGGTCTTGCTGTAATAGGAGGAAGTAACGCTTTCTCAGGAATTGTTTTGCCAATAGAAGCAGAAGTAGTGCCTGCAGGTTCCGAAAAAAAGAAAATTTCGGCAACAGGAAAATTAGGACAGATTGCAAAAGAAGCAATAGTGAATGTTTCGGCAATAATAAAAAAATCGTTTAATCAGGATCTCAAAAAGTATGATGTTTATGTTCAGTTTTTACAGACTTTCGAAGGCGTAGAAGGAGATTCAGCATCAATCGCTGTTGCAACAGCTATAATTTCTGCTTTGAAAAATAAAGCAGTCAGGCAAGACACAGCAATGACCGGTTCTTTATCTGTTCGCGGCGAGGTCCTGCCAATAGGCTGCGTAACACAAAAAGTTGAAGCCGCGATTGAAGCAGGTTTGAAGCAAGTAATAGTTCCGGAAGCAAATATGAGGGATATTGTATTGTCTAACGGAGCAAACAAAAAGATAAAAATAATTCCTGTCAAGAATATCAAGGAAGTGCTAAAGCACGCACTAAAATAAAATGGCAGAAGCAATAAAAATACCAGACGAGTTGACAACAAAAATATACAAGTACGTCAAGGAAGGACGATTCTCTGATTTCAGCGATTTCTTTACACAAGCAGCAAGTCTGCTGATAATGGCAGAAGACAACAAAGGCCAGTTTGAACAGGTGTTAAAGAAAGAAGACATCAAATAGATATTTTTGTTCCTTCTATTTTGAATTTCTTATCTATAAATTTCTCTGTAACCCAAATATTCGTTCTTGTGTGCATTGTGATTTCAGATGTCACAAAAGAACCACCAAACAAACCCAAAAACGGGATTAGCTGGTCAGCAAGGTGTTTGTCTACCGTAGCAGAAGATTTGATTTCTTTCAGCAAATCCTCAGAACAAGCTTTCCCTACGTCTTCAGCAGACTTGTTTTTTTCTCCCAAGGCAGAAGCGCCCAGCTTGCAATTCTCATACAACGCGTGTGCAGTAATTGAGCTTCCTGTTGACAAAGTCCTGACATAATTAGAAAATCCTTTTACAGAATAATCCGCAGGCATGTTTTTCCTGAAGCTACTAACTTGCCTTTCAGCAACTCTGGCGTTTTGCAGGTCCTCAGAAGCAATTGAAAATGCCTTGATATCAAAAAGTTTGCCTCTATCAGTCAAATTCAGCGCTTTACCTTGCTTTATCGGATTTATTTCAACTTTAACAGAACCGCCGCCCGTTGGATAAAATCCATACTTATCAATTTCTGAAGTTATAAGTAAACCAAATTTCTCAGCATAATCGCAGAAAATGTTCTGGAAATATTCAATTGTCGGACTCCAGCTAACATTTGTGCCCCCCATTAGGGTAAAAGTTGTTTTTGAAGGAGCAAAAGCAGCTATCGGCACTACCGTTTGCAGAACTAAGGTTACGGCGCCAGCAGTGCCAACATCAAATTTGAATTTTCCAAATTTTATTTTTTTAGGCTCAAATGTCAGCTCAGTAGAGCCGATTTTGGCTCCAGTCAGCTTAGCATCACATAGCTGTGCTGCGGCTAAAATCCCAGTTAAGTGTTGTGCTTTCAAGCCAGGCTCAGGCCGGCCTTTCCTTATGTTAACGATTCTAACAGGAACTTGCTTTATGGCAGATAAAGCAACAGCTGTCCGTAGTATCTGTCCGCCACCCTCCAGATATGAGCCATCGATATCTAACATGGCTAAACTGCGAAAGAGAAATATTTAAATCGTATCCTTTGGAGGACTTAACATGCTAGACATAGAACTGTTTAGGACAAACCCTAAAATAATCAAAGAATCGCAAAAGCGAAGAGGCAAGCCCATAGAATTAGTCGATGAAGTAATCAAATCTGACGAGAAATGGCGCGCCACGCTAAGAAAAGTAGAAGATTTGCGAGCTGAAAAAAATAAACTTGCTATTGAAATTGGCGAGTTTATGAAAGCAAAGAAGGATGCATCTGGCAAAATTAAAAGGTCTAAGGAATTAGTAAGAGAATTGGAAGATTTAGAAAAAAATGTTGATAATTTTAAGCAAACAAGAGATAATGCGTTGAAGCAGGTCCCAAATATCCTAGAAAAAGAAGTTCCCCAAGGTAATACTGATGAGGATAATGTTGAAATCCGACACTGGGGGAAAATTCCTAAATTTAGCTTCAAACCGAAAGATCATATAGACATAGGCAAAGACCTAGATTTATTTGATACCGAAAAAGCAGGAGAACTTGCTGGTTCCAGATTTTTTTTCTTAAGAAATGAACTAGTCAAGTTGGATTTAGCGATTGCACAGTACGCAATTGATACTCTAACGAATGAAGGGTATACGCCAATAATGCCACCCAACATGGTAAAGTACAAAGTGTTGGAAGGGGCAGGCTATTTCCCTGGAAGCGAAGAAGATACGTACAAGATAGAAGGTGAAGATTTGTATCTGATAGGAACTTCAGAGCAAGTCATGTGCGCCTTGCACTCGAATGAAACTTTAGAGGAGAAAGACCTGCCAAAATACTATGCTGGCTTTTCCCCATGCTATAGAACAGAAGCAGGCTCGCATGGCAGAGACACAAAAGGAATTTTCAGAGTGCATCAGTTTGAGAAAGTTGAGCAAGTGAAATTATGTTTGCCAGAAAATTCAAAGAAAGAACACTCGCATCTCATTAAAACTGCAGAAAAACTGTTCCAGGGCCTAGAAATACCATACAGGATTGTTGATATCTGTACCGCCGATATGGGCTATAATGCTGCCGCAAGAAAATTCGATTTGGAAGTGTGGCTGCCAGGACAGGGGAAATACAGAGAGGCGGTTTCAGCAAGTAACTGTACGGATTATCAAGCAAGAAGACTTAACACAAAAGTTCGAAGAAAAGATGGAACAGTCCAAGTTGTACACACGCTAAATTCGACCGCAATCGCCATAGAAAGATGCATGATCGCAATCCTTGAAAACTTTCAGCAGAAAGATGGTTCAATTAAAATACCTAAAATTCTTTGGAAATATACGGGCTTCAAGGAAATTAAACCCAAAAAGAAGAAGTAAACTTATAAACTATATTCTGGAGTAAACAATATGAAAATACTTGCTGTAGGCGATTTGCACGGAGACTTGATGCAAGCCCGAAGACTTGCCCAGCTTGCAGAGAAAGAGTCTGTTGATCTAGTAGTTCTGAACGGCGACTTTACATTTTCTGAACAACATACCCCTGGCCTGATTAAAGCCTTCAAAGACGAAGGCAAGCAGGTAGCACTTTTACCCGGAAATCACGAATCAGCAGCGACTTCTGAATCTTTAGCAAAGGCATACGGAGCCATAAATTTGCATGGCTATTACGTAAGATTCGGAGATGTCGGGATTTTTGGCTGTGGTTCAGCGAATCTAGGAATTTTCCAACTACCAGAAAGAGAACTCTATGGTATCTTAAAACAAGCACATGAAAAAATCAAGGACTGCAAGAAAAAGATAATGCTGACTCACGTTCACCCTGCCGACACAAAAATCGAGATGGGAATGTTTGCGGGTAGCTCAGCAGTCACAAGAGCAATCAAAGCGTTCAAGCCAGATATTGCCATATGCAGTCACATTCACGAAGCAGATGGCATCGAAGATACCTTGGGCTCAACAAGATTAATTTGTGCAAGTAAAAAAGGAAAAATAATAGAAGTCTAGAGTGATTCTTTGTTGTTCAAATTGTAGCGTTCTACAAAAGTGTTTATCGCATCAGAGACTTTGGAAACAGGGCCAATCAGATAAGGCAGTTTGCCTACGATTGTGCGGCCTCTATCCGTACTCACGTAAATTAGTGCGCCGTATTGTTTAGTCGGAACTACTTTCGCTTTCAGTTTCCTAGCGCCAGTTGATTCCAATAGTTCCTTGCAATGCTCAGAAGCATCCGCAACACCAAAACCTTCGTCTGCTGCACGGGCCAATTCTTCCAAGACCGGTGCAACTTGTATTTTGCTTACGAATGCGCCACTTACTCCGCTTTTAATTAATGCAGCAGTACCGTTGCTTTCCGTAGCTATAGCAATTCCAATTTCTTCAGGTATTCCTTTTTGTCGTGCATAAGCACCTGGGTTGTATTCTTTGTTGTTTGACATCATATCACCTTTCGTAATAGTTTACTTGAGTCATCTATCTCAAAAAGTGATGTTTAAAAGGCTTTCTTCGCAATTTATAAAAGTAGCTAGTATGAACAAAGATAGAAAATGCAGCTCATCATAAGCGAAAAACCAGCCGCCGCGGAAAAGATTGCTGCAGCGCTTGGTAAAAGCACAAGAAAAGTTCTGAATAAAGTACCGTACTTTGAAATCCCTGATAAAGACATAATAGTAGTGCCCGCGGTCGGCCACCTTTTCACGCTAGCTCAAAAGGAAAAAACTTGGAAATATCCCGTTTTTGACCTTGAATGGAAGCCAACTTACGAAACAGAAAAAGCAGCTTTTGCAAAACCTTACCTTGAAAATATAAAGAAATTAGCGAAGCAGGCAGAAGAATTCGTAGTCGCAACAGATTATGATATTGAAGGAGAGGTAATCGGCCTTAACATCATCAGATTTTTGTGCAATCAGCAAGATGCAAAGCGAATGAAATTCTCAACATTAACTGCTGGAGATTTGAAAGACGCTTACGAAAGCTTGTCACCAACATTAGACTGGGGACAGGCAGAAGCCGGAGAAACTAGGCATTGGTTAGACTGGTGGTGGGGTGTTAATCTGTCAAAAGCTGCAACAGATGCTCTTTTTCTGCAGACACATAGGTATCAAACATTGTCAATAGGTAGAGTTCAGGGCCCATCTTTAGCGATTTTAGCAAAAAGGGAGCTGGAAATACAGCAGTTTAAATCAGTTCCATTTTGGCAAATCTCAATTTTGTTGAATTTGGATGGCCAGAAATTTGAAGCACTTCACAAAGAAGATAAATTCTGGGAAGAAAGCAAGGCAAAAGATATCTTTGAAAAAATCAAGGACAAACCAGCAACCGTCAGCACAACTGAAACATCAAAACAGAAAGTAAATCCACCGACACCGTTCGATTTAACCTCGTTGCAGATAGAAGCGTACAGAGTTTTCAGAATAAATCCAAAGCAGACGCTTGAAATTGCCCAGGAACTTTATACTGCTGCCTGCATTTCATATCCAAGAACGTCATCACAAAAACTTCCTTCTCAACTCAATTACAGAAAGCTGCTGACAAGCCTGATGATGCAGCCAGATTACTCCAAACTCGCACAAGCTATCCTGGCGAAGAAAAATCTGAAACCAAACGAAGGTAAGAAAACAGATCCTGCGCACCCATCAATATATCCAACGGGCGAAATACCAAAATCTCTTAACACGTATCAGAAAAAAATCTATGACTTGATTGTAAAGCGTTTCTTATCGGTGTTTGCAGAAGCCGGCGAAAGGGAGACAACAACAATCGTGTTTGAAGTAGAGGAAGAACCATTCATCCTGAAAGGTACAAGAACAACAGAATCCGGCTGGCAGGAATTTTATGCACCATATGTAAAAAAAGAGGAAGTTGAATTGCCGAAACTTTCCAATGGCGAAAAGCACCCGCAGAAATCAAAGATGGCAAAAAAGCAGACAGAGCCGCCAAAGCGCTACACACAGGCGTCCATCATAAAAGAGCTGGAAAAGAAATCTTTGGGCACAAAAGCAACAAGGGCCGCAATCATCGACACTTTGTACCAGCGAGGTTATGTCACAGGAACTTCTTCCGTAGAGGTTACGCCGCTGGGTTTGCAGATAATACAAACATTCAGCAAGTACGCTTCTGACATCTTAGATGAAAAGTTGACGAGACATTTCGAAAAGGACATGGAAAAGATTAGGGAAGGAAAGCAGAAGAGAGATACAGTATTAGATGCCGCAAAGAAAATTCTGATTAAAATAACGAATGAATTCAAAGTACATATCAACGAGATAGGAAAAGAGCTCGTTGCCGCAGTCAGGGAAACCAGAAAAGAAGCTGAAACTCTGATGAAATGCCCTAACTGCAAGATTGGCGATATAAGAATTATAAAATCAAAAGCCTCGGGTAAGAGATTTTTGGCTTGCAATAAATACCCAGATTGCAAAACAACATACCCGCTGCCGCAGTCAGGCTTGTTGAAGATTTTAGAAAAGCAATGCAAGGACTGCAAGACCCCAATGATGATGGTCATAAACAAGGGCAAGCGCCCTTGGGAATTCTGTCCAAATCCTGCTTGCCCCGGCAAGAAAGAGAAACTTGAAGCAAAGGAAACTCAAGAAGCCAAGGAGTAAATTTTAGAATAAACTAAACTATTTTAGTATTTCTTCAACGCTTAACAAATATTTTAAGGGTGCTGAAAGTTCTACTTTAAGGTCTCCTCTCTTTACAACAACACCATAACATACTATTTCTGCTTCGGTTTCACTATGGATTACATCTCCCGTTTCTTTGAGACTTCCCCCTGAGCTCAAAACATCATCTAAAATAGCAACCTTATCATTGGCAACGGGAATGTAATGTTCAAGATGTCCTTTGATTCTTCCGTGATTTTTTGGCTTGTCCCTTATCATGCAAAAATTCAAGTTATGCCTGCTTGCGAGCACAGGAACATAAGATCCCCCGTAACCGTTACCCACGACGCAAGTAATTTCCGAAGGAAGAAGCAAATACATTGCATCAGCAATCAGATTCAGCTTGGCAGGACAGCCCATTGCTTCCTTCACATCAACATAGTGGTCTGAGTGTCCTAAATTCTTCAAGTCAACTGGTTCAAAATGAACGTGCGCCTTCAAAGCTTCTGCTACTTTTTCCTTCAGTCCTTCTTCCATATCAAAATAAACTAAACTTCTTTTTGGGCACTGGTGCTTCTTTTAAACCAGATTCAATGATTTCAAAATAAACTGTTTTGCCTTCAGGAATGCTACGATGCTTGTAGATTGAAGCTTTTCTGACGCCAAATTCCAGCAATTCTAACTTGACGATGCACTTGCTCCAGTATTTTAACAAATCGCCGCCGACCATGTGCACATTGTTTTTATTTTCAAAATCCGCATAAACCTGATTTGTAACAAGGACAGGTATGTTTTTCTTTCTTGCAATTTCAGATAAAATTGCCAACTGGTTTGCCATTTCCTTGTTTGTTGTTTTGATTTCTTCGTCAGAACCTTTTTGCAATCTATACAACATTGCGATGCTGTCAACAACGATCAGGCCAACTTTCTCAGCATTTACAGTGTCTCTAAGTTTTGTAAAAATCTTTTTTTGCTCTTCAAAACTTGTCGGGTTTAAAATCAGTATGTTTTTCAGCAGTTGTTCGTGATTCTTAGGCGCTAATTGCGTGATTCTTTCAGTTGAAAATCCACCTTCAGTGTCAACAAAAACAACTTTCTTGCCTTGGTTAACTATGGCCAAAGATGTTAGCATTACGATATTGGACTTTCCCGAGCCAGCAGGTCCAAACAAAGTGGATATGATGCCTTTTTCAAAACCTCCGCTCAATAACAGGTCAATAGTTTTAGAACCCGATGAAATTTTATCTATCATGCTTTTAGTGAAACAACAAGACTTAAAAAATGTTAATCCACAAAAAAGGAAGCATGGTCACAGAGCGCAAGCGGCAATACATGAAACAATACAACCAGCTTCCGCATGTAAAAGCAAGCAAAGCAGAATACATGCGCAGAGTCAGAGCTGGTAATGATGAAGAATCAGCTCGCTCTCTCGTACGTTCTTTATTAGACCTTGGGTTTGAGAACCTAGCCTTTGAATACGCTCAGGAAAGATGCCCAGAAATGCTGATAACGGCAAAAGCAGTTTCCAAGAAGAAATAAGGTAGCTATTAACCCGTCATCTTTTTAGGAATAAGTTTTTCCAAACTTTTGATATCACTAACGAAAAAATGGTTGGTTTCTGGCATCCCTGGAGGAGACGTGAATGAATATGGCTTATCTCTGTACTTTTTTTGAGCTGCGATAACCGCCTTTACCGTGGATTTATGTTGCTCGAGAGAGCATGCAGATGTATGAATGGTTATGCCGCCACCACCAAAGCCATATTGACCTGTCTTTGCATTATAAGCTACGCTCGTATCGGCATAGTCATTTTGAACATAAAAACCACAATATGTGCCTTCATTCTTCATTGTGATTTTAATAGCGTCACCTAAAACAATACCTGCATCCCCTAATAGCGAAGTTAAACATTTGAAATCTTCAGGATATTTCTTCTGAAGTTCTGAGTCGCTAGGCACGTTATCCAGGGGCATGAGTTTACTTAATTGGGACTGTATTTAACTATTATTAAAATAAAGAAAACAGTAGGGTGGAAGCGGCTTCCACTCGGAACTTCTTTAAAAGCTTTTAACCAGATTTTTTCATGGAAATAGCGCCAGCTACTAATGGCAAAAGCAATGGAAAGGAAGTCAAACTGAAAGTTGCTGAAGCCATTCAGGACGATGTCGGCAAAGGCATTGTTCGATTAGATTCTCAGATCATGAAGGACCTTGGCATTCAGCAGGGCTCAATAATTGAAATTGAAGGAACAAGAAAGACTGTTGCGCTTGCAGGCAGGGCTTATCCTTCAGACATCGGACTTGCACTGATAAGAATGGATGGTCTTACAAGAAAAAATGCGGGCGCCATAATCGGCGAGTACATAACAGTAAGACCAGCAAATTTCAAGCCAGCCAAGATGGTTTCAATAGCGCCAGCACAGCGAGGAATAATGATTCAAGCATCGCCAATGATGTTCAAGCGCGCATTGCTGGGCAGAGCCGTTGCAAAAGGCGACATAGTTTCATTGGGCGGAGCAAGACGCAGGCGCACGACAATGAGCGGCAGCCCATTTTTCGATGATATTTTCAAGATGATGGAAGAAGACATGGGTATAGGATTTGGCTTTGGAGATTTGAAATTCCTAGTTGTAAGTACAAATCCAAAAGAGCCGGTTCTGATAACAGAGGACACAGAAGTTGAGGTTCTCGCGGAAGCCGTCGAATTAAAAGAAGAAAAAGTTCCTGATGTTTCTTACGAAGACATAGGCGGATTACAAGAAGAGACGAGAAAAGTTCGCGAAATGATAGAATTGCCATTAAGGCACCCCGAAATTTTTGAGACCCTAGGAATCCAGCCGCCAAAAGGAGTTTTGTTATACGGACCTCCTGGAACAGGTAAAACCCTGTTGGCAAAAGCTGTTGCTAGCGAAAGTAATGCAAACTTCATTTCAATAAACGGTCCAGAAATCATGTCAAAATTTGTTGGCGAAGCTGAAAAGAAACTAAGAGATTTGTTTACAGACGCCGAAAAGAACGCGCCTTCGATAATTTTCATTGATGAAGTTGATGCAATAGCTCCGAAAAGAGAAGAAAGCTACGGCGAAGTTGAAAGAAGGGTCGTAGCACAGCTGTTAGCCTCCATGGATGGACTAAAATCAAGAGGCAGAGTTATTGTTATTGCTGCAACAAATAGGCCAGACGCCTTGGATCCAGCATTAAGACGTGGCGGACGTTTCGATAGAGAAATCGAAATCGGCGTTCCAAACAAGGAAGGCAGACTAGAAGTTCTGAAAATTCACACAAGAAACATGCCTATGACAAAAGACGTAGAGCTGAAAGAGCTCGCAGATGTTACGCATGGTTTTGTAGGTGCAGACTTAGAAGGTCTTTGCAAAGAAGCCGCAATGTCGGTATTAAGAAAAGTAGCACCACAGTTCAATCTCAAAGACGAAGAGCAAATACCAAAAGAAATGCTCGCAAAATTAATAGTAACGAAAGCGGATTTCAAAGAAGCATTAAAATTGGTAAGGCCTTCTGCGATGCGCGAAGTTTTGATAGAGACACCAAAAGTAAAATGGTCTGATGTCGGCGGCTTAGAAAAAGCAAAGCAGGAATTGAAAGAAGCCGTTGAATGGCCTCTGAAAAATCCAGAAGTTTTCAAGAGAATGGGCATAAGACCTCCACGAGGTATCCTGTTATATGGTCCGAGTGGTTGTGGAAAAACAATGCTCGCAAAAGCAGTCGCAACAGAATCAGAAGCAAATTTCATCTCAATTAAAGGTCCCGAAGTCCTTTCAAAATGGGTTGGTGAATCTGAAAAAGCAGTAAGGGACATATTCAAGAAAGCAAGACAAGTCGCGCCCTGCATAGTATTTTTTGACGAAATAGACGCAATTGCAAGCCGCAGAGGCATGGACGATGGCGCAAGAGTTGGAGAGAGAGTAGTAAATCAAATTCTTACGGAGATTGATGGCTTGGAAGAGCTTACAGATGTGGTTGTTTTAGCAGCGACAAACAGGCCAGAGCTTGTAGACCCTGCATTGTTAAGACCGGGCCGCTTTGACAGGCACATTTTAACAACTCCACCCGAGCTTAAGACCAGACTCGAGATCCTTAAGATTCACGTGAAGAATATGCCATTGGCAAAAGATGTGGATATTGAAGAACTTGCACTAAGAACAGATGGCTATTCTGGCGCAGACCTAGAGGCAGTTTGCAGAGAAGCTGCTATGCTTGCATTGAGAGAAAACATGAAGGCAAAGCAGGTAAAAAAAGAGCACTTTGAAGCTGCGCTTAATTCAATTAAACCATCATTATCAAAAGAAGAAACAGAGAAATATGTTGCAGCAATAGCTGCAGTCAAAAAAGCCGCAAACATTCCAGCTTATATGAGCTAGTTCTGAACAACAATCTTTAAATATAAGTCGAAACTGTTTCGGGGAAGTCGGGGGTTTAAGCAATGCGATATAAATTCCGAGATGAAGATGAAGAAGGAGAAGATAACGAAGAGCCAGAAGGAGAGGATGAAGAACCTTGGGATGAAGGCGGAGAAGAAGAGCTCGACGTAGATGAGGAATATTAAAATTCTTAATATTTGGAAATGGTTTTTGCCATTTCTATAAATTTTTAAATTTTCGTTAAAATTAATGGCTTCTCAGCGACTAGCACTGTGTGCTCGGCTTGTGCGACTTTGGAACCAGGGATTTCGGCCAAAATAGGAAATTCCCGCAAAATTCCCTTAGAAAGCATCTCTTTTAGTGCTAAATTAACTTTGATTGCACCAAATTTACGAATAAGCCATCTCTTGGCAAAAGGTAGTTCTTCATACTCGTTGATTATGTGCTCTAAAATTTCCCTGTTGGATCTTATGTTGCTGATTTTTTGCAGCATAAAGATTTCACGAGAGGAACCTTCAGAAACATAGCCAGAACCCGTGGTTGCAAAAGGCTCCAGCGCAATCACCATACCATCTTCCAATTTCAGTTTACTTTTGCTGTCAAAGTTCGGTATGCTAAGACCTGCGTGCAACTCAAATTCTTCAATTTGATGTCCTGCTAAATTGCGAACTGGTTTGAAACCAAATGATTCAATGGTATCGCTTACGGCTTTGCCTATCTTAGATACTTCAACTCCGGGCTTTGCTAAAGCAACAGCGGCGTTCAATGCCGCATTCGCAGCCTCAATTAATTTGTGGTTTTCCGGGTTTTCACCTACAGATACAGTTATCGCGCCATCAGCAATGTGCCCATCTATGTGCGCACCAACATCAAGCTTTACTAAATCTCCAGTTTTGAAAACATTGGTGTCGCCGAAAGCAGGCACTTGGTGCGACGCAGCATTATTTACAGAAATGTTGCAAGGAAATGCTGGTTTTGCTCCAAGTTTTGCGATTTTTTCTTCTACAGCATCAGCAACATCCGAGTAAAGTTTGCCTTCTTTAATCAAAGTCTTGCCGTATTCGAGAGCTCCAGCAACAATTTTTCCAGCTTTTTTGCTTAATTCCATCCTTCACCCAGTGTTGTCTGTCCGCCTTTTAACTTTTCTGTAGGGTAGCCGAACATTTCAAAAAGCTTGTAGACAGCACGCATTATTTGATTCTCTACGTAATACTCGATGTCATAATCCTCAATTGTAGCATCTTCAGATAGCTTTACGCGCTCTGATATTTTTCCCGCGCCATTAGCAATTATGTAGCTGACTGCAAAGCCAGCTCTAACAGAATAGCCCTTTTTCTCAGCCAATTCAGCTGCCGCGACATGCGGGCTTTTTGCAGCATAAGCAGACGTCGCCTTTGTAAGCCGCACGTTTATGAAAAAATCTTCAAGCGCAACTTTCCTGCTCTTTACTTTTTCGATTAATTCTCGGATAAATAGGGCTGCGCCTTGAGGGCCGCCTTCTTTTAAGATGAGTTCTATGGCTGTTTTTTGTGCCTTCTTTGCAAGCGCAGACCAGTCGCCTCTTATGGCCTCAACACCTTTCAAAATCAAACCACCGTTTTTTGTAAGTAGAGCATAGCGTTTTTTAGCGCCCCTTCCTCCAGCTTTAGCTTCTATAAAGAGAGCAGCGGGATAGAAGTCTCTGTACTCGAGCTCCATTGGTTTGGGCAAAACTGAATTGATTATACCTAAGAATTGTTTTATGTCCTCTGGTTTTTTGTTGCCGACCAAAACAAATAAACTATCTGTGTCCCCGTACAAACTTTTGAAACCGAATAGTTCAGCTTCTTTTATTACGAGCTGAATGTACTTTCTTCCGAGTGCAGTTATAGCTTTTGCAGATTCGAGAGAATACCAGCGCGAACCTGGGAAGCCAAGATAGCCATAAGTGCTGTTTGCGATTGTTTTCAGAGCGTATCGCCTCGCTTTTAATTCCTGGAATGCGGGGTCTTCAGGACTCGTCTGTTCCAAAATAGCACTGATCCTATTGCGCCTATCGATAACATCTTGAACTAAGCCAGGTATGAAACCCTGTTTTTTTGAACAGAAGAAGACTTCACCGCCAGCATCCATTCCTCCGTGCAATTTGCAGCATTCACAGTTTATTTTTTCAGGACTGACATTGTGTGAGGCAATTATCGAAGGATACAGGCTTCTGAAATCGAAGACAGCTACATTTTTGTAGAAGCCAGGTGTTGGTTCAAGAACAAATCCTCCAAAATACGTGTTTAATTGTCTCGCGTAAATTTCGCTGCTGCTTGGCTTTTTTGGTATCATTAGATTGGAACCCTTAGAATTTCTAATCAGGAACCATTCAACGAGCTGGCCGTAAGACATCCTATTTATGTCTGCCAATGGCAATCCAATTAGTTTGACGAGTTGAAGTTGTGTCGGCAAGAGTTTAAGGCAAAGTTCATAGGCGAGCTGAGAATCCACGAGATTGTATTCTGCAAGGCTTTGCAACTCTTCGTTTAAGGCAACTTCCCATATTTCATTTATCTTTTCGGGGTTTAATTTGAATAGTTTACCCTTTCCAAGTATTTCTTGAGCAACCGAATCAAGTTTAAATCTGTCAACACTTAAATCCAAAATATTTCTGGCAAAATGAGAAATATCCAGATGTTGCAGTCCTTTGATTTTAGCAGAAGTTATGCCTCGGTGATTGATTTCTATTTCAGAACCGTCAAATCCGATGTTTAGAGAAACACCATATTTTTTTGCCCGCTCAACTAAGAATGGCAGGTCAAAATTATCCGAGCCATAGCCAACAATTACGTCAGGTTTTTGTTGTAATATTATTTTTTTAAGCTCCTCGAGGAGTTCGAGTTCGCCATCAACAAATTGTACGTAATTTGGTGCATTTCCGAATCTCTTCCAAGTCAAAACTTTCCGTAAATCTTTGCTGTAGACAGACGCTAAAATTATGGTATCCTGCTTTGGATTTGGCGTGGTTTTGGCACAAAGAGTTTCGATATCAAAAGCTATAATTTTCAAATCTGAAATAGGCTCGGAGTCTATCAGCTCAAGGTACTCTAATTCTATTATGTCGACATCGGCTTCTTGTTTTATCAGTTCGCCGCGTGCTTTGCATAACGAAAGAGGCACAATTCCTTTATCCACAAGATAACGCCTGTAAAATCTGATATCATATTCCTCACAAGAATTCACACCAGGCAATTTCGCAATTTCCCGTCTCAATACTTGAACATCGCCAGGTTTGCTTACGACGACTTTGATAAGTTTTGTTATGTCGTCTCTTATTTTTTTATTAACGATTTGAACGTCTTTTACAGCAACGTTATTTCCTTTGTCGTCTACGGTGCTAAAGCTCTTGATTTTTTCAGCTAGAACAATAGCGTCGCTGTTAGGTAATATGTAGAAATATGGATGAAAATTTTTATCAATTAAAATAACGCGCCTGTGCTCCTTAGTGAACCCAAAAATCCTGATGTTATCAGTGTCTGAATCGATATCAAGCAAATAAAATTGAAAATCAAAACCCATTAGCCCTCTTTTGAAATTTCCGGGCCAACCTCCTCAAATCTTGTTCCTTTCAGTACCGTAAAGAATCTTCGCAACTCTCTTATCAAGTGGTCTGAGTCTGCGCGCAATTTTTCACAGCTTAAAAGCAACCTTTGCTCGTCCTTTACGATATCTTCAATCACATCATAGGGCTTTGTTGCTCTTTGAAAATCCGCGATTCCGACAGAACCGTACTGCGTGTTGCTCATCTCCTTGGCCATTCGCTTCAAGAGGTCGCCTAGCCAAAGATTCATTGCTTCCTTGACTTCGGATCTTATTATTTTGTCTTTTATTTCTCCACGCATTATGGAGACGACACGTGCTCTTGGAAAGGGTAAAACTTCCCCTTCTTTTGTTACTTCTACAGGCACTTCTTCTGCTTGTTCAGGAACGTTATTTTGTATGTCTTCTGGCATAAAATTTCACCTATAATTAAGTCAAAAACTAAGGCTTTTAAACATTCCTACGGGTCGCTGGTGTTCGCTTTTTTGCTAGTTTTTCGTTTAAATCTGCTACCAATTTTGCTACGTCTTTTTCCTTCAGTCCGTGGGCCTTGGCACCATTTTCTATGGTTTCAAAAGCCGTGGCTGGGCAGCCAACACAGTGCATGCCGTAGCCTAGCATGACAGAAGCAAGCTGCTGTGCTTTCTTTGGAAATTTCTCAAAAACCTCTTCAAATGTCATGTCTTTTGTGATTTTATTTTGCATTTTCATAATTTTTTATTGCTGCTCTCAGCGCCTGGTCGCCAAGCACAGAGCAGTGTATCTTTTGCTCGGGCAAACCGCCGAGCCTCTTAACAATATCCTGTGGCCGTATTTTCATGGCATCTTCGAGCTTCATGCCCTTGACCATTTCAGACATAATAGATGTTGAAGCTATGGCAGAAGCGCAGCCAAAAGTCTGCCACTTGCAATCCGCTATTTTTCCATCTTTAACTACAATCCAGACTTTCATCACGTCGCCGCATACTGGCGAGCCCACCTGTCCAACAGCATCAGCCTTTTTTTCAAACGCTCTGACGTCCTTTTCAGTTTTCAGAACATTTTTCGGATTAAAGAAATGTTCTTTTACTGTTTTGCTATAGAACCATTTTTCTTTCATCTTATAGGCGACATACCTCTCAGTTCTGATATTATTTTTGGTAAAACTTTCAAAACATAGTCAATATCTTTTTTGGTCGTATTCCGGCCCAGACTGAAGCGTATGCTTCCGTGTGCGAGCTCATGTGACAGACCTATCGCGAGAAGAACGTGGCTTGGCTTGATATCTTTGGCGCTGCAAGCAGAACCTGTGGATGCAAATATTCCTAGCTCGTTCAGTTTTAGCAGTATAGACTCACCTTCAACACCCGAGTAAGATATGTTTATGTTATTTGGTAATCTTCTAGTAGGATGCCCATTGAGTCTTGTGTTTGGAATTTTGAGCAGTTCAAATATGAGTTTGTCTCTTAGCCTAGACAGCTTGTTACTCTCTGACGCTTTTTCCTTTTGAGCGAGCTCTAGAGCGCTTGCGAAACCAACAATCGAAGGAACATTCTCTGTTCCGCTTCTCAGACCAAATTCCTGCCCCCCACCATGCAAACCAGGTTCGATTTTAGTTCCCTGTTTTACAAAAAGCAGGCCTGAGCCCTTTGGTCCGTATATTTTTGAACCGTTTATGGTCATCAGATCGACGTTCAACTTTTCAACATCAAGGTTAAGATACCCTGCAGCCTGGCAAGCATCCGTATGAAACAAGACCCCTTTCATTTTGCATATCTTGCCTATCTCAGAAATTGGTTGTATTGTCCCAATTTCGTTATTTGCATACATTACCGTGACTAAAATGGTGTCTTTCCTTACCGCATTTTTAACATCAGTTGGATTAACCAGGCCAAATTCATCAACATCTAAGTAAGTAACAGCAAAACCTTTCTTTTCAAGCCACTCGCAAGTTTTCAAAACAGCATGATGTTCCGTTTTTTGCATAATTATGTGACCCTCGCCCTTCGCAAGAGCTACGCCCTTTATTGCCAGATTAACGGATTCTGTTCCGCCAGATGTGAAAATGATCTCTTTGCTATTGCAATTAAGAATTTTTGATATTTTTTCCCGCGCTTCTGATATTGCTGCGTTGGCAAGCAGCCCTTGTTTATGCATGCTTGATGGATTTCCATATTTTTTTGAGAAGTACGGCTTCATGGCCTCTAGAACTTCTTTCCTTACGGGCGTTGTTGCAGCGTTATCTAAGTAGATATCTTTCATTTTAACTTGCAGATACCACAAATCTTGCAAACATCAGCAACCGGCTTAGTTTTTGCAGGTATGCAGATGCACTTTGCCCTCTTTCCAGATAGATATTGGGAAACAGCAGCTTCAGTTACATCAAGCAAATCCGAAATTTTTTTCTGGCTGTAGCCTTTTGCCTTCAGTTTCTTTGCAAGTTTTGCTTTTATTGCAGGTACTTTGTACTTTGCAGCACATTCACACGGTAACATAAGAAAAATTAACAGTGTTAAGTTTTAAAAGCTTTACTTCAAGCCCAGGGTTTTCTTAATTGCGGGCTTGTCAAAGCCAACAATCATCTTCCCGTCAATCTCGATTACGGGAACACCCATCTGGCCCGATTTTTCTATCATATGTCGTGCTGCTTTTTCGTCTTCGGATACGTCTATTTCTTTGTACTCTATTTTGTTAGCTTTTAGAAAGTCCTTGGCCATTACGCAATACCCGCAGCTAGGAGTCGAATAAACAGTAACTTTTTTGGCCATCACGTTTTGCAAGGCTATGTTAAATATAAATGTTTTGCAAACAAAACTCTTTTTAACGTTTGATAAGGCATAAGTTGTATTGCGGGGTTGGCAGATCAGCTATGCACTCGCCTGCAGAGTGAGTTAGAAGGGTGCAACTCCCTTACCCCGCTTAAACTAAAATGGCCCTGAAAGTTTACAATACGCTCAGCAGAAAAAAAGAAACATTCAAACCTAGAAAAGATAAGATTGTAAATATGTTTGTGTGTGGGCCAACAGTTTACGATTATTCGCACATCGGTCATGCTCGCAGCTACATAGTGTACGATGTTATCGTAAAATATCTGCGGTACAAGGGTTTCAAAGTTGATTACATTCAAAATATTACGGACATAGATGATAAAATAATCAATAGGGCGAACGAGCAAAAGAAAGATCCCGCGAAACTCGCAAAGCAATTCGAAGACGCATACTATGAAGATATGAATGCATTAGGTGTGACCGCAGTTGACAAATATATACCTGCTTCAAAGCACATTCATGAGATCATAAACCAGATTCGGCGTCTGGTAGAGAAAGGATATGCTTATGCTGCGGAAGATGGTGTCTGGTTTGACATCTCGAAATTCAAAGACTATGGAAAGCTGTCTAGACAAAATCCCGAAGACCTGCATAAACACAGAATAGAATTGTCGCAATATAAAAAATCACACGCGGATTTTTCATTATGGAAGAAACAAAAGCCAGGCGAGCCTGCTTGGGATAGTCCTTGGGGAAAAGGGAGACCTGGCTGGCACATAGAAGATACAGCAATCACTGAGAAATACTTCGGACCGCAGTATGACATTCATGGCGGTGGTCAAGATTTGATTTTCCCGCACCACGAAGCAGAAATAGCACAAATAGAATCTGTTTCTGGCAAAAAACCACTTGTAAAATATTGGCTTCACAACGGATTTTTGATGGTAAACGGCGAAAAAATGTCAAAATCTCTCGGAAATTTCGTCACAATAAGAGATGCCTTGAAAACTTACAAGCCAGAAGTTCTAAGGTTGTTTTTTGCAACAGTGCACTATAAAGCACCGATAGATTATGCTGATGAAGCACTGCAAAACGCAAAGAAAGTGTATCAGAAGTTTGAAGATTTCATTCTAAAGTTAAAGGACTACAAAGCAAAAGGAAAGAAGAGTTCCAAAGCTCTCCTAGAAGACGCGGTTAAAAATTTCGAAAGTGCCATGGACGATGATTTTAACGTCGCCTTGGCTCTGAAAGCAATATTTGATATCATGACAGAGATAAACAAACTTATGGATTCTGAAGATTTGAAAGCAGAAGATGCAAAATTAGTTTACAATCAGTTGCTGAAGTTTGATGAAATCTTAGGATTAAAGCTAAATGAAATTAAAGAAGAAAAATTGTCAGCTACGGTAATGAAGTTGATTAAAGAAAGAGAAGAAGCCCGTGCCGCAAAAGACTGGAAGATCGCAGATAAGATTAGAACAACGCTGAAAGGGAAAGGAATTATTCTAGAAGACCAGCCAGATGGCGGAACTCGCTGGAAAACAATAAATAGCTGATATGTAATTTCTTAATATGGCAGGACCTCATGCAGGCTTAGCTGGAAGCTGTGTTTATTGCGGCAGGCCAGCAATAGATAACTGTCAATTCTGTGGTGCTTTGGTTTGCAAGGAACATCTGCATAAAAGCACTGGAAGCTGTACTAAATGCCTCGGTGGCAGAAGAGTGAATGAATGAACCGCAAAGTTGCTATGGGTTTGTTGGTAATCATAGCCTGTTTAGCAGCCCTAATGATAATGTTTTCCCAAAAAGAACAACAGGTATCTTGTGCGGGCGGTGATGGTTTCTGCCCGAATGGCTGCACATATCCGCAGGATTCGGATTGTCAGAGGAGCGCAGTTACAACAGGCGGCGAGATAAGAAGGTGCATAGTAGCTTCTGATTGCGTGATTGTAACCCCTATTTGCAACAACGAACAGTGTAATTTCAATGATGCTGAGTGTTTATCGAGCTGTTCGTGTGGTGTGGCCATAAACAAGGATTATGAGAACGTTTTCAAAAATACAAATACTATTTGCAAGCCATCAGGAATAGCTTGCGTTAAATGTTCTGATACGCCTCCAAACGTAATATGCATAAATGGAGCGTGCAGTTTACAATCTATTTCGTAGGTTTTGTTATAACGACGTCTTTTATCAGAACGTGTGGCGTAATTACAGGCGTGTGAATTTCCCAGCTCGTCATTTGTTTAGCGTCCGACGCTATAGCAGCAACATTTTGCAATAAATGCAGTATGTTTTCTTTAATTCTGATATTTTTTAGAGACTTTTTGATTTCGCCATCCTCGATCAAAAATATGCCATCCCTCGGAATTGTTGAAAAGTCGCCGGCAGCATAATTTTGGAATCTCGTATACCAAATATTTGTTATGTAAAGTCCCTTTTGCACGTTTTTGAGTAACTCTTCTCGTGATATTTGTCCGGAATTAAAAACAACGTTAGACGGGCCCGGTGCAACAAGACCGGCGCTAGCAGTTGTCTTAACACCATATTTTCTTGCCGTAGAAGTATTATGTAGATACGTTTTCAAAATGCCATTTTCAATCAAAGCGTTTCTTTGCTTTGGAACACCTTCGGAGTCATATTCGTGCGCTCCAAACGTGCCTGCGAGAGTCGCATCATCGTAGAGATTAACAATGGGATTCGCAACCTGCTGATTTAGTTTGTTAGCAAAGAATGATATTCCGGCCTCAACATCAAAAATAGAGGTTGCCCCACTTATGTTGTCAAGCAAAGCGCCCCAAGCCATTGGTGCAAACACAACATCGTAGCTACCTTTTTTACCTGCCTTGGGTTTTTTAGCTAGCGCAGCAATCTGTCCAGCAAATTTTGCGGAATTTTCAATATCAAGTTTGTGTAATGTCCTTGCGCTGGCAGTGTTATGGCCAGAAGCGTCTTTATCTAGCATAGCTCTTATTGAGAAATAAGCTGAAGTTCCTTTACCTCTTGCTTCAACTTTTCTTGACGTGACTAAGAAAGATTCTGCATTCGCAACCTCAAAAATTCCGCTACAGCGCTTAGCTCCTTCCTTCAGCGCGGCATTTATTCCTTTTTCAACAAAATCAATCTCTTCATCGGCTGAAATATTTGCTATTTTTGGGTCATATATGTCTGGTATCTGTTTATAACTAAATGGTCCATCAGCAATTCCAAACCAATCTTGTTTCGGCTGCAGTGGTTTTGAGAATAAAAGCAATTTATTGATTATCTTATCCGCGCGGCCTTTTAGGATGTTTAGCTGCGCGAAATCAAGAGCATCATCATTTGTGATTTCAGCTATCTCTTCGAAATTTGTTGTGACGACTTTCTTGTCTTTTACAAAAAATATGCCTATGTTTATGAGGCCTTCAGTTCCGGTTTTAGCAATTTTGTTATTGACAAATTTAATCTGACTGCCAGTCGTGTTAACACCAGAAACTACAGCATCACTTGCACCTTCTTTCATCAATCTGTCTTTAATGTGATGCAGCAGGTTGACTAACTGCTGCGAATTATCTGCCAAGTCTTAACCCCCTTAATCTCAGCGAAGGACCGCCGTGTCCCACGGGTATTCCTTGCATCGGCTCTCCTTTTCCGCAACTAGCAGAGTGTAGTTCGAGATTTTGAGCGCAGGCGTCAATTGCGGCATAAAGCGCTGGCGTTGTAACTTCGATAGCAGGATTTCTGACAGGGACCGTAATTTTTCCGTTTTCAATTAAATATGCTTCAGCGCCAACATATCTATTATTATAGCGCTTATCGTCTATGTTCCATTCCATGAAATTCTTGAGGTAGACTCCAAGCTTTACACCTTCGATCAATTCCTGCTCAGTTTTATATGTGCCAGGCAAAAAGAACGTGTTTGACATTCTAACTATGGCTTCCTTGTCAAACTCTGATGCCCTTGCTGCGCCGTTGCTGTGAACTTTCAACGCCGTTGCAGTCTCACGATTTTGCAAAAGTTCTGTGGCTATACCTTCCTTAATCAGATATTTTCTCCTAGCCTTGACGCCTTCGTCATCATATAAATAGAAACCAAAAGCATCGTGGACCGTAGGGTCATCGACTAAAGTAACGCAAGGGTTCGCAAATTGCTTTCCAAGCATGTTAGCAGTCATGTATGACTCGCCAGCTTGTGCAGACTCTCTTCCTAAGATTCTATCAGCTTCAAATGGATGCCCGCAGCTTTCGTGTGCAATAATACCTGAAATTTCAGGGCCTATGACCAAATCCATGACCCCTCTTGGCGCTTTCTTGCCTTCCCTTAGGTTTTTTTCCAAAGCAATAGCTTCCATTTTCAATAAGTGCGGAAGTTTCCAGGTATCCACGATTTCCCAACCAGTTGTTGAACCGTACTGCCACATTCTCTGCGCAGTTTTTTTGCCGCGCAGAATAGTTAACATGTAATAGAAATTGATTCTTGGAATCTCTGACTGGATAACAGAACCTTCAGAATTTACATAGAATTTTTTTGTTATGCCCGCGCTCAAAGAAAGGTATCTTCCCGGGAGTTTTATTTTTGTCTCAGCAAGGTTTGATTCAATGTCTTTCAGAAGCCCTATTTTTTCTTCAGGCCCCACATCAAGAACGTTCTTTTTTTGCTTCACTTCATATTTGGCTTTTTCAGCAGGTTCTTCTGAGAGCGCAACACCCTCCGTGATTTTTGAGCCATGCGATGTAAGATTCAAAGCTTTCTCGACTAGATGTTTTATTTTTTCTTTTTCAATCAAATTTGTGCTGACAAAACCCAAAGTATTGTTAATTATGAATCTAACACCTAATCCCTGTGAGGAATCAAAACCAGAGACTTCAAGGACTCCGTTTTTCGTAACGAAAGCATCAGCATCAACCTGCTCGAGCCTGGCTTCAGCGTATGTGGCTCCATGGGCTTTGGCATGCTGAACAGCAAATTCAGCTAAATCTTCATTGGCCATTACCGCAACAGCAAAGGGCTTAAATATAAACTTTGGTATTCTGCAAATAATGGTTGTCAATAATAACTTCGAAGCGCGACATCACATAATACACTTAATTCATGGTGTAATTGCCGTCATCATCGTTGTGGTCATAAAAGCTATATTGGGCGCATTATTCTTTTTCAGTCCAAAATTAAGACCGGAAATTATTGTTTTGACTTTTGTTCTGACAGTTATTGCAAGCTATCATTACGAGAAGAATCTTCTGATCAGATTTAAGGAATGGCTGAAAGAACGTGAGAAACATAAAAAGCGGTAGAAATGAAAAAAATATTAGTTATCGGCGCTGCCGGACAAATAGGTTCTGAACTGACACTAGAGCTCAGAAATCTGTATGGGAATGAGAATGTTGTTGCAGGAATAAGGAAAACCCAGCCAAATGAAGAAGTGAAAAAAACAGGGCCTTGTGAAATTTTAGATGCCGCAGACAAAGAAGTGATAGAACGTGTCGTGAAAAAATACAACATCGACTCGATATTTCATTTGGCATCCATACTTTCGGCAGTAGGAGAAAAAAATCCCGAGCTCGCGTGGAGTGTAAACATTAGCGGGCTGAAAAACGTGCTCGAAGTGGCCAAGTCATTTAATCTGAAAATGTTCTGGCCAAGCTCGATAGCGGCATTTGGCCCGGATACCCCGAAAAATAAAACGCCGCAGACAACGGTAATGAACCCCAGTACGATGTATGGCATAACTAAGCTTACGGGTGAATTGTTATGCAACTATTATTTTGAAAAATTTGGCGTTGATGTCAGAAGCGTAAGATACCCTGGAATAATAAGCTACAAAACTCTTCCCGGCGGCGGAACAACAGATTATGCCATAGATATCTTCTATCACGCCATACAAAACCGTACTTACAAATGTTTCTTGAAAAATAATGCAACCCTGCCTATGATGTATATGCCAGACGCATTAAATGCTGCCGCAAAAATAATGGAGGCAGGAAAAAACAAAGTGAAAGTCAGAACAAGCTACAATGTCGCAGCCATAAGCTTTTCACCAGAAGAGCTCTATGAAGAAATCAAAAAGCACGTGCCCGATTTCAAAATAGTCTACGAACCTGATTTCAGGCAGAAGATAGCAGATTCATGGCCAAAAAGCCTGGATGATTCCGCTGCCAGAAAGGATTGGGGCTGGAAACACGAGTACGATTTGTCCAAATTGACGGCGGATATGCTTGAAAAATTAAAGCAAACTCTGCAGGCTAAGTAACTTTTTAAACTGAAAATTTTTATCTTATGTTATGGAAATACCCGAAGAATTACAGAAGAAAATTCTCCAGATAAAGAAATTGCCTGCCGAGGAACAGGAAGAGGCAGCCAGCAAATTACTGACGCCTGAAGAAATCTCAACGATAATGCAGATGCAGCAACAGAGCGGAAACAGCCAGTGTTTCTTTTGCCAAATAGCGGGGGGCAAAGTTCCTACGAGAATAGTTTATGAGGATGATTTTGTCATAGCTTTTCTTGACAAGAAACCGGCGAATCCGGGACACGTAATCGTTACGACAAAAGAACATTACGGGATTCTGCCACAAGTTCCGTCAGATAGAGCAGCGCTGCTTATGAACGTTGTCAAATCACTCGCAAGCGCAGTTTTTGAAGCAACCAATGCGCAAGGTGTAACGATTTTACAGGCAAATGGCACAGCCGCAGGGCAAACAGTTCCACACATTTTCTTTCACATCATACCGAGATTTGAAAATGATAAAGTAAAAATTGACTGGAAACCATTGGAGCTTTCTGAAAAGCAGATGGAAGACATCCAGAAAAAAATAGTGGAAAAGGCAAAGCACGCCGCAATAAAAAAGCCGGTATATGATATAAGCGGCAAGCCGATAGAAGAAACTAAAGCAAAGAAAGAAGAGAAACCTAAGAAAGAGAAATTGATTAAAGTCAAATCAAGATTGCCGTAACCAAGGCAAACATAATGTCGCCTAAAAAGAGGCTTACGAGCAAACCAGCCAAAAAAGCAGGCGTGTAAGGCAAACCTTCTTTCACCTTTATTTGTTTGAGTTTCCCAAGTTTTTCTAATTTCTGCAGTTCTGAAATATCCTTTAGCTCAATACCGCTTCGAGGAGGTTTGTAAGAGTAATTTCCAACTTTAATTTCTTCAGCAATCCAATCGCCCTCTACAAGCTTACTTGGCGCTATAAACTTAAACATACAGGCCTTTTCGACTGCCTTGAAAATAAAGATTATCGGAATCAAAATGAATAGCAGCAAGCTTGCCAGCGCAACAAATTTCATATCTAGGTAAAAGGAAACTATCGGCAAAATCAAAATTGCTGGCGAAATCATAAGTGCAAGTTTATTTTTTTCAAATTCAGCTCTCAGCTCCTTAAAGAAAGCAGGTTTATTTTTTATAATCAGAATTAACGCGCCAATAACGCCCAAAATTGCGCCCATGATCATTGTGTTTAACCACAAGGTCAAAGGAAAAGGCCAGGGCGTATTTGCAAAGGAGACTGTTGGAAGTAATGCTCCTAAGCCAGTAAGCAATTTTGCGTCACCGCCACCCCAAAGTCCGGCGTAAACCATGGTTGTTCCAACGGCGAAGAATATGCCTGCAAACATAGCTGAGAAAATTAAAGGCCAAACAGAATTTTGAGTCAGAGAAACAATTGCATGACCGCAGAATCCGGAAGCAATCATAAAGTAGCTTATCCAGTCTGGTACCCATCTGCCTTTCAAATCAGTGATTGTTCCGATTGTTGCACCAAAAATCGCAATACCGGCAAAAATGTAGTCCATAGTCATAATTTCAAGTTATGATATAAAAAGTTAAGTAGGCACGTCGCCTATGCCTTCCGTCTTAACTGTAAACACGGCTTCGCCTTCTGGCAAGTGCGGGCTGTCTATCAAACGCGCAATTCTTTTTTCACCCTTTGATTTTCGTAGATAAAGTCTATAGGTGCTTGCATGACCAATTATGTGACCACCTATGGCCTGCGTTGGGTTTCCAAAGAATATTGCGGGATTTGCCATAACCTGATTGGTTATGTAAACAGCTATGTTGTATTTGTCAGCAATCCTTTGTAATGTGTGCAAGTGCTTGTTTATTTTCTGCTGTCTGTCAGCTAACGTACCTCTGCCAGTAAATTCGGCACGGAAAAGTGATGTTAAAGAGTCTACGATTATCAATTTTATTTGTATGCCTTGTTTTTGTATGAGTTCCTCAATTTTTTCTGCTAAGAGCATCTGATGGTCTGAACTGTAAGCCCGTGCAACTCTTATTTTTCTTAGAATCTCTTCCGGGACAAGCCCCTTAGCCATAGCAATTTGTTTGATTCTTTCAGGCCTAAAAGTGCCTTCAGTATCTATGAATACAACTTCTCCGCCAATACCGCCTTGTTCTTTCGGTAATTGCGAGTTAACAGCTATCTGAAATCCAATCTGCGATTTTCCAGAACCAAATTCTCCAAAAGCTTCCGTTATGGCGTGAGTTTCGATTCCGCCACCAAGCAAATTGTTTAATTCTTTGCTGCCCGTGTCTATTTTTCCAGTATCTTCTCTTTTTTTGAGGAAATCTTCGCCTGTTGAAAAACCAAGCTCAAGAACTGCGCGCGCAGCTGCAATAGCCTTGATGGCTATGGGTTTGCTTAATTCCGCAATGTCCATTAGTGTTGACGGAGAAGTAACAGCAATTGACATCAAGTCGTTGAAACCAGCCTCTCTTAATTTTTCAGCAGTTGTTTTGCCTATTCCCGGGAGATCTTCTATGTTTTCAATCTTTGATTCTTTTTTTACTTCTATTACTTCGCCTTCACCATCGACAAATTCCCCTTCGTTTTTCTTCTTAGGCATTTTTACCTCCCGATAGGATTTGATCAGCTAGATCTTTTGGGTTAGGATTCAAATTTACATTTGATATGGCAAATTCTATTCTATCGAAATTCACATTTTGTTTGATGTTGCCTTCAATTTGCACCGTTCTGCCAAGCAAAAAGGCATCAATTTTTTCCTGTAATATTTCAGGGCCATCTTTTGCAATTATTTCCTGAATTTCTGAAGAGGATAATCCGCACAGATTCTCTGCAGTTTGCTTGAATGCTACAGCTCTTAGAGTATCAGTGCTGTCATCAAGAACGAAGTTCAATATCATTGCTTGCACAGGCGTCACGCCCTTGTGTTCGGAGCATATTGCGCCTTCGGGCGCAATAGTAACTTTCTTGCCGCACTTGGGACAGGTCGGATAGAACTTTGGTGAGAATACTTGCACAACGGTTGCTAGCATACTGACTGACTCGCCAGCCTTGGCGTCGCGAATAACAATTTTTTTCGCTGAAATAGCGGGCTTTAGCACAATAGATACGCCTTTTGGGTCTACAATTAACATGCTTTTAGAACCAACATGCAGTTCTTTATTCCCAAGATTGTTTTGCTTGACTTGCGCATCCTTGATTTTGACAACTGTTCCGTTTGTTATTTTGCCTTCCTTCAAAAATGAAGTTTTTTTGTCCCAAAGAACCGCTCTGACTGTGCCGGTTTCATCAGCAATGACAATAGAGCCTACTTCGCCTTCCCGTTTATCTTTGGTTTTGAATTGTTTTGGTGCGTAAATTCGTGTTACTTTACCTAAAACCTCGACTGAACGCATGCCAGCGATCAGATCTTTGATTTTTAGAGGGCCTTTGCTGTCCGCATTTTTGAAAAGCTGTACGCCAAGCTCTGATGCAACAATGTATGCTGCGCCTTCCTCGGAAACCAAGCCTTCGAGTTTAGTAACTTTCGCAGCAATCTGACCCTTAACTTCATCAAAAGAAAGCCCTGTTTCTTGTTGAATTTTTTCAATGACTTTAGAGATAGGAACTTGTAGCAAACTTGCACCTCGTATCTGGTCTGAGTGAAAACAAATAAAAGCTTTTGTTCAGAGCGACATACAATACTATATTGTCAATCCAAACTCTTTTAGCTCGCCTTGAATGGCGCTTGGGTCTTCTCCGCCGTGCCAGCTGTATCTTGGGCGCACTTTCATAGGGTATATTTTTTCCAATTTGTCGTCTATCAGCAGCGCAGTGCCTTTGTCGGGCGGAAGCTCGTCCAGGTATTTCTGCAAAGCATATGGCAAATAGGTTGCAGCAATCAAATTAAGAGAGTCTATGTCGATTTTTGCCGTTAATCGGTGTGATATGACAATATCTGCCTGAGTCATAACATCTGTGTGAATTTTACCTGGTTGTTGTGTTGCTAGCACTAATGAAATGCCCGGCTGCCTGCCTTCGCGCAATAATTGTATCAACGGATCCGATGCCAGCGTCGGCTTTTCAGATTCTCTCGGCAGGAATTCGTGAGCCTCATCTATGAACATCCAAACGAGCGGAGCTTTTTCCTCAGCTACTGCCGATTCAGGACCGAATAAAAAGCCGCCTTCCGAGATTAATTTGATTTCTTCAGATTTTCTTGCAGTCATTCTCTGCTGCAGGATTTTCTTTGATATTAAGCCGATAACAAGTGCTTTTATCCTCTCGCCGCCCTCAACTTCCGCATAGGCACTTAAATCGAGTATGGCTGCAGCACCTCCCGTAAACAAGTCTGTGATTTCAGTTCCCTCTTTTCTGAAAAGTCCCCATTTTTGTGCTGCTGAAAACCTGTTTTCGACAACATTCTTTTCTTTGTCTGATGCCCGTTTGTCTTTTCTCACAAAATCTATTATTTCGTCAATATCAAATTCAGTATTTTCTAATTGTGCAGCTTCCAAAGCTCTTTCTATTAGAGTGCCTTCACCCGAAATTAATTCAAGTTCGAAAATGTCACACCAGCTGTCAGCAGATATTTCTGACGGTTTTAACGCAAAAGCGACATCTGCTGGCACTCCGCGGTCCTGATATTTTTCAAAAAGCCCAAACGGCACAAAGATTACTGGCGTAAGGCCTTTTGGTTTGAGCCCCCAGTCCGCTAGTATGGCATCGTCTCTGTAATTGGGATATTTCATTGTCCAGAAAATGCCCATAGTATCAAAAATCAAAATAGACAGATTTTTCGCAATCTCTTCTGGCAGGTCTACCATGCCTTCAGCTATTACACCTAAAGTATAGGATTTTCCAGAACCTCTTTTACCAGAAACAAGGATTACGTGAGGTCCAGATACATCCATATAAATAGGATTAGCCAAACTAACAGTGGTGTCAAACTGCACGTAGTTTTTGCCAAGAAAAATAGTTCCGGTCAGCCCATATCGAGCTCTGTCTTTAGGACTGCGTCCAGCGACTATTTCAAACACCATGGTGGCCGTCACATAGTTTAAAAATGAATAATAAAAACCTATTGTCAAGCCGGCGTGGCCCAATCTGGTAAGGCGACGGTCTCGAAAACCGTTTCCCGCAAGGGTTTCTCGGTTCAAATCCGGGCGCCGGCGCTTTCTTACTGTTCGAAAGTTCTAAAGGTATTAATACCGTAAAGCTCTATTACGAATATGGCAAAAAGAAAAGCTAAGTCGAAGAAACTGGATTTCTTGTGGCACGAAGTAATCATAACTTTCCTAGCAGCACTGATAGTTTCTTTCGGCGCGCTCTTTATACAGGGTGGCGGGTTCGCCTGGCTGGTTGGAGTATTCACAATTTGGCTCGGACTTCTGGTATTCATACTGCCTTTAGTCAAGAAAATAGAAAAATTACACGCTTAGACTTCCTCTATCAGTTTAATTCCGAAGAACCTTTCTAGCTTTTTTGCTAATTTCAAGTCTGGCTCTCTTTTCCCACTTTCAATAGCGCTTATTGTTGAAAGTTTCTCGTTTATTTTGTTTGCGAACTCTTCTTGCTTCAAACCAAGGCTTTGCCTAGCCTGGCTTATGATTTTTGCAAAATCAGAAACAACAGATTCTTCAGCTATTGGTTTAGAACCCATAGATGCGGTACGTTGCTGTACTTTGGGCTCTTCAATGATCTTGCCCGTTTTTGAACAGTCTGCACAGACGCTCAAAATAACGCCGTCTATCTTGACTCTTAGTGTTGCTTCATTTTGACCACAGATTTCGCAATCAACCATACCAATGTTTATAATACGTAAATTAAATAAGATTTCGATGGCTCTCAAAACAAGATTTTGTGCAAAATGCGGTAAAGAAATCGCAAAACTCCATGAAGGAGTCTGTGCAGATTGCTATTTTGAGCGGGGAAGTGTGAAATTACCTCGCAAAATAACAGTGCAAGTCTGCAAGAATTGCGATTCCGTTAATTGGAAGGGTTTGTGGATAAAATCAGAACACCCGCACGAATATTATCTTCATCTCGCAGTCTTGGACCGACTAGATGCGCCTCCAGAAATCGAGGTAGACAACGCAAAAATAACGCAAGAAGGTAAAGAAGGCAGAGTTGAATTATCTTTGGATATATTGGGCAGGAAATTCACGCAGGTTCTGCCAGTTGAACTTTACATTATCGAAAGAAAATGCCTTGACTGCATACAAAGGTCGCGCCTAGCTCACGAAGCAACGCTGCAATTACGAACAACTCGCGGCGCTGAAGGATTTATTTCAGCGGCTATGCCAACTATAGAGAGATACAAATCAAACGTACTAAAGATAGAAGAGCAAAAGAATGGCGCAGATGTCTATATGTCCGGTAAGGAACCCGCAAGACACCTGGCTTCAGAACTAAAAAAACAGTTCAAGCTAACTGGCAGAGAAACATTCGAAGAGTACAGTTGGAATCAAATGAAAAATAGGCCAAAAACCCGTGTCAATATTTTGTTGCAGAGAGCATGATAAAATACGAGCCAGCGCCCGAAATTAAGTATAAGATTGAAAACATAGTTAGAAAATTAGACTTCGGGCACGTTGATATTTCTAGGATTGCGTGCTTCAAAAGCCGAGGCTCTACTTCCCGAGGAACTATTGCCCGGTGTTACGCTCTTTCAAAAATCTGGCAGCAATCTCTAAACGTGCCAGCACATTACATAATTGAAATTTTGTCTGAAAGATTTGACAAATTGTCAGAAGCGGATAAAGATAGAGTGCTCATACATGAGATCATGCACATACCAAAGAGCTTTGGCGGGGGTTTCAGGCATCACGATTTTGTCTGCAGAAGGAATGTAGAGCAGTTATATAAGCGACTGCAGTCGAATACATAGAGCCGACGCAAGCCGATTTTATCCAGAAAGCCTTTTAAATTCTCGATTTAAAGGCTTGCTATGTATAAACCACAAACACCACAGCAGCAACCAGTATTCAGAGTTAGAACGCCCAGGGGCAAAGAAGTTCTTGGAATAGTAGAAGCCAGACTGGGTTATGGAAAGTCAAGGATCATTTGCACGGATGGTAAAACCAGAATATGCAGAGTGCCCGGCCATCTGAAGAGAGAGCTGTGGGTCAGACCAGATAACATAGTACTTGTGCTGCCTTGGGAATTTGAAGGCGACGCAAAAGGCGACATAATTTACAGATACACTGACAATCAAGCAGATTGGCTAAAACGCCAAGGCTTTTTAAAAAATCTAATGAAGCAAGAGTTTTAGAATGGAACTTAAGTTCGAAGAGGAAATTCTAATACCAAAAGCAAGAATCGCAGTTCTGATAGGCAAAAAAGGAACGGTCAGAAAGACGATTGAGAAAAAAGGCAAGGTAAAGTTGAAAATTTCAGCAACAGGCAGCGTAAAAATAACAGCAAATGACGCTTTGGATCTCATGATAGCAAGAAATGTTGTTGAAGCCGTAGGAAGAGGCTTCAATCCGGAAATTGCCGAAAAGTTATTTAAAGAGGAAAACAGCTACGAGCTTGTAAACCTTAATGATTACGGTTTAAAGGAAAAAAGCGACCTGCAGCGCCAACGCGGAATAGTTATTGGTGAAGCAGGAGTTGCTAAAAAGACAGTACAACGTCTCACGGGTACAGATATTTCGGTATTCGGCAAGACCGTAGCAATCATCGGGCCCACAGAAGGCGTAGTCTGGGCCAGGCAAGCAATCGAAATGTTGCTTACCGGTGCAAGACACGCAACTGTTTACAGGTTCCTAGAGGAGAAACATCATGGCGGAAGACGATAACGGAAAATTACGAGCAATTTCAGTAGCAGAATTTTTTGAAAAAAACAGACACCTCTTAGGTTTTGACAATCCCATCAGAGCGCTTTTGACATCAGTAAAAGAGGCAGTCGATAACAGTCTTGATGCCTGTGAAGGCGCAGACGTTCTTCCCGAAATCTTTGTTCAAATTCAAGAGCTGGGTGTAACCCGCTATAAGGTAATAGTTGAAGACAACGGCCCTGGCTTGCCAAAAGATCAGATAGCCCCTGCATTTGGTAAGTTGTTATACGGTTCTAAGTTCGTGACCTTTGGTGGAAAACAGAGCAGAGGCCAGCAAGGTATTGGTATTTCCGCAGCAGCGCTTTATTGTCAGCTGACAACAGGCAGGCCAGTCAGAATAATATCAAAAACAAAGAAAGGCGAGGCCCAAGTCATAGAGTTGAAAATCAATGTAAAATCAAATGAGCCTGAAATCATAACGCATACAACAATCGATTGGACAAAAGAGCACGGTACGAGAGTAGAATTAGAAATGGAGGCAAAATACACCGAAAAGAAAGCCTCCGTTCTTGAATACATGAAGGAAACAGCAATTGTGAATCCTCACGCAAGTTTCGTTTACATTGATCCGGAAGGTCAGAAAATAGATTTTCCACGGGTAACAAAAGAACTGCCAAGAAAACCGGAATCGATAAAACCACACCCCTACGGCGTCGAACTTGGAATTTTGGAAAGGATGCTGAAAGAGACTTCCTCGAGAACATTAAAATCATTCCTGACAACAGAATTTGATAAAGTCGGTTCAGGCACAGCAGATGAAATCCTGAAAAACGCAGGCATCGACCCTAAAATTTCTCCAAAGTTTGTCACAATAGACCAATCAGATAAATTAGTCAAGGCAATGCACGGCACAAAAATCATGGCACCTTCTACTGTTGGGCTAGTGCCGATTGGTGCTGATATTTTCAAAAAGAGTTTGGAATCAGAATACAATTTGGAATTTGCTTATGCAGTAACGAGACCTCCATCAGTTTACAGAGGCAACCCTTTTGTTATCGAAGCCGCAATAGGCTATGGTGGCGAATTGCCAAAGGATGAGGGCGTTAAATTAGTTAGATTTGCAAATAGAGTTCCACTTCTATACAAACAGGGAGACTGCGCATTAACAAAAGCTACTTTGTCTGTTGACTGGAAGAACTATGGTTTGAGCCAAAGCGGTTCAAACATGCCAGGCGGTCCGGCAATAATATTGATTCACGTGGCATCAGTTTGGGCTCCATTCACATCAGAATCAAAAGAAGCGGTTGCTAATTACGATGAAATTATCAAAGAGGCAAAACTTGCTTTGCAGGAATGTGGAAGGCAGCTGCAAATGTATGTTGGCAAGAAATTCAAACGCGAGATTGCCGCAAAGAAAAAAGAAATGTTCAAGAATTACTCAATAGAGCTTGCAGTTGCACTCTCTGATTTGACTGGCAAGAAAAAAGATGAAATTGAAAAAGACCTGTTGAAAGTCGCAGAAGAGATGCTTGCAACTGGTGCAATAGAAGGCGAAGCAGAAGCAGCCAAGGAAGAAAAGAAACCAAAACGAAAGCTTGGCGCTTTCAAGGACTCGGGTGATGAATAATGGCAACAGATAGAGCAGAACAAAAAGACAACGAAATAATAGAAAAATTAAAGCACGCAGCTGACGAAGTAGTCAAAGTAGCCAAAGAAAAGCAAAACCCGAAGCTAAAGATGCCTTTGCGAGGATTATCTAATGTTTATTTCGATGAAAAGGATAAGATGATTAAATTAGGGGATAAACAGCAAACCCGTTCCTTCTTCAACATCGGACAGGCAAAGAAATTCATGCAGACTTTCCTGATAGCAGCATCCTGCAAGGAACTAATAAAATCTGGAAAAACGACTTCAATCAGGGACATCTATTACAATACCAAACACACTATCGGCGACACTGATGAAAATACTTTTGACGAGCAGGACGAATCTGACCCAGTTATTGAAGATATTGAAGTAGGCTTTGATGCTTTGAGAGAAGAACTTCACTTATTTGCTAACTCAAAAGGTTCAATGGTTGGAAATCTGACAATAATGGATTCCGGAGATACAATTGATTTGAGAAAAATGGGTTCCGGCGGATGGTCAATTCCATCTATTTGCGAGCCACACATAATTCAATTCAAAAATTGCGAAGCAAAATTTGTACTCTTTGTGGAGAAAGATGCAGTCTGGAGACGTTTCAACGAAGATAAATTCTGGGAAAAACACAACTGCATAATATTGCATGGACAGGGAGTCCCTCCTAGAGGCGTTAGACGTTTGTTAAGAAGATTCGCTGATGAATTGAAACTACCAATTTACGTGCTTGTTGATAACGACCCTTGGGGACTCTATATTTACTCTGTTATCAAGCAGGGTTCAATTAATCTGGCCTACGAATCTGTAAGAATGGCTGTGCCAACATCAAAGTTCATCGGCTTAAGTTCGTTTGATCAGGATAGATACAAACTGCCAAAGGAAGTCACAATCAAATTAAACGACTTGGACAAAAAAAGAATTCAGGAAATTCTGAAATATCCTTGGTTCCAGAAAAAAGACTGGCAGAAAGAACTGACGCACATGCTAGAAAAAGGCGTCAAGCTGGAGCTCGAAGCCCTCAGCCGCAAACACATCTCTTTCATCAGTGAAACCTACGTACCTGAAAAAATAGCAAGGAAAGAGTGGCTTGAGTAATTACGCAGTGGACTTGCCCCTCCAGGTATGACCACATTTTGTGCACTGATAAATTTCTGTTTCTGCTTCGTCAGCAGGCAATAGCTGGACTCTGCTGACATAAGCCATCTGGTTTTTACATTTGTGGCATTCTTGCTTTGTAGTTTCTCTAATGTCAATTTTATCATCAGAATAAAATTGTGGCTTTTTCTTCTCGATGGTTTCCTTAATCTCAGACATCCGCTCTACAATCGCCGCAATTACCGCAGCGATCCTTTCCAGATATAACTACAGTGCCGCACTTTTTGCAAAACATAAAGTGCTCCCGACGAGATTTGAACTCGTGTCCGCGGCTCGAAAGGCCACTATCCTTGACCGGGCTAGACTACGGGAGCAGGTGGGCCAGCGAGGATTTGAACCTCGGACCTACGGCTATCCTAGCAACACTCCCTAACGGGAGGCGTCATATAAGACCGTCGCTCCACCGGACTAAGCTACTGGCCCTTGCTGAGCGCCTGAGGAAGGATTTGAACCTTCGACCTATCGCTTAACAGGCGATCGCTCCACCAGGCTAAGCTACTCAGGCATGTCTAGAGTTTTAAAAATTTCTTTATAAACCCTTTCCCACTAATTTTTTTATGTTACTGGAGAAAGCAGCAGAGTTTCTGAAGGAGTGCAAGCCAGAGGAAACAATAGTTATCTACCACAAAGGCTGCGGGGATGGCATTTGCGCTTCAGCAATATTGGGCAAGTATTTCCAGAAAACATATCAAAAGACTCCAAAGAAGTTCTTTGTCTTGGGCTATGAAGAGGACTTCAAGAAATTTACTGATAAAATACTGAAACTAGATATCAAGAATGTTATTTTTGCGGATTTGTCTCTAGATAAATTTCCAGAACTCTTGAAAGAATTGGCAAAAAAATTCAGAGTTTTGATTCTAGACCATCACACTTTGATAAACGATATGAATAAACAAGGAATTTTGCACATTCATCCTAACTTCATATCTAAATTGCCTGGCGAAAAATACTGCGGTTCAAAAATAACATATGATGTCTGCAATAAACTCATAGATATGAGCGACGCAAGCTGGCTTGCAGCAGCAGGAATATTGCACGATGTCGGCGCTGAAGAATGGAAATCATTCATGGACGAAGTTTATGCGAGATTTCCAGGTTTGAAAGGCGGAAAGAACATTTATGGTTTCGATAGCAAGCTAGGCGAATTAGTTTCTTTAATTTCAGCAAGCAAAATTGGAATTGCAAAGGAAATCAGGACGATAAGCCTCTGCATAAACACTGAAAATCCTATGGATATTTTGGAATTAAAATCAGATATGGCAAAAGAGCTGAAATACTGGGAAGACAAAATAAATACCGAAATTGCAAAACATATTGATAACTGGAAGGAACTCGGAGAAGTTAATGAAGATTTGAAGTTCGTAATGCTTGAAATCAAAGGAAAATATCCCATATCAAGTACTGTTTCAACAATAATAAGCATAAGGAATCCAGATTACTTATTCTGCGTTTACAAAAAGAAAAGCACGTTTGTCGACATCAGCTTCAGAACCCAGGGCGGCAGAGTTAATTGCGCTAAATTAGCGCAGGAATCAACTAAGAATTTCAAGTTGAGCTCGGGCGGAGGCCATCCTCCAGCAGCGGGCGCAAGAGTTTTGAAGACGGATTTTGATTTATACAAAAGCAAGCTACCAGATTTAGTCAGAAAATTAATCGAAAATGGGCGTTGATTTAAGACCTCTAGCAAAGCCAAAGGAAATTTCTTTCTCACATTTGAAAGGAAAGAAGCTGGCTGTTGACACGCATCTTGTTTTGTACCAATTCCTGACAACAATGCCTGAGCTCAGAGATTCAAAAGGCAGGTTAACATCATACTTGTCAGGTCTTTTCTATAGAACAACGCACTTGATGGCAGAAGGAGCTAAACTTGCTTTTGTCTTTGACGGTGTTTATGGTCTACCTAAAATTACAAGCACAGTAACAGAAGAAGTAATGTCAGAATCAAAACGGCTTTTAGAAGCTCTTGGCTGTCCCGTTATTCAGGCGCCATCTGAAGGTGAGGCACAGTGTGCGTTTATGTGCAAGCAAGGGAAAGTGTGGGCGGCAGCGTCTCAGGACTATGATTCTCTGATGTTTGGCACGCCAAAATTAGTTAGAAATCTTACAATTTCCAGATATCGAAAATTGCCAAAGGGCGGAAAAGCGAAAGTCAGACCTGAAATAATTGATTTGAAGGCATTTTTGAAACAAAATAAAATAAATCAGGGCCAACTTGTTTCGCTAGGAATGATTATTGGAACAGATTTTAATCCAAAGATTCCAAAAATAGGACCGAAAAACGCAGTAAAATTCGTGAGAGGCAAAAAACCAGGGCAGATTTTTGATGAATTGAAGCCGGACTTTGATTGGAGACAAGTTTACGAAGTAATTACAAAGATGCCAGTCACAAAAGATTACAAATTAAAGTGGAAAGAGCCGGATTTTAGGAAAATAAAACAAATCTTGGTTGAGGAACATGATTTTAAACTCGAAAGAGTAAAATCCGCTTTGGAGAAACTATGACTAGAACCTTCATATTGTATTCACACGCAACAACAAGCCCCAATTTTGAAATCAGTAAATTGTACGAAATGGGCAGGCTTGACCTGGTTTGCAGATGCGTGCTCGCAACATTATGGCTCTCAAACAGAGTAAGAAAAGACGCACAACTAATAGTTAGCCTAAATGGTGGGCCAAAACCGCCAGTCGCTATAAGATTTGACGGCGCAAAAATAGTTGGAGTAAATCCGTCGGAGAGGGACGTTGCTGAAGCAATTCGAAGGTGCCTGTATAAGGTCAAAGACGAGAACTGGACGGCAATCCAGGATGGCATTTCAATTTCAAGGAAGAGCTTTCAGGGTTTGATAAAAGAAGCGAGAAACATTTTTGTTTTGGATTCAAAGGGCGAAGGAATCAAGAATGTGAATTTCGAAAGTCCAACCTTTGTTTTGGGGGATAACCAAGGCATACCAAAAAAGGAAATGCAGTTTGCCTTAAGAAAAGGAAAGAAAGTGTCCCTCGGGGATCAGATTTATCTGGCAAGTGCCGTGATTTCTGTTGTTAACTGGGCATTAGACAAATAGAAATTTAAATGGCCTATATCTTATTTTAGCTAATGGATACAAAAACCCTGATTGTTGAAACAGTTGCTGCAGCGACAAAGCTGCCACCGCACGAAATAGCTTCAATTTTAGAAGTGCCGAAAGTTCCCGAATTGGGAGATTTCGCTCTTCCTTGCTTCAGATTAGCTGCCAAATTAAAGAAAGATCCAAAGCTAATTGCAAAGGATGTTGCAGCACATCTGAAATTCCCAAAAGGCTCAGCAGTAAAAGAAGCGAAAGTAGTTGGAGCTTACGTAAATTTCTTCCTTAATAGCTCAAATCTAGCTGAAACTGTTTTGTCTGAGGTTTTCAAAGAAAAAGAAAGCTTCGGAGCAGGCACCAAGAAAAAAGAAAAAGTAATGATTGAAGGATTTGGCCAGCCAAATACCCATAAGGCAATACATGTTGGTCATCTTAGAAACATAAGCTTAAGCGATTCGCTGGCAAAAGTTCTCAAATTTGCAGGTTATCCAGTTGTAACCGCGGATTATGTTGGAGATATTGGAACACACGTTGCAAAAGTAATGTGGCACATGCAAAAGTACCATTTGCTTCACGAACACCAGAAACAAAAAAACAAAGGCGAATGGCTTGGTAATTTGTATGCAGAGGCTTCAAAGAAAGTAAAGGATCATCCAGAGTATGAAAAAGAAGTAGCCGAAACTTTACAGCTACTCGAGTCAGGTAAGGATAAGGATCTGACAAATCTCTGGAAATTAACGAGAATCTGGAGCTTGCAGGAATTCAAGCGCATTTACAAACAGCTTGGAGTAAAATTTGACATCTGGTTCTTCGAATCTCAGGTAGAAGAAGCTGGCAAAAAGATAGCCTTGGAATTGTTGAAGAAAAAAATAGCGAGAAAAGACCAGGGAGCTTTACTTGTGGACTTATCGGCTTATGATTTGGACGTTTATCTCATTTTGAAATCTGACGGCACGTCTTTGTATTCAACAAAAGACCTGGAGCTTGCAAAATTGAAATTCGAAAAATACAAGATTGACCGCTCAATTTATGTTGTAGGCTCTGAACAGAGCCTCTATTTCAAACAACTTTTCAAAACCCTCGAATTGATGGGATTCAAGCAGGCTTCGAAATGCTATCACCTAGCCTACGAGTTAGTAATGCTGGCAACAGGAAAAATGTCTTCGCGTTCAGGCGAAGTTGTTCTATATTCAGATTTATTCGAAAAAGCAAAGGACAAAGCCTTGCAGGAAGTCAAGAAAAGAAATCCTAAATTAAAAAAAGCTGAAGAAATTGCAGAGAAAATTGCCCTAGCAGCTTTGAAATACGGGATGCTGAAACAGGCGCCTAGCAAAGTCATCACATTCGACTGGGAGCGAGCTCTCGAATTCCAGGGCGATACAGGCCCATATTTGCAGTATTCTCTTGTAAGAGCAAATAAGATTCTTGAAAAGGTTGGCAAACCAAATATAAAGATAGATTTCAACCTGCTGAAAGCAGAGCAGGAAGTAAATTTAGTGAAGAAAATTTTGGCGTTCAAGGAAATAGTCGCAAAGGCAGCAGAGCAGTATGCTCCTTACCTGGTTGCAAGCTACGCTTTCGAACTGACGCAGGCTTTCAACGAGTTTTATGAGAAATGCCCTGTTGCGCAAGCTGACAAAAACACGAAAGAAGCAAGAACTTTGCTGGTATGGGCATTTGCACAAACCTTAAAAAACGCCTTGAATTTGCTAGGAATAGAAGAAGTTAGTGTGATGTAAATGAAACGAGGATCACGTGCTTGGAAAAAGAAAAATAAGAGCGGCTATAGAGGCCGCTGGAAATGGTACCGAAAGCGCCTGAAGAAAAGGAAACGATTACGACGCTTGCAGCGAACAGGCTCGTAAGTAGTTAGATTTTTAACTCACATTTTTCTCATTTTTATTAAGCAAACCGCGCGGTTAGTTGTATTCCGAAGGAATACGCTAGCACTCCGGATTTGCGAATCCGCAGGGATAGCGAAGCGGTCAAACGCGATAGACTCAAGATCTATTGGCTTAGTGCCTTCGAAGGTTCGAATCCTTCTCCCTGCATTTAATAAACAAAATTGAACCTATCCGTTTCGCACATTAGCCCAATTATTGCATCAGGGTTTACTTTTCTGACCGCATCTAAGCCTTGGATATCTTGATAAGAAAATATGCAGTGCAGGTAAGGATGCGTATGCAATGAAATTATCGTGCTGTTATTGCAGAGCTCTGCCGTAACCTGTGAAAAGCTTTGCGAAAGCGTTTCCGGCACATACAAGCCAGTAACAAGGTAGTTTGAATTTTCCTTGTAACCCTTTAAGCAGGCTTTGAATTCGCTTCTCTGTTCTGCGAAATACATTTGTTTTAGCTGTTCATACGTAGAATTATCAAAAATTATCTTGTCGCCATTTTTCAAATCTATTGTTAAATCAGAGTTTAATTTGTAGCTCGTCGCTTGGCCTTCCAAGATAGAAAGCACGTAGCTTCCAGGTACGAGATAAGTTATCATAAGCACGACCATAAATATACCTAAAATAGCAATGAAGATTTTCTTTCTTTTTAATTTTCTTAGTTCTGCCTCTTCATCTATGGCCTTGATTTCTATTTTTGCGTTTTTTAAATCGTCGTCTACGTTCATAATGCAAATCAAACGCACAATCTTTTAAATACGATGCCAATAATAAACACATAATATGAAAGCACCAAATCCACAGAGCTTTGTAACAAAGAAAGTTGAGAAGATAAAGAAAGATACGTATGCAATTATCTGGATAGCTTTTGTTTTAGTCCTCATAATTATGGCTACGTTCTTCAAATCTTACATCCGAGACATGATTGCTATCAGCCTCTTAACTATCATTTTTTGGTTTTTGGAACCATTGCTTTTTGGCGCAACTGGCAGGACTGTCACCAATTTCTTATCTAGAGGGAGAAGCGTTCCGAGATGGAAAAGATTCCCGTTATTCTTCTTAATAATAATATTCATGGCTGTCTTGTGGAATGGAATATATTATGCTGTTGAACAAGCCTTCCCGACACAATCCATAAATCTAGTTTTAGTAGCTATGTGGGTTGGTTTTCTGTTCCTGCTCTGGGTTTACAAATTCTCGAAAGAATAGAAATACCGAGCTGAGCAAGCTCAGCTGGGCTTTGTGGAAAAAAGAAGATTTTCCACAAGATTTATAAAGTGCCTAAACGGGAACAACTTCAGTTGGAGCTCAAAAATGCAAAAACTACCTGCTTCAGTAGTTAATTGCGAATGACGATTTCTCGAATGACTCGCAACCCTTAATGAGGAACTTTAGTGTTCCGAATCACACATATACTAGAGTAAATAGTTTACTCGAGTATACACATCTCACAAATCATGCTCTTGAATAAAGAGGCCTCGACACAAGGCGTTTATCCGTGTCAAGGTGCAGAAAAGTGAGCACCAATTTCATAGTAATTGGTGTGAGGAGAGAAGAGCAATAGTGCATATTCCAAAATTAATTATAATATGCGGTAACGTACAATAAACACAATTAGAACTAATACGGTTAACTAGTTGTAATTCCCGTCGATCCTGCGGGAGGATACTGCTAGTGGAGTTCGACTAAGACATGCAAGTCGATGCAGTAATGCATGGCGTAAGGCTCCGTAACACGTCAACAATCTACCCTAGAGTGGGGGACAACCTCGCGAAAGTGAGGATAATACCACATAAGAGATCGAACCAGGAAAGGCCGGTCTCTGAAACGCTTCGGCGCTCTAGGATGAGTTGGCGGCAGATTAGGCTGTTGGTGGTGTAAAGGACCACCAAACCGAAGATCTGTAGGGGGGATGAGAGTCTGAGCCTCGAGAGGCACACTGAGAAAAGGGTGCCAGCCCTACGGGGTGCAGCAGTTGCGAAACCTTCACAATGCGCGCAAGCGTGATGAGGGAACTCCACGTGCTCAGAATTTATTCTGGGCTTTTGCTAAGTGTAAAAAGCTTGGCGAATAAGTGGTGGGCAAGACCGGTGCCAGCCGCCGCGGTAATCCCGGCGCCACAAGTTGTATCCACGTTTATTGGGCCTACAGCATCCGTAGCCGGTTCGTTAAGTTTCCTGTGAAATCTGGCCTCTCAAGGGTCAGGCGTGCGGGAAATACTGGCGAGCTAGAGACTGGGAGGAGTAGATGGTATGCTTGGGGGAGCGGTAAAATGTTTTAATCCCAAGTGGACCTCCGATGGCGAAGGCAATCTACTAGAACAGTTCTGACGGTGAGGGATGAAAGCTGGGGGAGCAAACGGGATTAGATACCCCGGTAGTCCCAGCTGTAAACTCTGCCTGTTTGGTGCGACAGCTTCTTCGAGAAGCTGTGGTGTCGTAGTGAAGACGTTAAACAGGCCGCCTGGGGAGTACGGCCGCAAGACTGAAACTTAAAGGAATAGGCGGGGGAGCACTACAAGGGGTGAATGCTGCGGTTCAATCGGATTCAACGCCCAGAACCTTACCAGCGTCGACAGCAGAATGAAGGTCCTCTTAAATGGGGTACTCGACACGCTGAGAGGTGGTGCATGGCCGTCGTCAGCTCGTGCCGTGAGGTGTTCAGTTAAGTCTGAGAACGAGCGAGACCTGTGCTTTTAGTTGCGATCTTGATTTGCGAAAGTAGATTGGGAGCACAATAAAAGGACTGCCGGCGTAAGCCGGAGGAAGGTGCAGGCAACGATAGGTCTGTATGCCCCTAATACGCTGGGCTACACGTGGCATGCATTGGTCAAAACAACGGGTTGCAACTCCGAGAGGAGAAGCTAATCCCTTAAATTTGATCTTGTTCGAATTGAGGGCTGCAATTCGCCCTCATGAAGGCGAAATCCCTAGTAAACGCGTTTTAGCATAGCGCATTGAATAAGTCCCTGCTCCTTGCACTCACTGCCCGTCAACCCATTCGAGTCGGGTTTGGATGAGGTCCGTGCTGAACGGTTCGAATCTGAGCTCGGTGAGGCGGGGTAAGTCGACACAAGGTATCCGTAGGGGAACCTGCGGATGGATCACCTCCTTATGCATCGTCTTTCGACGATGCAACTGAGAGGGCTTCGGCCCTCTCAGAAATACATTATTGCTCTCTCTCCGATCAATTACACTAATTTAAAAAAACAAATTAGACCCAGGTCTGGGCCGGTAGTCCAACCTGGCAGAACGTCCGCTTTGCAAGCGGAAGGCTGCGCGTTCAAATCGCGCCCGGTCCACCACACATTTTGTGTGACGATGATTTGTTAGTGTTGCAAAATACACAACAAATCAAATTGTGCAGCTCCTCCCTGGAGGGGTGAAGAGTCGATATATTCATGAGACTGTGCATAGGTGCAGACGAAAAATTATCTCACTAGAGAGAAAATTATGCCTTTTATTGGATGGCTTGGTTTGGAAGACCGATGAAGGTCGTAGCAAGCTGCGAAAAGCTCGGGCTAGGCGCATGCTGCCTTTGAACTCGAGATAGCCGATTGCGACTTCGTGCCAGCTTCGGCTGGTAATCCGAAAGGATTGGGAACCCGCTGAATTGAAACATCTAAGTAGGCGGAGGAAAAGAAATCAATAGAGATGCTCCGAGTAACGGCGAGCGAAAGGAGTACAGACCGTTTCGAATCTTTGCTGGTAACAGTAAAGAGATGTGAAGCCCTGTAACATCGTGTGCGGTTTGGCAAACTATTCTGGAATGCTAGGCCTTAGAGGGTGATAGCCCCGTAGTTAAATCTCGTATGATGGATTAGGGAAAAGAGTAGTGCGCGTTAGGATTCGCGCATGAATATGGATGGCAGTAACATCCAAGTCTAAATATTTTCCAAGACCGATAGCGAACGCAGTACCGCGAGGGAATGCTGAAAAGCTCTCTTAACAGAGAGTGAAAAGACCTGAAAATAAGAGGTGATAGTACGATGCTGCTCTTAGGAGTTGCATCATCCGTTTTGAAAAACGGGCCGGCGAGTTTCTCTCTGTGGCGAGCCTAAGCCGAAGAGGCTGAGGCGAAGCGAAAGCAACAAGCCCGCAGCGTTGAGCGAGGGGCGACGTGAGCTCGCGTGGAGTCACAGGGAGAAGACCTGAAGCTTGACGAGCTAATCCAGGGCAAGGTGAAGCCACTGTAAAAGGTGGTGGAGGCCTGAAGAGGTTCTGCGTACACACGTTCTTCTGACCTTGGTTTAGGAGTGATATGCTTATCGAGTCGAGCAATAGCTGGTTCCTACAGAAATACGCCAAAGTGTAGCTTGGGTGGAGTTGACTGGTAGGGTAGAGTACAAATTAAGGAAGCAGGGGCTTCGGCTTCGTTCCTTTGTTTAACTCCGAATCTGCCAGTAACGTAGAAGCCCAGAGTAAGCGAGCATGGTTAAGCTATGTGAGCGAAAGGGGAACAACCCTGCGAGCGGTTAAGGCCCCTAAGCGTTGACTAAGTGCAAGTAAGGTTTCGTTATCCTTAAACAGCGGGGAGGTAGGCTTAGAAGCAGCCACCCTCCAAGAAGTGCGTAACAGCTTACCCGCCGAGGGTGACGAGGCCGCAAATGGACGGGGCTAAGTCAACTGCCGAGACCGTTCCCAATTCCTTCGGGAATTCGGAGTATGTAGGCGCGGTGTTTGGGTAGAAGGGAGTGCGTGAGCATTTCTGGACCAATCGCCGATGTGAATGCCGGTGTGAGTAAAAGCTAAGTATGGTGAAAAACCATACCGTCTAAGGGCCAGGTTTTCTCAGCACTAATCGTTAACTGAGAGTTAGTCGGCCCTAAGGCAAGTGCGTAATCGTGCTTGTCGAAAGGGAATTCCGTTAATATTCGGAAACCACAGAGTTGCGCGTGGCAACACAAGCGACCCTCTGACGCTTGGAGCTAAGCTGACAATCACCGTCGTGATTGTTAAGCGTCGAAGTCCAGGAAGTTTCGTAATGAAGAGAACTGGATTAATGCGCGAACAGCACCCGCAAGGGTGTTCAGCTGATGCTTCGAGCACGTGAAAAAGAGAGTCGAAGTTGCTCTGTGTCCGTACCGAGAACCAGCACAGGTGTCCCTAGCTTAGAAAGCTAAGACGTGAGAGGTTTAATCGTCCTAAGGGAACTCGGCAAGTTCGCCGCGTATCTTTGGTAGAAGCGGTGCCAGCTCTTGTTTCGCAAGATGCGGGAGCTGGCCGCAGTGCCTAGGGGGTTCCGACTGTTTAACAAAAACGTAGCTAAGCGCAAAGTCTAAACGGCCTAGTATGCTTGGTGATTCCTGCCCAGTACAGATACCTGAAAACCCGGTTCAACGGGGCCAAGGGTCTGTAAACGGCGGAGGTAACTCTGACCTTCTTAAGGTGGAAATACTGCCTTAGTAAAATTGGGCCATATGCTGGAACATCCGAGAATGCCAAACTACTTGTAAAGGCTTAAGTATGCCTTAACAAGTGAAAATGTTATGGCTGCGGACAATCAGCAGGAAAGACTAGATAACAGTTGGATTGCAGGATTCGTAGATGGCGAAGGTTGTTTTCATGTTTCAATAAACAAACAACCGAAAATGAGCCTAGGATGGCAAGTCCTTCCTGAGTTTAGAGTTGTTCAACATAAGCGAGACGAGATTGTCCTGAACCAAATGCAGAAAGCATTTGGCTGCGGGCAAGTTGTTGTCAATCACGGAGACCGAAAAGAACTTCGCATTAGAGGTTTAGAAAATCTCAATAGCGTTGTAAAATTCTTCAAGGTAAATCCGCTGAAGACAACAAAACGCGAAAACTTTGAAATTTTCGCGAAAATAATTTCGCTGATGAATCAAGGACAGCACTTAAATCAGAAAGGGTTGCGAGAAATCGCAAAGCTTGCTTCCAAAATGAATCGGCAAGTTCCTAGAGTTGTTTAGTATCCTCAGAGACTATACGCCCAACTCCAAATGGAGAAGATATAGTCCGAACCTTGCAGCGATGCAAGGAGACAAGCAGAAATGCTTGCCCGCCACGTTTCAACGTGGTCTAAACCCAACAAAAAGTAACAGATTTGAGCGAAATGCCTTGTCATTTAATTGGTGACGTGCATGAAGGGCTAACGAGATCCCCACTGTCCCTAGGATGAACCTCACGAATTTTCTCCCCTGGCGAACAGGCCAGGGACTTCCAGTGGGAAATGAAGACCCCGTAGACCTTCACTGCAGCCTGTAACTGCGGCTTGGTTTTGGTCGCATAGAGTAGTCGGGAGGCGTTATTAGGTTCTGTTTTCGGACAGAACTGAGCCAAAAGTGTAACACCGACCTTTTAGAACCGAATCGCTTACCCGGAAGGGAACACTTACAGGTGGGCAGTTTTGCTGGGGCGGCAACCTCTTGAAAAGGTATCAAGAGGACCCAATGGTCAGCTCATCCTGGTTGGAAATCAGGAGTAGATGGTAAGGCAAAAAGCTGGCTTGAATCCGTTCTGAACAGCGAGAAACGGATACGCGAAAGCGTGGCCTAGCGAACATAGGTGTTCTCCTTTGCTGAGAGCCCTATCTGATAGAAAAGGTACCTCGGGGATAACTGAGTCGTGCCGAGTTAGAGTACACATCGACCTCGGCGCTTGCTTCTTCGCTGTCGGCTTTGCTTATCCTGGGCGTGCACAAGCGCCCAAGGGTGCAGGTGTTCACTGATTAAAAAGCATCATGAGCTGGGTTCACAACGTCGTGAGACAGTTGGTGTACTATCTACTGGAAGTGTGGTAGTCTGCGGAGAAGGCCGTTTTAGTACGAAAGGAACGAGCGACCCGCGCCTCTGGTGTACCGGTTGTCCGATAGGGCAGCGCCGGGCAGCTACGCGCGAGCGGGATAAGCTCTGAAAGCATCTAAGAGCGAAGCCTCCTGCAAAAAGAGACTACATAGAGCTCTCGTAGATGACGAGTTTGATAGGAACGGGGCGTACATGTCAAGGTAACGAGACATTCAACCCGCGTTTACTAAACGCTCATCTTCTCTTAATGAGCTAAAAGTCTGCACATGCACAGTCTATGATTATTTTTTAGAATTCTAAATGCATTTCATACTTGCACGATTTAAATCCAAATTTTTTGTAAAGTTTTTCGGCAGGCGCGTTTACCAAATCCACATTTAAGTATAGATGTTTAATTTTTTTCTTTTTGAACCAAGCTAAAGCAACTGCCAATAATTTTTTTGCATAGCCTTTTTTCCTATGGTTTTTAAGAATGTACAAACTGTTGATATAACCTCTATCTTTCACAAGCATGCCCTCATCGCGCCGTATTTCAGCATAAATATCTCCAACAATTTTGCCAGGTTCTTCAGCAACATACCAAATTTTGTTAAGCTCAACATCAGTTTTGTTTTTGGTGCTCGCTAACCATTTAGTATAATCCTTCACAGTGTATTTTTTGATGTCCCGTAATTCGAGCTTAGCGAATTCCTTGAATTTGCTGTTTTTGTATAAATCATGCATTTCTTTTTGCAGAGCTATTTCAAAATCATGAACAATTTTAGCGTCCTTTTCATTAGCTCGGCGTATTTTGATGACCATATACGTACGTCCCTTAGTTTCTATAAAAGCCTAACTAGTTGAATTGTTTACTCAAGTATACAAATCAAAACATTTATAAGTCCGAATTCTCGCCTTATTTTGGAGACAAACGAGCAAGCTTAGCCCGCAAGGGTTAGGAAAGTCTGTCCTCGCAAATGTCTGACAAGCGCGTAATGGCGCTGGTTGGGAATAGAAATACACGATTCGCCTTGATTGATGATGGGCGGTTGTCGGTGAAATGTCCTAACTCAGACGCGAGCAAGGCCTTTGAGCCGCTTAGTCTAATGCTTGCAACTCTGTCCGCAAGTAATGTTGCGGAGAGTCAACAGAAGACAGCTTAACGTCTGTCTCCACCTTTTCACTTTAAAATGGAAATCCCAAAAACAATCAAGCTTAGAGGGCATCACCTTTGGAATCAGCACATGGATTTGCTGGACATATTACGGCAAGAAGAGTGGGGCATGAAGGGAAAAGATTCTCTTTTTGATAAGGAGCTATTTAACTATTGGTATGAGAAAGGAAAAACAAACGAAGGTGCAAAACAAACATACATTCTTTATGTTTTGGCAAACAATCCTGAAGTAAGAGTTAAGATTATTGATAGTGAAGATGATGTCTGTGACGTTTGCAGGAATAAGCCAAATGGAAAGTGTGCAGTAGCAACAGATCAAGGTGAAAAACGTTTGCCAAGCATGGACAGAAATACTGCAAGATTTTACGGCTTTGAATGCGGCAAAACTTATTCCGCAAAAGAAATTTTTGAAACATTAAAACAAGCCAAGAAAGTTGTCAGTGTTAAAGAAGCCCTTGCCGCATAAATGTAGCCTAAACCTTTTTAAATTAAATAAAGTCTCTTGATATTGAAAATGTCAGAAAAGATTCGATTACCAAGCTCTGAAGGTGGACTTGTTAGATATAGCGATGAGGACTATCAGGGCAAGTTCCAAATAAGGCCAGAAGTTGTTGTTGGCATAGGGATAGCAATAATCGTAATATTCCTATTAATAGGCAAGTTCGTTTTGTAGATACTAAGGCTTTTAAATTTGCATTTCACGCTTAATTTATGGCATTCAATTATACATACGAGCAAATGCTGGACAGAGCTTACAAACAGATTCCAGTCGCAACAAAAGAAGAAGTCAGATTTGAGATTCCTCAGATTAAAGCAGTTCAATCAGGTAACAAAACAGTTGTAGCAAATCTGCCGCAGATGGCATCCGCTTTTAGGAGACCTGTTGAGCACTTATTGAAATTTATGCTCCGCGAATTGGCAACAACAGGCGAGCAGAAAGGCGGAGAATATGTTTTTGTGGGCAAATTCAGGCCAGAATATCTACAGGATAAAATTAACAAGTACGCGAAAGAGTTTGTGCTTTGCCATCAGTGTGGTAAGCCTGATACTCACTTGCTAAAAGAGGCAGCCGCAACATTCCTGATTTGCGAAGCCTGCGGCGCAAGAGATTCAGTTAGGGCGCTGAAGTAAAATGTATTACAAGACGTACGAATCAAAATACGGATTGATGGTTGCCGTTGCTGATAAAGAGCTCATAGGAAAGAAATTCAAATTCAGAGACACAGAATTTTTCGTAAATCCTAGATTTTATCAGGGAGAACAAGCGGATCAAAACACAATCGTTCAACTGCTGAAAAAAGCTATTTCCGTAAACTTAGTTGGGCCGAAAGCAGTTGCCTGCGGCAAGGAAGCCGGCGTAATTCAAGAAGGAAACATTTTGATGATAAACAAGAAAGTGCCACATGCACAGTCAGTTGTCATACCAACATGATACTCGAGTTATTGCAGGCAATCTGGTTTATACTTCCAGCATACTTTGCTAATGCTTCTCCAGTATTAGGTTACAAGATTTTTGGAAAATTCAATGCGCCGATGGATTTCGGTAAGAAATTAGGCGGAAAGCCTATTTTAGGCCCAGGGAAAACCTGGGGCGGACTTTTATTCGGGCTTTTTGTAGGAACTTTAGCAGGTCTAGTGCAAAGTTTTTTCCAGCCGCAAGGTTTTCCAGCAATGAACACGCATTTAGCTTTACTTTTGAGCGTGGGCGCGTTAACAGGCGACGCAGTTGGAAGCTTTGTAAAAAGAAGGTTTGGCTTTGAACGCGGAAAATCAATTCCGGGTCTGGATCAATTAGGATTTCTTGTATTTGCGATCCTGTTTGCATATCCAATTGCGAAAATAAGTTTGTTGCAGATAGTTTTCTTGTTAATTCTGACACCGTTTGTACATCTCGGAGCAAATATAGTGTCTTACTTGTTGAAATTAAAGAAAGAGTGGTACTAAATCCACTTGAACTTTGGCCCGAACAAGGAAAAATTTTCTACCGCATCGAGAATGAAGTGAACTATCCAGCCTAGGCCCATCCAGTATAGGGGCGTGAGCATTGCGCCAATAGCGAGAGGGAAAATTATCCAGATTTTATGCATAGGATAATCTTTGCTTTTTGTGTATTTTTGTGCAACTTTAGAGAGCGATTTGTGTTTATACAGATGGTCAATATCTAATATGAAATCAGCTAATATCAGAAGCACTAAAGGAGCCAAACCTATTTCCGGATAAAGCCAGTAGAAGAAAGCCCAGATTATGCAACTTGAGAGTGTGTGATATTGTATCGAAACCATGCTTTTTAGCGAAACTAAATTTATTTAAACCTGACTGGCTTCCTTTGATTTATGAGTAAACGTGCGCTTAAGGATTTGCCTTTGCAGGAAATTACTTTAAGAAAATACGAAGAGCCTGCGAATTTAGAAGGCAGGGAACTCGCAAAGAAATTTTTGTTATCTGTAGGTTTATTGCAGCCCGGCGAAAGCAGGGATGTCATAGTCGATATTTTTCACATTCTTTTGCTGGCGAGAAAAGACAAGGCACCTTTAGAGATTGAACATTTCATACAACACCTGAAAGCTAAGCCAGGAGCTTCGGCTCCGAACGTCAGAAGGCAATTAAGGAGGCTGAAAGAATTGAAATTGGTTGAAAAACTGCCTGAAGGCTACAGGATTGCAGAGTTTGGGCAAATAAAGCCAGTTATAGATTCTTACATTACAGAATTCTTAGTGAGACCAGCATTAGAAAGGGCCAAGCAGTACGCAGAAAAACTAGATTTAGCGTAATAACAGGAAAGTCATGATGACTGCAGCCAGACAGAATTCAAAAAAAGAGCCCGTCCTTATGGGTCCGCGTATTCTGTGCTTGTGAAGCGGGGAAATAGGCGCTATGCCACAAGGCGTCAGCATGTCAGCAAACAGGTGGCTGCCATATCCGATGGCCAGGGCAATAACTGAGAAATTAAAGTACTTCTGCAGGAAAAAGTTCGCAATCAGTACCAAAACAACTGGCCAGATGGTGTGAAATATTTCTCTGTGCTTGACACCAGGTATTTTTTGGTCTATGTCAGGCAAAAAAGTTCCAACAAGCAACAAAGCTGCAAAAATCACTTTCGCTAGCAATGATGCAGGGTAAAAATAATCGAGAAGAAATGAACCAAAAAGAAAAGAAAAAAGAAGATGTGTGTAGCCTAGCATTCTTAGCTTATACTTTAGAGCCTATTCTAAACATGCCAGTGCCGCATTTTGGGCAGGTTCCTTTTACTGCAGGTCTTTCTCCAGCCTTGCCCTTTATAGTTGTGTTTTTAGGATCTTTAATTTCCCTTTTGTCCTTGCATTTTACGCAGTAGCCTTCTACCATTTTTTTCCTCCTGTTACTTTCCGAGTGATTTCGCTATGGCGTCAAACAAATCAGCAACCTCTTCGCCTCTTTTAGTTAAGGCAACTAATTTGAGTCTTCCTTTTTTTTCAAAATGCACCAATTCCGTTTTTTCCATTCGTTGCAGCAAGTGTACTGTATGGCTGTAGGTGCATCTCGAGTCTTTAGCGAGCATCGACGGGTATTTTTCTTTTAAATTCCCTCGGGTGAGACAAAGAAGTAGTTCAATTGGTTTATCTCGCAAAAATATTTTCGAGCCTTTCAACTTTGCAACACCACCAGTTGTCATTTTGTATACTTTGGTAAACAGTAGTATTTATAAAACTAGCGAAGATTTTTTGCATTATTGCATATTTGTTTACTTCACCAAACGATTTTGTGCAATTGTTTTGTAGAAGCTACAAATTTTTTTATAACTTTTGAAAAATTTCATAGTATGACGGGCAAATTTATTGTTTTTGAAGGCATAGAATGCTCTGGAAAAAGTAGTTGTCTGGAAGAAGTTTCAAAATATCTAACAGAAAAAAATATTCCGCACATTAAAACAGAAGAACCAAATGAAAAATATGGTATTAGAAAGCTGATTAAGAAGGAAATTCTGTCAGGAAACATTAGCGACCCTTTAACAGACCTTTTTGCATTTAGTCTCGACAGAGAGCTCCATCTCAAAGGCGAAATTATACCTAATTTAGCAAAAGGTTACCATGTACTTTGTGACAGATACTTTTATTCAACGATTGCACATCAAGGATATGTGCAAGGCGTGCCGCTAGAATATGTCATACATATTCAAAACGCCTTTATGAGGCCGAATTTAACTTTGATTCTTGACTTGCCCGCGGAAGTTGCAATGGAGAGAATGTCATCGAGAACAAAAAAAGAAAAATATGATGACCTAAATTCCCTAAGAGCGCTGCGCGAAGCGTATCTAGATATAGCTAAAACTTCAAAAGATAAAGTTGAGATTTTGAATGCAACCTTGCCCAAGGAAAAGCTCGCACAGCAAGCTATTAAAGCAATTAGTGAAGTCCTTGGTTTATGAGTGAGAGCGAGTTTGTTAAGCAAAGGAAAAAGGAATTCTTTTACAAGAAAGCCAAGGAAGAGAAATATCGTGCTCGCTCAGCCTACAAGCTTCTTGAATTGCAGAAAAAATTTCATTTGATTCATCAGGGCTCTATAGTTGTAGATTGCGGTGCTGCACCAGGTAGCTGGAGCCAGGTGGCTTTGGAGTTTGTTGGAAGGGGGCAAGTTCTGGCAATAGATATTTTGCCAATGGCAAGTCTGCTTGGAAACTTTACGTTCCTTAGGGCGGATTTAACAAAAGAAAGTGCGATAGATAAGATAAAGGCCGTCCTGCAAAAGCCCGCAGACCTCGTTATGTCCGATGCGGCACCCGAGTTTTCGGGAATAAGGGCCATGGACATAGGTTCGGCTATGAACTTAAATTACGCAATCTTGGAAATTGCGAAGAAAATTTTGAAGCAAAACGGAAGCTTTGTTTGCAAGGCATTCCAAGGTTCGGATTTCCCGGATTTTATCAAAAATGTTAAGAAAGATTTTGCAGATGTTCATATTGTAAAGCCAAAGGCTTCACTGAAAGAATCAGCAGAAATATACGTTGTTGCTCTAAATTTTAGAACAGGAAAGTTACAAACAGCGCGATAAGCGCAAGACTGCTGAAATCAGCAATAGAAGTTGTTATTGGAATCAAGAAATTGTTCGGATCGCTGCCTTTTTTGTAGACCCACACTCCACCGATTACCGCTATGAAGAAAATAGTTAACACTAATGTTGCTGTTGCCATGAAAGCAACAGCTATGACTTTCAAAGCTTCTATCAGGCTGACATGAACGCCCTGGAAAACTGCAATAAAAACGGAAACAACACCGAGATAAAATGCTGCAAACAGCGCGATTGATGCAATTATCCTGAATTGATCGCCCAGTTCGTAAGATTCCCACCATTTTTTGTGTATTTTGCCTTGGTAGAGAAGATACGTGAATTTTGTAGACATTATTGTTCCGAAATCTCCAATCATATCATTGAGAGCGGGCATCATAATTATTAGTGGAACCAGGGCAGCAAATTTTATTTTCAGCGCTTCAAGGCCGACACCACCAAAACTGCTGATTATTGAAGCTACTATCAGAATTTTCACACTCTCTTTCAGTATTTTTTTAGCTAAATCCATGTTACAATAAATATTGCGGCCAGCAGGCAAACTACGCTGATAATATCACCAGTTGTTGTGACATAGGGACCCATTATGTTATTTGGGTCATGGCCTTTTTTGAAAAGCCAGAATGTTGTGTACGTAGTTAGAGTCGCTTCTATTACGTTTGATAAAAGCGCAGCTATGAGCGCTATAGGAAAGATGAGTAGAGTTGCCGTGCCGAAAAATATGTAAGTCACAATGTATGCAACAACAGCTAAACTCATGGCTACTACTAGGACTTCTACGAACGTGGCAAAAATGTTGGGGCCAACTACTTTGTTATGGTCTTCGTGTGATGGAATTTTATGAAGGTCTAAAGCGGTACCGATTCTTGCAGCTAAAGCTCCTGAAATATTGCCGCGCATCTCCAGAAAGCCTGGCAGCAGTATGAAAAGGCCTGGAATCAGCAGTATTTGCTGCAAGTAAGCCGCAAGTAAAGAGCCAGCAAGCAAACCACCAGAAATAGAAATTATTTCAGCAACGAACATCTCACCGAATTCCTTGTCAAGCATGCTGCGAACTTTCCAATGGTGATTACGCTTAACTAAGAATTGTGGTACATTGGCCATGAAAAAATCAGGCTTTCGGATTAATTAAATATATCGACTTAATCCAGGACCTTTAATTTGCCTTTGCGGGGCTCGTAAATATCGCCAGACTTGAGAAGTCCTATTATGATGTTTTTAGCATCTTCTTCTTCAAGCTTCGATTTTGAAATTATCTCAGTCATGTCTGCGCCCTGGCCGGTATCAAGTGCCTTTATGGACTCTAAAAGCTGCTTTTGAACAGAGAAGTCTTCCTCTTTTATTATTTCAACGGCAACTTCTTCGGCTATCTGAGGTTTTATTTCTTCCGTCGTAAGCTCGCCTGCAGCAGGCATGCCAAGTTCAAGCTTGTGTAGAATTATCCAGTTAGGATCTTCAAGGTCTCTTGCAATTTCCGGCGAGACATAGCGTTCCGCGTTGTATTCTTTGATTTTTCCTACGAATCTGATTAAAGAACCGATGTGCAAGTTCCTGATTTTGAGCACATCAGGGCCGAATGCCTTGGATCTTATCGTTTCCGTACCATCATCTAAAGTGATTGCCGCATAATTTCCATCTTCGGAGAGAAATTTTGCAACCACTGTTCCGATTAAATGTACGCGGGAAATTTTTGTGTTGTTAAATTCTATGTAGCTCGGATCCCAGCCCTGGCCTTTGACAAAATTGCTAGCCAAGATATCGCGTATCCAAATCTTTTGAGACGCCAATCTTTTTTTTGTTTTAAGTACCGTCACCATTTTTATTTACGAACCTCCCCTGTTGATTTTCCTAATTCTTTTAGAGAGTTAATAGCTGCTACAAGAATTTCATCTAGATGTTTATCGGCCTGCAAGACATTTTGCGGATTTTCAATTTTGGCGGTAACTGTTACTTCAGGTGATGTATAGCAACCTTCTATCAAAACCAACTCAATAGGACTTTTTTCGCCAGGTAATTCATATTTTAATATGGGTTTATCGGCCTTTACTAATTTTAATTCTGTTTTTGATCCAATCATCATTGCTAGATTAGAGAAAGTTGTGTCGTTAATTTCTGCATCCCTGCATAAACTTTCTCCGGTGTAAGTATTGTTTAACCAATATGTTTCGCTGACTTGCAATATTTTGTTTACCATTATTACCACATCTTCTGCAACAAGCCTGGTTTAGGCTCAAATACATCGCCTTTTCTCTTCAGATTATCTAAAATATCTTCCGCTTTTAGCTTGTCGATGCTTTCTGCTTCAGCTTCAGCTATTATATCTTGGATAGGGATGTTCTTTCCAAGCTTTTCAGATAATGAATCAATGATTCTGCGCATTACGGCAATCTGATTTCTTTGTGAGGCAGTTATGCCTGTTGCGATTCTATCTATGTCAAATTTTCCAGTCTCAATATCCATCGCTACTTGTTCCATTGAACTTCGCAGCAAGGCAATTGCGCGCTCAGAATCCTTTTTTGTAACTTTATCTGAAAGTCTTATACGGGCAGAAGCCTCTGAAAGCCTAACAAGTGCTTCTAATTGACGTGCCGAAATTGGAATTGGCTTCACCTGACCTTCTTCAGCAGCAGCGCTAGAACGCAATTTTATGTAGAAACTCTTTATCTCTTCCATTGCACCGAGAGTCATTTTTGGGAAACAATGCTGCTTTGCATATGCAATGTACTTGCGCAACAATATTTTGTCAATTTCAGGCTTTTTGGCGTTAGGGTCTCTAGCTAACTCGAGAATGTGTTGTGCAATTTTCTCATCTTTTTCTACATTTGGAATATCTCTGATGGGGAAAATCAGGTCAAATCTGTTAATCAAAGTTGGAGGCAAGTCAATCTGCCTTGGAATCGGCTCGTAAGGGTCAAATCTGCCAAACTTTGGATTCGCAGCTGCTAAAACTGAAGTCTCACAGCGTAGAGTAGCATGAATATTTGCTTTTGCGATTGTAACCTGTTGCTGTTCAAGTGCTTCGTGCATCGCGCCAGTGTCTTCCTGGCTCATCTTGTCTAATTCGTCAAGACAGGCAAGTCCCTTGTTTGCAAGCACTAACGCGCCGGCTTCAAGTGCCCAGCCGTGCATGAACTCATCTCTGACAACGGTTGCGGTCAAACCTGCAGCAGTCGCACCTTTTCCTGCAACATATCTTGCTTTAGGCGCTAGATTTGCAACATACTGCAGTATCTGTGATTTACCGGAACCAGGATCACCAATTAAGAACAAGTGGATATCGCCACGGGTCTTTGTACCATCTTCACGGATCTTTTTTACTCCACCAAATAATTGCAGAATTATTGCTTCCTTGATATTATCGTAGCCATAAATAGATGGAGCAATAGAATTTATTAATTTCTCATAAATGTTCGGCTTTTCAGAGAGCTCCTTGATTAGCTTTTCATCTTCAGGCGAGATTTCAAATTCTTCAAATTCTTCTTCGATAGTTTCAACATTGTTTGCTTCTAAAATCAAATCGTAAGTTGTGCTTTGCCCGCCAGTTTTCAGGAACATAGGCATCTCTTTTACGATACCTGTGACCTGTACTTTGTTTCCAGGGTAGTGCCTCTTCTCTAATTTCGGATCTAACAGGTCTTCTTCCAAGAAAACAGCAATTCTCTTAGGTTGTTCTCCGCCTTCTAGAGAATCCGGAGTCTCTTCGATTATAAGACGCTGAACGTCTACCATCCGCTTGTCTTTGAGTTTGAATTTCCCTTTTCTGCCGCACTGACATTTAATCGGCTCTCTGAATTTGGAGCTTGCTTGCTCCACCAGAATCTGTGCGCCGCAGCTAGGGCATTCAAATGTTGTTAGTGTGACTCGAGGCCTGACATCAGAAGCCTGTCTGATTAAGCCGTCAGTCCATAGAAGTTTGGCGAGATGCTTACTCCTGATGTGTCTGACTTGAACATAAGCAGACTTGGGTAAATTAGTAATTCTGACGTGAATGGGATATTGAGCTTCAGGTATGTCGCATAGTTTTATCGCTTCTTCAATACTGTCAACAACTTCTTTGAAACTGTTTATTAGCAGTTCTGAAAGCTCTAAATCAAACTTTGAAAGCACTGAAAAGTCGATATGAATGCTGTTGAAACCCTTTCTAACGCAATTGAGAAGAGCCTCATAGTAATATTTCTCAATGAATTTTCTAAATTTGCCTATCAGTTCCTCAGAAGGCATTCACAAGCACCAAGTAGAAACGAAAAGAGAAGATATAAAATAATTTGTATAAAAGAAGAAACGATTAGTCCTTGAGTTCTCCGCCTTTTTTCAGCTGATCTCTCAGTATGTAGACAGACTCTATGATCTCTTTTTCAGATTTTGCGCCCGTAACTACAATTTTTCCTGTTCCGAAGAGCAGGAATGTTATGTGAGAGTCAGGCAATTTGTATACAAGTCCCGGGAATTGCTCTGGCTCGTATTCTGTATTCTCAAATTTGAATACTATTTCATTCAGATTCAGTTTTCCGCCGACAGAACCGGAAGCTACCATGTTCTGGACTTCCATATCTGGCGTGCCAGTTACTTTCAATCCAATGGCTTCGAGTTTCTTTACAATAGCCTCGATAGCTTTTCTAGCTTCGTGCATTGATTTTGTTCCAGTACAGATTATCTTTCCTGAACTGAAAAGCAATGCAGAAGCCTTCGGAACATCCATTTTCAGTATCAAACCTGGGAACTGTTCTGGATTGTACTCGGCCCGCTCTAATTTTGTTGCAAGCTTTTCCAATGGTAAATCTCTGTGAATGTTCGCAGAAACTACAACATTCTGAGTTTTAGCATAAACACCTTTTATTTTCTCTCTCTTCACTTTTTTAGCAGTAACTTTTTTTGCCATAATCGCGCACCTCCCCGAATGCCGTTTATAAACCTTTATAAAGGCTTTTTAAATTCTATTTATAAAGCTTTCGATAGAATTAATCAAAACCGAACTGCAGCGTCTTATTCTTTGTTTCTAGCTTATCGTTATGCTTCCTTTTGCCAACTCTGGCCGCAATTGAGAACTCTATTTCTTTGGCTCCGACTTTCTCTTTGATTTCTTTCAGATGTGCTGTCAGCATATTTTGCATATCAGGATCTGCAGCAATCGTTAATTCGATTTTGTCAGGCTTACTCAAACCCGCAGTCTTTCTCAAAGCCTGAATGGCTCTTGTTAATTCACGGGCAAAGCCCGATGCCAGCATTTCTTTTGTCTCTTCAGTCTCTAAATAGACAGAATAGTTGCCAGCCATTTGTCCGACGATGCCTGCGGGCAATTTTTCTTCTATTATGAAATCTTCATATCGTAATTCGAGGTCCATAACGGTGATTTTCTTTTCTTTTCTCAACTTTTGAAGTATTGATTCAGGACTTAATCTTACAAGATGCCCAATCACTTCAGTTGTATCTTTCTTTGCTTTTGGTGCAATTGTGCTGTGATTCGGCTTGACAGAATGGGTAATGCCTTTCAATTCGTGTTTTATCTCAACTGAAAATGAATTTGTCAGCGTTTTGATCAATTCATTCTGCTTTTCTACAGCATTTTTGATATTGTGGTCTTCTGTGACTACCATTGCTGATTTTATTGGCCATCTTACAGAGCGCTGAAGTTTCTCACGCAAAGCAAAAATTGTTGACGTAACTTCTTTGACTACGCTAATTTCCGCTTCTAATTTTGTGTCAATCTTTTTTTCATCGAGTTCAGGCCATTCAAACAGATGAATGGATTCTTCCTTCTGTAGCTTTCTGAAAACATCTTGGTAGATTTTTTCTGTCGTGAATGGAATAAATGGCGATAGCAATGTCAATAAGTCTAACATTACTTTGTACATTACTTGCAGCACATCTTCCTTTTCTTTGCCTTCTTCAGATAGGATATCTCTTACAAAGTGAACATACTCGCGGGAGAACGTATTCAGGAAAAAGTCCTGCAACTCTGACGCAGCTAGATGTGGCAGCAGAGATTCCAAATTAGCATTGACTTTTTTCTTTAACGACTCGAGTTTTGACAGTATCCAGCGGTCTGCGGGGGATTTTGTCTCAAATTTTTTGGGTTTGAAGCCTTTGCCAAAATAAACCTGTAGGTAATTTGCCAGATTCCATAAGACGTTGAGTGTTTTCTTTTGCTCAGCAAGGCCTTTCCAGCCAAACCAGAGTTCTTTCCCGATGTCTTGGTTGCAGTATTTCCAGCGCATTATGTCTGCGCCAATCTTGTCAGCAGCCTCGTCAAACCAGATGGCATTGCCCCAGCTCTTGTGCATCTCTTTGCCATCTTCGCCTTTCACGAGCTCGTCGGTCATCACTGATTTGAAAGGTGCCTTGCCTGTCAGGAAAACTCCATGCAATAGCATAGAATAGAACCAGCACCTGTATTGGCCAGGTCCGCATTCCGTGATTAAGTCTGCAGGATACCATTTGTCGAAGAATTTTTTGTCTGTCAAATAATCTAGAGTGAAGAAAGGAACCATTCCTGCATCAAGCCAGACATCACCGGTGTCTTTGACCCTGCTTGCAACCTGTCCGCACTTCGGACATTTTATCTTGACTTCATCAACCCACGGTCTGTGAAGTTCTTTTAATTTTGAAAATCCTGATACTGCTTTTTTCTTCAACTCGGCAACGCTGCCAATTACTTCGAAGTTTCCGCAGGCGCATTCCCAGATAGGCAATGGCAATCCGTAATAGCGCTTTCGTGAGATAAGCCAGTCGCCCATGTTTTTGAGCCATTCTTCCTCGTATTTTTGCCCAGTCTCTGGCGACCATTTTATTTTTCTGTTTTCATCAATCAGTTTCTGGCGCATATCATCAACTGCAATGTACCATTCGTCAACGAGCCTGAAAACCAGTTCTGTCTGGCAACGCGTGCAGTGAGGATAGCGGTGCTTTATCTGTTCCAATTTGTAAATGAAATTTCTTTTCTGCAGATCATCAAGCACTTTTTGATTGACTTCTGAAACATGTTTGCCAACAAGCCAATCGTAGCCTGGCAAGAAACAACCTTCCTCGTCAAGAGGCGATGGAGCCGTCAGCTTTTCTTTTTTACCAAGAACATAATCTTCAGGACCGCAACCGGGCGCAATGTGCACGATTCCAGTTCCGTCTTCTCCGCTTACTAATTCCCAGGCGACAACTTTGTGAGCAGCATCTCTTTGCTCTTCAAAATCTTTGTAAGGCATTTCATATTTCATGCCAATAAGTTGAGAGCCTTTCCTGTGCTCAACAATTTCATAATTGCCTTTCAAAACTGAAACCCGAGATTCAGCGAGCCAGTAGTATTTATCGCCTTGTTTGACTCTCACGTATTTGAATTCAGGATTTACAGCGATTGCAACGTCAGCTGGCACTGTCCAGGGAGTTGTTGTCCATACCAAAAAGAACTCGCAGTCTTTTTTGTGTACGGGGAATTGCATGAATATCGAAGTGTGCTCAACTTCAAAGTAGCCTTCAGTCGTTATTGCGTGCTTTGATTCTGCAGTTGAACAGCGTGGGCACCATGGAATTACATCCTTGCCTTTGTAGATCCAACCTTTATCGTGACAGAATTTCAGGAAATGCCACTTGTATTCATTTGCCTTGTCTGTATGAGTGAAATAAGAATTGTCCCAATCCATCCATTGCCCCAATCTTACGGATTGCTCAGTGATTTTTTTTGCTGATTTACTAACTCGGTCTTCACATTTCTCCACGAATTTTCCGATACCATATGCTTCAATGTCTCTTTTGCCTTTCTTGAAGCCAAGCTCCTTTTCGATTTCCCTTTCAATCCACAAACCCTGGGTATCGAAGCCGTTCTGCCTTCTGATTTCATAGCGACGCATGGCATGCCAGCGCAAATACAGGTCCTTCAGGGTCCTGCCCCATGCGTGGTGCACACCCATGCCAGAGAGCTGGCTTGCGGTGATAGGGCCGTCTATGAACGACCATCGTTTCTTTGCTTTAGCGTAGAGTTTTTTCTGTTTCTCGTAAATTTTCTTCTTAGCCCAGAAATCCAGAATTTCAGGTTCGAATTTAGTGGGCTCGTAATTATCAGTCATAAGAAATCACTCTGAGTTCGGATTTAAAAAAGTGGTGCTTATGTTCGCATCGAAATACGAATACTTAAAAGTCTTTATCTAAACTCCAAAAATTGCTTTGGAGCTGCAATGATAGAAGTATGGACTGAGAAATACCGACCTAGAACTCTTACAGAGGTAAAAGGCCAAGATGAGATAATGTCCAGACTACAAGCTTTTGTAAACACAGGGAATTTTCCGCATTTGCTCTTTACAGGACCCGCTGGTGTCGGAAAAACAACAGCGGCCTTGGCAATGGCAAACGAATTATACGGCGACACATGGCACGACAACATTTTGGAATTAAATGCGTCTGATGCCAGAGGAATTGATGTTATCAGAGGTGCCGTAAAAGACTTTGCAAGAACAAAAGCAGTGGAAAACGTTCCTTTCAAGGTCATCTATCTGGACGAATCTGACGCTTTGACAAAAGAAGCGCAGGACGCTCTCAGAAGAATAATGGAAGATTATGTTCAAACTACACGATTTATACTTAGCTGCAATTATTCGTCAAAAATCATAACCCCAATTCAATCAAGATGTGCAATTTTCAGATTCAAACCTCTGCCAAAGGCAACAGTCGAGGGAATTCTGCTGAAGATAGCTGAAGTAGAAGGATTGGAGCTAACAAAAGGCGCTATCGAATTGATATATGATGCATCCGAAGGTGACATGAGGAAAGCAGAGAATCTGCTGCAGGCCTGCTCTTCGATGACAAAGAAAGTTGATGAGAAAGCGGTTTCAGCCGTTGTTAGTTTTGCAGAGCCGAAAGAGATTGAAGCGGTTGTTAAATTGGCTTTAGATGGCAAATTCTTGGAAGCTAAAACAAGGTTGACAGATGCAATGGTAGCTCATGGTTTATCAGGAATCGATGTCATTAAACAAATTCAAAAAGAAGTTTGGAATTTGAAGTTGGATGAGAAAATTAAAATCGAATTAATCAGAATATGCGGCGAAATTGAGTTTAGAATGGTCGAAGGTGCAAATGAATTCATACAATTAGCAGCGTTGCTGGCGGAGTTTGCCGCAATCAAGAAATGACAGAACTTCTTTACATGACAGATAGCTATATGCAGGATTTCGAAGCCACTGTTACAAAGGTTGAGGGCAAAATTGTCATTTTGGACAAGACTGCATTCTATCCACAGGGCGGTGGAGTTCCAGATGACCGCGGCAAACTTGTTTTCGAGGGCAGCACTTTCAATGTTCACATGGTCAAAAAACTTGGTTCTGATGTAATTCACGAACTTGACCTGGTTGGACTTAAAGTCGGCGATAAAGTTCATGGCTGGCTAGACTGGGAAAGACGTTACAAGCTCATGAGAATGCACACAGCCGCCCATATTTTATCGGCTATCGTAAATAAAGAAACAGGTGCTCTCATTACGGGAAATAACATCGATTTAGACAAGGCCAGGATAGATTTTGACCTGGAAACTTTCGATAGGGAAAAATTAGCAGAATACTGTGCGAAAGCGAACCAGGCTATCTTAAAAAGCCAGCCCATAACCGCGGAGTTTATGCCGAGAGAACAAGCATTAAAAATCCCGGCAGTTGTCAAATTAGCAGGTGCGCTGCCGCCAGCAGTTAAAGAATTGAGATTAGTTAAGATTGGAGACATTGATTTGCAGGCAGATGGCGGACCGCATGTTGCAAACACAAAAGAAGTTGGCACAATTGAGATCATAGATACTGAAAACAGAGGAAAAAATAACAGAAGAGTTTATTTCACGCTGAAATGAATAAGATAAATGAGATAAAAGGGGAAGTTGAAGGCGCGCTAAAACAAATTACCGAAAAATTTCTTTTCCTTAACAAAATTTCGGCAAGAACTTGGATAATCATTGGTGTGATTTTTGCATTCCTAAGCGCATTCTGGGAATGGACTGTTGGATGGCTTGGAAGTATGATATTAGGCAGGACATTCTTCATTTATCCTTATAGTTCATTAGTTTATACTTCGGCCACGGGAATAATAACTTGGGGTTTGTTTACAACAATCTTGATGTTCATCGGAATACAAGTAACTAAACTGGAGACCGCAAAGGTACTGACAAAGGACCTGAAAGCGGATTATGATCAAGTAAGACAAGTTCTGAAAGGCAAATTTGTACTGCCAAAGAAGCTTCCCACGCAATACGTATTTATTGCAGGCTTGACGGGGGCCATAGTTGGAACAATGTGCGAAGGGCTCTGGGGTTGGATATCACAATTTTTCCGGGGACATATCACTTACATGTATCCTGGTAGCGTACTGAAATATACGAGCTTTGCTAGCATTCCTATCTGGGGCATGTTTAGTGCAATATTTTTTGTCTTTGGATATAATCTGATAGTGTGGCTCGAAAGACCTAAAACATGGAAAAACCGTGGGTAAAAAAATATCAGCCTAAACGTATTTTGGAGATAGTTGGACAAAAAAATGCCTTGCAGGCAGTAATGGATTTTGTCCGCGAATTTCCAACTGTGCGGAAAAAAGCACTTATGCTATTTGGCCAATCCGGAATCGGGAAAACAGCAATACCGCACGCCATCGCCGAAGAATTTAACCTAGAATTAGTAGAGTTGAACGCATCAGATTTCAGAGACAAAGAGTCTGTTCTCAGTATTTTGGGAAACGCAGCAAGGCAAGCCAGCCTTTTTGGCAGCAAAAAGTTAATTGTGGTAGATGAGATCGATGGAATTTCAGGACAGCAGGACAGGGGCGGCGTTGCCGCCGTTATTGACACAATAAAAGAAACGAAATTCCCAATAGTTATCACTGCAAATGATGCCTACGCTGAAAAACTGAAGACCCTGCGAAATTATTGCCAGCTTGTTGAATTGAAAGGCGTAAGCGCCACAGAAATTTTGAAACGAGTTGAGGACATTTGCCAAAAAGAAGGAATAGCATACGAAAAAGCAGCTTTGCAAAAGCTCGTAACGTCTGTTGACGGCGACTTAAGAGCGGCAATAAATGACCTGCAGTCAATTGCAGGAAACAGAAAAATGATTGCTGAATCAGACATTAAGTTGTGGGGACGCGAAAAAGAAGAATCAATTTTCAATCTCTTGAAATTAGTTTTCAAATCATATGACTCTGAAGCAATGCTACGCACTTCAGATTACGTAGATGAAGATATTGACAGAATTATGCTGTGGCTCGACCAAAATATTCCTGCTGAATATACGAAAGCCAGCGAATACGCCTATGCTTACAACAATCTTGCAGAAGCCGATCGTTTTCTGAAAAGAATAATAAGATGGCAGCATTGGAGATTTCTGATTTATGCCAGGATTTTATCATTAGCAGGAACGCAGCAGGCAAAATCTGAGGTTAATAAGCGGTTTGTTATGCACCAAAGGCCCGAATTGTTGCTTAAATTGTGGATGCGCGCTGCGAAAAGGAAGAAAGCGCAGTCTCTTGCTGAGAATTTAAGCTCAAAACTGCATGCCTCAGCTTATGAACTGCAGAAAAACTTCTGGCCTTACTATCAATATATTTCAGATAAAAATCCGGAATATGCGGCAGAGCTAAACGAATTCTTAGGACTGGAATAACTTTTTAAATAGAAATCGACGCTTAAATTTGGGCGACTAGGTCGGGGTGGCTAGGCCACACCTATATCGAGAATGGTCTTTATGCTCGAGCCGAAGCCTTGGAGACGGCAAGTCTGTGATTTACTGTCCTGTTAGCGGCGTCGAAGCACAGTCTTGCAGGGCGTTTTGGTTAAGAAACCCGCCAGGTCCGGAAGGATGCAACGGTAACTTGGCTAGAATGTGCTTGTAAGTAATTGTGTGGAGCTTGTTATTAGGGTTAGCAGTAAGTGGCGGATTCTGTCAACTTTGAGGCACGTCGTCCTTTTAATGATGCAAATAAGTGACATCAGCGAAAAGGAGCAGAATGCATTTATTAGAAAGAAGGCTAAGCTCTTCGCATCCAAATATAAGCATCTAAACTTAGATTTTTCGCCACAATCATTAGACAGGTTGGATCAAAGCAGGATTCGCGAGGGCCTAACCGCTGCAGATATGGAAACTAAGGCGGAACTAATGGGCGGCCTCATAGCATACTACGGTGAAGTCCTTATCCAATACGTCGACCCTAAAGCTGTTTTTAGATTCACAGTGCCTGAAGAAAAAAGGCTAAACCCAAACAACGACTTTGCAATCGATTTTTTCAATAAAAAAATAAAATCAATTGGTGTAGAAACCGCCGTGTCAAAATGGCTGCGAGGCGAAATAACATTAAAGGCTCATTTTACAAGCGAAGTCTTACTTTTAATTCTGGACTATGAAGACATATACCACAAGAAACTAAAAATTCATAAGCCGCTTATGGCCGCAAAATCCCGAAAAAAGTAAAATTTTACTTGGATTATAAAGCTAAAGACTTTTAAAAATACATTTAGAACTTTGATTATGCCGAGGTGGCCCAACCTGGCAAGGCGCAGGTTTGCTAAACCTGTTTCCCGCAAGGGATTTCGGAGTTCAAATCTCCGCCTCGGCGTTTAACAATTCAAAAAGATAAGTTAGTTTTAATCAATAATATACAAATAGAATAATTATGCAGAGCTTGAAGCAGGCTTCATTACATCAACCATTGTTATCGTGAATATCAAAGTCTTGCCTGCTAGCGGGGAATTCATGTCAATGAGCACAGTATCATCTGTTACTTCGGTAACCACACCAATAGACACTCTATCGCCGACCTTCACGTCCAGTGTTTCAATTATCTTGGTTGCTGTAACAGTGTAAATAACTGTTCCGTATTGTTTTTCTGCAGTCTCGGGGGGGTCTTGTCTCCAAGTTACTGTAGTAGCAGTCACTTTGGTTGCAGTTGCATTGAATCCCGTTGTCGGGATGTTTATGGTTTTTCCGAGTTCAGGATGTAAAATAAGAGTTACATTTGCATCATTCATATCTGTGATTTTGAACTTTAAACCAGATTGAGTATCTGTGACAACATCGCCAACTTTCAGATCAGTGCCAAAGTGCTGAGTAAATGCAGCAGTTGGTATGGTGCTTGCGGTCAAATTTGAAGTTACATATCTATCGGATTCAAATGTTCTTGAAATATTAGCAACGTTTTCTATTTTCCACTCGCCGTAGCCATCAGCTGGCGAAACCGTGATTGTTTTTGTCTGGCCTTTGCGCATTCCGATAAGGGCATTGTCAAAACCTTTGATAACTTGACCAGAACCAGCAGTCAGCTGGAGTGGCTGGTATGTTCTATCCGCATTGAATATGTTGTTTTCTTCAGCAACTGTCTGTATGCTAGTATCAAAAACAGTGCCATTCTCTAATTTCAGAATGTAATCGACCTTTACAATGTCGCCTTTTACCACGCCAGGCATTAATTTAGTGAATGCGAAATATCCGCCGAATAAAGCAGCTATGATAACAATTCCGATAATTGCAGCAATTACTTTTTTGCTAACCAAGGTAAAGCAGACTTCAGACTAAGGTATAAAAATATTTGTATCTTACAGAAATCATTTAAAGAAACCCCTCTTAATTTGGATATGGACGCGTATTTGACATACGGCATTGGCTACGGGAAGAGCAGAGAGCTCGCAGAAATAAATGCACAGAGCGACGCAAACCTGGGCAAGATTAAAGTCAGAAAATTGGATGAGCTAAACATCCCGAGAGTCAAAATTGTTGAAAACAAAAATGAGCTTGCAAAGCTATCCGGAGAATTCAAAGGAATTGTTTTGCAGAATTGTGCAAAATCAGATGTTTATTCCTGCCTGGCTTTTGGAATTACAGAAGACAAGATTTTCATAGGGAAAGGCAAAGCCGCAGGCAACAAGGCAGAAAAGCAGGCGATTTTTGAAGCCAAGAAAATGGCAGGTGACGAACTTGAAAGCCTGCAGCAGATACTGGCTTTCGCACCTTACAAAAAGGATGAATACGGCTGCGCGATCGTTGCTTTGGTTCTAATCGGCTGACAAAAAAGCTTAAATTCTAAGACGTAGTTTGCTGCACATGGGCAACATTACGACTGAAGAATGTGAAATTATTGGAGCGATTATCGGTGATGGTTATATACATATCGGCCACAACTATGTCGTAGGTCTTACGGGTAGCCCAAAAGATGATGCAGAGTATTACAAATATCTCTTGGGATCTGTTAAAAAAGTTTGGAAAAAAGATGTTAAAGCAAAAGTTCGCGCAAGAGGTTTGCGCGTAGCAATTTATTCGAAAGATATAGTATATCGGCTTGTAAATTATTTCAAGTTACCGTACGGCGAAGCCAAATCCTTGAACGCGCAAATACCTAAACAAATATTTAGCAACTGGAAACTTGCGCGCCACACAATTCGCGGCCTTTTTGATACAGATGGTACCGTTTTTGTTGCAGACAAACCTGGCTCTCCAAATTATCCATCTATAGAGTTTGCTACATCAAGTATAGTGTTGGCAAAGCAAGTTAAAGCACTTCTAAGTGCGAATGGTTTCAGAGTTTCAAATATTTGGTCGTATAAGTCTAAAAATAGTACGTTGACGACGCATCGACTAGCGCTTAACGGAAGAGAAAACTTAAAAAGATGGCTAGAGAAAATTGGATTCTCAAATCCTTATAAATACAGGCGCGCAATAAATGCGTTAGGGGGACGTAGCTCAGCCTGGGAGAGCACATTAGCCGGCTAAGCTGGCTAAGCTCATACGACTGAAGAGCTGAGCAGAAATCGTGACTTGCCGAGAGAAAATCTCGGTAAGCGGAAATTGTCGGGTGTTCAAATCACCCCGTCCCCACTTGATTTTAGCTGTTTGTAAATCTAAGATTTAAAAGCCATTTTTAGGGTCAAAATCGGGGCGAAGTAAGTCGATTTCAGGTCTTTATAAACACCAAAAGCTTTATATACTTGCCATATAGTAATTACTATATGGTAAATAAGTCACTGCTATTCGGCGCATTCCTAGGATTGATTCTATTCGCAAGTCTCTTCGGAAACATAGCAGTGCATGAATTCGGACACTGGATGGTGGCCGAACACTATGGTTTAAGCCCGCAGATGCATTTTGGCGAGACACTTGACGGAGAAAAAGCAAGCCTGTTTTCAGCAAGCTTCTTTACAACCTACAGCGCGCCAGTCTGCTCAAATCAGGACCTTTTTGTGACACTAGCAGGCCCGATGGCAAACATCATATTTGCTATCCTGTTTACGTTGCTTTACTTTGCAATGCCAAAAAAGACCTTCAAAATTAACATGCTATTCTTAGTGATAATAATTCCAGCAGTCCTGTCAGCAATAGTAAATCTCTTGCCTTTGCCATTATCTGATGGCGCGACAATATTCAGCTACCTGAGGTAAAATGGTAAACTCTGATTTAGAAAGTATAGTTAAGACTATTAGAGACCAACCCTACATATTATACTTTCATGCTCTGGGCCGCGAAGATGTATTTAATGATTTTGTATCTAAGGGCGGTTTTGATTTCGGATACACTCGCGCCATTCATAACATGGATGAGAAAACTCTGGAAAAATTATTTTGTGTTTTCGAACAAAGGCAAGACCTGTTACGAGAAAAAGTTTATCCTATGTACAACAGCGAATATCTTCACAAATGCCCGGTATTAAGCTATGGGCCGGGTGTAAAAATAAGAAGAGAATGGATTGCCCCACAGAAATCTAAGAAGTTCTTTGGCTTGAAGGAAGAGGTAATCGAGGAAGGGCATTTACAAACCCATGAAGCGATGTCAAAGCTTTCTGACTTTGGTATCGGAGATGACGAAACTACTTATTTGATAACGCTATCTGTGGATGGAGATCAGCTGGACGGTGCTGGAAGACATACTAGCACGCCACTAATGATAGGAATCTTTACCAATAGAGAAAATGCAGAAAAAATAGTTGAATTTTTGCGGCAAAACAAAGAACATTATTACGAGATAATCGAAGCCATGTTTCCCGAGAACGAAACTCCCAAGGTCTATAAAAATCTGATTAAAACAAGAGATAATCTTGATTCGCGCGGGCTGAAGTTCGCACAATATAAAGCCAGCAATTTAGCTAATAGACAACCTTAAAAATCATTTTTCTTTGTGAACTATTATGACAATCAAAACAGGCGACTTTATTGAGATTGACTTTGTTGGCAGAATCAAGAATACTAATCAGATTTTTGATGTTACTCGTGCAGACATTGCCAAGAAAGAAGGAATTTTCTCTGACAAGCAAAAATACACACCCGTAATTGCCTGTGTTGGCAAGGGACAATTATTGAAAGGTCTCGACAAAGCAATCCAGGGCAAAAATACCGGCGATGAATTTGAAATCGAATTGCAGCCAGATGAGGCATTCGGGCAAAGAGATCAGAAATTAATTCAGCTGACTTCATTAACAAAATTCAAAGAATTCAGGCCTGTGCCTGGGCTGCAGGTTTCAGTTGACGGCGCTGCTGCGATAGTCAAGTCCGTGACTGGCGGCAGAGTAATTCTAGATTTCAATCACCCGTTGGCAGGCAAAGTTCTCAAATACTGGGTTAAAATAAACAGACTTGTTACAAAAACAGACGAGAAAATCAAGGGCCTGATGTCAATAACTCTTGGTATTGACGCTGAAGTGAAAGAAGAAGAGAAAAAAATCACAGTAAAATTGGGGCAGAAACTGGAAAAGCCCGCTGAAGACATTCTGAAAATGTCAATAGAAGAAATAATTCCAGAAGTAAAACAAAAAGAATTTAAATTTGAATGATAATTTTCAGCATATTGCACAGAAATTCAGTTAATTGTTTCTTGTGTTGAACAAATCTTTATAATATCCTTTGAATTTGTTCTCGGACAGTAAATATTCATAGCTTTGGAGGCACAGTATGGCTTATATTCCAGCAGGCATAAAGAGGGAAACGACTTCTCCTATTGATGAGGAACTCGAAAAGATATTAGCAAACAAGAAAGCACGAATCAAAGTTGTTGGTGTCGGTGGTGCAGGAAATAATACCATCAACAGAATAACTGAGATTGGAATTACTGGTGCTGAAACAGTTGCCATCAATACAGACGCGCAGGATTTGATAGCAACAATCGCAGACAAGAAAATTTTGATCGGCCGGGAATTAACTGGCGGTCTTGGCGCAGGTGCAGATCCAAAAGTTGGTGAGGAAGCAGCCAAAGAAACAGAGGCTGAAATCAAGGAAGCATTGCGCGATTCTCACATGGTATTCATCACATGCGGTTTAGGTGGTGGTACTGGAACCGGCGCAATACCTATTGTTGCAGATGTATCAAAAAAATTAGGAATTCTTACGGTCGCAATCGTAACTTTGCCTTTCACAATGGAAGGCCAGAAGAGATGGGAAAATGCAATGAATGGCCTTGAGAAATTAGAGGGACTTGTGGACACGTTGATAGTAATACCCAATGATAAACTGATTGAACTGGCCCCTGACTTGCCATTGCACACAGCATTCAAAGTTGCAGATGAAATTCTTACAAATGCCGTAAAGGGAATAGCAGAATTGATTACAAAACCAGGTCTGATAAACTTGGACTTTGCCGATATCAGAGCTGTTATGACTGCGGGCGGAATAGCCATGATTGGTGTTGGCGAGTCTGACTCTGAAAACAGGGCTGTTGAAGCCGTTGAGAAAGCAATACAGAATCCGCTGCTCGATGTAGACATTTCAGGAGCGAAAGGCGCATTGATTAATGTCAGTGGCGGACCGAACATGACCCTGGACGAAGCAAAGAAAGTTGTCGAAGCAATCACATCAAAGCTGGATGAAAACGCAAACATAATCTGGGGCGCGCAGTTAAGCCCGGACTTGCAGGACACAATCAGGGCAATGCTTGTAATCACGGGCGTGAAATCACCGCAGATTTTCGGACCTAAACGCACATTCTCTGCAAAAAGGAAGGAAGAGCTGGAAAAGAATCTCGGAATAGAATTTATAGATTAGAGGCGATTTTCACGAGGACCGGCTCAATTCCCCTGCTTAAATTTAGCAATTCGAATTTAGAAAAGACAATTGGTTTCGAATTGGGTAAATTAGATACTGCATTATGGGTGCCGAGAGAATTTTTTCCTGGATTGCTTAAACCAAGAGCATCGCCTGTGAATTTGATATGGGAAATAAACTCTCCTAGGGGAAAAAAAGTCGATGGGCCAGCAATGCTAGAATTAAAGCGTTTGTCAACAGACTACAAAGGCCCTCTGCCACAGACATCTTACATACTCATAGGACAAGAAGCGTTACTGGCAGAGTTCATAAAGCGCTACAATTCGTATAGAACAATGCATTCTGATTGTATTCATTCATTAATTCTAAAATATGGATAGGATTCCAAACTAATAATTTTTAAACTTTCTTTGTTGTTCATTTTGATATGGCAATAGTTAGCACATTTAGGCTCCCTGTGCAAATAGGAAACTTCCGCGAAATATACGTGGATATTAAAGACGAAACAGAAGGGCAGAAGGTTGTGTCGCATCCAAAAGCCCAAAATCTCGCAAAGGAAATTCTGCTGGTAATTGAAGAGCTAAAAAAGGACCGCACTTTTATAAATTATTTTACAGAACTTTCAACGTTTGAACCAGGACTGCGCAATATTCGTGTGCTGGTAAATATAGAATATCTTGGAGAAACTTCTGCAGCCGTTGTACGTGTTTTGCGAAGCGGAATGCAGATAGTATTAAACGAAAAAGTGTGTTTCATGTACTTCGATGAGAATTATCAAGTAGATAGAACAATCGTGCATGAAGTAACACATTTTCTGCACAGAGCTGAAAACCCACAATTCGACAAGCGGATAGATTCTATACGGAAATGGGCTGCAAAGCGTGCAAAGACTGAAGGAAAAGAAGCAGAGATTATGGAAGAAAGAATTATGAGTCCGAAATTTGATACGGACTATGAAACGCTTGTAAAATTCTTCACATACTTCCTTTATCATCTGGTAAGTGAAGGCATTGCATGGTATGCTGGTGAATGTGAGAGAAAAGTGACCCACAAAGACTATGCCCTGGCTCTAAAAGGCGTCGATGAAATGAAGAGACTACGCGAAGAATATGTTGAATTTGAAAAGACTGGAAATATGGGGTATGCCAAAGTAGGGCAGCACCTTTTTGATAAATTGATTGGTGATTATGTTTATTATATCGGCGCGCACATGGTCGACACCATAATAAGCTCGGGCTTGGCCGGGTTGGATGTGTTGGTAAGAATTAATGAGAATCAATTTGTTCTCCTCTACGAGGAAGCTTGCGCCAGAAAAGGCGTGTCGCCTCTGATAAGCCTGCAAAGGGGTAATGAAATAACAAGTGCCTTTGATTTTAACTACACACTTAAAAAATTATTTCAAGCCAGAAAAAGCAAACAATAGTGAGCCTGGGCAACCTTTTTAAAGCTCTATATCTGAGCAGTTAGTATTATGGATACTAATAAAGACAGCACGGAGAAACCTGACGAACAGGCAAGCCAGCCGGTAGAAGAACAGAAAAAACCGGAGCTGAAAATGCCCATAGATATTTCTAAATTCAAGGCTCCAAAATTCAAGATGCCGGAAGGCGGCGTTCTCGTCTGGGTTAGAAACAAAATCAATGAATACAGACGTGTTTTGTCAATAACAAAAAAGCCAGACATGGAAGAATACAAGGCGATTGTAAAAGCATCCGGCCTTGGTTTAATTGTCATAGGAATGCTTGGTTTCATAATTACAATGATAGTACAAGTAATTCAGATGTTTGTAAAGTAAAATGGGATTATACGTAGTAAGGACTGCAATTGGAAGAGAAGCGCAGGTAATGGATTTCCTCGCAAGCAATGCTAAGAAAGTCAAAGGCATACACAGCCTGCTTTTCCCGCACGGTATGATGGGCTATATTATGATAGAAGCCGATACCGCAGACATAATCAAACAAATAGCTCTTGGCGTTCCTTACGTTCGCGGTATTCTAAGAACACCAACAAAATATGAGGAAATAGAACACTTGATAGAATTCAAGCCTGAAGAAATCGATATCAACAAAGGCGATATCGTCCAGATTATTGCTGGTCCTTTCAAGGGCGAAAAAGCAAAAGTCACAAGAATTGATATTCAGAAGTCACAAGTAGTTTTAGAACTACTCGAGGCAGCAGTTCCTATTCCAATTACGCTTGGACTTGATTCCGTAAAGGTTATAACTAAAGCTGAAGCAGAAGCTGAAGCAAAAGCCCAGCAGACAGAAAGAGAGCGGGAGTTGCACGATATAACAAGAGAAGAGGTCATATAATGGCAAAAAAAGAAACAGTCAATTTGATAGTTAAAGGCGGAGCAGCATCAGCAGGACCACCATTAGGACCTGCGTTGGCTGGAAAAGGAATTAACATAGGTCAAGTCGTTAAAGATATCAACGAAAAAACAAGACAGATGGCTGGAATGGATGTTCCGGTGAAAGTCGTTGTTGACCCTGCAGCGAAAAGCTACGAAATTTTGGTTGGTTTACCTCCATCATCTGCCTTGCTTAAGAAAGAAGCAAGTCTGGAAAAGGGTTCTGCCGCAGCAGGCAAGAAAATTGTTTCCGCTCTTTTAATTGAGCACATGATCAAAGTCGCACAAACAAAAGGCGAAGGTATGCTTGGTTCTACATTGAAAAACAAAGTCAAAGAATTATTGGGAACCTGCGTTTCTCTGGGAATAAAAGTTGAAGGAAAAGACCCTAGAGCAGTTATCAAAGAAGTCAACGCAGGAGTTTATGATAAAGAGATCAAGGCTGAAAAAACAGAATTATCAGCTGATGAACTTGCTGAATTGCAGGCTACAAGAGAGCAGATACAGAGCGAAATGGAAGCTCTCGAGAAAGCTGCAGCAGCTGTAGTAGCTGCGGCACAAGCCACAGCACCAGTAACTGGAGCTGAAGGTGCGCCAGCAGCAGAAGGTGCAGCAGCACCTGCTCCAGGAGTGCCAACAGTAGCAGCAGCACCAAAACAGCCAGCCAAAGAAGAAAAGAAACCAGCAAGGAAACAAATGCGGTAAATCCTCTTTATTTTTTTAGAATTATTTCTTCTCTAATTTTTCTATTCTTTTTCTGAGTTCAGCGACTTCTTTATCCCAGCGCGTCACAATTTCAACGATGCTCTCCAGAGCTTTCTCTGACTGTTGCTGACCATCTTTATAATTTTGCAGTATTTCACTACAATTACCGTAGCTTTCAGGTTTTGCTGGTGGAGCTTTTGCTTCCGGGAAAGCTATTCCTTTGGTCTTGTAATTTTCCAGCAAAGCTAAAATTCTACCTTTTGGCAAGTCAATATTTTTAACAGCAGAATTCAAATCGAATCCTTCGGAATTTACATATTTTGCCATCTGAGGCAGATATTTCCGTTCAAAATTCGTAAGACCTATTAAGCCCTGATTTTTTGCGGCTTTGATGCGATTTTCCAGCTGGCCTTTCTCGCCAACTACAACTACCCCGTAAGTTCTGCTGCCCACAATAACGTTCTCGATTTTGGTTACGCCCCATGAAAAATATGCCTCCATAGGCTGCGCTGGTTCAATTTCCGGAGCTTCAGGTGCTGGAACGGCTTCAGGTTTTGGAACTTCCACTATCGGTGCGGGCTCTGCAGGCTTAGGAGGTGCAGCGGGTTCCTGCGGTTTTGGAAGCTGCGGTGGTATTTCGGGTTTTGGTGCGTCCAAAATAGTGCATAGTTTCTCAAGTAGTTTTAGGCCCTGAGTTGTTAGAGTAAAAAACTTCACGTTTGTTCTGCCGCGCTCCTCGTATGCGACCATATCATTTGAGATAAAGCTGCTTAGAACATCAGAGAACATTGTCCAATTGTAAAGACCCGAAGACCTGCAGATAACCTCTACGGGAACATAATCATCCTTTTTTTGTCCGTCCTCTGTTTTTTCTCCCTCGTTTATTGCTGTAAGAACGGCATACGCCTTTCTCATAAATGTCCATTTAGGTTCGCAGGTTTGCAGGCCTTTTGCAGTCAGAAAGGCGCTGGTGTTCGCTATTACTATGAGTTCTTTGCCGGTCAACGAATCCAATACTTTGTCCAAGTCAGGGATTTGCGTAAGATGATTCCTTGGGCAATAACGCATCTTGCTCTCAAGGTATGTTGAATATATTTCGCTTAAAATTTGCCGATTCGCATCATCAAGTTCTGTTTTTATTTGTGAAGAATCCAGATTTGAGAACTCTGCAACTATTTCATCAAGACTTAAAGGCTCTTTAGTTTGAGGCGGAGCTTCTGGATCTGGCTCTTTGACCTTTATCCAGCTGTCACCGCGTCTTACAACGAGGCCATCTTTTCTCAGACCAACTAAAAGATTACCCAATTTTTGACCATGCATGCCTAATCTTCTTTTAAGTTCGCTCAGGAATATTCCTTTAGGATACCTTCCTAATTCATCAAGTATCTTTTTTTTATCTTCGTCATTCATTCCCAGAACTCAAACGAAAGTTATAAAAGCCGTTTCTATTTTCACTTTTTTTGCTGTGGTTTCTGCTGAGATTTGAACTTTTCAAGCTCTTTTCTCTGTGCTTTCCATTCGTTAAAGAAGCGTTCACACGTCTTAGGCAACTGCTCTTCGGGTATTGAAAATACAGTTGCAGAATCTGTCAAGATTTTGCTTTCTTTCTGCATCTCATCAAGAGCTCTTGCACCAGCAACAAACTCCAATCTCACAACACCATCCTGTATTTTTTTGCTGCCTAGAATCTTGATTGGTCCTATTTCCATTGTGTTATTCAGATGAGTGCCTCCACAAGCTTCAACATCTATGTCAGATAGTATAACCCTGATTTCAGCGCCAGGAACTGCGCCGCCCTGGTATAAACGGAATCCATATTTTTTCTCAGCTTCGTTTTTCTTCATTATCAGTTTCTTTATTGATGAGCCTGCAAGAACAACTTCGTTTGCAAGCCGCTCTATTTTCTGCAGTTCTTCTTTTGTTAAATTGGCATAATGCGTTATGTCCAGGCGAGCTTTCTCAGGTGTTTTTTCAGAGCCAGCCTGCCATATGTGATCTCCAAGAACTCTGCGCGATATGCCATTTATCACGTGTGTCGCGTCATGGTGCCTCATTAACTGCAGTCTTCTTGGCCAGTCAAGTTTTCCAACAACAAATTGCCCTGGCCTGAAATTAGGTTTCTCTACATAATGAACAATAACATTTCCCCAGCGCTCAACATTCACAACAGGCTTGCCATTTATCGTTCCAGTATCATTTTGCTGGCCGCCAGATGTAGGGTAGAATAAAGTTTTATCTAAAATTACATACTGATCATCAAGTATCTTCAGGACTTTTGCCTCAAACTCCTTTGAATATTCATCCGCATAGAATAATTGCTGCGTCGCAGGCAAGTCTTGTGTGTCTCTGCCTAACAATGCCTTAGGCTCTTCATGCTTTCTTTCCATGTGCCTTTCAGCAACCTTTGAGTAGAAATCTGATGGCACATCTATTTTCACTTTCTGTTCGGCAGCGGCAGCCTGTACGTCCTCGGGCAGGATTCCCTGGCTGTCATATAACGTGATTAGCTCATCAGTGCCTAATTTTTTCTTCTTTTGGAACATTGTGCCCATTACTGATGCGGCTCTCTGCTTTGATTCCTTGTATTTCTGTTCCTCAATTCTCAGGATCTTCTCAACATTTGGAATTTTTTCTGTTAATCTTGTGAACATCGGCTGGATTCCCGTTTCAATGAGTTCCTCAGCAGCTCTTCTTTCAGAGCCTTCAGCAAGTCCTGTGAATCTTCTTGGCTGGTCTCCCGTAAATGCACGGGCCAAGTCCCACATTACTTCAGCAAGGTCCATGTCCCAGTTGTATTGCTCCTTGAATCTCAGGGCGCGCCTCAGGATAAATCTCAGATTGTAGCCGCCGCCAGAGTTCGAAGGCAGGGCTCCGTCTCCGATTGCAAACATCAAAGTTCTCGCATGGTCTAAAATAGAATAAAATGCCCTCATAGGCAGAATTGCTTCCTTTAAATTGTCAGGGGAAACTTTTACTTTTCTTGCGACAGTCTGCCAGGCTTTATCAATGTCTTTTACTTCATCAACATTCAGTAAGCCCGCATATTGTGCGTATTTTGAAAATAATTTCTTGTCCTGTTTTATTCCGAGCTTCTTTACCCATTTCTTGTCTACCGGGTCGAAAGCAACTTCGTAAGATGTTGGCGTGCCATTTGTGAACCAAGCTGCCCTTTCAAGGCCAGCGCCGTGGTCAAGAACATTTATGTTAAGGGGCTTCAAAGAATTGCCAACTACCTTATACAGCATATAGACCTGATTTCCTAATTCAAGTCCGCGCGAGAAATATTCAAGGCAGGGTCCGGCATTTCCGCCGCCCATCCATACATCTTCGTTAAATGTTAATTCTTCTCCAGGAATTTTCATTCCTTCTGTAAGCCAGACATAGATATGTTTGAGATATTCTGAAGGCTTGAAACTCTGCGGAGACATGAAGGCGTGCTGGCCCATGTGAATGTGCGTAGTATAATGAGAGCCAGTAACTCCGACGTTGTCAATGTCGTTAAAACGCAGACTTGGCTGCGGAATTATCAAAGGATTCGCTGGAGGCTTGACTTCGCCTGAGACAACAAATGGCTGGAAACAATAAATTGATGCTTGTGTGAACCAAGTATCGTCACGCCAGCGCGCAATAACAGGGTATCTTGGAATTTCAGTGTAACCCTGCTTTGTCATGATGTTTGAGAATTCAGTCCAGGTCTCCTCGTAGTCCATCTTGTGTTTTGCGGGAGATTTTCCTATGAAAGTAAAGCCGCCAATGCATTCAGATTGGTTGCAAGTGCTTTGTCTTTTGTTTTTAGTCCAGAAAGACATGCCGCAACTTCTGCATTTTTTTCTGACAAAGCCTTCCTGCTGGAAAAATTCCAGGTTGTAATACTTCTTCCAGTCTTTTTGGAACTGCTTTCGTAGAGAATCTTTGTCTAGAGGCATGATATTCTGTAAGTCTAGGGATTTATATCAGTATTTATTTACAATATAGAAAAGCAAGCTTTTCTATCCAGCGAAGTCTGCTAGACTTCTGCTGTACTGAAACTAATTACGACCCATGCTTCTCTGCATGATAAGAATGTCTTCTTTCGTGAGCTTCTTCTTTGATTTCAATTTACCCATTACGTCTTCAGGCTTCCTTGAAATTGCAGCAGGCGCCGTTTCTTTGGATACTTTGGACCATTCATTCAAAGTGTCGCTTAATTGCTGGTTTAGAGTTTCAATTTCAGACTTTCTGCCTTTCAGACCTTCTTGCAAAGCAAGCTTTTCCTGCTTTGCTTTTGAAATGCCCTCAGATTTCGCGGACAGCTCTTTGAATATGCTGGAGCTTTCAACAGCTAATTTCTGTATTTCAGCGTGAACAGCATCAGCCGCGGTCTTTTTCTTGTTTATTTCATCCTTCAATAGTTTGAAGTCCCGGAAGCCAGCGCCTTCCTTTTCTATCTCATCAAGCTTCAGTTTCATGCGCTTGATTTTATCCATGTATGTCTGCTCTCTTTCAAATGACAGGCCTTCAGTTTCTATTGCGTACTGCATCGCGTCAATCTGCTTCTTCAGCTGCCCTGAACTCTCTCTGGGGCCTTTCTTTTTATCTGATACTGGCATCAGATTTTTCTTAGCTTCAGCCAGCTTTGCAAACATGGCTTTCAATTCTTTGTTTAGAATTTCCCTCTGCGCTTTCATCTCGCGGACTTTCTTGTCAATATCTGCCTTTTTGTCTCTAAGGTCCTTGGCAGTTTTGATATAAGAATTCAGATTTTTGTCAATGGTCTCTTTCTCTTTGTATTTCTTTTCTTTTTCCTCGCCTAGCTGACGAAGCTGCGTGCTAAGGTCATGTATACCTTTTTTCAACTGCTCTAATTTGAGCTGTTCTTCCGACTCCATGAATATGCACTTTCATTACAGCTGATTTAGCCGAAGAGCGCGCCTAATCCGGCGGCCGCCTCTTCCTCAGAGACTTTCTTCTCTTCTTCTTTCTTTTCAGCTTTTGGTGCTGGATGGGCTGCGGCTGCTGGTGCAACTGCTGTAACTAGAGTTGCCTCCTTTATGACTTTGTTAATGTCAACATCTTTGAGAGCAGTTACAGTAGCTTTTACTCGGGCCTTATCGACAGCAACACCGGTTGCTGCAAGCACCTTCTCCATGGAATCTTCTGTGATTTGCTTTCCTGCTTTGTGCAGCAACATGGCTGCGTATATGTATTCCATTATTTCTCCTTAGCTTTTAAGCGAGCTTGAATTTCTGTCTCAGCTTCATTTTCGGGTTTTATAATGTCTCGTACAAGGCCAAGAGCCCTGCTTTCTTTGTAAGCTTTTGACAATAAATATTCAGCATTGTCCTTTGTGACTATGCCGAGTTCAACCGTGAGCTTGAGCACGTCCAAGGCAGCGTTCTTTAAGTCACTTATAAACTTTTCAGTATCAATATCAAGAACTGAAGCTTCATACAAATCAGAGCCTTCCAGCACTGAAGTTATGGTCATGCCAATCTGCATTGGCTCTATTCCTAATCTTCCTAACATGCTTGCTGCCAGCGGCGATATTTTCTCTCCTTTTGGCACTACTAGCGAGTCTTGTTTGATCTCTATTTTTCCGGCTGCGACTCCAGCCTTGATTCTTAACTGTGCTAATTCAGAAATTGCAGGTCCGGGTGCAAAAGGCGTAGGCCCTGCTGACACCCAGATGTCATCTGGTGCTATTTGTCCTGCTTTTGCTCCAGTAGCTTGCCTGTTCTTCTTCAATAAGTTGAATAGCTCGAATGCTCCGATATTTGTGAACATCAATGCAGGTACGCCCTTCAATTTTGGTATCAGAAGTTTTGCTTTAGGATTTGAAGAAGATTCGAATGCCTTTTGAATGAGTATTTTCTTTGCCGGCTCGAATTTTATCTGGTCTTTCAGCTTTCTCTTTACTATCTGCAGCTGCTTTGTTGGCAGATTTTCCAGATTGACAATGGCAATGGTCTTGTAGCTGGTCGTGAGTTTCTTTATCTCATCGACTTTCTTCTTTTTCCATTCAGGTACTTTCTTTGCGTGAGGAATAACTTTCTTTTCTTCGTGAACTTTAGCAGGAGTAATTATAGCCATTATTTCACCTTCACCGGTTTTCCCATAGAGGTCTTGATTATGATGTTAGAGATATTATGCTGAGCTTTTGGAAGTTTTGATTTTACTCTTTCCAAAACAGCTAAGATATTGTCAGCAATCTGCTCATCTGTCATCGATTCAGAGCCCACTGCGCATAAAATGACCGGGGCTTTCTTTATCCCGACTTTAATTGTGTTTTTAAGGCCCTTTACAAGGGGCTCCAAATTTGCTTTTGGAGGAACAACATGACCTGCCTTTGGGCTTGGCATCTTGCCAACAGGTCCGAAATAACGACCGAAAGCCTTTGCAATGGCCGGCATTATATTTGCCTGGGCAATAAAGTAATCATAATCTCTTGCAAGCTTCTTTATTTTTCTTACCTCAGTCCATTTTTCGAAATCATCTGACAGTATGAAGAAATCACAGAATTTTTCTGCCTGAGGTTTTAATTCAGGTCCGACAAAAGCACAGACTTTTGCAGGCTTTGACCTGCCCTGGGGCAGAGAAAGATATTCGTCTAGCTTGCCTTCTTCCCTGTTAATGTCAATTTCCTTGAGATTAATGGCTAGGTCAAAAGTCTGAGTGAACTTTTTCTTTTTCTCAGTTTCCCTTGCCTTTTTGATTGCACCAAGGATTTGCGTTTTTTCCATAAAGTATATTCAGCTCATCAAATAGTTGAGCTTCTGCCGAAGCAGTTAATTCTATTCAGAAAGTTGGGTTTTTAAGGATTTCTTTTATTTAATATATTAATTAGCTAAAGAAATATTTGTTTAGTTCTATAAACTGACCATAATAGTTTAAAATTAAATGTGAATTTGCATTTTTGAAATGGCCAAGGGTAAAAATAAACTGGTAACAATAAGCATAAACGAAAATGAACTTAACGCATTTGAAAACTTTACAACATGTTGGAATACCTGCAATGAGCATAAGGGTTTAGAGATGACAGAAAAGGATTTTGCTTTGGCAGCAGTAACTTGCCCTAACTGTATTAAGATAACAAATAGAAAGCAGAGAATTTCAATAAACATAATGTGCCGGCTCTTTAGAGCCTATGAGAAAGCTATGAAATGGAAGTAAAATGGTGAATGTTAAGATTTCCAGAACTTCAAAATCGAAAGGCATAGGGACTCTACCCTGGCCCCTTTATGATGAGAAAATATTCAAGAAACATGCAAAGCTGTTTGAAGCCTTGGCGGAATACGACAGGACAGGGAAGCTGCCCGAGTTGCCTAGCAATAAATCAAATATTACAGCAAAGCAAGAAAATCAGTAGGCTGCATAATCTTGATATTCCTAAATTTCCCGAGATTCAGCAGGTGCTTGTCTCCTGAAACTATGTATTCTGCCTTACCCGCAACAGCAGCATCCAAGAATTTATTGTCGTCAGGGTCTTCCTTGATGACTAAAAACCTGGTTTGTGGCAGGGCGATGAATGATTTTGAGATTGCGAATATTGTCCAGAAATCCGCGAGATCCGAACCCAGTTTATCTTTGAATTCATTCAGTACCCTATGAAGCTCATAAATGCATTCCAAGGATGTAACGAGCTGGAATTTGTCATTCTGGGCAGCGTCAAGAATTTTACCTGGCATGCCGGCCCAGAACACGCCCGAAATAAATACGTTAGTATCAAGAACTGCGCGCATGTCTTACTCTCTCAATTGTCCGGTTCAGGTCTTCAGGCGTTATTCCCGTTTTTTTTACAGCTTCCCTTGTAGCTTCGAGCATGAATTCAAATTTCTCTTTTGGAATGGGCTTTATGGCTTTCAGTATGACTGTATCTTCCTCAGCCATTACCAGGAATTTATCTCCATCTTTCAGATTTAGCCTTTCCCTGACATCCTGCGGCAGCACAACCTGCCCGCGCGAGGATAGGGTTGTGGTCTCGACTTTGATTTGTACCATATCTTACTAATAAGATTATCTTATTTATAAACCTTTCTAAATTAGCAGCCGTGATGAAGCAGTATTTCAGTTATCTATGTGAGGGTGCATGTAAATATTGTCGTGATGGTCATATTCATGCAGCGTCACGATATTTCTGTCATCATCTATTGAATATATCAGCACAAATGAACCATCCACATGGACCCTGTGGAATTTACTTTTGACAAGCTCGAGATGCTCAAAGTGATGCGGGTCCTCAAGTATCTTGTTGACTTTCTTGCTGACCTCGGCAAGCTGCTTGCTGTCCCTACGCTTTAATTTCCTGAACTTCTCAAGAAGCTTCTCGTCTATCTCCAGAGCATACATCTACTTCAGCCCCACATGCCTTGCAAAATCCTGAACGGGTATTTTCCTCTGCTTTTCAATCCGCTTTAATTTTCTTGCAAATTCCGGCTTCAGTTTGGGTTTCATAGCATCAGCTTTGCCCATGCGTAAATGAATTCATCAAGGCCCTCTGTTGTGATTCCTAAGAAGAACTTGGGTTTTTCAAGACCCCAATAACTCAAATAAGGAATCTGCAAAGTTCTTTTCTTTATTATAGCAACTATGTTAATTGCGGATTCAACGAAAGCGTTAATGTCTGTTTTATTGTAGCTCTGCCTTGCCATAGCAGCAGTTTCCTTAGGCAGATTCTGCAATATCTTCTTCCCTTCCTTGGAAATGTCAACATTTTCCAGAACCTTCAGGAACTTGTCTCTGTCCCTTGCAATAAGAGATAGTCTTGCAAAGCCCTTTGATTCAACAAACATCAGATTCCTGTTAATCAGGGCCATAGGAATTTCAATTATGAATTTATTCACACCTTTGCCGAAGAAAATAATCCTGTCCGTTGTTAGCACAAGATAGCCTGGCACCATGAAGTCAAGCTTGTGTTGTGATTGTCCACCCATATACGCCGCTTTAATGTAAGCAACAGGAGGCGCCCTGAAATAATAGTTATATTTCTCGCGAAACCACAGATTAAACTCGGACACTCTTCCAATAACTCCGAACTCAGAGCCGCCAGCTTGTCCAAGAATTATATCTGATAGTTTGTGATCTGTGGCCATAACTCAATTAAAGCTAAAGGTTGTTATAAAAGTTTTGATTAAACAATCCTGTCTTAATTCTCGTAAACGTTTTTTCTGTGGCCTGCCTTCAGAATTGTCAAAGTTTTTGCAGTATTATCGACGTCAATTACCAATCTATAATCCCCAATTCTTAGCTTAAAGCCTTCAATTTCTTCAAGGTGTTCAAGGAAACGAAAAGGATCCTCTTTGCACTGCTGAAGTTTACTCCATATCCTTTCTTTTATTTCTTTTTCGAGTTTATTAAGAAAGTCAAGAGCTCTTTTATCAAAAACCAGCCGGTACATCTCTTTATATGCCAAGTATTTTCTTGGCTTCTTCTTCAGTATAGAACTCGCCTTTCTTAATTCTTTCTCGGGCATATTTAATCTCTTTGATTGTTTTTTGAGATAATTTTGGTTCATTTTCACACAGCTTTACGATGTAAATTAGTTTTCTGACTAATTCATCGTAACTTTCATTTTTGTATTGTTTGAATTTGTCAAGTTCTTCTTTTGTCTGAACGTCCAAACGTACTGTTGTTTCCATTTTTCACTCCGTGCCGTGTCTGTGCAATTTAATGCTGTGACGATGCTTTAAGTATACATTTGTATGCGTATGTATATTTAAGCCTTTCTCTCTGTAAGCCGTAGTTTACCCTTCCGCACAGAAAGTCAGCGTTCTTCACAAGGCTTAATATTTTTACGACGCAAATATATGGATGGGATTAGCAGACCTGTTCAAAAACCTTGAAGACAAGTTTAAGCCAGAACCAGCCGTCATAAAGGATAATTCTGAAAAAATCATGTTTGTGGGCGAGATTCATGGTGATTTGTCCACAGTCAATTTCATCAGAGAAAATCTTGGCAAATATGATAAGATAATCTGCCTCGGAGACTACATTGACCGCGGCAATCAGGACATAGAAGTTTCTGAAGAAATTGCCAGGCTGAAGTTAGATAACGACAATCTTGTTCTATTGCCGGGAAATCACGATGCCTGTAAGGATGTTAGCCCGAAGGACTGGCGTGATAAACTTCTCAGAAGATTTTTTAGCAAGGGTTGGGACATCAATGATGCATATCTGAAAGCGTTTTTGGCAGCGCCCATAGCATATCGTAATACAAGATACAGTGTTATCGCTTTGCATGGATTCATACCGGTTATGAAAAACGGTAATTATGATATCAAAACGTGGAAAAAAGCCAACGAAAATCTTGGCAGCACCGAATATCAGATATTATGGAATGATCCCGAGCTTACAGGGTATGGCCCCGGAATAAGCGAAAGAGGGGACGGCATTTTTGTAGTCAGCAACAAGGATACGCTGGCATTCATGAAACGAAACAGGCTGAAAATAATCGTTAGAAGCCATCAGCCGGAAATAAACAGGATTTTCAATCTAGAAGACAGGACGGTAGTAAATATTAGTTCTGCATCTTATTATGGGGGCAAATATGTCTATGTCCTGCCAGAAAACAAGATAATAAAGATATAATTTTGGATGCTTAGCCAAGAAGTTAGTGCTTCTGAAGACGCTTACATTATTATGCTTATCCCGCATAATCTAAATTATGAAAAATGAGCCTTCTCTGGACGAAACCGGCATGTGCCTTGAAGAGAAGGCCCTTGTTGAATTTTTAAAGAAGAAAGGCTACGACCAGATTTTCAGATTAAACAGGGCTTATGCTGTTCTTGAATATGTCAAAAACTACGAGGTGGGCGATTATGGACGTGATGCGCTGAAAATTATAATAATGCAGGATCCTGCCATGGCAGAGGTGCCGCCAGAATTTGCCTGGGAAAACAGGCACGAAGTTTACATCACTGGCTGGAAATTTGGCCTGGATAACATCGTTATGGCCTTGCATGACAGCTATAAAAAAACAATAACAGAGCGAGTTTTGAGCGGAGGCTCTGAAGCGGATTGGAGAAAAAGAGTTGAAGACTGGCCTTTTTCTCCCGGCATAGATGTGCTGGGTCTGGACCCGAACTCAGAAGAGAGAAAATACTGGCTGCAAAGATTTGGCCAGCTGGAAGAAAAATTCAAACAATTCCTTATAGAATACGATAACACAGTTGAAGAAGCAAAAAAGGTCAAGGCTGGAGAAAATGTTCATCGAACGGATAGAAAATAAAAAAATAAGGCACTTTGATGAGCTGTTCAATAAAAATATAGAAGACTGGCAGCTTGCGAAGGCATTCATAGAAGCGTATGATGCGCAACATGGCCGCGAGTTCGGCCTTATAGCCATAGTCAGGCATGCTGGTGGTGGTCCATGGCAATCAAGATATGAACATTGCCATAATGTTCTTGCAGACAGGGATACTTTTGAAAAAATGTTTGCACTTGCCCGCAAATACGAACAAAACTGGCTTAGTAATTATATACTTAAAGAAAAGGAGCAGAAATCAAGTGACAACGACCTGCTACTTGAAAATCTTTTCAAAGACTGCGGCGAGCATTGCAATAACAATTCGCATTATTATGTGCTTACCTGTTGCTTTGCGGGCGGGTTTTATAATTCCAAAAAAATAACAGAAGATATTGAGTTCATAAAAAAGCTGGAAAAAACATGAAACTTTTTGTTGTAAAAGAGCACAGATTAGTGGAAAAGTCAGTTTATTCACACGAAGAAAGAAAATCTACTGATGGGTTAGAGGACGGTACAGCCCTGTACCTGCCGTCGGATCCGCTTGAACAGCCAAAATTATATGAATTTTCAAGACACGATTATAAAAATAGTATTTCTCAAATTCAGCCAGGCAGCATAGTTTATTTAAGAGGGTTGGAAGAGCTTTTGGGAGCAGGCCAAAAATTAACCCAGCGAATAGGAAAGCCAAAATCGAGCCCACTCGGGTATTTCTTTACTGAAATAGAAGGATTGTTTCCGCTTGATTGCGAAACAATTTTTGAAAACATGCAGGACCTGGAGAAAACTGACGAGGCGCTGACATATGCCCTGTTAAGAAGGGATGTAAATTCAGAGCCAGCCCGGAATGCAAAAGACATCATTGCAAAACAAAAGTTGTGCCAGAGGATATTGGATTATTTTGGCAAAAAGTATGATCTTACGCAAAAGGTAGATGTATGGGCAAGTCGGTGTTCCGGAGGTTTTGGGCCAAACTGCGAGAAAGAGCCGCTCGGGTTTGCTATCTTCTGTCGTGTTGGGCAAAGTCTGCACCACCGCAGACCTTTTTATGGCAAATATGTCAATAAGATTGAGTTTGAAGGGTCAGAAGAGCTTGACAAAATGATGAAAAACGTGTTTGAATTTTATCCTGAATTCAACAACACAAAAACTTAGTTCCAGCTCAAATAACTTTTTCAGGATTTTTGTATGCTTTCTTAACATCCTCTGAACCAAACTTGCGTGCTTTTTCCAAGACGTCATTTCTTTTGCCGTGTCTTATATCATCAACTTTCCACAGGTAGATGAACAGGGCTTCGTAATAATCCAGTGGCTCATCTTCGTAAAGCTTGCCTTCTAAAATATCTCTAACATATCTTATGCTGGCATCTGCAGCCAGTCTTGCGGAGTAGCAGGCAGCAGCCATGTCACGCCACTCCCAATGCTTCATCTCGCCCTGATGGAATTGCACCTTCTTTAGGCTGTTTCTCATCAGACAGACAAAACGCGCGTCTAAATCCAGCTTTTGAAGTTTGTCGAATGTTTGCTTGTAATCTTCTGTTTCTTCGCCAACCAGAGCAAACATGCACTCAAGGTAATCGCATGCACTACCTTGCGCCCGGAACATCTTGAAGGAACCGTGAAAATACCTGTAAAAACTGTCAATCTCATCTTCCCAGTAACGATCATCAATGTTCACGCGCAGCTCTTCTGCTCTTTGCAGGTTTTTGCTGCTTATCTGGGCAAATAAATCCTCGAGCTTCATATTATGGATAAGCTGTAAAATCATAAAAACTTGCCGCTCCCCAGCAGGCTTAAAAGACTTTTTTGGAGATTTTAGAACATGACGTTCGAAGATGTTGTGAAAAAGATATGGTTTGGTCTGGAAAAGAAGCTCACTCTTAACTCTGTTCTTCCAGTCTTTGTTGAACAGAGGAAAAAGTTTGAGGGCTGGCTAAAGGTGGAGATTTGTGAGCTACTTCAGAGTTATGGGTACAAGGTCACGCCTGAGAAAGACTTCATAGATATTACAGCTGAACATCTTGCAATCGAGCTCAAGACAATACCTACCAATTATGCCTGGCCAGGCATACCGCACCCGCATGCAAAAGCGATCACAAATGGCATTAACGATGTCCTGAAAGACATTGGCGAATTAAGATTTGAGCCTTACGAGATTAGAATGGTCAACTTCATAGTATATCCTCTCAGCAGGTCATGCACATCTAAGCACTATAATCTATGGACTAAAGACCACCTTGAGCGCATAAAGCGGCAGATTCCAGACAAAGACCTGATAGAAAAGCCGTTTGAGTTCCAGAATGGCTTTCCCGGCATTGCTTACTTTGGACGGGTGGAATAAGTTTAACTTTTCCGCACAGTCTCCATGCCCTTGGATGCGCTTTTCGCTAATTGTTTCAACTTACGCATGTCAATAACCTCATTAAGTTTTGGAAATTTAGTGGCCATTATTTGTGCTAGGCGCATATAGGGCACCCATAATATTAAGAAAATTAATAGGAAAGCAATAATAGATGTCTTGATTGTTAATGTTACGCCGAAATAAGGGATTATTTTAGAGACAATAAAATATGCTATCGAATTTAGTAGGAAGAATAGAAATGCCAAGTACGGCAAAAAACCTTCTAATACGAACAAGAGTTTAGGATCTTTGTTGAGCAAAGATATTATGAAATTGCCCGTAGGGAATGAAAAAGGAGTGGAAATTATTACGGACCATATCAGATAAAGTAAGAAATCATACAAATTGAATATAGTCCCGGAAAATAATCCAAATCTAAGAAACATGTCAAGAAATATTGCACCCGGCGCTACATACATAAAGATAATTTCAACTAAACGCGGAATCTCGGATATTTTTATATTATCCATAATTATGAGATAGGAGCTTTGAAGATTTAACCCTTCCGTTAGTGCTTCTTCAGCCGCGCATTAAAACAGCAGCGGTTTGATAAAAGCAGCATATGCCTGGTACGCAACTACCATTATGGCCCAATAAACAGATAACCAAATAAAAACCAGAATTAGATTTCCGATCACGATAGCGAACCAACGCAGATACTTCACATTAAAATTAAAAATATCACTTAACTTTTTAGTAAGCCATGGAGTAAATGGTTTTGCAGTTTGTAATGTTGTTACAATTGCTGCAGCCGTGACAACTGCGTTCCGCATAAATTCTTGCCACGTAAATAACATCATAGAAAAAAGTAATCAAGAATTTTTAATTCTTCCGTTAGCGTTTCTTCAACCAATCCTTCAAAAGGCCTTCAAGAATCTCATTAACACTTTGGCTTAAATCGATAGCCCTTTTCTTGACATCAATTAGAAGTTTCTTGTCAAGCGTTGTCGTGAACTTGACTTTCTCAGCCATACGTATATACTTACAAAACGAAATATTTAAATATATGCACGTATATACGTATATATGGCTGCTGAACTAAGAATGCTGTTGGTGATAATCACAGCTGCAATCAGCTATTTCGCTTTATGGAATTGTAGCTGGCTGAAGCTAAAAAGATATAAATAAGCAAATTGGGAAATGGAAACGGAGGCGCTGATACGATTACTCATAAACTTATTTTGGGAGATGCTCTAAAAGTACTCAAAAATGTTCCTGATAATTCTGTCGATCTAGTATTTGCAGATCCTCCATATAATATGTCAAAAAAGAATGGCTTAGCTTGGAAATATAGTAAACATGTAACGATGCAAGAAGATTGGGACATGTTTACTAAAGACGAGTTTTTCAAATTTAATTGTGATTGGATTAAAGAATGCTTGCGAGTTTTAAAGCACGGCGGGAGTTTGTGGATATCGGGCAGCTTTCACAATATTTACCAAATCGGATTTATTCTCCAAGAGTTTCATCCAGAAATAAAAATCAATAATAGCATAGTTTGGTTTAAGCCTAACGCTCAACCAAATATAACGTGCAGATTTTTTACAGAAAGTACTGAGCACCTCATATGGGCCACCAAAAACGGTGTCGGTAAGAAATGGAAGTTTAATTATCAATGGACAAAAGATGGCATCTATGATTCAATAAATCCAAAAGGTAAACAAACCCGTAATGTTTGGTCAATACCGCTAACTCCAAAAAATGAGAAGTGGGCGGGCCCACATCCAACACAAAAACCTTTCGAATTATTAAAGAGAATAATATTGTCTTGCACAGATGAGGGAGACGTCGTATTAGATCCGTTTGTGGGTTCGGGTACGACTTCAATAGTTGCAAAGTATTATGGTCGCAGTTCAATCGGCATAGATATAAGCAAAAAATATTACGAAATCGCTAAAAGGCGAATGCAAGAAAGCCAAAAAACTTTGGCAGAAAAACAACCAGAAATTATTTTTGAAGAATTTAAAGAATAATTATCTTCCAACTTGGGTAGCTTTACTTACAATAACAAATATTTCTTTTTCTTGAATCATCGCATCCATTAATTCCTTAAAGACTCTCGCAGGTTTTTCTGGAGGCGTATTTTTTTCCATTTTAATCATTAATTCGATAAGATGTCCAATAAAATCTACTTTGTATTCGCCATATTTATTTAATTCCTCAAATTGCTTTAACTTTTCCGTTGTAGTTTCTTTAAATTCGCATTTTTGTCTGTCTTCTTTGCTCTTAAATGCCTCAACCCGTTCGTACATGTCCCTAAGATATCTCATAAACTTAAGGGTAAGTTTTCTGTTATGTTCTTTCTTAATCAGCAAATCTATAACCCAGTGAATATGTTTAGGTGTCCTTAATCGCTTCCCTCCTTCTTGATATTTGATAAGGATATCATGGTCTGGATTAGCTCCACGACTACCTGCAAAAACTCCTATTATGGTACCATCACCTAGGATTATCTCTTTTATTGCCGTATGCTCTTTGCCGTCTCTCTTAAATCGCATGAGAATGCAAAAATATGCAAATTTATAAGGTTTTCAATGCCCAAAACTATTTAAGAATATGAATTAACAATCACCTTCTTATGAGAAATAGGGACATAGAGCGCCTAATTAGAATATCTCAAAAAGACTGGCATAGTATAGTAGATAAGTTGCAAAAAAATATTTTGGGTATAACTAATATTGATGAGGTACACGCCAAAATTAAAGCCATTTTAGAAAATTTAAAATCATCTCTGGATTTTGCTGCCCGCGATATCAGAGAGTACGCAGGCTTACCACCCACGAAATTTTGTTACTTTCCATATTCGTATCCAACACCTAAAAAAGATCCAATTGCAGAATTTGAAAAGAAAATAGAGAAAGATTTTACAGATTTAAACATCAAAAATACCAAAATCTATCAATTGCTATGCAATCTCCAGGACCAAAAGTGGATTAAGGACTTTTGGGATGTGGTTAACCCAACGAAACATGATGAATTGCCGCCGATATCAAAACGTTTTATACAGATAGGGGATAATGTTAAAATTTTTGGCAAACTTAAAAATGAAGGTAAAATAATAGTGGGCGACAGAGAAATAACCGAAAAATTTGAGATATCACCTCACGATACAATACCTGAAAATATTCGAGGCCCAATTAGTCAAAATGAAGAGCTGTATGTAAATGCGCCGCTATTGGCTAATTTAGAAATTTGGCTAAAAGAAATAACCGATTTGTTGAAAAATATATACGCTGAAATGAATTCTAAATTAGAAATATAGTAGTAAGCATTCTTCATGCAATTCTATGCGAATGCTATGCCTATTCTTGGAGAATTTGTAAGGTTTTCAATTACTTGTTCTGTTGTTTGTGGGCCTCTTTGAGCGCTTTTAGAACTTCTTGCAAATTACTTTCGTTCTCCACCATTACAGAAAAGCACTTACCACCATAAAATTTTTGTACACCTTCACCCTCTTCTGTAATCTTATGTTTTTCTATTAGTTTTCTAGCAATGTCATAAGAAAGCATGATCGTAATCCACACTTTCTTTCTTTTCATATAAACGTAAGCAAAGTTTTTATTTTTTCTGAAAGAAATATAGTATTTCTGAGGGTTTATTTGTATACTTGAATCGAATTTGAGCATGGCATCTCTAATCGCTTCATAAATTTTAACTATGCTCTTTTCAGCATATTCCATATGAAATGCTTCAGTATAACCTCCAACAGGTTTTTCAGATATGGGGGACTCTATAAAACCTATTTCTTGAAAGTCGGGATTAAGTGTGAAAATAACTTTATTCTCCGCAGTATATTGTTTTAAAATTTCAATTTTTACAAACTTTGCCCATTCAGTTATAGTATCTGATGTTTCTTCAAATTCAGGTTTAGCCTCATCTATAATCAATAAAATATTTTGACTATTTTCAATTACATCTTTTAGTGTTTTGTATATCTCTTTTGTTCCAAGGTACTCTTTAAATTCCGATTCAATTTTAGGATTCGATTTTATAAAATCAAACAATTTTCCAATCAATTCTTCCCGGCTTTTAGGATTTTTAAAGAATGCAAAGAATTTTTTGATTTGCGGGAAAATATGCCTATCAAAATCATGTTTTTCTAATTCCACTTCAACCAGATAAAATTGAATATTTTCTTTATTTTTGAAATCAAAGAGAAAACCATCCGGAATAGAACCTCCAAGAGTTTTAGTGTTAATTTTGTTTTTTAAATCAAAATATATAGTTTTTGAGCCAAAAAGAGTTTTAGAATTTTCCTTTACTATCTTCTCAAATGAGTCTTCTAAATTAAAATCTGTTTCAGCAAATCGATTTCCGTCCATATAAATTGCTGATTTCATATGTTTGATTCGTATTCCATAATTTAAACGTTTTGCTAATCTTTAACCCTTTCCCAACCACAATACCCGCATTCCTTGTGATTCGCTAGTGATTTAGGGCAATTCGTCCATCTTGCGTTTTGTTAGGTCTTCAGGAATCCTATACTCGGCCCAATTAACTTTCTTATCCTTAATCACGTCACGTAAGTTTCTTTCTTGCGGGTTTAAGGCAGACTTTCCTGACTTTACTTCGACGAAAATAACTTCGCTGATTTCTTTTTCGTCAGCACCCTTGAAGATGACAAAATCTATTGGTTTGCCTATGAAACGCGCTTCTGAAGGAGACCAGGGAAAGTTAGGCAGATATGGCGCCAGTTGTTCAGAAAACTGGCCTGACAAGACTGAACGGGAGCGCCCTATAGCTTCAGCGCGAATATCTGGAATTTTACTCTGCCAATAGTGGTCTCGTAACTTCTGTCCGAGCAAATAGCCGATTACCACGGCTACGCCAATAGAAATAACTAAAATGATAACAAAAATTAAGTCTATAGCCATGACAAAGCTAGAATTTACAAATTTATAAGGTTTTCAACCGCATACTTATTCTTCAGCATCTTGAGAATATTCATCTATAATAGTATCTTTCATATTCTCCAAATTTTTTTCTTTGGCAAGCTCGAATATGGAATCGTACGGTATGTACGAACAAACTTCCGATAAACGTTTTCCACCTATGTCAGCAAAAACAGGCCTATTAATTTGTGTAAAAACCGCATCTCTTCGTTCAATTGGAGCAACAATGTGAATTTTTATATTCAACATTGGCTGCAAAGCCAACAAATCTGCCATCCTTAAAATTCCAGAGTATATCGAAGTCGTATCTTCTACTTCGAAAGCCCTAACTATGGACCTACGATTAATCCAAAGAACATCTATATTCCTAATGGTTTTCAACGTCGTATCATCAAAAACTATTGGTAATTCGTCTAAGAGCGTATCTTTTTCTTTAGGTCTCCAAATTTTCAATACTCTTACTCTATCACTATTTGGTAGCCATACTTTCAATCCTAAAATCTCTCCAATCTCTGCAAGTTTTGCTTGTACCATTATGGAGTTCCTTTTTTCTTTTTCTGAAGGTTGGGGTTCTATCTCTTTTGTTTCTTCATCGTTCGGTATAGAAACCGTAATCTCTTTACCACTAATTCGAATTTTTTGCGATTTCAACTTTTTCTGGTCTTCTCCAGAAAATGGGTATTCTGTCTGTTTTTGCGCCTGTTCTCGCAAAACTTTCTCTAGGAAACTGCAATCTTCTTTTGGCCATGACCTAGGACTAGAGAATACCATAAATGTCCATTTATTGCTATCCTTGTTCAATCGTTTTGTGAACGAAAGGTTATTCCAAATAAAATCTTGGCGAATAGGTATAGCTTTCTCCAAAGGCAGCCAAACAATAGGTTCAACTCTAAACCGCAATACAAAAGGGTCATTTTCTTTGGTAAATATTGGTTTATCGTCCTGAAAAGGTTCACTTTTAATCTCCAATACGCCAATAAATCTTTGCAACTTAGTAACGTAGCAAATAAATTTATCTCCCGGGCCTATTTTTTTGTTTTTAACATAAGTTTTTCTAGAAATTCGAAATCCGCTCACAGTTTTGCTAGATTTTTCAAATGCTTTTGCTGTTTCCGGTGAAAATAAATCTATATAATACTCCATAGTGTTTCGAATAATCTATAATTCTTAACTCTTTCTCCCTGTCCTTAACCCGTTCCCACCCGCAAAACCCTAACTAATGATGATGGGAAAAGTTCATTGATTATGGCTTCGCCTCATAACCTCTTGATAATAAAAATCTACGTCTCTAACGAGTTTTTCTTTGGGTATTAATTTACTAATTTTTTCTTGTAACCCCATCCAATCTTCAAAAAAGCTATAATTTTCCTTAACATCTCTATGCCCCACCATTACATTACGAAAGTCTTCCAAGTCTTTAAGGTAATCTGGTAAATCTGGAATGTTTTTGTCTCCACTACTCTTTAGTTTTTTGGCATATTTGAAAAAAGAATTTGCTTCAAGATAAATATAGTCAGATAATACCCCTCCGGGATTAAACTCTTTATCATTATAAAATATTTGTTTAAACTCCATTAGCTGTTTGTTTCTTGGACTTTTAAGGTCTTTTTTATTGAGACCGATGCAGTGAATGAAGTCTGCTAAACAAAGAACCATGTCCCATGAATAAGTAAGTCTTGCATACGGACCAAGAGGTATTTTGTCTCCAAGTCTTAATTTTTTTTCAGTCATCTTCACATTTATTCGTTAAAGTTTGTGCCTTTCTAACTCTTAATCCCGTTCCCATCCACAGTACTCGCATCTTTCACTTAAGCTTTTTACTTAGTTCTTTTTTAAGTTCTATCACCTTTATTTTGTATGGGATTTTTTTCCAATCGTGTTCCCAGCAAATTAAGTAGTCCCATTTGTTAAGATTTTCTCCATGGGTTTTTGCGCCAGAACTTTTGTGTTCAAATTCAATTAAAACGTGTTTGTTGTTTTTAGTTAGCGCTTCAGCGTCAGGAGATGTATGTCTTCGATTGTAAAAAGACCACATTTTAGAGAAGCCCAAAGCTTCAAAATACCGTGCAAATAAGGCTATGACTTGTTGTTCATTTTTTGGCTCACAAGATAAACCACAATTTATATTTGGATTATTTTTAAGGTGTTTATCAATGTGCTTTTTGATAATTGGCCAATCTTCTGTAAATTCTTTGATAGTGTTTTGTCCCTTTAATTTCTTAGCAATTTCTTTAGGTAAATTGTCAACCGGGAAAGGTGAAAACAAAGTTTGCCATTTAACTTTTTTTCTATGTCCATAATGTTCATTCCACTTGTGTAATTTTAACCAATATTTTTGGTAATCTTTCTCTCCATCTTTTTCGTTTCTAAAATAATAATCACCAACTACTTTACCCCAGGCAAATATCGAAGAATCCCCGTACAAAAAAACAATATCTCCTTTAGAAATTTCCTTGTAAAACTTTATAAGTTGCCCAGATCTGTTCCCATACCATCTCTTAAATTTCTTAAATTCTTTTTTGATTTTTTCTTCATCTTTATATTTTCGTAGATCGCCCAAATCGTTCCAACCTATGGCGATATAGTTTTGTGTTATAAAATAGACTAAAGCTCTTGCTTTGTGCCCTGGTGAAATTTTCCAAACTTGTTTCATATTATCTTCACCAGCTTGTTAATGTCCTCAATTTCATAGTCCGCCTTTACCTTCTTTGCATTGGCATAATCCATGAGGCCATACCTTGCTAAGCAGGTTTTCATGCCAACAGCCTTTGCTCCCTTTATGTCCCACTGGGGCGCATCGCCAACCATCAGGACTTCTTGCGGCTTGAGCTTTAATTCCGAGAGGATTTTCTTGAAAGGAGCAGGATGCGGCTTTCTCTTGCCAGTGTCGTCAAGTGTTACAATCGGGTCAAAATAATCCAGAAGGCCCAAATCCGCCAGTCTTATGTAAGCCTGAAGGCGGGGGGCATCGCTTAGTATAGCTAATTTTATCCCTTTGGATTTCAGCTTTTTCAATGTTGGAACAACATTTGGGTACGGCTTCATGTACTTTGTTTTTTCCCGTCTGTACGCAGTTATGGCGGTTGCCAGAAGTTTATAGTCCACTAGACCTTTTGTTTTTTTGAGGAACTCGTCAAAAATCTTCTGATTATCCCATCCGTATTCCTTGTAAAGTTCGAAGACTATGTTAATCGCTTCTGATTTGCTTACGCTCAGCCCTTCAGATATCATGGCGTCGACAGCAGCCTTGACGCAGGCATTCTTGAATTTAACAAAATCAATTAGAGTATTGTCTAAATCAAAGATGATTGCGCGGATTTTCATATTTTTTCAAGCACCTTTAGGATTTCAATCATTGCTTCTGTGTCCTGCTTGCAATATTCCAACAGTGCCCTCCTCAGGTTTATCTTTTCTTCCTTCGAGATTTCCTTGTTCTTGTATGTGGTTTCAAGGAATTTGCGGGCGGCATCATCGCCCTGGCTTATTTCCAGGTGCTCATAGCCTTTGCCTGTCAAAGCCGGAAGAACTGCTTTCAGCGAGCAGCTGCCCTGCTGCCTGGGATCGTAATACGAGAAGCTTCTGAAAGGCACTATCAGGTCTTCAAGCCTGTCGATGACTGACTGCAGCCACTTTTCCTTTGGAAAGACTTCGAGCAGGTCTTCAAGGACTCTTCTCTCAAAACTCATGTTGTAAGCCAACACCGTGCCTTTGGGCCCGATAGCCCTAAGGGCTTCTACAACCTCAGGCCTCGGGTCATCAGGACTATCTGCAAGGAATTCGTAATGTTCCGGCTTGCCGTCCTGCTTTTGCAATACATGGAGAGATAGCTGGAATGGCACCTGCTGATACGGGCTGGAATTGTCAAATAATGGTATTGCAGGGTTAACTGTCTCAAAATCAAGCAAGTACAAGGGATATGTTAGCTTCTCCAGGAACTTCTTTATGGGTTTAGGCTCAATGTGTGGTTTTTTAGTAACAACTGTATTTTTCTCGATTAATTGCTTTTCATTAAGATCGCCGTCTGGCACATCTTTGATTAAAACAGTCCCGTGGTTAAGCAAAGGATATGCTTTCTTGCCAAAGCAATAGAGTTCGGTAACATTATTCTTTGGCAGGTCATTGAGGCAGACCGGGCACTCATTCGGTTTCAAGCACTCTATGCCCAGTTCAGGCTCCGGCTCCTTTGGGCTTTGAATTACTTTCAGCATCCCGTTAATCAGGTCTTCAATTGTTGGCGCTACTGTTAATGCCGCATCTGTTGTATCCTCAATTGCAAACAATTTCTTTGGCTCTATGTCGCCCTTGCGGACGTATTCGTTATTTATGTGCATCAAATGGGTGTGGCGTATTTTCACGCCTGCGCCTTGAATACAATAAAGCTGGAAAGCAATGTCGGGAATATGCTCTTCTTTGAGGCTTGAAGTGCTCTTTACTTCGTAGAGATCCCATTCATCCTTGCCAACTGGAACTAAAATATCTGCTTTGCAGTAGGAATTTTTGTAGGCAAAGGACGCTTCAAAAAGCGGAACCCGTTTTTTCAGAAGTTCTTTGGTTTTCTCCACGGAATTATAGTCGTGCGGAATTTCAATTCCGCCAGGGTATAGTTTCTTGGAGTAATCACCAACTTCGTGCCCTTGGTCAAAGAGCGCCTGCGTTTTTTCATCAATCGGCGGCAGTTTTTCAGGTGTGTTAAAAATATACCAAAGGTATCGTGGACAGCTCAAGCCCTGTATAAATTTAGACTTCGAAATTGTTATGTGCTTGGACGGTTTAACGGCCATGCAGCCATAAAGAAGAAGGTTTCTTTTAAGCCTTACTTTGCCTTTTCTTAGTTCTGTAGTATATCCCGTATATTACCAAACCAAGTATTCCTAAGAAAAAGCCAATGCCGTAAGCGACGTTAGGATTTTTCTTTATTTTAGTAGCCCATTTAGCACAGTAACCTGCACTAATAAAAGCTATGGCAACACCTATTATGGTTGGACCCACCGCAGCACTTATCGCAGCTGACCCAGATTCCACCGCTCCAGAACCACTTAGGAAGATATCTATTATTGCTATTATGAAGCAAAGAGTCTTTAGCCAATTAGCAACTAATGGTTTTTTCTCAGGCTCACCTTTTAGCAAGAAAAATGGTATTGGTTTAGCACTTTCCTTTTTGGTGGCCATAATTAGATAGGGTAGATGTGGGATTTAAAGATTTCTAGGTAAAATAATCATGGATTAAGAGCCTTAAATTTTACACTAATTTTATCCCCAGAAAAATTTGTTCAGGTCTGGCGGAGGGCCCAAAGATTCTTTTAGGTCTCGTGCTGAACGACTTTGATAGTGAACGTGTTCATCTTCATCATCTGCGAATGCAGGTAATTCTTTTTTAGTAAAATCTTTACTCCATATGTGCTGGCATTTCTTGCAAGCAAAATGCTTTCTCGTAGTTACACAATAAGCAGGAACAACTCTAACGCGTTCGATGGTTTGAACTATCTCACCATAAGCATTTCGTACGCGATCTATGAACGTTTTCCTTACATACTCTTTACGTCTGCTGAGCTCTTCACTACCTGTTGAAGTTTTTGCGAAGGCTCTATTGCAATGAGGGCAGGTCGTTTTATACGCAGCATACGTAATGCCTAAAAAAATAAGCATCGCTGCTAGCATATAAAGTGCTAGCGATAGTGGTAGTGTCACAAAAAAAATTATGAGCAGGAGTAAGGCGGTTATGCCGCCCGGTATCATAAATTCAGGTAAAACCTTCCGTTTAACGTCGATATTAGTCATTTTATTGTCTATATTGACAATATATGCTATATAAAGCTTTTGATTTGTTTACCGCAGTAAACAGTTCATTTTTAAGGCTCGTAGTAGAAGCCAAATAATCGCACCTAAGTTAAACTTAAAATTATTGCTCTTAATCAAAAAGAGAGCCCATTCTTACAACTTTGTAATTGCGTTTTTTCTTTTTAGTCTTTTGTTGCAGTTTTGAGAGCTTCGCATTACCTGTTTTTACTTCCCTATAACCTATGAACTTTCTCTTGCCGGTAAAAGGATCTGTTTTGTATGCCTTGTAATCGTGCCCTTTGCCAGTTCTTTCGTATTCTATGCCTTGTGTAGCCGCTCCGAGCGTCGCCATCACCTCGCCCATTCGTCCCCTTTCACGATTTTGGGCAATTGTTTCTCTTTTGACTTGTTTTTTTGATTTCTTGAATATACTTAAATCCATATCAAAACCACTTCTTGCCACGAACCTATTGGGAGATGCGGGATTTTAAAGATTGCTAGCTCTGGGCGTGCTGGACTCTTGTTCTGCAGTCTGCTCTCTGATCATCACCGCTTATTCGGGCACAGGCCTGAAGATCCAGGGTCCTTATGCCGACATCGTAAAAACACTGGTCGGGCGTAAGCGCTAAACTGGCTTCGCCAAGTGCCAACAGGTCATTGCACATAAACTCTGTAAGGTCATTGCTGCTCACGCGCTCTAGGATTTCTGAGGCGCAGCGCAATTTAACAGAAGAACTTCCTATTTGCGTGCATATGCGCAGATTCTTTGTGCTTACTGCAACCTGCTCAAGGCAATTGTCAGTACTTTGGACTGGAACGTTACTACAAATGGATGCATTGCCTGTGACGACTGCAACGGCGATGTAACAGTCGCCATAATAGACGCCCATCTTATCGCAGTCAGCAAGAGTGAATTTAGGATCGTTTTCTGCAATTGAGATGTAGCAGTCTTCCCTGGCATCTCCTGCCGCGTTGCAAATAGAAGCATTCTCTAAATACGCGCCTATGGCTGCAATACATTTTTCCTGCGAAATATTTTCATATAGATTGCAGACGCTTTGATCGCTCATGTTTATGTCGCTCTTTGAAATGTTTAATTTCTGATATGCGCAGGTGATCATAGAGACTGAATTTGATTTGCCACCGCATTCCTGAGGTGCATTCAACGATTGATTGCATGTTGAAGTCTCATTGGATATGTTTCCGGCACTTTGATGGCTTGCACAGCCGCTTACAAACACTATTCCTATGATAGCAAATATCAGAATCCCAAAACTAATTGCTTTCATAGAAAAAAACTGCTTGTAGTTTGTATTTATATTGTTTGCGAAAACCTCGACAATTTATCCGGGGATTTAAGGATTATGGAAATGTAGATTGTAAGATTTTGCCTCAGTAATCCTTAAAAATATTCAATATTGAAAATAATCATGACTAAAAAATCAATATCACATGAAGAGGCGTGGACAAGAACAGCACCCTATGTCGAGAAAGCAGCTTCCCAGCTCAACCCTTCCCAAGTGAAGGATATGTATGCTGACAGAGGCATGACTCTGGAAGAGATAGCAATCGAACTTCTTTCTCCGGAATTTACGCTGCAGGTCAGAATGTCGGCAGTGCATGCGGTTCTGAGAGATACTCTTGATAGGGCTGAAAGACACAGATTAGAGCTTCAGAAAAAAGCAGAAGGTGGCAGGCGCGCATATGCACTGGGCATCGGAACGTTCAGCAAAGAACAGCTCATAGAAAATTCCGGCAAGGCAGGAAGAGCTGCGATGCAGAACATGAGAGACTCAGGAGAACTCAGCACATTTCAGTCTTACGCGGCGAGCCAGCCAAGACCTGAAGCAAGAGAGAATGCGTGCCTCCAGAATCTGCTGTACTGCGAAATAGATCCCGCGGTTGTTGCATGTCTCTACATCAGCACGCCGGGAAATCCTCCTATGCTCATAGAGGACATTGCAAGATTTTTTGGCTGCAGGAGCCAGGCAATCACACAAGCCGTAAAGAAAGCAGAATGGCTGAACATAATTACGCCGGAAGATAAAAAGGCAGAGACAAGGTATCGTAATCACTACAGGGCTGTGCAGGCAAATGTCAAGCGCTGGTCCTCAGTTTGATTTCTTGCTTACCTTGCTGTGATGTCTTGCTTTACCCGCTTTATGAAATCACTTGGGTTTTTTCCGGATAAGCGCACTCTGTTGTTGTTTCCGGTGAATTGCGCGTAAATCAATTTGCCATTGCAGCAATCGCTCAGGTCATTGACAGCATAGTATTTTATCGGAACGCGGTCGTCCACATGTGTTTTTTGGACTTCCAAACAACGCACCAGGCATAAGGGTTGCTCGCCGACAGCCAGTACGTAATCTGCAAGCCTGCTGGGCACGAGGTCTCCTATGGGCACATAGGTTCCGCCTTCTAAAAACATTTTCCCGCTTTCATGAATCATCTGTTCTAATTTCTTGAAATCTATTTTCTGCAGCCTTTCTCCAACAAGAAAGTCGCGCAGTTTTATGGTAAGTTCAGTATCCCCGCTTCCCATACATATGCGCAGGTCTTTCGCAACTACGTGGTTCTTTATTATCTGGTAAAAATCATCCTGCATTAGGTGTTTGCAATGGTCGCCGGTATCCGGTTTAATGTCACAATACGTTATTTCGCTTGCCATTTACAGCGTAAAGCACGTTAGTGTTAAAAATCCTTGTCAAGCCGGACATAAAGATATAAATATGCAATATTATAAACTTGGATTATGGTCAGCGCTGGCGAATTAATGAATAAGGATTTTCTGAAGGTTGAGAAGACTGATACTATAGCTAATGTGATTGGCAAGCTTATACAGAAAGATGTTAGGACTGCCGTAGTCTTCTGGAATAAGGAATATTACGGAATAATTGACAGAGACTTGTTAGTGCAGTCAAAGATCACAAAAGCCCAGGAAGTAGGCGACTTTGTAATGTCCCCGCCTGTCGTTCGTGAGTCAGAAGACATGCTAAAATGCGCTGAACTTATGTACGGCTCATATCCCTGCGTTCTCATAGTAAAAAGAGGGAACGAAGTTATTGGCATAGTGAGCGCAAAGGACATAATAAAACTCATTACAAACATCCCCGAATTAAGGAAGATGCGCGCAGACGACGTAATGACTTCAAATCTAATAGTTTTGGCGTATAATGCAAGATTAGGTGATGCAATAAATATAATGCACGAGAAAAAGTTTGAACGTGTCCCGATAGTTGACAAAAAAGGCAATCTGGAAGGCATATTCGCGCTGACAGATGCCATCTACAAGAATCTGACAAATCCCTTGGACAAAGAAAAGGGCTCATCAAAGTCAGGCAGGAACTCAGTTTTCACAAGGTCTTACAACCCTAAGAGACTATTCGTTTTAGACGCTCCAATCGGAGACGCTGCCTCCCCTATTATGGTAACAGCAAATTCATACGATAAGTTAGGGAAGATTGTTGAAGACATGTTTAATTTCAAGATTTCAGACGTCGTTATAGCTAAAGACAATAAACCTGTAGGAATTATAACAACAAGAGATTTATTGAGGGCATTTGCGTTGTTGAAAGCACCCGAATTCTGGAAACTGCACTTCCTAGGTTTAAACAGATTGAAGCCTTTGCAGGCTCAATTTGTCCGAGAAGCCGTGGCAGAGCACTATGAAAAGATTAAGAGAGCTTATTTCAAGGAAATGCCTCGTTATTTCCTAACTGAGGTCAAGCTGCATGATGAGCCTGATAAGCCAAACAAGAGAATAAAGTATTCAGTTCACATAAGGCTGGCAATGCCTTCTGAGGTTTTCAGCACAGAAAATGCTAATTTTGATCTTAACACCGCAGTCAGTTGGGCTTTGAAAGACATGGAAAGTATGGTCCAGAGATTCAAAGAGAAAAGCAGAGAACGCCGGACAACAGACAGGAAAGGAAGAAGAGCGGAATTTGATAGTCTAGAAAGAGAGGAAGAGACGGAAGCAACGGGCAGGCCTGCAAAGCGGGTAAAGAAGCGGTAGAAAAATATATAAAAGCGGAAAAGGCTTCTAAAACTTAATAAAGCCCGATTTGGGCGCATAGGCATGGCAGTACAACAGGCACCACAATATGATTCTAGTATTTCTCAGTCAGACACTTATAGCTTGCATGGAAACTATATTGGCAGGCTTAATGTCCTTCACGAAGCAGTTTCAGGCAAGCAAATCAAGCCACTTGTGGATAACATAAACAGATTAAGGCAGGGTGATGTGAGTGACGCGAATGGTCCTAACGCCTGGTATCTATTCAACGGGCATCCGCTTGGCTTGCGCTTTTCCCTATATGCTGAATGTGTATTGCGCGTGACTTATGCCTTTAAGGGAGAACAGCCCGCGGACCTGAAAACAAGTGAAATACTCAATAATCCTGCAATAATAAAAATATTAGAAGACAACAAAGCGTCTCTGGACGGCCTTGTTGGTATAGTTTTGAAAGCGGCAAAAGCCATAAAATGAAAACAGGCCAGTTTCGTTGGATCGCAATTGCAATTTTGATAGCGGCAGTTATCGGACTGTTATTCTATCCCCAGATTACAAAGAATATTCTCACGTCAGGCGCGTCAGCAGTAAAAAATCTGGCTGACCAGGCGCAGCATCTTGTCAAGTGATTAGCCGCCTGCAGAAGTATATTTCTTTATTCCGAAATTCCACATCAATAAACTGAATCCGAAGAATGCAAATGCAACTAGGGCAAGCTCTCCGATCATTGGCAAAGAGAGTCTTCCAAGGAGGGCCTGTGCAGGATAAAATGCTGCAATGCCGACAGGGAAAACAAAGGTGAACAAAAACGTACCTGCTGAACCATAAATTGACAGCGGATTTTTTCCGATACCAAGGATATCTTCGAAGGCATTAATCAGTACCCAGCTTTTCGTAAACAAGAAAGCCATGGCGATAGTAATGACGCATAGGGCGTATAAGAAAAGCAGCGCAAGCCCAACTAGAGCAATGAACGCAAGTAAGTTGTCAACACTAAATATCCAGTGTAATTTTATCAGCGCGTAGGATGCTATCAGCAAGCCCACTGTGACTGCAGGCAAGCCGTCCGGATTGAAAGTCTTGAGAGTTGCATAGGTAAGCGGATTTACAGGTCTTATCAGGTGCTGGTCATATCTGCCGCGCCATATGTCATCAAGAGTGCGCCAGGTCATTGACTGGAAAAATGTTCCGCCTAAACCGCTGACAAGAATAAATATGCCGTTCATAAGAAGGAACTCTTCGAAAGACCAGCCTGGTAGTCCTGATGATATTGTATAGACTAGAAGAGTGAAAATCGGCGTAAAGAAGTTTGTGAAAAAATTCATGATTGTTTTCAAAGTGAAGTTAAATCTATAGGAAAGTTCATCGCTCAGTTCAAGTTTTGCAGAGCCAAGCCATAATCTCCAGAGTTTTGCCATTTATCCACCCGCCGCCGAGAACTTTGCCATCGCTTTCGGCCAAGCCAATTTAATCAGCAGATAAAATATGATGACCCAGAAAATCTGCATTCCTATCATGCTAAGGGCATTCCAGCCTTGCACATACCCGAGAAATATGGATACTGGCGTGTAAATGAAATGCTGGAATGGCAGCAAGGCAAAGACCTTCTGCCAAACTGAAGGGAAGAATGCAATAGGTACGATTCCTCCACCAAAAAACCAGGTTATTGTGTTTCTTGCGTATCTAACTGCGTGATAGCGCGTTAACCAGAATGAACTTATTGAAGTCAGGAAAACGAATGTTATGCTGAGAGCCACCGCTACAGCAAAGGATATCGCAGAAAGTACGAGAGAAAGTAAGCTTGCAGGACTCAGGTGAAAAAATATAACTCCTGCTACAAGCAATGGGGTGCCTTGAATAAGTATAACGAGCAAGTCTGCGCCAAACTCATCAGACACGTACGCATTCATCAGCGTAGTTGGCCTTGCTAAGTCTATAATCAACGTTCCGTCTCTTATCAAATCGCTTATGCGCTGATCCAGATTTGTCCATATAAAACCGCCTTCAAAAAAAATCAAAATATAATAAGCCATCAGTTGGGTGAAATCGAACCCGTTGATTGTGCTTTGTCCTGTAAACGAATAAATAGAATGCCACAGATAATAGTAAATAATCAGAGAAAGTATGCTGATGAAGAAAAACGTGGCTACTTCGAACTTGTAAGCCAGTAATTTCTGCATGCCCAGCTTGACGTAGGCAAAGGTTTTTCGCCGTATCATCTTATTTCCTGTATATTTTTTTGATTATTTCTTCTATTTCCGGGTCCGATATCGTTACGTCGAGAATATCATAGTGCGAAATAAGATTCTGCATGACAGTGTTTATGCTCTGCCTTGCAGTGTTCACTTCAATATTCAAAAAGGATTCATCTTGCCTGAGAACTTTGCAGCCCTCGAGTTTGAATGGTCTGCCTTTTTCAGCTAATTTTACAGCGAGATGCTTTTCTTTGTATTTTTCCTTTAGTTTTGACAGCAAGCCGTCGTAGACAATATTTCCTTCGTTGATTACCACAATTCTTTTGCACAATTTCTCGATATCTGACATGTCATGTGTTGTCAAAATGAAAGTTGTCTTGAGCTCTTTGTTTATTTTGAAAATAAAATCACGTATTTTTTCTTTTGATATCAAGTCTACACCGACAGTTGGTTCATCCAAAAATACCAGTTTGGGATTGTGTAGCAAAGCAGCAATCAAATCACACTTCATTCTTTCTCCAAGAGATAGATTGCGTATCGGCCTCTTGGATAAGTCCTTAACACCAAGAAGCTTTGCAAAGTAAGAGAGTCTTTTTCCGAACTCTTTCGACGGCACTTCGTAAAGCTCTTTCAGGAAATAGTAAGTGTCTACTGCTGGCAAATCCCAGGTTAATTGTGATTTATGCGGACCAAAAACAACTCCTATGTTCTGGACGTATTTGATGCGGTCTTCCCAGGGATTAAAGCCGAGGCTTGTTACGGAGCCGGAATCAGGATAAAGAACTCCGCAAAGGACTTTGATTAGCGTAGATTTTCCGGCGCCATTAGGTCCTATTAAACCCAGGATTTCGCCTTTCTCAACTTTCAGGTCAACGCCTTTCAAAGCATGCACTATCTTATGCTTTCTAGCTACGAGAGATTTGAATGCCTCAAGCAGTCCGGCTTCCCTGTGGTAAGTCTTGAAGCTCTTTTTCAGGTTCTTGACTTCAACAATGGCCATAAACATGGGTCTTTTTGACTGGTTTTATAGATTGCGGTGGGGAAAGTCTTTTATTAATAAAATAGGAGCTATTGATGAAGGCCACAATGCAATACAATATCTTGGTTACAGGACCGCCAGCTTCCGGCAAGTCAACACTGATACAGGATTTGATAAAAGGAAAGAAAGTATTCGGAATTCTTACGCCCGAAGTTAGGAAAGACAGTGAGAGATGGGGTTTCAAAGTCATTGATATCAAAACAGGCAAAGAGGGAATTCTGGCATCGATTGAGATAAGGCCGCACATGGTTTCGAAATACGGAGTGGATGTTGCTGAGTTAGACAGAATAGCATTGCATGCTATCGAAGCGGGAATAAAGACAAAGGACTCCGTTATAGTAATAGATGAAATAGGCAGCATGGAAATGCATTCTGAGAAATTCAAAAAAGTTGTTTTGAAAGCACTGGATACAAAAAGAGTTCTGGCAACAATTTCTATGAAAACAAAGAACGATTTTGTAGAGAAGATAAAGTCAAGGCCGGATGTCAAATTGGTTTATCTGACAAGGGTAAATTACGAGAGATTAACCAAAGAAATTTCTGAAGAACTTTAAGTCCAGATTACATCCACTTGATCTGTTCTCCAATCCTGATTGACCGCTGTTTCTTTTTGCTTTACACTTGATTTGTGCTCTAAAATGCCAAGCCAGGCAATCATTGCGGCATTGTCTCCAGCTAATTCTTTAGGAACGACAGCAAATTTGACTCCACGCTCTTTAGCCATTACAGAAAGCATTTCTGCTAATCTTTTGTTAGCTGCAACACCGCCTGTCAAAAGTATTTCTTTTTTATTGATATGTGCTATTGCACGTTCAGTGGCTTCTGTTAAGATTGCAAAAACAGTTTCTTGAGTTGAATAGCATAAGTCCTCTTTGGAATATTTGCCAGACTTTGCAAGTTGCTCTAATTTAGTCAGAATTCCTGAGAATGAAAAATCCATGCCTTTGATTGTGTATGGCAACTCAACGTATTTCTTTCCTTTAGATGCGAATTCTTCAATTTTAGGGCCCTGAGGAAATCCCAGACCAAGAGCTCTGCCAAAACTATCAAGGAAATTTCCAACTCCGATATCCAAAGTTTCTCCGAACACTCTATAGCGTCCGGCAGCTAAAGCTAAAATCTGAGTATTTGCGCCAGAAACATACAACGTAATTGGATCTTTGAATCCTGAAGTGAGTTTTCCGATTTCAACATGAGCAACAGGATGGTTAACTCCAATTAATGGCACTTTAAGGTAAGTTGCAAGAGCTCTTGCAGCTGCAGCCCCTACTCTTAAACATCCGCCAAGCCCTGGACCTTGGGAAAACGCTACTAAATCTATGTCTTTTAGTTTTATTCCGGATTTTTCTATAGCTCTTCGCAAAACAAAATCGTACATCAAGATATGATGTTCAACAATCTTCCCTGGCTTTAGGCCGCCGGTCTCAGTTGTGAAGACAGATTTCTCGTTAGCAAGAACTTTGCCTTTGTCATCAACAATTCCGACACCGATTGTGTGCGCTGTTGATTCAATGCCTAGGCAAATCATACGTTTAGTTCCAAAAGATTTAGTTAAAAGGTTTATACAGTTACAATTGTAACTATAAATGAAACTAAATAGATACAAATGTAGTTACGAACGTATCTATGTGTTTAAGAAACTATTTTGTTCTGCAGAAATATGGCTGAATTCAAGACAAAAGAAGAATTAGGAAAATACTTGTCTTCTCATAATATTTCAGTGGACACGTGGGGAAAGGGCAGTGCTAAGACTTTAGATCACTTGTTAAAAGAAATCAATGAGGGTGAAACAGTTTTGATCGAAAGGGATGGCAAAGTTCTAAGGAAGGTTAGCGTTGCAAGCATTACTGTGACATATCAAGATAAAGTACTCTACGAAGACAGACAGAAATTTAATGACGGGAGAGCCAGAAGCCGACCACAGCTAAAAGGCTCAGTATCTGAGAAATTTTTACCATCGGAAAAGCCAGAAGCGGTTGCCAAAAGAGCATTGCAGGAAGAGCTGGGCATTACCGGTGATGTAAAACTGGTAAAAGGCGAAGAAGAGGAAGACGTAGAAGAAAGTCATAGTTACCCAGGATTAGTTATGATAATGCACACATATCGTTTTAGTGCAGAATTAAATGATAAACAATATTCTCCGAATGGATATGTAGAAGTTCAGAAAGACAAGAAAACATATTTTGCCTGGAAAAAGAAATAATTACTTGGCGACTTTGCGTTCCATGTAGCCGCACTTGCCGCATGCAAAGCGGTCTTTGTGTTCGCCCATGAAGATTGCTGGCCCGCATTTCGGGCAGATTCTACCGAGTCGAGTGACAGTTTCACCAGAGACCTGGTATTTTTTGTATTTTAAAGACGACTTTGCTGGCTTTCTTTTGTGTTTTGGCATCTTACTTCTTCTTCCCCGCAGCTGGTGCTTTCGCAGTAGCTGCTTTGTGTAGTTTTTGTCCTGTTTCGCGTCCAATTATATATTTTGGTTCGAGAGCATCAAGCTGTGCTTTTTCCTTGTACAGTATCGCAGTCAGTTTTGCTTTTGGACCAAACTTAGGATTCAGCTGTTTTATTACTAAAAGAGCTTCTTCAGAGCCGAGTTGCGCAGCCAATAACTTGCGGACTTCGTTTCTTTTTGGCGTTGGTGCGCCAGAGTACAAAACGTCAGCTATAATTTTAGTTCTCTTTAGCAAAGGATTCTCAATTTTATCAAGTATTTTAATTTCCATTTTAGAGTCTGATTGCGTATTCGCCTTTATCTGTTATTTTCATCTTTTTTGCAAGTTCGGAATTTTGAGGGTCAAGTACTATAATCTTGCCTTTCCATGTTTCTGTGAGTTTTGCATCAGGATGCATAGGGCATCTGTCTCCCAAAACCAATCTTTTGCAAATTTTACAAGCTAATCTTGCCATTATTTCTCCTTTTTCTTCTCTTCTTTCTCAGCTTTCTTGGCAGCTTTTACAGCGCCTTTTGTTTCGGAGTCTATCCATTCTTTCTTGCCCAAGTAAGGCTGTCTCATTGTCAATCCGATTTTTGGATTTCTAGGATCTTTAAATGAAATTGCTACAATCCTTGCTCTGACATAGTCTCCCGTTTTCAGGCTTCTATTTGTTTGCTTGCCTGTCAAAGAGCCAGCTTTTGAGAACGATACGAAATCGTCCATTGCCTGGCTGATGTGGACCATGCCTTCGAAAGGTCCGAAGTCTACAAAAGCGCCGAATTTCGCAATGTCTTTGACTTCGCCTTCAATCATTTCATTGATTTCAGGCAGGTAATTCAGGATTGTGAACTTTGTTCTGTGGTATGCGGCGCCATCTCCAGGTATCAAAACGCCTTCTTGGATATCTCCAATGCTAAGGATTGCAATAACTCTGCCGAGGTCTTCCGTAACCTGGCCTTCATAATCTGTTTTGAGCTGCATTAAAACAGCGTTTCCAAGTTCTTCGCTAAATAGCTTTGGCGGAATTCTAACAACACCCTCAACTTCAGATTTGTAATACATAGTATAATTTTAGCCAACTTGGTGCCTTTTTAACTTTTACGTACCCTTTGGCTTAAAAGTACTTTTTCAAGGCGCGTCGCAGCGCCGCTTTGGGCTCTTTGTAAGTCAGCGATTTTAAGGCGGTTTTTGCCGGCACCCATTTGAAACCGCTATGTTCTTTTCTGTCAAGCATTATTTTCTTGCCAAGGATTTCAACAAGGTAAACGTGCTGTACTGCGCCCAGCCATTTGCGATTATCCTTAACGAATTCTTTTGGCCATCTGTATTTTACCTGTTCAGGCATTTCAGTAATAATTCTGAAATTTTTAACACCAGTCTCTTCGCGAATTTCACGTTTCAGGCCAGAAATTTCAGTTTCTTTGGGCAGGAGGCCCCCTTTGACATATTCCCAACCCCGCCAGTTTTGTTTTCTGTGCAAAAGCAAGAATCTCGGGCCTCTCGAAGTCTTTCTGAATATGATTGCGGCCACATACGGCCTGTAGCTTACCATTCTTCAATGTGGCTTTTCTGCCTGAAAGTGTAGACTTTTACGCCCCGTTCAATCAATAAAGTGCGCAGCTGCAAGTCATTCGTCAGAACTGCTGCATTATTTTGTGAGGCATAAACAGCAATAGCGTCATCTGTGGGACCTTTCAGATTGATTATGTTAATTCTTTTCTGTTTTACAATCTGATATGCCAGCCAGGCAGCTTCCTGGTCAGATTTCTTTTCGGCAGTCTTTGAAATATTTTTCAGTTCATCTATGACGAGATTTGGCACAGAAACACCAACAATGCCAAATTTCATTCTAAAAGTCTCGATAAGGTCAACTTTGTATTTTGCCGCATAGACTAATGAGTTTGTATCCAGTACGATCTCCATTAAGTTTTTGAACAGGTCTGGAATTAAATATGTTATGATAGGTAAGAAAGAAGACATAAAGCAGAAGTACGGACTCACTGCTGAGTTTTACGATTCCCGCTACGAAAGGATACAGACTGACAAATATGTTGACATGCTCGAAGGGCTGAAGATAAACGAACCAATTCTGGACCTTGGGTGCGGAACCGGGCTGTTAAAAAAAGTCTTGTTAAGAAATATTTTCGGATGCGACATTAGTTTTGAAATGCTCGAGCGGGCAGCTAAAAGAGGCGAAACAGTTGTGCAGGCAGATATGGAATTCTTGCCTTTCAAATCAGGAGTGTTTAATTCAGTTTTGAGTTTCACAAGTCTGCAAAACCTTCTGGAAGCAAAGCAGGCTCTGGAAGAAGTAAAGAGAGTTTCAAAAGGTATTTGTGTTCTGACAATGCTGAAAAGAAGACTAACGGAAGATTTCTACAAGCATCTGAGAAAAATCTTTGAGATTCAGGAAATAAAAGATATCGGAGAAGATGCAGGTTTTATCTTAAGCTCTAACAAATAATCTATACCTGTCTTTGCCTTCTAATTCATCCAAAATTCTCTGGACTATCAGTTTCTTAGGCTCTGGAACAGATGAAACTCGCTTCTTAACGTCTTCAAATGATATGAAAAGTGCCTTTTCCCTTTCTTTCAGTAATTCTTCAGCATGTCTCTTGCCAACACCCGGCAGCAATTCAAGCATGTGCGCTCTCAATGAAATAGGTCCTGCTTTGTTTATGAATTCCACAAACTTTGCTTCATTGGCAGCCACAAGTTTCTCTATCACAAAATTAACTTCAGTCTTTGCTGTCTGTGTTAATCTGAAGAATGGCAATGTTCCCTTGATATAGGATATTTTGTCCCGCTTGCCCTCGCCTATGTAAACCTCATCGTAAGGCTTGAGAGCAATGCCTTGTGCTGGCACTAGTTCTAGTAAAGTGAAGAAAGTCTTACCAATTGCCTGTGCAACTGGCTCTTTGCGATGAAACGGTCTCGAGTCCTCTGCGTAGCCGTGCTGAAGAAAATCCAGCACTATTGCATACTCTTCTCGTGACCTTGGTTTCTGTTGTATCATTTTTTGCCGTCTCAACCGTATTGGCTATCATTTTGCTTCTTTGTCTTTATACTTGATTATAACGTCTTGAATTTTTTTAAAGTTATCGGGGCTGATTGTTGCCTTTGAACTTGCCAGGACAGCCTTTAATTCGCTCAAATCTGCAGGCATTATGTTTACAACCTGCACCAGGTATTCGTCAGCAAGGCCCAGAATTTCGAGTTCTTTAAGCTCACCAAGTAGCTTTTCAGTGTCGGATTCTTTCAGCTTGGCTGCTTTCTTTGCGAAATCAAGCACTTTGTTTTGAAATTCAGCTCTCTCTTCCTTTTTTCCTATTCCCTGGATTATCTTCATCACTTTCGGAAGGGACAGAGGCTCTTTTTTAACAATTTTTGCATCCATTGTAAATACCTACTTAACTTTATTCAGATGAATTGGTGCCGCAAGCAATATCTTCTTTTTTTTACCATCAATAATCTGGACTTTGTAAGATCTGCCTTGGTTTCCTATTATTATGCCAGTTCTTGCTTTGTATCTTGGGTGTGGCATGGCCTTGTGGACTGCAGGCTCCTGCGCTATAATGACTTTGTCGCCTATTTTGAATGTCTGCATAAAGCGCGTTATGGAGATTTTTCCCCTATCGCGTGCTCTTTTCTGTAACGCAAAGCGCGTTTTTGCCCTGAATCCACCAGCTCTTGTAACCATAAGTAAAGCTTCAGAACACTATTTTTAAGACTTTGCCCACTAGTGGCTTTGTTTAAAAAGTCTATTTTTTAATTTTTATTAAAATAGCACATATAATTATAAAAATTATTGAAACTGCAAACATAATCCAATTATACGAAAGTGCGTGCTGATTGTAAACAGTTTTAATGATATTTACTATGCTCATGAACGCAATTCCAGCCCAGAAGCTAATACCTATGATCCATCGGATATGTTTTTTGTCCATGCCTCTTAAATGCCCATAGGCATCTTACCGCCCATCATCTTCTGGAGTTTTTGCATCTGTTTCTGGTTGCCCATCATCTTCATCATCTTTTTCATCTGGGCGTATTGCTTGATAAGTTCGCGGACATCGGCTTCAGATCTGCCGGAACCTTTTGCAATTCTTCTGATGCGGGAAGCATCAATCAGGTCAGGATTATTTCTCTCTTGTTTTGTCATTGATTGTATCATGTGCTTCCAGGTTTTCATCTTGCCTTCCTGAACGTTCAGAAGCTCCGTAGGCACCTTTGCCATTCCCATGCCTGGAATCATTGACATTATCTGGGAAAGAGGGCCCATTTTCTGCAGGGCTTCCATTTGTTTCATTAGGTCATCAAAAGTGAAGTCTGCTTTCAGCATCTTCTTTGCAAGAGCTTCAGCTTCGTCTTTCTGCATTGCGTCTTCCGCTTTTTTCAGCAGAGACTCAATGTCGCCCATTCCCAATAATCTGGAAACAAAATTCTTCGGCTTGTATTCTTCGAAATCATCAATGTGCTCCCCGAGTCCTATGAACTTTACTTTTGCAGAAGTTGTTGAACATGCAGTCAAAGCACCACCACCTTTTGCAGTGCCATCCAGTTTTGTTACAATAACTCCAGTAATGTTAACAGCATCTTTGAAGGCCTGCGCCTGTGCCTGGGCAGCCTGCCCGATATCCCCAGATATAACTAGCAAGGATTCAGTTGGATTTATCGCGGCCCTGACTTTCTTTATTTCCTCAGTTAATTCTTTGTTAAGGGCGTCACGTCCCGCAGAATCAAAAATAACAACATTGAATCTGTCAAAGTCTGGTTTGAATTTTTCTATGATTTTGATAGGGTCTTTTTCTTCTTTGATGCCATAGAATGGAATGTTTATTTTTTCAGAAAGCTGTTTCAGCTGTTCGTATGCTGCCGGTCTCCACGTATCCGTTTGCACTAAACAGATTTTCAGGCCCTGTCTTTTCAAAAACTTAGCTAATTTGGCGGCAGTGGTCGTCTTGCCGGAACCAAATAATCCCACAAGCAGAATTTTTGTTGGTTTTTCTTTTATCTCGAGCTTACCTTCTTCGGCGCCCAGGAATTTTACCAGTTCATCGTAAACTATGTTTATTGTGTGCTCTCTAGCAGTAAGAGTTTTTGCAGGTCTTTCAGCAAGTGCCCGTTTTTTGATAATGTCAACAATTTTATTGGCTAGAGATATGTTAACATCAGATGAAATCAGGGCTTTTTTAATATCAGAGGCTATCTCATCAACAAGTTTCGGGTCTAGTACAGAAGCCCGGAGTAGCTTTCTAAGGCTCTCCTTTAGCTGCTCGCCCAATTTATCCAGGACCATGGCAATAATAAATTACTTGGCTTTTTTAAAGTTTGACAAACCGCATTAGCCTAGAATTCTGCTTACGATTTTATCCGGTTCAAATTTTTCGAGGTCTTCGTATCTCTGGCCCATTCCCAGGAAGAGTATTGGTTTTTTTGTTGTATAAGCAACTGACAACAAAGCACCGCCCTTCTCATCAGCATCAACTTTTGACAGAATGCTGCCATCAATACCGATTTTCTCATTAAACAAACGTGCCTGCTCGACAGCATCGTTTCCAGTCAAAGAATCAACAGTTAAGACCGTGAGTTGTGGTTTTGTTACGCGCTTTATTTTCTGCAGTTCAGCCATCAAATCCACGTTTGCGTGCTGCCTGCCAGCCGTATCAATAAGGACAACATCAATGTTCTTTGCTTTTGCGTGCTTTATGGCATCAAATGCAACAGCAGCAGGGTCTGCCCCGTAATCATGCTTTATCAGTTCAACGCCGAGTTTTTCTGCGTGAGCCTGCAATTGCTCAATGCTTGCGGCCCTGAATGTATCAGATGCTGCAAATACGCATTTCAATCCCTGTTTTTGCAGCCAGTCAGCAACTTTTGCAAGCGTTGTTGTTTTTCCAACGCCATTCACACCTACAAAAAGTAGAATCAGCGGTTTGTGCTCTTCGGCCATCTTAACCAGATCAATTGGAGCTGGTGTCTGGAATATGTCAAGCAAAAGTTCATGCAGTTCTTTGTGTACCTTGTCAGCAAGCTCGCCGCGCTTTAGTGATTGCCCTACCAAGTCAAGCTTTAATTCTGCCCTCAGTTTGTCTGTAACTTCTACTGCGACATTGTTCTGCAAAAGCTCTGTTTCAAGCGAACTGAATATTTTGTTAAAATAGTCCTCAGAAATCTTGGTTTCTGTAATCACCCGGGCAAGCTCTTCGAAAATGCCCTTTTTCTTTTCTTTTTCCTCAAGCTTTACAAGCTCTTTTGGTCTAGGTTCTTCTTTCTTTTCTGTTTTTGGTTTTTCGGACTTTGAAAGAGATTTCGTGAATCCTTCGAATGCTTTTTTCAGGAAGCCAAACATTTTACTTTAGCAGAGCCTTAATTTCAGATTCTATTTGCTGTGCCTTAATAGCAAGATTTTGAACGTTTTGAGTGAGCTGTGACGCTACATGATCTGACTGGTGCAATTGCGCGTTTATCATTTCATTCGCAGATGGAATATCTTTCCTTACCATCACGCCAGCTCCTACATTGACAAGAACTTCTTTCGTTTCCTTTATTTCGCTGAAAGCATAGGTTCCCAGGCCGATTGGAGCAATACTTGCAGAGTCTTTATGCGATTTTGACAAAGAATCCAGGCTGGCTTTCAATCTGATGAGTTCAAAGCTTCTTTGCTCCAAAGCCTCAAGCTCTTTTTCTATGTCTTTTATTTGAGCATCTATGATTTGAAGCATAACATATTTTTCTTCAGCTTCTCTATTATGTTGATGTTGTTCAGCCATACTTTAACCTAAAAGTTTGCTTTTTTAACTCTATTGCGTGCTTCCCAGGAGTCCGAGACTCTCGTCAACACGCGACATCTCGTAACCGGAACTGCTTGCACCAATTACAAAGCCAAAAGAATTTGCTATGATTCCAGAACCGACAAATGGGTTTCCCATATTGACTGTTCCCAAACCAATCTCGAAGCCAAATATTTTTTCTACTTTCGCAATGTCTGCATCTCGGAGATCCGAACTGAATAATCCGCCTTTGTTAGTCACCTTGCCGAGCGAGCCGGTAATCGATAACTCTGCTAGGTCTGATTGTTCGAATTTTACATCCGGGAAAATTTTCTTGATTTGTGCGACAGCTTTCTTGTCATAAACGGTGCTTAAGATGCCAACTTTATCGTTAATCAATATATTATTACCAAAAGCGGTATGATCTGCTTTTAGCGTGAAGACTTGTACACCTAGCTTACTCAGGTGACTTCTAAGGGCTTTCAGTTCATTCGGGTAAATTATGTCTGGTAGTAAGACCGTTGTGGAGTTAGCAATTGCAAATATACCGATGAGGTCAGTCCCATATAATCCAACTTGAAAAACAGGCACCTGGAGGACTTCTTCAATTTTCTTAATGTCCTGTTCTCTTACGCAGCGGCCGAGCAGGCAGAATTTATCTGTTGCTAGACCATGAAGACCTACATTTGGGTCGCCGTGAAAATTCAGAATTGCGATGTGTGGCATTTTACTTATGCATGGCTATCTCTTGAGACTTTGAAACTTTTGCCTGGTATTGCTTTGCCTGCTCGAGAGCTTTCTTTTCTTCCTCTTTCTTTTTCTTGTAGTCCTCTTCTTTTTGCTTCTCTTCGGTTTTTGCCTGCCTTTTTTCTTTTTTCTTCATTGCCTTTTGTGTTGCTTCTGATATTCGTTTTGCTTTTGCAGGCAATTCGGATAATTCAGCTGTTGCAACGTCCTTATCCTTTGTGACTTTGACAGTAACTCTTCCGGGCGGGTTGTGTGCGCCTTGGCTCCAGATCTCTTCGTTCAGCCAGCGGCCAATTACCACTTTTTTTGCCTTAGTATGTCTGATTAAGAATGCGCGTAAAGCGACGGCAGCTCTTTTAGCTCTGCGCCACTTTGATACTTTCAGCCATTCATTTCGTAATGGAATTGTGTATAATTTTTCTTCAGCCATTTTACACTTTCAGTTTTGAACCGCGTCTCCAGTGTCTTTTGTCTGGATTGATAGCAGACGGGTGCACTTTCTTGCCTTTACCTAACGCTTTTGGTATGACCCAGATTGGTGCCCAATGCGTTTGCTTGGCTGCGTGGCCAAGTCTTTTCTTTTTTCCTGAAGTTTTGTTTGATGCCATTTATTTGATTATCCTGAAATTCTTTTTTTCGTTTGTTGCTCTGTTCAGTATTTCTTTCAACCGAACGTCGTCTATCTGTCCCTCTACTCCGCCAGCCTGCGCAGCGTCGAAAATAGCCATTTCGACCTGATTTGCAAGTTCGGGGCGTGCAGTCTTTACGGTTGCGAGCCGTTCGCGTGCTTCTTTTGTCAGGAAGCGCTGCAAAACAGTTTTCTTTGCGCTTTCCAGCTGCTGCGTTATGAAATCCTGAGCTTCAGCCGCTTGCTTTTGCTTGTGTAATTCGTCCAATTTCTGCTGCCTTATGCTTTTCAATTCCATTTTATTCTTGTTTGGCAACTTTTGCTGCAGATTTTTCAAGCAATGAGAGGCCTTGTGATGTGACAACACGGCCTTTGTGAACGCCTTCTTTCTTTTGAATGACTAAACCAGCTCCTTCCAGCTGCTGTAAAATCTCTCGTAAAATAGAGCCAGAAGCTTTGCGGAATCTCTCCGACTTTCGACCGCGGTTTTTCCTTCCGCCATATCTTGAGCGCAGCTTTGAAACGCCGATCGGACCGTCTTTGTAAACAGTTCGCAAAACAGATGCGGCGCGAATCTGCCACCAATCTTTTTGTGCTGGAGGCCTTTCTTTATGCACGCCAGTTTTTACGAATGTAGCCCACTTTGGCGCCGTTATTTTTTCTTTGAGCGCTAGAGCTACTTCTTTGACTAAAGCCTGCGCGGTTACATCAAAAACTGAGGTCATCAGCGCTCGGCTCGTGTTATGTTTTTAAAAGCTTTTTTGTTAAAGTAAAACTATGAATATAGCGATTATTGGCTGTGGAGTCACTGGTTCGTACCTGGCGTGGAAGCTTGCATTATCGGGACACAGAGTCACCATATTTGAGAAAAAACAGACCGTGGGCAAGCAAGTTTGCTCTGGTTTGGTCTCAGAAAGGCTGTGGAATTTCATCCCAAAAGACGAAAGTTTGATTGAAAACAGGATAGATTCTGCAAATATACATTTCTCACGAAAGACTGCCAAAGTCAACTTCAAACAGAAAATACTTGTTTTGAATCACGCAAAACTTGACAGATATGTTGCGCATCTCGCAGAAAAATCAGGTGTCAAAATAACGCATCGTGAGATAAAAACACTTCCAGAAGGCTTCGACAGGATAATCGGTGCTGATGGTGCGTTGTCAACAACAAGAAAACTCCTGAATTTAGAAGATCCAAGGTTCAAGCAAGGATTGCAATTCTTTGTAAAGGAAAAAAGTTCTGAAAATTTCGTTGAGACCTGGCCAGTCGAAAGCGGGTTTATATGGAAAATTCCCCGCGGAAAAGAAATTGAATATGGTATAATGTCAGACATGAAGACAGCAAGAAAGAAACTTGATGATTTTTGCAGGAAGAACGGTCTGAAAATAGATGGTTTGCAGGCAGCGCTAATACCCTCCGGGTTGATAGTTCCTGATAGCGAAGTTATAACGCTCTGCGGAGACGCTGCGGGCCTCACAAAGCCCTGGTCTGGCGGCGGAATCATATGGAGTCTGACTGCGGCAGACATTTTACTGGAGAATTTCCCTGATTTCAGAAAATACAGACGTAAATTGAAAATGAAATTTGGTTTCAAGATCTGGCAAACGTCCTTGATAACTGCAGCGGGCTATTTCTTAGGCAAAAATCTTCCGTGGCTTCTGCCAAATCAAAAGGAGATAGACAGTGACTGGTTAACATGATTAACGTAAAACTCAACAGGCGTCCCGAAGTTTATTCAGATAGCGAAGATTCCTGGCTTCTGCAGGAGCAGGTAGCTTTATTTTGCAAAGACAAAAAAGTTCTGGACATCGGCTGCGGATGTGGCATACAGGCAATCACGGCAGCATTAAACGGGGCAAAAGAAATCACAGCAGTCGATATAAATCCGAAGGCAGTCGAGCTCACCAAGGAAAATTCAAAGTTGAACGATGTCACAGTAGACGTGTTCGAAAGTGACTTGTTTTCAAACGTCAAGGGAAATTTTGATTTGATAATCTTCAATGCACCTTACCTGCCTCTTACTGATTTGGAAAAGGCGGCTTCGAATGAAGGTTTTGACACCGAGTGCATAAAATGGGCGGGAGGCAGGGCTTTGATTGGAAAATTCCTGGCACAAGCAAGAGACTATCTTGCGGAAAACGGCAGGATTTTACTTGTATTCTCCTCGTTAACAGGACTTGAAAAGCCGGAAAGCATGCAGATACTATCGGAAAGAAGGATGGGTTTTGAAGAGATTTACGTGGCCTCGATGCTAAAGCAATTTTTATAAGGCTTTTTTCCGAACTTTAAGCATGGTTGTGTTTGAAATCAATATGGGTTCGCTAGTCTTCTTCATGCTAGGCTTCTTGGTAGCAATAGGCATGGTAGTGCTTCTGGCAATAGTCTGGATTATTTTCCCGAAACTTGCAGAAGCAAAAAGATTTTTCCAGTTCTGGCTGAAAATGCGTGACGACGGAAAGAAATGAACGACGAATTTCTCCCAAGACATGTGGGCATAATTTGCGATGGAAACAGAAGATTTGCGCATGCTATCGGCGAAGCAGTTTGGATGGGACACGAGCATGGCGCAAAAAAAGTCGAAGAAGTTCTCGACTGGTGTCTGGAACTAGGGATAAAAGAAATAACACTCTGGCTTTTTTCAGTTGAAAATCTGCAAAGACCCAAAGAAGAGCTGGAAGTGCTTTTCAAAATAGGTGAAAAGTTGACGAGAGATTTTGCAAGTAATCCAAAAGTTCACAAACACAAAGTTGGACTTAACGTCATCGGAGATTATTCTATTTTCCCGGAGAGCCTGCAGAATGCAATCAAGGAATCTATGGCGACAACAAAAGATTACGGCGATTTCAAGGTTAACATAGCAGCAGGCTATGGTGGCAGGCAGGAAATTGTAAATGCGACAAAGAAAATAGCACATCTTGTAAAAGAAGGCAAGATAGAACCGGAACAAATTACGCCGCAGCTTCTGGAGGCGCAGATGTATTCGGCACAAATGCCTGACATAGACCTGGTCATAAGAACTTCAGGCGAAAAACGTACATCGGGCTTTCTGATGTGGAAGACTGACTATGCGGAATATTATTTCACTGAAAAATACTGGCCAGAGTTCGAGAAAGAGGATTTGATCAAGGCATTGATAGCATTCTCAGAAAGAAAACGAAGATTTGGAAAATAATTAAGCAGCTACAATCAAAGTAGAAGTCTTTTCTATTTCAAGGTTGCGCACCTTGTCGATAAGAAAGTCGTTTAGATCAGAAACATCGCCAACTTGGATTTTTGCTATTATATCGTATTCGCCGTAAACAATCTTGGCGTCCTTTATTTCTTTTAATTTGCGTAATTTTTCTAGAACTTGCTTTTCAAAACCTGATTTTGCTATTATCAGTACGTATGCGCCTATCATTCATGCTCCGCAGATATTAGTGTTGATGTTCTTTTAACACCCTGGATTGGACGAATGTTTTCGAGTATAAAATCGCCAAGCATTGAAACATCTGGGATTGATATTTTGGCTAGAATATCGTATTCGCCATATATTACATCTGCTTCCTGGACACCATCGACTTCCAAGAGATCATCAATGATGTTTTTTTCCGCGCCGGAATCAGAAATGATTAGTATGTATGCCGTAACCATTGACATAAATAAGTCATGATAGCTATTTAAACTTTGTTTCAATTTCCAATTTATGTTTGATAAGGAAAGAATTCGGCAGGATTACGATGTCTCCTTTAGCCGTCTGCAATTTTGTTTCTAGCCAGCCAAATGATTTCAATTCCCCTCGGACATCACCAGCTTTTATTTTTGCACCGGGTTTCAGACCGTAATATCTGCTGTGCAACAATATGCCGGAGCCCAGATTCTCGATTGCATCACTAAAAGTAACTGTCGCAAAAATAACTATCACTACTACTATGATAACTGATAGCGTGCTTATGAAAGTCTGTACGAGGCCCAGTCTGTTGAGTGCAAGCACGAAGGCTATAGCATATACTATGTATTTTACAATGTTTTCAACATAACTTTCAGGGTTCTTTATTCCCCATTTGCGAACTTTTTCTATCAGGCCTGCCTTGCGAATTGCAAAGCCGACTACTTTTCCCAAGAAATAACCCGCTAGCAAACTAGCTATGACTATTATTCCCGCCGCTGCGCTTTTTTCTAAAAGCACGCTTCCGCGTACGGCGTCTATTGCCTGGTGCAACTGTTCTAAAACCATTTTATTTTTTTTGCAGCTGCAGCTTTAAAAGCCTTGCAACCTATTATGTATATTGTACGATGCCAACCAACGTTTCAGTTGAGTACGCAAAGTCTCAGAAAGAATTTTTCGAAGCCAGGACAAGCGTAGAGAAACTCGCGGCCCTGAAAAAGATGCTGACTACGGCGCCGAAACACAAATCTGCTGAAAAATTGAATCTGCAATTAAAGCGCAGGCTGGCAGAGCAGAAAAAAGAAATCGAGAGAGAGAAGAAAGCAGGCAAGGGCAAGAGTTTTGCAATTAAGAAAGAAGGGGCAGCAACAATCGTCTTTTTAGGTGTCTTGAATTCAGGAAAAAGCAAGATTTTTTCACAATTAAGCGGAGCAAAATACGAAGGCGAAAACAATTACGGAATCAGAATGAGGATGGTTCCTTTTGAAAACATCTGGCTGCAGGCTTTGGATTTGCCGTCATTTTATTCAGGTTTTGAAGACTCGACTAACGCCGGCCAGGTATTTGGCCTCGTAAGAAGCGCCGATGTTATTATTCTGGTTGTAAGCGACGAAGAGCAACTGCATTTCCTGCAGAAGAAATTGGCAGACGCCAAAATAAGTATTGGCCAAAAAAAATCGTATGATGTGGAGAAGACAGAACTGCCTGTAGTCGTTATCTCTCCTGGCGTGCAGGAAGCAGAGAAGCTAAAAAAACAAATCTGGGAAAAGACCAGGAAAATACGGGTTCAGACCAGAACCGGAACCAAAACCGCACCTAAACCAGTTGTTCTTCCGGAAAACTCGGACGTAAGAAAATTAGCAGAAACAATACACAAAGATTTTCTAAGAAAATTTAAACACGCAAAAATATGGGGAGCTTCCGCAAAATTCCCTGGCCAGCAAGTCGGATTTAACCATAAACTAAAGGACAAAGATATCGTTGAAATCTTTATCTGAAGCTCAGCATACAAATACTTATTAATTGCAAGGATTTGCAAGCGTTTGAGGTGCTGGCATCTGCGGAATTATAGGGATAGTAGGCTCAAAAAATGTTTCTTTTGAGATTTTTAACGCTCTGAGAGCAATGCAGCACAGAGGTCAGGATTCCGCTGGCATTTTCGCCCTGGAAAATTGGACAGTTCCGCGCATCTATAAGGAAGCAGGGCAAGTCACAGATATTTTTTCTAAGGAAATTTTAACTGGTTTGAGAGGTGACGTGGGCATAGGCCACGTCCGTTACCCTACAATAGGAGACCAGGACAGGGCAACGCGAAAAAGAGATGCACAGCCAACTTACGAAAACATTGCAGGCATTGCAATGGCTCACAACGGCAACATTGTGAATGCAGATGAGATAAGGAAGGAAATGGCTGCTGTAAGAAGATATTCGCAATCAACTTGCGATATTGTTGCCATCAATCACCTGTTCATTGAAATATTATCGCAGATAGCAGTTGACAAGAAAGTGACAAAGGAGATTTGCTTTCAAGCACTTGAAACTTTGATGGGCCGCCTAAAGGGTAGTTATTCTGTTGTGACAGTAGTGCTTGATGAAGGATTTCTTGCTTTTAGGGATCCGTATGCAATAAGGCCTCTGGTATTTGGCTCGCGCAAGGAGAATGGGAAAGATAGTTACGCATTTGCATCGGAAACCTGCGCTCTAGATATTTTAGGATACAAAATAATAAGAGATGTTTTGCCAGGCGAGGCCATCTGGGTGGACAAAGACATGCACGTTACAACAAAAGTCATACGCACAGCAAAAAATATGCACTGCATGTTTGAATGGGTTTACTTTGCCAGACCATCATCATCAATGGAGAATAGAAATATGTACACTGTGCGCGAAAGAATTGGCAGGATTCTCGCAAAGGAATTGAAGAAAAATGGCATTGCTGACAAAATAGATATCATAGCACCGGTTCCTGATTCGGGAAGAGCGAGTGCACAGGGACTGGCAATGGAGCTGGGCAAGCCCTGCGTGGACGTTTTTGATAAGAATCGTTACACTGGCAGAAGTTTCATTATGCCCGATGAAAAATCAAGAGTAAATGAAATTGAGTTCAAAATAATTCCAATTGTCTATCAGATTCGCGGCAAGTCTATCGGTATTGTTGATGATTCAATTGTCAGAGGTTCAACATCAAAAAAAGTTGTTCAGGTGTTGAAAGAGCACGGCGCAAAAGAAGTTCATTTTTTTGTTGCCTGTCCGCCGATAAAATATCCCTGCGTTTTGGGAATAGACATGCCGACAAGAAAAGAATTGATAGCATCGGATAAAACAATCGAGGAAGTAAGGAAATACCTGGGCGCGGATAGCCTGACTTACCTGGAAATACCGGGGTTGATAGAAGCTGTCGAGTTAGGCGAGAACTTGTGCCTTGGCTGCCTCAATGGAATATATCCGGACAACATTTCAAAAACTGATTTAGCAAAATTCGAAGAGCAAAGGGACATCGAAAGAACAGGCGAGCCACAAAGGACTTTGCTTACAACTCCGTAATCGTTTAATACATGCAGTTTTTTATTTTCTTATGGCTATGAAGACAAAAGGTTCTGCAGCAGAAAGGGAATTACAGACTATGCTGTGGGGCTCAGGCTTTGCAGCAGTCAGGGCAGCAGGCTCTGGAGTCACGAAATTTTATTGTCCTGATGTGCTGGCATCAAATGGAACCAAGACTTTGGCAGTTGAATGCAAATCAACTAAACACAAGGCCCAGTACTTTGAGCCAGAGCAAGTCAGGCAGTTGCAGGAATTTGCAAGAATTTTCAAAGCTGAAGCATGGCTTGCAGTAAAATTCTCAACAGATTGGAAATTCTTCAAGCCGGAAGACTTGCAGCAAACCAAAAAAGCGTTAGTTGTTCAATTAGAAAACACATCAGCAAAATTTCTTGCTGACGTCATCTGATTCTGTGCTTTTTGTGCGGAACGTATTCTTCCATTTTGAAAGTATATTCCTGCAGGTGAGCCCGCTCTCGCCTGAAAAATTTGCGGTAGTACATCAAAACGACAAATATCACAAATGCAACAGCAACCAGAGATAACAAAACTGTTCCAGCTATTTGAAATGGAGAGCCTTCAAGTAACTTGAATGCAAGATATGTTATTGCAGACAAAAGTATCAGGCAAGTCAGCGACATAACAACCACCAGTGCTCTGTACGCCCTCAGCGTACCTTTCCCCAGATGCGAAGATGTCGGTTTTTCAACCATTTGATTAACCAGCTGTTTCGTGTCTTTAAGTCTTACTAATTTATAGTGTATTCGAAATAAGTATCAAAAGGTATGGACCACTTTACAGTTTCTTTCTCAGAGGTCTTTTCCATTATTTTTCTGAACAGGCGTATTGAATTGCCATGGGCAGATATTGCAACATTAACCTTTTCTTTTTTCATCAGTTTGATTAAATCGTCAAGGAAACTTTTCACTCTTTTCTCAACGTCAGCAAATGATTCGCCTCTTGGAGGCCTCGTGTTAAATCCTCTATGCCAGGAATCATATTTTTCCTGCCCGTATTTTCTGATGACAGTCGAATGATGTTTGCCTTCTAAATTACCATAGCCTCTTTCGATCATCCTGTCATCTTTGATTAGTTTCTTGCATTCCGGATGATATTTCAGGACTTCACGCAAAGTGTCCTTCGAGCGCGAGAGCCTTGTGTAGAATGCGATATCAAATTTTTTATTTTTCAGTTTCTTAGCAATTATTTTTGCCTGCTTTATGCCTAAAGGAGTTAGTTTAGAATCTTTCCAGCCCGTGAACCATCCGTTCTGGTTGTAATATGTTTGGCCGTGTCTGAAAACGTATACTTTCATCTTTTCCTGTTGATTTTGTAAGGATTATTGGCCTCTGCATACTCCAGTCCTTCGGCCAGCTTCCTTCCAGATTCCGCATACAATGAGAATAGTTTTTCTCCTTCTTTGACCTTGTCGCCAACGTGCTTGTATAAGTATAATCCAGCTTTCTTATCATAAGGTGCGCCCAGATGCCTGCCAATGCGTTTTATCACGTCATTATCTATGGCGTGAACAATACCTGAATTTTCCGCATAAATTGATTCGTCATATTTTCCAATTTCTATTGAGTTTGCCTTGACCTCTGGTTTGCCGCCCTGTGCTTTTACCATTTCTTTGAATTTCTTTAGTGCGTGGCCCGAATCCAATAGGTGAGTTGCAAGTTTCAAACCGGATTTAGTTATGCCTGCCATTTCTAACAGCTCACCAGCCATTTCCAGAGATTTATTGCGAAGGTCTTTTGGTCCGGAAGGATTTTTTTCTAAAACCCAGAGACAATCCCGTGCTTCCAGAGCAGGGCCAACTCCTGCGCCGACTGGCTGACTGCCATCATCCTTTTGTATTTTGATATCTAAACCGAGGCTTGCGCTTATTGTTTTGAATTTTTTCTCCAAAATGTCCGCGCGCTTTCTGGTGCATTTTGTTCCAGGGCCATAAGGTATTTCCATCAGAAGGTATTTGGAACCGACAGCATACTTCTTTGCTAAAATTGAAGCTATGAGCATTGCAGTAGGATCTAATTGCAAGGGCTGTTCAACTTTTATTATATCATCATCCGCGGGTGCTATGTCAAGTCCGCCGCCCCATACAATGCAGCCTCTGTGTTTCAGCACGATTTCTTTTATTTTTTCCAGGTCTAGTGTGACGGGAGCAAAAACCTCCATGACATCTGCAGTGCCTGCAGGGTCTGTTATCGCGCGGGATGCGGTCTTTGGAACATAACAGCCGGCAGCAGCGAGTATAGGCACTATTATCAAAGTAGTTCTGTTGCCAGGCACGCCGCCAACCGAATGAACATCAACCACTGGTTTAACACCCAGTCTGAGCATCTCTCCTGTTTCAGCCATAGCTCTTGTCAAGTGAGCTGTTTCCGAAATTGAGAAGTCTCTTATGTAAGCAGATGCGACAAACATCGCTATCTCTGATGTTGTCAGCCTGTTATCAACAATATCGGTAATGATTTCGAAAATTTCATCCTTTGTTAACGATTGACCGGACATTTTTTTCTTTATGTGTTGTATTGCGACAGGCTTTTCTTCAGGTATTATCGTGATTGGCTGGCCAGGAGAAATATTTAGCAAGTCCCTTACTTCCTCAAAAACTCCAATCTCATCTGGCTTGATCATGGATGATACGTCAGCAATTGCGATAGCGTATTTGCGTTCAGCCATTAGTCTGACTCGGTCTGATGGGCCTAAATCCAGCTCTTTCATGACAGCGGGATTAAGAGCCACAACCAGCGGCCCGCCGGATTCTATGTTCAGTATTTTTGTTTTCAATCTCATTTTAGATTCTCAAGTAAACCATAGTCTTTGAAAAATGCAATGACTATCATAAGCAGCATCGGTCCAATAATAAAGCCCGCAGGGCCGAGTACAGTTACGCCTCCAAGAACGCCGAGCAAAATTACGAGAGGGTGCACTGCAGCCCATCTGCTTGCAAGGTATGTTCGTAAACCATAATCGAAAATGCTGCCCAAAGTCAAACCGTATATCATTAATCCAATACCCGTTGAGACATCGCCTCTCAGGATAAGTACAATTCCAATAGGTATGTAGAGCGCATAAGTATGTATCAATGGAATGATTGAAAGTATTGCGGCAACCACTCCGGCTAACAGGGCATACGGCAGACCAAAAATTAAGAATCCAACCACTGCAACAGCAAACTGTAAGATTCCAATCAGCAGCCACACATTAATGAATGTGTGTGCATAGTTATTCAAATCAGCGAATATTTTCTCTTTTTTCTGAGCGCCTACCGGGATATTTTTCTTTATCCAATTAGCGAGTTTTTCTCCATCTCTGATGAAGAAAAACATCGTTACGAAGAACATTAACATCGACAAAAGTATGTGTGGCAGTTTTGTAGCGATTGAGGAAAGGTCTCCGAATATTTTTGTTAAAATAAATTTTGCCACATCCTGGAAGGACGTTGTAAGCCCTGGCGAACCGCCCAGGACGTTCGCAAAGTTAAGTGTTGAGAACAGCGCGTAAATTCTATCAAACTCAGATAGAATAACGCTTGCACCGAAACCCATCACTATCGCAATTATGACTGCAGTGATGACCGTTAACAAAGCAGCGCTCCCGTTTTCTTTCAGATATTTTCTCAATTTGAAATGAACAGGATGCCAGAAGAATGCAGCGATAGCTGCAAATGCGATTGCCGTAAAAAAAGGTGATAGGATAAGTGCTATGATAGCCAGGCCTGCCAACACAAAAAGCCAGCCTGGATTGAATTCGACCATCAAAGTTCTCCCTTAAGCATTTCAGGTAATAGCGCGACGCTTTTTATAATAATTGTGGGGTTCTCAGAGCCTAGCTTTTTGATATCATGGATGCCGCTTAACACGGCTATGGTCTTTACTTTGGCGGCCTTGCCCGTTTTGACATCATAGATTGTGTCGCCAACAAAATATTCGACTTTGCCGCCAACAGCCTTTTCAACATTTTTGACGATTTGCGGTTCCGGCTTGTGGTCCATCTCGTGACTGCCGAGAATCACATCAAAAATTGTGGGCTTTATGCCCGCCTTTTTTAATATGGCTATAATTTCTTCATGAATTGCATTGGAAACAAGAGCAAGTTTGTGGGTTTTTTTCAATTCCTGAAGAGCATCAGCAACTCCTAGTATAGGCTTAGTTAGGTTGAAATCAGACTGTACAAAAATTTCAATTTTGTCTTCTACGACCTTCGGTAATTTTCTTTTAGAAATTTTCGGAAAGAGATCTTTAACAATGTCTTCTGCAGTCAGACCAAATTTTGCTACTATTTCGGATGATGTTTTGTAAGCAAGATGGTTTTTCTCGAAAGCTTTCTGGAAAGATGCTATGTGCGCGGCAGTAGTGTCAGCAAGAGTTCCATCCAAATCAAAGCAAATAATGGTTTTAGCGACCATGTTTTGTCAGCAGCCCGTACGCGAGCTCCGAACAGATAGCGGCCAGCAAAATGATGCTCATCCAGAAGAAAATAGGATTGCCAATCATCCACGAATAAGCAGCGATAAACACGTTTCCAAAAATGTAGAGTATCGCGAAATGCGTGTGAATCACAATTTTGTGTTTCCTTATGTTCTCGTAAGTTTCCCAGAACCACGCGACTATCAATGCTACCGTTCCTATTATTCCGAGAGCTAATTCCGGAGTTATCATATCTCGCATCCCCATTTTTTAACCGCCAAATCTAATTCTTTGTGTGTTTTAGCCCATTCTTTCAAAGTCTTTTTTGCCATAGTAGCATCAATCGCTTGTCTCATGGCCTTGGCTCCAGCTGTCGTGCCCCGAGGATGCCCGTGCACTCCTCCGCCCGCTTGTATGATTATATCATTACCAAGCATTCTCACTAAAGGCGGGATTAATCCAGGGTGCAAGCCTCCAGAACAAACAGGGAAGACAGGCTTCACTCTTTTTGAGAGTTCAATAACTTCTTCCTTTGTTTCCATCATCTTTCCAACAGCAGTTCCGATGTGCAGCTGGTCGACACCTATCAATTTTACGGCATCTGCGATAAATTTCATCGAGATTCCCTGATTCGGGTTTCGTGTCAAAGCGCCGTGCATTGCCCTGTGCGCATGTAAAACCAACTTTAGATCTTCATTTTCTTCGCGCAAAGTTTGCAGACCGGACCAGCCAACGGTTAATATGTCGACCATCGCATATTCGCCGCCACAACTTTTTATGAAATGTGCGCGCTTCAGCATTTCTTTTGTCTCTGCCGATACGTTGGCCATGTACATTTTTTTCTCGCCAGTTTCTTTCTCTGCTTTATCTCTTAATTTCAAAGTTTCTTTAACTCGAGAGTAGAATTTGTTGAATGGCTGCGATGTCAGGTTTTCATCGTCTTTTACGATGTCCAAACCGCCAATCCATGCGTTGTAAGCAACTTTGGCGTGTCCTTTTTCACTCAAACCTAATTTTGGTTTGATTATCGTTCCGCACAGCGGCCTGGTTTTCACTTTCAGTAATTTTCTTACCCCGAGAATTCCGTGTATTGGGCCGCGGAAACTTTTCACTAACGCTTGAGGCCATTGCACATCTTCCAGACGCAGAGATTCAATATCCTTCATGTTGAAAATATTTCCAGCAACACTACTCCAGATTTGTGGCATATTTCCGAGCTCAAAAAGCTCAAGCGGGTAAGCAATTTTCACATGATTTCCAGAAATGGCAAAAACTTTTGCACCCATCTTTTTAATTTCAGGAGACATGGTCGAGATTTCTGTCCAAGTTCCTATGGAAGATTCAGCAGCTACGGCCTCGGCAGCCTGCTCCATAGAAATACCCTTTGCTGGCCGTATCTTGTAAAACATAACTAAATCGTCTTTTGCTGGCTTGTAGTCAGGTTGCACATAACCTGAATATTTTTTAGAGCCTGCCATGTCTTTCAACCTCCCTTTTCACGAAATCCTTGAAATTCAATACTCCAACTTCTGAGATGACGCCTTTGACGTACTTTGCTTCAGCAATTTCAAAAGCAGGATTTTTTATCATGACATTTTTTGGTGCGTTTTGCCAGACTTCTTTTGCAGGCCTCTGTTCTATCTCGATATTAGCTTTTGAGAATTTCCAGCTATGGCTGCAGCAATAAACTGGTATTTTTCGTTCATATGCATCTTCTGCGAACATCTCAGTTCCAATTTTGTTTGCAACGCCCTTCGGAGAAATCCAGTCAGCTCCTATCAGGAAAATATCAGCGGATTTCATTGCCTGCAGTGCTGCAGAGTCGACATAGTGATTTACTTTTATGCCAGCTTTCGCTAAATCAGAGGCAGTAATTCTGCCCTGAAACATCGGTCTTGTTTCTGTGTTGTTAACAGTAAATTTCTTTCCCTGGTTTTTTGCTTCTTTCAGAATTCCAACAACAGTTGATGAATGGCAATGTGTGAAAACAGTAGAATTATTTTTTATCAAATTCGCGCCGAACTTGTAGATTTTTTCCTTGTCAGATTTGAATTTTACAATCAATTTTTTGGGGTCGGCACCTTTTTCAGCTGCAGCGATTGCATTGAAAAGCATTGGCTCTGTTGGCCTTGCAGCTTTCAGTAATTTAGAAGCCAATTTTTTATCCTTGGCAGCATCCCAAGCTAGCAAAGCAGCCTCGGCTGTTGCTTGGGCTCCCTGTATTTTTAATGATTTGATATCAGCAACAACTTGTTGCAATGTGGCCATACCTTTTTTATGACTTTTCCTGTTTAAAATGCTAGCGATGGACTATAAATTAGTGAATAGCATACCGCAATATGAAATCTAAAAGCGAAGCAGGGAGAGAAATTTTAGTTTGTATGGTTAGGACTGTTTGGTCAAATGGCACAGACAAAGGAGATAAAGAAAAATTTTATCTTGTCAGCGATGGTGCAGAAGAACATCACGCTAATATTGAATGCACAACTTTGGAAGAATTAGCAAAAGAAATTTGCGAAGGATTGTGCTTATCCGCTGCTTTAGGACTAGACGATAAAGTAATTCTCGAACCGCCCATAAGCCATCGAACTATCTATGCAGATGGATATTTCGGAAGGCCGTTGATACCTTCACATGTTGAGAAATACTGGCCTCTCAAGAAAAAGGATGCTAAAGAATTACTTAAGTACATCAATAAATATAGGATTCGTGTAAGTTGATTTTATCGTATCGCATATCTTAGCAAGTTATTTAATACATGAATACTGCTCCAAAAATAACAAATCCGCCGATAACTATATTTAGAATTAACCAAGACCATGCTTCAGTCTTTTTTTCAAGGTCCCATAACAACCAACCAAAAATAGCGTAAATTGGGACAGATGTAAAATTAAGGAGCGCGATATTGTCCATATACCTCTCAGGATTACCCAAAATTAATATGCACAAGCTAGCTATGATATTCGCAGTGCCAATAAAGGGGATAATTAGACAAATCAAAGATAATATTAACCCGATGATGGCCCCTTTTTGCCAGCCTTTTAATTGAGACCAAATTTCACGAATGCCAGCCATATTAATATTAAGACCTATGTCAATTTAAATCTTAGCAAAGCTGCAATGCCGCCAAGACCATCTAATTTCTCACCAGCTTCGTAGTCTGTGCTGATAATGTGAACTTCACCGCCCTGCTGTTCAACCTTATCAATCAGTTTTTCAAAATCTCCGAATTTTTCCTGCTCTCTCGCTTTCTCAATTATCCTGTCTGTAAAAAGCAATATTTTGACAGCGCCGGCTTCCACAGCAGGAATAACATCTTTGCCGTAGACTGCAAGGCCTTTCTTTGCGATTTCAGTCATTAGTGACTCGATAAGTTCGAATTCTTTCTGAATCTGTGAACTCTTGAGAACTTTTTCCAGAACTCCGCGATTAATTAATTCGGTGAGTGCGCGTTTAGTACCAGTAGAAACGCCCTCCATTTTTATCTTCTTTGCAATTTTGGCGTCTTTTTCTACAAGAGCTTTGACAAGATTTTCCTTCCAGAAAATTGGGGAGGCTATAACTATAGTATTTGGATTTGATTCTGCATCCAAACGCAGGATTTCAGCAACAACTTTTCCCAAGCCGGGATCAGCTTTTTCAACAAATCTTTTTTTTGCTAATCTAAGTTCGAAACCACCAAGGTATTGGAATCCGGATGCAGTTAGCGCAGCAATGTGTGCCTGCTCGTCATCTAAAACGCAAACTATCGCCTTAGGAGCTTTGCTGGCTTTCTCAGCTTCCTCCAGTCTTCTGATTTGATATTCTTTCCAGGTCTTCTCAATTTTAATTGTGTCGCCTGTGAAGATATCAAGAGTGTGAGCTGCCCCGATTTGCAGCTCTTCAGACCCCTCCATGATTTCGCCAGAAACTTTCAAAACAGCCGCCTCTAGTTTGATTTTTTTAACAAGAATCTTTGCAAAATACAGCTTTACAACGCTTTTTGCCCTCTCCTCTTCGCCGCTTAGCTTGACTTTCCTTTTGATTTCACCAGAAATGTGATCAGAGGTTTCGATTATCTTGGAGAGGTGCCATAAGTCATCCAAGGTGTCTACTCTAATCTTGACTACGCCTTCTTTGTGATTGAAAGATATTATCTTCATTTTAAGGGACTAGATTAAATTTATATATTATAAATATTCAGTTTAAGGATATGGCCACAGTTCGTAAAGCTCAGGGGTCTGGAGCCATAGCTCCAATGATTATACTGCTCGTTCTTTTAGCTGCTATCGTATTTTATGTTATAACAGTTCCCCCTGGAGAACGCGAACATCTCATAGGTAATTTGACAACTCCAAGTTACGAACGCACAGTCTTGGATGTCAGCCCTGGATTGATTTCGGGATTGACTGCAACGGGCGTTGAAAGGACTTACAAAACCCTGTCAACAGTAGATGTAGATTACACGCCGCAGCCGGCAACCAGAGCGCTGAGTTCTCAATTAATAGTCACGCGCGGCTTATTCAAGCAAGAGATAGGTAATTTTAGTTTTGATGTTTCGAACAGAGACACTCTTGGTTCTGCAAAGGTCTACGTGCTTATCACAGATAAAATAGGAAACGGCCTTCTCCAAGTCGCAGTAAACAATAAAATAGTTTTTTCAGGCGGCGTTGAAGTTGGTCAGGAAGCCACAATCGCGCTTCCAATCGATTCTATTGTTCAAGGCAGCAATAGCCTGAAATTTTATGTTTCTTCCCCAGGAATAAAATTCTGGGCAACAAATTCTTACTCTCTTTCAACTGTAAATCTCGCGCTTGCAAGCTATGATGCTAACAAAGCGATACAGACTCAGACTTTCACGCTGACAGCTGGAGAACTGGCTGGCGTTCAGTCAGCAACGCTTACGGCATCAATAAAACAAATTTCAGAATCTTCGGGTGAACTGAAATTGACTTTAAACGGCAACGAAATTTACAAGGCAACACCGGCACAAGTAGCTTCGCTTTCTGTTGACATACCAACTAGTTTGCTAAGCGGCACAAACACATTGCAATGGAGCGTTGCAAAAGATGGCGCTTATAGCATAGTGCTGGGCCAAGTGACTCTGGCAACATCAAAGTTCGAAGGCGGAGGAGTCGCAAGTTACGGCTTTACACTGACATCAACCGAAGGTGCAAAATTACAAATACACACTCTGAGCTGCGAATTAAAGATAATAAGGACGCCAATCGCAACAAGCAGCAGCGGCGAAGAACTTCCACCACCCCCACCAACGGGCGGTGCTGTTGCAATCCCCGCAATAGATGTCAAAATAAATGGAGCCGCAATACCTTATCTATTCTCTGATGACACCGTAACTGACAGCATCTGCCAGTACCTGCACAGCGGAAGCAACATAATTTCATTGTCTGCAGACAATGACATCTTCATACAAAAATTGACTATCAAAGTAACGAGTACCTGAAATGGTCTTATCTTCTAAGCGTGCGCAAATACCTGGATTTAGAGCTAGTAAAGAAGAAGGAACCCTCAAAGGAGAGCTAGGCGCTTACGAAGCAAAAGCAAGAGAAAAAGAAATAGAGGCTCTCCGGGAAGAAGCAGAAACTTACGGCGAGGAATTCCAAAAGATAAATGAGTTCATAGGAGAATATTCTCAAAGGTTTCAACATGATTTAGAAGAAGAGGCAGAAGGTGTCGCTGCGGAAGCTACAGTAGTTGGCGCTGCTGGCGGCGCAATGGAACAGGCGCTGGGAGCCAACGACCTCGCAACAGCAATAAAAGTAGTCGCCGGATTAATGAAAACAAGAGCCTCTTTACAAAAGAGGATTAAAGCTCTTAACAAGCGGCTTGTTGCCCTAAATGCCGAACCCGTTACTGTTCCCGGCATGGGCGGAGGACTGTTCGGAGGCGGCATGCCGCACATTTCTTCAAAAACAGCCGGAACAATATTCAAAGTTGTTGTAGTTGTTTCTTTACTGGCAGTTGTAGGATTTTATCTTTTCTTTACGACTACCGGTTCATTAGCAACATCAGAGACCGCTGGCATTTTTGCTGACCTGAAGAATTCACTAAGAGGCATCGCAGCACCGGTTAGCATAGCGGCACAAGTCATTCACGGCACATACGACCCGACACAAATCTACAATTCCAAAACTTACGAGGATAAATTAACCTCAGTTAAAGATGCAGGGGTTGAAGTTTCAGACATCAAGCCGCTGCAGGATACTTACGTAGAAAGTTCTCGTGATACGCCCACGACACCAACAATAGTTGGCACAATAAAAGTTACTGACCTGCCAGAGGACCCGGACACAAAAATTAGCACTGGCAATATAAGAGTTACAATAACTGCGGCGTGGGAAGGAAGCTTTATCGATGCTTTTGCAAAATATATTGATGCTATTCAAGAAAGACTTAATTTGCCATTCGCACCGATCCTGGGCGATTGGACTTGCAACCCCACCATTATTCAAAATCAACAGAGATTCGTTGGCAGATTCCAATGCTCGACAGATGGCATATATACAATTTTGCAGCCAATCGAAACGCATTCCGCAACTGTGGACGTAAGATATAATTTCAAAGCTGTTTGTGGCAAGACTGTTTATGTAGCAAATTTCGATGATTTAAGCAGAATGCTTCTTGAAGACAAAGACCCAGTCAGCGAATACCAGCTGACTTCAGCTGATTTGAGCTCCTGGCAGACAAAATCTCCGCTTAGCATGGGAATGGGAGTAGTCGGTGAGCAGGACGTAATAGGTGCAAATACAGATGCGAATAATCCAACACCCTACTTTTTAGGTGTCAGCATAGCGAACATGGGTGAAGGTCGCGCAATTATCGAAACGCTGACGTTAAGAGTTCCTCAGAGCGTTATTCCGCTGGGAGGCAATGATAATGATTTCAAAAATGCTGATTGCACAGAGAAATTAGGAGACGAGACTTTGTGCGTTTACAATCTAGACATAGGTGAAACGTTGGCGCCGGGCGAGTCTGTAACAAAATATCTTAAGTTTGAAGTGCCACAAGACACTTTCCTTAACGGTGCGCCTATTTCAAGCTTCTTTGCGCTGGCAAACGTAAAGTTTGACTATAATATTCAAAGAACTGTTCCTATTAAGGTGAGGCAAGTCGGAACAAGCTAAATTAGTACTTCGCTTGTAGGATGAGAAAAGTATTAAAAACACAAGAATACATTGTTTTTAAGGGGGTCACTGATGGAAAAAAAGAAGTTCATAATCTTAGCTTTAGTATTAATTGGATTAGTTTTAGTTAGCGGTTGTTCAACAAAAAAAGCAACAACAGAGACTGGACCCGCTAATGCGTTTATAGGAGGCACAGATGGCCTTGTAATGTCTTTTGTGCAAGATGCTCCTCCAGCAGAATACCCCCAGCAAGTACCTTTTGATATAATTATTAATGTAGAAAACAAGGGAGAAAGCACAGTTCCCGCAGACGCAGCCAATATAATAATTGGTGGAATCTCAGCATCCGCTTATGGAATAGAAAATCCTTCACAAACCTTAGAGGAGTTGCCAGGCAAGCAATTAATACAAAAAACAACAACTCCTGGTGGCGTAACCCAAGCAACATTCTCTTCTACAACGGGATCTCGTCCTTTCCCAGGTTCGCAACCACAGAAAATAACTGCTACGCTATGCTATCCTTATGTAACCCAAGTGCAAGGCACTGTTTGTATCACGCCAAGCTTGGCTAGGCAGACAGTTGGCGGAGCACAGCTTTGTACAGTTACTGGCAGCAAGACAGTTTACAGCAGCGGAGCTCCAGTGAAAATAACTTCTTTGAGCGAGTCTGCAACAAGCTCAGCTGGCAAAATAACAGGCTTCAGGTTCACAATGTTCGTCAAAGATGAAGGACCGGGTACAGCTTATCTTGGTACTACTTGCCCACCAACATTGGGAGATGCAAATAGAGTAAAAGTCATAAGTGCGAAACTCATTAACTTAAACAAAGATTTAGATTGCGGTAAGGCAGCAACAGATGCCGGCGTATTAATAACGGGAGACAATGGCGGCGTAATTACGTGCACTGTAGAGGGCCTATCTTCACAAGACATTTCCGGCGAGTTTGAAGACGTCTTGGTCATGCAATTGGGCTATGGCTACACGCAATCCATAACTAAATCGATAACGTTCACGACAACTTAAAATGAAATTGCGTCTCGCAATAATTATTTTTTCATTTTTATTAGTTTTACAAGTAGCCTCAGCTGCAGGTTCTAGTGTAAGACTTGAAACAGGCTGGAATCTGGTTTCATCTCCGGTTTCCGAGGGCTATTCTATCAGCATAATCAAAGAGCATTGCGCAGTCAAGTCAGGGCCTTGGTTATGGACCGGCATAGAGTATGCCAAAGCCTCAAAGGTAACACCTTTTCAGGGAGTCTGGATTAAGGTTTCAGATTCCTGTTCTTACGATGTACCAGGAACGCAAATTACGTCAACGAATGAATTGCAATTAGATAAAGGTTGGAATCTTGTTTCGGGGTTTGGAGACATAGATGAAAGCAAAGGCAGCTGCGAAATAAAAGGCGGGCCTTGGTCTTGGGACGCAAACAATCAAGAGTACAAACAAGTAACTGATTTAGATGCGAGCCTAGGTTATTGGATTAATGTTAATAGTGATTGCAGTCTCGGAAAAAAAGAGGTAGCCCTGCCAGATTTAGTTGTTGGAGAAATTATATTGACGCCTTCGCCACCGTTCAGCACAGGAATAAACTTTACAATCACAGTTATAATTTATAATCGAGGCGGAGCACCAGTCGCATCTAATTTTAATACGACTTTGCTGCTCGACGGTGCCGTATTAGCAGAGTTTACACCGGATCGTATTCTGGCTCCAGGAGCAAACCTGCCGTACACCGCGTATTCTGAAGGAATCAACACAACTGGACTGCACACCCTAGAAGTCATAACTGATGTTAATAATGCAATTCCCGAGAGCAATGAAGGGAATAATAGAAAGACATTTAGCTTTCTCGTTTCTTAGGCAGGCTCATGCCTGATAACTTCGTTCAAATAAATACTGATTTGCATATTCATGGACCATATTCTAGCGGCGTATCTGAAAAAATGTCACCGGAAGAAATTGCAAGAGTCGCGCCGCTGAAAGGTCTGCATCTCATAGGAACCGGCGATATTCTGAATGAGAATTGGATTAAAATCGTGCAACAACAATTACAAAAAACACCTGATGAGGGCATATTTTCACATCAGAACGGCACAAAATTCGTCTTGCAGACAGAAATCTGTGACAATGACAGGATACATCACCTGATTTTATTTCCAAGCCTGTCAAAAGTCCAAGAAGTCAGGGAAAAGTTCAGACCATTTTGCACGGACTTGGACAAAGAAGGCAGGCCGTCAATACATTTGTCAGCATCAGAAATCGCAGAGATTTGTGTAAATGCTGACTGCTTGCTAGGCTTTGCACATGCATTTACGCCTTATTTTGGTTTGTTTGCTAAGCATGATTCTTACAAAAGCGCTTACGGCAGCTACGCCGATAAGGTGTATTTCATGGAACTCGGACTTTCTGCAGATACAGATATGGCTGACAGGATTTCTGAACTGCATGGTCTTACGTTTACATCAAATTCTGATGGACATTCACCCTGGCCAAACAAGCTTGGGCGAGAGTTTACGACTTTCGCGATGAAAGAAATCGCTTTCGAAGAACTGAGAAAAGCGCTGAAGCGCGAAGCAGGAAGGAAAGCAGTTTTGAATGTAAAATTCAATCCCTTGGAAGGTAAATACCACAAAACAAGATGCTGTGGTTGTCTGACTTTTTTTGAGCCGCAGCAAGCAGAAGATTTCGGCTGGCGCTGCCCACAATGCGGCGACGCTATTAAGAAAGGCGTAGACTGCAGAATCGAAGAGCTCTCGGATTTGCCGATAGGCAGACATCCAGAGCACAGGCCCGCATGTTTGCACATAATTCCTTTGTCAGAAATAATTTCTCTGGCCACTGGCATAAAAAATGCCTGGTCGAATTCTGTTCAGCAGGAATGGACTAGATTTGTTGAGAAATTTGGAACGGAAATCAATGCTCTGATTAACGCAGATATTGAAGAGCTGGCAGAAGTGAATAAAGATGTTGCAACATATATCGGATACTTCAGAGATAACAAAATAAAATATGTTCCTGGCGGAGCAGGAGTTTTTGGCCAGCTAGTTTCACCTGGCCAGGAAGTCAAATTAAAAACTTTGAATTCAATTCAGAAAAGTTTGGCAGATTTCTAACCAATGTAAGGAGTTTCGGTTTTGTCGTATACTGGAGATTTCAGAGGTTTGACTAGTTTTTGCTGGTCACGCAGCTCTTTGATTCTGGATTTTTCCTGTTCCTTTTCTTTAATCTGGTTTTCAAGGCCTTCAAAGCTCACTTTTATATCTAAAATCTTGGTTAGTTCCCGTAAAAGCACTTTTGCTTCACTGAATCCGAGATGCAGTTGGTGTGCGTAAGTTTCTGCAAGCAGAGATATGCCTGTCATGCCCCGTAATCTGGCTAAACCCAATAATAATCCAGAGGCTCCAAAGATGGCTTCAACGCGCTCGTTGGCCTTGAAATTTATACTTTTGAACTTTTTGTATTTCAGCAGAGTATCTTTATCCGTTACTGCACCAAACACGACGGGATTCTTTATCTCAGTCGGCAAACCAATGCCACCCAAGGTTATTACTTCGCTGCAACCAAGTTCCTGTGCTAAATCCAATATTTTCTCGCAGAATTCATAGCTTGAACGCTCATCAAGCGGCTGAACATCTCCAGACAAAAAAACAACATCCCTGTTTTTGCCTTTGCTAACATGCATATTGACAGCAGGCAATTCGACGAAACTGTCGCTGTTTAGCAGCACGGAAGGATGGAAATTATATGAATGTATTTTGTAAAGTAATTCGGATTTCAAATTATCGACGAGGTAATCAATTGCAATTTTGCCGACGCTTCCGATGCCCGGCAAACCTTCGACAAGAATAGGATTTTGAAGTTTTGGGAGTTTGGCGAAGTTTTTCTTTATTATGAAAAAACCGTGGCTGCCGTTCGCTGAACTTTCGGTTCGGGTTATTCGATTTGATTCGGTCATCAATCGTCCCTCTTGAATTCTGCCGAGCCTTCGTTTGCTTCCAGCAATTTTGAGAGTTGTACGCTAATTTCTTTTAAAGTTTCTTCAGCAATCTTGAAATCTTCTGCGACGAGTTTGAATCTGTATTTTGGTGCGCCAAGGTATTTTAGCTCAAAATCTGCCTGTTTTTTTGCAGCAAGCTGCTTCGCAGCAGCCATAGCATTTTTTAAGACGTCAAGGCCGTCTGGCGCAGCACTTTGCATTGTTAGAGTGCCGGAAATAACTGCTTTAGGTATAACAATTCTTTTTTTTATTAACTCAGCCAACTGTTTTGCTAAGTTTTTTTCCACTCCGATATCCAGAAGAACTTTTTCTCCTTCTCTTGAGATGTCCATGAAGAATGGATATAGCAGGCCAAATTTATCCAGAATCTTATTTCCTATTTCCTCATATAGCTTTTTTGTGTTAATGCCAGCCTGCTTTGCAAAAACTTCCAAAATGTCATTTGCTTTCTTTTCGTTAGCCCAATCAGACATTTTGTTTCGATGCTGGGCCGCACCAACTCTTCTGACGGACAGCGAAATGAAATTTTCAGATGGTCTGACTTCCATTATCTTACAGACAACTTTCGTGCCAACCTTCATGTATGTTCTGAGGTTTCGGACCCATTTCCTTGCGATTTCGGAAACGTGAATCATGCCTTCTTTCTTTTCGTATTCGTCAAGGTCGGCAATAACTGAGCTAGCAAGAATATTTTTGACGGTACAAACTACCAAATCATCTTTCTCGGGAAAACCCTTCTTTTGATACATGATTATGATAAAACTTCAAGCACTCTGACCTTTACATCAGATTTGCCGCCAGTTGGCTCTGCGAGCACTTCATTGCAAACAAGGCATTTAACCTGCGAGGATACTTTCCCGAAAATTATCTGCTCATTCTTGCATTTCTCGCATCGCACTTTGACAAATTTTGATTTGTTTTCGAAAGATTTCATCTTATACCATCTCCACTTTCTTCAACCTGATCGGGTTCTGTTGGAAATGTTTCTTTTTGCAAACAGAGCATTCAAACTTCAAGTTTGCTTTTCTGCTGGTTTTTGCTTTATCGCGTGGTATTGGACGAGGGAAACCCACATAACCTGAAGATATCTTCGCCATGTGCCTCGTGCCCCATGATAAACCGCGCTTCTTTGTCTTTGGTCTTGCACGGGTTCTTTCAACCGTAATTTTGTGCTCTGTGTGTTTCTTACAGTAAGGGCAGTATTTTTTAGTTGTTTTTGGCAATTTCATTTTCTTTTATTTCCGTGACTTTTTTTTGTTGAAGCAGCAGCTCAGCCAGTTCGTCCGGCAAGCTAGCAACCTGATTTGCTTCGAATGGACCATACTTCTTTAATTCGGAATCCATCAGTTCAGGTATTGCTTCGTTGAACTTAAGTAATCTCCTTGAAGTTTCTTTTAAAAGCTTTGGCTCCTCTGGTGAGTTATTCTTTGCACTGTTTAATTCCTTGAAAAATGATGCCCAGCCAAACTTCAAAACATCAACAAGTTTATCATAAAGTTCCTGTTCAGAAGGCAACATGTTGGTAGTGTCGCGCATCTTGAATGCCATGCGTGCCGTGAACATCGCCCTGTTGATTATTTTCTTCTCTCTTTTTTCGTAAAGATCTTTTATTGCGCGCCTGGCATTTTCGAGTTCAGTGCGCAATTTGTCTCTTTTAGCCCGATCAAAGAGCTCAGAAGTTTTTTCTTTGAACAAAATAGTTTTCTTTGCTTCGAGATATTGCTTGATTTTGCCTAATTGCTCGGGATTAAGACTCTGCAGGTCTGTAGAGTATTTCTCTGCACGCAGCAGTTCGTACACATCTTCGTAGCTAAAACTTTCTACCACAGCAACCTCCGATGTAAATCCGAACTTCAATATTTATAGCAATTTCGGTATTATAACACATAGAAACAATTTTAAAGTAATTCTAGGGGTTTGATTGTATGAATGCAGGTCAAAGCCAAGATTTACAGGCAAAAGTGAAAACTTTCGAGAGCTTGAACTGGATAGAACGAAATTTAACAGCGCCGCGAGGATCAACAGGTGAACAGGAAAACGCATTTCATAGTGCACGTTATTGGCTAAATAGTGCGGAAGAAGCTGCTCTGAAAGGAAACCATGATGTCGCAGAATTAGCTATCAGGACGGCACAGCAATACACCGGTCTAAGTGGTGTTGATTTCTCCAGGCGAATAAAAGAAATCAGGTCTTATTACCAGCCTTCATCTTAATTCTCGGGTAAGAAATTGGATTTTTTATTTTACCGCAAGTGAAATCTGGCTTGCAAACTCCGAATTCTTCAAAATATTTTTTGCAGTTTGGCGGAGGAAATGTTGTTGTTTGTCTTTTATGCCAGGACAATTGCGACTTTATATAGCCTTGTTTCAAAGACGGTTGATTTTTCATATTCCATACTTGTAGCTCCTGTTCAATTTCCTGCAAAGGCCAGCCGGCAGATTTCATAAAATTAATTAAAGCAAACAAGGCGCGCTTTCTGCCATCGGGCAGACCTTCCAAAATCAGCTTCATGCATGGAGGGAAAGCTTCCCTTGGCACTTTCTCTGTGAATTCAAATTTATTGCCGACTTCTTTTCGTGTTTCTTTTGCTTCGAGGCTGGCTTTCCAGTCCAAAGCCTGCATCAAAAGCTGAGAAGCTTCACCTGGTTTTACCTTAGCGGGATTCAGGAAGTCATCCGAGATTTCTTTTATGTTCTCAGGTTTGGCTAAGTCTGTTGTGAAATTTTTCAAGTCCTTCGGTTTAACCGGAATAGATACAAGCCATTTTTTTTCATTCAATGAGTAAGGCATTCGGATCATGTGCCTCGGAGAAATTGCAACAATGTCTATGCCCAGAACTGAAAAAGGGTCAAGAACATTGCCTTCAACGCTGCCCATTTTCAGTATTTGTGAGATTTCTTCCTTTTTCTTTCCCGATTTCTCGACAATTTTTTTTAAGTCGCCTTCATACTCATAAATTCTGTCGAGAAGGTGTTGCTTGATGAATTCCTTCAAATACAAGACAATGGTCTGAGGCGTTTCTGGAAAAGCTAGTTTTTCATCAGACAAGGCTTCGGCAGGAATTCCGAGATGCCAGCCGCTTCCACCAGAGAATTTTAAGGAAATGCAATTTATATCATGCCACTTCAGCGCTTCGATTAGCAAGTCAGCACAGATTTTCGACCAATCGACAAGCTTGCAATCAATGTCTATGACCAAATCCCAACTCGCACGCAAGTCGTCCATATCCCTTTTTGTTGTTTCAGGGCCTAATTTCAGGGGATTAGACCAGCGTTCCTCAGAGGCATGAAAGGAAGTCGCACCCTTTCTTACTTGATTCAACACATCAGATGGAAACTGTATAATGTCCGGCCTTCTGCCGAATTTGTCCTGGAATTGAACAGCTACTTCCCTGCCTTCAGCATAGCGGGTGATTTCTTGTGCTACGCCGGGTGTAGAGTAGTAACGAATTATTTCACTGAGTCGCATCTTTATTTACAAAAGCGATTACAATTTAATCTTTTTGAAAACTCTTGATAGGTCTTTTAGCGCATAAGTGTTTACAATATCTTTTGCTTCTGCCCATCCACGCCTCGCTGTCGCAACACCAAATAGCATGTAACGCATCTGATTTTGATCGTGAGCATCTGTGTCTATGACAAGTTTACAGCCGTTTTCGGTAGCTTCTTTTACATCTGTATGGTTCAAATCTAACCTTGATGGGTTTGCATCTACTTCCAATATTATGCCATTTTTGGCGCAGAACTTGAAAACTTGTTTCTTATCAAAATCGATGGGCTCTCTGGCATTGATAGACCTTGCTGTTGGGTGTGCATAGATGTCAACGTATTTGTTGCTAAGAGCTTTCAATATTCTTTTTGTCATCTGCTCTTTCGGCATCTTGAAATTTCTATGGATTGATACAATTACTATGTCTAATTTTTTCAAAATGTTGTCAGAGTAATCCAGACTGCCATCAGAATGTATGTAAACTTCAGAGCCGACAAGCACCTTAATGTCATTGTACTTTTTTGATGTTTTACGAATGGCCTCGACGTATTTCAAGAGTCTTTTTTCATCCATTCCTTTGGCTATAATGTCTGATTTTGAGTGATCCGTTAATGCAATGTACCTGTATCCAAGTTTTCTTGCGGATTCAATCATCTGCTCAACCGTATTAGAACCATCAGACCAGTTGGTGTGCATATGCAAATCGCCCTTTATGTCGCTCAAATGAACAAGTCGAGGAAGCTTGCCTTTGTAAGCTGCCTCAATTTCACCGAGATTTTCTCGCAATTCAGGCTCTATGTAAGGCAGGCCTAATTTCTTGTAAACCTCTTCCTCTGTTCGTCCGGCAACAAGCCTGTTTGTTTTTCTGTCGAACAGTCCGTATTCAGAAAGTTTGTAACCTTTCTTGATTGCAATCCCTCGCAACTTGACGTTATGGTCTACGTTTCCGGTAAAGTATTGCAGAGCTGCGCCAGCGCTCTTTTCCGGCAGGACTCTCACATCTGCTTGGATGCCGTTTTTCAAAATAACAGTAGATTTGGTCTCGCCTTTCGCTAAAACCCGTGAAACTTCAGACAGCGAAGTGAAGAAATTTATTATTTTCTTGGTTGTAGCTGGCTTTTCATCCCTGGGAACAACTAAGATGTCTATATCTCCAATAGTTTCTTTCATCCTCCTTAAAGAACCGCCAGCAATGGCATTTTTAATTTCCTTCAGCTTTTTCAACTGACCAACAAGTAGCTGCGCGATTGGGAAAGCTTCTCCCAGCAGCATTCGGGATTTCCTTTTTTTGTGCATTTCAATTCCCGCGAGAATATTTTCTTCAGATTTTGGCCCAAAACCGCGAAGTTTTGCAATTTTATGGCCCTTGATAGCCTTTTCAAGGTCTGCGAGAGATTTTATTTTCAACTTTTGATACAGTATTTTCGCTTTTTTAGGTCCTAGACTCTGGATTTCAATAAGCTCGTAAAATTCAGTAGGTAGTTGTTTCCTTAATTTTTCATATTCCTTGATTTTGCTAGTATTGATGTATTCTGCGATTTTCTTACCGATGCGCTCGCCAATTCCGGGCAGATCCTCCAGAGCCTTTAAGCCGCCTTTCTTGTACAGGTCTTCGACGGGTTCCTGCAAGCTTTCTACAGAGCGAGCAGCTTTCCTGTAGGCAGCAGGCTTCCACTGCACACTTTTCATCTCGAGAATATCAGCTATCTCGTAAAATATCTTTGAAATCTCGAAGTTCAGCATGGCCAACTAAAGAAGCAAAAAGCAGAATAAAAAGCTTAGGTTATAGCAAAAGATAAAAAACAATACGTCATTATTCGCATATGCCAATAGACGCACTACTGTTCATAAAACCAGTAAGGTCAGATGATAGGACATTAAACAAGATAATTAATGCCGTACCAAGCGTAGGTTATGAGGCAAGCAGAACGGTATGGGATATTGCCGAGTCTTATGGCATAGATGGCAAAGAATATTCAATATGCATTCCTTTGACGCGTAGCTCAAGCAAAGAAAGAGACTGGGCCATGTCTGGCGTGGACGATATAAATAATTACGTAGATACATTAAAGAAAAAAATACCCGAGATACAAAGTATAGAAATCAGATTTTTGTTTAATAAAGCAAAATACAAGAAACCAAAAGATCTTGAGGAAGCTACTGAAGACTCACTTGATGAACTTACTTAAGTCGCTTCTCGGTTTCTTCATAAACTCTTCCGCCTTTTGAAACACTTCTTTATCAGACTTCGAAGTTAATTTCTGGATAGCTTGGTCAAAAGTAAGCCATTCGTAGTCTTTATGTTCATACGAAACCTTTGCTTTTTCCTGCTCAGTTTGGCCCAAGAAATAGATAACATCTTTTGATATTAGTTTGCCTTCCCGTTTGTAGAAGAAGTGGACTTTTTCCTTGAAGCTCGGAATTACTTTCAAGTCCTTGATTCCGGCTTCTTCTTCAGTCTCGCGCCTGGCTGTTGCTAAATCATTCTCGCCTTTTTCAATCAGGCCTTTTGGAAAGCCCCGGCTCTCTCTGTATTGCTCGCTAGCGGGCTTGTACAGAAGAAGATATTTCCTAATTCCGTTTTCAATTCTAAAAACAATGAAGCCAGCTGATTTCTCAGTCTCAACCATACCACTAATTGTCGGCAATCCTTTAAAATTTATCATTTACCAAAATTTAATGGCGACAATTGCCGACGTCGAGTCGCATTATGATTCTTGCATAAAAAAATTCAGAACATTAGATGACCTGTTTAAAGATAAAGAAGCCTTAAACGAGGCACTTGATTACCTGGAAAATGAGTTCAAACCAAAGTTTGAGTTGGGCTTCCGTTTTAATCCGTTCAAGCATCCGTGCAGCTATAGTTGGATGAAAGGAAAAATTAGAACATATAACACATCTAATTCTGCAGCGCTAAAGGGTTGCGTATATCATGAAACGACTCACGCTATTTTGATGTTATACGACATGGAGAAAGTTCCTGGGCGGAATAAACTTTTTCTGACAAATAATGAAAATTTAGTAATGAAACTTACAGACATAGCACTACAAGATGACCCAGATGCGCTTTTCGAGTCAAGATGGATACATTACGAAGTTAGTAGCGTAAGACCTTTGCAAACCTTATCCGGCATACCGCTCGCAGTAGGTATATTTACTGCTATTGCAGCTGCAGCGAAGCTAATTTCGCCAATATGTATGTTGCTTGTGTATCTAACTTCTATTGCTGTGGGCTATGGCCTTTACAGTGCTCAAAAAAAATCGGTTCGGGAAGAATTGCTAAAACTACCTAGCCTGAAATTCAAAAAGAAAATCTAACGCCAGTGTCTTTGCCTTTGGCCATTATGCGGTCTTTGTCCATGAGAGAATCTCCTTTGACCGCCAAATCTTGGCCTGTCTGCCCTAATGGCTTCAAATTGAAGTTTTTGGAAGTCTGGCATTTCAGCAACGTCGATTTCAAGTTCCCTATCAGCTAGTACGTGTCTGAAGTTGTCATGATCTTCGCTGCATAGCAAAGAGATGGCTTTTCCCGTTTCGCCAGCCCGCGCAGTACGGCCAATTCTGTGCACGTACTCTTTTGAGGTCCTTGGTATGTCATAATTGAAAATGTGTGTAACATTTCTTATGTCCAGGCCCCTGGCAGCTACATCAGTTGCTACAAGACCTTTGACTTTATTCGCTTTAACCTCGTCCATGATTTGGTTTCTTTTTGCTTGGGTCAAACCGCCATGTATAGCCACAAAGTTAAGGCCGTGTTTTTGCAGGTTTTTAGCCACCATATCTACTCTGCGCCTAGTTGCGCAGAAAACAATTGTTAATGTGGGATTTTCTTGTTTAAGCAGGTGCACAAGTAAGGAAAATTTGTCTCCCCCGAGCACATTATAATAAACCTGCTTTAACTGGCTTTTTTCAAAATAACTTTCAGTCTCAACTTTTTGAGGGTTTATCATGTGGTTCTGAGCTATGCACATAACTTCTGATGAAATCGTTGCACTGAATAACAGAGTCTGTCTTTGTTTAGGTACATATCTTATGATTTTCTTGACATCATCTATGAAACCCATCTCGAGCATCTTATCTGCTTCATCCAATACTAAAAAAGAAACATTGGACAAATTTAGTGTGCGTCTGTTTAAGTGGTCCAAAATGCGGCCAGGAGTACCGACAACTATGTCAGAATCGCATAAGTTCCTTATCTGCGGACCGATGGCAACTCCACCATACACTGTCGTTATTCTTACTGGTTTGTATTTTGAGAATTTTATGAATTCTTTTGCTACTTGCTCGCATAACTCTCTTGTTGGCACTAAAACTAAAGCCTGAATCTTGCCTGTGCGAGAAATCTTCTCTAAAATAGGCAAACCAAAAGCAGCAGTCTTTCCAGATCCCGTAAGGGATTGTCCGAAAACATCCTTTCCGGCTTTTATCAGCGGTATGGTTGCCTTTTGTATGTCTGTTGGCTCTACATAGCCCATTTCTTCTATAGCCCTTACTAATTGTGGGTCTAAACCTAATTCTTTAAAGTTCATTTTCTATACTTCCTAATCAAGAAAACAGCAAACGAGTGCACAATCCATGGTTTTTACACCCGGTTGCGCGGCCCTCAAATCTGAGGCACTAACATCGAGAACTGTACTCTTCGATTTATCCTTCACTAAATTGTGAGTTTATAAGTTTATGGCTATAGTTTACTCAAGACCTGCATTCCCTTTTCGAATTTCAATCTTTGTTTAGTAAAACGCATTGCAGCGGATGGATGTGGCAATTCCAAATAAGTATAAGGCGCTTTGGGCATTACATTTCTGGATGCAGTCTTTCCCAATAGAACTATAATTTCTGGTTTTATCTCATCGATTTCTTTTTCGAGAATTGGCAAATATGCCTTTATTTCTTCGTCTGTTGGCGGTTTGTTGTCAGGAGCATATGACTTGACAACGTTTGTGATATAACAATCAGCACGTTTCACACCGATTTTCTCTAGCTGCTTGTCAAGAAATTTTCCGGCCCTACCAACGAAAGGATGCCCAGTTTCTAGTTCTTTGGCACCAGGTCGTTCTCCAATAAACATCAGCTTCGGGTGATTCCGGTTTCCGTGTCCGGGGCAGTCTATTTTGAGCTTCATAACAATACTTAAAAACCTGCAAATTTAATGCTTTCTTATGCGAGCACAAATGAAAAGAGTTGGTTGCCTTCATTGAAGGTGATAAGAATTTCTCAAATAGCTCGCAAAATTTAAGTGGTGGTTGCCTTCATTGTGCAGCCCGAACTATGGCGGCTGTGGTCTAGTGGTATGATTGGGGCCTGTGGAGCTCTAGAACCGAGTTCGATTCTCGGCAGCCGCCCTCAATTTTTATATAGTCTGAATATGAGGTGTAGTTATGGCCAAGATTAATCTTGAAACTGTCAGGGGAATGAGAGATTTCCTTCCTGAGGATGAACTTCTCAGGCAAGAACTGCTAGAAAAAATCAAAAAAGTCCTCGAAACTTACGGTTTTTCCCCTTGGAATGCACCAGTTTTGGAATACGAAGCCTTGCTGAAAGAAAAAAGCATTGAAAGCAAATTGATATTCAAATTCAAAGATCAGGGCGGAAGAGACGTTGTAATGAGACCTGAAAAGACGCCTTCTCTTGCAAGAATCATTGGTTCTAATCCAAATTTGCCGAAACCTTTGAAGCTATATAATATAGATAGAGTCTGGCGCTACGACAGGCCTCAAAGAGGTCGTTATCGTGAATTTACACAATGTGACATGGACATAATTGGTGTTGCAAACCCAATGGCTGATGCAGAATTACTGGCTTGCACGTCTGCAATCTTACGAACAATCGGTTTAGAGAAATTTACTTTCAGGATTAATTCAAGAGCTTTGATGAATGAATTATTGGAAAATGCAGGCGTATCAAAAAAACAAGTTAAAAGAACTCTGAGAATCATAGATAAAATTGACAAAATAGGTGCAGACGAAGTCGCAAAAGAGCTTCGAAAGCTGCTGTCATCTGAATCCGTCAACGACTTAATGACTTTAATGAAAGCCCGTGGAAGCTGGTACACAATTTCCAAAGCAATAAAGGTTTGTGATAAAACCAGAGAACCCATTGAGCAATTTTTAGTGTGCTTGGAAGATTTTGGAATAAAAAATATTGTTTTCGATTTAAGCTTAGTAAGAGGTTTGGATTACTACACTGGACTTGTTTTTGAGGTTGATGCGGGGGAAGACATCGGAAGTGTTGCTGGCGGTGGCAGGTATGATAAATTAATTGGAGTCTATTCAGGACAAGATGTTCCGGCAACTGGATTGGCAATAGGTTTTGAGAGACTTCTGGAAGTCTTGAATGCAAAGAAAGTCAAAACAAAGACCAAAGTCTACGTAATTCCTATTAAAATAACTCAAAAGGCGGTTGAAATCGCTGAAAAGTTCAGAAAAGCAGGAATTAATACCGATTTGGACCTTGCTGGCAGAGATTTGAGAAAGAATTTGGATTACGCTAACAAGATGGAGATTCCTTTTGTAGTGTTTGTGGGAGAGAAAGAACTCTCACAGGGCAAAATCAAGCTCAGAAACATGCAGAATGGCTCAGAGGACTTGCTAAAAGTCGAAGAAGCAATAGAGAATTTGAAGAGACATTAAAGAATTTTCTTTTGAGGGTCTAACGAATACACTTCTAGTATATCTATGACTAATGCGCCCTTTATCGTAAATTCTTTTTCTCTTTTGATAGCGGTATCAAAGTATTTTCCAGATGTGTAAAATGTAGCATCACCTTCGATTCGGTAATATTTGCCATCAAACTTTGTAATTATGCTGACTTTGTTGTTTGCCTTGATATTTTCCAAGGTTGTTTTCATAACAACAACGTTTAGTAATAATTTTTTATCAACAAAACCCTGAGAAACTACAACAATCGCGTGCGGTTTGCCATTTTTAGAGCTGGTAGCCAGAACAAGTTCTTGGCCTTCTTTTAACGCATTTTCCAAGTCATTTTATTCAACAAATATACCTGGCTTGCCAGGCTTTGCCTTGCCAGCTTTGTTCTCTGGATCGTATTTGCTCTTGTCGTTGACTGCAAATACCTGCACTTTCGCATTGAATTCTTTCGCCAAAAATTCCTGAGCCTGCTTGTGCCTCTCAAGCTCTGGCGGAATCACATAAAGATAGATTGCTTTTACGACGGGTTTGTTTACAATCCTTAGAATATTTCTGATATCATCAGATAATTTTGACATTGCCGCTTCAGCCTGCTCAGCCTTCGCATCTATTTTCTTTTCATCAGCTTTAGGCCAGTCCGCTTCTGCAATAAAGCCCTTCTTGCCTAATTTCTGCCAAAGCTCTTCTGCTACGTGCGGCGTAAATGGAGCTATTAATTTAAGCCAGATCTCAAGTATGGCTTTAGAGGTCTTTGAATTATTTCCTCCGCGTCTTTCATACCAGCTCACGTCTTTCAAAAATTCAAACAGCGCAAGGTCTACTGCTTTGCGAAGATCAAATTTATCCATGGCTTCAGTTGTCAGTTTTATTTTTGTGTTTAATTTGGAAATAAGCCAGTCATCAACACCAGATTTTTTGGTTCCCTTAAACTTTGAAAGGCTTTCAAAAGTCGAAACCAGTCTTTCGACCTGCTTTCTGTAGCTCATCGCAGTATCATCATTCCACTGAGCATCTTCAAATGCCGAAACACCATGAGCATAATACAATCGCAAGCCGTCCACGGTGAATTTTTCCATAGCGCCAGGTATGGGCTGTGATCCGCCCTTTGATTTTGAGATCTTACCGCCCTCACCAGTTATCCACCAGTTTACAAAAATGCCTTTTGGCCAGAATTTTTTATCAAGAATTGCAACGTGATTCATAACGAAAGGCGGGAAATGGACTGTTTGGTGCTCTTTGCCTCCTAAGTTTATGTCTAAGGGATAGAAGTACTCAAATTCTTCCCTGATTTGTTTCCAAACGGGTTTTTTTGGCTTACCTTTCCCCTGGAAAACATAATCAAAAAATTCTTCAGTCATTTCGGCAGGTTTGATTTTCTTTGTGTTTGCAAATTTAGAAACAATGTAGTAAGCAGGATATAATGTAGAATCTGAAATTGGCTCTATAGTCCATTTTTCATCAAAAGGAAATTTAGTGCCCAGCCAGTTTCCCAATCTTACGCAGGCTCTGTCTTGGAACCAGTCTATTGCGCCCGGCAGATTCCTGTAATACTCAGCTGGATAGACATTCATCGTCTTCGCATGCTCTTTTGATTTTTCCTTCCAGGCTTTGTCTGAATAGCGTATGAACCACTGGTCAGAAATTTTTTGAATGTAAACTTTTACACCGCATCTGCAAACTACTTCTTCAGTCAAATCATAAAATACATCTGCGAGGCTTTGTTTTGTCAAGTTAGCACTGATTTTTTCTTTTGCTTCCGCTACAGGCAGGCCAGCATACTTGCCGGCAGTTTTTCTCATTACGCCAGTGTGGAATCCAACTTTGTAAATTTCAGTAGTAGCCTCTTCTAGGGCAGGGTCTGTTTGTGATTTTATGCCTAGTTTCTTGCAAATTTCTTCGGCAGGAAATTCCCCATAGCCTTTCGATTCGATGATTGGTATGGATTTTACGTTATCCAGTTGATATTTTTTTGATAATATCTTGTTTTTCTTTAAATCTTCAAGTGCGATCCAGTCATAAGGCGCGTCTGATGGAACTGATGTCACGACACCAGTGCCAAAAGTCATGGAAACAAATTCCGCAGGTAATATTGGTATTTCCCTGTCTATTCCTGGAGCGCGGACTTTTTTACCTAGTAACTCAGAAGCAGAAATCTTGCCAACTACCTTTACATTAGATTTCTGTCTTGAAATTTTTTCTGCGAAATCATGGCTAGCAATCCAGGTTTCCTTGCCGACCTGAATTTTTTCATATTCAACATTTGGATTGACCCAGAGATTTGTCTGCCCAAAAACAGTTTCCGGCCTCAAAGTGGCCGCAACTAAATATGAATCCCCACATTTGAATTTCAAAATAGTAAATTCGACTTTTTCTGCATGTCCACCCTTCGAAATATCGGTTTCACTAGGATCAACAGCAACAGGCCCGTGTACTGGACAAGCAGGTGCAAAATATTCGCCCGTTCTTAACAAACCAAGCTGTTTTAATTTTCTAAATTGCCATTGAATGAACTTATTGTAATCGGGGAAAGTCGTGGCTGTAAATCGGCTCCAGTCCGAAATAAATCCAAATTTTTTCCAATTCTCAACGAATTTTTTGTTAAAAAAGTCGACAACCTTATATGGGTCTGTAAGGTGCTTTAGTTCTTCATCTGTCGTCCCATTTCTTTTCAGGTAATCAATCCAGTTTTTATCGCCTTTTTGTACTTTTTGTGAAAAAGCTATTGCAAGATTTCCTGAAGCGTGGACTCCTACCGGGAACAATACGCTGAAATTTTGCATTCGCTTGTATCTTGAAATTATATCTGTGTAAGCATAGCCTTTCATGTGTCCCACGTGCAAGAATCCAGAGACACCAGGATATGCAAAAATCATAAAGAATTTTTCTTTTTTCTTGTCAACTTTGGCTTCACCTAGTTTTGCCTTTTCCCAGGCTTTTTGCCACTTTGACTCAATCTTTTGAAAATCCATGTTCAGTAGAATAACTTTATAATAGATTATTTAAATCTCTTACCTATGCCCCTGTAGCTCAGCCTGGACAGAGCGACAGCCTTCTAAGCTGTAGGCCGAGGGTTCGAATCCCTTCGGGGGCGTTTACGTCTTTGGGCCCATGCAAAGGTTTTTATGACTTTTTAGAGATGAAAATAAAAACTTTGAGGTGCAAAATGAATACTATATATAATAAAATATTATTAGTGCCAATAGTTCTGGTTCTAGGACTTCTGTGTTTGACAGGAGTTTCAGCTGCTTTGAGTTTCTCAGGTTTGCCTGACGTAACCTTTAACGAAGACGCAACAGCAACACTGAACCTGAACACTTACGTAAGTGGCGCTAACGGAACTGTTACCTACACTTATTCCGGAAATACAAATGTAAAAGTTAGCATTGCAAGTGGCATTGCAACTTTCTCTGCAAATTCAAATGTTAATGTTCCTAACGGCGAGACGATAACATTTACAGCAACCGACCAAACACCTGAACAAAAACAGGATAGCGTTGTTGTAAAAATAAGTGCAGTAAACGATGCACCTACTCTAACAATAGCAGATCAAATCAAAATAAAAATAGGTTCTGCATACAATCTTGCGGTCCCAGCAACTGACCCCGATGTTGCCACAAACGGCGACGTTCTAACATTCAGTTACACGACAGATTGGGACACTTTCTTAATGAATAATGCAGGCCAGATTTCATTTACACCAACAGATGATGATTTTGGCGTGCATGATGTAACAATAACTGTAAAGGACTCTGCAGGAGCATCAGCCTCCAAAACAGTTCAATTCCTTGTAACAGAAGACACCGATGATGGTTCTCTGACAATAAGTGGCGTAGGCATTGATGATGTAACAGGAGATGACTCGAGCACTGCTCCTGGCGATCAGCTGAGCCTAGATTTCGATTTGAATAATAAGATTTCACAGGATATGTCAAGCATAAGTGTTGAAGCTTGGCTTGAAGATTCTAGTGGCGACAGGCTTGGAGATAAATTTGAGCCAGATGACACTTACGATATAGACTCAAAAGATTCGCAAGCAGTAAAATTCAAAATTAATGTTAGTCCTGAAGCCGAATCAAAAACCTATAATCTGATAATACAAGCATCCGGTGACAATGAGGATGGCGACACAAAATCTGTACTCTACACTGAGGAAGTAAAGGTAACTCGAGAAACTCACGATATGTTCATCGAATCAGTTTCTGTTATGCCTAATCCAGCAGAATGTGGCAGTCCGGCAGAATTCACATTGCTTGTCTGGAATGTAGGCAAGACTAGCGAAGATGATGTACACGTCAAAATCTTGAATTCAGCTTTGGGCATTAACACAGATACTGGAAAATATGCTGTAGACAAATCTGGCAGCGATGCAGACGTTTCAGTAATTGCTGATGTAACTATTCCAAGCTCTGCAAAGGCAGGTTATTACCCAATTGATTTTGCCGTATGGTACGATGGAGACAAATATTCAGACAAACAGACAGCGCTCTTGCAAGTTACCTGCGGCGGGTCAACAACGTCTACAACTGACAACGAAACTACTGTGCCGGCAGGTACGGGAACAATTTCTCTAGCACAATCCGCAGTTTCTGCAGATATCGGACAGGCAGTGAAATTCACTGCAGTCTTGTCAAATACTGAGAGCACAGATGTAAATTACAAGTTAGCTATTACCGGTGCAGCTGACTGGGCAGATGCAAGCGTTGAGCCCGCAGATGTTACATTAGCTCCAGGAACTTCGATTCCAGTTTACATATACTTGACACCAAAAGCAGGCAGCTATGGCAAGGAAGACGCAACTCTGACAATAACATCTGGCACAACAGTTGTTGCCAGCAAAACATTAACAATAAACTTGCCTGAAAAGCCAACAACAATAGTAACACCAGGAACAGGCGTTGCAAATCCGCTAACAGTTAAATTAGGCAACATGACATTGGACACAAACGAGCTGGTGTTGATAGCATTTGTTGCGGCACTTGTGATGTTCGGACTTGGCCTGGCAATGAGATTCAGAGCTGGCAAAGCTGACAAGAAGAGATAAGTTATTTATCTCTTTATTTTATTTTTAAAAAATGGTAGACCCGAAAGCAGGCGATGAAGTAGTGATTGATGGCGTTACTTGGATTTACCTAGAACAACCAAAGTCTTGGGGGAAATACCAGGGTTTTGGATTGACTGAAGATAGAGCATCTGGAAAAGAATTGACAGATATTCTAACGGAATGGGGTAAATTACATCCAGAACCGCCAGTTAGGCGCGTGAAAAAACTAGTAAAAGAACCTCCAAGGCGAGTTCAAAAGATTGTAAAACGGCCTCAAACCGATGCGACAGGTTTAAAAAACTACGATTTACCCGAAAACCAATTTGGAGTCAATATGGCAGATAAAAAAGATGAAAGTCAAAAACAAAAAGTAAATATCATTTCTAGCGAAGATAAAGATGAAGTTACAATTGAAAAAGATGGTAAAACGATTCACATTGTAGATGACGGAACTAACGATGAAGTGCACATAACACCTGCGCCAAGACCAGCACCACTTCCGCCACAACCAAAAAAACAAGATGAAGATCAAGACCCACTAGATTCAATTCTGGATGGAGAAAAATCACCATCACCAAAACCAAGAGCACCACCATTACACCCAGGACCTGTTGGACCAGCGCCATTACCACGGCCAACACCAGCACCGGCCCCTAGCGTGCCAGAAAAAATTGAAATTTCTAAGGATGCATATTTCACAGTAGCAAAATACAGAAATCCTACTACTAAAGAAGTCATAGAAGTAAAATATACCGTAGTTAATGGCATTCCTGTGGATGAAAAAGGTCAACCTTTATCTGAAGTACGGGAACTTGTCGAAGGCAAGAAAACCAAAATAGATTTACCACACTTAGTAGAGAAATGGACTCAGGAAATTGCTGAAACGCAAAAACCCTCAGAACCAGCACCAACACCTGCACCCGAAAAAGACTTGGAAGATAAAACAAAAGATGTTACGCCAGCTGGCCCAGAAGAAAAGGCAAAAGGCGACGAACAACATCCAACATACCGTGCAGTGCCAACAAACCAGGAGCGCGAAGGTAACAAAGTCTTTAATCTGAAGAAAGACGGCACTCTTGTTGGTTCTTTCTACATAATTGGCAATGATGTTTATAGATTCAAGAACGGCAAAGAAGCTATTCTAACTGCAGAAGAGACCAACGCAATAACAGAGGCAGTTGCAAAATACAACGCAAAACATTCAAAAGAAACAGAGACGGATATTTCAGTTACGCCTCCGAGCGCTCCTGCTCCAAAACCTGGAGACCTTGAAGAAAAAGTCGAAACTGAAGATAACGGAGAGCAGGAAGATGCTCCGATATACACGAATAAAGAACACGAATTTGCAAATTTAGCTTTAGACTGGTATCAAGAAAAAAATCTCAAAGAAAAAACAAAGCTCTCTGGCGAACTTATAGACTTATACGTGAACAACCAAGACCAAATTAAAACTGGATGGTTGGGTTTGGGTTTGGAAAAATACTTTATCAAATACCTGCCAGAATTCCAAGGCGTGTTAACAAAGGGAGATGTTAGCGTTGGAGACCTGAGAAGTAAGGTTTATAGCTTAATTAAGGCTTACAAGCAGCCCTCTTCAAAAGGACCAAGACCTATGATGGCTCCACGCGGGCCTCCACTTAGGCAAGAAATTGTAAAGGATTCCGAAGAATACTTGCCAAACGACGAAGAAATCAAATTAGTGCCTGACGATTCTGAAGAGTAATTTTAGCTTTTTCCCTTTATTTTCTATATTATACTATAATATATATAGTAGGGAAGGGGAGCGATAGATTTATAAATTAATTACCATATGGTAATAACACAAATGGCTACACTGCTAAGCAAACTGTTCGGGAGGGCAAAATCTTCTGAGAAAGAGGCTTCTGAAGAGACAATCGAATTGAATGCTGAAGGAAAAAAGCTCGTGGGACTGGAAGCATTATTTGAAACTCTCGATATAACTCCAGGTACGCACATAATAAGCAAGATTGCAGAAGTGCCTAAATTTGAAGAGTGGCGTGAAAAGCTTCAGCCAGATTCTTCTTTTGAACATCTAGAAATAAACGGCAAAGACTACAAAGATCAGGTTGCCAAAGTAACAGAAGATTTCCCTTATCCTGAAGCAATACTTGATGAAAACGGAGAGAAGCCTAAAACAGAGTACGAAATAACGCTTGTGGAAGATAAGAAATGCACACAATCAGCGAAATTCGATGAAGCTGGCGTGACACTAACATACGAAAGTAAGAGCTGCCCAGCTGCAGCCAAACATCTTTATGCTGATACACATTTCCCAGACATTAAGTTGAGCCCTAAGGGCGGTGTTTTTGTATATGAATTCAACAGATGGGGGTCTCCTCTCGCTGTTGAAACAGCAGGCAAGAAACCTGTTGGCTGGTCAAATAAAGAAAGAAGGTACAATCAACTTAGAAACGAAAAAAGGACACCTTCAGAAGCAGCTTTCCAAATAGCTCTGGAAACTGCGCAGGAAGGATTAGTTCTGCCAAAAACCCACACAACCAGCGAAATTTTCAAAATCAATGGCGATTATTTCATAGACCTTGGAAAAGTTCCCGCAATACCCTGCGATAAATTCATGAAGAAACTTGTTGGCACAAAAGTAAAAGTGCCAAGCGAAAACAAAGTTCTTAGAAAACGCAAGTTTCCTGGCTTATCGAATGAAGTCAGAGTTTTGGAGTCACAACAGAAAGTCTTCACAGGAAGAATTTCAGAAGTTGGAAAACTTTTGCGGGAAGACGAGGACCACTACGCAGCAAAAGTCGAATTTAATGGTAGAACCCCGGACTTAGAGGGACTTGAAGCTTATGTGGACAAAGCAGTAATAAATAATTTTGATCCGAGAGTATATTTCACATCAAATACCAAAGGTTTCTTGGGCGTCGCCAAGGAAATATCAGCTTATAGTAATAGTATTCAAGCGCGCTTGGATGCGAATCTGGAAACGATGCTGGAAGATATGAACAAAGAATATTCAGATTACAGAATAAGCGTTCCAATAACCGCTCCGAAATATTTGATGGGTATATGCGAGCTGATAAAGCAAGGAAAAATAAATATCACGGGCGTTTCAAGCGATATGGTTGCAGGAGTTTTGCCTGTAATTAATTTTGATGCGCTTGACGAAGTTGAAATATCATTGCCAAAATATCTTGATATGTTCTGGAAACTAAATAAAGCTGGTTCGCTGCAAAACATACTAACACCGGAAATGTCAAAGAAAATTTACTTTGATACACTATCACTAATTCAGAATTTTGCTGGTGAAGCATCCAAACATAAACACGATGGACTTTACAACGCATATCAGTACATTGCTCAGAAATTGCAATCCGTTAATGAAACTCTGTTTTTGAAAAACAGTTTTACAAAAGAAAATGCGGACAAGTTTTTGGATCACTATAATAGATTGCGCGCAAAATCAGTCATAGCAGAAATTGATAATATGTGCCCGGGATATGCTTTTGCCCTCCATCAGGACATCCAAGAAGTTCTGCCAGAATTTGATGTTTCGGCAGTGAAGTTTACACCTTATCTGATTAAAAATAATCTAGGCTTAAGAATGCTATATGGACAGAATTACACTCTTGTCGGTTCAAGAGTTTTGCCAGATGGCAAAACAGAGATCGTAGAAGAGAAATTGCCAGCAGAATTAGACAATTTCATGTATGCGCTGGCGTTACCACAGAGAGATGGTAAAGATTACCGTGCCGGTGGCCTAATTTACAAGCAATAATCGCTAGCAAAGGTTTAAAAGGCTATCATTACCGGTAAGTAGAGAAAACTCATAAAACATGTTTTGAGGTGAAAAAATAAAATGGCAAAAAGAAATGTCGTGAAAAAGTTTAGAGATGATAATGAAGCGGTAATGTCAACAGGACAAAAAATCGGTGTTGCCGTAATAGGTACTGGTACCGTATTAGGTCTGGGTATTGCGGGCAGTGTTTTGCACGTACAAAACCCATTTGCAAAAAAAACCGGCGAAAAAGACAAATTTGTTGACGTAGCCAAAGAAACGCAAATATCTAAAGACGAGTTCAAATCTTTGGACAAAGAACACAAGGAAGTTTTTGGTCAAGGCGATTTTGAATTCGGTCAATTTGAAGTTGATGCTGCAAAAGGCTTGCACATTGACGCAAAGATGAAAGTTGGCAAAGATATTGTCGACAAGCATGTTGAAATAACAAATCCTGCAGATTCACAGAAATTCTTAGAAGATATGTTCAATTCAGTGGGCAATGTCCACTTCATACCTGCAGACGGAAATCTTGTTTTAACAGGCGCTGCTGCACAGCAATACGCATTAAACAACTTAAGCATACCAAACGCAGGCAATGTTTCTCAAGTCGTAATAAAAGCAGACAGAGACTATGTTGCAAATACTGGCGCTGGTGCTGTTAAAGTTTACATGCAAGATGGAAAAGCAAGCAAGCCAATAATGATTGACGCTAAACAAATAGATGCTGCTTTTGATGTCTTTGAAAACGCAAAAACAGGCGATCTAGGCAAGATAACGGGAAAAGACAAACACGTCGAGAAATTCGGCGGATTTGACGTTACAGCGTATGTCACATTAGCTAATTTCGCTGAAAATGTCAGGGGCCTTGGAGATCAATGGAACTTGCCATTAGAAAAGATTCTGTCAAATATAGAAGACTCATTCATAACGCAAGATGCACACATAAAATCAAACGAAAAAGGCGCATTTGTAAATGGCACATGGGATTCTGTCTACATGTTTGCAACTGATGTTGTAGGCATGACACACGCAAATGAAACTGAAGTTGCTGCTAAATTAGCAAACTTCAATGAATCAAAAGATAGAGCCGGTGCTGTCACTTACTTGAAAGGCTTAGTGCAGAAATGGGCAGATGCAAAAGACGACGGATTAGTCGACCCAGCAACATACAGAAAAGACTGGGTACCACAATCTGACGTCACAAATGCATCAAGTGCAATCTTGAACACATGGCGTGATGACATCTGGAATACATATTCAAATGTCAATGGAACCAACTACTTGACTGTTAAATATAATATAACAGACAAGAAAGAGTTGAACAACAAAGACAAAGCTGAATTGTGGAACATGTCACAAGTACTGGCCAAAAATATGGCCTACATGACAGGTTATACCGCAGGTGAAAATGCTGGTGTTTTGGAAACAATCTTGCAGCAAGGTAATGCAGACGCACTTGTATTGTCAGCAGGTTCTGACGGTGCAAAGCTTGCTAAATGGTTAGACTTGTTAAACGGCAAGAGATTCGACTACACATTTGAACACAGCACAAACGGTACAAATGCTTACAATAACTTTACGCAAGTAATGAAAGAAGCAAATGTAACGTTGCCAATAAACTTGAATGTCACATACAACATGAACAGATACACGTTCAGAGTAACAGATACTAGAGATGCTGGCTCATTAATGACCGTCTACAATAGAGATGGTAAGTTGATGACAACTGACACTAGAATCTTAGACGCAGACCAGACAAAAGCCGTAAAGACATGGGCAAAAGACTACAAAGTATGGTCTGGTTCAACGGAGGATGAATAAAATGTTCGGTAAATTACAAACAGCAGGATTGTTAGTGTTGATACTGTTCGCATCTATTTTTGCTGGTGCGGCTGCTGCAACAACTGACGGACCATACACATTAACTGTTATAACAAAAGAAAGCGCAGGCTACACTGAAATTGCAGTTGACAAAGTTACAATCACAAACAAAGACACAGGCGCTATGATAAGAGAAGCGACAAACGAGAAATCACCAAATTTCTCATTGCCTGTAGGCGTATATCTGGTTACAACTGAAAAAGCCGGCTATAGCACAGACACGCAATATGTTTCAATGGATGGAAATCAGAAGATTGAAGCACTATTGACCGCTACTGGCGGTTCTGGAAGCAATGGCGGAAGCAATGACAATAATGGCGGATCTAACAACAACGGTGGATCAACAACTTCAACCGATTTGTACGTAAAACACTTCAGCTTTGATGACAAAGTTGCTCCTGGCGACACTGTTGATTTCAAGGTAAACGTAAAGGACAGCGCTTCTTACGATGCTTCAAATGTTCAGGTAACTGTTACAATACAAGGTATTGATGACGGCGACGATATCGATGTCACATCAGAAACATTCGACTTAGACAGCAAAGATGACAAAGACGTCACATTAAGCTTGGCTATACCAACAAGTGCTGACGACAAGTCATACACTGTTGAAGCTAAAGTTGAATGGGAAGATGCAAACGGCAAAGATTTCAGCGCAGTGAAAAATGATACACTTACTGTTGAAAAGGAAAGCCACGCAATCAAGCTAACAAATGTTCAATTGGACTCAGAAACTGCCACACCTGGCGCACAAGGCCAGATTGCAGTAACTATGGACAATGTAGGCAAGAATGACGAAACAGTCAGATTCCAAGTAAAATCTGACCAGATCGGCATTAACGTAATGTCTGCACAGTTCAAGTTGAACGAAGGCAAAGAAACAACACAACAGGTTCCTTTCACAATAGCTGACAATGCAAAACCTGGCAAATACTTTGTCTATGTAACTGCCTACTACGGCAGCTTGACAACGCAGAGCTTTGTAACTTTAGAAGTAAAAGCACCTAGCACAGCTACACCTGCTGCTACTGGACCAGTTACTGTAACACCTGTTACTATAACGACACCTGCTGAAACAGAAACAGCACCAGTGGAAAGTGGCGGAGTAATTGGCTGGATAATTGCTGCATTAGTGTTGATAGCAATTGTCGGAATGCTGGTCAAAGACGTACTTCCTGAAGTCACAGCAAAACCAACAATAATCAAGGCTAGCAAACGCTAAGCGTTTGCTTTCTCTTTTATTTTTAATTAATTCTTTTTTCTGCTACCAAACATTTTATTATCTTTTCTCACATAAATATCTCTATGCCATTGAGAGACTTAGAGAAAGACTTGGCTTCTAAAGGCGTTCCTGAGAGAAGCATTGAGGCAGCTTCTAAAGTACTAACAACAATTTACCAATGGTCTAACAAGTCTGATGGCAAGCCAATTCCGGTTTCCTTGCAAAACATTGGAGGCAGCTTGGCTTCAAAGCTAAATGAAAAAATCGATCCCTTGCTTGTCTTGGACGGAATCTATGTTTTGGAAAGCAATGGATACATAGCAAAAGTGTGGGGCACCTATACAATTACTGACAAGACTGTAAAGCTTTTCCGGCGATAGCTTTGTTTTATTATCCAGTTACAACTTACTTATTAATACCTTAATTCTATAGTTATTATTCATGGCAAAGAGAAAAGTGAAAAGTACGAAAAAGAGAGAAGGCTATGTTGTGTTGCTGATCGTATTAGTGCTGGCGTTCATATTCCTTGCAGTATTTATGAATTCGCCAAAGACACCGGAAGCACCGGCAACAACGCCAATAACAACGCCTACGGATCCTGTTTTTGCAAAGATATGCAGCTCTGATATGAATACAGCAAAGAACTTCTATTCTTGCACAAATAACGACATAGGTATAAAGTATGTTGACAGGCAGACAACTGCACCAACAACTTACTATGACAAGCTAGGCAGAATAATGCAGAATTGCGGTGGAACTGGAAAACCTCTAGCAATTGGTTGTCTAAATCTACAGGCAATTGGCAGTGTCGCTTGCACAGAAAAAGTTTCTTGCCCGTAAGGGCTTTTCTATTTTATTTAGTTCTGCGAATAGCTTAAATAAGGTAAACTTCGAAATCTTTGAGTTGGGGTGATAGTATAACCTGGTAGTATTGCCGCCTCCAGAGCGGCATGTCTCGGTTCAAATCCGGGTCACCCCACTTAAAATAGCAATTAGCAGTACAATATTGTAAAGATTTAACCCTAAAAATATCGGCTTGGTCGATGCAAGTCGATTTTAGCTTCTATATAAGACTGAAAGATAGTAGAAAGGTTTATAAAGGTTTTATTACTACAAAGTTAAGAAAATGAGACCTTCGAGGTGCAAAATGAATAACGTCGTAAAAACACTTTTAGCATTTCTAATAGCTGGCATTATATTGGCCACGCCAGTAGTTGCAACCGAGTCTAGCAAGTTCGCAATCTCAGATGTAAGTTTCGAAGACCCAGTTGCTCCAGGCCAAACTCTAACAGCAACTGTAACTTTGGATAACACAGCTTTGACCGATGATGTAAAAGACATCACTGTAAAAGCATGGATTGAAGATTCAAATGGCGATTTAGTAGGTACAAAATTCTCTACAGACGTAGTACAGCTTCATCAAGATTGTGAAAAAGATGTCCCAATAAGTATAGCAGTTCCTTCTAACACTGAAGAGGATACATACACTCTTTGGGTAACAGCAGAAGGTAAATGGGAAGATGCAAAAGAAAAAGTAACAGCATCTTGGAACGGCCCTGTTGAAGTCGAACAAGCAGAGCACGCTTTAGCAATCGAAAATGTAAAATTGAGTGCTAACACATTATCTGCAGGCGACTCAGTTGATGTAGCAATCACAGTATTAAACAACGGCCAGAACGATGAAAACGGCGTTGTAATTAAAGCTGCAATTCAAGAATTAGGCGTTGAACAATCTGTCAAGTTGATAAACACACTTGGCCAATACGCTGAAACTACACAATACATAACATTGCAATTACCAGAAAAAGTGCAAGACGGTTTGTATACAGTCAAAGTAACTGTTTACAATGACAAAGCCGGCACATCTGCAAATGAAGATTTAGTAGTTGAAAATGCAGTTGTTGCTCCTAAACCAACTGGCGCAATAACCCAACCAGCAATCGGAATACAAACAATAGAAGCTGGCAAAGGCGTTGTATTTTCAATGCAAATCGCAAACAATGCTCAAACAGCAAAAACATTCAGCTTCACTGTTGGTGGAGCAAGCGACTGGACATCTAATGTCAGAGTCGACCCTGCTGTCATCAGCCTGGGAGCTGGCGAATCTGAAACAGTTCAGATACACATGATCCCAACACAAGCTGGCGAACACTCATTCACACTTTTTGTGAGTGATGGTGCAACAACTATTGCAGGCCAGCAAGTAAAGGTTGCTGTTACTGGCAATGCTTTGGGTACAAACACAGATGCAGGCCAGAGCTTAGTAGTCTTGCTTATCTTTGTCCTTGTTGCCGCATTCGCATACTGGAGATACCAGACAGGCGGATTTGAAGGCAGCACAAAGAAATTGAAGCAAATATACTACTAAGATATTTTCTTTTTTTCATAACTTATTTTAATCTTTAGGTTCTTTCTAATTCATGCATAACGCAAAATTGATATTTTGCGAATGCCTTCGCTATGCTCATGCAAGTTACTAACATTACAAAAAATCTGAAATTTGAATGTGAACTTGCTGATAATCTCTGGTTACAGACCAAGGGGCTGTCTTTCTCGAAGCCCAGAAATATGCTGTTCAAATTTACAGCAAAACGGAGATGGGAATTCTGGATGTTTGGGATGTCCTTTAACATCTGGCTAGCGTATGTTGACGAGGATGGAGGGGTTTTTCAGGTGGTTAGGGCAGGGAAAATGACTCTTAATCCAACTACTTGGAAGACTTACAAGCCTTCAAGGCCTTGCCGCTATGTTCTTGAATCTCCTGAAAAGATAGCGGAAACAGGCGATATCTTGAAGTTTTAGTACTGTTCTTTTGGATAAAATAAACTATTTAAACTCCAATTGCTGCATAAGCTCCAGAGGTAAACAAATGGCAATAAATTGGAAAGCAATAGGTTTTGCAATTGTAATAACCATAGTAGGAATGTTTATACCGTTCCTATTGCCAGGCTTTTTAGCCACAGCGCTTGCCCAAGTAAAGAACTACAAAGATGGCGCCATTATAGGTGGAGTTACCGGACTTATCCTTGGATTAATCCTTGGAGTTTTAACGCTCATAGGTTCTACTTTATTAGGAGCTGGTGCTCTAGGTAGCTTAGGTGCGTTATTCGGTAGTTCAACAGGTGTAATCCTAGCGGTTCTATACATAATAATGGGCTTTATACTTGGCGCGATTGGCGGCCTGATTGGCGTAGCAGCAATTGGCAAGAAATAAAGACCTTTTCTTTTGTTTATTTTTATTTTATCCGTTTACTGCAATCATTAGGTTATAACAAATAAATCTTTATAAATTTCTTAGGGATGAGTAGTTAAATTAAATCCTTACTTGGAGGTGTAAATTTGAAACGTGTAGTTGTCCTAATTGTAATATTGTTAGGCTTAATGCCTATTGCTCTAGCTGCTAATTCTTTTTCTTTTGGTTCGGTGCAAAATGAGCAACAAACAGTTTGTGCTACAGATACGACATTATTCATCGTACCGGTGGTTAATGGAGATAAACAAGATAGTTTTACGGTCTCTCTTTCAGGGGACGCAGCCAAATGGGCTGTCGCAGCTCCTGCAGGCTTCGTTTTGGGACCTGGTGAGACTGAACAGATTTATGTTTATGTAACTCCGAGTTCTGGCGCACTTCCAGGTGACTATGATTTGAAAGTTACCGTAAATGGCCAATCTGCAGGACGGCAGGACAATGATTTGAAAGTCGTTGTCGGAGACTGCCACTCAGCTACTCTGACTGCGTTAGAAATTTCACAAGATGTCTGCGCAGAGTCTGCAGTAACCTATAGTTTAACATTAGCAAACACTGGCAAGTACACCGAAAACTTCGCGCTTTCCACAACAGGGCCGGCTTCTGCTTGGACAACCCTTTCTGATACGGTTGTCAAGTTGAAAGCAGGTGAATCCAAGGAGATAGTAGCCACAGTTCAACCTACAGCTGACCAGACCGGAACCTTTGACCTGACAATTACTGCAAAATCAGACTCAAACGCAGCAGCATCTACAAAGGTAAAAGTAAATTCAAACAACTGCTATGAATTCGCACTCACGCCGGACAAGAATTTCATAGACTTTTGCGAGAATTCTGATGTAACAATGCCGTTGACTATAAGAAATTCTGGGCAATCAACAAACACTTTTGATCTGGCACTAAATGGCCCGAGCTGGGCAAGCTTAGATCAGGCAAGTGTGGACGTTGCTCCGGGTTCTGAAAAGATAGTTAACCTGAAACTTTTCCCAGGCTTCGGCGTGTCAGGAAGATCTGACATTAAGATAACTGCAACAGGAACACAAGGCGGAGTTTCTAATACACAAACCGTTACGGCAGACGTGAAAACTTGCTATTCCACAGACTTGAAAATTGCAGCTGAAACAGACACACTCTGCCCATTCACATCTAAAATCTACGAAGTCTCACTTGTGAACACAGGGGAATTTGATGAATCTTATTCTCTAACTGTGAAGGGAGCCGACTGGGCAAGCATAGACAAGGACTTTGTTGAGTTAAAAGCAGGCGAGTCAGCAAAATTCAACTTGAAGATAGATCCAAAAGATGTGCCGGCAGGCAACTATGTGCTCGCAGTAAACGGAGTTTCACAGGGACCTTCGAAGACAAGCGCTTCTGACAACTTAGCGGTCACGATAACACCAAAAGATGGCTGCTTTGGCGTCCAGACAACAGCTGCTTTGACAAAAGTCCAAGTAGCTCCTGGTGACGGGGCACTCATCCCAATAATAATAGAGAACAAAGGAACACAGGAATCAACATATAATATTGAAGTAAGCGGAACAGGTGCAGCATATGCACAATTGAATCCAGCAACTGTAACAATTGAGGGCAGGCAAGCTAAGACTGTTTACATGTACGTAGCAGTGCCAGCAGAAACAGCACAGAACGCGTACAAAGTAACTGTCGCTGCAAGACTGCAGGATGGCACAGTTTCAAGCTCGTCAGAGGTAGAAGTTGATGTCGTAGCTCCTGGCGCAGAAACTGTAAAGCCGGAAGCAGCTCAACCAACAGGGTCGACAGGTGCAAGAGTACAGGAAAAATTAGGCACACTCAGTTCTAGTTTAGACAGCTTGAGAGAAAAACTTGTTACGTTCTTCGATGGCCTGCGCGCAAAGTTTGCAAGCTTAATGCCGAGCAAAGAAACAACACAGCCAGAGAATGAAACCCAGGCTCCCGAAGAGCAGCCAGAGGCGCAATTACCTCCAGGGCAATTAGCTCTCGCTGAAGACGAGCCTCAAACAATAGCTGTTGGCAATGAAACACACAACATAACTGCAATCAGCGTTAGCGACGAGTCTGTTAGCTTGAAAATCGAATCGAAGCCTGTTTTAATATCGCTATTACCCGGACAATCCAAAGAAGTTGATATCGATGGTGATGGCGTAAAGGACATCAAAGTTACGTATAATGGCCTGGTAGATGGCAAGGCGGATGTAACTTATGAAGAAATACCTACAGAGCAAATGCCTGTCGAGGAAGTAAAGGAAAACGTAACTGAAAAAGTTCAAGAGGAACAGCCTGTAGCCAACGAAACAGAAGAGCAAACAAACGAGACGGGAGTGCAAACAGGTGAGACTGGGCAAGAATCCAACTTATCTGAAAGTGATCAAGCTTTGCTATCCCCCGCATTAAAAGAAAAGCTTACAGGAAAAGCTGCTGCAACGCCAACAGTAAGCGCTTCGGACAGATTAAAACAAAGCTTTGGTAAATTAACGGGCTTGTTTGCGGGCTTAAATCTCGCTGGCGTGAAGACATTCTTGATGCAAGAGACTTACATCTTCCCTAACTGGCTATGGATAGTTGCAATCATAATTGTATTAGTCGTGATAGGCTTTTTCCTAAAAGAAGAAAAATTACCAGAGACAACTGAAGAAGTGATTGCGGAAAAACCAGAGGAGAAGAAAACAGGCAAAGGCCTTTGGAAGAAGTTCCAGGACTTTTTAGAGGAAGAAGACGAAAAGCCTCAGCAAGAGAAGAAAGCAGAGGAACCAAAAAACAATAAGAAAGGCAAGAACGGCAAAGAGAAAGTCCTGATTGACGAAGACAAGCTAAACGAAGAAGACAAAGATGAAAATGAGGAGTAAACTCCTCTTTTATTTTTAATTTTTATGGAAATTGATCTGTCAAAAGTCTCTCCTGACGTTAGTGGCCTATTAAGTCAGGTGAAGGATGCTAAAATCTCTAGTTTAGAGTTAGAAATTGATGATTTTGTGCTGACATGCGACTCAAAAGAAGAGATGCAGAACTATATTCGTTTTGGAAGAGTAAAATCGATTGATGGTGGAGCGGTAATTCTGGATAGAGGATACAACATAAACGTAATTAATTTACCCAAAGTTAATGTTCTGCATGCACCCCAAGAGTATCGCGCTGCAAAAGACCATTTCCGCTATAAGGTATCTGACTTATCCCTGACGCTTATGAAAATTTTTCTGAAAAATCTGGAGTTGTCTTATCTAGAAAGCTGTGGCATTAAACTTTGATTTCTAAGAAATCTCTTGCTGCAACTGTATTCTTGAATTCTTTTCTCGCTTCCGCTAGTAATTCAGAGACATCTTTGTACCTCTGGCTGAAATGTGTTATTACAAGTAAAGTTGCGCCGGCTTTCTTTGCAAGCTTGCCAGCCTGCTGTGCAGTCATGTGACCCTTCTCTTTCGCGTCTTTCTCAAGTTCTTTTGAAAAAGTTGATTCACAAATCAAAACATCAGAATCTTTTGCAAAGGTAGCAAGCTTTTCATCGTACATAGAATCAACAATATACGTTATTTTCTTTCCTTTCAGCACGTAAGTAGCGTCCTTTGCCTTGATTGTCTTGCCTTTCCATACTATATCTTTTCCTCTCTGCAATTCTCCAACCAAAGGATGCGCTGTCAGGCCGTATTTTTTCAGAAATTCAGTGTTAATCTTTACTCTTGGCTTCTCAACAAATGCGAAAGCGAGACAAGGTATAGTATGCGTCGCTTTTGTTGCCAGGATTTCGTAGTCAGGCGTATCAAAAATTTTCTTTATCTTAGCCTCAGATTTTATTTCAGAAACGTTTACTTTGTAGCCGACGTGAACCTCAAAGGATTTTGTCAGGTAATGGAACCTCTCTTTTGTTGTTTCAGGTCCGAAGATTGTTAATTCGGCTTTTCTGCCGTTAAGTTCAAAACTTTGGAGCAAGCCTGCAAGACCTAAAACATGATCTCCATGCCAGTGCGTCAAAAATATCTTTGATATTTTAGTTGGACTAAGATTAGCAATTCTGATTTGCCTCTGTGCGCTTTCCCCGCAGTCAAAAAGCAGAGCTTCAGGCCCTATATCTAAATATAGGGCAGAGTGATTCCTATCTCTAGTTGGAAATGAGGATGCTGTTCCTAAAAACACTGCTCGCATATTACGATTAGGTTTTTAAACCTCTAAAAGCTTTTTCTATGCAAGGAACACGCTCAGTCTGTCAGCTAAGCTGTCAGGCGCGTAGTTCTAATTAAAATGGTAAAAAGAAAAGCTAAAGAGAAGCATCCAGAGGCACCTATCGAAGGACCTTTAGAGGAAGCAGAAAAAGTAGAGACAACTCAACAGACACCCTTAGAGCAAATCAAGCTAACAAAGCCAATAAAGGGCCACCTTATTGGCAACAAAGTTGCAGTAACTGAAGATTTCCAGCTAGCACAGCCTTTCTATGACAGAAGTTCTTTCGGCGAAATTCACGGAGTGAAAGAGCAGAGAATAGAGTATGCTTTGGAAGAAGCCCTTTACTTAATGGAAAGAGGCAAGCTGAAAGTGTTTGATGGAAAAAAGACTTTGAAATTCAAGGACTTTGTTCAGAAAGCTAACAAATCAGAGAAAAATTTCTGGACTCGCTATCAAGTTTACAGGGACATAAGAACTCGCGGGTATATCACAAAAACAGCTCTCAAATTCGGAGCTGATTTCAGAGTTTATCCAAGAGGCATCAAACCTGGCCAGGATCATGCCAGATGGGTCTTATTTGCAACAGCAGAAGGCGATTCGTACACTTGGAGGCAGTTTGCTGCTATGAACAGAGTTGCTCACAGCACAAGAAAGAGCTTGCTTGTAGGAGTCGTAGATCAAGAAGGGGAGGTCTCCTATTGGGAGACGCGTTGGAAAAAACCCTAGACGTGCCAACGAAAGAATTTATTTTCTTCGATTGAACTTTTAACCTTACTTTCTTTTCGCATCCTCTTTAAATGGAAAAGCGTATGATTAAGTCCGAGTTGAATATTATTCGCTATGTCCATAGTACGTGAGTGGTTTACAGACTTTAGATAAGTCAAAATTAAAGTTTCTATTTCTTGAATAGATCTAGTTCTTTTTTTCCTATACCTTTTCGCAACCTGTGCCACCAAATTAAATTGCTTTTTTGGATGCGTAAAGCCTATTTTGTTAAGGAAGTCTTCATTGCTTCTTGAAGATACTTGTAAACAGTATTGATTTGATCCGCTTTCGTTTTTGTGGACAAGGATATTGCCGGATTTAATTCCAAACTCCAAAAATAGGGTTTTAATGCCTTCGATGATATTTTTGTTTATCATAGCAATAGTCACTTGAGCAGAACTGCTGCCTTCATCGTCAAACAAAGCCCTAAGCAAAGCAGACTTGCATTCCTGTGGCGCCGAAAATATATTTTTAGGCAAACTTTCCTTTATTGCAAATGGCACCTCTAAACAATAAGATAAAACCCTAGTAACAGCTTTTGGAAACGTTACTATTGGAACTGTTAATATTCTGTTCGAGGTTCTAACATCTCCAAATATTTGTAAATCTTGTATAAATTCCTCTCTAAGCTCTTTACACGTATTAGCATAGTAAGGCACATGTCTCTTGGTTGCGCTTCCGTCCCCTAAAACATGGCCAACAATTCTGTAAAGTGCCGGCGACTCTTTAATCGGTAATATGGGATTTACTATAGGAGTTCCAGCCCTCGGGCGATAAGCCAAAACAGATTTTTCTATTTCCCTCACTAAATTTCTAGTTAGATGGGGTTTAATTTGTTTGAAGAATTTAACTGGAATATATTGGATCCATTTTTTACCAAATCTATTGCTAAATCCCGTTTCATATTCTTTAATTGTGCTAGGGTCTAATCGCAGGATTCTAGCTAACGGTCTTCTACCACTAAGTTTAGAATAAAGATGAGCAAACAATTTTTCTTTAGTTTCAGTCGCTAATAAAATGTAAATGTCTTCAGGGAAATCCCAAATATGAAATGATTTCATATTCTAATTTATCGCCTTCTCAAATAAATACGTAATTTATTAGCCGGGAGTAAGAAATCAGGTGGAAGAAGCCTTAGCTTTTTGGTTTAACTTGTTTTTAATGCGTTTTATTTCTGAAGCGTAGGATCTGGCATAATTCATAACCATGTCAAAATAAATGCCTCCAGATATTTTCCTGAATTCCTCAGCGACTTTCAGCTGGTCTAAATAAGCTTGCTCATAAACTGGCAACAAAACTTCATAAAGATCTTCATCGTGACCACCCAAGTCTTTTAATTCCCTCCGAAAGTAATGGTCCAGTAGAAATGCTGCACAATTACTCCTATATTTTGAAATAATGATAATTTGCTGCTTAATGCTTTCTATTCTGGCAGCACGTAGTTCTTTATCAGAGGGGCTTTTGGAGCTCTTTAAGATAGCCTCTAGCATGCTTTTTTAAATACAGCAAAATCTTTTATACCTTGCCAACGAGAGTGAGGAATATGCTTGAAAACAAATATGATAAGCTAATGGAATTAGCCACAAGAAAAGCCATTTTCTTCCCAGCTTCCGAAATTTACAACGGACCCGCAGGCTTCTATGATTACGGCCCAATAGGTGCGGCTCTTAAAAGAAATGTAATCGAACTTTGGAGAAAGGAATTTGTTGAAAAAGACGGAATGTTAGAAATTGATGGGTCTCCAATAATGCCTCCCGCAGTATTTGAGGCTTCAGGGCACCTAACAAGTTTCCAAGATCCATTGACAGAATGCAAGAAATGCAAAAATATAATCCGAGCAGACAAACTTATTCAGGAAGTCACAGGGAAAATCGTTCCCGAGGCTATGAAACCAGAGGAATTTGATAAACTAATCAAGGCAAATAATATTCATTGCCCGAAATGCAAGGGCGAATTGATGTCCGTAAAGATGTTTAATCTGATGGTCAAGACTTTCTTTGGGCCCAAAGATAGCGAATTGATGTACTTCAGGCCTGAAACCTGCCAATCTATTTTTGTTGATTTCCAAAAAGTATTCAATTCAATGAGAGCAAGGCTTCCGATAGGGCTTGCGCAGGTCGGTTTAGCCAGCAGAAATGAAATATCGCCAAGGCAAGGATTGTTTAGAACAAGACAATTCACGCAGATGGAAGCTGAAGTCTTCTTCAATCCGAAAAACGAAGATACGTTTGGAAAATATGACAAATACAAGAAATTCCAAGTGCGGTTAGCTCTTTTGGGAAAAGAAGACAAGATTATCACGATTTCTATAGAAGAAGCAATGAAGAAAAAATATTTCAAAAGCAAAGTAGAGGCTTACTATCTTGCATTGCTGATGCAACTCTACGAATCTTTTGGAATTAAAAAAGAAAATATGCGTTTACGCGAAATTGGGCCGGATGAAAAACCATTCTACGCAAAATCCGCTTGGGATTTTGAAATTTTAACGTCATTAGGCTGGACAGAAGTAGTTGCAAATCACTACAGAACAGACCATGATTTGATGTCACACAGCAAGGGAAGTAAGCAAGACCTTTCAGTCATCGATAATAACGAGAAAGTCTTACCCTGGGTGTGGGAAGATTCATTTGGTGTTGATAGAACCGTTTTTGCTATCTTGGATAGCGCTTACACTGAAGAAACTGTTGAAAAGGAAACAAGAATTGTTCTGAAATTAGATCCGAAGATAGCGCCGATACAAGTTGCTGTGTTTCCTTTAGTTAGCAAAGATAAGATTCCGGAGCTTGCGCAGAAAGTCTATGCAGAATTGAAATGCTGCTACAAATGTGTTTATGACGAGCCTGGCTCTATTGGAAAAAGATACAGGAGAATGGACGAAATCGGTACGCCTTTCTGCATAACGGTAGACTATGATTCACTTAAGAAGAAAGATGTTACGGTCAGAGTTAGAGACACGATGAAGCAGGAAAGAGTAAAAATTGACAAGCTTTGCGATTATTTATATGAGCAGTTTATGAAGTGCTAGTCCTCACAAGAGTCATCTATTGTTTTATTTTTTATAGCTTCGAGAATATTTTTTCTAATGTCCGCTAGACCTTGACACTCTTCGTTTAAACCGCCCGTGCGAATACAACAGTATATCTTACCTAAGGTATATTCGCCATTGGGCCATTTTGTTAACGTTACAAAAATGGGTTCTTTGCCCAGACCAGTTTGTGCGAGCACAGATGATATGATCTTGCATTCCGCTTTGTAAGGACAGTCATATTTTATTTCCATTTCAGTTCTACCTTGCACTCTTTCCGGCATCTCACGATATCTAAGTATCTATCATAGTCTGGAGGGCATAACGCAATAATCGCATCTTTATCCGGCTCAACTCCGGTGAGCTCTTTTAATAGAACAGCATCTTTAATCCGGGCATCTTTGATGCATTCAAGCTGCCCTTGCTGTATCGCTTTAATTGCTGCATCGTCAATTATGGGACCAACACCATTAAAACGTTTAATAAGAAATTCCTTTAATTTAATAACATAATCTATGTAAAAGTGGTATCCTGTTCTAAAGCATTCGATATATGCTTGCTGCATGGCTTCTTTTGTTGGCTCGACTTCTGTTAAACGCTGTAACTTCATAGAGTCACCAAAATGTTCTACAAAGCACCAGACATAGCCCTGCTGTATTGCTTCTTTCATTTCATCATTAATTATTGGACGAACATCAGTAAAATCAGCTATCTCAGTAGCCTTATCGGCAGGGTAATTACTTCTAAAACGTTTAATGTATCCTTGCTGGATGGCTTCTCTTGCTTTATCATCGATTACTGGCTCTAAGCCCGTTTTATCTCTTAGCCCAGTTGCTTTAGCAATATCTCCGTCTCTAAAGTATTGCAGGAATTGTTCCTGCACATCACTTTTTAGTTTGTCTTCAAGCACCATTTCAGTTTACCTCGTAAGTTATTTCTGCCATTTACGAATAAGCCCGTCCTAGTGAGTCTACTTTAATTCTGTTCTCGCCGGCGCGAATCACGCAGTCATCATAAGCGTCAGAGCCTATGCCTGGCACTGTCATTTCCTGGCCCTTTGGCAAAATGCTGTCACCATTAGATTTTGCAAACTGTGCTAATGCTTTGTCAAAAATTTCAGCAGTAATTCCGGTAGATTCACCGTAGACACGAGATATTCTGGCGTAATATTTCTTGTTTGAGTCTGCAGGGTCATACCCCTGGGCTACAGTTGCTCTGCCCACTATCCTATCTTCTAAATCTGTGATTGTTGCAAAGAAAACATGGTTATCAGTCTCCGTCAGATAGCGTTTGGAATATCTATTGAAATTTGAATCACGATCTGGATCATTCGGACTCAAACAACTCTGTGCTTTTACTAATGAAATCAGCTGGGCCTTGTAGTCTTTGGGGCTAAAAACAATCTTGTAAATTTTGTTTGAGCGGTCTTTCAAATTAGCTAATCTTTCTAAGTTTTTAAGCTCGGACAATGCGTCGGCATTTTCTTCCAGTTTGCCTGCATTGTTACCTTTCCATTTTTTTACATTGTCTAAAAGTTCTGTTGCTATATTTGCGTAATAGTTAATATCTTCTTTCTTTTCGAAAGAAATGTCCTTACCTATAACTTCCTTGTAAAATGGAATAAGCTCTTGCAAGTCTGAGTGTACCTTGGCAAAGAAATCAACACCCAACTTTTCCGGATTAACTTGCACGACAAATGGTATTGGTGCAACATAGGTTTCGCTAAACGCGAACCTGATTAAATCTGACAAGCTGTCGTTACATTTTAAGTAAGGTATATAGTCTGCGATGTAAGGCAGGTCATCTGTCTTGCCTAATTTAAAGCCATACTTTTCACAGAATGTATCTTTTAATTGTGAACCTAACTGCTCAGCTGCTTTGCTTGGGCAGGTTTTGTCAAGTTTTGTAAAGTCTATGTTTAAATCCAGTTTTAGGAATTTTACGGAGTAATTTACCAGGTCTATAAGAGGTTTTATTTTTTTATTGCCCAGTTTATCTCCAAAATTTGAACTTTCAATGAAATCAGTTAGATTTTTTTTGAATGTTTTGCCTTCTTCATGATGGCATAGTACTGTATCTATGGATCTTTGCAAAGTTTCTATAGTGTAAAGGGGCGTCCTGCGTTCAAAATAATCCATCAAGCTTTCAAAATATTTTCCAAAGTATTCTGCACTTCTTGGGATACTTCGTACTATGTGCTGTAAATTCTTTTCTTTATCTTTCTCATGTAGTACAACGAGAGCGTCATGGACATATTTTCTGTCAAATACTTCAGAATCTTCGAAATCGACAAGCAGCGCCAAGTCAACAAAATCGTATTTGGAGGCTCTGTCACCCATCTTTTCCAATAGTTGCAGTGCTTCCTTCTGATTGAATTTGTGTGTTAGTGTATCTACATAGTAACCTATAAGGGACTGTACGATGCGAGTGTCAAATTTTGATAGTGCTTTTAATATTTCCTTAACGTATGTAATATTATATCCGCCGGATAGTTCCTTACACCAATCATACATTTGCCTGTCGCCGGGCAATTCAGATTTCGGAACGCATTTATTGTCAAGCACACTGTTATTTATTTCGTAATTATTAATTAACGCAGCAATTTCGCCATCTAATAGCAGATCGCAATAATCTGTAATATGTTTTACAATTTTCATAAAATCATCAATGGAATTAAAATTATACTTGCTGCCGCATCCGTCTACTAACTCATATGCTAACTTATCTGCGATAGTCGAGCTGTATTTTGCACAAGTTTCTGCTAGTTTCTTAACAAGCTCTGCGTCTTTGCCCCATCTGGCCAGTTTATCTAGATATCTTAATGTTTGAGACGATGGACCGAATTTATCTTTTGCTTTCCTAATTGCTTTGGAAACTTCAGCATCAGGGAATGTTTCGCATATCTTTTCTAATGCCTGTCCCTTGCAACAATCATGGTGAGTCATAAGTTCCACAAAGCTTTTTGGGCTATATTCTTCTGCCATTTCAGCTGCCCTCCCGCGCCTTATCTTCGATTGTTGCTTTCTTGATTAGACCTTCAAAAGTAAGTTCATACAGGTCATTGAAGACAGGAGACCTAAGCTTTTTAGGATCAAAGTATGTATATTCCCAGCTATTTTTATCCAGCTTCTGAATCATTGGTTCATAGTGCGGATGCAAGATACCTACGATATCCTCTGGTTTTTTAATTATGTTTTTAACCAGTTTTTCATAATCTATGCGGTCAACTACAAGCCCCGATCTAAATAAACAACGCCCTGATCTGAATTCGGGGTTTTGATATTCGGGTTTGAGTGTGGCGCCATTCATGAAAACAAAATAAGCAGGCTCAGCTGATTCCACTCCAAAATCTGCCAGGCTTAATTGTCTGTCAAAACAGAGCATATTCTTATTGTATGATTGTCTCTGGCATTCGGGATAAAGTAAAGGCCCTAAGTCTTGTCTTACGAGATCTTGAAGAGTGTATAAATTAGCTTCTAATTCTGGTTCACGAGACTTTATAACATTAGATAGCATTTCTATTTTAGCTGAATTTTCAGGGGAACGTTTGTTGCACATCAATAAATTGACAAAGCCATCACGCCGTGCTCTAAAATAACGTGAGCTTGGAATAAGAAAAGCCAATAATCGCTCATATTTCGGAAAGTTTTCGGGTTTGGCAGCAGGATTAGCAGTCCGCCAGCTTCTCCATTCTTTACCCAGTTGAACGGCTTCATCTGTTAGCGAAGTTCTATGCGCAGGCTTCGCATTTATACCATCCAGACAAGGGCCATACAATATGCCCCTAACCGGAGTTGTTGAATAATTCAGGCAATTAGTAAAACGCACTACCCATTCGCCCTCGCGAGGGAGTATGAACTCACTTTCAATACCTAAACTAGAGAAATAGAATGGATTTTTATCATATGGATCATACGGATCTGTAGATGCTCCATTTTTCCAGAAATGTTCTGTAGGTATCTGGAGACCAACTTCCGTATCAAACCTCAACCAGGCCATTGCCGGTGCTTTTGTTTCAAGTGCCATTTCAGCTGCCCTCCAGAACTTCATCTTCTCTTGAGAAGGGATAAAATCTGTCTTCAGCAATCCGTGATGGTTTATAGAGATTATTTTGTGGAAATATTCTAACATCTTCAAAATTTGGTTTTATTTTGTGTAAGTGCAATTTATCGAAGAACCCAAATCTTTTTTTACACTCATCAAATAAAGCTTCATAATTCCTAACGATATATTTATCTTTATCTTCCAGTTTTTTCCAATTCGCTTTAAATTCATTACATAAATTCTTGAATTCGTTGGTATAATTTATCCTTATAATAAAACGATAATTTGTAATTGTTTCTGATTCTATTGAATGTGGATATTTGCCATCTGAACGAGGAGCTAGCGGAAAACCAATTAAGGGCTGATTAGTCCAAACTTCTTCAAGTGCGGGTTCGCTCTCATCATTTACTACAATTCCATTTAGTTGTCCTTCTTTCAACTTATCTTCAATTTGTTTTATGAAATTATTAGAAGAACTTCTATCTTCAGACACATTTATTTCCAAAAAATCCGAATATAATTTAAATTGATAATTTTCTAGATATAAAAGTGGCTCAACGGCAGTTTTTATCTGAGATTTTAAATCATCAATTTTTTGATAACCATTCTCTAGTTTTTCTACTAAATCTTTAACTCCTTCTGTTTCTCCGTGCACTATATTCAATAATATTCTATCTAAATTATCATTTTTCAAAGATTTTTTAATATCTTTTTCATATTTGTTATAAATTTTGTCTATATCCATTTTATTCCTCCAGCACCTTTATCTGGAGCTCGACAACTGTGTTTGGCTTGAGCATCTGCTGGAGCATTTTAGGTATGATTATGATGGCTTGCTTGCCATGCTTTGCTATCTTTTTGGTAATCATGAAGGTTTTCATTGCTCGGCTCCTTCATCTTTATCTGCGTCGTCGTCCTGCACGCCAACAATCTCTTTGATTATAGAACAGAGTTTGCTTTCTTCTTCGATTATTTCTTTATCCAATCCCTCACAATTCGTAGGATAAGTTCTACAAAATTCTGGTCTATCCGGAGAATCATATTTATTGCACCAATACTTTCCATCTTTTTCTATTAATTCTTTACAGGGAATATTGATACTGATTTTCCATAAATTCTCGTTTATTTTAGCAACAGATATTTTATCTGTATCAAGCAATGACGCTCGCATTGCCTGGTCTTTTGAATTAGTGTATCGCCACCAAGCCTTGCAGCAATTAGCGCATTTTTGGCAAACTTCTGAGTTCTGATAGTGATCAGTTTCAGGTGTCATTGTGCGGCCTCCAGCTCGAGCTCGTGTTTTGCCCGGTGTCTTTTTTGCATATACTTCCACAAAGGAGCTAGCGCGCAATGCTCTTTGCCTTCGTAATACTTTATTGCGGTCGTGTAGAAATTATCTACAACTTTAGGATCTAGTTTATCATTGAACGAGATAGTTAATGCCTCGCCAGACTCGATTTTATCTAATAGTGATTCTATGCCCTCGAGTTTGCCCTCTTTAAGGCGATTTAGCAATTCTTGCTTTGCTTTCTCTGAGTCAGCTATGATAGTGCTCATTTCGAGGCCTCCGCATTTACAAATTCCCTATAGAGTTTGTTAGCCAGCTTCATCTGATTTGTCCAGAAATCAAAGTCCTGTTCTTTGCAAACGATTTTAGTTTCCAGGTCGTTCCCATTTAGTGCATCTGATCCCTTTTGTTTTTTCAGGTCAAGCATATCGTTGTATGCGTCAAGAGCAATATCAGCGCACTGCTTGCTTATCCTGCACAGCCCGATACCATTCGGGTCAGTTTCATGTAGATATTGAATTACATTCCCGCCACCAAGGCCATAATATGAAATGAATAATCTTACCTGCCCTTTTGAGAGCGCATCAAAAGCTTTCTTTATGTAACCACCCTTTTCGTTGGAAGATAATTCGCTTATCTCGTTGTATTTTTCATTTGCGGACAAAATTTTTAGGTTGTCCATATCCCTTTCAGCTTCGCCCTGAAGAACATCTTTCTTTGCCTCTTTGTAAAGGTCTAACGCCCCTGAAATTACGTCGTCACCAATTTTCAGATCACGCATCGACCTTACGCACATTGAGAAGAGGACATCTAGCGTCTTCATCGTGAGCGCTTTTTTATGCGAATTTAATCGCTGGTAAGCCTCAAGCAGTGTTGCACCAATCTGCTTGGGATTGTCGTACTCTTTTGAGACGTTGTAAACTACAACCTCATTGCTTATCTCTGAGATTGTTTTCTGACATTTGTTTATGGTGTCATAGTCTTCATGCTTGCGCGCTACTAATAGCTCCACAAGAGCTAGGTCTAAATTGGCAAGGAGGTTCTTGTTGTCCTCTATTTTTTCCTCAAGCGTTCTTGTCATTTAGCACCCGAATAACGTATGATGCCGTTGACTTTGCATCTCGGCAAAACTCTGTTGTAAGTTTGATTGTAACCAGAGCCCTCTCTATCTGCAGGACTCACTGGTCGGAATATTCCCTTCTCATTGCATTCTCCCTGCTTGCAGCACAGAACGTAGTTATCTTGGCCATCTGTTCCGGGGATTGCAAACTCACACCTCTTTTCTAATTCAGGTTTCTTTTCAGGAGATTTTTCGAATCTTACTTCGATTTCCTTCTCAGGTTCAGGAACTTTTTCGAACATTGCGGCCATAGTTCCTGTGGGTTGAACGCTTGAGCCCAGTCTTGAAGGTCCGCGTTCCATTTTTAGCTGGCCTCCAGAACCCTTCTTACTAGGTTTTCTGCATCGCCGGTTAGCCAGCATTCCGCATCTTTCTGTCCAATCTCTTTTTTGCTTACATCGAGATTGAAGATGCAATGCTTGCTTGGGTGATAGCCTTTTGATTTTAATTCGTGCTTGTAAACATCAGTTAACTCTTCGATAGAATTGTATGGTTCTAGCTTACCCTTTAATTCAGGGTGTCTTGACTGGCCAATGCTGTAAAATTTTCCACCACATTCAAAAATGCAGACAGCGTGCGCAGATTCTTTGCGCTTCATATCGTTGTATATGACCAATACTCTTGGCCGTATGCCTTCTTCGGCCCACATGCGGTATGCCGCATACATGGCACCTTCAAAACAATTCGAATATGTCTCACCATTCCTCAGATCTTTTTTTATTTCTAAAACATTTCTAAGATGCCTTTTTCCATCCGGGCTAATGTGTGGTTTGTAAGACATGCTATCTATCTGAGATTGCACTTGCCTAGCCAGAGATATTTTTTCAACATCACGGGATTCAGGCATTAAATCTTCAAGCACCATGTCAGCTGGCCTCCCTATCTGTGCAAGAAGTTGGCTTTTTTTGGAAAACCGCAGTCAAATAATTCTTTTTCGTGCTTCTGTGCAAAGAAAGTGCTTTGTCTTTTGCTTCGCTGACACTTCTTACGCTGCCTTTATGCTGAGCATGACTTGAGTTTGCAAGTATTCTCAGCAAGCCACTCATTCCTCTATTGATGTCTTTGGTTTCATCGCTGAAATCTTGTGCATGGTCCTCAGAAAAGAACCAATACGGATTTAATTCATCAGGAAAATCAGCTTCAATAACTGCACAAAGAGCATTATCTCCCACTTCGTAAACGTACGCTTGCGTAACATACATTTCTGTACGCAGTGGTTGTTCTCCCGGTTCTGCAGCTAATGGATTGTCTAGTATGAGTTGAACATATTGTTTGTCTGCTGGCTTCCAAAGCTTTCCATGAATGTGTGTTCTCTTGTCAGCATAATCTCCAACTATATTTCCTTTGCCGACAGGCAAAATTGGAACTCTTGTCTTCTCGCTAGCATCAGGATATGCCATTTTAGCCAGCCTCCGTTTTTTTCATACCCCAGAGTTCGCCGAGAATTCCAAGTGCTATGTCCTTCACAGCAGTAATACTTTCCAGAGTTTTTTGGTCATTGCCGTCGTTACATATGGCATCCAATCTGTCATCCAGATCATTTGCCAAAGTTTTGAGCTCGTCAGGTGATTTAGATTTTAATCTGTTATAGACTTGCTGAGGTAATGCAGCCAAATTGCGGAGTCTATCAATAGCACTGGCTTTATAGAAAGAGTCTATGGCTCTTGCATAGTCGCCGCTCTTTTCGAGTTCAAGGCCCAATCTGTACCATTCTTTTTCAAGGTAACCCATTTTAGCCACCCACCGATCTGCCTTTGGCTTGCAAATAGGCTTCAGCTTCTTCCAAGCCAGAATGTACGGGCGCTTTGGCTTTGCTTCGCAGGAAGCGGTCTGCAAATCTTATAGGATCAAAAATCTGGATTACTTTCTGGTAAGTAGTTCTAATTAAACTTGGAATGTATTCGTTCAAAATATGTTTGTCGTGAGTTACCAAAACATCAACGTGTTTATCAGTTGCTAAAATGTGAAGCAAACCTTTGTCAGTTTTGCTAGCTCCATTGCTGATAGCGTTAATGACATCGTCAATCTTTTCTACATTGATGCGTGTAATATAATTGCCGTAGTTTGCGATCTCTGCTGGCAGTCCGGCGACTTCTCTAAGTACGTCGTTTGTTGTATAGAAAGCAAATCTTGGATTTTCCGAAAGGTAATTTTCTTCTGCTGCTTCCAATATTTTTTTACAAACTCGCGAGTCTTTAGAAGCACTAATGAAGACGTTTGCATCTAGCAAAATGCCTATTAGGCCTTCGTCAGCTTTCCTCGGTTGAAGTTTTACGATGGATAACATTTTACAACCCCTCTGACAATTCATTTCCGTAAGCATCCCACATCGTGGTTAGTATTCGATAGAATCTGTTATCTTTCGGAAAATAGACAGTTGCCAGATTTTTGAAATAATGTAATTCGTTGAGTTTCTCTTCACGAACGTTCGGGTCTTCACTCTTTAGGCCTTTGAACAAGTCCTTAATCAGATCGCCAATAACCTTTTCAGTTTCGGGCAAAGAAATTGGTTGTGGCTTGCTTAGCCATTTGTTCAACAGTATGCTAGGATCACTATGGTGATATTCTCTAGTTTCGTCAAATTGCGATTTTCCCGCAACTATTGATTCTAATTGTTTTGTTTCAGTTGGCATTTTCTTTCCTTTGTTACAATATGGATAGTTAGTCCATATTGTATGTATATTCTATACATTAACTACAATATTGCATATATAAAGCTTTCGGCGAGAAAACGCCCCTAATAGGCTTTATAAAGTGGTTTTATGTTTGCAATATGCTAAAAGAAATCAGAAGTACTTTTTGAGCTCTGGAATGCGTTTCTGCAATAGGCCTATTTGGTCCTCCGAAACCACATAAACTATGTCGCCTTCGTTTAACGACACGTTTTTATTCACCACAATTTCGTCATATTTGCAGTTTTTATCTAAGTTTAAATCAAATAGTATGTAGAGAAAATTGTTTTCGATTACAGCTGCTTTAGACTGAAAAGACTTGGAGTAAACGTCAGAAATGGTGCAGGTCTTAAAAGGGGTCACAAAGTTCTGCGCAACTTTCAGTTTGATTGCACCAGCTTCTTTCAAAACATCTTCCAGCTCTTTTCCCATAGCAAGGGCTAAAAACTAAGTTTTAAAAAAATGCCGAGGCGCAACGGTTTTCGATATGTTTATAAATCAAATTTTTGACTCGCAATTATGGCAGCAACAGGCAAAGAAATTGAGCATGCAGAAAGCGTTCAAAAATTGATGCTCAATCAGAAAAACATCAGAAATATTGGAATTGTTGCGCACATTCACCACGGCAAAACATGTCTCACAGATAACTTGGCTGCAGAAGCAGGCATGATGTCAAAAGAGCTTGTTGGTGAAAGAATGCTCACATGGATCGACAAGCAGGAACACGAGCGTTTGATGACCATCTATGGTGCAACAGTCACGATGGGCCACAATTGCGAAGGCGAAGAGTATCTTATTAATTTATTAGACACTCCGGGCCACGTTGACTTTGGCGCAGATGTTACACAAGCTTTGAGAGCAGTAGATGGTGCAGTAGTTTTAGCATGCGCAGTCGAAGGCATGATGCCTCAGACAGAAACAGTTTTGTTCCAGGCTCTTGCTGAAAAAGTAAAGCCAATTCTATTCATCAATAAAGTCGATAGGGCAATAAAGGAATTGAAATTAACTCCCGATGCCCTGCTGAAAAGATTGACTGACTTGGTCAATGAAATCAATGTTTTTATTCTGAAAAATGTTGACCCCGAATTTAAAGATAAATGGAAACTGTCAGTTGAACAAGGAACAGTCGCATTCGGTTCCGCGTTAAGAAAGTGGGCAATCTCAGTGCCTGCTATGAAGAAATTTGGAATAACATTCAAAGATATAATTGAGCTATGCTCGCAAGACCGAGACGAAGAGCTCGCAAAAAGAGCTCCGGCGCACGTAGTTATTCTGGATATGGTAGCAAAGCACCTGCCATCTCCTGTTGAAGCACAAAAATACAGGATGGCAAGATTGTGGCGCGGCGATACAGAATCAGAAATAGGAAAGAGCATGCTAAGCTGCAATGCAAACGGTGACTTAGCCGCAGGTATAACGAAAGTTGTTTACGATCCTCACGCAGGCATGATTGCGACAGCAAGACTTTTCTCTGGAAAAATCTCTGAAGGCCAAATCGTTCGCCTGATGAAAGCAAGGCGCGACTCAAAAGTCCAGCAGTTAAGCACTTTCATAGCATCAAGAAGAATTCCAATACGAACTTCTGTTGCAGGAAATGTAGTCGGGCTTGTTGGCTTGTCAGAAGTCGCGGTTGGAGAAACTATCTGCGAATCTGGAAAAGAAATTGAGCCATTCGAATCAATCAAACATATATTCGAACCTGTGGTCACTAAAGCGATTGAGCCAAGGAACCCGCAGGACTTGCCAAAACTAATTGACTTTTTGAAAATCTTGGCTGCGGAAGATCCTACTCTTAAAATAAAGATAAGCCCGGATACAGGGGAAACCTTAGTCTCTGGACTTGGAGAATTGCACCTTGATGCAAAAGTCGAAAGAAAGATCAGAGAAAAAGGTATTGACATAGTTGTTTCTCCACCTGTCGTAGTCTACACTGAGACCGTAACAAAGAAATCTGAAATAACAAGAGGCAAATCTCCGAATAGGCACAATGAAATTTATGTTACAGTAGAGCCTCTTGAAGAAGGCGTTTATCAGGCAATTAAATCAGGAAAAATCCTTGAGGGCAAGATAAAGAAAAGGAAAGTTGAGCTGATTGATGCCCTAAATGCCGCGGGAATGGACCGAGACGAGGCAAAACAGGTTGTTGAAATCTACAATGGAAATGTTCTTGTTGAAGCAACAAGAGGTGTAGTGCACATTGGTGAAATCCTTGAGATGGCCATGGAAGCATTTGAAGAAATCGTGGACCAGGGACCAATTGCAAAAGAGCCATGTTATGGTTTGAAAGTAAGAATCGTTGATACAAAACTTCATGAAGATTCAATTCACAGAGGACCCGGACAAATGATTCCTTGTATGAGACAGGCAGTTGCCAATGCAATGCTGCTCGTAGGCGATGTTTTGTACGAACCTGTGCAAACAACGAGAATTGACACACCAATGGAATATCTGACCGAAGTTTCGAAACTTGTTGTCGGAAGGCGCGGTGTGATGATAGAAACGAACCAGCAGGGAACCCGCTACGTCGTGATTGCAGAAATACCAGTCAACGAAATGTTCGGATTTGAAGCTATTTTGAAGTCAGCCACAGCAGGCAGAGGTTTCCAATCTCTGGTAGATGTCAAATACAAGAAATTGCCAGCGGAGCTGCAATTGCAGACAGTCCAGCGCATTAGGGAAAGAAAAGGCCTGCCAAAAGAGCTGCCGAAGCCTATTTTAGACTAATTTTGGCGATGCAAGCTTATTCTGATATCGTAACCTTTAAAAAAGTAGTAAATAAATTGAAAACCGAACAAAAATGGCAGACAAAAAACCACACATCAATTTAGTAGTTATAGGTCACGTAGACCATGGTAAAAGCACAACCGTAGGTAGAATTCTCTTCAATTCTGGTAAAATCTCAGCCCAGGAAATGGAGAAATTGAAACAGGAAGCCATCGAAAAGGGCAAGCCAGGTTTCGAATTCGCCTTTGTAATGGACAGAGTTAAAGAAGAGCGTGAACGTGGTGTAACCATAGATCTTTCTTACCAGGAGTTCCCAACCAACAAATATTACTTTACAATAATCGATGCGCCTGGCCACAAAGACTTTATCAAAAACATGATTACAGGCACATCACAGGCAGACGCTGCTATGCTTGTCGTCTCTGCAAATGCCGGTGAAGGTGTAATGGAGCAGACAAAAGAGCACGTATTCCTGGCAAAAACTCTCGGAGTCCCACAATTGATTGTAGCCATCAACAAGATGGATATGGCAAAATGGGAAGAGAAACGTTATTTGGAAGTCAAAGCAGAGCTTGAAAAATTGCTCAGAGGTGTAGGTTATGATATAACAAAGATACACTTCATACCAATATCCGCGCAAGTGGGCGAAAACATAGAAAAGCCATCTGCACTGATGCCTTGGTACAAAGGCCCAACGTTGCTGGCAGCTTTCGACACATTATCGCCGCCAGAAAAGCCAACACAACTGCCATTGAGAATGCCAATCCAAGATGTCTATACAATAACTGGAATTGGAACGGTACCGGTCGGCAGAATTGAAACTGGTATCTTGAAAGTCAATGACAAAATAATTGTAATGCCTGCTGGCAAGCTAGGTGAAGTAAAATCTATTGAAATGCACCACGAAACTTTGCCGCAAGCAGAACCTGGTGACAATGTCGGTATCAATATCAGAGGTCTTGGAAAAGAGGACATGAGACGTGGTGACGTCTTAGGACATCCGAATGCACCGCCAACAGTTGCAAAGGAATTCACAGCAAGGCTTGTGATATTAAACCATCCAACTGTTATCACGGCAGGTTACTGTCCGGTATTCCACGTGCACACAGCACAAGTCTCTTGTAAGATCAAGGAAATCAAGAGAAAAATAGACCCAAAAACAGGCCAGACTTCACAAGACAAGCCAGACTTCATCAAGACTGGTGACGTAGCTGAAGTGGTCGTTGAACCATTGCAGCCATTGTGCATAGAAAAACAGGCAGACAATCCAAAGCTTGCAAAGTTTGCTGTCCGTGATATGGGCAGAACTGTAGCTGCAGGCATGTGCATAGACCTGGTCAAGAAGTAAATTTTACTTCTATTTCTTCTTTTATTTAATATTTTTTTATGCAAATCTTTAAAAAATTTGTATTTGGTAATAATTTATGAAAACATTAAGTGTCTTAAAAAGTAGGTTTATTACGCACTCACCAATAATTCTCTCTCATATGATTACTTCTTTGTGTAATGCAAGATGCAAAATGTGTAATTTGTGGAAAGAAACGCACAAATATACGAATGATTTATCTACAAAAGAGATTTTTAAAATGCTTGAAAGCGCAAAAGCTGCCGGAATGTTTTGTTATGTTGTTTGGGGTGGGGAGCCACTCCTGCGCAAAGATTTGCCCGAGATATTAAAATTTGCGAAGGGAAAAGGATTTATTATAACCGTAATAACGAATGGGTTTTTGTTAAAAGAAAGAGCCCAAGAAATAGCTCCGTTTACAGACTATTTAATTGTATCAATTGATGCAAATAGTTCCCAGCATGATAGGATGCGAGGAGTTAAGGGCATATTAAACAAGGCTATTGACGGGATTAAGGAATATAAAAAGATGGGGGGGAAAGTTATAATAAATTCTGTCGTAACAAAATTAAATTTGGATAAAATAGGTGGTTTATTTAAACTAGCCAAAGAATTAGGTGTTACGATAACTTTTGAGCCAATAGACGCTATTCCCGGATATAACGAATCTATTTTGGCAACAGATAAAGAACTTAAAAAAGTTTTTTTGAAAATTATAAAATATAAGAAAAAAGGATATGACATTGGTAATTCTGTTAAATATTTGAGGAATTTTTCTGAGCGTAAACAATATACTTGTCATTCTCCAAAAATTTATGTAACTGTTGATGCAAACGGTAATTTTATTTCTTGTTTAAATAAGAGTTCGGCTTTTTCTAAAAGATGGAATATGAATATAAGAAAAACATCTTTCAAGGAATTGTTCAAAAGACCAGAATTCAAAAGTTACTGTAAGATGGCAGAAAAATGCAGTGATTGCAATGTTGCATGTGTTATTGAGACATCAATCGCTTACTCTTTAGATCCGTCTTTTATATTAGAGAAGATATTAAACAAGCGCATAGTCTAGGTAATTTGATAATTTTTCTCTCACAACAAACTTTTTAAAGCAATTTTTTGACTCAGAAATGTCGATTGTCGCATAACGGTTATCGACGAGGCCAAAAATGCCAAAGGCCAGGATTAAATTATACAGCACAGACATAAAGAAGTTGAACGACATAGTCAATCAAATCCTGGAAATTGCTAAAAGAGTCGGTGTTTCTTACGCAGGCCCCATTAATTTACCTACCAAAAAGCTAGTCGTATCTACAAGAAAATCTCCTGATGGAGAAGGGTCCGAAACCTACGATAGATGGGAAATGCGAATCCACAAAAGGCTAATAGACCTGGCAGCAGATGAAAGAGCCTTGCATCTTGTAATGCGTGTGCCCATACCGCAGGATGTTAACATAGAGATACAGGTAATTGAGTAAACAGTTTAATCGTTTTCTCGACTAAATAATTCTTTATAAATAATAGTCATTTCCTAAACTTCCTTCAATCATAGACAACGTTGGGGGTAGTATGGCTTTATCAGAGGAAAATGTTTCTGAGACAGAACTGGCTAAAATTGCCTTAACACAAAACCAGGAAAAAGTCATCAGAGACAAGTATCTAAAAAACGATGCCAGCCCTGAAGCCTGGCTCCACAGAGTTGCAAAAAATATTGCTTTGGCCGAAATTCAGTATCTGCCAAAATTAAACAAGGAAAAATTATTTGATGGCATAAGCCACACCGTAGAAAAAATCGAAACCCTTCCCGGCGAGTTTACAGAATTAACATTATTGCACAAAGGTCTTGATACTTACAGCAAAAGAGATGCAAATTTTAAGAAATATATTGCCAATCTCTATAAGATTGCAGAAGAGGACGAAGCCGCTTCAGAGCTTGTTTCGAAATGGGAGAGGAAATTCTACAATCTGCTTGCAAATTTTTATTTCCTGCCTAATTCTCCAACTTTGATGAATGCAGGAAGAGAACTGCAACAGTTAAGCGGATGTTATGTTCTGCCAATAGAGGATTCAATTGAAGGCTGGATGGAGACAGTCAAAAACACTGCAATCATACATAAAACAGGTGGAGGAACGGGTTTCTCCGCATCTCGAGTCAGACCCGCAGGCGACGCAGTAAAATCAACAAGGGGAGTTTCTTCAGGACCGTTATCTCCGTTTATCATGATAAATACCGTAACGGAACAAATCAAACAGGGAGGAACAAGGCGTGGTGCAAATATGGGTATACTCTCAGTGTACCATCCGGATATCGAGAGCTTTATCGTGGTAAAGCGCACACCAGGAACATTAGAGAATTTTAACATCTCAGTCGCGATTGATGAAAAATTCATGTCAGCTGTTGAAGCAAACGAAGAAATAGATTTAGTGAACCCAAGGACAAAAGCCGTAACAAAAAAGCTTCATGCGAAAGAGCTTTTTGACACCATGTGCAAAAATGCGTGGGAGACTGGCGATCCTGGCTTTGTTGTTATGGATAGGATCAATGCATCAAATTCAAATCCAACACCTTATCTTGGTGAAATAGAATCAACAAACCCCTGTGGAGAGCAACCCTTGCTTGCTTACGAATCCTGCAATCTCGGATCAATTAACCTGTCAAAGTTCGTTAAAAATAATGAAGTTGACTGGGATGATTTAGCAGAAACGATAAAACTTAGTTTAAGGTTTTTAGACGACGTTATTGATGTAAACAATTATCCATTGCAAGAAATCGAAATGATGACGAAAGGGAACAGAAGAGTCGGCTTTGGCGTAATGGGTTGGGCAGAAATGCTGGTACAGCTTGGAATACCTTACGATTCTGACGACGCGGTAAGGATGGCTGAAAAAGTAATGAAATTCTTTAACGATACAGCATTGCACGCCTCAGAACAATTGGCAGAAGAGCGTGGCGCTTTCCCGAATTTCAAAGATTCTATTTATGATGAGAGAGGCAAATATTTCAGAACAAAAGCAAAACCAAGAAATTCTGCACGTACAACAATAGCCCCTACTGGCACCATAGCAATTGCTGCAGGTTTGCAAGGTTCAGGAATAGAACCTTTCTTCTCCATAGCTTATGTCAGATACAATGCAAAAGGAATCGATGCGCTGAAAGAGGGCAGAAAGCCAGAAGAGGAGAATACGTTCTTCGAATACAATAATTTCTTTGGAAAGATTGCGGAACAACACAATTACTTTGGCATGCAGCCAAAGGACCTTTGGCTTAAGATTGCTGATAATCACGGCTCAGTGCGCGGAATAAAAGAAATACCCGAGCATCTGCAAAAAATATTTGCCTGTTCACACGATGTTCCCGCAAATTACCACATTTTGCATCAGGCAGCATTCCAGAGATACACAGACAATGCTGTCAGCAAGACAATAAACCTGCCAAATTCAGCAACTGTCGAAGATATAGAGAGAGCATATTGGTTTGCATTCAAGCAGGGAGTAAAAGGAATAACGATTTACAGAGATGGAAGCAAGGCTTTCCAGGTCTTATCCTCTGTGAAAAAAGAATCTAAACAGGAAACACTTTCAGGGGAGAAAACAGCAACAGCGCAAAAAACCCCGGACGTGGTAGCTCCAAGACCAAGGCCAGAAGTGCTGACGGGCACGACGTATAAAATCAAGACGGGCTACGGTAATCTTTATGTTACAATTAACAACGATGAGAAAGGCAAACCATTCGAAGTTTTTGCTACAACCGGCAAAACAGGCGGCGTTTTAGCAGCAAAATCAGAGGCTATCTGCAGACTAATTTCATTAGCATTAAGGGCAGGAGTTGAGGTAGAAAAAATAACTGACCAGTTGGAAGGTATCAGAGGTCCGATGCCAACATTTTCAAAATTCGGAGTTGTTTTCTCAATTCCGGACGCAATCGCAAAGATATTGAAAGTGCATACAAATGCAGGCCAGACCGAACTGGCAGAATTTGCAAAGCCAGACGCAGGTCAGCAGAGCCTGCAAACAAAATCAGCGACCAATGGAAACAGGTCTGTTGCAGACATAGGAGTTCTTCCAGAATGCCCTGACTGCCATAACATCTTGGAGTTTGGAGAAGGCTGTGCTATTTGCCACTTCTGCGGTTATAGTAAGTGCGGCTGACATTAGATTTATAAATAAAAATCAAATTTTAGTTACATGACCAGTCTTACACAAATACCTATTATGCTTGGGTTATGCTTCTTAGGCAGCTTTTGCGGTCTAATCGGCGGAGTACTTTTGCTCTGGCGAGAAAGTTGGGCACGGAAACTCTCAAACTTTTTTGTCGCCTTCGCAGTCGGTGCATTATTAGGTTCAGCACTTTTTGATTTGATACCTGAATCTGCAGCGCTCAGCAAATTCGCTTTTCTTTACGTTTTGGTGGGCATAGTCATTTTTTCAATAACAGAAAGAGCATTAGTCTGGCATCATCACCACAATCACAAACACCATCAAGAACACTATCCTAAAATAAATGCTCACTATGTGCCCTTGCTCATGGTTGGAGATACAATACACAATTTCATAGATGGCGTAATTATTGCGGCAACTTACCTGTTTAGTGCGCCACTCGGTCTCATAACTACGCTTGCGGTATTTTTGCATGAAATGCCTCAGGAAATTGGTGATTTTAGCATAATGCTACATGCGAAGTATCCAAAAAATAAAATATTCTGGTATAACTTTTTGTCGGCATCAGCGACTTTTGTCGGCGCATTCGTGGTATTCTTTTCATCTTATATGCTCCAGGCGAAACTTTACCCGTTGCTGGGTTTTGCGGCAGGCGGATTCATATACATAGCTACCGCAGATTTGATGCCTGAATTAAAGCACGAAGCAACAGGGATGAAAGAAATAGTCATGCAAACATCAATCATGATTTTAGGAATTGCGGTTATGGTACTGTTAAGTGCATACTTTGGTGTCTAATATTCATATGGATAAGAAAGAGTATTTTCTGGCCGTATTCAAGAAAGCCAAAGCGAAATACGGGCTTGATGAACGAAGGCTTGCAGCAGAAGATTGGAAAGAGCACTGGCAGACTTTGGTTGCAACAATTATGTCTGCCCAAAGCAGAGATACCACCACTATTCCGATAGCTGAAGAGTTGTTCAAGAGATATAACACTCTCGAAAAGCTGGCTAGTGCCAGGTACTCTGATGTTCTTAAAATATTCAAATCCCTTAATTACAACAAAACTAAAGCAAAACACGTTATCGAAGCTGCGAAATTCATAATGTCTGAATTTAAGGGAAAGCTTCCAGATAAGATGGAAGACTTACTCAAGATACCTGGAGTCGGTAGAAAGGTAGCGAACATCGTATTAGTTGAAGTATACAAGAACCCAGCCATACCAGTGGATACCCATACGCATCGTTTAGCCAATACCCTGGGATTAGTAAAAACCAAGACTCCAAAACAAACTGAATTTGAGCTAATGAGACTTGTGCCAAAGAGGTACTGGCGCGAAGTGAATCATTTATTTGTGTTATGGGGGCAGGACATTAGAGGCAGGGATAAACGTAGACTTTTAAATCATATTGGCTATTATGCCAAATAGTTATTCTATTAGTTCTTTTAGCCGCATGAGCTTTTTGGTCGATACAAAACCAATTTCGTTATAGAATTTTCTAAAATTGTTTTTTGCATGAATGCTGAAATAATAGCGCTTCTTATTCCTTTTAATGTAATATTTAAGTGGCCCTGCTCTTACGTCAAATTCTAAAAGTAGTTTTCTGAAAACTTCAAGTAGTTCTTTGTTATCTTGAAATAATCTTATGTGTCTACCTCTGATGCTTACTGTTCCTTCGTCATCGAAAAAAGCTCGAATGAGACCTCGCTTGAAATCTTTGTTTAATTCAAAAATAAATTTTGGTATCTTTTTGCTCTTACCAATTGCAAATTGTTCGAAAATTTCATTAAGTATCAAGCCTATAGTTGCAGGATAAAAGAGGCCGCAACTCTTACCTTCTTCTAATTCATTGATACTATTGAGTCGTCTTTCCCATCTTGTTTTCTCTTTAAATGCGATCGTTTTTCTTTGCATCCATATTCTTGGTTTAATTCCAAATACTTCTTCCATATTATTAGCAAATTCTTTCAGCAGTTCTTTGTTTGTATTTGAAAAAAATACTTGTTTAAACTTATGATCAATAGAGCCGTCTCCTAGAATATGGCCTACTATTGACCCGAGTTTCCCATCTATTTTAATAGGGAATTTAGGTTTAACTTCGCCGCCATGTTGCCCTGCCTTGATACTTATTATCTTTGATTCGATGACTGTTGAAGGACAAGCAGTCTTTCTAGCGATTTTTGCTAACTTTTCTAGAGGTATAGTTTTATCACAATTTGTCCAGCCATATATTGTGTAGCAATAATTTTTATTAGGCACGGGCTTCATGCCTAGATACTTAATTAATGCAGCGTTACAATGTGGCTTTTCGTCTCTAGCAGCTCTTATTAATAATTCTTTCAAAAATTTTTTATCAATGTTTATATGAAAATATCCAAATTTATTTGAAAGATCTAGCAAACCAAATTTTTTATTAACCGTCAGTTTATGTCATGTCCATAGTATAAATAATGCATTTGTCACGTCCATAGTATAACATTTCGTCCGCTGGGGTCAAGATGTTCCTGGCAGAGACAAACAAAGACTTCTCAAAAGTCTCCAAAAAACTTAAAACAGCCAGCGATATTAGATTAAGTAATGGCCACTATCCGACAAGTCCGTAAGAGGGACGGCAGTTATGTTGATTTTCAACCTCAGAAAATTACAGATTCTATTCACAAGGCACTTTTTGACGCAAAAATTTCCGATGGCAAGCGCGCAACAGCTTTGACAAAAGAAGTTGTGAAAATTCTTGAAAGCAAATCCGATACAATACCTGACGTAGAGCAAATACAGGACATAATTGAACTCGTATTATCGAAATGGAACAGAAAAGTTGCCAATCTCTATAGGGAGTTCAGGCTGAAAAAAACTGAAGCAAGAAAATTAAGAGTAAAATTAGGTCTGACGGAAAAGTTAACGTATAATGCTTTGACTGTTTTAGAAAGAAGATATCTGCTAAGAGATGAAAACGGAAAGATAATTGAGACACCTGGCCAGCTTTTCAGGCGGGTTGCTAAAGCAATCGCATCTGCTGAAGCAAAATACGGCGGTAATGTGAGAAAATCAGAAGAAGAATTTTACAGATTAATGTCAAGTCTGGAATTTCTGCCGAATTCACCAACTCTGTTTAATGCCGGAGCTCCTTTGAGACAATTAAGTGCCTGCTTTGTCCTTCCAGTTGAAGATTCTCTTGAAGCAATATTCAAATCTGTCAGAGACATGGCTATGATTGAACAAAGCGGTGGCGGAGTTGGCTTTTCATTCTCGCGTTTGCGACCTGAAGGAGATGTTGTCAGAAGCACAGGAGGCGTAGCATCAGGACCCGTTTCGTTTATGAGGATTTTTGACACTGCAACAGACGTCATAAAAGCAGGCGGAAAAAGGCGCGGGGCCTTGATGGGCATCCTAAATGTGGACCATCCAGATATTGTGAGATTCATAACGGCAAAGCAAACGCCCGGATTCCTGTCTAATTTCAATATTTCTGTTGCAGTCACGGACAAATTCATGGAGGCAGTTCATAAAAACAAAGAATATGAGCTGATTAATCCGCGCAACAAAAAGGTCGTAAGAAAATTACACGCTAAATTTATTTGGGATTTAATCATAGAGAATGCATGGAAAACTGGCGATCCAGGGGTTATTTTCATTGATGAAATCAACAGGAAAAACCCGACCGCACACCGCGGTTTAATTGAAAGCACAAACCCCTGTGGCGAGCAACCTTTGCATCCTTACGAGTCGTGTAATCTTGGTTCTATAAATCTGACAAAGATGATAAAAGGCAAGGATATCGATTGGAACAAATTAGAGAGAACGGTAAAATTAGCTATAAGATTTCTGGATGATGTCATTGATGCAAATAAACATCCAATACCTGAGATAGAAAAAATGGTATCCTCAAACAGGCGAATAGGTCTTGGCTTGATGGGTTTTGCAGACATGTTGATTTTGCTTGGTATTCCTTACGATTCTGAAAAAGCAATAAAGCTAGCAGAGAAAATAATGGCCTTTATTTACAAAGTCAGCCACGAAACTTCGCAGCAATTGGGCAAAGAAAGAGGTTCTTTCCCGAATTTCAAAGGCAGCCTGTGGCAGAAGAAAGGTTACAGGTCCATGCGCAATGCGACAACCACGACTATAGCTCCGACAGGCACATTATCTATCATTGCAGGCGTTAGCTCAGGCATAGAGCCGCTTTTCGCAGTAAGTTTTGTAAGAAATGTGCTAGAAGGCAGGCATTTGTTAGAATCAAACTGGATTTTTGAAAAAATGTCAAAGGAAAAAGGGCTTTACAGCGCAAATCTCATGATGAAGATAGCAAAGAACGGTTCTGTGCAGAAGATAAAAGAAGTGCCAGCTGACTTGCGCAGATTGTTTGTTACAGCTTTGGACATAAAATCCGAATGGCACGTAAGAATGCAGGCAGCTTTCCAGAGATATACGGATAACGCAGTCAGCAAGACAATAAATTTCCCTGCTGACGCAACTGTTGCAGACGTGAAGAAAGCTTACGAGCTTGCTTACAAGCTAAAGTGCAAAGGCATCACAATATACCGATACGGAAGCAAGCCAGAGCAGGTGCTTTACATCGGCGATAACATGATGCATGCAGAGGCAGAGTATTCTGGTGGCTGTCCGACTTCAGTTTGCCCGCTTTAAGATATCTTAGCGCTTAGGCGATTTAACAATCTCTATATTCACTTTGTATTTGCCGGCTTCGATTAAATTTAGCACAGTTTTACAGTCATCGCGCGTTTGTTTATATTCCTGAAGTTTCTTTTCCAGAAAGTCACGATTTGCAGGATTGCGGTAAAATGAACCAGGATGTTTTACATATGGTGGTTCTGTGTAAAGTGATGTAGTTAGCGAACAATCCATAAGACGACACACGTTTCCCGAATCCATGAAATATTCTAATCCATATATGTTCTGGGAACACTCTTCCTCTCTTTCTTTATATCTGGCAGATAGTTCTGCCAGAACATCTTTCTTAATTTCTTCTTCGGTTTTAACTATTCTGTCTAGCTCTTCTTTGTGAGGACATTTCAGCGGATTACAAGAATTAGGTGATGCATTATCCGATTCATAGCAAGGTATGTCTGTGTTCCTATACCTTCGTTCGTAGTATCCTAAGTCCCATGGTTTTTTCTTGTTAGAACATTTTTTTTCAAAATTAAACCATTCATCGGTATAGCAATCCCATATCGGCCGTTTAATGTCTACTTTGAGAATATCATCTTCTATTGTGATGGTTTCGCCACGAAAACAATCAAGGCTCGCCCATATAACTTTTTTTTCCATTTCTACCCAGCCTCAACAGGCGATAAGTATTTTTTTAGCGTGCTTTTTATTGCTTCTTTTGCAATTTGCTCTACTGAAGCATTGTAAAGTTTCCAAGCTTCGGGGCAAAGATAGATAGCTTCTTTTTGGTAGGGTTCTACTTTGACAATCATTCTGCCGTTTCCGTACTTGTCAAATTTTGTTAAAATAAGCCGCTCTGACCTTTTTTCACCCCAACCAATAGAGATGTACCCGTCTTTTGCGTCATAAAGCCAGCCTGTCACAGGATCTATCGGGCATCCAAAACAATCTAGCGAATAGATAGTGATAGCTTTACCTTCGTTAGCGCCACCTGTAGAGTGAGGCTTTATTGCAGCGATCAATTCTTCCAGGTTCTGCTTAGCATTTAATTCTAATATCTGTTGATTTTTTTCCATTTCATCATATCCTTAATTTATTTCTATATTGTAATTATGTATTATTAAGCTTTTTCTTCAAAAAAACCGAAAAAATGGGAAAAAATATATAAAGAAGCTTATTTATACGGTAATAACATGCCAAATACTTGGGAGAAAACCGAAAAAATAAGCGTAAAAGAGGCCAAAATAGATGAGAAAGACAAGAAAATATTCAATCTATTGAATAAAAATAGCCGCACCACTCTCAAGGAGATGGCAAAAGAAGCAGGCATGTCTATAGATGGCGTCAAGGGACGGCTTGAAAAAATGCTTGAATGCGGCGCAATAATGAGACTCTGCGCAATACCCAATCCTGCATTCTTTGGATTGCCAGTAGATGCCCAGGTTTATGTAAAACTAAAAGATATAACGGATGAAAAACTGCATCAATTTTTGACGTACCTAAAAAATCACGATAGGATCATAATTGTATTTTCAGTTATAGGTAATTATGATCTTTTCTTCGTAATACTTGCGAAATCCGCAGCAGAGCTTGCCTCGCTGAAAAACGAAATTAGGAAAAAGTTTTCAAGTATCATTGCAGATTGGAACGAAACAATAACTGCAGAGCTCTCTAAGTATGAGGTTTACAAATTTTAGTTTAAAGTAAAGTTTTATATTCCTTTTAGATTTCTTTATTGACGGAGAGTGCTTATTAGATGGCAATATACAAATGCCAGGTCTGCGGTTTTGAATACGAAGAAGAGAAGGGCTATCTTGACAAGAAGATAAAGCCTGGCACGAAATTTGAGGAGCTGCCTGAAAAATGGAAGTGTGTTTGCGGCGCTCCAAAGAAGAAATTCAAGAAAACTAAGGATTCACTAGAGCAGGTAATCGAAATCTTAAAAAAATACAAGGAGGGCACGCCACCAGGCGAGGTCGAAATAGAATGAGCCGCGAATTGACAATTCTCTACGCATCAAAGAAACCCGACATAAAAAGAAGGCTCGAGGAGTTCAAGCAGATTTGGTGGCAGCCAGAACATAAAATTTTTGCGGAATTAGTTTTCTGTCTATGTACTCCCCAGTCGAAAGCTTCTATCTGTGATTCTGCTGTAAAGAAATTAGAGGAACAGAGCCTGCTTTTAACAGGCGATGAAAAGCAGATAGCTGAGGTCTTATCTAAAACAGGAGTTCGCTTTTCTAACAACAAAGCAAGCTACGTTGTCAAAGCCCGTGAATACTTTATGAAAGACGGTCAGATAAAAATAAAACCTAAAATCAACACAGATGACATCAGAGGTCTTAGAGAATGGCTTGCTGAAAATATACCGGGTCTGGGCATGAAGGAAGCTTCTCACTTTTTAAGAAATATTGGTTTCGGCCAGGATGTAGCAATCTTGGACAGGCATATTTTGCGCAGTCTCGTGGATTATGGTGTTATAAAAGAGATTCCAAATACGCTCACAAAGCAAAAATATCTGGAAATTGAGCAGAAGATGCGCGAATTCTCAAAGAAAGCAAATATGGGCATGGACGAGATGGATATGCTTTTCTGGTCCGAATATGGCTCATTGCCAATCGAGGAGATGAAATAATGGACTACGTAGGAATTTTAGCTGTGGCAACTACGGTTATGGGTTCTGCCATGTCTCTAAGCTATTTTATACAAATTGCGAAGATTCTGAAAACAAAATCTGCTAAGGACCTTTCTCTAATTATGTTCGTAGTATTTGCAGTAGGAATTACGCTTTGGTTGTTCTATGGTTTGGCAATAAAGAATTGGCCACTAATCGTAGTTAATGCCATAGGTGTTGTGGGTGTTTATGCCACACTTATGTTGATTTTGAAATACGGAAAGTAATTATTCTAGAATTGTGTCTAGAGCTTTGGACAGTTTTTCGCCGTTCTCCGTCACTTTATATTTCCCATTTAACAAGCCAGCATCCATAAGTGGCTTGTAGAAAGAGTTGAAGTCAGGCCAGTTGGGATCTATAGTAACCCGTGGAGTACCGAAAGGGCTACAGAGCAGGTTATAGAATGGGTTACAGAGTTGTCTATAGAGTTTGTCATAGAATTCTTTTACATTTGATGCAAGTTTAACAGACTCTTTAAGGGCTGGCGGAATACCAGCTGTAAACATATAGTCAATGCCACAGACGTGTTTCAGATAAGCATCTTCTGCGCCACGACCTTTAGCAACGTCAACAAAAGCAGCAAGCGCTTTTGGATTGCTTAATGCACTGTTTGCTCTTGCAATGTCTTCAAGTATCATGAGACATGGCTAATGAGGTGGTTTAAAAGTCTAATGCCTTCTGTAAATATTCAGGTCATAGAGAATCTCATCCAATTTAGATTCCGGCTCTGGTTTTGCTATGAGATATCTTTCCCAAACTTTATCTGTTAGGTTTTCTCTATCAAAAACAGGAGCAAATTCGCAAGCATCGATTTGGCCCGGACTCAAAGCAAGTTCTTTAGAAGAGCTCAAGATAGTTATCAAATTGTCCCCTGTTTTCATTATTTTGATTGTTTGGGCTTCTTTTTTTCCGATTTTCACTTTTAACTCAAGGTCCAAATAACTAGGTATATTCCCTCTGCTCTTTGTCTGGCTCGCGTGCCTACTCCAAATTCCGCTTTGTACGAAGTTTTTGTATTTTGTAAAGTCCTCTTTTGTGGGGCATATGCCTTCAAGTGTTAGTTCATTAACGTAATTGGGCAGTAAGACTTTTGCCATATATTCTTCGAAATTTTTGTATGTGACATCTTGCTGACTAGAAGTATGGCTGGTGTTAGTCATGTTTAGTGCTGTTACGTTACAGATAAAAAAGTTTGTTTCGCGCAGGATATTAATGGGCCGAGGAGGATTCGAACCTCCGGCCTCGACCTTGTAAGGGTCGCGTCATAACCACTAGACTACCGGCCCATAAATGAACTTAAAGAAACTCATTTAAAAAGTTAGCCGAAGATAGAACCCATGCCTTCTACGGCGCCTTCTTCAGCGGATTCGAGTTTTTTCTTTATGTCTTCGAAATCTTTACCTTTCAGCGCTTTTGCACCGGCGTCCACTAATAACTTTTCATGTTTCTTGAAAAACTCGTCAGAAGCGCTTATGTACAAATAGCTAACGCTTTTGGAAATACCCAAACTCGCTGCATCCTGGAATTTGTAGCCTTGCAGCTTGAATTCGTTAACTATCCATTTGCCTGTTTTTGGATCTTTTTTATCTTCAGCTTCAAGCACCTTTTTTACAGCGCCCGCATTAGCAACTTCGTATATTTTTGCTACCATTTTACACCTCAACTATGAATGCCAACAAATCTGTGAGGATTTGTGGCCCATCTGGACTTTGTTCAGATATGCCCCCGGCAGGAGTTGAACCTGCAACCTACAGTTTACAAAACTGTCGCTCTGCCAGGTTGAGCTACAGAGGCATACTCTGACAGACTTTTATTGGTTTTTAAATATTTACGCACGTGTAGTTAATCAGCCTTTTATACCAAAAACCAGCATTAGGTTTATGCGACGATACGAATACTTGGTGTATATGTTTATTATATTAATACTAAGCGTATTTGCCGCGCTCATATTTCCAGGATATTTTCCAATAGGAGATGTTAGTCTATATCTGACTGTCACAGGTCTGATTTATGGTTTGCTGGCCGCATTTGCAATCAGTGTTTCCTGGGACAGATACAGCAGAATTGTTGAGAACCTTCACGAAGAAATAAGCTCCGAAACAAACGTTCACCTGCTTTTGAAGCACGTTTCAGACAAAAAAATAGCTCAGAGAATGAATAATCAGATTTTAGATTACCTCGTGAATGTTACAGAAGTTCCATGGAGCAAATATTTTGAAGCGGAAAGTGTTCATAAGAAATTCAGAAAGTTGTTTGACATTTTTGGAAGAATTCAGATAAAAGACGAAAAAGACGCGCAGCTTTTTGATGACATTGGGGACGAATTAAGAAATGCAACGAAAGCCAGGGACCAGCAAATTGTGTTGTCAAGCACCCCACTATCCTCAAGTATTTGGTCTTTGCTTTTGCTTTTGTCAGGAGCGGTAGTTATAGGAGTATATGTTGTTGCGTTTTCGTCAAATATTTTGGGAATATTCACCAAAATCATAATGAGTATTTCTTCTTTTGCTATTTTGCTAGTTTTACATCAAATAGATTCATTGCAGCTTGAAGAAAAGAGAATTGAAGAGATGCCAAACAAGAAGGTAGCAGAAATGATTCAGAAAGAAATAAACAAATAATTATTCAGATTTCCTGCCAGGGCCTTTCTTGGTCCACTTTTCGAGCTTTACTTCTTCTTTGCAGAAATCACAAGTAAAGATAAAAGCTTGAACGGTTTTTTTCTTTCCTTTAATCTCCATCCTGACTTTTTCTCTCTCAAAAGGCTGTTGTTTTTCTCCAGATTTGCCACAGTATGGACAGGCGTATTCAATATTTGCTAAGTCCTCGTTTTCAAAGCGCCAGACTGTTACCTTGCCCTTATCGCCGAGAGCTCTGCGAGTGAAATAGGCCAATTTGTCATTCGGACCTGGTTTTCTTAATGCCATATATTCAACCTATATTGAAATTATGGCAGTCTTTTTAAACTCTACCGTATACTACAGAATATAATGGCAGATGAGAAATTTGTTGTGTTTTCAATGAAGGAACCCAAGGCAAAAGAGATAGCCAAAGTTATCCAAAGCGAGAAAGCTAAAGCTATTCTTGATTTGCTTGCAGAAAAGCGCAGGTCTCCTAAAGAGATTTCAGACTCTCTAAGTCTTCCAATGTCAACAGTCCAGTATAACTTAGATTTGTTAAAAGAAGCCGGTTTAATCATAGCAACGGGCCGAAAATACAGTCCGAAAGGCAGGAAGATGCTTTATTACGAACCTGCTAGGAAGGCCATAGTATTGGCGCCCGAAACAACAAAGCAAAGCATCATAGAACAATTGGGCGATAAAGTAATTTTGCCAATAATTGCTGCAATATCCATTGGTGCAGGTTTGATGGCTGCATTCACAACAGAAACTCCGCAATTCGCGGTAACAACCGCGCCTTTGGTAGATAAAGAGCTAGCAGGTGCTCCGACCACGGCTTTAGTAACAGCAACAACATTCAGACCTGAAATTGGAATTCTTGTGGGAGCAATTCTATTTGGAGTTCTAGCCGGAATTTATCTTGCATATAGGGCAAGAAACAGATAATTTCAATTCTAGTTGAAGTCTTCGCTGGTGTTTTATATACCTGTTTACTTAAGTAAACAGGTGAAAAATATGAAAAACCACGAAGTAATCGCAGTTTTGACTGCAATCGCGCTTATGTTTATCATAGGTGTTAGTGCAGTTCCACAAACTAATATAGTTTGGACACAGCCGGGCAGGGGGAATTTCCAGCCAGTTCCAATAATGTTGAAAGACATTGGAATATATGATGCAAAGCCAGGTGATATAATTTACAGCAGCTACGGACTGGCCTATGTCGCGATTGATTCGCAAAGAGCACTGTATTTAGACTTTAATGTAATGCCCATAGGGCAAATAGAAGTTAACGTTGACGAGCCACTATCAGACTCTTACGTTAGCAATCCCTATGTTGGGGCGCTAATTGAATATCCTCCGAAGGCTTACTATCATATCGTTGGTCAGGTCGATGAAAACATAATGAATATAATCGCGCCACACGAACAACTAGTCACGGTAATAATGACTACGCGAGCAGAACCCGGTAAGTCTATTGTTAGTATGCAGTTCAAGATATGGGCTTATCTTGGTGTTGACCAAGAAGCAATGAGAATTATCTGGAAGCAAGCTTACGGAAGAACAGATGTTGAATGGAGTTTTATCCTGCCAACCTTGCAAATGTATGATGAAATGGGAAAACAAATACAAACAAACATACTCGAAACGAATTCCAATGTGTGGCAAATAAACTTCTCACCGCATGGCTATTCGAGCATGACTATTGGCGCGTGGAATTTGGGTAATTATGATGCTGCGCTTAACGTGCAACTTGGAACAAAATTTGACAATGCAGGCGGAACTAATCAAAATCTCGGAGCCGGCGAACCAGTAATGGTTTACATTCCAGCGGGTACGTCCAAAACGTTCGAATTAAAGACATACTGTTTGAATGCTCATAAAGGAGTTCCTATGATGAGCGACGCTTTGAATCCAGTAGGCATTGTTGATGATAACGTTAAAGACGTAATGAAAGATGCATTTGCTGCTGGAACAGTGTCAACTGGCGAATCCCAGAGCGCAGTCTGGCAACAGACTGGCTAATTTTTTTTAGAAATGCAGGGGAGAGGATTTGAACCTCTGAAGGCACTAAGCCATTGGATCTTAAGTCCAACCCCTTTGACCGCTTGGGTACCCCTGCAACTGCGGAGAGGAGGATTTGAACCTCCGAAGGCACTAAGCCACAAGCTTCTGAAGCTTGCACGTTTGACCACTTCGCTATCTCCGCTCTCTAATTTAAGTCTAATGCTCCCGACGAGATTTGAACTCGTGTCCAGGGATCGAGAATCCCTTATCCTTGACCGGGCTAGACTACGGGAGCAACGGGCGTTGAAGGATTTGAACCCTCGACCTATCGGTCCGAAGCCGATCGCTCTATCCAAACTGAGCTAAACGCCCGTTTAAAAGACTTAATTCTCAATTTAAAAAGATTGGTCAAGGTTTTCTAGAAAAGAAAATCTCATCATCCCTGTCTGCAACAGCTTCAAATATATGTCCGCATCGTTTGAAGCCCATTTTCTTATAAAATTTTATGGATTTTCCATTTCCTTGCCAAGTGCTCAAAAAGGCCAGTCTGACTTTTTTAGCCTTCGCTAGCTTGAGAAATGCTTTCACCAAGAGTTTGCCAACACCTTTTGACCTGTACTCTTCAATTACTACTAGAATATCGAGAAAAGCAGATTCAGAAAATACATTTGTTTTGAATGAAAGTATGCACAAGCCTACTGGCTTTTTCCCATCAAAAGCCAGCAAGATTTCCTTGTCTTTAATTCTGCTCTTATCAATTAATTTCAAAAAGTAATAAAAAGAAGGGTCTCCAACTGTCCATTCTTTGAAGCCCTTTCTGTATACTTCTTTGACTACCCTAAGTTCATTTGGTTTAGCAAATCTCACCCCGATCATGGTTGCTTCATCCTTATCTTTAAAGTCTCAAAGCTATAGCGTCCAACCATAAAATGCAGATGCGGTTCTTTGATATTAGCCATCCATCCGGTTTTCCCGACAGAAGCAATTATCTGGCCAGCCTTAATTTTGTCTCCTATTTTTACTCGTGCGCTGCCTTTTTGGATATGACCGTAGTATGAATATTCATCGCCGTGTCTGATCTCAATAAAGTTCTCATATTTTTCGTATTTTCTGCTAGAGCCACCAATATTAGAGTCATCTTTTACATCTATGACTATGCCTGCGGCAGCAGCTTTTATTGGTGTGCCAACGGCACAAAAATAATCAACGGAATTTCTGTAAATTTTATGTGTGCGAGATTCTTTAGTGCTGATTCGTATTATTTTATCTTTGTTAATTGGCGATAGGTATTCTATTTTCGTTTTCATATTAGGGAGTCAGCCTTTCCATGGTTCTCGGGAAAGGAATAGCATCCTTAATTGACTCTAAACCACAAATCCATTGCACAAATCTATCCATACCCATTCCGAAACCGGCATGCGGAACTGCGCCATATCTGCGCGTGTCAAAATACCATTCGTAATCTTTAGGGTCTTCACCTTTGGATTTCAGAGCTTTTTTCATAGCTGCTATATCCAAATCTCTTACAGACGCGCCAATCAATTCAAAACCTGTTCCAGGCACAAGAACATCTAAGCATAAAGCAACTTTCTTGTCTTTTGGATCACTTGGCTTATAGAAGGCCATAACCTCTTTCGGATAATGTGTCACAATTACGGGCTTGTCAAAATGCGTTGTTAGCTGTTTTTCTTCAGGTGTGCGCAGGTCCTTACCCCAGGAAACTTTCATACCGTCCTTTTCCAAAATTTTTAGAGCTTCAGTGTATGTAACACGAGGGAATGGTGGCTTGATTTTTTCAAATTGTTTAGGGTCTCTGCCCAGCAATTTCAATTCCTTTGTGCAGTCTTTTGCGACTTTTTGACAGATATATGAAATCAATTCTTCACAAACTTTTGCTAGTCCGTCTAGGTCCATCCAGGCAGCTTCCATTTCGCCATGCCAGTATTCCATTAAATGCCGTGAAGTCTTTGATTTCTCAGCTCGGAAAGATGGCGCAATGGTAAATATTCTCTCCAAAGCAGGTAACAAAGCTTCCGCATAAAACTGCCAAGTCTGCGCTAACCTGACTTTCTTGCCAAAGTAATCTACTTCAAACAATTCCAAACCAGATTCTGATGTTTTGGTAAAGAATGGTGCGTGCGTTTCGTAGTATCCTTTTTGCAAAAAGAATTCTCTGAACGCAGTAAACACTTTGCTGCGTATTTTCCAAACCTGCTGTAGCTTTTGCATGCGGACAGAAAGATGCCTGACATCAAGCAAAAATTCGTCGCTTAGGTCTTTTGAGATGGGATATCTCTCAGCAAGCCCAACAATTTTCAAATCATCTACTTGCAGCTCAAAGCCTGTTGGTGCTCTTTTATCTTCCCTGATTTTTCCTTCTATCTCGCAGGAGCTTTCTATGGTAATTTTCTCAGCTTCTTTCCAGGCTTTGCTATCTCTCTTGACAATTGCCTGTATCAAATCTGAGCTGTCCCTGAGCGTCAGGAAGATTATCTCTTTCTGGTCTCTTTTTCTGTAAACCCAGCCTCTTATGGCTACTTGTTTACCTTCTAACTTCTTATCTAGAACTTGTTCTATTGGTTTAAATTCCATATCTATCACCCCTTTTAGGAATTAATAAAACTAGCGCCCGGGGAAGGATTTGAACCTTCGACCTATCGCTTAACAGGCGATCGCTCCACCAGGCTAAGCTACCAGGGCAAAACTCAATAAATCTGGCTATTCCGAAAACCAACTCGAAAAATAGAACTGTCTAGAATTAAGGTCCTAACAATTCCGGCTGACCATCTCGGTTGCCATAAAGTTACTAGCGTGTTTAAGTATATAAAGGTTTCTAAACTGTTTACTCGAGTAAACAATTATGTTTAAAATAATGACCTTATTTGTTTGCTCCATGAAACAATTGATTGCTCAAGGCGCTGAAGCGAAAATCTATCACTCTGATGGCAAAATCATCAAAGAGCGAGTCAAAAAGAGCTATAGGATAGCGGAGATTGACTCTAAATTGCGCAAGGAGCGCACGAGAGCTGAAGCTAAGCTGATTAGGTCCCTCGAAAGGGCAGGAGTTCCAGTTCCTGCAGTTTTGAAAGAAGATGACAAAGGAATGATTCTGGAATTGGAATTTATTGACGGGGAAAAAGTTAGAGATTATCTGGAAAGGACAGCGGACGTAAAACTCTGCAAGCAGATAGGCGAATTAACAGCAAAAATGCATTCAGCAAATATCGTTCATGGAGATCTAACAACTTCAAATCTTATTTTGAAAGATAAGGTATATTTGATAGACTTAGGTTTGGGAGATTTTTCTGAAAGAATAGAAGACAAAGCAGTTGACCTGCACTTGTTCAAAGAATGTTTAGTAAGCAAGCACCACAAAATCTGGGAAGCCTGCTGGAAAAGTTTTGTCCAAGGCTACAAAGACCAAAAAGTTCTTGATAGATTAAAAATCGTAGAATCCAGAGGCAGGTATAAGCAAGCAAAGGTCTTCTAGATTCCGAGTATCTGGGAAATATAATCTTCTGCAATTTTTTCGCTTGCAGAAACTGTTACATTTATTCCCTTGAAAAAAGATATGTCTTCGTTTCTTACATACTCAATAAAAAATTCCATTGGTTTGACGTTGTAGATTTTTTTGCCCTCAAATGTGAAGACTGTAGAACCGCCTACGTGCGTAAACTTTACTTCTTGAATTGTCTTGCCCACAGGCAGCGTTGCTACGCCTCTGATCTTGATGTGATAATTGTTGCTGTTTTTGTACTGTGCTATATGCTCCGAAAGTTTGTCGGTCTCTACGCTCTTCGCTTGCGCGTAAGGCCCCGCTTCAGCTTCACTGACAGCGATTATTCCTTTTTGTTCTATCAGCTTAATGAGTCCGTCCAAGCTTTCTACTTTCATATGCTTCCCTTAATCAAAAGTCTTTTAAACCAAATACCTTAGGCAGGTTTAGGATAGGTTGGTTTCGACTGGCTTATACCGGTACGTTCTGGTATTTGTGAGTCGATTTTCAGATATGGCACGAATGCACGCAAGGAGACGGGGAAAAGCAGGCTCAAAAAAGCCATTGCTAGCTCCTATTCCGAGCTGGGTTCAGTACAAATCTGAAGAAATAGAGGCTCTGGTTGCAAAGCTTGGCAAGCAAGGTTTGCCTTCAAGCCAGATAGGCTTAATTCTGAGGGACAGCTATGGCGTGCCAGACGTTGAAAAAATTACGGGCAAAAAAATAACTCAGATTATGGAAGAAAAGAAGTTAGCATCAAAATTGCCTGAGGATTTGCAAAACCTAGTCAGGCAAACAGTCAAGATCAGAAAACACATGGAATTTCACAAAAAAGACATGACTTCAAAGCGAGGTTTGCAGCTAACGCAGTCAAAGATAAATAGATTATCAAAATATTATAAGAGAGCAGGCAGGATAGCTAAAGATTGGAAGCTTGAAACAGAGGTAATGGGCTAATGGTCACAAAAGCAACTGTCACAAAAGCAAAGAAAAAGTGGTTCACAGTCTTAGCGCCCGAATATTTCAAAAACAAGGAAATTGTTGATATAACTGCGTTTGAGCCTCAGCAACTAGTGGGACGACCAGTTGAAGTCAACGTTATGATGCTAACGGGTTCGCCAAAAGACCAGCAAAGGAAACTCATATTTAGGGTAACAGGAACGCAAGGCGAAAAAGCCGTAACAGAACCTTGGCGCTATGCTTTGGTTGATAGCTTCATACAGCGTTCATCCAGACGTTACAAGGAAAGATTTGTTCATGTTCTCAATGTTCAAACAAAAGACAACAAAAATGTAATTATAAAGTGGGTTGCAATGGGCGTCAAGAAACTACATCACCCAGTGCGAGCAGAGTTAATGGCAAAATTAACAGTACAAACTAAAGATAAGATTGGAAAAATACCGTGTGGAGAGCTATTCACTCCGTTGGCATTAGATAAATTATCTGCGGACATAAAGAAAGAGCTCAGATTGATTTTCCCATTGGATAAATTGCTTGTTTGGAAATTAGCGGTTATCTAAGTCTTATAACATCAAGATTTCTTGGAGCCATAGTTTCTATTTTGAAGGTTTTGTGCAGGCTTGAAGCGGCGTCAAGTGTTTTGGAATTCTCTCCGTGAACAATTATAGCTTTCCTTGGCCGTGGTTTGACTTTCTGCACAAAGGTCATCAGCTCTTCTCGGTCCGAGTGACCGGATAGTCCAAATATGGTATGTAACTCCAATTTGATTTTTACAAGCACGTCATCAATTTGAATTTCTTTTTCTCCCTTCTGAACTTTGCTACCCAGAGAACCCTCGCCCTGATAGCTTGTAAATACAAGTGAGTTTTTTGGGTTATCTGCGAGCTCTTTCAGATATTGAACAGATGGTCCGCCAGTCAGCATTCCCGATGTTGCTATTATTACGCAAGGCGGGCCTTCAATCACTTGTCTGCGTTCTTTTGAAGAACCTACTTGCCTGAATATTGGGGATAAGAATGGATCCTTGTCTTCGTAAAATATCTGTTCTCTGACATCTTTATTCAAAAATCTAGGATATGCGTTATGTATGGCCGTAATATCCCATACCATTCCATCAACCCATACGGGGAAGTCAATCTTTTCGTCACGCGAGAATTTTTCTAGAAGAAGCATCATTTCCTGAGAACGACCAACTCCCAGAGATGGAATCAGAACTTTACCTTTGCGCTGTATTGTCTCCTTGACGATCTTAACTAATTGCTGTTCGCAATCTTCTCTCGATGGCATGATATCTTCAGCGAGGCCATATGTGCTTTCAAGCATCAAAGTTTCCAATCTGGGGAAAACCATTTGACAGCCGTCGAATAGCATAGACCTCTTCACTTTAAAGTCGCCAGTGTACATGAAGTTGTGCCAGCCTTCGCCGATGTGGCAATGTATGAACGCTGAACCAAGGACGTGGCCGGCATTGTATAAAGTGATGCGAACATCAGGCGTTATGTCTGTAACTTCACCATATTCTAGAGTTATTGTGTGTTTTATTGCTTCTTTGATATCTGCACTAGAGTACAACGGCTGTTTTGCGCTCGCTTGGCTGACTTCTATGTAATCCAACATCAGAAGAGCCATAACATCTCTCGTAGGCTCGGTACAATAGACCGGGCCGCGGTAACCCATCTTAAACAAATATGGAAGGAAACCAGAGTGGTCCAAGTGGGCATGTGAAATTATAACTGCGTCTAATTCTTCTATGTGGAATTCTGGTGCGTTCAAATAAGGAAACTGATATTTTCCCTGCGCAGCAACATTGATTCCACAATCAAGCAGAACTTTTGATTCCGGAGTTTGTAGCAGGAAGCAGGAACGTCCGACTTGCCTGCCAGCGCCAAGTATGGAGATACGAGCCCACATCTCGTCGCCAGGAGCCATTCTCTTCTGTTCATAAATTCTCTTGCCTACGCCGTCCAGGAATTTTCGCCTGTATTCAGAGTCCGTAAATAGAACATTTCTGATATTTGTTGTAATCTTTGATGGAATTATTGATTCGCGCCTGACAAAAGTCGTCCAAAAACTCTCATCTTTGATTCTCTTCAGGTTTTCGCCGTCCTTGCCTATTGCCAAGCCGGGTTTTTTGGCCTCTATTGTTATAAGACTCCTAGCTGGCTCGAAAAGAATCTGCGTTACTTCGGCTTCCTTTGGGATTACTTCGGTTACTAGGTTGCGAGCTTTCTCGGTATCCATTCGAATGGACACATCAGCCCGCAAATCAATTCTTTTTTTGAATTCATCAACCAGAGCGCGGACTATATCTCCGCCTTGCTGGAAGAAAGTTTTATTCTTTGTATAGAGAACTATATTTGCGCCCTCAAACACTGTTGAAGTTATGTGTGCGTCTTTAGGCACTTTCAATAATATTTCATCCAGTACAGACATAGCTCACTCTCTATCCACAATCTTTGTTAGAAGGTTTTTTGTTCATCCTAGTTTTGGCTTTAATACTGCATTTACTTTTTCTTTCTCTAGCCTTCTATAGCCTTTTTTGTCAACTATGACAACTTCGACGCCTTCGCCAGTGCCAGCATCTCTCTTCAATGCTGAAGCCAGGGCTTTGATTGCCAGCTCAGCACCTTGTTCAGTTGTCATGTTTTCCTTGTAGCTGTCTTCCAGGACACCGAAAGCCATCGGGCTTCCGCTGCCGGTAGAGTAGTACATATCTTCTTTGATTATGCTTCCACCCATATCTATCGTGTATAAGGCATATTCATTATTTTCATCTATTCCGCCCATAATTAGCTGAACAATATAGGGCATGTATGATTTTGCTCTTTCAAAAACGATTGTTGCCAGTAAGTTTGAGGCAACAGTCAGGCTTGGCTCAACTCCAGTATTGTATCTGTAGAGATCCATCTCTGCCCGCAAGAGTCTTGCTAGAACTTGTCCATCTGATGCGTATCCTGCAATTGTCAGGGCGATATTATCAGTGATTTTGAATATTTTTTCTACATTCTTGTTTGCGATTAAGTAGCCCATTGTGGCTCGCTTGTCAGCGGCCATTACAACCGCATCTTTACACACTATTCCTACAGTTGTCGTTCCTTTCCTTTGCTGATTTTCTTCCATTAGAATCCCTCAGATTTGTGAGAACTGATATTCACTCGATATTGTTGATTTTTAAATGTTTTTGTTGGAAGCCGTTCACTATTCACAAACCTTTTAACTACGTAAGCCCTATGTTAGATATAAAAAATGCGGGGCGCGCTCGTTTGTCGTTCACCCATTGAACGATTACGTCCCCGCACTTCTCGACGTCTCGAGTGTTATTAGATGAGACCATATTGTCTCAAGATGTCTAGCTGTTTTTTGAGTTTTTCAGGATCCAGTGTGGCATCGATTTGTATGGTTACTTCTGGTTTATCTGATTTTATGTAGTTTGATTTTTCCTGTTTCTCAATTTGCGGAACATTTTGATTCGCGGTTTGTGGTACTTCATTAGCAGATTCAGCGTCGGTGTTATGTAGTTTGATTGAATTTTCATCACCCTCGCCCAAACCTGCGGTAAATGCTGACTTAACAAATATTCGTGCAAATTCTAGAGCGTTATCTGGGTGCACTCTTAAAGAGGCCGTTGCGTATTGCGCAATCTTGTTTTTTTGAGCCTCACCCCCTTTGAAAGTTTTGAAAACTTCTTCAAACGGCTTAACGTTGAAAAAGGCCTGTTGGAGGCAAGGTAAACGTTCGTCTTCAGACTTCACAGCAATATCTGCGCAGAGCTTACTTGCGCTAAGCGCATTATTGGGACCATCGATGAGTCCAAATTGTCTGAGTGCGGATAATTTTATCTTTGCAGCGACAGAGACTTTAAGATTGAAAACACCTATGCTAATCTGTTGGAGGTCTAGTTTGGTGTTGTATGTTTTACTGTGGATGGGCTTAACGTAGGCTAGAAGTTCGCCAAGGTCGTATCGTGGGAATGTAGTTCCGCCCTTTTTCTTCAAACCCGCGGTGTTTGTTTGAATTTCCATACCTAAATAAGGTCATACTGGTTTAAATAGATTATGGAAGATTCCACTATTTGCAATATTGAAATTTAGGTTGAAACGCGCTAATACGCCAAATGCGATATAACTATTAACTAGTAGGACTTTGCTATGTAAACAATGTGTTTTGCTGGCTTGCCGCAGACAACGCACTTGCCAGTTGCTTTCTCTTGCTTGTCAAACAATGTGCCTCGGACTTTTGCTGCAGCTTCTTCCTGAAGCTTGTCTGCGCATTTCTGTCCATCAAAGTCTATTGAACAGAAAGGTGCCTTTACAATTCCTCTTTTGGTTTCTAGTATTTTCTTTAAGTCTGCAAAAGTTTTTGCTTCGTGAATGGAGTCTTTTAAATCGGTTTCAGCTTTCTTTGTTATGTTTTTCAATAATTCAACAGCATATTCCCCGATTTTCTTGTCCAGGTCTTTCTCTGAAATGATTTCTTTCTTTTTTGTGTCCCGTCTCACTAAAGTCAATTTCTTTTCTTTGACTTCTCTAGGTCCGACTTCGATCCTAATAGGGACACCCTTCATCTCCCATTCGTTGAATTTCCAGCCCGCAGTGTTTTCAGAATCATCATACGCAATTCTGTAACCTTTTCCTTTCAGTTCTTTTTCTAATTGTTTGCATTTCTTCTCAACATCTGCAGATTTCTTCTCAAAAATTATTGGGATTATTACAACTTGTATTGGCGCGACTTCAAATGGCAGAACTAATCCGTAGTTGTCTCCGTGTATGCTGATAAGACCAGCCATTATTCTAATGAGGCCAGGGCCATAACAGGTCTGCCAAGCGTGTTCCTTCTGCTCTTTTTTGTTCACGAAATAGATATCATAAGTTTTGGAGAAATTTTGCCCAAGGTCGTGTGTTGATGCAATTGTGTTTACCTTTCCGTCGACAATTGTTTCTGCACCATATGTGTCAACAGCACCAGCAAATTTATCCCATTGTGGCCGCTGCACAAAAATAAATGGTAATCCGAGTTTCTTGTGCATCACCTTTTCAGAATAAGCCACATCTTTCTTTACTTGTTCTAAGGCATCTTCATGAGTTGCAAAAGCATCATGCGCCTCAAAGAAATTGAATTCCCTGCCTCTTAGGAAAGGCCGCGTTGTTGTCTCAAACCGGAATACCGTCATTCTTGATTGATACCTTTTGAAAGGAAGCTGGTTCCAGCTTCTTATCCAAATAGAATACATAGGATAAATCTGTGATTCTCCAGTAGGTCTTAAGTAGAATTTTTCCTCGAGTTTTTTGCCGCCGCCTTCAGTTACCCAATAAAGTTCAGGAGCAAAGCCCTTTACGTGCTCTTTTTCTTTCTTCATATAGACTTCAGGTACGATTGTTGGTAGAAGCATTGGCTCATGCCCATCCGCTTCGACCTCTTTTTCAAGCATAGCCTCAAAAGCTCGCATGATTTTGACAGCCCATGGGGTCTCAACAATGGCTCCCTGTATGCCATATCTGATGTCGGCAAGGTTTGCGCCAGCCTCAGAAACTATTTCAGTATACCATTCCGAGAAGTCTTTTTCCTTATTATGCTTAAGGGCCATGTATATACTGCTCTGAATAAACCTATTTAAATTATTTTATCATCGTAAAGTCATGTTAAAGGTAGCTGTCCTCTCAGATCCGCATCTTGGTTTCGGTATGGGTACAGAAAGGGAGAACGATGCATTCAACAATTTTGAACAGGCTCTGAGGGCAGTTATCAAAGAAGAGCCGCAGCCACATGTTATCTTGTTATGTGGCGATATATTTCATGATAAGATACCAAGACAGGAAGTTCTGGGTAAGGCCATAGAGCTATTCACGAGAGCAAACAAGCAATTGAAGACGCGGCCGCAGATGTTGAAGCGGGTCAAAGGCGGAAACACGGAAATCGTCAAAGATTTTATTCCGCCAATAATTGCAATCTGGGGTACGCATGAAAAAAGGCATTCCGAAAGCACGAATCCAGTCCAGATTTTAGAAAAAGCAGGCTTGCTTTACTGCCTGCACGCGGAATCTATCCTTGTTGAATGTGGCTATGATAAAATTGGCATACATGGTTTATCCGGCGTGCCAGAACCGTATGCCAGAGAAGCTCTAAAATCCTGGAATCCTAAGCCTTTCACAGAATGCAATAATTTTCTGATGTTGCATCAGAACATAAAAGAGGCCATGCCTCCAGTGGATTATGCCTTAGAATTCGCAGATTTACCAAAGGACTTCATAACTCTGTGCGGTCATATCCATAATACATCGAGATTTGAACATCCCGCATCAAAAAAACCAATAATCATTGTTGGTTCTACGGTTTCAACTCAACTTCAAAAAGCTGAAGCCGAAACTCCCAAAGGATATTACTTATTTGAATTCGGAAGAGAGCGCTATGACATTAAATTTGTTCCAATCAGAACGAGGCCATTTTTCTACGAGACATTAACTATAAAGTACCAAAAACCAGTCGAAGTTTTGTTTGAAATCAATAAGAAGATTTCAGAAGTTTTGAAGAGCCAGATTTTCATTGAAGGTGAGAAGCCAATAATCAGAATCAAACTAGGAGGCTCGTTGGCTGAAGGATTTAAGCTGGAAGACCTGAATTTAGGTAGAGTTCTATCTGATTACGGGCAAAAAGTCATACTCTCCGTTGACAAATCTTCGCTGGAAGCAGTTGATTCTGCCCAGCATTCGAAAATTTTAGAGGACCTAAGAGACAGGAAAGTGTCAATAGATGATATTGGAATCGGTATTTTGGCAAAAAATCTAAAGTTAAATGTAAATCCGGAAAAATTGAGTGCAATTTTCAATTTGCTGGCTGAAGAAGAGTTAGAGCAAGCTGAAAATGCGATTGAAGGTAAGTTCGAATCTAGCGCAGAACCTAAGGAAACATATGTTACTCCCGCGCCCGAAATGCCACAGCAGACTGCAGAGCTATCAGAACCTATGCCTGCTGAAGCGCCTGCAGAGCAAGAAGTTCAAGAGCAAGCTCAACCACAAATGCCTGCAGCTCCGGCAAGAAGCGTTCCGGACCCAACAACGTTGCATCTTGCGGAGTCAGGATTATCGATGTTAGGTACGGGTAGTGGAGTCAAGTCGTCTCCTAGGCCCGCGCCTGCAAGACCTGTTGCGGCACCTATGCAGCAAGCTCCTGCAAGAAGAGCAGTAGACCCTGAAACAAAACGCTTGGCTGAATCTGGATTGTCAATTTTAGGTAGTTCAGACCACAAAGCAAAGCCCACTATCCGCGTGAAAGAAGCACCTGGCGCAAAGACCATACAAAAAATCGCGGGACAGCCGCACGCAAAACCAGTCGGGCAGGCACCTCCGCCAAGAAGATGGAGACTTGGCGACGAAGATGAAATCATAGTTGCAAAGAAGAGCACATTCAGTTTGAAGAAATTTTTGAACAAGGAGTATTGATGATAAATAAAATAAGACTGCAGAACTGGAAATCGCATACGGAGACAGAGCTTTCTTTCACGCCTGGCGCTAACGTCATAATAGGGCCTATGGGTGCTGGAAAGTCATCAGTGTTGCAGGCAATTTCATTCGCACTTTTTGGAACATTTTCAGAATTGAAAAGAAAGGAACTGAAGATTTCTGACATAGTAAAAAGAAATTCAGAGATAAAAAATGCAGGAGTAGACATCGAGCTTGCGATAGGCAACGAAATTTTGCAGATTAAAAGAATAATAGAAGATGGCAATACAAAAGAAGCTACAATAAGGAATAAAGAAGGAAAACTTCTAGCAGGTACAAATCCTGCACAAGTTAATGCTTACTTGAAAGATGTTCTGAGAATAGACGAGGACATTTTCTTGAGAACAATCTACGCAAAGCAGAATGAAATTGACTTGTTCTTACAGTTAACGCCGATAGAACGGAAAACAAGGATGGACGAGTTAATGTGCATTGACAAATTCGAAAACGCAAGAAGGAATTGTGTAAAGTTATTGAATCAGATAGAGACAAAGAAGTCTTCGCAGGAAGACTTCATCAAAGATTTCAGAATTGAGGATCTCGAACGAGAAATTGAAGAATTAAAGAAGGCTTGCACAGATTTGCTGGCAGAGAAAGAGGGCCTGAAAGCAAGATTCTCTGAAGTCGAAAAGGAAAAGACAGAACTCGATATAAGAATAAAGACGCAAAGGAAGAATCTTGACGAAATAAACAGGTTGGAAGAGAAAAAACGAATTCTTGAAACGCAATCAATAGAGTTGAAAGAAAAGCTAGGCTCAGTTTCACTGGATGAAGACCTGCAGTCCGTTAATTTCAGATTGAGAGAGATTAAAACAACGACTTCTGAACTGCAGAAATCTAAAGTTAATCTGAAAGAAGATATTGAAAAGCATCAGAGGAACGCATTGGAGCTCGAAAAGAGACTCGGAATGCTTGAGCATAAAGCAGCAGAACTTTCAGATGCGCTCGCAGAGACTGATAAACTTCATACTGATTTGGAAGCTCTTGAAAGAGAAGGAAAACTAGTATTATTGGAAAGCAAGATTAAATCAGTTGAAGAAAATATAAGACAAACTATCGATCAAAGGGCACAAGTTCTCGGTGAAATATCTATAATTAAAAAGCATCTTCAGGAGCTTGAGACAACAGAAGGCGTCTGCCCTGTTTGTTCAGCGGAACTAACTCAAGTAAAGAAGGCAGAATTAGTTTTGCAGAGAAATCAGAAGATAACCGATTTGGCAGCTAAAGCGCAAGAGCTGCTGGCAGCAGAAGAAAATCTCAGAACTGAAGTAAGGCGCACAGAGGAAGTTTACGACAAACAGCAAGACGTCATAAAAAGAATAGGGCAGTTAGGAGATTTGCTGCGGGAAGAGCGCGGCATAGCCATACAATTATCCGAAGCCAAAGGCAAGAAAGATACATTTGCTGAAATCATAACGCAGATGCAGCAGCGTCTCGATGACGTAGATGCTGAAGTTGCGAAGCTCGATTCTGAATTAACACAATTGACAGAGAAAAGGCATCTTTGCGAGTTAAAGGAAAAAGAAAATGAGATTCACAGGGAACTGGAAAGAATAAGCAAAGAGCTTGAAATAAGAGCCGTCGTGCCAGGAGAAATCGATAGTTTAGAGACAAAATTCCAAGATGCAATCAAAAATGCGCAGGAACTGGAATCAAAAGCAAGATCAAATGATTACGTAATTGAAGAAAAACAGAAAAGATTGAATGATTTTGAAGAAAAGAAGAACAAATTTGTTGAAATTAAGGACAAAATAAAGATCTTCCAGGATAAGGTTGAATTCTTGAGTCAATTCAAGAATGCCTTGCTCATAGCACAAGAAAATCTGCGCAGAGAATTGATTACGGCAGTAAATGAAGTGATGTCAAATCTCTGGACGCAGTTATACCCATATGACAAGTGGTCCTCAATCAGATTGGATGCTTCTGAAAGTGACTATCTGCTGCAGATGAGAGAGAAAGAAGGAGATTGGGTAACTGTAGCAGGATTTGCATCGGGCGGAGAAAGGATGCTCGCCTGTTTAGTATTGAGATTGGCTTTTGCAAAAGTTCTGGCACAAAACATGAACATCCTGATTTTAGATGAACCAACTCACAATCTGGACGATAAAGCAATAAACACGTTGGTTGAAGTAATTCAAAACAGATTGTCAGGCTTCTTGGACCAGTTGTTCATTGTCACTCATGACGAAAAGCTGGCTGAAGCTGGTGATAATATAATAAGAATAAAATAAAACACAGATCTATACGTACATTACTTTCTGCGCTTCCTCAGCATTCTTTAGGTTCATACGCTTCAGCTTTTCGTATATCTTAAAGAGTCCTACCTGTGCATCTACCATTTTCGCAGGGTTAATAGCGTAAGCACCGGATACGCCAGGGCCAGAAAGGTAATCTAAGATATCTTCTTCTGTTCTCAGATGTGCCAATGGGCTTTTCGGCGAGTTGAAATACCATGTCAATTTTTCAAAAGCTGCGTAAGCATTGCCGTTTTCCAAATCTTCATGTACTTTTCTTGTTGCGTCCACTAATTCAGGAAGAGTGGCCGTATCTCTATCCGAAAAATCCAAGTCCGTAAGGTCCTTCGCATCGGCTAGTATGTCGTCCAGATCAGTTTCTGTTTCTATTCCGCCTATAATTTGATGTGTGCTCTTGTGTGACATGTTGTTACCTCGTGTTGTCTAAATGACCAAATTTGTCGGCATTTTTAAACCTTACGATATCCGATAGTTCTGTGAGATGAACTATCACAAAATAGAATATGTATCTAGAATTATAAAAAAAGAAGAATAAAGAGCTTAAACGCTCTTCAATTTGTCTGCTATTTCAGCGATAACTTCAGGCTCTTTTGGTAAAGAGAGTGAGTCTCTGAATCGCTTTCCGCCATCAGGAGTGTAAAAACCCTTTGAGATGGAAACAAATTCGTTTTCGCCTTCATCTGTTTTTGCAATTTTTCGCGCAACTTCAATAAATGAATTGCGACCAAATTTTATTTCTTCTGCTTTTATTGTTTGGAATTCAACTCTTGCCATTTTCATTTTCTCCGTTTGTTTTCCTATTTGCGAACGGCCAGAAATCTGCGAACCTTTGTGGGTTGCGTGTTTTCTAGGTGCATTTCGCTAACTCAGTAAGCTGAATGCAACTTTTTAAGGTTTTTCCTATAGAAATTCCTTGCCATCGGCTAGCTTGCCATTGCCAAGCTTCTTTTCCCATAGGATTGCATAATCCTCGAGCTTTGTGCCATGGCTTTCCTTTGACTTGCGTTTCCTGATTTTGATGAAAACAGGGTAATTCACGGCTTCCCCTATGATCAGGGCTTCACCGACTTTCAAGCTTGAAATTACGTCGAGCGTGCTAGAAGATATGGCCTCAGCTGATTTCTTGATGTGGTCCAAATCATAAGGATTTGTAACGCGCAGAATCATTTGAGTGTTGCATTGAGATAAAGCAGTTGTTGATAGTTGTACTGGCCGTTGTGAAATTAAACATATGTTAGCATAGAATTTTCTTCCTTCTCTCGCCAGAGTTTCAATAATCCCCCTGCTAATTGCATTTTCAGATTTTGTGCCTTCAGGGCAGAAGTTGTGTGCCTCTTCAATCACTTCTAAATATGGGGGCACAAGCCCTTTTCTTCTCAAGCTAAATAATCTCCTGGAAATATAGGAAACAATTAGTTGTTTTCTTCTCATATCCAAGACGTCTCTGAAGTTAATAATTGTAGCGTGGCCTTGTTGCAGCAAATTGTCAAAATTAGGATAATCCGAATCCGAAAAGACATCAATTGCTTTCAGTTCCGAAAGCCATGCCAGGAGCGCATTCATTGTTGGCTCTGACAAGTTTGTATGCAATTTGACCGCATCCATGATGTCTGCAATGTCAAAAACTCCTTCTTTTTTCAGGGCATACATTATTTTTCCTAGTTCCCGTACTTGAACAGGAGTCATTGACGGAATCAATTGTGCAAATAATTTTTCAGAAACGTTCGATACGGAAATTTTGATGTCCGCAGCATTAATGACCTCAATTTTATCCTTGAATTCATCAGCAAGACTGGCATACTCGCCATGATTGTCTATAATTAAAATTCCAATTCTGCCCTGCTTTTCAGTTCTGTTCAATAACTCCTCTATTAAAACAGCGACCGCATATGATTTTCCAGCCCCAGATATTGCCAGGACCGCCATGTGCTTTTGTATTAGTCTTGTCAGGTTTACTTTTGCCCGCAGATCATGTTGCTGGACTTCGCCCAAATCCAGGCCTTTTTCCTGGTCTAAACCTAAAAACTTGTTCAGCAAATCAGTTTCCACGTCAGTAACATCAATACCGGGGCTTGGTGGGAATGAAGGCCTGTTTAGCATGCCATCTGGAGTGTAGGTGCCGAGTAATTTTGCATCAGCAATCGTGTATTCCCATTCTTTTACCGGAAATGCTGTGAAAATATCTGAACTCTTGTTGTATTCGCGGACAGAGCCAGCAGATTCAAAATATCTGTTAGTTTTCATTATGTTAGAAACAGTTGCGATAGCCGTACCTTCATCTGTTTTTACAGAAACAAACTGGCCTCTTTTTACACCGCTTTCAGCACCAATTACAAAAGAAAATCCAGATACAGAGGGCCCTTCTTCTGTTGTTATAACAGTTCCTAGCTTAACAGTCATGCAAAACTCTTAGTTACGGGCTATAAAATAATTTATTCACTGGAGTATTGATTAGGTTTAAAAAACTAACAGTTCCCCTACAGATATGGTTGATTTTGAACTTCCATACCATTCTTCAAAAAGTGTGAATCCCAGAGATCTAAGGGAGATTAGTATTCCACTACAAGATTATCTGCGAGTTTTCCTTAAACAACCGGTCTTTGTTAGAGGGCAAGAGGACGAAGGCATTTTTCTAATCACTGGTTGTGAAGGTAATCTGCCTAGATTGCGCGACGCTATTTCGCGGAAGTTCAAACAAAAAATACATTCTTCATCTATAACTGTAATTGCAAACGATTTAAGGCAAAGACCAGAGGAAACAGCTACACCTCCCGAAACGCCTGAAGAAGTCATTAATGAACGTGAGGAACTTGCCGCAAGGTCAGCCGCGCAGCAAGCATATATCGATCAAATCGAACAGGATAAACAAGGTCTAATTCAGACTTATGAAGCCCAGCAAGACATAATAAAACAAGAATCTGAAGAAAAATTAGTTTCTGTTAAAACTGACTTGACAAGACAAGTCAAGGGCTTGGAAACAATTCTCACAGAGCAGAAAAAACAAAATGAAATTCTCGAAGATAGAAACAAAAGTTTGTTAGCTACATTGGAAGGTATAACAAAAACACGCGCAGGTCCGAATTCAGTCATATGTAGTTCTTTAAGCGAGCAATCGCTTATGGTAAAAAGACTTGATAGAATACTAACTAGTACCGGCGTGCCGATACCAGATATAAACAAAGTAGGCTCAATGGAGCTTCAAGATTATGTAAATGCAGAACTTGGAACTAACTTGACATTTGAACAGATTGGCCGTTTGACAGAAAAGCCAGTAGCTTTTGAAGGCACGCAAGAATATGCAAATTTATTTTCAAAGTACGATTTAGCTGTTAAAAACAAGAAATTATTAGATGCTTTCAAATCAGCAGACGAAGTACCAGACGCTGTCAAACCTTATTTTGCAGCAATAAACAAAGAGCGGACTGAAAAAGACATAAAAGATTTTGAAACGGCTAAGGCCGAGCACGCCAAGAGCATAGACTTATTTGACAAAATAAGAGACATTGCAGACGTTTGGAGAAACTGCAACCGTGCGATTGATGCACTTAAGAGAGCTAGTTGGACAATACCGATATTTGTTACTCATTACAAAGAAAGCGGCGCGTATAAACTAGAGATAGTAGCACCTGCTGGCGAGCCAGACGGAAAAGTAGATGGGTTGCTAGAAAATGTAATCCAGAAAACTATTGGAAAATTAAATCCTATTGTCTCTAAGGGTGTGAACGGACTCAATAGGTACGTTGTCCAATTGCCTGCTAATGCAACAGCATCAGTTGCGCAGTTTGGAACCATAGAAGTTCTAAATGAAGTATACAAGCAGTCCGAACTTGTTCATGTGGCTGGTCTTGAAATCATAGAGCTGAGCAGGTCTTATGTCGATGCTAAAACGGCCGCAGTTCCCGCCGCAACTCAAATAGTGTAGGGTTTCTTCCTAGCTTTTCTGTTATTGCTGCCTTGAAATGCTCTATTTCAACTTCTGTTAGCTTTGCTCTGGCATCAGCTTCTATCAAAACATTGGGATATGCATACGTTCTGTTTTGTTTTGAGATTGTGTAAATTATTGCAGATATTTTTTCAGCTGTTTCCTGCAGTTTTTCAGGATCCGAAAAGAAATCAATTCTTAGTGGTCTGTCAAACTCAACTGCTTTGATGTACAAAGCAAAGATTTTCTTTGCGTAAGACTCGAGATCTTTCAAAATAGGAAGTTCTGAACTTTGCGAATAATCCATTGGCATAGTTCTTTCCCCTATTCCAAGCAAGTAATACAAAAATAAAGTGTCTGTAGTATTTAGCAGAACATCTCTGCTGGAAAACATTTTTGCCGATAAATCTGTTGGTATTTCAGACTGCAGTAATAGAGGTATTGCTTCATCTAAAAGAATTTTGCAGTATCTTTTTCCCCTGCTGTCTTCGACAGCGCCACAGAGCAAAATGTTCTTTTCTTCACATGATTTGTATAGTTGAGTGTATAATTGGACAACTTCCCGGTATGTTTTGTGGACTTGAGAGGTCTTTTCTGGCAGGTTCGATGGATACAAAACAATTGAGCCGTCTCTTATCAGAATGTCTGGCTTGAATTTCTCAATTGCTTCTAAACATGTTTTTAATTCTACTTCTTCGCGTTTCAAACTTGCAAGCAAATTAAACTCCAATTCAGTATATTCAGGACCAACGACAACAGAATCTGGAACGGGTTTCTGATTTGGCAAGTAACTCGTTGCTTTCAGTTTTCCTTTTTCATATTCAAAGCACACGGCAACAGCTCTTCTTAGTATTATGCCCGCGCCATGATATTCTTTTTTCAGGAATCCGCCGTCAACGCCACAAATCTTTATCTTTTCCAGATTCTCGGCAGTTATGTTTGTCTTTAGTTTGCTAATTCCGAGTTTGTCTGTTTCTTTCAAGCATAAAGAAAGGGTTTCACGCTTCTTGGCAATCTCAGCAAGCTTTTGGGCAATATCTGTCAGCAAAGAGTCCATCGTGTAACATTTTTAAACACCTAATAAATAGATTTGTCTACTGAGGTGGTCAAGTTCGCAAAGCCTAAATTTTACATAACAACACCAATCTATTATGTCAATGATGTGCCACACATCGGGCATGCTTACACAACAATAGCGGCAGATATTTTGGCTAGGTGGAAGCGAAGTTCCGGCCAGGATGTTTTCTTCCTGACAGGCACTGATGAGCATGGCCTCAAAATACAGCGGGCAGCTGAGCGTGCCAACGAAAAACCAAAACAGTTTGTTGATGCGCTAGTAAAGAAATGGCGTGCAATTTTTGATAGATTAAACATATCTTATGATGATTGGATTAGAACAACAGACCCCAAGCATGAAAAAACAGTGCAAGAGATCATCAAAAAAATCAACTCTCAAGGGGACATTTACCGCGGGAAGTACAAGGGCGAGTATTGTGTAGGTTGCGAAAAGTATCTCGTAGAAGATGAGATAGTTGGAGGCCTGTGCAAAATACACAAAAAGCCAGTTGAACACCTGGAGGAAGAAACATATTTCTTCAAGATGTCAAAGTACGCTGGCAAGCTGGCGGAGCTGTATAAGAAAAATCCACAGTTGATACAGCCGAAAGGCAAGCTGGAAGAAATTCGCCATAGAATTTTAACAGAAGGACTCAAAGATCTTTCAATAACGAGGACGATGTTTGACTGGGGAGTTCCATTTCCGCTAGATAAAAAATATGTTGTTTACGTATGGGTTGATGCACTTACTAATTATATCTCTGCGCTCGGATGGCCATCTGGTGAAAAATTCAAGAAATTTTGGCCAGCTGACGTGCATATGATGGCAAAGGATATACTTTGGTTCCACACGGTGCTGTGGCATTCAATGTTGCTTTCTGCAGGCATAGAATTGCCAAAAGTGGTTTTCGCGCATGGCTGGTGGACTGTTGAAGGCGAGAAAATGTCCAAGTCTTTGGGTAACGTAGTGGACCCAGTTAAAATGGTCGATCGCTATGGCGTGGACAGCTTCAGATATTATATTTTCAGAGAGATTCCATTTGGCGAGGATGGAGATTTCTCAGAACAAGCTCTGATAACTAGAATAAACACTGACTTGGCAAATTCTCTTGGAAACTTGGTTTCTCGAGTACTTACTCTAATTGAAAAGTTCTCTAACGGCAAGATTCCTAAACCTGGAAAACAAAATGTAGAAGAACTGGAATTGAACATAGCTTTTGATGACAAATTCAGGCATGCTTCAGCACATCTGGAGAAATTTGAATTCCATCACGCTTTAGACAAGATTTGGGAATTTATTGCAGCTGCGAATAAATATGTTAATGACGAAAAGCCCTGGGAACTTGCTAAGACCAAAGGCGAACACCTGCCTACTGTATTGTATAACTGTGCAGAAGCCCTGCGAATAATTTCCGCATTAATATCGCCTTTTATGCCGGAAACAGCGGAGAAAATAGCAGAACAACTTGGCATTAAGGAAGTTCCTAAACTGACTGGCCTAAAATGGGGCGGATTAAAGTCCGGGACAAAAGTTAAGAAAGGCAAAATACTATTTGAAAAGATTGAGGAGACAGAAATGGCCAAACACGAGAAAAAACTAGATTTCCCGCAACTACACATAAGAGTCGGAAAAATTCTTGAGGTTGAAGATTTCAAAGAAGCAAAAAAACCAATGTATAAAGTCAAAGCAGACTTTGGACCTGCTGGCGTGAAGTGGACCTTCGCAGGCCTGAAGCCGTATTTCTCAAAAGCACAACTGAAAGGCAAATTAATCTTAGGTCTCCTGAATTTAGTTCCGAAGAAGATTGCAGATTTCGAATCTCAGTTCCTGACTCTGGCAGCAGTTCACGCTGAAAAAGAAAAAGAGCACGTGGAGCTTCTAACAGTTAAGAAATCTAAAGCTGGCGATTTGGTTTATGTTGAAGGTGAAAAGCCAGAGATAAAATCAATAAAGCAAATCACGATGGAAGATTTTATCAAAATTGGAATTAAGCCGGATAACAAAGGAAGAGTCTTGCATGCTGGCAAGCCACTGAAGACGGACAAAGAGGAAATCAAAGTAGGCAAGCACAAAGAAGCGATAATTCGGTAATACTAACTTTTATAAATTGTTTTTTTGAGAGTTTAACATGCGCCAGTAGTCTAGTCTGGTAGGACATAACCTTGCCAAGGTTAGGACTCGAGTTCAAATCTCGACTGGCGCATCCGAGGGGGCTGTAGTCTAACTTGGTTAGGACTCGCGCTTTGGGAGCGTGCGGTCCAGGTTCAAATCCTGGCAGCCTCACTTATATGGCCAAACGAGTTTTCATAATACATGGATGGGAAGGCACGCCTGAGGATGGCTGGTTTCCCTGGTTGAAAAAAAGGCTTGAAGAGAAAGGATTCGAAGTTCATGTTCCAACTATGCCAAACGCCAATGCTCCAGAGATGAAAGCTTGGATTGCAAAACTAAAAAAGGAAGTTGGAAAGCCTGACGAAAATACGTACCTTGTTGGGCATAGCATAGCTTGCTTGGCAATCTTACATTATCTCGCGAAGCTGCCAAAAACCGCAAAAATTGGCGGAGTTGTTTTTGTCCAAGGATGGTTTACTTTAACGCCAGAGTCCACGCCAGACGAAGAGTCAAAAGCAGAGGCAAAACCCTGGCTGGAGACGCCCGGCGATATTGAAAAAGCAAGGCAAAAAGCAAAACGAATGATTGCCATTTTCTCAGATAACGATCCTTACGTGCGTTTTGAAGAAAACAAAAATGCATTCGAAAAGTTTTGTGATAAGATAATCGTTGAAAAAGGCAAGGGGCACATAAGTGCAGATTTCAATGTTTTTGAGTTGCCAAGCGCGCTAAAGGCAGTTTTAGAGCTAGCCAAATAACTGATTTTTGTAACCACTTGAGCAAAATCAACCAGTTTTAAATATGAAGGCAAGCTAGCTATATTATTCCACTTGGAGGAGAGATGGTAAAGCAAAACATTAGGACTCACGAAGCAATAGGATTGTTGCTAGTGTTCGTAGGTGCGACCTGGTTAGGATTTGCGCTGTACGCAACATTGTTGGCAGCAAACAGGTTATTGCTAGCTCAAGTTCCATTGATATCAGGGAAGGAACTATTCGTCTTCCCAATATTTTACGGCCTTGGCGCCTTGATATGGACGCTAGGACATATAGAGCTCAGAGAAGCTTTACCCGGAAAAGGGAGGTACAGATAATGGCTAAAAGAAGAGAACAACTATTAGGAGAAATTCGAGGAGTCGTAGCCCGCGAGCGTGAAGCTGAAGTTGAATATGGTATGAAGGAATTCGTACAGGGTTTGTTAGTAGGCTTTATAATCGGCTTCCTGATCGCATCACAGCTTCTCTAATTCTATTTTGATTTTTTCATTTCTTAGTACCAGAGCGAATACTTTTAAAATCGAGATTTGTGTTCTTAGCTCTGGGTCCGTAACTCAGCCTGGTTAGAGTGCCAACCTCTTAAGTTGGACGTCGAGGGTTCGAATCCCTTCGGGCCCGCTTTTCCACAAAACTTAAAACCCAGAATTCTTTCTAAATACCTAGGTGAAGGCTACATGACAATCAATCTAGAATACAGTTATAGGATTTCAGACGAAGCAAAAGAGTTCAGGAAAAAATTGCACAAAGCTCTCGAGCAAAAGCAGAAGTTAGATGCAGGACATATGATTCCTGTCTTAGACACGCTTTTCGAATTGCACGAGATAACCGGAAAAAAATTAGATGAAATGATGGAGCGGCTAGTGGACCTTGAGGATGAGGTTAGAAAAAAGCCACGCCATCACGCGGGCAAAGCTTCTAAGAAAAGGAAGTAAGACTTTTTAACTGACTTTTTCAGATTATTTTTATGGGCTGGTAGTCCAATCCGGTAGAACGCTCGCATGGCATGCGAGAGGCTTCGGGTTCAAATCCCGACCAGTCCACTTCTAAAAATTTAAATAGCGTGGTTAGTTAGTGGTAATATGAGATTAGACCTCGGTTCCGTCGAGTTTAGCAAGAATGATAGGAAGCTCGGAATTAAAATTCCATCGAAACTAACGCCAGAACTTTGTGAGTTCATAGGTATTCATATCGGAGATGGTTCGATGGGCATATACAACAAAAAAGAATTTTACATACAATGTGGTGGCGACTTTGTTAATGAAAAAAAGTACTATGACAAATACATCAAACCACTAATTAAACATAATTTTAACAAAGACATTAATGTTAGTTATCTCCCTTTCAAAGTATATGGCTTTAAGTTTAAATCCAAAGCAGTAATTACTTTTCTAAATAGAGTTATGGGTATGCCTTTAGGCGCAAAAGGTGAAATAGGATTTCCAAAAATTATCTGGAAAACTAAAAGCAAAAATATTATTGTTGCTTGTCTCCGAGGAATAATAGATACTGATTTTGGATTAGTTTTTTCTGGCAGAAATAAATCACGCACATATATTGGTCTAAAGGCAGACTTCAAAAGCAAATCGTTGGTTTTAGATCTACAGAAATGCTTTAAGTATCTAGGAATAAAATCGCATGTAACCTTTAATTGTAAATTTAAGACATATCGTCTTTTCTATGGACATAGAATAGTGCTTTATGGACCAGAAGTTGATAAATGGTTTGCTCTTATTGGCTCGCATAACATTAAACATATCTCAAAATATATGGTTTGGAAGAGGCAAGGTTATTGTCCTATATCTACAACTCAGGAAAGATTAAAAATGCTAAATAGAGAAGATTTAGAAAAGATTGAAAATATGACTAATTTCGGCGAGGTAGTTCAGAAATCTTACTATCTGAAGTAAGATTGAACAACGGTAGAACACCAGTCTCATAAGCTGGTTGTCGGCGGTTCAATTCCGCCCCTCGCCACTAGGTTTTTATGCTATTTGCATGTGATTAAATTATGAATTTAGAAAAATTTAATCTGAGCGAGAAAACTTGGCAAGGTACAAAATGGCTTTCGCGCAAGACTGCGAAACTTTTCCGTGATTCCGCACTTCTCGCAAGACCTTTACGCAAAAAGGAGAAATTTCAGTTGTCAAAATTAGGATCTTATCTGAATGAAAAAGATGTTTCGCGTTTAACGAATCTAGTTAAACAGGGCAAAGCACAAGTAAGACTCGTACGTTTTGGCTGGTCTTTTTTGATTTCAGGGAAAGACCTCCTGCCAAGAATCCTTTTTGTCAAACCTGAAAAAAGAAGGTTCAATCCCGATATGGATGTTGAGGCAAAAGATCAGATTTGGGTTGAAGAGCAGGACAAAAAAATTCGCCAGGCATTTTTCGAAAGTAGTTTTAAAGAATTTTCAGAGCGAGCATGGACTTCTGTTCCGCAGTTTATAGCACCCAATCTGGTTGGTCTTACGGCGATAAAGCAGGCTACGGCGCTTCAGCTTTTCTCTCCCGAGCCCGTTCACATTTTACTATTAGGAGACCCGGGAACCGGAAAAACAGACGTAATTAGGGCGGCATCAGACCTGTCGCCAGTTTCTTCATTTGGTCTGGGTTCAGGAACTTCAGGTGCTGGCCTGGCTGTCACAGTACAAGGAAAGCAGGTTCTTCCAGGACTTCTGCCAATGGCAAACGGCGGACTTTGTGCGATTGATGAGCTTAATTTGATGAAAAAAGATGATTACGCGGCTTTGTATAATGCCATGGAGAAAGGTTTTGTCAGCTACGACAAAGGCGGCAAGCATTACAAATTCGATGCAAAAATAAAATTAATTGCTACGGCAAATCCCATAGGAGATAAATTTGAATCCTATGGCTTAGAACAGGTAAAAAAACAACTGCCATTCGACTCTGCGCTGCTATCCAGGTTCCATCTAGCATTTTTAGTAAAGAAAGCTTCATTGGAGAGATTTGCAGAAATCGCTGAAAAATTGATTGCGGGCGATAAGGTCAGAGCGAATAAAAATGATATCTTGTTCATCAGACGATACGTCAGGTATGCCAATAGATTAGACCCGAAACTGCCTCACGCACTTGCAGAAAAAGTGAAAAGTTTTGTCACCGATTTGAAAGAAAAAGAAAGCGAGCTGCCGTTTGAAATAACCCCGAGAACAGTGGTTGGAATAACAAGGCTTCTGAAAGCATCTGCGAGAATTGATTTGAGAGCAGAAATAGATGTAAAAGATTTAGACAGAGTTTTCACGATAGCCAGCAAAACCTATTCTTCTGAGTAATAGCCCGTGCCTGATTTTCCGGTTAGCGTTTTATTAATGGAATAGATTATGTAGTTTTGCCAGCATGATTCGTAAAAGTCCAGAGTTGTCTGGAATCTTCGAGTTGATGCTGGCGCAGAGACATTAGCTGAGAACTTTATTTTGTGGCCGGCTTCTAAAAGCCTGTTTCTGATATCGTAATCTTCGAGGAATTTTTCCTTGAATGGGAATTTGCGCAAAATAGATTTTCTAAAAGCCATGTTTGCGCCCCAAATATTTGGGAAAACAACATTTACGGCGAGTGGGAATTCACCCGCCCAAAATTTGAAATGCTGTTTAAGCGATTTCTCGCCGTCGTAAGGCACTAAAGGACCAGAAACAGCTACTAGTTTTTTGTCAGATTCGAATTCCTTCAGAATATTCTCACACCAATGCGATTTAGGTCTTACATCCGTATCGCAGTAAGCCACTATTTTGGCGGACGCATTTTTCCAGCCAACATTCCTGGCATCTCCGAGGCCTTTCTTGTTGTCTAATAAAATTTTGTCTGCATATTTCTTTGCAATTTTTCTGGTATTGTCTCTGGAATGATTATCAACAACAATTATCTCGGGTTTGATTGTTTGCTTAAGTAAGCACTTTAGGCACTTTTCTATGTTTTTTTCCTCGTTTTTGGTGCACACAATAACTGATATTTTAGCCATAGTAAGAGTTTTAAGACCCCATTTAAAAATCTTAGTCAAGCCTCCGTGGCCCAGTGGTAAGGCGTTCCCTTGGTAAGGGAAAGACCGTGAGTTCAATTCTCATCGGAGGCACTCATACATTAAGTTTAAATTGCCACTTTTGGTGCAAAATTTATGCCACGCAAAGAGAAAGCCACAGAGAAAGCCATAGATATGTGGATTAAACGGGTTGGAGAGAAAAACGCCGACGTAGCCAGCATTTTAGAGAGAAATCATTCAAATTTAGAGAATTATTTACAAAAAGAAAAACCAACAGACCTTAAGTCGATGATAACCGCAGTAATGAAAAGCGGTTTGTATGCTGACATTTTAACTATTAACGAAGCTAGTTCTGCAGTTATGTTAGTCCGAGATGCGCATATTGACCTGGCAAACGAGCTTAGTCGATACTGGTGTGAGGTTGTTGCATATAAAGCTGAAATGTCCCGAACAGATATCACGGATGATGCGCGACTGCAGTGTTTTGTAAAATACGATAAGGCATACAATGAAGCACTAAAATATTTCGGAGAAATCATGAAAAAAATTGGCGAAACGAAAGTTAGTGTGCCTTTTGATATTGCCTAGGCAATATTTATTAACTATATCTTTAATCGGAAAATCATGGCAGAAAAATCGGAAGAAAATCTTGCAAGACTGAAGGAAGAATACAAAAAAGTGCAGGCAAAATACAAGCTGCCATCTTTTGAAGAACTCGATGACGAGTTTGAAATAAGAAAAATAGATTATGATTTATTTTTGATAAAAGAAGTTCGCAGAACTATTTGTCATAGATTAACGGCATTCGCAGATTTGATAGAGCCGATTTTGAATCCCGAAAGCCACAGCTTGCATTCTATGATTGAAACAAAGATTTTCGAGAAAGAGGATCTAGAAGACATGTATAAATTTTACAAAAAGCTTTGGTGTTATGCTCACAAAGGAATTCACGCAAGCCTGATTTCTGAAAAAGATGAAGTGGAATTCATAAAAGAAGTCTGGAAAATCTGGCTCGAACTCAAGAAACCCATACAGAAATATTCCGAGAAAATAACAGAAGGCTGGGGAAAAGAGGAAAAAGAAGGTCTGAATGACCACTATCTCAGCTAAAATGGTAAAACTAATTCTTGGCGTCGGAGGCACAATTGGTGCGGGTAAAGATGTCTGTACAGATTATCTAAAGCAAAAATACAAATTCACCGTACTTGAAATGGGTGATTTAGTGCGCGAGGAATTAAAGCAAAGCAATATGTCTGAAACTCGTGAAAACCTGCAATTCCTGGCGAAAAAACGGACTGATGAATTCGGAATTGGTTTCTGGACCAGAAAAGCAGTCAAAAAAGCTGAAGGTATTAAAGCAGATTATGTTGCAATCAACGGTATTCGCAGACCCGTAGATGTGACGTTACCAAAGAAAGTCTTTGGGGATAAATTCAAACTTCTTTTTGTTGATGCAGATGTTGCTGTCAGGTTCAAGAGATTAAAAGAACGCAAGCGGCCTGGTGATCCCAAAACACTCTCAGAATTCAAAAAACAGGAACAAAACGAATGGAAAATATTCGATTTTGAAAGGACTATGAAATTAGCTGACTTCACAATCAAGAACGAAACAAGTAGCATGGAAGATTTCCACAAACAGATTGATGAAGTAATGGCTAAACTTATCAAATAAGGGGCCGTCGGCTAGCCTGGTAGGCTTTACCCATGGGGTGGGCAAGACCGCAGTTCAAATCTGCGCGGCCTCATTTGTTTACTCGCCGTTTTCGCAACCTTTATATATTATTTATTAATAGGGAATATCAGAGGTATAAAATGAGGCCACAAAGACTCTTAATTGGACTTTTAGTGTTAACCATTCTACTCGGGTTTTCAACAGTTAGCGCCGCTGAACTAAGTTTGTCACATAATGTCGTGAAAGGTTCAGTTGGCTGGGACGAAGCAGCAGTTGTAACATTGTATGTTCAGAACAATCAAGCATTTCAGGATGTAATCATAGTAAGGCCCTCAACAGACCTTTGGGGCGACATAAGAATTGATGAACCAGTACTAGTTTTGCCCGCAAACAGCGGTGCAACTGTTACGGCTACGATCATGGCCCCTAAGAATGTGCGAATAGGTTCTTATGACATGGAATTTTTAGCAATTTCAAATACTAATCCAGATATCAGAGCATCTGACATAATTAGGGTAAGCATAACAACAGAACTTCCGCATGTCGATGCAAATTTCGGAATACCTGACAGTTTTGACCCGGGCGTATTGCCAATAAATGTAGTTGCAAAAAACACTGGCGCTACAGAAGTTTCAGGCTTAATTGGTGTTTTAGAGTTACCATTCTTGTCAAGGCCTGTGTCAATTGACATAGGGTCTCTAGATGTTAATGAAGCAAGAATGATATGGGAATCTAACATGAATGTCCCTCTAAGTACTGCACCAGGAACTTACATTTTCAAATTCTCAATTCTACAAAATGGAGAGAAAGTCAGCGAGCAAGTAATGAGAGCTGAAGTCTTAGGAAAAGAAAATACAGACGTGAAAGTTGTTGAAGAAAAAGGCTTCCTATCAAAATCTTATGCAGTTACAATCAAAAACATAGGCAATGTGCCAGTTTCTGATTTGTATTCGCTGGGCATTCCAGCCTGGCAGCAAATATTCCTTCAGGGCAAGCCTAACCCTGATTCAGATATAGTTTCGGGTGCAATGTACTGGCCATACTCGTTAAATCCTGGCGACGTTGCAACAATCTACTACAAAATCTCGTATATCCCGATACTGGCAGCGATGATATCAATCCTGATTGTGCTTTACGCGGCTGGATGGTATTACAGGCAGGAATTCAGCATAACAAAAGCTCTAGGCTCCGGTGCTGAAACAGGCCAGAAAGCGTTACGAGTTCATTTAACAATCAAGAATCACTCGCACACAGCGCAGCAGAATGTGCTGCTTGAAGATTTCGTGCCAACACCTATGAGATTACAGAAGGAGTTTGGCACTGCTCACCCGTCTTTAATCAAGAAAGTCGGCGGCGCCATGCGAGTTGTCTGGAAGTTTAACACAATCTATCCTGGCGAAGAAAGAGTAGTTACATACGATATGAAATCTACACTGCCTATACTGGGAAATGTTGTATTGCCAGAAGCAAAACTAAAAGCTAAGGTAAACAACAGAGTGAAAGTATATGTGTCAAACAAAGTTTCAGCTACTGGAAACGTCAATGTCTCTTCAGAGAGAGGCCTTGACGAATAATTTCTTTTTCTGAATTCTAAAGTTTTTTAAAACACCAATTAAACAGTATTTCATCCCGCCCTAGGAAGAATTAAATATAGATTTTAATAAATATTTTAGTGGACAAACAGGACGTTATAGTCAAATTGAAAGACTTAAGTTCTAAGCTGAAGCACACACCATCAAAAAGAACGTCCGACGCATTAAATTACTACGCCAAAAAGAATTTTGGTAGTTGGAATGCAGCGCTTAGGGCGGCAGGCTTTTCTACAAAGACAGTACAGAAAGCAAAACTTCCTAAGATATCTGCAGATTTGTACTATTTTCTCGGTCTACTATATACAGATGGGCACGTTGTTTGGCGAGAAAAGAAACGCGATTATCAAATTCAAATATACACAAGTTATTCCGAGGAATTGGATTTAATAAAACGTTTATTCAAGGTGCTCTTTGATTACGAACCGTTCATAAGAAAAAGAAAAATGGGTTTTAATGTTAAACCAAATTATTCGATACATATGTGTTCTAAAAGTGTAATAGAATACCTCGCGCAAGAATATGGTTTATTTCTTGGAAAAAAGGCCAAAAGAATATGTTTACCAAAATTTAGATCCAAAGAATATTTTTGGCATTTTCTTAGAGGTGTTGTAGATGGGGATGGTGGAATTGGTGATGGCATAACTATTTTTTCAGCATCTAAAACATTTCTGCTAGAAATAGCTAAAATTTTACAATCATATGAATTTAAGACAAGTAAATTGTACGAACGACACCGCAAATCCATAACGTATTCTTTATCGATACGTAGTCGTACAGATTTAGAAAGACTGTATAATTTGCTTTACAAAGATGCTGAATTTTTCTATCCGAGAAAAAAATTTGCCTTAGAGCTATTGTTGAAAAAGCTTTAAAACACCAAATCAAAACCTAACACCGTCCCGCCCTAGCTCTTTAATCGAGCTGTGGTTCGGTTAAGCTGAAAGCCTGGTTAGAGCGACCGCCTGTAGTTGGTTTATCAGCTCGTGCTGATTAGCGAGTCGTTAGCGGTAGGCCCCCAGTTCAAATCTGGGGGGCGGGACTTATTTTTTTATGAATACAAATGCTAGCGCAGCTATTGAAATCAGGAAAAGAGTGAAACTGACATAGATGACAGATGCCATGTTTGAAAGCACAGCAATTGTTCCGACGACGAGCGGCGCTATAACGCCACCTATATCATAAGCCATGTTATCTGCGCCGTAAACTTGTCCGTAAACATTATTTTTTACATGCCTTTTGATGTAAACTTCCATAGGAATAGCCAGGAAAGAAACGCCTACGGGCGTTACAACTAGCGTGAGCGTAAGCGTCAGCAGAGTCTGGTTAAATAAAAAGAAAGACTGGCCTAAAATTGTAAATGCAGCGCCAATAGCAAACATCTTTTCCAGACCAAGTTTGTTTGTAACAAAACCCGAAATAAGTGTAAAGGGTATGTAGGGCACGCTATCCAGCATCAGAATAACTGCACCTAAGAGCAAGCCAGCTCCAACGTATTTTGTCCAAATGGGCTCAAATGTCCAGATTGCATATTCCCAGAAACCAAATGCAAACGAAAATATCAAAATTGCTAATAAGGGATTTCCCAATTTTAGCAATCTTTTGAATTCTCCACCGTAAATACCGTCTTTTAACAAAATCTTTCTGGATTTTCTGAATTCTTTGAGATTAAAATGACATTTTCCAGGGAATGCAAACAACGAGAAGACCGATACGGCTACAAGAGCCACGATAATAATACTGATGAATGTGGGCACTCTAAAGTACAAAAGCAAGCCGCCAGCAATAACAGGTCCAAAACCCCAGCCAAAATTGTGAAGCACGTCAGCGAGACCCAGAACAATTGGCGCGTTACGTTTAGTGCTATGATCCAGCAGAGACGCGTCTGTAGGTATTCCATAGATTATTGTAAAAACTCCGAACAAGAGCATAAAGAGCGCAAAATAAAAGAAGCTCCCCAAAAAAAGGAAAAAAACCGAGGCGATAAAACCGATTATTCCAAAAACAAATGTGAATTTTCTGCCGATATGGTCAGCTATATCGCCTGCTGGCAGTGAAACAATTATTCGTCCCGCAGAAAATGCTGAAATTACTATGCCCACGAGAAACATGTCGTTTAATTTTGATTGGAAATAATTCGGGAGGAAGTACCACAAAATTCCTTCAACGAGCGTGAGCATGCCGCCTATTAGAATCAAATCTCTGGGCAGTCTTCTGAATTTAGATCGCCAGTGGCTTGGCATGTCAAGTTAGGCAGAAGGTTCAGTTTAAAATTTTCGTAAATATATAACGTAAAATACGTTAAATTTAAATATAATCTAATGGTTTTTGCGTAATATGGGAAAAATAGATAAAGTTGATAGAAAAATCATTGACTTGCTTTTGAAGAATTCCAGAATGTCAAACCTCGAAATCGGCAAACAGTTAGAGATTTCGCATGACGCTGCGAGGTATAGGATAGAAAAACTTGTTAGAGACGGCACAATCACGAATTTTACAATCAGCATAGACCCTGCAAAACTAGGACTTCAAATATGGGGGGATTTAATTATCTCAGTCTGGAATCTTACTCCAAAAAGATATTCCGAATTCTTGGGTTACCTGAAAAATCACCCCAACGTTGCTGCAGTCTGGAATTTATCAGGCAAATACGAGTGGTTCATCGAAGTTTATACAACTGACTTGAAAAAATTCAATGAAATTACAAATGACATAAAAATGAAATTCTCAGATATAATCAAGGACATGGAATCAGCATTTGTATTGAATGAACTCAAGCCTTATACATATCCTGTTACCTAGAAACTTTTTAAAAGCAAAATACACAGCAAAAGCTGTGCCCAAGTAGTCTAGCGGTTAGGATAAGACCCTGTCACGGTCTAGACCCGAGTTCAAATCTCGGCTTGGGCGCTTCTTTTTATCTTAAATTGCATTGGCGAATCCGAATGGTGTGCGGTTGTCCCAAAGTTTATTAATCAATCTTTAACTCTGCAAACATGGATTTGAATATCCCCGTGAATATCTTGACTTTTTTGCAAACACAGGGTTATTTAGTAATGCTTCTCATTATGATTTTAGAGGGCGCAATTATTACGTATGTTGCAGGTTTTGCGGCCTCGTTGGGAATTTTTAACGTTTATATCGTATTTTTCTTATCTGTGCTCGGGAATTTCATAGGCGATATAGTATATTATTTAATAGGCAGATTTGGAAAAAAGACTTCTATTTACAGGCATTTTGTCAATAAAATCGGTCCTGGCAAAGTAGGTAAAATTGAAAATTATCTCAAAAATAATCTTGTCAAAACACTTTTAGTTGTAAAACTAACTCCGGTTCTTCCGGCTCCAGGCCTTATTTTTGCAGGAACCACCGTTCCTTACAGAAAATTTCTTTTTTACACGCTTATGATTGGCATATTATATTCTGCTTTTTTGACAATGTTCGGATTTTATTCGGGCGTGGCGTTTAATATGATTGTAAAATCTTTCAAGTATGTGGAAATTTCAATTGGGCTGATAGTTATTCTATTTGTTGTGGTCTGGATAGGATTAAGAAAGCTATTCCAAAAAATAGAAAAAATATAGCGAAAGGCATTTTAAAGTGTTATTTAGTTTTTCTTATATGACAGTCAAATATAGCATAATAATCCCAACTTTGGATGAAAAAGAAGGGATAGCGTGGGTAATAAGCCGAATCCCGGAGCAGATAGCTAATGATGCAGAAGTAATTGTTGTTGACGCAGGTACAGACAAAACTGCCCAGATTGCAGAAAGCCTAAATGCAAAAGTCATAAGATCGCAAAAAAGAGGGAAAGGTTATCAGATAAGGCTAGGTGCAAAAGCCGCAACTGGAGAAATTATAATCACCATGGATGGAGATGGCGAACATAATCCTCAATATATACCGAAACTTCTTGAAAAATTAGACGAGTGTGACATTGTTCTGGGTGCGAGGGCAATAATTAATTTCAGAGATATAGCCTATACCTTGGTTTCATTGTTCAGCGATATTTTTACGCGATCGATTTTCACACATGTTGGTTTGAAAATAAAAGGCGAGCCGCTAGCAGGCTTCCGAGCAATGAAGAGGAATACTTGGAAAAAGCTCGATTTGCATGCGGATGACTTTTTGATAGAGACTGAAATGAACATTAAAGCACTAAGCCTTGGGTTGAAGATAAGCGAAGTTCGTGTACCTTATGTGATGCGGGCAGGCGGCATCTTGAAAAGCAAATTCCTGCAAGACCCAATTCAGTGGATACGCATATGGCACTATTTGCTAAAAGTTAATAGTCAGGGCTTATCTGCAAAACCATAGCAAAAAAAGCAAAGTTCTATAGCCAAAAATTTGCGAAATCTTTATAAATCCAAATTCGTGGCTTGTTTCATGCCTTCCCCAACCCTGTAATGGGCCATGAGGGAAAAGAGTCTCTGACTCGCATTCGCGGCTGAATGCTTAATTCGGAATGGTAGCAGCTCCAGCCAAAAAAATTGATATTACTCAGCATGTTCTAGTTCCTTCTCACAAGAAATTATCAGCAGAAGAAGCAAAACAGATTCTCGAAAAATATGACGTCTCAGCAGCACAATTGCCTGCGATGTTAGTAACAGATCCTATTGCAAAAGCTCTTGGTGCAAACATTGGAGATATAATAAAAGTAGACAGAAAAGGACCGCTCCAATCTTCACCGTATTACAGGAGAGTTGTTGAATGAGTCTATCAAAATTAGATAAAGTAACTCTGATACAAAAATATTTTGAAGAATATAATTTTGTACAATCAAACATAGAATCTTTTGACGGTTTCATGGAATGGAGACTGCAGAAATTGATTGATGAAATCGGGACAGCAACTCCCGCAGTTATACCGCCAGAAGCAGAAGAAGTAAAATTTGTTTTTGGAAAAATAAGAGTTGAAAAACCAAGCATCACCGAAGCAGATGGCGCGAAAAGAAAAATTCTGCCTGTTGAGGCCAGAATGCGAAATCTCACATACGCTGCACCAGTCTTTTTGGAAATATCACTCATAATTGATGGAAAAGAAAGAGAAAGGCAGGAAATACAAATCTGTGTTTTGCCTGTAATGCTGAGGTCAAAGCTTTGCTATCTGCATGGCTTGTCACGACAAGAATTAATTCAGGCCGGAGAAGACCCTCTGGACACTGGTGGATATTTTGCAATTAACGGAACAGAAAGAACACTTGTATTGTTAGAAGATTTGGCGGCAAATAACATATTCGTGCAAAGAGAGAAAACAGGACCTGTAACACATTCTGCAATGGTCTATTCCGCATCAGATGTTTACAAAATTCCGCACACAATCGAAAGAACAAAAGAAGGACTTTTCCTGATAAGTTTTGCAGGCAACAAAAGATTGCCTTTATTCATGGTTCTCAAGGCGCTCGGCTTCACAAAAGATGCAGAATTGCCAAAGCTGATTGGGCTTGAAGAAGCTGATGAAGATATATACATGAATCTTGTTAGTTTTGTAGATTTCAGAACTAGAGATGCTGCACTCGATGACCTGGGCAGAGAGATGGGATTGGTTTTGCCAAAAGAGCAGAAAGTGCAGAGAGTTGAATACATACTTGACAATTTCTTGCTTCCGCACATAGGCCTGAAACCAGAGAACAGAGCTGCAAAAGCTCACTTCCTGGGAAAAGTGGTCAAGAAATTACTTTTGCTGAAACAAAAGAAAATCAAAAAAGATGATAAAGACCACTACATGAACAAGCGGGTTCGTTTATCAGGTGACCTGCTTGAAGACCTGTTCAGAGCAAATTTGAAGATACTAGTCAACGATATGCTTTACATTTTCCAGAGAGGTGTAAGGCGAGGAAAAGTTTTGTCAGTAAGTTCAATTGTAAGGACAAAATTGCTCTCTGACAGAATACAAAGTGCGCTTGCTACAGGAAACTGGACTGGCAACAGGCAAGGTGTAAGCCAGAGACTCGATAGAGAAAATGCACTTGCAACGCTATCACATTTACAAAGAGTTTCATCGTTGTTAGAAGCTTCACGAGAAAGTTTCGAAGCAAGACAGCTTCATCCTTCACACTGGGGAAGATTGTGTCCGACGGAGAGCCCAGAAGGTAAGCACATAGGTCTGAGAAAGAATCTCGCACTGCTTGCGACTGTAACTCCCGAACTGAAAAAGGAAGAAGTTGAAGAGAATGTCCGCACGCTAGAGCAGCTGGGATTGAAAAAACTCGGAGGTGCTGAAAGTGGCTGACGTCTTTTTCAATGGTCAACTAATCGGTGAAGTTGAAAATCCGCAGGCATTTGTTGATAGCCTAAAACAGACTAGACGCGAGAACAAATTATCAAAGCATCTTAATGTTTATTATCATAAAAAATTAGATACAGTTTATACAATTTTGGAAAAAGACAGAGTTACAAGGCCACTCATAGTCGTTAAAGATGGCAAATCTTTGCTGACATCTGAAAAAGTTGCAGCACTGCGCGAAGGCACAGCAAAGTGGTCAGACTTAGTTAAAGAAGGCATCATAGAATATATTGATGCACTTGAAGAAGAAGGTACACTCGTAGCTCTCACGGAAGAGGAAATCACAGATAAACATACACACTTGGAAGTTAATCCAATAGCTATTTTTGGAATGACAACTTCGATGGTTCCTTATGCTAACTTCAACCAATCAACAAGATTGAACAGAGGACAAAAAACCCAAAAGCAGGCAATGGGTTGTTACACTTTAAGCTTCTTGAACAGAATGGACACAGCAATTAACATTTTGCATTATCCGCAGAGACCACTCGTAAGGTCGTTCACCCAGAATTTGCTCGGGGATGAGTTATCTGCAGGACAAAACCTGGTAATCGCAGTTACAAATTATGATGGCTATAATATGTCAGATGCAGTAGTTCTGAATAGGGCATCAATTGACAGAGGATTTGGACGCTCGACACACTACAGGCCATATCCTACAGAAAAATTGAGATATCCTGGAGGCCAGATTGATGAAATTCTGATGCCTGCAAAAGATGTTCAGGGCTATACTATTGAGAAAGATTACAGACTTTTGACAGAAGATGGTATAACTTATCCCGAAGCTGATGTTTATGGTGGAGATGTCTTGATTGGAAAAACATCACCTCCGAGATTCCTTGGAAAACTTGAAGCTTTCAGCACGGCAGCAAACATCCGCAAAGACACATCCATCAGAATGCGCTATGGTGAAATGGGAACTGTAAACAAAGTTGTAGTTACAGAATCTGAGGATGGGCAGATGCTTATCAAAGTCGATGTCAGAGAAACAAGAAATCCTGAAGTCGGAGACAAGATGTCCACAAGGCACGGACAGAAAGGCATCATAGGCTCAATCATAGCACCTGAAGATATGCCATTCACGGCATCGGGAATTGTTCCGGATTTGATTTTCAGTGCAAATGGTTTGCCAAAGAGAATGACAGTCTCGCAGATGATAGAAGCTCTCGGTGCAAAAGTTGGTGCACTTGCAGGTCGTTATATCGATGGCACATCTTTCCTGAGTGAAAATAGTGCAGACCTGAGAGCCGAACTCCTGAAATTAGGTTTCAGAGAGGACGGAACAGAAATAATGTACGATGGAAGGACAGGCAAAGAATATCCAGCAAGGATTTTTGTTGGAAGTGTATATTACTTAAGATTAAAGCACCAGGTAGCAGACAAAATACAAGCAAGAGCAAGAGGACCTGTAGCTCTTCTCACAAGACAACCTACAGAAGGTAAGGCCAAAGAAGGCGGATTGCGTCTTGGAGAGATGGAGAAAGACTGTTTTGTTGCCCACGGAGCATCACTATTACTTAAGGAACGTTTCGATTCGGATAAGACAATCATTTGGGTATGCGAACGTTGCGGAGATGTAGCTATTTACGATTCATACAAAGGCAAGGCATATTGTTTGTGCGGCGAGAAAGCAAGAATATCGCCAATAGAAATGTCATACGCATTCAAATTATTCCTTGACGAGCTGAAGAGTATGCACATCAAACCGAAACTGATACTGAAGGAGAAATACTAAAATGCCAGATGAAACGCGCGAAGTTGTAACGAAGAAAATAGAGAAAATAGCCTTTGGCCTAGTGTCTCCTGCGACCATAAGGCGATACGCAACTGTCGCAATCAGCAGCCCAGAACTTTATGATGCCGACGGCTATCCAGTAGAAAAAGGCCTAATGGACCTTGGAATGGGCGTCATAGACCCTGGTTTAAGATGCAAGGTCTGCGGTGGCAGGCTGAGAACTTGTCCGGGCCACTTTGGTTATATACAACTCGCACGCCCAGTCATAAATGAACTCTATGCAAATCAAATTTTCGATGTCCTAAGAAGCTTCTGCAATTCTTGCGGAAGGATTATGCTTCCGGAAAACAAGATTGAAGACTGGAGAAGTAAGATAAGTGAAGCCAAGAAACAAGGCAACATCGATGTTGTGCATGATCTGATAAAATCACTTACAACTCAACTGAAAAAAGTTAAAAAATGCCCGTACTGCAAGGAAAAAACGCCCGAACTAAAATTGGAGAAACCAACAACATTCTATCAGAGCAGCGAAAGGTTATGGCCCACAAATATAAGAGAGCGCTTGGAAAGAATACCTGACGAAGATCTGACAATTATCGGTTTTGACTCGCAGACAGCAAGGCCCGAATGGATGGTTCTTACGCTTTTGCTAGTGCCTCCGATAACAATGAGACCTTCAATCACTCTGGTGACCGGAGAACGTTCTGAAGACGATTTGACACATAAACTTTCAGACATCGTACGTGTGAATCAGAGGCTCACTGAAAATATTAATGCTGGTGCTCCTGAAATTATAATCGAAGATTTGTGGGATTTGCTGCAGTACCACATTACAACATACTTTGATAACACAATCGCGCAAGTTCCGCCAGCAAGACACAAGTCAAACAGGCCTCTGAAAACTCTTGCACAGAGATTGAAAGGTAAGGAAGGAAGATTTAGGTACAATCTTGCAGGAAAAAGAGTTAACTTCTCTGCGCGTTCAGTAATCTCTCCAGATCCTTTTATTTCAATAGATGAAGTCGGAGTTCCTTTCTCCATAGCAAAAGAACTCACAGTTCCTGAAGTTGTTACAGAGTGGAATTTAGACTGGTTAAAATCATTTATCAAAAATGGCGATATCTATCCTGGTGCAACCTATGTAATCACGGACGAGGGCAAGAGGAAAAAGATAACAGATGACACAAAGGAACAGATATTGGGAGAATTACAGCCAGGATGGACAGTTGAACGACACTTGCTGAATAAGGATATTGTATTGTTCAACAGACAGCCAAGTTTGCATAGGCTATCGCTGATGGGCCACAAAGTAAAATTGTTGCCTAGCAGAACTTTCAGAATAAACCCCGCGGTATGCAAGCCATACAATGCTGATTTCGATGGCGACGAAATGAACCTGCATCTGCCACAGACAGAAGAAGCACGTTCTGAAGCGAAGCATCTTCTTTTATTGGACGAGCAGATAATCACGCCAAGGTATGGATTGAGCATAATAGGCGAGGTCGAAGATTCTCTAGTAGGTTTGTATAGATTAACAAGAGGAGACATGTGGCTATCAAAAGAACAGGCTTACGATCTGCTCCTGGCAATCGGAATTGAAAAGCCTCTTCCTAAACCAGAAAAACCAGAGCTCTGGAATGGCAAGCAAATATTCAGCATGGTTTTGCCAGAAGATCTCAATTTCAATAGAGGCGAAATGAAGATAGAGAAGGGCAAACTAATTGAAGGCGTAGCCTCGGAAAAGACCGTTGGAGTTTCAGACGAAGGTGGCGGATTGCTTCTCCATGCAGTGTACAGCCAGTATGGCTCGGAAGCTGCGAAGAACATTATTAATATGTTCAATAGATTAGGTCTCGAAGTAATAAAATATAATCCTTACACACTTTCATTCTCAGATTTAGATCTGTCAAAGAAAGCTGTTGACAAGATAAAAGAAGCAGTTGAAGAAGGAGAGAGGGAAGTTGCACAGGTTCTCAAACTTTACAAGGAAGACAAGATCACTCCATTGCCTGGCAAATCGGTAAGCGAGACTGCAGAAGCAAAGATACTTTTCGCACTTAACAGATTAAGATCACCAGTAGGACAAATCATTGAGAAAGAAGCAAAAGAGGAAGAAAACAATCTGGTTTTGCTCGCAAAATGTGGAATGGCAGGTATATTCAACCTGGCTTTGATGTCAGGATTTGCAGGCCAGATGTCGTTGCGTGGCGAGCGTATTCACTTAGGTTACACAAACAGGACATTGTCACACTTTGAAAGAGGAGACCTTGGCGCAAGGGCACGCGGATTTATCAGACACGGTTTCAAAGACGGAATGGACCCAATTGAAACGTTCTTCAATGCAATAGTTGGTAGAGATAACTTCATGGACACAGCTATGAGAACGCCAAAATCCGGTTACATGCAGAGACGTTTGATCAACGCTTTGCAAGATTTGAAAGTCAATTACGACGGTACTGTCAGAGATGCAGGGCACAAGATTGTACAGTTCATTTACGGTGGCGATAATATTGATGTTTCGAAATCAGATGGCGGAGGTGTGGGTGTAGGATGAACATAGAACAACCTTGGCTGCAAACAGAATTACCTACAGCTACTTTTAAGCAAATAGAGGAATACGCCAAGAAAGAAAAACTTTCGGAAAAAGAAAAGCAGAAACTGATAGAAGAAACTAAGAAGAAATATAGTAAGATGCAGGTAACGCCTGGTGAAGCCATAGGCATTGTTGCCGCACAATCAATTGGTGAGCCTGGTACACAGATGACCATGAGAACCTTCCACTTTGTTGGAGTTTCTGAACTTAACGTAACACTTGGTTTGCCAAGAATTATCGAAATCTTAGATGCGAGAAAAGATCCTAAAACACCATCGATGTTTGTTTACTTAAGATCTCCACATAATAAGAGTAGGGAAGATGCAGAGAAAATAGCTGCAAAGATAAAGCAAGTGGCTTTGAAGGAACTTGCGAAGGAAATTTCCCTGAATCTCGCAAATCAAACTATCACGATAGCATTTGAAGGCGAAGAATTACGTCTGCGCGGAATAAATGCTGATGATATAATTGCGAATCTTTCAAAACAAATGAAAGGTCTGAAGTGCACCAAGGAAAGCGGCAAGATAATTATTGCTCCTAAAGTTGAAGATTTGAAAAAATTATACCGGCTAAAAGAAAAAATAAAAGAGACTTCAATAGCAGGAGTAAAAGACATCACTAATGTTCTACCAGTCTGGAAGAAAGACGAAATCGATCCTGACAAAGGGGAATATGTCATACAGACATTCGGTTCTAATCTCAAGGGAGTGTTCGCACTTCCAGAAGTTGATGAAAACAGAACAACGACAAACAACATACACGAAATAGCCAAAGTTCTTGGAATAGATGCGGCACACCAGGCAGTAATCAACGAAATGGTTTTCGTCTTGGAAGAGCAAGGCATGCCAGTTGATTTGAGACACATATTCCTTGTTGCAGATTTGATGTGCACGACAGGCGAATTGAAGGGTGTAACAAGACACGGAATAACTTCACAGAAAACATCGGTGCTTGCAAGAGCATCATTTGAAATACCCTTGAAGCACCTGATTGATGCGTCAGTTATTGGCGAAACCGACCAATTGACATCAGTTGTTGAGAACATAATGATTAACCAGCCAATTCCGATTGGCACTGGCCTGCCAGACCTTGTTGTAAAGATGGGCAAGTCAGAACAAAAAGAAACAAAAAGTAAAAAGGGTAAGGAAGAATGATAGAAAAAATTCTCAAAGCCGAAAAAGACGAAAAATTGATTTTAGGTGTGAAAGAGACACAAAAAGCGCTAATGAAAGGCGCGATTGAAGAAATATATTTGGCCGCAACCTGCCCGAAATCAATTCAGGCCGAAATAGAAAATCTTGCCGCACTAGATTCGGTTGTAGTTGCAAAATTGGATTTAAACGCAGAAGAGCTGGCAGCTAAGCTCAAAAAGCCATTTTCTATTAATGTTGTGGGAATAAAGAAAAGATGACTATACTAAAATATGATGTTAGTTTGATTGGTTTTATGAACGCCTTCAAACAAATTACAGGCGTTGATGCTAAGGATTGTTTTACTGTCAATGATACGCTAATTTTTGTCACAGACAAAGGCAAAGCAGGCCTCGCAATAGGTAAGGAAGGCAAGAACATCCAAAATCTGAAAAGAGCTTTGCTCAAAGATGTTAAAATAATGGAACATTCGGATAAAATTGAGGACATGGTTGCAAACTTTGTTTATCCTCTGAAACCAGATAACATATTCATATCAGAACAGGATTCTAAAAAAATAATAAACATAAAATTCAACTTACCTAGGGAACGCAGATATCTATTGTCGCAAAACCAGGTAAAGTTGAAGCAGTTGAAGACCATAGTAAAGCGCTATAGTCCGGAAATAGGAGATATTCTGGTTCTATAGGCAAGAAGCTTTATAAATCAAAATTAAAAGCCGAGATAAGTATGAGTAAAAAATCAAGGGGAACATTCGCAGGAAAAAAGCTCAAGAAAAGAAGAGCTAAATTTAGATGGCATAGCAAGTGGTATGTCAAGCGAGTCTTGAGACTCAAAGAAAAGGCAGATCCTCTTGAAGGCGCGCCTCAAGCCAGAGGAATTGTTCTAGAAAAAAGACAACTGGAAGCAAAGCAGCCAAACTCAGGTATGAGAAAAGCTGTTCGAGTACAATTGACAAAGAACGGCAGACAGGTTACTGCATTCTGCCCTGGGAACAAGGCTATCACATTCATAAATGAACACGATGAAGTCATTGTTGAAGGCATGGGCGGACGAATGGGAAAATCCAAAGGAGATATCCCCGAAGTTAAATGGCAAGTGTCCGCAGTAAATGGTCAACCTCTCAATCAATTAGTAAAAGGAAAATTGGAGAAGACAGTCGGCAGGTAAAATGGATGAACTAAAAGCGGAAGCAAAGGTGGAGACACAATCTGACAAGACACCCGAACTTGCTCCCTTACCCGCAGAAGCTAAACCAAAGAGAACGCGCATAAAAAAAGGTGCTGAAACAACAGAAGCGGCACCTGAAACGAAAGAGGAAAAACCCAAAGCCGCTGAAGCCCCCAAACCAAAATTCGATTTCAAGATTTTTGGGCGCTGGAGCGCAGACGTGCAAGTTCTCGACCTCGGTTTGAAACCTTATCTGAATCTCACAGCATATTATGTTCCTTATACTGCTGGCAGAACAATTGAAAAGCAGTTCTGGAAATCAAAAAAATCGATAATCGAAAGATTAATGGCTAGATTGATGGTCTCAGGCCACAAAGGAAAGAAACACTACTGGACATCAAACGTTAACACGGGAAAAATCACAACTCAATACAAAATAATAAAGAAAACTTTTGAATTGATTGAGCAAAGGACAAAGAAAAACCCAATCGAAGTTTTAGTTCGTGCTTTTGAAGTTGGCTCACCAAAAGAAGGAATTGCTACAATCGAATATGGTGGTGTCCGTTATCCTAAATCAGCGGATTTAGCACCTCAAAGGCGAGTAGACTTGGCCCTGAGGTGGATGACACAAGGATCTTTTACAGCCTCCCGAAAGGGCAAAAAACCAATCTGGGAAGCACTTGCCGACGAAATAATGGGAACTGCAGCGGGCGACCAGTCAAAATCAAACTGCCTAGCAAAGAAACTCGAGATTGAAAGACAAGCAGGAGCATCTAGGTAATGGCAGAATTCAAATTAGTAATCGGAGATTCAAAAACAAAGAGAGCATTCAAGGCAGAACTGAAAAGCCCGGATGCTGACCAATTGCTCGGAAAGAAAATAGGCGATGTTTTCAGAGGCGAGCTTATTGGTTTGACTGGTTTTGAATTTCAAATCACGGGCGGTACTGACAAAGCAGGCTTTGCCATGTACAAAAACCTTGACGGCATCGGCAGACGCAGATTGCTGTTAAAAGGTCCGCCAAGCTATCACGTTCCAAAGAAATTCAATGGCAAGCAAGAAAAAAAGACAGTCAGGGCGAACACGATAGCTAATGATGTAGTTCAGGTCAACTGCAAAATCACAAAGTGGGGCGAAACAGATTTGATGAAGCACTTCAATGTAATTGAGAAACCTAAAGAACCTGCAGCTCCGGCAGAAGCACCAAAGCAGTAAGACTTTTAAAATACGTTTTGAGCGGTAACTTATGATAGACAACGGTAACAAGTTAACAGTACGCGCTGATGACGATTTACTTGCGAAAATAGATAAGATAGTCAAAGAAAGACAAATTATAGATCCGAAGTTTGACAAATCAAAATTAGTTAGAGAATTGATACAAAATTGTGAAATGCCTGACGCTAGCTCATTGATATATTCATTAGTAAAATACGCAGTTCATTATGGTATACCTCTTAGCGAATTAAAAGGTGCCGTAGGAACAGCATACCGAATATCTGAAATAGAAAATAAGAAACAATCCCAGCAGTAATTACAAACCCCAGGTCTGTTTCTCTTTTCTCTTAATATCTGCTAGTTCTTTGAGAATGTCAATTTCTGCCTTGCTCAAAAATTCCTTTCGATCTTTAAGTGTTCTGAAATTTGTTTCGTTCATCGCAACCATCAAAGTATCGCCTTCTCTTACCTGGCGGCCAATAGTTATTCCTTCGACTGAAATTGCTGCTTTCTCGCCCGCTTTTAGTTCCTCTAGTTTCTTGCCCTCACTTTCAATCTCTTTTATCTCGCCGATTTCCTTGCCTTCTTTTGTCAACAAGGAAACTCGGGGCTTTAATTTTCCAGCAATAACTTCAATTCCGAAAACTGCGGGATGGCTTGCTCTGAAAGTATAGCCTGGCAGAATTCTGAATCTTGCAGGCCATGTCAAGCCTTCCAATTTCTTTTTTTCAATCTCAGCTTTCTTTGTGATTAGAGCTTGCTCAAATTTCTCAATTAAATGGTAAACAATATTATCAGTTAGAATAGTAACACCAAGTCTTTGCGCTTCTGATGCTGCGTCCTCATCAGCTTTGATATTAAAACCGAGGACAAATGCTTTCAATGGGTCCTTTTCAGCGTTTGCAGCGGCGTCCATGACGTCGGCTCTGTTTATTGTGCCAATACCCATTCGCTGGACAGCGATGCTCCTGTTTCTTAACATGGCAGAAACCGCTTCCAAACTTCCGAGGGCATCAGTCTTTAATACGATGCCTTCCTGCTCGACTTGCAAGATAATACTCTCAATTTCTTCCTCGATCTGCTTTTTTGCAGATTCAATTTCAGCTTTCGTTTTTGCTGAAAGTAATGGAGAACCGGCAATTGCTTTCTCAAGTTCGGGTGCAACTATTTTTACACCCGATGCCGCGCAAACTTCACCAACAGGCTCGAAACGCCTGCGGGCATCTCTCATTTCAACTAATGGCAGAGGCCTGAGCAAAGCTTTGATCTTGGTCTCGATAACTCCTGAAACTCCGCCTAACAAAATAGTATCTCCTACCTTTATTATGCCATCATAAATTATTACGTCCGCTGTTGTTCCTAGGCCTTTTTCCTCTTTGATTTCTAAAATTGTGCCTTTCGCAGGGCCTTTTACTTCAACTTTTAAACTGGATTCCAAAAATCTTTGTGTCAAACCAGAAATCAAAGCCAGAAGTTCAGCAACTCCTTCTCCCGTTTTTGCGGACACCGGAACAATTGCAACTTTCTTCTTGTAATCATCAACTTTAGTGTACAAATCAGAGTCAAAACCAACTTCAGAAAGCTGGCCGACCAAAGTATAGAATTTCTTTTCGAACTGTTCTTTGACAGAAGCCATTTGTTTTTCGAAATTTTGCGTAAAAATAAGAGTGTGAGTTTTCCAGTTCTGGATTAAATCAATTTTGTTTGCAGCAACTACAAACGGTACTTTGAATGTTTTCAGAATTTGGATAGCTTCTTTTGTTTGTGGTTGAATCCCCTGCATAATATCAATGACAACAATTGCCATGTCAGCAACTGAGCCACCACGCTTTCTCAAATTCGTGAAAACTTCATGGCCTGGAGTATCAACAAACAAAAGCCCAGGGATTGTAAACTTAATCTTAAACTTCTCAAGCAGAGGCCCACATAGCTTTTGTATGACCTCTAACGGCACGGAAGAAGCGCCAACGTGCTGCGTGATTGCGCCTGCCTCACGAGAAGCTACAGTTGTTCCCCTAATAAAATCAAGAAGGCTAGTTTTACCGTGGTCTACGTGACCTAAAACTGTGATAATCGGTTGGCGTATCATTGTAAATCACCATCTTAAATGGACTAGAAAATGCACTTTTTAAAGATTAGTAATAAGTCACGAGCTTGCTGAACCAGACTGCTATCTCTCTTCTTGCCTCTTCGACAGAGCTTGATGCGTGAATAACATTTTGGATTACTCTTCTTTCCGAATCTGCTAGATCGTAACTGTCAACAGCGAAGTCACCACGGATTGTGCCAGCAGCAGCCGACTTCGGGTCTGTTGAGCCCACCAACTTGCGGACAATTTCAACGGCGCAATTGCCTCGAATAACCATTGCAACAATAACTCCTGATTTTAGGTGTCTTTTTAGCCAGGATTGGATTTGCTTACCATAAACCATGGGATCATCTGTTATCTTCGGAGGAGTTACGCCTTTCTTAGTGTAAGAGTCTCGAGTTTTACTGGTTAAACTTGTGGCCCATTCTTCGGTTAGAGGGTAGTGAGCTTCAGCAATCTCTTCAGAGGGCAAAACCATTTTCAAGCCAATAATTTTCATGCCCGCTCTTTCAAATCTTGATATTACGTCTCCAATTATTCCTCTTTGGACGCCTTCTGGCTTGATTAAAACTAAAGTATCTTCAATCATAGATGCTGGCTAGAAAATTAGTTTTAAAAATTATTTGGTATGCTGATGCAGCACGTGATGTTGCTTCAGATGTTTCTGTGCTTTTCCAGACAAGAATTTGCTTGGAACTAAAGCAAGACCCGATAACAAAGATACGAATGCGCTGGCATAAAGCACTTTTTCTATTCCAAAATTATTTGTTAAAAATCCGCCAATTATGGCACCAATTCCGTAAGAGATTGCAACGCCAGCCATCAAAGCAGCCCAGGCTGCTCCATGCTCTTTCCTTGGAGTAACTCTGGCAAAAAGACCAACAGCAGGCCAGTAGGAAAAGTCCCAGCCCAAGCCAGCAATAGCTCTTCCAACGAGATATGTGAAATAATTGCGCAATGAAAAGAATATCAAGCCGCCTAAAAACACGAGACCAAATCCAGGGATTAGCAACCATTTAGCAGGCACCTTGTCTATGGCCTTGCCCAGCGGTATTTGCATTAAAGCGCCTACAACCCACATGGCCGTTATAATCAAACCTATTTCCGAAAAGCTGAAGCCCTGCCTGTCTAAATAGATAGGCATGTAGATGGCCCAGAAAGTCCAAGTTATGTTATTCATCAGCAAAACAAAATTTATTGTATTGAAGCCTTTGATTTTGAAAACATCTTTATATTCTTTTTCAAAGTCTTTCAGGCTGAAGCATTTTTTGGGATTGTAGTGGTCTTTGATTGATGTTATTGCTATTGGGAAACCAATTGCCGTAATCAGAGCACCGATATAGAACAAATTAATGAAGCCCATTCTATCTGCTAGAAGACCGGCGACTATGGGGGCCATAGCAGTAGCGGAATAATAGAAAAGATTGCGCTGGCTCATTTCGACTCCTTCTTTACCTTTGCGCAACAGGTCAAAGTAATGTGCAGACAGAGCAGTCCAGCATACTGCCGCAAATAGCTCCAACATAATATCGAGCCCAATAAATTGCGGCACGGTTTTTGCAATAGTTATGCCAACAGCAAAAAGAGGAAAACCTATCGCGCCTATTATGATAAATTTTCTTTTTCCATAACAGTCAACGATGGCGCCTATCAATAATCGTAGAAAACCCGCAGCTATGGCGCCAAATGCAAATATGAGGCCCACGTTAATCAGTGAGATGCCAATGGTACTCAAATAAACTGAGAGCAAGCTTGTGACAAGGCCTATGCCAAAAACCATGTTAAGTAAAAATACGTTTGCCAGAACAAGCTCTCTTCTTAAAACCATTTTAAACTGCCAAATAAAATTGCGATATAAAAAACTAACTAACTTATGTACGGTGAGACTCCGACTTCGAGCGCAGCCGCAATTACCAGAATTACAATCGCAATTAAAATCAATTCTAAGGAGTCTTTCAGAACACTGGTAAATTCTTTATCTCCAGGTTTATGCCTGGAGACAGCAATCGAAATTATTCCGCCAGCAAGCCCACCAACAAAATAGGCAGCGATTTCAGGAACTCCATGTACGAGATATTTTGTTGCGGCAAGAGATGCAGCGCCTTTGTTCAGTGCTCCGCGTACACCATCGCCCAGCAAAGTACCGAGAATTGTTGCATTCCAATCCAGAATGAAGATCGCTCCAGCACCCCAGACTAACGCCAAAACTATTCCGACAACTAGCACTTTCAAATTATTCATCAAGATTTGCAAAAACGAACCCAATCCGATTACTGCACCCACACTGACATTTCTGCTAGTGATAGTGTCAACCTGCATCTTGAACAGATTTGTTGCCGCAGTGGCTGGCAAAAAGGCATACCAAATCGTATATGACAAAACCATTCCCAAAAACATGAAAATGAATAGCTTGAGAGCGGGCCAGTGTTTTCCAACAAAAGGCTTTTTTTCTTCATCTCTCAGCTCCTCTGTTCTCATTAAATTTAACATCAAAGGCATAAATGCTGCTACTACTAGAACCATCATTACGGCATCAGCATTACTTGGAAAAATCCATAGTGCAAAAGCAGCAGCGATTGATGAGTACGCGAGAGCTAAAAAGAACATCCTTTCGGGGTGTTTCTCAGCATTATGTATTTCTATCAGCCAATCTAAGACCATTAAGCATATTTCTTACAGGCACCACTATAAATAATCTTTTGTGGTCGAATTGCCCTGCAGAGTGACAACTAATCTGGCCAATATAATAATATTTATATACGCAATCCACGCAATATTGCAATACTGGAGGACGGCCATAGGCTCACGTGTCAGAACCAAGCTCAAATTACAGCCCACTAGGTTCACTGTCTATATTCTTTTCCTAATTACAATAGTAGCTCTATCAGCCGTATTTTTATTTTCAGGTTCAAAAATAACGGGGCGCTTTTTCGCACCACTTGAAGATTTTTCAACACAACCAAATGAAACTTTTACTTCAAATCAGAATTACGAATTGCAAATAGCTCAAGATTTTCCTTACAATCTAAAATCACTAAAGATTTCTGGCTCTTTTACTGGCGAATCCGCCAAAGTTTATTTGATTACTGGTTCTGAAAAGTATCTTGTTTCGGAACTTAAAGGCACGACTCAAAAAGAATCCATTGGCGGCATAGTTACAGGCGCTTTAACCAAAGCAGGCGAAAAGAACAAAGAAAAAGATAAGTCTGATAAAAAAGACAAGAATTCAGATTCTAGCGATTCAAATTCTCTAAGTAGCGGAGAAAGTTCTGCACAGCCGGAGTCGCCGTCTTCCAGCGACCAATCTGAACAAAGTTCAGATGGATCCAGCGAACAAAGTTCGCCCGGTAATGCTAATACTGGTTCTCCTGACACGGGACCAAGCAGCGACTCTGGCGCAGAACAACCTGCTGAAACACCAGCTCCTGAAATTCCTGCAGAAGTTCCCGCTGAAACTCCTCTTCCCGAAGAAACTCCGGTAGAAGAGCCACCGGCAGAAACTCCTCCCGTTGAGGAAGTTCCTGTAGAAGAACCTGCTGAAGAACAACCAGTTGAAGCCCCCGAAGAAATCCCAACTGAGGAAGTGCCTGAAGAGATTCCTGCTGAGGAAGTTCCGATTGAAGTTCCAGAGGAAAATGTAACTCTGCCAGAAGAGAACATTACTGTTCCTGAAGAAAATATTACGTTACCCGAGAATATAACAAACATCACACTTCCAGAAAATCTAACTTTAGAGATCATAGAATTCACAGACGAGTGTGTCGATACTTGTTTGTTGCCGGATGGTCTGGATGCGGATAGCTATAAATTAGAAATCGAAGTTACAAATGGCGAGCTCGCGATTGATGAAATCTCATATTCACTTTTGAATCTAACAGAAATACCCGTTACAATAAACATAACAATAGTAGATAGTAATGGCGAGCCTGTTGCAGCAAATATTACGTTGGTAAATGATGCTGGCGCACCAGTACATGAAGAAACAGGCTTGCTTGATGGTATTGTATCAACAGAATCATCAGCTGTAAACGCACAAACGTTTGAAGTAAATCCAAGCAATCAGAACAATTTAGCTGTTGACATTTCAGCATCAGAAGTTCCAATCAAGACAATCGAATTCCAAAATATTGAAGCAACAAAAGATGTCAGCGCAGTTATTGGTGTGGATGATGTTCCTGAAACAAAAGGACCTGAAGGCCAAACTATTCTCGAAACTTATGCAATTGACCCGACACAATTGAACTTTGCAGAAGCAACAGTCACTGTGGAAGCGAAAGGTGTTGCATTATACAAGTGTGCGAATTGGGATTTTGAAAGCCAAACTTGTACTGACAGTAATTGGATTTTTGTTCAAAATATAGTTCCCGGTGAAGATTATACTTTCACGCTGACGTCAGACGATCCTGCCTATTCCGAGACACAGCAGCCGAATGGTGCCGGGAAAGACACATGGATTACTTCGGTCAGCCCCAATGAAAACAACGGGGCAAATGATGTATTAAAAGTGAAGAGCACGTCCGGAAATAATAGCATATTGCTGCAATTTGATTTATCAAACATATCTTCCAGTGCAGTAATTACGAGCGCTACAGTAACTTTGTACAGAGAAGCTGGTGCAGATAATGGCGCCGAAAACATAAGCGTCTACCGGTTAACAAGATCGTGGGACGAAGGCACGGGAGTTAGCCAACAATCCAGGGATGGCGCTACTTGGAGTAATGCCACAAACACGACAGCATGGACAACTGCCGGCGGTGACTATGCTTCAACAGAAATTACAAGGACGTCCGTAACGACGGATGGTTATTACACTTGGACTATCACTAGTTTAGTACAGGGATGGGTTAACGGAACATGGTCTAACTATGGAATGATTTTTGCAAACTCTGTGAGTGGAGATAGCCAAAACACATTTACCAGCGGCGATGATACGGTAGCCGCACAGAGACCCCAATTCAATGTAAGCTATACAACTGCCCTAAACATCACTTTTGTAAGCCCGACTCCAGATAATGGCGCTACTCTGAATCAAAGCTGGGTTTATGTCAATGCTTCTTTAGTTAATGGCAATGCTTCGGCTGCAAAGCTAGACTGGAATGGCACAAATTACACTATGAGCGGTTCTGGTACAAATTGGTACTTAAACAAGACCAATCTTTCTTCAGGAACTTACACATACAAAGTTTATGCAAACGACTCGGGAACAAATGTTTTTGACGTTTCTGAAACAAGGACTGTTACTTTGAATACAGACCAGACGCCTCCAATAATTACAATAATTAATCCGGCAAATACAACTTACAATACAAAAAGCAATCTGCCTTTGAATTATGCCGCAACTGATAATGTTGCAGTGGACAAATGCTGGGTATCATATGATGGAGGGCCTAACAGCACTCTCGCAGGCTGTGCAAACTCAACGTTCTCAGTGTCAAATGACGGAGGTCATTATGTAAAAGTATTTGCAAATGACACTTCCGGAAATCAAAATTCATCTACAAGATACTTTACTGTTGATAGCACTCCGCCGCAATGGAGCAGTCAGCAGAGTTCAATTCCAAGCACATATTCACCAAGCACACTACCTATATTCAATATTACCTGGACAGATGCAGTATCTGGCGTGAATACGGTTTTGTTTGAAAGTAATTATTCTGGAACGCCGCAAAACTATTCTACATATTTGATATCAGGCAATGTTTATGGCTATAATGCCACGTTGCCCGCGGGAACGTTCTACTGGAAATTTAATGCAAAAGATTCCGTAAATAATTGGAATGCGAGCTCACAGCAAGTTGCGACTATAACCCAAGCAGATAATCCAATCAGTCTAAACCTGAATGGAAATCTGAATCAAAATGTTACAATCACTTATGGTGCAGAAAGCAATGCAACAGGCGTTGTATTTGCAGGAGCTGTCAATTTATTCAGGGATGAGGTTCCTGTCAGCAATCCCGAAATTACAACTCTAGCAGCGAAGCCAGCAGGCTACAAATACACAGTAAATACAACTGGAACTCAGAATTATACCTCAAATTCAACTGAGTTCTATCTTTTTGTAAATAAACAAACTTCTTCCGTTGAACTTTACTTAAATGGCGCCCAAGATAATCTAACTGTTACGTACGAAGATCAAACTAATGTAACTGCAATAGGTTCTGGGGCAATACTGTACAGAGACGGAGTTTTGATTAGCAATCCTGAAGTTGCAATTCTTGGGGCAGGCACTTACAATTATACTGCCGTGATTCCGGAAAGCGAGAACGCAACTGGCAGCTCAGAGACCTTCTTCTTAACCGTAAATAAAGCAACTCCAACAATAAGTTTGCTTCTCGATGGCGTTGCAGGAGACAAGTCAGTTACGTATGGTACGCAGACTAATGCAACAGCATCAGAAAGCAACACAGGAGATTCAGATATAACTTATTCCTTATTCAGAAATGATGCGTTAGTTGGCTCTGGTCCAATGGTATCGAATGTTGCAGCTCTGGCTGCAAATTCTTATGTTTACATATATAACACAACTGAAGGTGCAAATTACACTTCTGCGACTGTTAGTAGAACTCTGACAGTTAACAAAGCCATAACTCTGACTCAGCTCTACATCAATGGTGCAGAAGCAAATCAAACGGTAATTTACGGAACACAATCAAATGCTACCGCTGTAACTTCCGCAGGCTCTGTTACTCTATACCGAGCGGGTAGTTCAGTTTCAAATCCTGAAATCGCAACTCTGGCCGCAGGTGTCTATAATTACACTGCAATTAATTCAGGTAATGAAAATTATTCGGAATCGAGCGAAACTTTCTTCTTAACCGTAGGTAAAGCAACCCCAATGCTGAGATTGCTGATAAATGGCGTCGATTCTGATTTATCGGCAACTGTAGATGAATTGATAACAATTAATGCTTCAGCTGCAACTCCTGCAGGTGCAACAGTTAGTTTGTACGAAGATGGAAGTCTAATTGGCAGCGGCGCTTCCCCGTCGACAACAGCTAATTATAGCACTACTGGCGATAGGATTTGGAAAGTTAATATTGCTGAGAGTGAAAACTACACTTCCGCTGAAAACGAACATACGGTAAGCATAATAGATTCTTCATTCCCGCAGTATTCTAATCTGAAAGAGTCGCCAGCAGACCCGGCAATGTATTCTCCTTCAGGAACTTATCAATTTAATGCGACGTGGACTGATGATGTCGGCATTTCAAATGTCATTTTGGAGTTTAATGGAGTTAATTACAACTGGGCTGACGGACAAGTAAATAAAAGTGGAGATGAATATTACCTAAGTATTAGCAACTTAGCTGCAGGTCTTTACAGTTATAAGTGGCATGCCAATGACCCCGCCGGAAATTCCGTAGTAACGCCCGCTCAAACTTACATGATAGATAAGGCAATGACTAATTTATTCCTAACATTTACTCCAAGCAATGTCCTAAATTATGGAACGCAGAGCAGTATTGACTGCGTAGCAAATAATCCTGAATCATCATCGTCTTTAACGAGAGACGGAACAGCAGTTACAATTCCAGACGTGCAGACCTTAGCTGCTGGAACTTGTGATTATGCTTGCACTGCTGCAGCAACTCAAAACTATTCGTCTGCAAGCACAACTGGCTCGCTAATAGTAAACAAAGCTAATTCAGTAGTAAATCTATTATTAAATAATCAGGATTTGGGCATAACTGTAAACAAAGGTGCAACTGTAAACATTAGTGCAACATTAACAACGCCAAATTCTGGTGATTTGAGTTTGACACAAAACAGCATTCAAATCAACTATGGCGCATCACCACTTTCAAATTCAACGACTTACAATACCGCAGGCACTTATACAATCGAAGCTGGCTTTGCAGGCGATGAGAACTACACTGATAGCAGTGAGAGTCACGCAATAACTGTGCAAACAAGCGGCGGCGTAGGAGGCGGTGGAGGTGGCAGCGGTAATTACAATCCGCCACAAAACAATACTCCGCCAGTATTATCTGCTTACCCACAACCATTGCCAATAACTGTAAAAGTATCTGAAAATCAGGAAACAGAAAATAAAACCTCTGATGAGAAAGAGAGAACAAGCGGCATCACGGGCGCGGCAACAGAAGTAAGAGCTTACAAAATTCCAAACCCAGCTTATGCAGTTCCAACATTATTATTACTAGTTCTGATATTCGCAATTTTGTCCTTGAAGAAGACAGATATATCTGAAAAAGCAAAGAAAGTTTTGACAGCATTGCATGCAGCACTCATTACCGCAGTCATAGCATTATTGTTTTTCACATTCGTTAAAGCTCCAGCAATAACGGGCGGTGCTGTTACTGTTGGTGCAGTACACATTAATTTAACACAAGAAAATTTACTCATAATCATACCGCTGGCGCTCATAATAGCGAGTGGCACGGCGTTATACTACATAAATGAAAAGTACGGGGTTAATAGAAAAAATAAGAAAAGCAAATAGGCACAAGCAGATAATATGGCTTGCTGCGCTAATAGCTTTAGCCATAGTAGGCATATCATTCTTATCACAAGGTAATTTGACTGGCTTGGGAGTTGTTAATCAACCGACCAACATTCAAACTTTGAATCTGGTTGCGACTGAGAATCAAGATTATGCATTTGAATTAGAAAATTTCCCTGAGAACGCCTCTGTTTCTTCCGTGGGACTTACGGGTTCGATAATAGGTGAAGGCGCAGTTAAAGTATATTTTGTTTCAGACAATCAAAAACTATTGATTTTAGATTCTAACGAAATTAAAAAAGAAACTGGCAGCAGCGTAACAGGATTTTCTGCTGCTGATGAATCAAGTTCTCCAAGTAGCGGAGAAAGTAGTTCTGCACAGCCGGAGTCGCCGTCTTCCAGCGATAATAACGCTAATACCGGTTCTCCTGACACGGGACCAAGCAGCGACTCTGGCGCAGAACAACCTCAAACACCTGAAGCTCCAGCTGAGGAGCCTTCACAACCACAGACTCCTGAAGAAACTCAGCCAGTAGAAACACCACCAGCAGAAATTCCTCCAACAGAGACACCACCTGCAGAAGAAGTTCCGCCAACTGAAGAAGTGCCATCAGCAGAACAACCACCTGCGGAGGAGAATCAGACTGAAATTCCTGAAGAGAACATTACTGTTCCCGAGGAAAATATCACATTACCAGAGAATATAACGAATGAAACACTTCCTGAAGAAAACATAACTTTACCGGAGGAAAACTTGACAATTCAAGAATACTCGTTTGAAAATTTCTGCATAGATACTTGTTACCTGCCAGAAGGATTTACTCAGTCAAATTACAAATTGGAAATTGAAGTTGAGCAGGGAACAACTTTGAAGCTTGACTCTCTGGATTATATTTTATCTATTCCTGAAGTACCGATCGTAAATCAGACAAATGAAACAGTATTCTTTGAAACTACAATAGTGGATGCAAACAACAATGCAGTGCCAGCAACCATAGAATTTGTAGACACCCAAACAAAAAATGTAGAAGCTATTGGTAAGAGTGAGCAAGGAGATCCTACTTTAGAAGATATCTCAACTTCTCCGAGTGGAGAGAAAAATTCTGCACAGCCTGAGTTGCCGTCCTCTAGCAGACATAATGCTAGCATTGGTTCCGACACAGAACCTAGCAACTCAGGCGCAGAAACTTCTGCCTCACTAATTCAAGGTGCAGCAGTCGCTGAACCAGAACAACCAGTTGAAGAACCTGTGATTGAAGAGGCAACTGGCCAGGCCGGGTTAAACATACCAAAAGGCAAATACAATATCAAAGTTAAATTGCAAAACCAGCCGATAAAAAAAATAGAATTCGCAGACATTGATATTAGCCAAAACATCGTGGATTTCATAAAAATTGATGATGCGCCTGAAAATACTACTAATCTAAGCAATGTTATAGAAGTTTATGCAATTGACCCAACAGGATTTAACTTCACAACCGCAACAGTAACAGCAACTGCAAAAGGTTCGGAGTTATGGAAATGCAAAACATGGGATTTTGAAGCAAGAGAATGCAAGCCAATCTGCGAGATTGATGAGGAAACAGGCGAAGAAATCTGCCACAGCGGCTGGCAAAAACTGATGGACATAATGCCTGGCGAGGATTATAGTTTCACGTTGACGCCTGAAGACCCGGCGCATGCTGAACTAACAGTACAAACTTGCGCAGCAGAAGACAACGCCGCAAAGGGCTCCTTTGCAGGTGCTTGCGATGGAACTTATCCTGCAGCCTGCCCGACTGATTTGCTGAGCTGCAACGACGGCTCTGTAGAAACTCATAGCATGACAAATACGGGCTATGCTGGAGTAAAAATCTCACTCTACAATTCCAGCATAACTGATTGCAAAAACATAACAAATGTAGAAGTTTGCTACGAGTGGTGGACTGTTTCTGCAGTAGGTCCAACAGACTGCGACATATCTGTTGATAATGACAATGGCACATCATGGTCAGCAGTCACAACGACATGCCCTCCTCAAGGAACACCTGATCCTGGTGTTACTTGTGTAAATGTAACTTCATTAGATGATTGGAATTGTAGTAATTTCTTTGGACCATCCGGAACAAGGGCACAGATAAAATCAGAGGCGAGGCGTTCTTCCGGAGCTTCTGGTAAAATAATATCCTGGGATGTGCTTTATTTCAGGTTTAATTATACTGCGGACGAGCCTCCTAGTGTAGCTTTGGTCTCTCCAGCAAATGGCAATGTCACAACAAGCAAAGATGTCAACTTTACTTGCAATGCAACTGATGATATACAACTAAGCAACATAACTTTCTATTGGAATTATTCGGGAAGCTGGCAAGCAAATGGAACTGTAAATGTGAGCGGAACTTCAAACCAGACAACTTTCCAACGGACAAACCTAAGCAACGGCGCTATTTTGTGGAACTGCCGAGTTTGTGATAATGCCTCGCAATGTTCATTCGCTCCAGCGAATTGGACTGTCACTATTAATTATACTGCTCAGGACAATCCACCAAGCGTAACTTTAAGTTATCCTCAGGACAATTACTATAACGACACAAGCCAGTATGTCAATTTAACTTTCAATGCCACTGTAACTGATGATTACAATCTTGTCAACTGCAGTTTATGGCACAATTACACTGGAACATGGCATCTCAATCAAACTCAAACAGTTACAGGAACGAGCAATGTTACAAATTTCAGCCTTAACAATTTGACAAACAAAACTTTCGTATGGAATATCCAATGTTATGATAATGCTTCTCAGTCTGCTTTCGCTGCTGCAAACAGAACAGTAATATTAAACTGGACTGCGCCGCCAAATCAGGCTCCACAAATTTCATTGAATCAGCCAGCCAATAATACACAGTTTAACAACACCCAGAATATTAATTTCAACTTTACCGCTATAGATGCTGAACAAACAACACTAAGCTGCTCAATTTATCTTGATAATGTTTTGAATCAGACGAATTCATCAGTACAAAATAACACATTAACGAACTTCTTGATTACAGAAATAAGTTATGGTCCACATAACTGGAAAGTAAATTGCAGTGATGGAAGTTTAAGTAATGTTTCAGAGACGAGATACTTTACAATTAACGATGCTGACATTCCGAGCATTTATTTCAATCCAAACACAGATGCCAGTGGCACTTACAGCAAGAACTGGATTTTTGTTAATGTAACTTGCTCCGATACGCACAAAGATAGTGTAATCTTGGATTGGAACGGCACAAATGAAAGCTTTGATAACAATGATGGAGATGTTTACTGGGAAAACAAAACTGGCTTGGCAGATGGAAGTTATAGTTTTTATGCATGGTGCAATGACACTTCAGGAAATTCAAACTCGACAGAAACAAGAAATGTTACAATTGATACAACAGCGCCAACCATAACCTTTATCCCGCCAACGCCAGACAACAACTCAGTATTAAGCAGAACATGGCTCACAATAAATGCAAGTGTAACAAATGGCGTTGCTGTTGATTCTTGTATCTTAGATTGGAATGGCACTAATGAGTCAATGACTAAAGTCGGAACAGGCTCAAATGTAACATGCTATTCAAACAAGACAGGCCTCACTCAAGGAACTAATTATACTTACAAGGTTTATGCAAATGATACAGCAGGAAACTGGGATGTTTCTGAGACAAGAACTGTAATAATAGGAACTCCTCCTGAAGTAAAGATTATCACTCCTCTTGGCGAAACTTATGATGAAAACGAGATAATTGTGCTTATAGCAAACATAACAGATTCTGATGGATTAAATAAAACATATGCAGAAGTGACATTGCCAAATACATCAAAGCAAAATGTTACTTTAATCACTCCTCCAAATAAAGACGATTTTGATAATAACACAGTTGGAATTGCCTGGACTGTTGAAAATGATTCTGTTGGTCCAAATCAAGTATGCGTTGCTGATATAGACACAACAGTTCCAGACCATGCATTTACTTCAATAAGCGGCAATGGAACACCATTAACTGATACTTACTGCAGCCTAGTTTCTATCTTCCCGATCTGGGGAGACTTTGATATGAACATTTCATTTAACATAACTTATGAGGAAGGTGTTGATTATGCAATGTCATTCAAGCTATTAGAAAATCCAACCTCGCTAAACTCTTCTAAGATTTTGTTCCTGTCAATAGGAAACTGGACAGGATATGGAAGAACATATGATGTTTTCATAAATGACGGAAACCTCTCAGATTATATTTCAGAAAGGCTGACAAATGACACTTATGGCAAGTTCAGAATAAATAGGCAAGGAAACAACTTCACATTCTACACATGGAACAATAGTGCAAATGATTGGTATGAAGAAGCATCGCAAGACAATGTAAACATGTCCCAGGCATTATTCATTGCAATCGAGTCAGAAACTGCAGAAATTGGATGGGGAAGCATAAATGTTTCATGGGATAATCTGAGCGCTGATGCTCAGCAAATGCATAGCAGACTTTTCTATGACACTGGTGTTAGTGGCATTTACAATGTCACTTTTGTTGCAATAGACAATATTGGCGCGGTTAATGATACTGAAGAGACATACTTCAACATATCAGAAGTGAATGATGCACCTGCAACTCCATACATACTTCAACCAGCACCAGGAGATGTCCTAAGCGGAATGGCTCAAATCCAGTGGAGCGATGTCTATGATGAAGAAAATGACAACCTGCAATTTAACATCACTCTATTAAATCCTGACTACACAGAAAATGCAACAATAGTCTCTAACTATGGCAATTCAAGCACAACATCATATCAATGGAACACAACCTTGTTCCAAGATGGCGTTTATTCTTTGAAAGTTCTTGTGTTTGAAAATGAAACGCCAGAAGGCTTGTCTTCATATTCTATCTTCACTAGCAATTTCTCGGTAGACAACACCAAACCGCAGATAGAGTTTGTGCCGCCGACAGAAACATCTGGAACAATAATAAACAGGAATTACATACAGGTAAATGTAAGTGTAGAGGATGAACACTTCTCATACATGGAAGTATATCTATACACTTCCACCATAAAATACACGCAGACAATGAGCACGACATCGTCTTATTTCGTGAACTTCACAAACTTGCCAGATGGAACTTACTATTTCAATGCAACAGCATGGGATGAAGTAGATAACTCAAACTCGACAGAAACAAGAAACGTTACAATAGATACAAATACTGCTCCGAATACAACGATACCAGTAATTAATCCAACAGTTGCCTATACAAATGATAACTTGTACTGTAGTGCAACTTTGAGTGATACTCAACAGACCAATCTGACGGCGTACTGGACGTGGTATAGGAATGGCGCATCTAATCTGTCAGGGTCCAAGATTAATGTTGCAAATGGTTCAGACACAAATATAACTATTTTAGGAAATGGAAACACGACGAAAGGAGAAAACTGGATTTGCGAGGTAAAACCAAACGATGGATTCTTGAACGGAACTGCGAGAAATTCATCAGCGGTGACAATTCAGAATTCAGCGTCAACAATAGACTCCATTTCTGCGTCTACAGACCCAATCAAAGGCGGGGCTACGCAAGTAATACTTGTAAATAATCCTGCGGATGCGGATGAAGATGCGCTTAACTTCTATTGTTGTAATGACACGGTAAACGCCTGCACGCCAAGTGCAGGAAACAATGTTTGCAGTTATACTGGAACTTACCCAAGCCCGTACTCAAATATGAACTGCACTTTCAATGCGCCGCAATTAGGTTATCAAGTAATATATGTGAGATGTGCAACTTATGATGGCGCGAATTATTCAACTGTGAGAAATACGTCATTTGTGGAAGACAATCTCGTGCCAACAATAACATTCTACTCTCCACCAACACCTCTAAATGGAGATAGAAATGCCGGTAATGCAGTAACAATTAAAGTAAATGTGACAAATAATCTACTGATTAGTGCATGCCTAATAGAATTTGACGGCACTAATTACACCATGACCAAATCAGGAGTGGGCAGCAGTGTTAACTGCACATATTCTAATAGCAGTTTAGTAGATGGTCGCACGTATAATTACAAGATATTTGCAAATGACTCTGTCGATAATATGGCAGAGTCTGTAAGCAGAAATTTCATTGAAAACAGCGTTCCAACATCGATAACACCTGTTGTAACGCCCGCAAGCCCATATACTACAGATAATTTGGATTGCAATGCGACATTAATTGATGCCGAAGACGCAGTGTTAAGCGCAAACTGGACATGGTATAAAAATAATGTCATATTCTCAACGGGCCAGGTAACAGGAATATCAAATGGATCGAATACACTAATAACAACTTTACCTGCGGCAAATACTACAAAAGGAGAGACATGGAATTGTTCTATTATGCCGTATGATAGCTACGAATATGGCACACAGCAAAATTCCACTGGCGTGGTAATTCAAAACTCACCACCAACAATTCCAACAAGCCTGACACCGGAAACGGGTACCTATGGCTTAGTTAATAATATCATACCAATAAATTGTTCAGGTTCAACAGATGCAGATCTGGATGTTATTAATTATACGATTGATGCGTATTATGACGGTTCTTGGAATACCTTAGAAAGCCTTGGAGATGGCTTGTTTAACTGGGACATATCGCCCCTAATCTCACAGATAGTTGATTTGCGTTGTAATTCAACAGACGGTTCTGATGGTTCAAGTTACTATGATCCGTCAGGTGACATAACAGTTGACAATATTCTACCCACAGTTAGCTTTGTAACGCCTACGCCAGCAAATAACAGCAATGTGACCGGAACAAAACCGATTAACGTGACTGCTGTAGATACAGATTTGGCTAGCATAGAGATATTTATGGATGGCTCGTCTGTGCAATTATGTCCTTCGTCACCTTGCACATATAATTTTGACACTACGGTATTGGTTGAAGAATCAGTGCACAATTTCGTAGCGATAGCAACAGATTCGTATAACAACACAGCCAGTACAGAAATAAGATACTATAAGGTTGACAATACCGCTCCAAATATAACTTATGTTTCGCCAACACCTGCAAATGATTCAACTGTCAACACAAGTTCAGTAACTATAGCAACAACTGTCTATGACTTGTCGGGTGTGGACAAATGTATTTTGGAATTTGACAGTGCAAATGTTAGCACAATCAGTGATACTGCTGGAACTTGCAGCTTTACAAGAAGCAGCCTTGCAAATGGCACAACACACACTTTCAGAGTATACGCAAACGATACCGCGGACCCAATGGGTGCGGCTGAACTAAGAGTGTTCCATGTGAACCTGCCAGTAGCACCGCCCGAGGAACAAGTTCCGACTGAAATAAAGGGTCCAAGCGCTCCAGTGTACGTTCCTCCGACGCCTCCAGTAACGCCACCAGTGACTCCACCAGTAGCACCGCCAACAACTCCACAGCAATCAGTAGAGCAGAGAATAGCACACTTTGTTGCGCTTAACACAACAAGCGTTATAGCAACAGTAGTGGCCATCTTAATTCTAATTGGCTTGGCTAAGCCGATATTCTACCCACCTTGCAAGGTAAGGCATAAACATGGTAAAGACCGCATACGAGGAATTTAGGGGCACAGAAAGAAATAAGAAGCTTAGATTTTCACTAAAATAACGGAGGGTAAATGTTAGATAAGGATTTCAAAAGAAATCTGTTCAGGACAGAAGTCATATTAATAGTAGCGTTAATAATAGTCATTCCTTTGGCTCTTTTCAAACCTTCAATAACTGGTTTCGTGGCTTCTGACTTATTTCGGCAAAATCTCAATTTCACAGTAGATAAAAGTCAGGCATTGGATATAACTTCAGTCAGCGGCCAGCAAGTCTATATCAGCTCACTAAGCCTCTCAGGCGAAGTTATTGGACCGGGCAGTGTTGCTATTTACCTGAGCAACGACGCGGGAGAAAAAGTTCTAGTTTATACTAATGTAGGGCAGGCAAAAGCGCGAAATAATATAATAACTGGCGCGGCGATAGGCGCAGAAACAGAAGTCGAGGCCGCAGAAGGCGATAGCATTCTGCTTGACTACGGTAAAGAATTGACTTGGCCTGGCGATATAGGCACAGGTTCACCTGGCGAGTTTGTAAATACTTGCGTGCAGTCTTGCTATTTGGACCCAAACAAGTTTATGAGTAAAGATTTTGAGTTGCAGGTGTTTGTAGAGCCCGGAACCAAAGTGAAAATTACAGAAATCTTCTACACAATTACTGATTAAAGATTACTCGCCGACTTCTAAACCAAGTTTTTGCTCTTTCCTTCTAAGTCTTCTTGCTAAACCGCGATATTTTCGGAATCTCAAATAAGCCTGATAAAGTTGCCAGAAACCAATCGCTACCAATACGCTGCCTACAAGTGCGTATACGTCGCCCATAAATAGCTTCAAAACGACGAGACCAACACCAATAAAAGACAATCCCGTGGTCATATATTGCTGCATGGTTCTTTCTCTGGACAAAATAGTCTGCTCCTCAAGCAATATCAAATGTCGTCTGAGATTGGCCATGTTTTAACTTGAAAATTGGTTTTTATAAACTTAATTAACTCTTTTCGCATACTCAGTCAGGTTCGCTTCATATAGAAGTCAATCTCGTTTTCTGATATGGCACAACCTGCGAATTTAAGTGCCCACAGCAGACCGAAAAGTACATCCTTATTATCGCCAAAAAAGCCTTTTTCCCAGGCAGCAATAGCAAATTCAGCAGACCTCATAGGGATAAATTTATCGGAAATCAGAGAACGCCAGCTTTCTTCATTTTCTTTATTAATGCTGATGTTTGTGTGAAGTTTGTTTTCAAGCCAAGGCTTTAACGAATCAGGATTTTCGATTAACAATCTCGTTGTTCTTTCATCAAGTGCTATCAGATCTGCCTTTTCTTTAAGGCAAGCTACCGTGGTAGAAATTTCTCCAAGCTGCACTATTGTCAAGGGTTTGCCGTTTACCAGATACGTCCTGTTCATGGAATTCATCAAGTCCCTTATCTGATTTTGAAGTCCGGCATCCGGATAAGTCTTTATTGTGCCATCTTCAATAAGTTCTTTTAATCGGTAACCTTCATACCTAAATCTTAGAGACTGCATGGCTTTGCCAACAGTTTCCTGATAGACCGCATCAGTTATGAAAAAATCACCGTCGTAAGACTGTTTCAGCTTTCTCAATATCGGCAGAGAGCAGGTCACTGCCATACTGATTAGTGTTGACGAATCAAAAAATATGCCGCTCATTTTCTTTTCTTGATCTTGAAAATCTTTTCCAGAGCCTTTATTTTTCTCTCAGAACGTTCTTCCGGTGCAATGGCTTGCTCGTGTATCGCGGTCTCGCCTATTGCAGGCATGAGCTCCCACTTTGTCACACCCATGGCTGAGGCTGCCTGGCCTAAAGACAATCCGTGTTCATACAATTTCGTGCCCTTTTTTATTCTGGCAAAATGCAATATATCTTCGATGTAAAATTTTATGGATTTGCTGAAGCCATCGATATTTCCAAGAATTTCTTTCATGATATCAGAATAGCCATCGTAATCTTCACTTTCGATCTGACTCTTAGCTTTTACGAACAATTGCAGGACCGTTTTGGCAAACTTCTTCATTTTTGGGTGGTCCTTGTACTTTTCTGTCTGAAGAATCTTATCTAGTGCATAAATCGCGACAGCCAGATCAACTATGTCTGGGTCCTGATAAATTGCCATGTCGTGCAGCACATGGTCAGAAATTGCGTGCAGGTCAGCATGCCGTTTTTCCTTGATTGCAATTATAGCTTCGTTCAATGTGTCCAGCACATCTTTCTTTGCTTCCGGTATCATTTCTTCATCCGTTTTATTTCTTTTCTAATCGCGTCCAGCTTTTTTACTGGCACGTCAGGAAAGAAATAGCCAGTATATTTACAATCTTCACAAACTCTCATTGAGTAATATGCTTCCAAAGGGTCGCCGTGCTTTGTTTCTTCATGGTCTTTGTGCGGTATTATTTTCGTGCTGCCGCATCGTGGACACATTAAAACTCGTTCTTCTGTTGTGGCCATTTTAACTCAATTTAAGTGCTGACATATTAATAAATACTTTGTTCCCGGAGGGATAAATGATTAACATGGCAACTGAAATGAGAACAATAGGATGGATACAACTGATTGGCGGTCTAGTAGCCTTATGGGCTGCCTTGACAGGTAACCTTATGCTAGGTCTAGGCGCTCTAGGATTAGTCTTTGTAACCTCAGGCTATCACCACTTGACTGGCCACAAATAGATTTACTTCTTCTTTCTTTTTTGTATTAATTCATATAGAAAAAAACCCGAGATTATCATCAAAACTCCGCCAAGAATTACAAACTTCTCCAGATAAATTAGCATTGCGAAGCTCGATATTGCACCAAGAGCCGCAAGCGGCGCCCAGGTCTTGAACGGTCTTTTTGCTTTTGGCTGTTTATAGCGCAGCCAGAGCAATGATAGATTGACCAAAGCAAAAGTTGTGAAAAGCGCGAAATCGGTAAGCGAAGCAACAACTTCTATCTTCCCTAGCAAAGCAAAAACTGCGGAGGCTATACCGGTTATTGCGACAGCAACCCAGGGCGTCTGGAATTTTTTATGAACTTCACCAATTATTTTTGGTAAGCCATGGCTTTCAGCCATACCATAAAGCATTCTCGAAGTTGCAATCAATGTTACAAGTACGGTATTGAAAGTTGCAAAAAGTGCTATCACTGATAGTGCAAAAAATGCTTTCGGTCCAAATGCTGCCTGTGCAACTAGCGCAAGTGGTGCTGAAGACTGCGACAGGGCTTGCCAGCCAACCACGCTGATGGCCGCAATAGCCACTGAAATGTATATGGCTGTTGATACAATAATTGAAAGTAGGAGTGCACGCGGTATTGTTTTTGTTGGATTTTTGGTTTCTTCCGACAGCCTCGCAATATCTTCAAAACCCAAGAACGCAAAAAATATCAGGGCAGTTGCGCTTAGAATCCCCGAAAAACCGATAGATGGAAGTTCAAGATAATTTACGCTTCCCAGGTGTCTAAGTCCAAAGGCTATTATCAGTGCGAGTCCAGTAAGCTCTATGACTGTTCCGATAATATTTGCAATTGCAGACTCTTCTATGCCCCAGAAATTTAACAAGGACATCAAAACGATAAGAATTATTGCGATGGGTATTAGTGGTGTGTGAAAAATTGCAGTGAAATATCCTGCGAATCCCAGAGATACTGTTGCCGCGGCTACAACTCCACCAATGATTATGAGCCAGCCAACCAAAAATGCGAGCCGCTTGTTGAAGGCCTTTTCGGTGTAAACATATTCGCCACCAGCTTTTGGAAACATTGACGACAGCTCAGCGTAACTCAGGCCTGTGAAAGCAGAAATGAAAGCGCCTATCGCAAATGCAGCCCAGACAGCATTGCCAGCAAGTCCTGCGGCTTTGCCAATAAGTGCATAAATACCGGCACCAAGTATGACTCCGATGCCGTAGAAGGTGGTCTCGAAGAGACCGAGAGTTCTCTTTAGTGTGGCCATGATTTACAAAAGGGAGACTTATTTTTAAATGTTTACTAGAAAAGATAAAATAAAAAAATTAGCAGTATTTTTGTTTGCCTGCCCAGTTCCAGACTTTTGCAAATATCAAGCCGATTACCGCGCCTAAAACAAAAGTCACTACAATTAACATTAGAGCTGTTACCGCATTAAATGCATTTACTGTTGCAGCAATGCTGACCATGTGTAAGCCCATAAACCAGTTAACTAGGTTTTGTGCGTTGCCAGACCATACAAGGACTGACCACACAGCGTGCATTACCGCAGCAAAACTTCCAAATGCAATTGCTGCTTGTTTCTCTTCAAAGTATATTACCATTGATTTTTCACCTTAAAAACAAGCTATTGTTAATCGCTTTAAAATATGTGTAACTCCCGTAAGAAAGCTACTTTGGACAACTACAGGTCGCACCGCTACAAGGCGTATAATTGCCACCCTTTATCGTACAATTAATCTCTGGCGTGATACAGGTACAGTCTGTCGCATTACAGTACAGTGCGCCCATTCTTGGTTTTTCGGCATTGGCTATGTTGAAAATGCAGAAAGCGCTAGAGTCTGGACCATTACAATTTCCAAATTTGGCATAATTGTAAACGCCTTTGCCGGCTTCGTAGCCTGACCAGGTCATAGAAATAATCATTACTATAAAAAGAATCGACGTGATTGTGTTGAAATTCTTGTGCATGAATTTTGCAGCCTTTGGCCAGCGCATCAGCTTCGTAGTGATGCCTGCTTTTATTCTTGTATCAAGTCCGGTATCACAAGGCTTGAATGTTAATTTTTTGAAAGTGCAATCAAATGCTTCTTTTGCAAGCTTTCTGTATCTAGCTGAAAAAATTCCTAAGATGGCAAATACAACCAGCGCTATGATGCAGACTACCATGGTTATCTTAACTCACAAATTTTCTTCAAAGTGTCTATAAAAATCCTCGCTTCTTCCTTTGTGTTGTAAAAGTACAGAGAAACTCTGACAGAGCCAGGAATTTTATGAGCATTAAACCAGCTGTGGACGCAGTGCTGACCGCTTCTGACAGCTATATTTGCCATGTTGTCGAGCAATTGTGCAACGTAATGTATGTCTAAGCTATTTATTGTAAATGAAATTATCCCGCCTCTCAGCTCAGGATTTTGCGGGCCGAGAATTCTCAAACCAGGAATTTTTGAAATTTCTTCTGTGATGAATTTATTCAATTCGATTTCGTGCTTCTCAATATTTTCCAGACCAATTTTCTGCAAGTACTCTGCTGCAGCTCCCAAACCAATGGCTCCAGCATAATTTTGCAGGCCAGCTTCGAATTTCTCTGGCGGTAGCAGGAATTCTGCAGTCTCGTATGTCGTGCTCTTTACCGTGTCTCCGCCCACCATGAAAGGCTTCAGTTTTTTAAGCAAGTCAAATTTTCCGTATAGTATTCCCATTCCTGTTGGGCCGCACATCTTGTGCCCAGAGAAAGCAAGAAAATCGACGTCCAATTTCTTTACATCGATTTTTTTATGCGGCACAGACTGCGCAGCATCCAATAACGCGAGGGAACCGTTTTTGTGAGCTAGCTCGATTATGCTTTCCGCAGGTATTGTCGTGCCATCAATGTTAGAAGTGTGAACCATGGAAACGAGTTTGACATTTTTGTCCAGATTTTTCTTGAAATTCTCCAAGTCGAAAGTTCCATCTGCTTTCGAGTGGCAGATTTTATGCAAAATGCCTTTTTCCTTTAACTGTTGCCAAGGAAGTAGATTAGAATTATGCTCCTTGTCTGTTGTCAAAACAATATCTCCTGCTTTGAAATCGAGGCAGTTTGCAATCAAATTAATGCCTTCAGTCGTATTTCTTGTAAAAATAACCTCTGAGGGCTTTGCACCGATAAATTTTGCGACTTTTTCCCTGGCTTCTACGTATTTTTCAGTTGCTAACTTGCTTAATTTGTGTGCACTTCTGCCTACGCAGGCAGGAAAATTCTCGTAATATTCATTCATTGCTGCTACGACCAATGCTGGTTTTAGAGTCATGCAGGCGTTGTCAAAGTAGATGAGAGGTTTTCCGGATAGTTTTTTCTGCAATATAGGGAAGTCTTGCCTTAGTTTCTCAACGCTTAACGCCATAACAAAACCCCCAATATGTAATTTTTTAAGCTTTGTTTACAGAGCTAAGCTATGTATTTCCCCTTTGAGAATGTTAGACCGATACAGCAGGAACTTGTTAGCGATGTGACGCACGCAATAGAGCAAAAAAGGCATCTTTTGGCTCATGCGCCAACAGGTTTGGGGAAGACGGCAGCATCTTTGAGCCCCGCTTTGACTATTGCTTTAGAGAAAGGCTACACCGTAATTTTCCTTACACCAAAACACACTCAGCACCAAATCGCTATAGAGACTTTGCAGAAAATAAAACAAAAACACGGTTTAAACCTGCAAGTAGCAGACTTAATTGGCAAGAAATGGATGTGTTCGCATACTGCAGTCGAGACGTTGTCATCCAAAGAATTTAGTGAGTTCTGCAAAGATCTCCGAGAAGGTGAAAGATGCCCTTACTTTAATGCGGTTTGGGGAAAAAAATCACAATTGCAAGCAGACGCCATGAACTTGCTATTGGATTTGAAAGCAAAAAGCCCAGCTCATTCCGAAGAAATTGTAAATGCATGCAAAGATAATTTTTGTGCGTACGAGCTCGCAACACTTCTGGGCAAAGACGCTCAAGTTATTATAGCAGATTATTATCACATTTTCCAGCCAAATGTAAGAGCCGCTTTTCTTGGAAGGCTGAAAAAAACAATTGAGAATTCTATAATAATTGTTGATGAGGCGCATAATTTGCCGAACAGGATTCGCGAAATACTATCTGAAAAAATGACTTCTTTTGTTTTGAAAAGAGCAGCGAAAGAAGCCAGGGCCTTCCACTTTACTGACTTGTCAATCGCACTGAACTATCTGGCAGATAGTTTCGATAATCTTGCCAATGAAAAATTGAAAGACAAAAAGGAAAACTATCTAAAAAAAGAAGAACTTATCTGCGAACTTGAGAAAGCTACGGGTTACGTCTATGATGATTTGCTGAAAGAACTGGAAGCAGCAGCCATAGAAATAAGAAAAGCAGCAAAGAAGTCTTCCGTAGGCTCGGTTGCCAGCTTCTTGGAACGCTGGCTCGGTGAAGATTTCGGTTTTTCTAGAATAATCAAAAAGCAGAAATCGAAAGCTGGCTCAGAGTTCATAACTGTTAGCTATAATTGCCTTTCACCAGAACTTTCAGCAGCAGAAGTTTTCAACAAATGTGTTTCTGCTATTTTAATGTCTGGCACTTTGGTCCCAGGAGAACTCTACAGAGATTTGCTGGGATTGGATTTGGCAAAAACAGAAATAAAATCCTACAAGAGCCCATTCACAGTTGCAAACAGACTAGTGCTGATAGAGCCGTCAACGACAACCAAGTATACGGAGCGAAAGGAAGAAGAGTTCCAGAAAATTGCAAAGAATTGTATAGACATAGTAAAAGAAGTTCCAAACAATTGTGCGATATTTTTCCCGTCTTATTTTATTTTGCAAGCGGTTATGCCATTTTTAGAGAACTCTTTATCCAAAAAGGTATTTGTGGATAAACCGGATTTCAGCAAGGAACAGAGAGCCAAAATCTTGCAGAACTTCAGGGATTCTGCAGAATCGGGTGCTGTGTTGCTGGCTGTGCAAGGCGGAAGCTTCGCTGAAGGTATTGATTTACCAGGGAAATTTCTGCAATGCGCGATTGTTGTTGGAGTCCCGTTAAGCTCGCCAGACCTGGAGACTAAAAGCCTCATAGATTTCTATGATTACAAATTCCATCGCGGTTGGGATTATGGCTACATTTTTCCTGCTATGACTAGAGCTTTGCAAGCAGCTGGCAGGTGTGTAAGAAGCGTTGAAGATAGGGGCGTTGTAGTATTTTTAGACAAGAGATTTGCGTGGGCAAATTATCTGAAGTGCATACCTCCAGAATGGAAACCTATTGTGACAAAGCTTGCAGCGGAAAAAGTTAAAAGGTTTTTCTCCAACCAGGCACAAAATGCTAAATAAATACTATTTTCACAAAGCAGTTGGGTATACGTCAATAGTCATTAGCTATGTTGCTACGCTTTTCACATTCGCTATGCCCATGCCTTACGTGGTGCTGCCTGCGTCGCTTGTTGCCGGATTAATTGTGGTTGCAGGCGTATCTCTTGGAAAAGCAGAGAGCATGAAAAAAGCAACATTAGAAGACAAATTAAAGACTTAGGTGTTTGGATTAATAGCATAGCCTGTTTTTGTTATTAGCGTTTTTACTGTATCGAGTGAGCCTTCGGGTATGCGTACGTATTCAGAATCTGCAGTTCTCCAGTATTCAACGCCAAGGTCCCTGAATTGGTTCAGCATCTCGGATCTGCTAGAATAGCCATTTGCCTGCTCAATCAATCTTGGATTTACGTCGAGACCTTTTGGCAAGCCTGCTTGCATAGCTGCTCTGGCTTCAATAGCTATCCTTTCGGTTAGACTGCATCTATCTTCGATGCATAATTCAATGGCCATGCAGAGCATTTCTAAAAGTGCTTTATAAAATCGATTACAAAAAACAAAATACCATTATGATTTTCTTTTTAATGGGGGCTATAGGCTTTCCAGTCTACTTAATCGCTCTTTTCTGCTATCAACCGCAGGCAAATAGTTTTCTTTGATTAGATGTTCTTGTTTCACGAGCACCAATTTGTTAGGTTCAACGTCTTTTGTAAGATTTACGTGCGGGCCAATAATCGAACGCGCACCAATCTTTACACCAGGGCCAAGAGAAACATTTATGCCGGTCCTGCAGTCTTCACCTATAATACAACCAAGTTTTTCTCTACCCGCTATTTTTGCTTCATCAAACCTCCAATTGGCAGTTGTCGTATGTGCACCTAATGAAGCACGATCCATAACTATGCTATCGCCTATGTAATTTTGATGGAGCCAAACATTTTCTCCCACGTAAGAACGCACAATTTCTGTTGAAAAGCCTATTACTGAATTATCACAGATGTGGCAGCCACCCCAGATCAATACATTATTTCCTATGATGCAGTTCTTGCCGATATAACACGGTCCGCGAATAACTGCATTTTCAAGTATTTTTGTGCCATCTCCAATTATTACATTTCCTTCTATGTGTGTGCTGTTTGAAATTTTTACATCAGTTGATATATTTTTTTCTATTTTAGCTAAAAAATATTGCATGACATCAAGAAGTTGATATGGTTGGTTTACCGTAAGACAAGAAAAGTCGCTGAGTCTTTTATTTTCTATGAGCTCCAGGTAATGCAAAATCAATTCTTTGCCTAAAAATTTAATCAGATATATGTTTTTCTCAATCGGAAACATCTTATCGGCAGCAAGTGTCATTGTATCATCTTTAAGACTTCAAAACCTTCAGCAAATTTCAAACCAATCTGATTGCCGCGAAATTTTGCAACAGTCTCGATGGCGTCTATTTTTTGATTGATGAATCCGCGACCGGCTTGTGTAATGTATAAGCCAATTACTTCCTTTTTATTGCTTATTTCGTTTTCTATGTTTACAAAGTACTGTGGCTTGAAAGGCGAGAGTGCTGATAATGTTTCGTAAAGAAGTACCGTTGGTACATTTCTAGTGGCAATTTTTGTGCATTCAAAAACAGCTCTATGGTCATGGTGGGAATCATTCGGAGAGTGGGAAAAAATAATATCCGGTCTTATTCTTTCTATATAAAACTCAATTTTCTCAACTATTTTGTGAGTTTGATGTGGAGATGGAATTTCTGTATCTCTATAGTCTAAAAATTCTAGAATTTCAGCGCCTATTCGCGATAATGCATTTCTGCATTCCTGTTCTCTGATAGTCGGATCGCTAACTTTTTCACCTCTTGTTACAATTAATGCAAATATTTTGTCTCCTGCTTTCCTGTATTGCAGTAATGTGCCTGCACACCCAAATTCTATGTCATCGGGATGGGCGCCAATGGCTAAGATATTTTTAACCAAATTTTACCTCCTGCCCAGAGAGTTGCAAAAATTTTTTATAAATACAATTCAAAAATAAATCATACCAGTAAAATAAAATTTTTATGGAAAGCTTAATTGATAAACCATCAGATTCTTTACGATGGATGGCACAGGCCTGCCATCTTTAAGATTTTCAGGGCAGCTTAATTCAGCGAATTGTGCCTTGTAAGATTCTGCACTTGCAATCCGTCGTATGCCGTTGTCAGTATAGCCTTTTGACATCAGCGCCTCGAGAGATGCAGATTCCGCTCCAGTTTCTATTCTCAAAGGAACCTTTGTTATTTCAAGAAAAGGTTCAGCATATTGAAGATTAATAAACGGATATTTTTGTTCTTGTCTGACTTCGTCCCCTCTCGTATAGAGCTCTGGTTGCCAGCTCGGAAATCTTCTCGAAGCACTTGTAACGAATGCAGCAGTAAGTGCAGCGATAGCCGCAGTCATTTTATCATAGGCGTGCTCCGACCTGGTAAACTTAGCTGTTTGACTGTGGTAGAAGCTTACTAACTCTCTTTTGAATCCGATATTAAGAGGCAAATAGCGATTAAAGCCTAAATACCCGCCCCACACAATATTTTCTATTACCTTTGGTATTTTGCGCGTTTCTTTGATGTATTTTTCAATAGCTTTCCACGCACATATGTTGGTTAATTCATGGCCTGCGTGTCCCTCAGTCACCATAGGAATAGAAATTAAATCTGGTTTCTGCTTGATGAGATCTTCAACTAATTTATCAACTATCATTTGACTTGGCGTTATATAGAAATCAGGCACGTCTTTATCTAATTTCAATCGCAAATATGTAAAACCAGCAAATTTTGACAACTTTTCAATTTCCGTGGCTTTTATTTGGTTTCTAATCTCTAATTCTTCCCGCAGCTCTTTTTCACTTAAATCGGTTAAGTAGGAAATATCCTTCCGCTCCACGCCTGCTCCGCCATCAAAGAGGTAAGTAACATGCAAATGCATGTATCTCGGATCGTTTGGTTGCAAATCTTCAAGAGAAACAATGTCCTTATCATACTGTCTGGCATGCTCTATCTGGTCTCCGACAGGATATCTTATTTGTCTAGGAAAGTTATTTCTTGAAACAATTTCAAAAATAGAAGCATTACCTAAAATTTCATCATCCGCATGAGGTGCTATGACACTTATGCGCATTCCTTTCTTTAATTCCAATAATTTAACAGCGCTGGTCTGATAAGATCTTGTCCAACCACCGCTCTTTATCGCACCGCCAAACGTGTCACTCTTTTTGTCGAACTGTAGCTTCTCTGCATCAACATTTCTGCCAGAAATAGTCTTAGCTTTTTCTCCCATGTTTAATCACAAATGTGGTTTAAATCCTTAGAAACTTCTTTCAATAAGGGAGATAGACCCAGATAGAATTTTGATACTTTTTCAGCAGGAACTTCAGAATCGAATTCTGTATGCAGGCATTTAAATGAATGATAATCAGAGCAATTATCTGGTCCGCAGTCTCCTCCAATATGCTCTTTTACTTTGATGTCATTTTCTTTTCCCAGGGAAATAACTTTCTTTAGGAAATCTTTGTTTATGTGTGTTGTTGGCAAATTTTCTTCTATTTTGAAAGAATAGTCCACTGCTATCTTGTATTTGTGATAGTCTTTCTCGTTAATGAGTATAGTTACATTATGGGGAGGTGAACCCTCTTGTCCCAATGAAAAAGAAGGAGCAAGCCTAAAGGGATCAGCTAAATATGGATATAACTTCAAATTGTCTAGCCTATACCCATTTTTTTCAAAAACATTAACTTGTTTGAATATCAAATCCAGAGATTTCTTAATTGCTTCTGCAGGGCAACTAGACTTTTTTTGTTTAAATCTTATTCTGTCATCAGAGTCCTCTTCAACTCTTTCCATATCTATTCTATCTTCATCTTTTTCCCATACATTATTTGCATTCAATGCAGCTTCTATTCCCGTCAAGAAACGTCCAGCGGAAGCATCAGTTGCTTTGCCATTAAAACCAGCAATCAGGCGCCTATATGGTTTTATGATTTTTCCGCCCAAAAATTTAGACATGAGTTCAATTGAGAATCCCTTTCCGCGATCTAAGGATGCAGCAGAGTTATATGTATCACATAAGCTTTTTAGGAATTTATCTTCAAATTGCTTCAATGGTTCGTTTTCATATACTTTTAAGCAATATTCTAAGGTTGCAGCATATTCTGTGAAAGAATCAGATTCCGCTTCAAGAAATATTAAGGGCAGATTTTTGTTTTCAAGAGAGCAGTTAAATTTGAAGGTATTGTGGCCGTAACCTCCAACTGCAGCAACACTACTTATGTTATAGCCATTTTCTCCTAATACTATTACTGCATCAACTAAATCTCTAGCTGCTTCCTGTAACGGAAATGCTTCTTCTCGTTTTGCCATTTTGTTACTGATGGGAAACAAAACCTTTATAAATATCCCTAAAATAGTAGTGTTACCATTAAAAAATAGGTTGAGGTGCTATGGCTAGGAAAGTTTTGCTTGAGAAGCTCGGGAATAAGCATTTCTCTAGAGATATAGAGATATTTGATGATCCTAAGGAGATTGAAGCTGCCGTTCACCCTTTAGCTTGGAAAATACTGAAAGTGCTTAACGAACAGCCAGCATATCCTACCGAGCTTGCTGAAAAATTGAAGATTCATGAGCAAAATATCTACTATCACATTAACAAACTTCTGAAAGCTGGCCTGATAAAAGTTGTAAAAGAAGAGAAAAAGCAGGGCGCAGTCTGCAAATATTTTGCACCTACGGCAAAAGCTTTTGGCTTGGAGCTGCCTAGCGAAAAGAGCGAAATTAAACTAGGCGATATGAAAATAAGCCCGAAACTGAAAGATTTCTTCTCTGAATTCATAAAAGCAGGCAACTTTGACGGATCAATTGTTGTCGGCTCACCATTGCCACACGGACCTCATTTGACGGAAGCGCAGGACGGGCATTATGCTGTGCATCTGGCAATGTTTTTGGGAAATTTGTGCGGCTTGAAGAGGAATCAATTCGCAGTTAAATTAGATACTGAAGTTAAAGCGGAGAAAAAGCACAACAGAAACATGATTTTGATTGGTGGACCTGTTACAAACATAATCTGCACCGATGTGAACAAAAAGATGGAGATTAATTTCGAATGGGATAAGACTTGGTTCATACAATCTGGGCGAATGCGCTACTTAGATGAAACCGCAGGAATAATTGCAAAAATAAAAAATCCATGGGATGAAAGCAAATCTATCCTCGTGTTGGCAGGTATCAGATTTATAGGCACTAAAGCATGCATAATTGCATTAACACAGCACCATGAAAAAATTCTGGAAAAATATGACCGGCACAAAGATTTCTATTGTGTTGTAAAAGGCCTCGATAGGGATGGCGATGGCCAGATCGATGATATAGAAATACTAGAATAAGCATCAACCCCCAGAAATCCATAAAGAATATCTGCTTTTTCTTCTTCTGAAATTTAAGCGCATTAGAATATCTTAAGATGATGTCAAGGTTATCTCGCACTTCTCTTCTAGCAGCACTCATATTGGCATCAGGACATGACTTTTCCTTGTAATACGATGAAAGAGGCACGTCTCTTATAGTATAACCTCTTTGAGTAGCTAGCAGGATCTCTTCAAGTTCTAAACCGAAACCATTCGCCGTTGAAGATTTTAAGATAATTTTGCCAAATTCTTTTCCAAAAAGTCTGAATCCGCATAACGGATCTTTTAGCTCCACGCCCGTGCGTGCCAAAATAGCCCGCAATTCAAAATAAAGTATATTTCTTAGATTTGCAAATGTTGCTGGTTTGCGAAACCCTATTACTAGAGATTTGTGCCCGAATTTTGCTCTTAGCGCAGGTATATCATACGGAAGATGCTCACCATCTCCATCCAGATGGGTCAAGATTTCATCAGCTTTCAATTGATCGATAGCATAATCTAAACCTACTCTGACCGCATTTGCTTTACCCCTATTATTTCTCAATTTTATAACGTGAGCACCAGCATTTCTCGCTTCTTTATATGTACAATCTTTGCTTCCATCATCTACTACGACCACATTATTTACATAATTCTTTAGACTTCTAACAAGAGTTCCAATGTTCTGAACATTATTATAGCACGGAACTACTGCAACCGATTTAGACATACGGCCAAGTAAACAAACATAATTTTTTAAGAAGTTCGCTAAAATAATAGAATAAAAAAGAAGAAATTACTTTGGGATCCTTGCTAAAGTAATCTCCATTGTTGAAACTCGTACCTGTCTGTTTTCCTTGTTTGTGAATTCTTCAGAGCCAATTTTTATTTCGCCAACTTTAATTTGGTCTTTCAAAAATCTGCTCTGCACAACTTCTGCTACGTCAACAGCCCTCGAAATAAACTTTCCTCTGCTCTTCACAATCACGTTGTTTGCATCGCGTGTTGTAAATTGCATGACCACTGCAGTCACATAGTTCATAAAGGGCTTGCCACCAACGTATACGTTGTAATTGTCTTCCTTTTCAGTCATCTAAAGCACCTCCAAAGTTGTCTCTGTCTCAAAGCTGAGACTGTGATTACTCTGCTGATTTCAGCTTTTTCGTTACGTATCCAGCAATTAAATTTCTTAACTTTTTTGTTGGTACGTCTGCTAATTCAGTGACTGTCTTTTTATTACTTTCGAAGTTAGAACTAAATCGGGCTCCGTAGACTTTAATCAATTTTTCGCCTTTTCTTTTAACAAAGCCTGCTCGTATTCTTCCCATTTTTACAAAACAGATTATTGTATTTTTAAATCTACCTACTTGCTTGTCATTATTTCGATGACGTCAAGGTGCTTTAATTCAGTATCCCTGCCTATTTTGCGCTTTGTTTTGACGTCAATTGCAGCAACAAAATGTGCTGCTATGTCTGAATGGATTTTTAATGCAAAATCATATGCTGTTGCCTTCGGCGGCAAAATAAATGCGTCAGGAATCACGCGGCCTTCGGAGTCAGACAGTTTATGCACTCCCCCAGGAAATACAACAATGTATTTAAGGAAATCGAAAACCGCAGCGTTCAGGCATTTCTGCACGCCTGTTGCCCCCCAAACTTTCAGGATTTTTTCCCTGACAAATTCGAGAGCTTTCTTTTGTTGGTTAGTAAGATTCGCAGTTTTTAGAATCTCAAAATCGCCATCGCCAGGAATATATTTTATGATTTCAGATTTTGCAGCTTCGCGCAAAGCAAGCTCCGATTCTGCAGAGCAAGGCACAATCACGTAATCTGTGAACTCTGCTCTAAGCCTCTCAATATTTGCTTTTGCGGTTGGCAAATCAATCTTATTTGCAGCGATAACTGTTGGCTTTGACATTAATCGGACAGCAGATGCAAATTTGAGAATATCTGCATCTATCCAAGTTGTAAGCGGTTTGCTTCCAAGACCCGTAATTCTAAGTGCTTTAGCAACCATTTCTAATGTAATTTTAAAACCATAGAATTGCTCTGCAAGCGCCTTATCAGTTGCTTTCTTGAGACTTTGGCGCACAAATTTGCTCCAGTTCTCCTTCAGCATGCTTGCAAACCATTTATCCAGCTCGTCTTCAACAAATCTCACATCAGAGACAGGATCATAGCTTCCGGGTTCCACTATTTTCCCTTCCACATCCGTACTGCCCGACGCATCAACTATATGTATCAGAACATCGGCTTGGACTAAATCTGAGAGGAATTTGTTTCCGAGACCCTTGCCCGCGTGAGCACCCGGTACTAATCCTGCAACATCTATCAAACGGACTGGGACAAATCTTTGTCCATCTATGCAGAAGCCCTGCCTTGGGTTGCATTTTACATTAAAGTTTTTTTCAGCGCAATCAACCCTCACAAAACCGACGCCTTCATTTGGCTTTATTGTTGTAAAAGGTCTGGCCGCTATTTCAACTTCAGCGAGAGTTGCGGCTTTGAAAAAAGTACTTTTCCCGACATTTGGCTTGCCAACAATACCTATCAACATGGTAAAAAACATTTAAATATTAGGTTTTATAAGATTGGCTATGGATGAAAACGGCTGGACAATGTTTATAGGATTTTTAATCGTTTTGATAGTCGGAGTCAACATTGTATTGTTTTTCGGAGATTTATTTCACGTAGGCGGTTCTAACTCTATAACTGGCTTTACTACGGCGACGTCTTGCAAAAACATCGTTGGCGGAATTTCTTGCAGTGATGGGTCACAATTTGGACTGAAGCCCATATCTGGAGATTGTGCACCTGATTTGACGCAAGTGTGTACAAACGCCTGCCAAATCGAGAAAGCCAAAGTGGGCGACAATAGAGTTTGTCCTGACTATTGTGCGGACTTCTGTTTGCCAGCAGCAATAGCAAAGAAACTGTAAATTCAGCTTCAAATCGTCGGATTTGTCTGGCAATCTATCGCATTTTGTAATGTTTCGCTTTTCGTGATATAACGTATCACGAAGAAAGATATTTTAAAGCCACTTGCCATAATTGGAGTAGAGGTGTGAAAGTGGGAGTAAAAACTGTAGTCGGCAAAGCCGTAGCGAAGCAAGCTAAGATGTGGTCGCTCGAAGAGTGCCCAGCTTGCAACAGCAAAGAGATAAGCACGAACTACTTTACAGGCGAAATATTTTGCCTCAAGTGTGGACTAGTGATTTACTAGAACTCTGCGACAGAGATCTGTTAGCGATAACGCTAAACAATAGCGAAATAGCTGAATTTTTCAGCTATAGCAGGATTGGTTTAATGAAGCGAGGCTTTGCTTAGCCAAAAAGAATTCTATAAGTCTATTAGATAAAACAATATTACATAACTAGTTGCTGTAACGGTTTCTCAGGCCTGTCATCAATCACTGTTACGGCATTGATACGTTCATAATGGATTTGCATGTTTAGTTGTGTTTTGTAGTTGCCATGAAATCCAGTGAACGGCCCAAAGTAAACTATGCGCTCACCGTTTCTTAACATTTCAATAGATGTTATGAGACCTAACTTTCCTTCAGATTTTAATTTGCCAATCAAATCTCTAACCTCAGGAATGGTTTTCTTTATGTTAACAGTTATGCCGTAATTTTTGGTGCCTATGTATTTTCGATGTCGTGAAAGTTCAAGATTATTGGTAATTTTGCCCTGTCGCATCTCGCGCGCATCATTAGTCGTTAGATAGTAAATGTAGAAATCATCAATGTCTATATCTCCTGGCACCATTTCGATTTGGTCTATGAGATCTTCAAGCACATAATTATTTTCGTTTACATTTATTCTTACTTTCTGCACAGGTATTCTGCAAGGAACTAGCAAGCTGTAGGCCCGCTCTAATACGTTGCATGCTTTGTTCCTATTTTCGAAATTAGTGGAGATATAGAAATCGCGACTATCGTTTTCCTCATTGAAATCCAAGTTGCACTTATAAGCGAGACATACTATGGTGAACTTAAAAGCTTCCCAGCTTTCTGGTGACACCTTGCCTTTGCCTCCAACCGTGCTGAATTTGACGGTGTATTTTTTTGGGATTGTCATATTGACATTAATTCGCTTTGCGATTTTAAAGTTTTGCACTCTGTGAACTGGTTTTGAAGCTAAAACTCACAGAAACCTTTAAAAAAGTAAGCCTGAGGTCTTTACTCGAGTAATAGGGCTTTACTACCTGATAAGACGGAAGAAAAATGCCAACTGACATATCCACATTAATCGCGCGCAGGGCAGACGCGATAGAGCGCGAAAAAGGATTCTCAATCTCAGAAGAAGAGTTACCGGGTTCAGCTATCTATAACGATGAACAAACCATAGCAGATAAGCTAACAGATAAGGACGATGCAGAAACAAAACAGCAACTAGTCAAACTTTACACAAAGATATATGCGGATGGCGATGAGAAAAGAGTAGAAGATAGAGGAGTTATTGGTTCGCGAGGCTGTTACGCTTTGATTATTAAAACCAAAAAAGGAGACCCTTGGCTATGGATTAAATATGCAACCAAGACTTCTAGCGCCAAAGAGATTAAGAAAAATAATTTAGGCATATCTGAGTTAAACAGCAGAGCTGGCTTGGAAGCTACACTGACTTTAAGCTATGGACCACTACACACGCTCTCAATATATGCAAATAGAACTGCTGACGCAGCCGTAAAGAGCGGCGAAATAGACGAAACCGTCAGCAAAATTGAGGACTTGTGTAAGAGATATTTCTTCAATCGCAATCACATCAACCAGGAAATGCAAGGTCAGCAAAGAAAAGAACTTGAGTTCATACTTGACATAATCGAAGGCCATGCGAATAAGATGGAGAACGGCAACAGAGGTTCGTTGCTTAAGTTTGTAAAAGACTACAAAGCAGATGTAAATGTTTTGGCTGCGGAGTCTGAACCAGTAACGTGGACTACCTATGATTTCCAACTCTCAAATTTGCTAGAGTATGATGGCAAGCTTTACATAAATGACCTAGGCGTAGCTTATGATAACGTGACAAAAGCACAAGAAACGGGTTACAAACTAATGTGGGGCAATCCTGCTTTTGCACTCGGCGTAATGGCAGAATCCGTAGACCAAATTGAAAATCCGCAAATAGCCAGTGTTTTCAAAGAGAAATTTGAGTTGCTGGCAAACAAGTTTGTAGATTATAACCAATGGCCTGGACGTAAAGGTATTTTGGCATGGGAAAACAGACCGCTTAAGCAAGTTATGTATGAGTTGGGAAGAACTTACATAACCATACAAAGAATGCGAACGCGCGAGAGAACACAGACTACTGATTCTCAGAAACTTGGCGATTTAATATCTTCAATTCGTTTGAGGAGAGGATTGTATAACACACCAAGTCCATAATGGTAAAACACGTAGAATTTTTTCATGGTGCAATATTCGGACCTAAAGATTGGGACCTTCGTAGAGATGTTGACGCCGTAAAAAAGTTGGCAAAAAGTTGGGGCGCAACAGGAATAGAATTTAAAATAGAAGGCGTAGAGCCTCCAGAAAGACGCGGCATGACTTATTTGCCGCCAGAAAAGGTGGATGCGAGAGCAATCGAAGACCTCGTAAAAGAATTGAAACGCGAGCAGTTCGCACTTAATTTACATGGCTCTAAATTCATAATTCCCTTGATTTTAGATCCCAAATATCTGGGGTTTGAATTTTTAACTAATTTTGAAAAAGTAATAGTTCACCAATCTTACGAAAGAGAATTCGTTCAGGCATTAGACGAGAGAATAACAAGAGAAGAAATGGGTTACGAATGCCACTCCATTAACAGAGAACAAGTTTTGCTAGAAAACCACACAAAGAGCAAAACGTGGCTAACAGAGATAAATAAGATAATACTTGGGAATTATCAAAGACAGTTTGGTGGCGTTTTTGATATAGGCCACTTCTTTTTACAGTTTTACAAAGAAGAGAAATATGTCAAAGAGCTGGACGATCCAAAGGAATATTTTAGATATGCCCTGAGGGGTGGTCGGGAGCTCAACTATGGTTTTCTAAATCAGTTAGCAGCGCCGATACAAGAAGTACACGCACACGGTTGTCGACCTGCAGGCACTTACACTCGAGACCATTGCCTAATCGACAACAAAGTAATGAAGTCTAAAAGAGCCAAAAAGATCTACGCGATTACGAAATACATAATTCAGCGAGCGCCAGTTGAAATTGTTAATGCAGAGTTGAGCACTGATTTCCAAAAAGCGGACAACGCAACAGATTCGTACAAAATAACCAAACAAAATTTCAAAAAGAGATTTTTGAGTTAATCTATATAGGCGTAAGTCAAACCTTTTTTCGTCAGTTCGTTCAAATTCTTTATCACTGGCACGCCAGACTTGTCAGATGTGGATTTGTTGTTCAACCCTAATCGGGAATTCAGAGTTAAAAATCTGTTAGCAATTATCAGATCAGAGTTCTCTCGTAAGATGGCCCTTATTGGCAAAGTTCTAGAATTTACTTGTTTGTTCAAGAAATCCCAGATTTTCTTAGTTATGTCCTTTTTCGATAAATACTCTGATGCGTCTCTTAAGCCTGAAATAGTGATGCAATTTACGCAATCATATATCGAGACGAAGTCCCAGCGCCCTTTTACTGCAGATTCGAACGTCGTGTTGTGTCTCCTGAAAAAATTCGCGAGAGACAATTCGAACATGTGCAGTTCATATTCCATGCAATTGTCTACTAGCAATTTTAGCTGGTTAAAAAATTCAGCCTCCGCCTTAGCTTTGAGAGCAAGCTTAGGTAGGTTTATTATAATTTCTTGCAGCGCGCCCATTCTAACTACGCCACCCCATCGCTTCCAATTAGTATCGAATTTGAAGTCACCAACAAAGCTCGCATCGTCTACTTTTAATGCAGGCATGTTGGCAACGTAACAATGTTCCAGGTTTTCAACTTCAGAAGGTTTTTTCCAGAGTTTGAAAACAAAGAATATGTTCTCTGACTGTCCTTCCTTTGAAATTTTTGTCACTGCAGCTTCGATACGTTTTGCTTGGTCCTTGAAGTCCTTGTACTTGGCAGCTGATTCGCCTAACACGTAGACCGGGCCATATGTTTCTGCAAAAGGCGATACTCCAACATCCAAGCCCACGTATAGCTTGATTCCTAGCTTATTTAGATTTTCAAAAAAGATTTTCAATGCGCGATGTAGGTCTGCATCAGACATCTTATCTATTAGCGGTGCTAAAACATAGTTGAAAGAGTTAAAGGCTTGTAGTGGGTATGTGAACTCTGCAGCAAATTTGACTGCTTCAGCTATCATGGCTAGAAAATCAGATAGATTCGCTGGCCTCTTGCCGTTAAGCCCGTGGAGATATAGTCCTCTTAGGTCTTGAACAAAATTCAATAGCTTCGGGTCTCTCAAGTTTCTAATAAATATGTCGCCACCAGCGTGCAAGTCTAAGGCGTGAGGGTGAACGAGTGAAAGCACGTGTGCGTAAGTCCTTTTGTGCCGATCAGCTTCCTCAATCTGCTCGAACACGTCATTTATATTTTCAACTTTTTTATCCAGTTCTTGCTTAAAAAGTCGCCTCAGTTCAAGCAGCGTAATGCCGTCGTATGCCTGCTCCAGAACAGAATTAAGCGCTGTTACGATTGTTCCGCGGGGCATGCCGCGCTTCAAATATTTTTGTGCGAATAGTTTCTCATCAAAGTCGACGTATTCGCCTTTCTCGTTTAAGACTCGGAATTTTCCTTTAGCGCTCTCCTTCTTTTTTCCAGATACTAATTCCGAAAGCCCTTTGGGGGATAACTCGATGTCAAAGTCTCTTACATAGAATAATCTCTTCAATCTGTTTTCAGAGACTTGTTTTGATGTTACAAGTCCTGCAGCCTCGAGTTGCTCAAGGTATTTGTGAGCTGTTGAGAAATTAATATTAAGTTCTTTTGAAATGTCAGTAATTGATTTAGAACCTTCTTCGACGAGTAGCGCCAGGATTTTCAATTTTACTTCGTTGTCTAGTGCCCGCAATTTATTTGCAATTTCTACCAAAACGTCGTATTTACCCATAGCACACCTATTCCAAATTGTCTAACAAGCTATCACGAAATGTCACATTTATAAACTTTTCCAAAACGTGATAGCAACCGCAAACTAATATATTCTCAACTAAAGAAATGCATTTTAAGTCAGAAGACCGTTTCTAGATATGCCACAGACGTCAGGTATCAGAGCAATCGACATAATGACTGGTGAAGTTGTAATCGCTAATCCGGAGATGAACATAGCCGAAGTTGCAAGACTGATGAATTCTTTCAGAATTGGTGGTTTGCCTGTTGTTGAACACGGCAAGCTTATCGGCATGCTAACCGAAAGAGACATCATGACGCGAGTGGTCGCGGCAAACCTGAAATCTAGTGAAATGAAAGTTAATCAAGTAATGACTTCCCCACCAAAAGTTATTGCTAAACTAGACGAGGACATAAATTCGATAGCTGGAAAGATTGCAAAATTTGACGTTACAAGAATACCAATAGTTGACGATGAGAATAGACTAGTTGGAATAGTCACAAATAGAGATGTTCTTAGAAATTCTCGAGAGTTGATAGATGTTTTGTTAGAGCAAACAAAAGTTAAGGGACAAATGAAAGAAAAGCACACCGCTTTTGGCAAATGTGACGTTTGCGGCGAAGCTACGCACCTGATTCTTAAGAAAAATCAGTTTGTTTGTGATAATTGTGCAAAAACAGGTTTTGCCTGGCTCAAGTCCAAACTTTAGATTAAAATCAGTGTCAATAAATCTCTCATGCCTTCTGCGAAACCCAAAGTTGCGATTGCTACGAATATGTAATTTCTGAAATTCTTATTTTGAATTTCTCTATTTATCAGCCAAACCGCAGGTATTAAAACAATCAGTTTAAGCAGATACATTATTGCGGCCGTGCCAAAAAAGCTGGTTGCGGCAACTGGCAGAGGGTGTTCCTCAACAGCTCCGAGAAAATCAACAGCAACAAAAGTTGCTGAAGCATCAAGCATATGCGCAATAAACGGAAGGAAAGAGACCTTTTTTGTTGCCCAACTCCAGTTTAATTTTTTGAAAGCAAAATAAAGTGCTGACGTTATAATTACAGCTAAAAATACAATCAAAGCGCCGTACGGTTGATTTTCGAATTTCAGTTTTGTACCAACAACCGCGAAATTAACAATATTAAACAACAAGCCTGCTCCAAACAGTGTTTTCCAGAATTCAAAATTTCTAAATTTCTGAATAATTAATCCAATGGTGAAACAAGCAGCAAAGATCCCAGTTATCAGTAAATAAATTCCAGGAGAGACTGTCCAGAAATTGTAAGCATATAGGTTATGATCGACAAAAGCCCGAATAGATGAGCCTAAAAGAATAAAGGGGAAAAGTCCTATAAAAAATTTGAAATTTACTTTGATGTTAGCTTTCTCTAAGCCTTTGTAAATTACATACAGAATTCCAACCGCAACTAGCGCATAGGTTATGGAATTCACAAAATTATAACCCTCGTTAAGCTTTATTGGCAATAAATAGTATTTGTTGATGAAGTCCATTAAATTCATGTTAGAAAAATAAAACTAAGTTTTAAATTCCTTTAGTAGAATCCGCCCTGTTGTCCGGGAGTTGTTCGCATCGCACTTTCTATGTTTGCTAATCTAGCGTTAATTGCATCCAAAGCAGCCTTTAGAGAATCTAATTTGTAATTCACAGTTTCAATTGTGCGCCTTATAGTTTCCATGTCTGGTTGCTGGCCTTGTTGAGGTGCAAAGCCTTGCGGAGAGCCCATCATTTCTTGAGGCATGCCAGGCATACCTTCCATTGGTGGAAAGCCCGCTCCAGGTGGAGCACCCATCTGAGGGAAACCACCACCCATGGGATTCGGAGGACCTGCAGGACCATAACCCGCTGGCATAGGGCCCATGCCCATGAATTCATCCTCTGGTTTCTTTTTCCTTAGGAAATCAAATATTGCCATAGTGACCAGAATAGAGGTGAAGATTTGTGTTTAAATAGTTTTTTGGCTACTGAGTCGCTAAAAACCTTTTAATATCGTTAAAACCATATTTTAGTGCTGGCCATGGTCGTAAAAATAGGCGAAGTTAAAGCCAAATTGGATAAGAAGCTTAAAGATAAACCTACACAACAAAGAGATTATCTCGATAGTCTTCTAGCACTCCCTGAAGTTCAGAAAGATGAAGACCTAAAGAAGGAAATTGAAAAACTGCGTACGCCAACCGTAATTAAAGGAGACCCAGCCGATCAATACGAGCTTACTTACGATTCTTTCCAGGAAACCTTAGAGCCGATGTATTACTGGCTTCTGGATTTCATGCGCGATTTGGGTTATAAAGTTGACAAAACCGCAGACTATTTCGCTGCTTCCGAAGCTTCAGGCTTCTATAGCGAAATGGGCATGAAGCGCACAAATCTTGAGAAGCGAGCTATCGAACTCCTTGCAATCATAAATGGAGTAATCAAAAGCATAATCAATCTTGTTTATGATATGCGCGAATTTGATTTACGTTTTAAGCACTATGACGACTTAAAATCGAAAGACGCAGCAATTTCAAATAATGGCGACTTATCTTTGAAAACAGTCTGGCTGACAGACGTTGATATGAAAAAAGGTGCGGCAGCAATCAACGCATTAGTTCAAAATCTTAATTTTGTCCTTCTCAGAGATGCTTTTGTGGCACTGCCCATTTCTTACAGCGAAGACCTCATCAAATTGAAGAAAGAGATGGAAAAGAAAGTTGATGGGATGGACATAACGGACATAACAAAGAGGATTCTGAAGCCGCGAATTGCAGAATACATCGATTGGCGTGCTTTCTCAGAAAAGGAATTGAGAAAACGATACGATGTTGAAAAGTCATATCTAAGAGCGCAGGTTCAGGCACTCAAACTTTACACCCGTTGGGCTCGCCCATACCTTATTGCGACACAGAGATTAATTCCTGCGGAATACAAGGAACTTAGCTATAAGGAAGCTGCAGCTGAATTAGCAACCGCTTTCGATGTTATGCACATTTACATCGAGCTGATGGGTAGGAAAGAAATCAAAGATGCAACAAAGCAAAGGATTTCTGTCGAGAATGACGAGAATAAAGTTTACGTAGCACTGGAGTTGAGATTTGCTTTCAGATCTACTGGCGGAGCAATTGCTCAGGGGCATTACACGCCAAGAGGTAAAGTCATTATTAAATTTATGAGTTATGTTTTAACAAAAAAACAGCTTGACGAGCTGGACAAGAAGAAGGATGATGAAGTGTTAAATTTCATTGATAATATAACAAAAGAAACTCTAGATACAATGTCTGATGATTTAAAGAAATACTTAGAAGGTAAAGAGGAAAAAAAGAAAGAGAAGAAAGCAGAATTTGAGATTCCAATTATAACTCCAGCGATAAACATAGGCAGGTCGCTAGCTGGCATCACCAAAAAAATAAAGCTGATGCCCGCAGGCCCGAAGAAAGAAGCATGGAAAGTTGCACTCTTGAAGGCTGCGGCCATGGAGAAGGCAAAGGGCGATAAAAGCGATATCTGGAAAGTATACGAACTTTACAAGAAAGCTCACAGAATGACAACCTGGTAGCACCCTTTTCTTTCACAAAAGAAAAGGCTCCTAGGAACCCAAAAGAAAGGTATGCGATTTTCAATCGCATAAAATATGGCACGATTATCTCTTAAGAAAGTCAAAGAAGAACTTGAACAGAAAAAGACGCTTGATGACAAGCGCACGTATCTAGAAGAAATTCTCAAGACGCTCAAAGGAAAAAAATCACGGGAAACCATTGAAAAACTGCTAAAGGAAGTAAAAGAGCATCTTGAACATGAAGAAAAATATACCGAAGACAAGCTCGAGAAAAAACTAATTACGGGAACACCTGCGCCCGAAGTTGAAATTTCAAGAGCATCGTTGGAAGAAGTAAAATATGTTCGCAGGCCAAAACAAGAAACCACAGGTTCGCCTTTGGAGCAGGAAGTAAGGACAACGGCAATCACGCCTTCGCAGGGCGTAGAATTCGGTCCGCCAAAATACGTCACGATAGCAGGTGGAAAATACATCGAATTTAACCACGCAGCAGAGCAAGCAAGACTTTTATTAGAAGAGCGAGGAATTATACATACCGTAACAGAGAAAGGGTTTCAATACATGGATCCTATGCAAAAGAGGGTGCTGTTTGAAACTGTCAATTCAGCTGCCGGCGGAATTGCAAGCTACGATCAATTGAGTCAGCTGGTGAAATATATTGCTGTCAGACCAGAGGAAAAGAAAGGAAAAAAAGGAGAATCGGAGATAAAATACGAAAGATCTCCTATGATATGAGATGACAATATACTCTGAACAATACTACAGTTCGATGGATCCTCAATATAGCTCGGCAATGTCTAATGCAATTTTCAAAAATTATTACTTTGGCGCTCCTACAGACTCTACAAAAGCCCTTCAGATTCCTTCAATGATGAAGCTAGCAACTTCTGGAATTATGAATGCCGAAATTGGCGTAATAGACCCAAGCCATTGGGAAGCCATGCCTAAGGCACAATTTGATACAATAAGGCAGCTGGCAAAGCTCCAGATGGGCAAGAATGCAAAATTAAATGTGCACGCTCCAATTGACCCAGACCCCACCGGCTTCAGAGAACAGAAATGGGCAAAGGAAAACAGAGAGTATGCGGTCAACTTCTTCAAAGACGTCATTGACAAGGCAGCGATGCTGCAAATCGATGAAAAAATACCTGTTGGCGTTAACATTCACGCCTCAGGTCATGCAGCCCCGCCAGCCCAGTTCTTCAAGTGGAATCCTGACATCAAAGATGAGAAGGGCAATAAAGTTGGTGGTTTAGAAGAGCAGGAAAAATATGTTATCGACCCAGATTCAGGTCAGATCACAGTTGCCAAAGCTGAAACTATCCAATATCCAACAGGACCTAAATATTTGTCGACGGACGACAGATTGGATATGCTAAACAACAGCCAGTGGTTGCAAAAAAGACAAGAAATATCTGCAACGCAAGCGGAGCTTATGAAAGCAGAGGAAAGACTGCGTCTGGCCTTAGGGCAGGATGAGAGAGCTAGACAGATTATTCAGCAGCAACCAGAAGAGAATCGCCAGGCCGCATTTATGGCGATTGTAGAAACTGTAACCGCTAGTGAAGAAGAACGCAAGAAATTCTCGCCGCAGGTGCGAGACTGGGCAAATCACATTGAAGCTGTTCAGACTCATTTCAAAAGTGTAATAGACAATACTTTTGATCATACCTTGAAAGTTCTCAAGGCGTATGTTGAAACAACAGATTCGCAAGATAAAAAATACGCAGAGTACAAAAGCCAATTTGATGCCTTTCAAAAGATACAAAACAAATACAAAGATGACTATGCGAAAGCGGAAGCTATAATCGAAAAGGCGGTAAAAGAGAAAAAAATTACAAGGGAGCATATGCCAAATGAAGTTAAGGATGCGTTGAGGAAACGCGAGGAAATTTCAGGAGCTGCAATGGAAGATGCTTGGCAAGTAATTCATGAAAAACATACGCCGCTATTTGTACCTGTAGAAAAATGGTCTGAGTTGCAAGCTGCGCAGACATTTTCTGATGTTGCAATGTATTCTTACGGAAAATATGATGCCAAAGGCAAGAAAGGCCCCGATATTCTTGTTGAGAATCCAATGCCCTGGCTGGCAATGGGTCGTAGCGAAGACCTTGCTCGCGGTATAAAGAAATCAAGAGAGCTTTTCGAAAAACAATTAGTGGAAAAATACAAACTTTCTCCAGAAAAGGCAAAAGCGGTTGCCAAGGAGAAAATTGGAGCAACATGGGATATTGCGCACACAAATATTTTGCGCAGATTTGGAATACCTCCAACAGGCACAACACAAGAAGCATGGGATAAGCACTTCAAGAAAGAAACAAAGGCAATACGGGATGATATTAAACATATTCATCTTTCTGATAATTTCGGATTCTCTGATATGCACATGGCTCCCGGAATGGGCAACGTGCCAATCAAGGAATTCATGAACGAAATGGAAAAAGAAGGTAAACTAAAGAATGTTACAACAATCCTGGAATCAGCGGGAGTCGCAGTTCACTTAGGACTACCACCTTCACATCCTGAAGCCATGCGTTACTTTGGAATGCCGCTTTATGGCTTTCAGATTGACCAAAATTGGGCAGAGGCAGGCAAGAATTACTTTTTCGGTTCAGGCGGGTACTCTTCAGGTTATGGTAAGATACTCCCAGATATTCACTTTTCGGAATACGGAGGAGGCTTTTCGCAATTGCCAACCGCGCTTGGCGGGGTAAGAGAATCAGAGCGTGGCAGGTTTGCTGGCACTCCGATGTCGTAAGAAATCAGTATTAAAAATCATAGAATCCACTAAGGAGAAAGATGGCTAACCCAAAACCGCAAGTACCAGAAGGAAAAATACCAATACCAACTCGCAGGCCAGAGCTCAGAAAGATAAAGATTGCCAGAGAAGATTACAAACTTGCCTATGATTACGCGGGTAAGGTTTACAAAAAGTTTGGTCCTTTGGTGTTGTCAGTAGTTGTTTTTGGCTCCGTTACAAAAATGGAGGCAAAACCTGAATCGGATATAGATATAGCAATAATCATTGATAACGTGAGCCAGGTTTGGGACGAGGAAATAATTTCTTACTATAGAGAAGAGCTGTTCAAACTCGTGCGGGAAGAAAAGAATAGAGACAGATTGCACGTGAACACTATCACACTATCTACATTCTGGGATAATATCCGAGCAGGTGACCCGGCAATAATTAACATGCTTCGCTACGGAGTTGCGCTTGTTGACCTTGGATTTTTTGAACCTCTGAAATATCTCTTGTATTTGGGAAGAATAAAGCCAACTGCTGAAGCAATCTATACTGTTTTGAACAGGACCCCTTGGCATTTACTCAGAGCAAGAATAAAGACTTTGTCAGCTATTGAAGACTTTTATTGGGCGATGGTCGATTCGTCACACGCCGCTTTGATGACATATGGCTTCACTCCGCCAAGCCCGGAGCATGTTGGTGACCTGCTGACAGAAGCTTTTGTAAGGCACAAAAAATTGTCAAAAACTTTCGTGGACTGGTATAATGAATTATATGCATTATCTCATGAGATCAAAAACCACAAGATACATACAATAAATGGCGAGATGTACGATAAGTGGTACAGACGTACAATAGATTTTGCCAAGGTAATGGGCAGGCTAACAAAAGAGGGCGAAAAGGATTTCTTGAAGAAGGGTTAGTCGAGAAGGGCTCTTCGAAAAAAGGTTTATAAGACTTTAATTAATGCATTATTTTCATGACTGTAGCACCGTTGCCAACTAAATTGAAATCGCTTGATGATGTTTTGAAAGTTCTCGATACAGTTTGCCCGAATTGTGAAGAAATTTTTGGCTGGGACAGCAAGCTCGAAAAAGTAGCAAGAAAGTATAATGTGGCCATTTTTGAGTGCACGCATTCTCACATAAAAAAATTGAAAATAGATTTTGTGACTCAAAAATCAGACATAGATAATTTAATGGCTGATTTCAGAAAATTTATGCAAGCCAATAAGCAGCTGCCAGCTGACAAGCAAGGATATTACAATATGTTCGAAGATTATCAAAAGAAACTTCAAATCTGTGCAACATTCGCATCAAAGAATCAAACCCTGGAATTTGAGGGATATTGTTTTCATTGTGGTGCCGAGGTTCCCGTAAGTATGAAAGAAGGGAGAGTATGGTATGCTTGCCCGCCATGTGCGATGATGGTTGCAGATAGTGCTGATTAAGCTTCTACCCTAAGACTTATAAATCAAAATATATGCTCTAGCATATATGGCAAAAAAGTCTTCTAAGCCACAAGAACCAAAGTATGAAGCTTCTAAGGTGCCAGTACCTATATCTCCTGAAGAGCTTGCAAAAATGGAGCAAGCGAAGCAAGCTGAAGCAGCTGAAAAAGTGAAGAAAGTTCTAGAAGATATAAAAGCAAAAGCAGAAGGTTTCAAGAAAGAAGCCGTTGATAAATTCAAGAAAGAAATTCTCGGAATCACACTTTTACCGCCAAAAGGCGACAATCAACCTCTCGATATTTTAGTTTTGTTACAGACAGAAGGAACATTTGAAGAAAAATTCAAGAAAAAGGACGAAATAGAAAAGAAATTGAAAGAAATCGGCCAGAAAAAAATGCCGAATGTCAATGTTTCCACTGCAGTGCTTGATGAAATCTGGGACATGTGCTTCAAAGGCAAATATGACATTTTAGGTTTGTTAGCAATGTCAATGCCTTTGTACGATGCAGGCTGGCTTGGCGCATTAAGGGCCACAGAGATACACAAGCAGATGGTTCTCAAGAAATTTGAGAAATATGTTGTATCTTATGTCATTGGTGGCTCAATGGTCCGAGGCACAGCGAAAGCAGACTCAGATGTTGATTCCTTTATCGTAATAGATGATACAGATGTCACAAGAATGACGGCTTCAGAGCTCGTTTCAAAATTAAGAGCAATAATCTGGGGCATGGCAGAAGAAGCGGCAATAGCTGCTGGCGTACAGAACAAGCTGAACATACAAATCTATGTTCTGACAGACATGTGGAACTCAATAAAATCAGCAAATCCAGTTATATTCACATTCCTGAGAGATGGAATTCCTCTTTACGACAGAGGAATGTTTGCTCCTTGGAAGCTTTTGCTGAAACAAGGTAAAATATCTCCAACTCCGGAAGCGATTGACACCTACTTAAAATCCGGAACACAAATTCTTGACAGAGTAAAATGGAAGCTCAAAGATATTGCAATGGAAGATATCTACTGGGCCACACAAACACCCATTCAAGGCGCTTTGATGATGTTAGGAGTAGCTCCTCCGGCACCTGTTGAAACTACGGCATCCATGAGAGAGAATCTCGTGAAGCCAGGCTTGCTTGAAGAAAAATGGGTGAAAATCTGGGAAGACATAATCGGCTTGCGAAAAGACATGGAACACGGCAAAATCAAAGATGTGTCAGCAAAGCAAGTAGAAGAACTTCTCGAGGGTGCGGAAAAACTTTTGGCGAGAATAGACAAATTGATGAAACAGATTGAAACTCAGAGCGTAAGAAAAGAAATCAAAGTCCTTTATGACAAAACAATGGAAGATCTTCTTGCAGCCTTGAAGATGATGGATGTTAAAGCAACTGAAGAAGACGCCGTAAAACTGTTTGAGAAGAATCTGGTTGACAAGAAATTAGCATCTACGCGTTATTCTGAATTAATAAAAAAGATTGAAGCTTTGAACAAGGAACAGAAAGGAACTCTTGCAGACATATCTTCAATGACTTTCGAGCAGGACCGCTTAGCTAAGGACACGTATGACCACATAAGAGCTGAGAAAGGCAAGAAAATCGAGAAGTATAAGATTTCAGCTCACTACGCTGACGACAAAAAGGCAGACATCTGGATGCTGACTGATGCGGCGTTCATTGTGATGGACACAGCAAATCCTAATACGGTGATAAAGAAGTTCACGATAGCAAAAGATGGCAATCTGACAGCAGAAAAGCCGGCAAGCCTGAAAGAACTGAATGACACAGTAGAAAAGTTTGCAGGCACACCTACTACGTTAACAAAGCAAACAATCGAATCGTTGAAGAAAGTCCTAGCAGATAATTTCAAGCTTGTTGTCGGCGCATAATTATTTCTTTTTAAAAACAAAAAAATAGCTTATTGAATCTTCGCTATTTCGCCAAGATTTCTTAAAAATTTTATTTAGACCAACTTCTTTAAAGCTCTCGTTAAAGTTTCTATCTTCTGCAAATCCCTTGGTGAAGTTGAGACTAGCAAGCAACTCGCCTTTAGCGTTTAGTAATTCTTTGGATTTTTTGGCACAATCATTCCAAGCGTAAACAAATTCGAATTCAGCAGGTTCTATATAACCTGGCATGACGCTAAAGTTTTCGTGGAAACTCTTGTAGCTATAACGACGTCATACTGTTTATCTTTTGACACGTCAAAGAAATCTGTATGTTGGAAGTTTATGTTAACACCGTACTTGATCGCTTTCTGCTTGGCAGCGTCTATTGCTAGGCCACAACGGTCAACAGCAGTAATTTCCAAATCAGGCCTCTGAATTTTATAATAAACTGTTTTAAGCCCATTAAAGCAGCCAACATCTAGCACCTGTGCGTTTTTGGGCAGGTTTGCCAGAACTAATTCCACTTCTTTGCAGATAGTTTTGTACTCGGGATTTTGTATTGCGAATTGGATATCGTGTTCAAAATAAAATCTGTATAGTTTTTTTAAGCACGGAGCTTGACTGAAGATAAAATAGATTTGATAGTAAAGTATCGTATTGATTGTAAATTTTAGGAGATACTTTGGCTGACACTAGTTTGGAAGTCTCTTCTTCAGATAAATCCTTGATGCCCTCCGCAGCTAAGTAGTCTTCAAGTTTCATATGTTGCTAGAGTAAACAAGTCTTTTAAGGTTTATTTGCAAAAGTTATTGTTTACTTTTCTTAAATAATACATATATATCAGGTACCTCTAGGGTGAACGCTCATGAATCAAACTGATGTTTGCCTGAATTCTCAAGAACTAAGACAGAAAATCAGAGACGGAGCTATAATCACTAATAGAGCAATAGGGGATTTGGAAAATCAGATACAGCCAGCTTCTTTTGAACCCACTCTTGGAAGTGAATTGCACATATTAGATGTTGAGAAAGGGCTCTTCAGACCCAAGAAAAATGAAACCTGGAGCAAAGCGTTAATCCCGTTCCTTTGCGCTATCAGCAAGTTTGCCCAATAAGAAAGCTTAAAAATCAATTAACGAGTTTTAAAGACATGAAAGGCGTAGTTGTGAATTACAGGGGCTCTTACAAGGAGCAGGATCAAAAGCAGATGATCATCAGAATCGAAGGTATTGCCAATAGAGTTGATACAAAGAAAGTTCTTGGCAAGAAAGTGGTGTGGACATCGCCAGCAGGCAAGAAAATATCAGGTTCAATTTCAGCAGCCCACGGCAACAAAGGCTGTGTCCGAGTTATTTTTGCAGACAAAGGCCTTCCTGGCCAAGCATTAGGCGCAAAAGTCGACATAGAGTAAGAACGTTTTTAAGATTATTACAAGGGTTTTTACCATGGAAGAACAAGAGCTTACAGACAAGCTGGCAAATATCACTTTAGACATAAAGGATATTTTCGAGAAGGAAAAATGCTTCCCCTGCTCAGGTTTCTATGAACTGATAGAAAGGCTTTCGTTCCACCATGGCGTGCACGGCAGGCCTGCCAGCAAGACCGTCGGCAAAAAGATATGCAAATTATTGGATTTAAACAGAGTGTCGGGCCTAACGCAGGATTATTATGTACGGACCGGGCAGGAACCAGCAGACATCAAAGTCAAAGAAGACATAGAGCAATACAATTTTCACTCTAATGCTGTAAAGACCCTTATCTCAACGGAGTTAGGCTCTAGCACAAATATCAATAATGATTTCTGCATAAGGACTATAGAACGGGTTGTTGAAGATTATTGCTGGCAGGAATTTGGAAATTCTTCTGATGACTATTCAACAAATCAAAAGCACATAGATATCCTGGCTTCGAGATTGTCCCTGCCAATCTATTATTCCATGGAAACATTAGGCGTGGTAAAAGGCGCACAATATGCAGTATGGCAGATTAGAGAAGCACTAGATAAAGTGAAAGTCAAAATCGATTAGTTTTATGGTAAAAGTTGATGAGAATCTGGAAAAACTGATAGAACAAGAAAACAAACAAAAACATGCGCAGAAAACAGAAAATATCTTAGGCGCGATTCTAGGTTTCGGCGCAGGATTAGCTATCACTGCAATAGTAATTATAGATTATTTGCATAACAGAGAACCTTATTTTCCAATCGTAGCCAGTTTATGGGCTGCTGGTTGCTATTATCTTGGCTGGCGTTCTTACAAGAATCTTAAAAGCTAATTTTAAATTACTTTCTTTTATTATCAAAGCATGTCACTTGAATTGGCAATAGCAGAATTTGAAACTCTGAAGCCGATATTTGTTCTTGATAATAGTTCAGAAACAAAAAAATTGCGGTGGAGACGATTCGAGACATAGTAATAAAAGCACTTAATGAGCGCGCGGATGATATAGCGTCTTCAGACGGGCGCGTTGATTCTCTCGAGATTTGCTGGTCGGGTATGGCTAGCTTTGAGATGGTGGCTGGGCAAATAAAATACCGAAAATATTTGAGCTTTTTGCCTCAGCATGGTTTTGAGGAGTACTGCAAAAAAATCGGAGATTATACTGTGGGCGTATTTGATTCTGAAAGTGATTTATCTCTAACCATAATAAATAATGGAAAATTTGATTTGCAAAAAGTTCATGATAAATTAAAAGCACAAATCCCAGTGCTAAAACCTAAGACATACAAGTTTAAGTATGAAGATGTAGATAATGCGGATATAGGCGGCATACCTGTATTTTATGAAGTAAATTTATTGCGGAGCAAACACCAAATTGAATATTTCATAGCCCGGGCGAAAACTCATGCAAAAAAGCATGGAAAGACATTTGATGCAAATGAACAAAAAAATTTATGTCTCGGTCTAATCAAATACTCTGGCGGCATGGCAATATACCAAGACCACAAAGAGATGTGGCAAAATATTACGAGCAATCACTGGACTCCAGAATCACTAGATACAGCCATAACAAATCTGAGAAAGTTAGCACCTGTTTTCGAAAGTATTTAAATCCCGAATACTAATCTATTTTATGGCCGCTCAGAATATTGAACAGTCTGAGAAGCATAAATTACTGCACGCATCTGAAATCAGTTTGATGCTCGACACTTATGATGATATATTTTCAGATTTTGACCCGAGACCTTATTCTGAGAGAGCTGTTTCTGAGGACTTGCGTGCTGAACTGAAGCGTGCAACTAGGTACCAACCTTCGGGTACAATCGATCTCAAACTCATGATACCTAGCAAGGAGCGCAGTCTTGAGAAGGAAAAGCTCATCAAGAAAAGACTGCATGAACATTTCAAAACTCACTTCGGTTATGTCACAGACGAAATCAGAAATCTGCATGTCAAAGGGGCATCAATAGCAATTATTGGTTTTGCAATCATGATTTCAGCAGTATTCCTTGGAGATTTAAACTTAGGACAAAGACTCACAAGTGCTCTTCTGGTGATTTTAGAACCAGCAGGCTGGTTTACAATGTGGTTTGGCTTTGACAAGATTTTCTATACCGCGGGCAGTAAGAAGCCAGACCTGGAATTCTATGGGAAGATGTCAGAGTGCAAAATTACTTTCTTGCCTTACTAAATTCTTTCGTATTTGCCAATTAGCGTTGCTTGCGCTAGAATATGGCTTTGCATTGCCTGTTCTATTTGTGCTTTGGTTGTGCCAGCTGGCAGTTTTAATTCAGAATCGATAGCGTAGAGCTTGAAGAAGTATCTGTGTTCCCTGTCTGGCGGGCAAGGTGAGCCATAAGCTAACTTGCCACCTGCGTTTTTACCCATAACGCCTTTCGGGTTTTTGCCTTCAGTAATTTCTTTTGTTTCTGCAGGAATGTTAAAAACAATCCAGTGGTCCCAGACTTCAATTCCCGCTCTTTCTTTTACAAAACTAGGAATATCCGGGTCGTCCATTACCAAAACCAAAGATTTCGCATTTTTAGGAACATCGGAAATCTCCAGAGGAGGAGAAATGTTTTGCCCATCGCAAGTATATTTAGAAGGAATTTTTCCGCCGTCTTTGAAGGCAGAGCTTGTCAGTTTCATTTTTGCTTACTTGCAAAGTAGCCTAAACCAACGGCCATGAAAGCCATGCCCCATACTATGGCGGCCAGAGCCCATGGTTGATTGCTAAAGAAAGCTGCAGATATAGCTACAATTGCTACTGTCATTCCGCCAACTACTGCTGCAATACCAACAAATGGGTTTTTTCGTTTATCTTCTGCCATGATTATTTCTTGAAGAACTGCCAGATTGGGTAAGGCTTGCCAGTCATTGGTGATTCCTTGTATAAAACGCGGACCTTGCCCTCGTAAACATCAAAGCGTGCAAAAACCTGGCCAGAACTCATTTTTACGAAATATGTTCCGTTTGGCCAGTTGGCACCTATGTGTTCAACCTGTCTAATAAAGTTAGGTTTAGATTTTGTATGTTTTGGCTCTAAATAAAAGAATCTGCATTTCCTGTAAGGCGCTACAAAGTTCGCCCGGACTCTAAAAACAGCTAGTCTCGACTCAAATGTAGGTTTGGTTTGAGCCACGGCCATCTCAGTTACAGCATATGCTCGCATAACATCTCGAGATAGGAAGAAATTTTTTCTTCTCTATATCATAATATAAGGCAGAGGTGGTTTATAAATCTTTTTTTAAACTGCAGTGATTATAGATAGGTAGTATCACATTATTGCAAGTTTATTTGTGCTTTAGAATTTCAACTACTTTGTCTAGTGGCAAGCCGGTTTTCTTCGCAAGGCCAACGTAGTTATAATCGTTGTATTTGTCCTTAAATTTGCCTTCATCTGAATAAAGCAAAAGAAGGCCGATTTGTTGCGGTTGCAAACCGTATATCGGAGCATTCTTGAAAGCAAAATTCAGGTATTTCTGGATATTTAGTTCGCCCACCATTCGCTTAGCTATACAAGGCCAGGTGTCAATACTATTAGCAAGCTTTCCATAATCAATTTCGCGTGTTTCAACGCCGTAGTATTCTTCACTAAATACGGTACCAATAAGACTGGCTCTTACCTGGTCTTCTATTATCTGCTCAAGGCCCATCTTTTCTGTGGCCTTCGTAATCTTGATGAATAGTTCATCGCCACCACAGAGCTCTCGGCTCAATGCAGTTATGCTGAGAGCTATTGGTTTGCACGTGCTTTCTTTCTGGTATTTTCTGTGTCTCGAGAGTTCGTATAATTTTACCTCAAAAGAATTGGCTCGTTTTTCAGAATCATGCTTCCATTTAACCCATCTGACAAAATCAACAGTTGTCTTGGTTTCTGCAGCAATGCGGCTTTCAGCAACACCCTTTTCCAATAGTTCCAGAACTTTTGGTGCGGCTTCTCTTAAACTTTCAAAATGTTTTCTTTTATTCGCCTTGCAAAGTGCACTGCGGTCGTCTTTTATAATTAAAGTGTAAATATTTGGTGTTTGATTTTCCATTATAGAACTAATCCGTATCCAATCAGGTGCCATCTATTCTGAACTTGCCTGCCTATTGCTACCTTGTCGCCTTTTTTCGCGCAGATAGGCCGCCTTAATGCGAGCTTCATTGTTTTTCCAGAAGACTGTATGATGCCAATTGTTGTTGCGGTTCCGATGTTTAGCATCAGAGGCTCGTATTGCTTGAAAGGTTCTAATTTCAGATGTTCCTTTGTTCCAGCTACAAATTCAAATAGATTGGTCTTGATCTCTAAAGCGTGAACGACCGGAGGCAGTTTTCCAGGCAAGCCTACCAGACTTCCGACAAAAGCATCAGCTTTTGTAAGTGCAGGATCCAGAGTTGTTGAAATTGCAACCGAACCGCCAGGTCCTTTTTCATCTATCAATAAATTGCCGGCAGCAATTGCCATGACTGTTGTTGTAACAGGGCGCCATTCTACCTGTCCGCCCTTTTTCTCAATTTTTCTTCCTGGCCTGATTTCAACTTTCATGCCTTTTGTGAACTTGCCTTGTGCAATTGCACCACCAAGAACACCACCGACTAATTTGTCCAAAACTGTTCCTGGCTTGTTAATATCAAAACTTCTGGCTACCATCATAAGAGGGTCTTTTGTATCGTCTCTTTTTGGTGTAGGTATTAACTCCTGAATCGCTTCAAGCAGAAGATCTATGTTCGCTTTTCTTTGTCCGGAAATCGGAATTATTGGAACGTCTCTTCCCAAAGTTTCTTTCACAAATTTCTGAATCTGCTTGTAATTTTCAATTGCCTTGTCTTTTGTTACAAGGTCAACTTTATTCTGAGCTACGATTATTTTTTCGACGCCCAAAATCTTCAGAGCCATCAGATGCTCAGCTGTTTGTGGTTGCGGGACAGGCTCGTTTGCAGCGATTACTAATATGGCACCATCCATTATTGCGGCGCCCGATAACATTACTGCCATCAAGGTTTCGTGTCCTGGTGCATCGACAAAAGAGATTTTTCTTAAAATTTCAGATTCAGAACCGTCAGGGCATTTTTTTTCTATTGTGTATTGGCCGCTTTTGCATCTTCTTATTTCAGTATCAGCATATCCTAATTTTATGGTGATGCCTCTCTTTAGCTCTTCAGAATGTAACATAGTCCATTTGCCTGTAAGGGCAAAGGTCAGCGTAGTTTTACCATGGTCTACATGGCCGGTAAGGCCCACTGTTATTTCAGGCAATAAGTCTTTAGGCATTAAAATTAGAGATAAAAATTGATTTTAAAAGACTTACCTAACGTGTTTTACATGCCAAAGCTTCCGCTCCCGGAAGTAAACGGGATTTAGAGCAATTGCTTTCTTCTCCTCAGCGAGATAAACGTTTAGTGTAAAGTTGTTCAGTAGCTTATCCAGAGTACCCCTATCTTCACTCATTATGAAAACGTTATGAGCAAGTGCGCCCTTAGGTACTGCAGTCACATAATCTCTGAAATTTAAGTTCAAAGCTTTCCAGATTTCAGGTTTACCAGCAAAGATACCTTTGGCCAAACTTTCCCTTATCTGCACGAAATCATCTTCGGTTGGATAAGGTCTCCTGTAACCAGTATCATATCTTGCTCGAACTACGCTTATCGGAAATATGTATAATGATCTCATATAGACAGCTTGCAACAAAGCTCGTTCAGTGGTATAATGTTCGCAAATTGGTGTGTTTAGTTCATGATAAGGAAATGCATATGGGCAATCAAAAGGAAGGTTTTCAAGATAGTTTAGTTGCCAGCCTTTGATAACTCCGCCGTTATCAAATCTCGACGCCTTGGATTCAACACTGAATGTGTCACCACGTAAATTCGGGTCCTTATGAGAAAAATTGCGGTCTATTCTTTTCAATTTGAACATTCGCGACAACAAATCTTCGAAATAATCGCCAATGAGTTGCTGAGTGTTCATACTTTGCAGATAAAAGAAAATGATAAAAGGTTTTACTTAGCTGCAGATACTTTCAACCTTCGTTCTTTTGATTTTGGTCTGAAAACTCTGCTGCCGCAATTTGGGCAGGGGATCTTATGAGCTCTTATCTTTATTGAGTTGCCACGTATTTTCTTCTTGCATCTGCGGCAAATCCAAACTCCCGCATACAATCTCGCTGCAGCTTCAGGTATTTTGACTGGCATATTACGCTTCTCCGGAGCCTCCAGCTCCTCTTATTTGCTTAATGACTTTTGTGCCCATGATATCCCAATAAACTACTTGGGCATTAGGCACAACTTGAGCTTTAAACTCTTCGGGTACTTTGACGTCAAATGTTTCATAGGTTTGCATGTCCATTACCTGTGCTGTATCCAGAGTAACTGAGAGCACTTGAGCATTCTTTTTTTCAATGATTGGCACTTCTACTTTATCGTGACTCGTATAGACTGCCATCTTTTTGGAGCCGGTTAAGATATCGAGGCCTGTTACTCGGTATTTGGCATGTCCATGCTTGCCTGGAGCTGACCAGTCCATGTTAACGATTTCGCATGGCCTGCCATCCATCATCATGTATCGGCCAGGCTTTAACGATGAGACTTCTTCGTATCTAACATCCATAGACAAACGCAGAATTAAGAGGTTTAAAAATGTTTAGCCCAGCTTCTTGTTAAGGTAATTTGTGAGTTTTTTGGGCATCCAAGAGTGCGAATTTTGGTATTTTTGCCTATCCGAGGGATTTGTGAAGAAATAACAGCCTATGCTAAAAAGCAGAGGAACCGCGACAAAAGTGACAAGGCCGCCAACAACTTTTGCAATCAAGCCCGCGTTTGGATCGATCATGAGATAACCTCCGAAACCGCCCATCATAATCGCACTAGTGTGACATAAGGTGCCAGAAGTGCAATCAGCCACTACGCCAGTTTTACTTTCAGGAGTATTTGCAGATAAAACTACGTCATCAAGGCTTTCAGCCATGGTTTTTCCAAAATGCTATAAATATTTAAGATTACTGCAGGGCATATCTCAGTATTGCGGCTACGCCGCCACCAAGACCCGATAGTTGCTGGCCTTCCCTTGTGTCCTTAGAAATCATGTATGTTTCTCCGCCAGCTTCTTCGACTTTATCCATGAGCTCTTCGGCTTTGTCTTCAGGGAAATCTTCAGATATTAAGAGAACGTCAACAGCTCTTGCATCAATAACTTTCCTTACAGCCTCTTCACCATAAGCAACCATATTTTTTCGTGTTGCCAATAAAGTCAAAAATCTCTGAACAATCTGGACTTCTCTTGAAATTTCTTCCTTTTCAAGGACGTCCTCTGACCTGTCGACAAGCTCTTTCAGGCCAAATTCTCCAGTATAGCCTATATTTTTTGTTCCAAGAATTTTTTTCTTTACCTCAGTTCTCAGAAAGTCGCCGTTAACAAAGTCTTCCTTTGTCGGGCCTGGTCCGCCAACTATTATGCCCTTGATTTCAGGTGCTGCGAATTTCTCATTGACAAGATTGCCGACTTTCTTATAGAAATCTTTGGCCATACCTTCAATAACTCTGGCCATTCTGCCTGCTGACTGGCCACCAACTTTGAACTTGCCGGGAACCATCGAATCTAAATTGACTACAGGAACGATTTGCTTGCCTTTTAGTAAAGCAAGATTTGCTTCTCTTCTGTCCATGACTATGAGGCCATAAATTGCTTTGATTTCCAACTGTTCTTTTAGTGGATCCACGAAAAAAGTCTGCTCGCATTGATACAGTTTAACGCGAATATCTTCAGAAGGTTCAACACTCCAGACTTCGAATTCCTGCTGGCCCTCTCTCTCCGCAACATTTCCAGCGAAAAGTGCTAGTCCATGGACTGGTGTTCTCTTGTATTGGCGCAGATGCTGAAGCATCTTTTCCAAAGCACCAGTTACATTTTTTCTGGTCGTAGCTGATTTGATGTTCCTTGCGGTGCCAGCTTCTGTTGAGAGCTGGTCTATTGTTCCTTGCATGTTGTAGCCCGCAGGAATGTAGACTGAAATCAATTCTGTATGTCTTGCACGCTTTTTCTCGAGCATTCTGACTAGCTTGCGCAGCTTGAATTTCTGCTTCCTTTTTTCAGCTTCAGTTTGCTCTGCCATAATCGTAATTATAAAAAGCAGTTTTTAAACTCTGCTAGATGATTTTCAGCTCGCCTTTCTTGATTTCCAGATTCTTGATGCGCATTGTTGCAGCAATCTCTGATTTGACTTTTTCCAAATCAGTAGCTTTCGGGTGCTGGAAAACTAATTTGTCAACTTCAGCACCAAGGCTTAGCTTGCGCTCAACTTTCCATTTTCTGATTGCAGCAATTGCTTCAACTGCAAGCTTTCCAAGCTTTAGAGCGTCTTTGTCTTCCTTGCTAGCGTCAGGCATTCCTGAAAGATGAACGCTTTCAGCTTTTTCGTGCTTTTTGAAAAGCTCTTGATACAGCTCTTCCGTTAAATGCGTCAAAATTGGTGCAAACATTCGCAAAACTCCATAGAATATTTGATATAAAGTCTGTTCAGCCTGCTCTTTTGCAGCTTTGTCTTTGCCGTACAAGCGATATTTTATCATTTCCATATAAAAGTCGCAGAATTCCTGCCAGAAGAACTGCTCTAACTCGCGCTTTGCGGTAACAGGATCGTAATTGTCAAAACTTTCAATATACTTTTTGATTACTTGACTAAATCTTGAGATTATCCACGAGTCAATGGTGTTTTTTGATGACTTTTTATTTGGTTTTATTTTCCAAAGTTCAACAAACCTGGCAACATTCCATAGTTTTATCAAAAGCTTTTGGGCATGTTCAAGTTCTTTTTCTTGATACCACAAGTCGGACCCTATTGTCGAAGACACAGCCCAGTATCTGAAAGAATCAGCACCATATTTTCCAACCGCGTCCTGTGGTGCGACAGCATTGCCTTTTGATTTGTGCATCTCGTGGCCATGCGGATCAAATACCATTCCACTAATCAAAGTGTTTGTCCACGGCAAGCTTTTGTAATGATACCATGATTTCACAATAGTGTAAAATTCCCATGTTCTGATAATATCTCTTGCAGAAGGACGCAAGGTCATTGGGAACGCTTTGAATCTTTTATTATCCCAGCCCAGAACAAGCTGTGGCGTTAGAGATGAAGTCATCCAAGTGTCGAAAACATCATGTTCAGGTTCAAATTCATTTGACCCGCAAGAACATTTCTTCTTTGGATTTTCTTTTTCAGGATTTATTGGCAAGTCTGTTTCTTCAGGTAATATTTCTTGCCCGCATTTCTTACAGTACCATACTGGAATACTCAAGCCGAAATGTCTTTGCCTAGAAATAAGCCAGTCCCAACTCAGGTTTTCAACCCAGTTTTCATATAGCTTTGCGAAATGACTAGGATGCCAGTTGATTTTCTTCCCTAATTCTATGAATTTCTTCTTGTTTTCAAGCAATTTAATGAACCATTGTTTTGTTACTATGAATTCGGCTGCTGTCGGGCATCGCCAGCAAACAGAGACTGTTTGTTTTATGGGTTCTTGTTTTTTGAGGAGACCTTTCTCCTGCAATTCTTCCAATATTTTCTTTCTGGCTTCTTCGAGAAGCAAGCCCGCATATTTTCCAGCTAATTTGTTTAATTTTCCATCTTTTGTTATAATTATTTTAAGAGGCAGATTGTATTTGCGCCACCACTCTATGTCTGTTTTGTCACCGAAGGTGCAAATCATTACGATTCCGGTTCCGAAATTAGGATCAACTTTTTCATCCGTCATTATAGGAACTTTTTGACCAAAAATAGGAACTGTTGCTTCTTTTCCGACTAACTTTTTGTATCTTTTATCATCTGGATGTACAAAAATACCAACACAGGCGGGCAGGAATTCAGGCCTTGTTGTTGCAATTGTTATCGTCTCTTTATTTACCGTAAAATCAATGTAATTTAGATGCGTTTCCCGTTCTTTTTCTTCCAAATCTGCCTGTGATAATGCGGTCTGGCATCTTACACACCATATGGTTGGCTCTTCTTTTCTATAAGCTAGCCCCTTTTTGTACAAATCTAAGAAAGATGTTTGTGCAAGTTTTGTGGATTCTGGGCTGATAGTCGAATAAGTTATGTCCCAGTCATAGCCGTGACCTAATTTTATCAAATCTCTCTTGTAAGTTTCTTCCCACTTGGGTATTTCTTTTCTTACAAGTTCGTTGAATTCTGTTTTGTCCATAGCTTTTGATTCGACATTATACAATTTTTCAACGAATCTTTCAGTAGGATGACCGTTATCATCAAAACCAATCGGTTGGAAAACATTGAAGCCACACTGGCGCATATAGTGTCCCATGACATCAAAATGCGTATAACTCATCGCATGGCCTATGTGTATTTCCCCAGAAACTGTTGGAGGCGGAACATCTATAGCATATACGTTCTTCTTTGAATTTTTGTCAAATTTGAAAATCTTATTGTCTAGCCAGAAATTCTGCCATCTGGCTTCAATCTGCTTAAAATCTGGCTTTGGGTCAAGAGCCATAAATTGCTTTAGGAAACCCTGTTTAAAAGTTTAGCGAATTAAGCGACCTGTTCAAGTTTCTTCTGACCTGTTGCTAGCGCTTTCAAATCAACCCTCATACCATCCGAAGCAGCAATTGTCCTTATGTTTGTTTTTCTTTGGATTTCTCTTGCTTCGTAAACGGGCCTGAATTTTAGCATTCTAGCGCCAAAGTGTGTTATTATTGCGAGCTCTGGTTTCACCTGCGAAATCAGATTCGCAGCATCTTCAGAGCAAAAGTGTGTTTTCCATGATTCTTTGCCGGGTTTCAAAACATCTATTATGAGAACATTGCAACCTTTGAATGCTTCCGCAAGCTCGGGAAAAGGTGCGGTATTTCCTACGTAGCCGATATTGACCTTTGGTGTTTCTAATCTCAAACCATTGTTCTCGATGTCGTGCTTTGTTGGAGTTGCAATAAAGGTGAGAGGCCCGATTTTTATTTTATCGTCAGTTCTGATTGCAAAAACTTCTTTCAAAGTATTTTTGTAAAATGTTTGAAGAACGGGTACGTTTTCAGCGCTGCCGTTAATGACAGAAGGCGTCGAAATCAAAACACCGCGTTTCTTTATTCCACCAAGAGTTATAGCGTCTATTACTGCGTTAACATCGTTAGAATGGTCTATGTGCTCGTGCGACACATATATTATGTCAGTTTTTCCTGCCTTTACCCCATATTGTTTAGCACGTACTAATGCACCAGGTCCAGGGTCCACCCAAATCTGGTAGCCTTCCAATTGAATGATAAATCCGCCAGTTGCGGCAAGTTGGTTGGCAATAACAACCCTTCCTCCGCCCGTGCCGAGGAAGATAATTCGGTCTTGCATTTTTCTATTACCCAGTTCTGAATATAGAACATTCAAGTCTCCATGTTTCCCAGAGCCAGCCTAAAAAACGGAAGCCATGCTGAACCCCAGTTGTCTTGATAAAAACTTAAAAACCGCTTGTATTAATGCTTTTCGTGGGCCGGTAGATCAGCCCGGTAGATCGCCCCGTTCGCAACGGGGAGGCCTCGCGTTCAAATCGCGACCGGTCCATTCAACCCTTTTTCAAAGCGTTGGCGGAAAAGTGCCATCTGCGATGGCACGTAAAACATAAATACCTCTCTGGGTTCTTGATCTTCATGGCAAAAACAACAGAAAGCAAATTAGGACATTGGGTGTTTTTGGCAGGCTTCGCAATAGCCATAATATTAGGCATTGTTTGGCCTGGAAGAATATGGATAGCTTCGATTCTGGTGTTGCTAGGAATCATTGTAGGATTCCTGAACATAAGAGCATCGGAAGTTAACCAGTTCTTGCTAGCAGCAGTAGCATTGATACTGTCAATCAAGAGCTTTGAACTCATACCGGCAATCGGAACAGGCATAACAAACATTCTTGCCTACATCACAATATTCGTAGCAGCGGCCGCGGTAATAGTAGCTTTGATTGCAGTTTGGAAGCTAGCCAGCACGAAATAGATTTCTTTTATTTTCTTTTTGTTTTACAAAATCTTTATAATACGATTTCCTTGTTTAGTCATTAAGGGCCCGTAGCTTAGTCCGGTGGAGCGCTGCTCTGATAAGGCAGAGGCCGGCGGTTCAAATCCGCCCGGGCCCATTCAGTCTTTTTTAGGGCGCTCGAAGAAATAAAGTGCCTTGCCAGCTTTTTTTGCAAGGTAAGAAGGACAAATGTCTTGATATTTACATTGCGCTGCACACTTTTGTTTATACGTTTCTTCCCACTGGCTTTCGGTGTAAGGAACGCGAAACCATTCGCTGAACCCTTCGCGATCCAAAAACAAATGAGCAGCGTCACAACCTTGCGGCGCGGTAAACTGTAGCCTATAACTGCTAAGCGTGCCGTCGATTTTAGCCTGATGAATTTTCTTTAATAATTTTAAGGCGTCTTTGCCTACCTGTATGCCCTCTCCGTGGCAAACCGCGGCATTAATAACTGCCAGGTCATGGGCGCCAGTATTAGCTGAAAAATCTGCTTTTAGGGGACCAATTGAACCCTTGAAATTGAAACTCTCTTTGAATGTTACTTGACAAATGCTGACTTGCGCACCTTTGTCTATTAAATCTCTGAGTAATTGTTCTTCTAACATGCAAAACAAGCAAATACGAAGCAATAAAAATCATTCGAAAGCGCTTCTAAAGTTTTAAATACAAGATTTTTTACCTTCAATTATGGTCGCTGTCGGTTGGGTAAAGCGAATGCTTACCGAAGAAGGCGTAAAGAAAGCTAAGGAAGAAATAGACAGTATAGCAAAGCTTGATTCTCGTTTAACAGTAAAGATTGATAGCTTAGAACCTGGCTTGAGCAAGATTGCAGAATTCATACAGAAAAAAGAACACTTTGAACACAAAAGAACAATGTATCTTATGTTATTGACTATGCGCTCTGATTTGTTGCAGGAGCACGACAGAACAGTGCAGGAATTAAGAATACTCTTGGATAGGGCTAGAATGAACTGGCCAGGCTCTGAATATGTGAAAGACGGGATTGCCAAATTAAAGGAAAAAGACAAATACATCGAATTCCTTCTTGGTTACATTAAACAAGTGTTTGCAAAAGAATTGGAGCCAGGAGAACTCGCCCAAAGACTACTGGAATTGGATAAAGAGATTGTAGATTTTGGAGGTGCTCGGTTGTTAACTTCAATCGATAATGCATTAAAGAAGGAAGCTCTAATGCCGAACGACATAGCTGAAGTTGCTAGAGCTTTGAAAAAAAGATAACATGGAAGCAAAAAAGATTTCAGAAGCATTACAGGACGCGGAAGTCTCAGTTCTAAAGGCACTTGCAAAAAAACCGTTGGAATCAGATGAGCTGGTAAAAATAAGCATGCTTAGCAGAGATATTATTTCAAGGGCATGCCTGTGGTTACAAAACAAAGCCTTGATTACTGTTAAAGAAACGCCACAGAGCTTTGCGGCTTTAGATAAGCTTGGAGAAAAATATATTGCAGAAGGCCTGCCAGAGAAGAAATTTCTGGCGGCGATCAAAGACAAACCGCTTTACACAGATGAGATTGCAACAAAAGCAAATTTAGACAAGCAGGAAATCACATATTCTTTAGGTCATCTGAAGAAGCACAATATTGTTGCCTTTGAAGGAGGCAAAATCAGGCTTTTGGATAAAAGATCCTTGGAGCAGAAAAGACATGATGAGCTTTTGCTTGAAAGATTGGCGAAAGAAAAGGAAGTTGAACTGAATTTGCTGCCAAAAGAGGAAAAGTTTGCCTTTGATGAATTGAGGCCAAGAGGCATCGTAAGGAAAATTGACAGAACAATACGAGAGTTTGCAATTACGGATTTAGGAAAGAAGGTAATAAGCGCAACAACTGATGAAAAAAGAATTGGCTTATTGACGCCAGATTTGATTAAAACGGGCGCATGGAAAAACGCTTCTTTCAGAAGATATGATGTTGAGACAGCAGTTCCGAAAATTTATCCTGGTAAAAAGCAGGCATACAAAGCCTTCCTTGATGAAGTTAAAGAGGAACTAGTTAGTTTAGGCTTCGAGGAGATGACTGGCCCGCTTGTTGAAACGGCTTTATTCGACACCGATGCATTGTATATGCCTCAGGACCATCCGGCTAGAGGAATTCACGATATCTATTTTGTAAATGATCCAAAATACGGAAATATAGAACCTTACAAAAAAATATTGAAGGAAATAAAGCAAGTGCATGAAAATGGCGGCAAAACTGGCAGCCTTGGTTGGCAAACACCATTTGACGCTAAAGAATCTGCGCGCTTACTTTTGAGGTCTCAAGGCACCGCGCTTTCAGCAAGGATGCTTGCGAATCCAGACATAAAAATCCCGGGCGCATACTTTGCAGTCGCAAGAGTTTTCAGACCAGACAAATTAGATGCTACTCATCTTACTGAATTCAATCAGCTAGAAGGCATAGTTCTTGGAGATAAATTGAATCTCAGACACCTTCTGGGTTTGCTTAAAGAGTTTGCAAAGAAAATAGCAGGTACTGACAAAATAAAATTCATGCCGGCATATTTCCCATTTACCGAACCAAGTGTTCAAGCAATGATTTTTCATCCTAAACTCAATAAATGGATTGAAGCCATGCCAGGAGGCATTTTCAGGCCAGAAGTCACAGCACCTTTCGGAATTAAAGTGCCAGTGCTAGCTTGGGGAATTGGCATTGACAGGTTATTCATGATTAGGGAGGGTGTAACGGACATCAGACAGCTGTTCAGCCAGGATATTGAATATCTCAGAGAGGCGAAGATATGATACTCACGGGCAAGAAAATCATTCTCAGATATCCAAGAGTCAGCGATGCCAAATGGTTGTTCAAGAAATTAATCAGACCCGAAATTTTACTTATGCTAGAACCTCAAACTGTGCCTCGTAGTGTTAGAGACGAAACTAAGTGGATTCGCGAACAACCTAATCGAAGAAAAACAAAAAATGCAATCAGCTTCGTGGTTGTAGACAAAAATAGCGGGGAGTTGTTAGGTACCGTAGGCCTTCATGCCTTTAGTATGCGGTCTAAACGCGCAGAAGCAGGAGCTTGGATAGCTAAAGAATACTGGGGCAAAGGCTACGCCAAAGAAGCATTAACACTGCTCATAAATTATGGTTTCAAAAAATTAAAACTAAATAGAATAGAGGGCGTTTGTTTCGATTTTAATAAGCGCTCAAGAAGATTGCAAGAGAGTTTAGGTTTCAAATTAGAAGGAGTTTTGCGGGAACATTCTGTTTACAAGGGCAAGTTCGCAAATGATTGCTTTTACTCGTTACTAAAAAAGGAGTGGAAAGGATGAAATCACTCTGTCAGCTTTTTGTTTCGGACATTAAAAAAGCAAAAAAATGGTATGCTGAAATGTTTGGTGCAAAAATAGTTCACGACTATCCGAAATTTAAATGCACATTAGTTTCTATTGGTGGGGCCGAAATCGACATGGGCCAGCCAATAGCAAATTGGGAGCTTAACTGGCGAGAAGCCAAGAAGCTAATTGGCAAGCAAATAGGTATGCTTCTCCTAGTCAAAGATGTAAAAGCAGAATACGAAAGGCTAAGGAAAAAAGGCGTAAAATTTATTGTCAAGCCAAGAAAAGTGCATTGGGCAAAATTAGTAGCGGATTTCAAAGACTTTGATGGTAATACTTGGAGGTTAATAGAATAATATGCCAACAATTGAAATTAGTTTGCGGGATTTGGAGAAACTTGTTGGAAAGAAATTGCCAACGGACCATAGACTTGCTGAGATACTTGAATACGCAAAAGTCGAAGTTGAAGGCATTGACGGCGATACTCTCAAAATTAACATCGAGGACTCAAACAGAGCAGATTTGTGGTGTGCTGAAGGCGTTGCAAGGCAAATCAAGCCAGCTCTCGGTGCTGAATCTGGTTTGAAGAAATACGTAATTCATCCATCTGATTACAGAGTTTTTGTTCACGGCAAATTAGAGAAAATTCGTGGTTTTATTGCGTGTGCTGTTGTAAAGAAACCAAATCTAAATGACGTAGTAATAAAGCAGATAATGCAGCAGCAGGAAAAAATTGATGCGACTTATGGTAGGAATAGAAGGCGCACATCAATTGGCATGTATAATTTTGATTTACTCAAATTCCCATTAAAATATATCACAACAAAACATCACGAAAATGCTTTTGTCCCTCTAGGATTTGAAGAGAAGATGATGCCTCATGAGATAGTAGAAAATCATCCGAGAGGAAAGGAATATGGGCATCTTGTGAAAGGCCTGTCAGAATATCCAATATTTATTGACAATGACAATAAAGTACTGTCGATGCCCCCGATTATTAACTCAAATGACCTTGGGCAGGTTAATGTAAACACAGAAAATGTTCTGATTGAAGTTACAGGCACCGATTACGCAGCTGTCAACAATGTTTTGAAGATTATTACGCTAACTCTGGCTGATAGAGGCGGAGAAATATATGAAGTCAGAATAGATTATCCTTATAGGAAAACAGATGTTACGCCACATCTGGAGACGTCAACAATGCGTTTAGGCGTAAAAGAAGTGAATGAGCTGCTAGGAACAAAATTTGATTCTCAAGATATCATAAAATTACTTCAGAAAGCAAGATATGGTGTGAAATTACACAGTCCGGAATCTGAAAGTTCAGACCATGTGGAAGTTGAAATCCCAGGCTATAGGTTTGATGTGATGCACCCCGTTGATATTTGCGAAGATATTGCTATCGCCAATGGTTTTAGTAATTTTGAGCCTGAAGCTCTTGCTGTGCCAACTTTAGGCAAGCTTGCAGATATCGAGAAAGTATCGAATAAAGCCAGGGAATTCTGCATTGGCTTGGGTGCTCAGGAAATACTATCTTTCAATCTAACAAATAAGGATAATTTGTTCAGATTAATGGGAACAAAAGAAGAAAAGATAATTGAAATAGAAAATCCTGTTTCCTTTACTTACGGCGGCCTGAGGAATAAGTTGCTACCATCTGTTCTGGAATTTTTATCTAAAAACACAACAAAGGAATATCCGCAGAAAGTCTTTGAAGTCGGAGATGTTGTATATCCTAATTCTGAAAAGGAAGAGATGTCTACGACCGAAAGAAGACTTGCGTTTGCAATCTCGCACGCTGAAGTTACATTTACGGAAGCAAAACAAGCAGTAGAAGCTATTTTTGCAAACTTAGGAAAGAAAATTGCCATAAAAGAGGCGGATCACGACTCATTTATCGTAGGCAGGTCAGCAGTCATACTTACGGGCAAGGAGAAGCTAGGTATTCTGGGAGAAATCCATCCAAAAGTCCTGCAGAACTGGGGCATCGAGCAGCCCGTTGTTGCTTTCGAAATCAGAATCTAATAAACTAGATATTTTAAATTTGGTCTTAATATCGGTATTTTATTGAATTTTTTCTTGAAACCATCAGGAATATGGGTCACGTACAATTTGTTTGTAATGCTTGCAGGAAGTTTTTCTAATTCTCCGATATAAGTGTGTACTGGGTCATCAGGGTTATCCGTTGCCTCGTGGATAATCATATCGCAATTTCTAAACCAAGATGGATGGAAGTCTTTATATCTTCTAAACAAATTAATTTTATAACTTTTAATTATGGTTTCAGCATCTAAGCCAAAGAATTGTTCAGCATCGACTTTTGTCAAGAGCTCACTATTTATCAGCATTAACAAGTCATTGACGTTATCCACAACACCTCGAGAGCCACCAGTCAGGGATTCAGTGGTGTTTATGGGATTAAGAGCGGTTCTGATAGTTCTTTTGGCGTCTTCATACCAAATATCAAGAAAGTCTCGATTAGAATTGCAGTCAGAGCTGTATCCCAAACTTTTGCCATTAAAATAAAATTTCAGACCAATGGTTGGTATGCCCCCGTGAAGATTGTTGCGTATTCTAATTTTTAATCCGCCATTTGTCTTATGAGCTTTTTCAGTTTTCAAGTCAATAAAGTTTATACTTTTTTCAAGGTCTTTTTGTAAATTATAAAGACTATCTTTAAAATCGGTATATATGCTGTAAGTTGTATATATATTCAGTTTTTCCTTATAAAGAAAACGTTTCTTCTGTACAAATTTTCTTAATGCGCCAACGTGATCCGGATCATTGTGCGTCAAAATAACATCACTTATTTTTTCTTCAAGCTTTTTTATTTTTCTAAGATCCTCAGGACAATCTATTAAGTATAATTTATCCGCATCTAAAATAAAACAAGTATTCACGTGCTCAGTTGAAAAACCACTTCCAATACCTAAAGGTATGATACCCAAAGTCTTAGGAATTTTTGCGAGAAAAATTTCTGGATGTTTTGTTTCGAGTGGTGCCCATTGGTTGTTGCCCAATAAACCAAATTCTTTTTTATCTTTTCTGCTCGTTAAAGTAATATTGTAATTAAGTGCACTAAATCCCCTCGCACTAGCTGGTTCGCCAGTAATGCTCTTGAGTACGTAACTTTCATTTTTAACAATAAATTTGTAATCTTTATTAAAACACTCGATAGGCTCATTTTCCTCTTTAAATTTTTTAATTTCCGCTTTTGTTTTTTGGTCTAAGATTATCTCAAATCCATTCAAGTCCCAGGCTTTCTGATGATTCTCATCAGCATAAATATAGATGAGTGTTTCCAAATCTTCTTTTTCGTTAGTCATAGTCTATACCTCGTACCTTCCTTCAGAATAGGGATAGAACCTTTGTACCGCGATTCGAATCCATCCGGCACATGAACTAAATACATTTTTTCCTTAATTTTCTTAGGAAGTTTTTCCAAATCTTTAACATTAGTATGTACTGGATCGCCGGTCTTGTCTGTAGCTTCGTGAATTACTAAATCACAACATGCAAACCACGCAGGATTCAAACGTTCATACGCATAGTTTAATTTCTTTTTTTGTGCGTAATATTGCGTTATCAGAGGTTCGTATCTATACCTGAATTCTCCACAATTTGCTAGTAATTTGTTCAGATATTCTTCCCAATTTTTGCGGCCCGTTATAGGAACTATTTCATCAGCATCAATAAAATCGCCGGCTTGTAGAACGCGTTCCACAGTTTCGGAAAGTAACTTTTTCAGATTATCACTTAGCTCTTTGCGTTTTTGTTTTATGGCACGTTTGCTGTAAATACAATCCCCGCTATAACCCAAAGTTTTACCGTCATAAGAGAACTTAAAACCTATTGTTGGAACGCCCTTTTCGTGAATATTAGCCCTAATATCAATTTTTATATTATTTTCCGCATAGGAACGCTCTGTATTCAGTTCTTTAAAAATTATTGAATTAGATTTGGCTTGCTTGCAAATCCATGGACTGATTATAGTAGAAAGTGTTTGTTCGAATATTTCTTTAGTTGTATAGATATTCACTTTTTGATTAGCATTTATCTTTTGTAGCAAAAACCATTGGAGACCACCGATATGATCGCCATGTGCATGCGTTATTACAACATCATTAACATCTTCTAAAAATAGATGCGCATTTTCTAGCATATCTTCGATATTTGGTGGGAGATCTATCAGATACTTTCTATCCGCTTCGATAATAAAACTTGAATTGTTTTTAGAAGACGCATCGCCAATGCCAATTGGTGCGAATTTAATTTTTGCTTGCGGTATTTTAACCTCCAATCCAGTAGAGCCCAGATTTTTAGTTATGTATGTTGATTTGCCAACGTTGCATAATTTTGAAAACGGAATTTTATCTTTTTTAGTAAATCTATCTAATTCTTCTTTTGCAATTGCAGTCATAGTCTCTGGATCTGCGCTCGTGGTGCAGCATTTACTGGGTATTTCTAGTTTAGGTCCTTTGTTGAGATTGAGCAAGTCCCAAACAAATTGGTGGCCCCATTTATCTTCTGCATGCACTCTATCTGATTGGCGATAAAACTCCATCTCGTACTTAGAAGACTGAATTTGTTGAGGTTCGCCACGTTCATCGAAAATAATAACATTCCTTATTTCGCGGTCTTTGTGATCCACAAATACAAAATTACAGAATATCAACGTTTCCAAATCTTCTTTTTTAGGGTTCATATTCTGTACCTCATTCCTCGTTTCAAAATTTGCAAGGGGCCCTTATAGCGTTCCTGGAATCCTGGTGGCAGATGCGTTATGTAAAGTTTTGAACGTATGTTTTCTGGAAGAGATTCAAGTTCTTTGACATTGGTATGAACTTCATTTTCAGAGTCGTCTGCTTCATGAATTATTAAATTACAATCTGAGAACCAGTGGGGGTCATTTTTCAAGTTTTTTTCGTTGATTACATTTAAATAAAGTTTATTTTCTGAAGTTTTAGATTTCTTCGCGAGTTTTTGTATAAGCCTGCGAACCCTGCGTTCATCATTCTTAGATTCAACCTTAATAAAATCGCCAGGCATACTTTTGCCTAAAAATATAGTCTGCAATCCATTTGCAAATTCAAAAGACTTACAGTGACCATATTCGCTAAACACCGCGTGACAATCGCTACTGTATCCTATTTTTTTATTATTATACGTAAACTTAAAACCAATTGTTGGAACCAATTTTTCATGGTAATTATTTCTTATAACAATTTCAATAAAATCATCGGTATAAACTTGTTTTGCATTAAGTTCCTTGAACGCCACATTGTCTCTGACATGGGCTCTAATCCAAGGACTTAATTTATCTAAGGCCTGGCGGTAGATTTCGCCGGTCGTATAAACAGTTAATTTTTCTTTCGCTTTAATTTTTTTATGCAAAAACTGTTCAAGTCCATTAAAGTGATCTGGATGTGTGTGTGTTAATATAATGTCATTTATTTGGGAAATGCCTTGATTATTGTCTTTGAGCATTTGCTCCAAAAAAGGCGGCGCATCAACAAGATATTTCTTGCCGGCTTCTATGATGAGGCTAGTATTTTTCTTGCAAGCAATGTTACCTGTGCCAAGAACCAAGCATTTCATAGTTTTTGGTGTTTTAAATTCTGCAGAACGAGTTATCTCTTCATTATTGTTCAAATCATACTCTTCGCCACTAGCCTTGTCGAATAATACTGTTCCCCCAACGTATTGTACGAGCAATTTTTGATCGCTTAACAAATTAGCATGCCTTACTGGATTAAAACTTGTTTCGCAATGAAATAAATAAGGCTTAGCATTTGGGATGCTAGTATCAAAAGCAAAAATCCTTCCCACGTTATCTCCAATTAACAAGAGATTTCCAGATATGTTCATATGACGTACACAATTATCTGATGGGTCTGGCTCGATTAATTTTGCAATTTCAACTGATTTGCCATCTTTAACTTCAAATATACCGTATGCGCCTTCTCTAAACATTCTGCCGTTTACATTAAACTCAGAATCGTAATTGCTATGGGCATTTTTTAGAATAAGTTTTACAGCTTCGATTTCAGCTGAATTTAAAATCTCTCGCTCGCCTCTAAGATTCCATACAAATATTTCTTCTGGAAGAAATTCTGGCCCAAGCCTAGATTGTTCGCTTATGACGTGAGCAATTACTAAATTTTCTAAATCCTCTGGATGGCTTTGGTCCTGACATGACATGCTTTATTAGTCAGTATTAGTTTCTTAAACTTAATCAATATGGAAAATAATTACCCTAACAAATCTACTACGACAAAGTATTTGTTATCTTGCTCGTAAACTAAATTCAGCGATCTTAAGTAATCTATGTCGTTTTTGATTAAAGTTATATGTGAACGCTTGTTGAGGTGCTCATATCTTTTGTTTTCTTTTAGTGCATCAATTATGTCTGCTATGGTCAGCTCTCCTTTGACAGAAAGTATCTGTAGAATGTCTTTTCTGCGCAAAACTGAATCGAAAGTTGAACCAAGCATTCGCTCAGTGAGAGCAGATTTCGCAGTTGCAGTGCTAAGCCAATTGAATTTTTCATCTTCGAAATTCTGTAACAAAAACTGAACTAACTGTTGAGGTTTAAGCTTGTCTTTTAGATATGCAAATTTTGGGTTTTTTAGATTTTCACGCAAGTATTTGTAAAAAGCTAGCGCGTATACTACATAATAAGTTGTGTAAAATTCGCTACGCTCACCCTTAATTAAAGACCAGCCACCATCTTTATTCTGAACGTCTAATAAATATTTTACGCCTGTTTCTACAAGTTTGTTGAATGGATTTTCGGAAAGTAGCATAAGACTTATTGTTGCGAATGATGTACCATAAGTGGTAGATTTTTCAGCAACGGTTGTTTTAGATGATGGCCAACCACCATCGGGCAATTGCTTCTTTTCTAAGAATTTTCTAGCTTCCTGTAATTCTGGAATTAGAGGATCTGCACCAGCCAATACGGAAGCGAAAATTATGTTGCCAGTAAAACTCACCGCAGATTCTGAAGATTCGTGATTGAAACCCCAACCAAATCCGTCCTTTGCTTTGTTTTTAAACAACCAATCTCTTGCTTTTTTTAATACTGTTTCTTCAGCACACTTTCGTATAGCATATAGCACTGAGTAATTTGTTAGATTGAAAGTTGATGGAAAACAAGGCCAGTATCCTGTGGGGTTTTGTTGCTTCTCTAGAAATCTTACGGTTTGATTGAATAGTTTTTGACAAAATTCAGTATTCGAATGCGATAATGCAATAGCTCTCCAAGCCCAAAGATCAACATGGTCTTTTTCTGAAAGCTCATGTCGCATACAGAAGGCCATAGCTTTGCTAATGGACGCTAACGAGTCTTTATTGTTCGCCAGAATTAGCGTACTGATTGCTTCAGGAGTCAAAATGATTTCTTTTTGATAGTGCGGTGGTTCCTTGTGCCCGAGCGGTCCTACCGTAGACCATGAACCGTTTGATTGCTGGTTCTCTTCTAAGAACATCCTCGCCTTTTCTAGGCATAGGGTAATATTTTTCGGGTCCATGATACTTAGAAAAATTCAGTTTTCTTAAACCTTTCTGAAACTTTTTTCAGCATCTGTATAAGATATTCATTAAAGAATCGCCTAAGTAACAGAAAATCATGCCAACTACAACAATGCGCAAGAAACGAATAGGAAATTATGACATTATAGCGAAATTTATAGACGAACTGGACAGACGCTATGGAAACAAGGTAATTTCTGTAATAGCGATGGGTTCACGGGGGACTAAAGAGGCCAACGAAGAAGGTGACGTAGACGTAGAAGTTGTATTTAAGCACGATTTTTTCGGATCCGAGCTCACGAGTGAATTGAGGGATTTACTTTGTAGTTTGGGTATAGGCGATAAAATAGAAGTTTGGGCTATGTGCGAGAAAGAAATAAAAGAAAATAGTTTTAGTGTGGCTAGCTACCCAAAAGAAATTCTTCGTCAACACATAAATGGAACCGGAGTGATTTTGAAAGGCAAGAACTTGTTAAGATACTTTAAAGTTGGTTCTATACCAAAAAATGAAACCAAAGAATTATTGACTATCGCATGGAGAGATTTCAAGCAGGGTAATTTTGCTAAAGCAGTAATCAAGGCCGCATACGCACTTGTTCTAAACGCGAATGGTGGCAAACCTGTTGAGATTAGAAATCATCTCTATTATAGCAGCATTTGTGCAGTCGCGCAAAGGTATCTGCGCGAACAAGATTTTGTAGTAGTTTACAAAGCATTGCAGGCCAAACGAAATAATACCCTGATGAATAAGAATGAAGCCGAACGATTTCTGAAGTTTACCGAAAAAGAGCTATCTGAGGCTAAAGTTTAAGAATCGGTGTTACTCAAAAATGAACATGGCGGACAATGGGCAAGCTAGCAACAGAAATCTAATATCAGAACAAATTTTCAAAGATTTACCGCAGACTCGCGACTTTATTTCATACGTTCGAAATCTATATGGTGGGGACTTAGTGGCCGTAGTTGCAACCGGTTCACGAACAGTAAGCGAATATACGTCAGCATCCGACCTAGATTTAGATATCCTAGTTAGAAATGGAGAAGAAAAAAATACTACAAAATTAAATGATCTAGAGTCACATCTGCAAAAATTCTATAAAATCGTGCCATGGGTAAAATCTGAGAAAGAATACCAAGACCCAGAAAATTTATTGACAACACAAACACCATTCGATAAATTCGAGCTCGATGGGTATTCTGGAATGTGCAAATATATCTATTGGTACAATGTTAAGAATTATGGATTAGTATTGCATGGCGATGAGACCGTATTAGAAACTATGCCTGGTTGCAATAGCGTTCCTAAAGCAAATGCCCTAGAGTTAAGATTAACCGCAACAAGGGATTTGGCATTAGGTTTGACCGAAAATGAACCGGCAAAGATTGCTAAAGCAGTTTTGAAGGGTTTCTATGCCCGAGCGATTTGGTTGAGTGACGGTAAGACACTATATAGGAATTTTTCAGAGTTAGTAGAAGACACAAAACAGGCTATTGGCGCAGATACTTGGCAATATAAGCTATTGGAAAAAGCATATCTAATAAAAACTGGAAAAATTTCAGAGCAGCTCACATCAACTGAAATACGTAACGCGTTTTATTATATGGACGTATTCAAACTAGAAGACCTCTTAGATATAACAAAAAATACTTCGTTCTATTTTGTGCGGACGCTGCCAAAGTTGATGGATAGACTAGTAAAATCAAACATAGATTCTGAGCTATTGGATATATTCTATGATGATATACTTGCGACTTTACTTTTGGCCAGAAATAAGCGCTTCGAAGTTATAGACTTTCAAACAAAAAAATTTGCTAGCTCAGCGATACAAAAAGAAATTAATATCTTAGGAAGATCTGTTGCACCAAGTGCTTTGGATACCTTAGCAAACAAATTAATTGCGTTTTACGAGAACTGTATAAGTAACCCAAAGATTTCTTCTTGGTTCAAAAATTATGAAAACAAATTAGCAAAAGAGTTCAACAGAGAATTAACCGAGAAAGAAAAAGGTAATTTGAACGACAATGTACGTTTCTTATATCATTTGAAATTAGCAAATATTTTTGGAAGTCTGGGCGACGTGCGAGGTTTAGAGGTCATTGATGATTTGTTTAAAAATACTAAAATTAATTTAGGAAAAAAGGCGTGCGATCTTTTCCAGCATTATAAAGCAAAAATATTTTTTGAACAGAAGAATTTCAGCAAGTGTATAGATTTGTTAAAAACGCTCGATAAAGATGAAAGCATGCTCGAAATGCTTGGCATTTCTTATTGGCACGTCGAAAAATTTTCAGAGGCTGCAGAGATTTTCGGAAAGATTTTACAAAAAAACCCGAAGAATCTAAGTGCATTGCTGGCAAAACACACTGCAGCGGCAATGCTGTCGAAAAGAAGTCCAGATTTAGAATCAAAACTATTAGATCGCCTTAATGAAGATATTAGCAATCAAGCAAAATCGTATATATTAGCAACGCTAGCACACGACGCGTTGTTATCGGGAGATTTCGATAAGGTGGTAAAATTTTCAGATGAAGCACTTAATTTTTCTGAATCTTCGCAAAAAGAACATGCAGCGTTGATTTACTTGAATAAAGGATTAGCGTTATCAAAGCTCGGCCAGACAGACTTAGCATTAGAGATGTTAGATTGCGCAATAGAGCTAGACTCGAAAAACAATATGCCTTGGCGCGATAAAATTCAAATCTTGATAAAGTCGGGCAGATTGGAAGAAGCTTCAGACGTAGCCCATGAGTCGGTGCAATATACCCAGGTGCTGTTAACCGAACATGATTTGCTTAAAATTTGGATAGGCGAATTGAGTAAAAAAATAAAAGAACAGCCAGCGAATTTAGAATTGAAGTTACAAGCTGCAGAATACTATTCTAGATTAAGAGAGTTTGACAACGTTGAATCACTAACGTCGGAGATATTGTCAATCAAACCAGATAATTTTCCAGCACGCTTACTAGATGCAAGAGCAAAAGGTACGCAAGGTAAAATACAGGAATCGATTGCATTGTATGAGCAACTGGCAATTTCGAATCCAATTGAAGCAGAGGTATGGAATGAAATCGGTATAAACTTAACTAAATTAAATAAGCACGAAGAAGCACTACCTTACTATCAAAAGGCATTGGCTATAGTACCTGACGCTGTCCAGATCATGGGCAATACTGCGGTCTGCTTAGCAAACTTAAATAGGGCCGATGAAGCAGCGGAACTTTTTGATAAAGCACTCGAATTGGACCCAAAACATGCACAAAACTGGAATAAATATGTCATACTTTTGATGAGTGTTGGAAAAAATTACAAAGCGTTACGCGCAGTGAACAAATCAATTCATTTAGATCCTTATTACGGATATGCTTGGGGAAATAAAGCAACAATATTGGCTGGCCTTGGCAGATACGATCGTGCAGAAAAAATGTCCAAAGTAGCATTAGAATTGGAACCTAAGAATCCCTTATTTTGGTTAAATAGGGGCATAATATTAAAAAAACTAAATAGGTTTGAAGAAGCATTAGATTGTTTCACCAAAGTCATAGAGCTAGACGCATCCTTGACAAGCGATGTGTTTAAATCGCAGCAGGAAATACTTGAAAGCCCTACGTTAAAACCAACAAAGCGTGCAGAGTTTACGGTTGGAGATTGGTTTTGGCAATAAAGAACTGAAATATATTTCAGCAATCAGCAAAACTACTAAACAGGCTAAAAACTTCTTTCGCATTTCAGAATTTTATTAATCAAAGCAGAGCTCGTATTCATTATTATATCTGGTCTTCCTATAGAATTACAGAATGCCGTGAGTTTGCGGCAATCTGGACGAAAATGAAGTGCGAATTTGTTCAAAGCAACTCGTCAGTAAGACGATTAGACTGTGAGATAGTCGGCAGATTAACAAGCAAGTTTGCAGAATTAACTGGAAATTCCGCAAACGGGATAAGAATACAAAATGACATATAGTATCATGCAAACCGTCGAAAACGTGCCCAAGAATGTGAAATTAAGAAAGAAAGAGCTAGAAATTCTCTCACATCTGCGAAGCAATGCTCGTCATACCGTCACGGCAATAGGAAAAAGATTAGGTATTCCTAGAACCACGGTGTTTGAAAAGATAAAGAAGTTCAAGAAATTAGGGTTAATTGACAGGTTTACGTGCATAGTAGACTTCAATCAGCTGGGGCAGAGCATCTGTGCTTATGTTCTGTTTAAATCAGAACCGTCGCAGAAGGAAGCGCTTGGCGAGGCATTGAGAACAAATGCAAATACAAACAATGTTGTTAAGCTAGGAAATGATTTTGATTACATGGCTTCTTTTGTATTTGGAAATATGAACGATTTGCACAGCTTCCTAGACATAATATCTAGCAAGTATAATGTCAGAGAGACAAAAGTGCTTTACATAGCCAAAGACCTGAAGAGAGAAGGATTTATGTCAGCTAACTACGAAGATGTGCCAAAAAGCACAGACAATGTTCAAGTAGAGAGAGATGATAGTTTCAAGAATGAACTCGATGAAGAATTATAGTGCTTCTTGTTAATTTGCTTGTTTAAACCAGCAAATTAGCGGATTTTTCTTGTTTGTTTTAATATTCTCACGATAACTAATCAATTTATGCTGACGGATAAGGAACTAGGCGTACTTAAACATCTTCGCGAGAATTCGCGTGCTACAGTAACCGAAATTGGGAGAAAAATTAATCTGCCTCGAAGCACGGTTTACGACAAAATCAGGAAACTTCGCGAATCAGGCGTAATCAAGAAATACTCATGCCTTGTAAACTTTGAACAACTTGGTTTGCCCATAGCAGTTAAAGTTTTGTTTAGAGTAGATGGTAAAGATCGCGCAAGATTCGGTGAAATGTTGACAAATTGTCCAAATTCTAATGATGTTGTGAAATTAGGCAACGATTTTGATTACCTAGTATCATTTGCATTTAGTTCCATGAACGAGTTACACGAATTCCTAGATGGCCTATCAAAATGTTGTAATACTAATTATAGTATAATGTATGTATCCAAGGAATTGAAAAAAGAAGGATTCCTTGTTTAACATAGATGACGGACTAACTTGTCAAAGTGACTTGTTTGTAATGACGAGATTAATATTTTCTTTATGCGTTATTGTCTTGCGGGGTGATAGTATAACTTGGTTAGTACAGTCGGCTCCAGACCGACAGATCTCGGTTCAAATCTGGGTCACCCCATAATATGAAAACGCAAGACAATATTCTGTTGAAAGGTTCGCTAATGGAGATAGCTGAGAGTATCGCAGGTAAATACCCAATCTACGTACAACATAATAAACAGAATCAGTACAAGGCAAATCTCATAGCCAATCTCAGCAAAGGTTACAGGACCATTGCGCTATTTGACTCTATAAAGAAGGAGTATCTTAACAAATTAAATGCGGAATACTACAATTACTCTAAAATACTGAACGAAAAAGAAGCCAAAGGAGATTCAAAGTATCTGAAATACCTAGAAACTTATGGAAAAACAAAAGAAGATTTGCTAGAAGCGAAGAGAAAGGAATTGGCAGTTATATCTAGAATCATCGGTTCTGAGGTAAATCTGATACAAAAGCAAAAAAACTTGTTGGAAAAGGCTGCCAAAGAAAATAGCGTTCTGATAGGTTGCGGTGGAACGTATCTTCACGTACTAAATCCAAATACGTTTGTCAGAGCAGTTTCAATCGAATACTTAACAAAGGAGTTGAATGAAAGATATGGCATACCCGCAGTTGGTATGTGGATATATGCTCCGCCATTGTCAGCTGACGAATCAGCTGAAAGGGTACTGAAACTTTTTGGAAATATTTACACCTTTCCGGTAAATGAGGCGGATACAAGCAAATCTCTCAATAACTTTTTGCCTCCCACAAAGGAATTAGATAAGATACTCAAAGATATGGATTCTGAAGCTGGCAGGTTGTTAATAGAATTTGGCTTGACAAAAAAAGATGACGAAAAAGCAATGCTGATAAGGAAGAGCTACAGCAGTTACCTGGATTTTATCAAGACCCTTGCTTCAAAATCAGCAAATTACCGAGAGTTTTTGGAAATGGTAACGCTTCACTCTCTACAATTTTATGATCTAATATTAACTCCATATGCGAACGTTGCCGAGGCCGCAAAGAGTAAAATATATGATATAATTGCAAATCCTAAGGCCAATGAAACTTTTCTTAAGGCGTTTTTCAAAGAAGGGCAAGAACTTTTCAGATCGGTTCCTGAGCAAACGTGCAATACTTATCTCGAACCCGGCTCAAATGCAGAACTCACAAGTTTTCATGGCGAATTAAAGGTGGGGTCCTTAGTTCCTTTCGATGTTGTTAGCTGCCCAAACTGCAAAGAATACCACGAAGGCCCTCTAATAATAAAAAGCGGAGAGGTTTCAGCGAGCGCAGACTGCAAGCCGTTCAAATTAACAGAAGATATGATTCCTAATTTGTTTCCGAAACTTGGCTTAACTACCGCAGTTTTGGATTTGGTTGGAATAATCCAGATAAGTAATCAAGAGTATGCCATACCGACGGCCATTGCGAGTTGTCGTTTGACTAACGCAGATATAGAAAAATCACCTTTCTTCAGGCTAGTTGTTCCGCGCGCAGAGATTGCAGACCTTGGAAAGAGAGCGGTTTACAGATTCACCGAAGAGAATCTCAAAAAACTAGAAGCATCAAAAAATACATCATCCGAAGAAGACTATCAAAATAGAAAATACTTCTTGGAAAATTTGCTGAAAAGTTACGAAAGTGCTTTGCCTGCCTTGCTCATCGAGGATGATCTTAGCAGACTAAAGCGTATCGCTATTGAGAAGATGTTGGAGGATTGCACATCACCTGTGCAACTTAAACTTGAAACATGGAAATTAACCGAATGAGTATTTTGCCAAAAAGAAATGTAAGATTCAGGAAAATACCTGATGAACCACAAGACATCGGAATGCTTGACAACGAGATAAATATTGCATTAGCACAAAATCCTGCGAGGTACGAGACCGGACAACAGCTCGCCAAGCCAGGCACCACGCCCGATCCCGACGCTTTGCGCTGGAATAATCTCGTGCTTTCAAAAGGAAACATCAACCACGTTGATCCAGTAATGTTTTACGGAACCTATCAGTTAGAAAAAGAAGCCATTGGAATGACTGCGACAAGCCTACTGAATCACCCAAACCCAGAGGACTGTCATGGTTATTTTCTTTGCGGCGGTACCGAATCATTGTTGCAAGCTGGCTGGGTCTATAGAAATAAATATTTCTACCACAAACTAATGGATAAAACTAACAAGAACAGACTTGATTTTAGAAAACAAGGTTGGCGCGTCTACAGACTTGAACCGCATCTACGCAATGTCAAAATCTTAACACCTTTAGATACCCACATGGCCGTTGAAAAAGCCGCAGATATATTAGGTATAGGACGCCACAATGTAGAATTGATTGAATTAGGAAAAGACTTCAAGCCTAATTTAGATTCTCTGCGAGAAGTTGTACAACGAGTCCTTAATAACGGGGACGAGATATTGATGTGTTACTTTACTGTTGGCGATTCTCAAAAGGGCTTAGTAACTGATATTGCTGCTGTGAATGCTGCGCTGCTTGATGCTATCAATGGAAAACAAGATTGGATACCGCCCATAATTGTTGATGCCGCTGGCCAATACATTTTTGCATCAGTTATGGCAAATTCTCCAAAATATGAGAAAAAAATGCCGGTTTGGGATTTTAGAATAGAAAATGTAAAGGCCATTGTCGGAGACCCACACAAAAACCAGATACCCTATCCTGCGGGGCTCTGCATGTTCAGAGAAAAATCTGATCTATTATTTGCAGATACAGATGCACCATATCTACATAATGCCCAGTTTAAGTTAGTGCAGAGCGACCACTTGTCGCATAACACGGTCCCAACTAGCAGAACAGGGTCTACAGCAGTTGCAACTTGGGGTTATCTCCTTAAACATGGTCTTAAAGGACTGCGGGAAAAGAAGGAGAAGATTTGGAAACTGGTAAAGTTAGCACGAGACTTAGTTGTGGAAGCAGGTTTTGAGCTTTTGTGCGAGCCAGAGACTAATATTGTAACGTTTAGCGTTTCTGCCCAAAACCCAGGGCTAAACAAGATAATCTATGACAAAATTAACAGCTCGCCCGATGACTTTTACTTTATTGGCGAGTCCTCAACTGCCGCGATAAGAACGTTAAGCGAAATGCAAGAGTACAGCACAGCCAAATTTAAAGGTCGAAATCTGGACAAATACTCTAGATTGATACTTTGGATAATGGATTGCAGCACGGAAGAGAATATTCGAGAAATTATAGCAAAAATCAAAGCATTGTCAAAGTGACAAAATAAATAGAATTTTTCGTCATTTTTTCTTAAATTAGGGGCGCTGTGACACGATTTTCTAGTCAAGGATATTATTCCCAACGGGCCTATCAGATTGTTGACATGGAAAACAACACATGCAAACCAAACACGCTCTACAGCGAAGCAAAAACGCGACAGCTTATCGAAGAGTGTATATGGCAAGACGGAACTGGCGGAGATTCTCTTAATACAACAATTCTGAAAGATAAGCTCTATGAGAGAAGATTGAAAGGTGCGGATAAAACATCATTGACTTTCGATGAGGCATATGCACTTGGCGCGTTTATATCAAATTATGCAGTCTTTGATTCAACGATTTTTGATAGATTAGGCTACAAAGTAAAAGATCGCGCAGATTTGACCAGCCATCTTAAGATAGGCGGTGCTGCAAATGTAACTGGTAAAAAAATTTTATATATGGCAAGGGTTCTGCCACCCGCAGTCGCTTTGCAAACAGCAGGAATGACTGCTACAGAAATTGCTGGCAGTTGCGCAGCAGTATTCGATTTTGATATACCAAAGTACCTTAATCCTAATGTAGAATATGTCATAGATAACTGCGGCATGGGTGGAGACAGATTGTTCACGTCTAATCTCAGCACTGTTGCACTATTCGCTGTGTCCGGCTATAAAGGTATAAAGACGTGCAAGCATGGTTCGCCAGGGAACACAGACTCTGCCGGAAGTAGCGATTTTGCAGTACATTTGATAAAAGAAATTGCAAAAGAAGAAGGTTTAGAATCAAAACTTCTCGACAAAAAAAATGGCGTATTCGATGAAATTGGTTTTCTGACTAAAGTAACTCCTGAAAAGATGTCAGGTATAATTGAAAAAACCGGTTTTGGGTATACGGAGGCTGTTGATACTAACTACAAGACAATACACGTGCTAACACAGTTTCTGGGACACATCGCACATATCAACGACATAATCGGACCTATTACTGCGCCGGTTAATCCACAAAAGATGACGAAAAGAATAGTTGGTGTAAATCATTTAGTCGATACCAAAACCGCTGCGGAAGCCTACGAAATATTAAACAAAAAGGGCGTAACCAACGTTCAAAGTGCATACATAATACGTGGTGGTGGCGAATTCCAGGGCAGAGGATTAGGAATGGACGAGTTTACTAATCTGGGCCCTACGGAAATAACTGAAATACAAAACGGCGTAGTTAAGGAAACGTATAGTGTAACACCTGAAGATTTTGGGCTTAAAACCTACACGCCAAAAGGTGCTATTCCTTACAAGGGCAGATTAGTTGTAGAGGGCATATCCCCTGGTTATGAGGTTCTTGCAGCAAATGGCGGCAAATTACCTGCCGGAGAGAAACTCTCAGACTACAAAAAAGTGATGAGTACGCAATTGCTTAAAGATGAATTAAGCGGACCTGCTCGAGATTTGCAACTAATGAATATTGCGCCGATGTTAGTTTTGTGCGGAGTAGCTAGTAGTTTGGAAAAAGCCACGGAAACAGCAGACCAATTACTAAAAGAAAAGCGGGGTTATGAGGTTGCAAAAGACTTCGTAAGATGTTTAGCGTAAGATTATATGATAGAGGCGATAATCTTCGACAATGATGGCACTCTGTACAGAGTTAAAAGTAGCTTCCAAAAGGCTGTGCACACTAAGTTTTGCGAGGTAATCAGCCAAAAACTTAATGTAAATCTTGCAGAAGCCGGCAGAATTCAGGCATATCTGCACAATAAATATGGTAGTACTGGAGCCGGCGTTGTTAAAGAATTTGGATGGGACTACAATAGCTTCGTCAAAGAAACATACTTGGCCGTGCCAATAGAAAAGTATGTCGGCAGAAATCAACATCTCATTGAGATGCTGAAAAAAATGCCACAAAAAAAGATTGTAGTAACGAACAATCCAAGTAGATTTGCTAAAAAGATACTTAACAGATTAGGTGTGGCACGTTATTTTGAAAAAATCTTTGGCGAAGAGCATTTTGATTTTAGGATGAAGCCTAAAATTATGCCGTATAGACTAGCCTTGAAATATCTGAGTAATTCAGATCCTAGAAATATTATGATGATAGAAGACTCTTCAAACAATTTGAAAACTGCAAGAAAATTAGGTATGCGAGCATATCACATAAACCAAGCAGGGGATCTCTCGAGATTGAAATATGGGACCTAACATTCTAGAAAAAATATTCGGAACGAAGAAACCAATAATCGGCGCACTACATTTTTCACCAATGATAGGGTATGAAGGTTTTACAGATGAAGAAGAGATTCTTAAGATTGCTCTTGCGGATCTAAGGGCATTTGAGGATGGTAGAGTTGATGGTATAATAATAGAAAACAATTATGACTTGCCGCACAAGATCAAGGTTGGACCTGAGACAGTTGCACTTATGACTTATCTCGGAAAAGAATTGAAAAAAGCGACAAAGCTACCGGTTGGTGTAAGTGTTCTATGGAACGACTACAGAGCTGCTTTGTCCATTGCCAAAGTAATAGGTGCTAAATTTATTAGAGTACCAGCATTTGTAGATAATATCTGCACGTCTTTTGGTGATATTTATGGTGATGCCAAGGATGTTATCGCCTATCGCAAAAGAATTAATGCGGAGGGTATAGCATTGTTTACAGATATTCAAGTAAAACATTCAGAAATGCTTGATATCAAACCAATTACGGAATCGGCAAAGCAAGCAATTGGAGAGGGTTCAGATTGTCTGATATTAACTGGCCGATGGACGGGTGATGCGCCCAATTTGAAACGACTAACAGACGTAAGGTCTGCAGTTGGAAATTTTCCAGTGATTCTGGGAAGTGGCGCTACCAATGAGAACGTACTCGACTTGTTTAAGTATGCGGATGGTGCAATAGTAAGTACCGCGTTAAAAACAGGCAATGCTGTTGCTGGAGAGAGAAACGTTAAACCACATACGGAAAGAATATCCGCTCAGAAAGTCAAGGAGTTCATGGACGCCGTAAATAGAACTAGAAATAATTAGTTCTCAACGCTTAGAACAACTCCGGCGCCAATAGTCTTCTTTTCTCGCAGAGCAAATCTTCCGAGTTTAGGGAATTTGCTGTCTTCTTCTATGACAAAGGGAAATTTTGGTTTAAATCTTACCGTTGCTAAATCGTCCCCAGATAAACTTGCAGGCTTTTCTTCGATTTCACCAGCGTATTTATTGATTTTGTTTATCAATTCGATAATTGTGCAAGAAACGCTAGCTTCATGACATTGAACGTACGGCGTGTAACCAACATTTATGTACGGCTGGGCCTCGGGAAACAGGTATATTCTTGCTAGAAAACTTTTTGCAACTTTTGGAGGATTTTTCAGATGACCTGCGACATAGCCCGCATCTAATTTTTTCTTATCCCAGCCGCCAATCGCAGCAATATCGAGACCGACAGGCTGCCCTGGTTTCGCAACAGAAATATCTTTTCCTTTTTCCTGCATTCTACGTACTTTCGCCCGATAGTTCCCTGGCTCAAATACTAAGATATCACCTAAACTCATTGTTCCGGTTTCAACAAAGCCTACAGGTATTAAACCAACTCCGGGGACTCTTTTTACTTCATGAATGGGCCACCTTAGCGGCAAATTAGAGCGATTTGCTGGCGGATTTAGTTCATCAAGCACGTCTGCCAACGTTTTTCCCGAATACCATGCCAGATTTTTGGTGCGATGGGTTATGTTTTCACCGTTGTAAGCACTAACAGGAACGAATCTATATTCATTGTCTTTAAATCCAATCTGCTTAAGCAAGCTTGTGGTTTCTGTCTTGATGTTTTCATAAGTTTCTGGAGAGTAGGGCGGATTAGCCGCATCCATTTTGTTTACTGCAACAACAAGCTCCTTCAAATCGAATATTTTTGCCAACCGCAGATGCTCGATTGTCTGTGGCTGAACACCTTCTCTCGCATCAACAAGTAAAATCGCAGCATCCGCTTGTTGAGTGCCCTTAATCATGTTTTTAATATAATCTTGGTGCCCTGGTGCGTCACAAATTACGAAACTATATTTCTTGGTTTCGAAGTCTTTTATTTGCGTACGAATTGTTACGCCCCTTTCGCGTTCTTCAGGTAAGTCATCTGTGACCCAAGCGTATTCAAAGGTGCTTTTGCCTTTAGCAGCAGCTTCATTGCGATAAGCATCAATTTGAGCTTTACTTACGAAACCCGTTTCATAAAGAAGTCTTCCGACTAATGTTGATTTTCCATGATCGACATGGCCTATTATTGCTAGATTTATGTGTGGTTTTTCAAGCATGAGTTTTAATGGTTTTAAATCTAAAAATATCTGGGGTAAAAATTCTCGTCAAATAGACCGCATTTATTGACGATGTGACATGAATTTTGGTTCAAAGTTTATCACAAATAAATAAGATAAATTGTGATGAGCGCACCAATAAAATTTAAAGCGGATAATCCGTTTAGTACAGAGATTTGCAACAGCGATTATTTTTTAGAATTTTCAAAAATATGGCAAGAAGGTGAGAAGAAGCCATTTGCAACTGGCAGATTAAGGGTTTCAGTTTTAGATACTTGTAATTTAGATTGTGATTACTGCTATAACGAGGGTATTTTTGACGTGGAGAAAAAGCGCATGTCGCCGTCAGACCTTGAAAAAATTTTAAGTGCTATCCGTTCCGAAATTAAATCTATTAAAATTGTGGGTGGTGAGCCATTGTTGCACCCAGAAATCTTGGATTTATTAAAGATTTCAAAAAGGTATGCCCCAACAACCATAACAACGAATGGCATATTGCTTGAGAAATACGCTAAAGCAATAAATGAATTAGGAATAGATGGGGTAACGGTTTCTCTGGATGATGTAAATCCCAAATGCTTCCGAACACTAACAAAAACCAACCCAATTCTATATCAAAAAGTCTTGGATGGCATTAGCGCACTCATAGAGACGGGCTATAACAGCAAACTTATACAAATAAACGCTGTTGTTTCAAAACAAAATTTTCGAAATCTGGAGCATATAGTGGACCTAGCAAGCAAGCTCGGTTTAGGAAAAGTTAATCTGATGAACTTTATAAAAATTGATCGTGTAAACGAGGCAGATATAGTTGCTCCAGAAGAAATTGAAAAATACGTAGAATTGCGGGCAGAGTCTTCAGAATATGTTAGTGCGAGTAGACACAGGTATAAAATCAATAATATGGACGTAGACGTGGTTTGGCAATACTGCACATTAGGGTGTCACATTTGCAAAACAGAAGGCTTTGTTAGAGTTACGCCGTCTAACGAATTTAAGTACTGCATAGCTGGTAATGCTGGAGTATCATTTGAAAGAGAGTTAAGATCTGATGACGTAAAGGGCATAAAAGAGAGATTCTACGAAGCGCTATCACAGATGGGATGCTTTAAGCCTTCCAAATAGTTATTTCTATTCAGGCTTCATGAACGGGAAGAAAACAACATCTCTGATTGATGCACTATCCGTTAGGAGCATTGTTAGTCTATCTATGGCGATGCCTATTCCGCCCGTAGGAGGCATGCCATATTCAATCGCTCTCAAGAAGTCCTCGTCAATTTCGCACGACCAAGGCTCTTTTTCAACACACCTACTCTTTAGTTGGTTCTCAAACAACTTTCTCTGCAAGAGAGGGTCATTTAATTCAGAGTAAGCATTTCCCAGTTCCATTCCGCAGGCAAACGGCTCAAATCTCTCCACAAATCGGTCATCTTTCCTGCTCACTTTGCACAAAGGAGTGGTTTCTTTTGGATGGTCCATTATCAGCGTTGGCTGAATTATTTCTTTATCGAACGTCTCAAAGATAGCATTAATTAATTCGCCTTCAGATTCATTGCCTGCTAATTTCACACCTTTTTCTTTGGCTACTTTTAGTAATTCTTTTTTGTTCATTTTCATCACATCAATTTTGTACTTTTCTTTGATTGCATCAGTCATTCTGGTGCGTTTCCATTTGCCTAAATCGATTTTCTGGCCCTGATACGTGATTTTTGTTGTCCCAAGAACTTTTTTGGCAACAAAAGCATACAGATCCTCAAATAAATCGGCTATTTTATCTCTGTCCGCATAAGCTTCATAGATTTCTACCTGCGTGAATTCAGGATTGTGTGTTGTGTTAATTGATTCGTTTCTGAAATCCTTCGCAAATTCATAGACCTTCTCCAAACCACCAACAATCAATCTCTTTAGATATAATTCATTTGAGGTTCTCAGGTAAACTTTCATCTTTAAATCGCGCATAAATGTTTCAAAGGGGTGGGCTGCTGCTCCGCCATAAATCGGCTGTAAGACTGGCGTGTCAGTTTCCAAGAATCCTTTCGAATTCAAAAACTCGCGAATAGCATCCATAATTTTCGTTCTGATAACGAAATTCTTTTTGACGTCTGGGTTCATTATCAAATCAAGGTACCTCTGTCTATAACGGATTTCAACATCTTTCAAGCCATACCAGCTTGGCGGCAGATTTGTCAGCGATTTTGTCAGAAGCTCTAAAGAATCTGCTTTTACCGAGATTTCGCCGCGCTTTGTTTTTGTTGCGGTTCCTTTTACTCCAAGTATATCTCCAGTTTCAACGTGTTTTAGCAAATCGTAATTTTTCTTGCCCAAAGCATCTTCAGAAAGCCAGAGCTGAATCCTGCCAGAACTGTCTGCAAGGTCTGCAAATGCCAGCTTGCCGTGCTCTCTTTTTGACATTAACCTGCCGGCAACAGAGACTTTCTTCCCGTCTAATTTAGCAAAATTCTCCTTTATCTCGTTAGCATAATTCTTTCTGTCAAATGAATAAGGATATGGATTAATACCTAATTTTTGCAGTTCTTTCAGCTTCTGCAACCTATCAGCGTCGACCATTAATCAAATCAGGGATACCTTATTTAAAAATCTATACTTTGATATTTCGATATCTGGACAAATTACCTTCAAATTCAACAATGCCTGCTCGGCCAGAGCAATTATAGAATAGTTCTTTGCTCCATTTGTCTGGCGTTACCAGTTTGCCTTTCAAATCATTTGCACGTCCGCCAGATTCATGTATATGTGCACAAACTAGTTTCTTGATTTTTAACTTCTTAATCATCATTTTCAGAACTTTATTGCCTCTGTTTTCTTGTATAATTGTCATGGGATAGCCCTTTTTCTTTAATTTTAGTGCTTCAGAAAGTGCAAATACGTGTTCTTTGTAAAAGCCCTGCCAGAATTTCATCAAACCTTTCGTGGCCTCTTTATCGGCAGCTTTAATTTTGAATTTGCCAACAGCTTTGCCGAACTTTGCAACATCTATGGCTGATTTTTTATTGAATTTTGGCGGAATGTGTGAAATAAGAACTGTTTTCGCGGGATTTTTTACTAGTTTCTTCAGTTCGTGTATGTAAAATAGTTTGACTTTTCTAGTACTATAATATTTTGCAATCTGGCGCTGCGTTTTACCTCTGAAAATCTTTCTGCTGTCTCTCAGTATAAAGCCAGCATCCTCCGCACCCAGCCAGTCAGAACCGGGCAGAAAAACTATATCATAATCTCCAATCTGAACTTTTCTGTTCTTTTCTTTGGTGCAGTCAACTATTTTTTTCTTAAACTTCTTCAAAACAACTTCGTAGATTTTCACGCTTTCGTGACTGCCAGGCATTACAAAGACCCTTTTACCGCATTTAGAAAATATTTGCAGGATTTTAGTTAAACTAGTTTTCTGGTTTTCATAAGCTGGCAAATCCCCTGCAATCACAATGGCATCAACGTCGGATTTCTTGAAATATGAGGCAAATTTCTTTGCCAATCTCAGATTACCGTGCAAATCAGCAGTTACGCCTAGTTTCATATGCCTAAATGATATTTTCCATTAATAAAGTTTAAAACTGTGCATTAGACCTGAGAATCATGTCGCTAGAAACAGGTGTAAAATATGTTCAGCCTCTCGAGACGCCTAGCGTGACCTATATCCCGTCAGTTCCGCGCGGCTACGATGGTAGACTTCCGCAAATTCCGAATTATCTGAGTTATACCCCCAAAATCAACTATCAGAACTCGTTTTCCCGCATTAACCAGAATTACCTGACATAAATTAGTTCAGACAATCTTTATAAACAAAATTCCATCCTTTTTATTGTGGGCTCGTAACTCAGCTTGGTTAGAGTGGCAGCCTTTTAAGCTGCAAGTCGAGGGTTCAAATCCCTCCGGGCCCGCTTCAATGGAAAACTGCATATTCTGCAAGATAGTTAAGAAAAAAGTACCAGCGATTATTGTTTACGAAGATAAAGATTTCGTGGCATTTCTTAGCATATCTCCGCTTAATCTAGGGCATACATTAGTTATTCCTAAGAAACACTACAGATGGGTTTGGGACGTACAGAATATTGGAGAGTATTACGAAGTTATTGGTAAGATCGCAAATGCACTAAGAAAGGCGTTTGAAACAGAATGGGTTGTTTCAGTTGTTTTTGGAGAAGAAATTCCACACGCGCATGTTTGGCTGGTTCCAAGATTTCCAAATGATGGCCATGGCGGTTCTTTAGACACGGATAATGTGAAGAAGTTCTCGAATAAAGAAATGGAAGAAGCAGCTGAAAAAATCAAGAAAAGTTTATAAACCGACTAAAAAAATTATAAATCAGCCCACTCACGCAACTTCGACGCGCAAGCGTTGAAGACAACTTGGAGGTGCGTGGGCAATTTTAATTACAATTGTTTGCACTGATTACGAAAACAATTTATTGCTATCGGAGTTTTTTGCGTGACTGATGGTCACTGATACAGCAAAGCGCTCGCGTAAGAAAGACTGCGAATTACCAGACATTGACAAGATAAAGCAGGCTCTTTCTGATCAAAAATTGCGCACCATTGAAGAAATCATCGCAAAAACTCACTTGCCTGCAAAGTGTGTCGATAAAATTTTAACTGACGAAACAAATTCGGGTTTGTTTTATTCAAAGAGTAAAATTGTAACACGCATAGTCGGGAAAAATAAGATGCCCGAGCGAGTCCGGCAATACGCGCTAAAAGCACCCGCTTATGGCGAAGTAGTTGAAGCATTAACGCACGGACATATTGAAACGCTTCTGGCTAAAGAAGAATTTGTCGCTGTAGCAGACACTTTTGCAAAAGCGCTTGCAAACGCGAACGCGATGACTTATGATGAAGTTAAAGACCTTGGCCAGCGAATGGCCTATTATTATTACATAATGCAGGAGCATGAAGCCAAAGCCTGGGATAAAGACAGAAAAGAAAAAACTATGCTGGAAGAACGGCTTAGTTACGCTGTAACAAATGTCAAAACGAGTTCAATGTACGGCAGTTCTACAACCATTAAAGCTGCAATGTTAAAGCGTATGCGAATTAAAAAGAAGGAAAACTCATTTCCTATAGAAATACTTGATAATATAATACCCAAACGCGAAAAAGATTCCTGGTATGATTATGTTATTCCGACAGGCTTCGTTTCTACTGAGCGCAGCGATTTTGCGCTAATCGATGGGCGTGATTGGAGATATTATGTTTTCAAAATTGATGAAAAGAAACTGCTTAATTATGCTACAAACGTTGAAAATGTTTGGGCAGATCTCTTAAATAAGGACGAATATTCGCGCGTTATTGTATCTATATTAGAAAATAAGGATGTGATAGAATCAGCACAGGACAAAGAAGCCGCTGAGATTATTGACCAGTTAAAGAAATTTGGCTTACTCAGACTCGTGCAGGATGAAAGTTTTGCATACACAAACAAAGAAAGGGTATATTTTTCTCCTAAAATTTTCAGATATTGTATTTCGCTGCAGAGAGAATTTCTAGAAATGTGCAGAAGCAAAAGTATTGACGGTATAATAGACAGATTTAGTCTGGATATTGCTGAATTAGAAAAATTAAACGTGCGCACCTTGCAGGACCTTGAAGCCTTTGTAAGCACTAAGCCGAATCAGACTGACGCTAAACTGCCAGTTTTCTTTGAACCAGGGTACAAGCAGTTTGATAAAAAACAAGAGTATGAGCTTTACAAAGAATTGATTCTGAAAATATACGAAAAAGAAGACCTGGAACAAATAGGCGCAAGGATGAAACGGGTTCTCGAGGAATTACGCGGTTCAAAAGAGGAAGAGTTAGAAAAAACGCAAAAGAAGCATGCGCCAGTAAAGATTAAGCTCACTCCATTAAAGAAAGAGTCACCTAAAGCCAAGTATGTGCCGCAAATAAGGCATGCTCAACCAAAACCAGTTCCTCAAAAGCCGAAACCTGCCGCAACCCTTAATAAATTTAGCACTTCAAAAATGCCGGTTACCATGGTAAAAAAATCTGAAGGCAAAGTAATACTTAGTTATGCTGATATAGCCACGGCAGTTAGAAAAGCCGAAATACCAAAGGACGAGATTTTAATATATGTTCAACACCTTTACATCAACGCGGGTGTTAACAAAGCGTCAGCAAAAACCCGCGCGTATAATTTCCAGAACAAACTCAGACACGCTACATTAGGTGCCTTGGCAAAAGGCGGCAATTATAATAATGTAAAGCCGTATTTGACAGGACCCGCTCCTCTTCCAGCTGAAAAGCCTGCTAAAGGAACAATAGAAGAGACAGTCGAGCCTTCGCATCGCGTAAAGACACATAAAGTCGAAGCTAAAACTGAGGCAGAAACTTCTTCACTCGATGACAAATTTGATGGCATCGCAGAAGGCTTGGAAATACTCGATCACTTGCCTCTGACAGACGCAGAAAGACGAGATGTAGATGGAATGGTTAGCAACGCGTATGATAGAATTGGAATGAAAATCAAGCAATACATGACTAAATACGCGAAAGGCATGGAAGAAAAGATAGCTTCGGATGAAAAAGAATTGCAGAATGCGAAGTCTTTGCTTCAACTAACTAAAGGGTACCTGGATAAGAAGTAAGCTTTACTCAAGCAAAAGCTTTTTCTGCTTAATTTTTCTTATATTCTCTTGATATGCCTGACTTTTTGACATTTGCCCAGATAGACAAGATTGTGGATGAATGCGCCGCCTTGAATGACGGCATCTGCAGCCCAGATGTCTGTCTGTCCTTAAAGAAAGAGTCAGAAGAGTCCGGTAAGGAGTTCTTACTTGAAAAGATGGTCTGGAGAGAATATGAGCTCTATGTGGTATGTTCGGCGCCGAATTCAAAGCTTAGGGCAGTCGAGGTATTGTTGATTACAGCCAGCAGATCAATGATATAGCACTTTCAGAGTTCTTTTTAGATAGGTTAAAATACAATAAAATAGGCATTTGCCCTGTTAAGGACCTGGATAAAGCACTTTTAGAATCGGCTTACATAGGCTTTGTGAGGCCATCCGCCCAGCCAGATATGATATACGGAAACGTTTAAGAAGCATACCGAAAGCTTTATATACTCATCTGCTACTATTGCTATATAGCAACTTTGGAGGTTAACATGGCAGAATCATTAAACCAGGATCTGAAAAAGGGCTTAGAAGCATTACTCTCATTTGGACAAATGTGTCCTAAATCTTCTAATTTTAAGGCAGAGAAAGAGGACCATAACGCACCCGTTAGAGTACTAGCACAGGCTAGAATGTACTTTACAAAGTATATGGCAGCGCCTGACGCACTACCCCAGTTAAGAACTATACTGCAACCACTCAGAGATGCCTGGGTCGATTGTGGCAATGGCCTAAACGGTGGAAAATGCGGTAATTGCTTAGAACACTATGAACAAATCTTAGACGCTTTTGAAAAATTGGGTTATCTGAAATCAAGTTACTCCGAAGATTCAAAACTATATGAAATAGTGGAGAAAGGTGAATAAAATGTCATGTCCTAATTGTGGATCAAATTTGATGATGAACGATGCACACAAAGCTGAAACTGTGTGCAGAAAATGCGGTTTTATAGTAGAGGAAGCTAAAGTGGACTTCGGTCCTGAATGGTCTTTCTCAGAGGATGATGCAAACCAGGCCAGAGCTGGTGCTCCTATATCCTTCTCAAGGGCAGATATGGGTGTCAGAACCCTTATCGGTTCAAAATCTGATATTGCAAGATTAGGTGGAAAGGTCAAAGGCCGCTACCTGAAATTGCAGAAACAGGATATCAGAACAGCTGCAAAGACTGAAAGAAATCTGAAATACGCTTTCGATGACTTGAGGAGATTCTCATCTGTTATGAATCTGCCAAGGTCTATTGAGGAAGAGGCAGCAAGATTATACAGAAAAGCTCTCGACAGAAACCTGATTAGAGGCAGAACTGTAGAATCAGTTGTTGCCGCATGCATATTCATGGCTTGCAAGTCATTTGCAATTCCAAAGGGTTTCCGCGAGGTCTGTGAAATAACCAAAGTTCACCCAAAAGACTTTGGAAAGACTTACAGATTTGTCTCAAGAAAGCTTGGATTCAAAATGGCTCCAACTACTGCAGTTGATTTCATCCCAAGATTTGCATCAAAGATGGGTCTGAAACCAATGACGCAGGCAAAAGCCGTTGAGATCTTAAGAAAAGCAGAGAAATATGAAATTGACAATGGCAGAGGACCACACGGCCTTGCTGCTGCTGCAATCTACATAGCTGCTCAACTAACAGGGGCTCATGTTACTCAGAAGATGGTTGCTGATGCCACGGAAGTGACAGAAGTGACAATCCGAAATAGATACAAAGAAATTGCTGACAAGCTTCGCCTCAAAAAGGCGATAGCTGCTTAGGAGACTAAAATGACAACTGAAAACGAACAATGGAATGCAACAAGAGACCTTGTTGCTAAAGTAACTCAAGATTTAAAGGATGGCAAGAAAGACGAAGCTAAAAATCAAATAAGCACTTTTGCAAAATCATGCAATTTGGGTTATTTTACGGCACACTTATTGAAGCAACTTAACAAGTCGAGGGCAGAAAGCCGCGAAGCGGGTACGCCACGTTACATAGCAAAAGAGATGTATGAAATGTTTGGTCAGGCTTTAGAACAAGTGGGCAGAACAGAAGACGCCCAAAACGCTCTAGACGCTTCGAGGTATTTGTGAGGACAAAATGATAACTTACGTTAAACCAATGAAGACAATCAAAACAGAGACAGCTATTTATGCCACAAACACAGTTACTAGCACGGACAATCCAATGCCTGGTAAACCAAATAATGGTTTAGAGAATAGATTATACTTAGCAGAAACACCATAGGAGCTGAAATGGGCAACAGAGACGATGATGACCGGTCTGAGAAAGACGCCATGTGGGCGGGCAGAGAAGACCGCCAAAGAAGTTCGGAAGACTGGCCCAGGGCTCCGCAAACACTAGAAGAAGAGTTTAAGCTTAGTTCTGAAGACAAAGCAATTCTCGAGTCAGGAGAACTAGGTACAGTCATAATAATCCCTAATGAAGGCCTAGAGGAACGAGTAAGTGGTTTGCGTCAGGATGTGATTGACGGCAAAGTTCTTTTATCGCCTACGCTTTCATATGTATATGAGCGCATGTATCGCAGCGGACCAAAACAGCCAACAGGCAAGTATAGGACTTACGTAACCCAGAAAGAAGTGCGCAATGGTTACTTACAAGAAGCTTTAGATAGCCGTCTAGACGACAGCGAAGAATAATTTTATTTCTTATAATCTCTTCTTAATCCGTATTTTTTATTAGCCCAGCGGTAAGTTCTCATTTTTGGGTGCGGGAATCCGCAATATGAGCATCTCTTATGTTGAACGTGATATGTTTTATGACCGCATCTACGGCATCTGATGTGGCTTTTCTTACCACTTCTCTTTCCCTTTGACGGTGTGCCTTTTGTCATAACTCACCTAAAGAATTATGCAGCTGGGCTGACTAAAACAATCATATCTCCGCGCACAAATACTTGCCCAAGCTTTCTGACTATCTGGGCGTTTTCATCGCGTTCTTCAGCGTCATCAAGAACTACGTTGATATGTATATCGAATGCTCTCAAAATACCAACTAGTTGTCTTTTGCTTTTCAATTCAACGATGACTCTTTTGTTTCGTGCAGCGTTCAATGCGTCTAATGGTCTTTCTGCGTCCATAGGGAAAAACACTTCGTATCCATTTAAAAAAGTTTGTATGTTGCTTTGGCGCATGACTGATAAGTTGGTGAAGATGTTCGAGGGAAAATATCCTCCCGTAGGACCTTACAAGACGTCACGAGTAAGCACTTACTATGGTATTGAGCGCATTTATTTGAATTTATTAGACGAAGTTTTTGTTGGAATAAGAAGGCCTTTAGTTATTATGAGTGAGATAAAGACGCTCACAAATAAAATTTTTGATGGTGATGCAAATTTCAAATTTGATGCGGACCCCGGTACTTTGACAGGTGCAGTTATTATTTTTGAGCCGCGAGGCACCGATAGCTATTCAATGAACTACAGCGGGCATTCCATCCAAGTCCACAAACCTTTTGTCGTGCCTGTGGTAACATTGTTACTTGCTAACAGAGGGGCAGCTAAACTCTATCACCGGCAAAGGAACAAATATTTCCGATTCGTAAACAATCTTTATAGATTATATGCGGAAAGAGCCAGAGCTTGCAATAAGCTTTAAAAACTGGAATTCTGAGCTTTGAACTATGTCAATTTGGAAAGCAGCAAGACAGGGAAGCAAACCATCTGGAGGCAGATTCTGGCCTTACAGAAAAAAGAGAGCATATGAAATAGGACAAGATCCTATTAACCCTAAGATTGCTGAAAAAACTGTAACAAGAAAAAAGAGACTGAGAGGCGGTTCTGAGATAACTCAAGTTCTTACAGCTAGCCATGCTAACTTAATGTTAGAGAATGGCAAGTTCAAGAAATCAAAAATAAAGACAGTTAAAGAGAATCCTTCAAACAGGCACTTTGTCCGCATGAATGTTATTACAAGAGGCGCAATTATAGAAACAGAAGACGGCCTTGCAAAGGTAACATCAAGACCGACAAGAGACGGAATTGTTAATGCTGTTCTTGTAAAAGCAAAGTAAAATCTTCAGTTTTTCAAAAATTTCTAATTTTATTTGAAATAGGTTAGCTTTTAACTCTATTGCAAAGAATTATATAAACTTGCGAAATCCTTATAAAACGGAGCGTGAGTTTTTATTTAAAGTTAACGATAACCTCTAAGGTGATGAAATGGCTGAATTTGTAAAAAGATGCCCGGAGTGTAATTCTATAAATCTAACTGTTGATGAAAAACGCGGAGAAGTAATTTGCAAGGCTTGTGGTTTAGTTCTTGATGAAAATATGGTTGATACGAGCCCCGAATGGCGTGAATTCTCTGATGATGGCGAAGACAGGAGAAGAGCTGGTGCTCCTGCGACTTTCACAAAAGCAGATATGGGAACTGGAACGCAAATCGGAACAGCTTCCGAGTTGTATAACTTACCAGGTTCTCAGAGACGAAGGTTCATGCGTTTGAGAGAATGGCACAACCGTTCTTCAACATCACTTGAACGAAATCTGAAATACGCCTTAGTTGAATTGAAGAGAGTATCATCTTTGCTGAATATACCTCCATCAATTGAAGAGGAAGCAGCCAGAATCTATAATTTAGCTGTAAGAAAAGCACTTGTACGCGGAAGATCAATGGAATCCGTAGTAGTTGGAGCTATTTACATTGCTTCAAGGCGATTCAATTTGCCTCGCAGTTTAAATGAAATCTGTAAGCTAACGGGTGCAAACAAGAGGGAAGTCGGAAAGACTTACAGGTTCATAGCGAGAAGCTTAGCAATCAAATTACTGCCTTCAGGACCTGCAGACTACATACCAAAGTTTGCTAACAAATTGAATTTCAACTCAGCAACACAGACAAAAGCTGTTGAAATACTGAAGAAAGCACAGAATATGGAACTAACTTCAGGACGCGGACCAATAGGGCTTGCTGCAGCTTCACTTTATGTTGCATCTCTGATGACTGGCGAGAAAAGAACGCAAAGAGAAATAGCAGACGTTGTCGGTGTTACAGAAGTAACAATCAGAAATCGATACAAAGAAATCATTGACAAGCTCGGCCTGAAAGCTGAATTAGAAAACGTTGCTGAAGTGCTCGAAGAAAAGAAGCGAAGGTAACTACAAGCTTTTTACTATTTTTTCAAATTCTTTTTCATTTGCATTTGTTTTGATTCCTGTTGGGCTAAAGTGAGTCCTTGCAGCCTTGAAACCTTTTTTCTGTAGCTTTGCTATGACCTCAGAGATTTTTGGTAATTGATGCAGTTTCATTTCAGATAAGTCAAAGAAGCCAACCCTTTGTACCTTTGATTCTTCTCTTATTGTGAATAGAAAATCTTTAGTTTCCTTTGATATTAATTTGTCTTTGGCCGCAAGCTGATACATTTTCTCAACTAAGTCTTCATCCCAGAGCTGGCCAAGCCACATTGGACCTGCTCCCCGGAAGCAGCCAATCTGCTCCAAGATTTTATCGGCTTTGTCAGCGCCTCTTTCTGCCCGCAGGTAACAGCGCATGTAATGCCTTGTTGTATGTGCAAATATTGGAGTTAATGCAATGTCATACTGCGCTGCAACTTCCTGAACTTTTTTTATCAAAATTCTCAGGCCAATCTCATGCATTAGGTAATTGTAAAGAGGTTTAGCGCCGTATTTTCTCAGGCAAGCAGCAGGATATGTTCCACAAAGTGCTGATGTATCTGTAGCTGTGACAGCGATTATGCCGCCTCTGTTCTCAACCATTGCTTTCACACCGGCATCTAAGAAAGGAACTGGCGTGCCAAAAGGATCGATGTCAACATAACCAAATTTCTTGTCTTCACGTTTGTATCTTGTTGCTAAAAATTCGTGAGCACGAAGATTTGAGATTTCGACTTTCGATTTGTTCAGCTTTGCATTTTTCTTTGCTAGAGCTGTTGCAGTTGGGCTCGCATCGTTGATGTAAATGCGTTTTACTCCGGCTTCCTTCTTTAATCGCAGACCTCTGACGCCAGTAGCAGCCAATAAGTCAACTGCTGACTGAGGTTTCAAGAGTTTACAGACCAAAACTGACAAATCCCTATTCAAAACCATCGCAGGATTGTAGAAAGCAGGCGATTGCGCATTCAAAGCGTACTCCGCTGGGTCAGGAATCACTAGCTTGATGGCACCTTCTTTGATTTGGATGGTCTTCATAGTCCTACATCCAGATCTGTGTTAAAAAGCATTACTGGGTTTGTATTGCTTGGGAGTAACGCAGTTTTATAATAACATATTTGGAAATTAGATTAACAAATATTATGGAGGTAATGAAAATGATGGATATGAAAACATGGGGATGGATAAAGGTAATAGGCGGATTAGTCGCACTATACTGGGCATGGCAAGCCGGAATAGGAATGAACCTAACTGGCGCAGTAGCAATATTAGCTGCCTTGACAATAGTTGGCGGCGCTAGCAAAGCTAGTAGCAAAGGTAAGTAAGCCTTTATTCTGTTTTTATTTTTCTATTTTCTAGATTTTATTTTGACTTTTTGTAAGAAATAATATAAAAATTAAAAAAAGAAAATAAAACTTAAAGCACGCCTAAAAGGCCCAGAATGCCGACAATCAGTACGATTATACCAATTGTTGTCTGGAATGCTCCAAGTTTCTTTGCAAAATTTCCTAACGATTTTCCTATGCCAGGTATTACGTGCAAGACTCCAGCCAATAATACTAAGCCTGCGATAATTGCTAGGATACCTTGTAGTCCCGCAAAGTTCAAGATACCGAGAACAAGTGCAAAAATACCTATTATCACTTGGAAACCACCCAGGAACTTACCCATTTTTTCCAAGGATTTGCCAAATGTAGGTACTGCTGACAATGCTCCGGCAGCTAAAACTAAACCTGCTAGGATATTTACTAATTCTAGTATGGCCATTTTGTACCTGGTTTAACTAGCATAAGCCCCCATAAAAAACTTACCGTAGCCTATTGTTAAATACGCTGAACTCCGAGAATTTGGGTACGCTGCTGTTCTGACTGGGCAATTTGACAAATTCAAAAAAGTATATGATATCCTACTCCGCAAATCTCTATGATTCTTAAAATTTAAAAACTGAATAGCCTCTCTTAATAATATGGTGAAGTTCGTTATCGAGCATCTCGAGCCAAAGATGTATCCTTGGTGCGTTCTCGAGTATGGTCATATTTCTCAGATTATTGGCAAAGATAATTTGATCTTCACTAACGTGAAGAAGGGCGCTGATAAGCTAAAGAAGCTCGGCGAAGTTAAGAACGAATCCGTTAAGGATCTGAAACTTCAGAAAGCTTGCATTCTCGACCCATCAGCTAAGAGACTTCTGACACCTGCCGACAGGAAAAAGTATGATTATTTCATATTTGGTGGCATATTGGGTGATAATCCACAGAGATTCAGGACGAAAAGAGACCTGACTTCGAAATTGAAGCTACCTGCCTTCAATTTAGGGCCAAAGCAGATGTCAACTGACACTGCAGTCTATGTCACAAAGAAGATTCTTGACGGCACTCCTTTGGGAAGGCTGGAATTTGTTGAGGAAATCGAGTTCGAGGACAAAGATGGTTGTTTTGTCGGCCTGCCGTTCAGGTATGTTGTTGAAAAAGGTGAGATAATCACAGCAAAAGGCCTGAAGGAATTTGTTCTAAAACATCAAAGATTGATCTAGAATAGCATAGCCTTAAAATGCTTTTTTTAAACAACCGAGAATGATAGAAGATGCTGTCAAAAAGATATTCAGGAAATACCGGGGACAGATAGATAACCTGGGCACTATCGTTAATGAGTTCTTTCCAGTAGCCCTTGGCCTTAGGCCGGCTTCATTTCCACTATGCCACGAATTTAATTACAAAAAGAGGTTAACTGCTGAACTTCCGAATTCTAATCTTGACGAAGAACGGGAAATCGCAAAAGAGCTTGGCCTTAAACTGATAGCCTACAATCAAATATCAAAATTAGGTCTCAATAATCTCAGATATTTCCTTGTTAAAAAAGAAAACAAAAAAGTCATTACCAAAGTGAAATACTTGCAGTTAGACCAGTCACTTTGTGTTGAGGATATAGGCCATATCCTTGAATATCCTCAGTGTTGCGTAGAAGCGTTTCAAGATTGTACAAATAATGGCAAGATACCTGATGATTATGCGCAAGAAAAAATCATTGAGTACAGACAATCAAACCGAGACGTAAATCCTTTAGCATATTTCGTCTGGGGATTCATACCATGCAAACCTGACTGCAAGCCAGCCGTAGAAAAAGGAACGGCAATCTTCAAAAAATTCATGCAAATCGACAAGGAAATTGCAACCATGTACATGGACGTGTTATATGATTATTCCTCAAAGATAGAACTTGAAGGAGCAGAAGGCACCAAAATACTAATACTTGCAAAATTAATTGACGCGTTACACCAGAATTCTTCAAATCAAGTTATCTAGTTATTGTTTCTGCAGGCACTATAAACCCGACATATTCCTTTTCAAGTATGTCTATTAGTTTGCTGTCTTCTAAAAATACTGAGAACATTCTCGTCCGCTTGTCTTCACCCCATGTTTTCATATATACTTGCGCGTTATGTAAATGCGGGATTACTTTGTCACTAACATCAATATCGTATGGTAGCAAATAAATAATTGTTTTATTGCCTTCGCTTCTGAAACGAATACCCGGTTCGACAGAATACATCCTCATGCTACCCTGAAAGCGCCCTTCTCCTTCGCCTGTCGCTCGAATGAACTCCATTCTCATAGGCAGATGATATGCTACATCCCATTTCTTGTTAAAAACTAAAGTGTGATTTTCTCCTTCCTTCAGACAGTGTTCAAGAAGTTGCGTGAAAAATCCCAGATCAAAATCATTACGAACTTTGCACTTTTTCTTATCATTTACGGCGGATAAGATTTCCCGCCAATATTTGACATGTTCGGGTTCATTCATGCTATTTACTCCAAAAGAAAGCCTTAAAACTATTTGTAATTAATGTAGTAACTTATTTAAATATCGTATATTATTCCACCACATGGCCAACAATCCAAATATAGTTATAAATGGCAAAGGCTATTATTTACCTTTCTTAGAAGGTAAAATAGAAGGCTACATAGAGATTCATTCTTCTTTTGGTTCTCACAGCATAAATATTAGAGGCACGATGTTTGGAGTTAACCTTTCACAATCAGGCACGACGATTTTAATAAATGGTATTGATATTTTCAAGTATATACAAGAACATCACCTGCCACCTTTGGCAGTGGTGCATAAGCTAGAAGCTGATTTTGATTTGCCGCCCAAAGTTTCTGATGACAAATTCGAAAACATGATATTACAAAATGGCATTCAGAGCGGGCTTAAATGCCCGCAGTGTGGCAAGAATACTTTGAAGTCTGTGGGTGGGCTGGTCAATAAATGCAGTTCCTGCGGATACAAAAAAATCGGCGGTAAGCTCGTTACTGCTTAACTGCCCTCAGAATTTTTTCCAGGGAATCTCGTTCTTATCTAAGATTTCAGTAATTTTCTTCTTCTGCGGGCCAGTCAGGCCTTTCCATTCGATTGCTGCGAAATCTGGCGTTGGTAAAGTCTTGTTGTAAGCCTGCAGAATCATCTCTTCATCTAATTTGTCAGCATGATGTTTAGGGCAGATGTGGCCAAACGCAATCTCTGCCAGCTTTTGGTTAAATCGCGGACAATAATGGCCTCCACCAAAGCCTATTGCAACCTGAATTTTAGGTTCATGTTCTTCTTTAGTAATATCAGTGCAAAGATTGTTTATGACATCTGCGGCGGCTTCGCAAGCAGCCATATCGTTCCATTGCTTTTCAGAGCTGCCGACTTCAACAAATATCACTGGAAAATCGATTGTTGGGCTGTGATGCGTTACTTCCATACCAACTTCATAAGAGGACAGCTCTTTCCGCATAGCTTTCAAATTCTGGAATTCCAGAACTCCAGCTCTCATGTACGTAGCAGGAGCGATAGAGAGTGTTTTGGGCTTGCCACCTCGACTGGCATCATCACTCCAGTTGCCAGTAGTGTGACAATTAAGCATTGGTACGCCAGCTTCAGATTTATGAGAGGAAGCAACTATAATCAGTTCAGGCTTTAATTTTCTGAATTCTTTCTCGTATTTATCCAGGTCAAGCACGTTTTCCTCAATCTCAAAAAATTTTGCATCGATATAGGCACATTTTTTCTTTAGAAAATTGCCAATATTTACTGAAGCGGTATTTGCTTTTGCAACCACTATCAATTTCATAAGAAAATATCAAGAAATAGAGAGTATTTATTTCTTTTTCAGCTTCTTGAATTGAGGAACTCTTTCTTCTCTTGACTTTTTAGGTTTCTTTCGCATGGAAGCTACTATGCCTGCAACAACAAGAATTCCTGCCAAGATAGCGATGAACACGGGAGTGTCAACACCTGCAATTTGCTGGTTAAGAACCGTAGCTGGCATAGTGCAGCTTTTGGCTTTTGTTACAGTATTTTCACATAAGTCCTTGCAAGTTCCACTTTGAGTTCCAGATTGTGCGAACGTAGAAGATGATGTACAGTTTCCCCAAACAGTGGGAGTGCAATCTCCGCATACTGACGCGCCTATTGCGCCCGTGGGCTTAGTCGGTTTCGTAGCATTTGTTACATTTGTTGTTGGAGCTGCTGATTTGCAATCTGCTGGGCAGCTTGTTGCGGTTTCGTTTCCGAAGCAATTGTCATCTCCGCAGTATTGTATTGGCATCCAGCACATTCTCACGTTATCATAAGGATCAACTTCGCCACAGCCTTGAGATGGTGGTCCGCCGCCACAGAGTTCTGCGGCTCCGGCTTTGCCTGTTGGTGAGTATTTGTAAAATTCGGACGCTGATGCACAAATGCATCCGTCAGGACAAGTGCCCGAATGAGGCGCATAAGCTGCAGTCTTTGCAGAAACTATTGAAAATGACATTAGTACAGTTAAAATTATCAGTAAAATCTTAAGTGGAAGCAATTTTCTCGCCATGGCCAAAACCATCTTTTTTTACATCTATAAATACTTTTTCCACTTAACAAAGTTATTTTCTTTAACAGCCAAGATCACCTAAATTGCTGTAAAAACCGCACGAAGTCGGTGCTTTGCAAAAAGCCTTATAAAACTACCATATTGTAAATATATATGGTAAATCTCAGCTGCAACCCGACAAACAGAATGAATTATTATCTGAGTTGCCTACGTTCTAATATAGAAGACGCCTGCGGAAAAGAGGACCGCTTGGCGAAATACATTTTAGATATAAAATCAAAGTCTCCTAAATATCCTGACGTAATAACAGATGCGGATATTGACGGTCTTGAGGGTCGTGTAATTGAAACGGCTGTAAGAGTTCACGCAGTAGATGCACTTAGAATGAAGATTCTTGAAGAAGAAAGTGATCTGATTAAAAAAGACGTAAATTCATCTCTTCTAGATTCTATGAGAACCCGAAGAGATCCGCTTTTCGAAGAATATGATGAGCTTTTAGTGAGACTAAACGGGTATGATGGCCAGATAGAAGGCCTATGTAACGAGCTTGGAATTGATTGCATCGCTCTTGTTGAAACCGAATTGTTGAAACTTCGGCAGCCTATCCCTCCTGAAACATATAAAAAAGCGGAAGAAATATACGAAAAAGTTAAGTCACAGATTTCTTCTCAGAAGCAATAAATTCTTCTAATTGCTGAATATCATTAGATTCTATTCTTATCTCATCAAACATTTTTTGTATTTCTTTTTCTGTCAGTTTTCCCTCTGCTATTATTCTCTTGAAGGTGTTATACATCTCTTTTGGAATAACCGCCAAAATCTGCTCTTCCATTTCTACGATCTTTTTAGCAAGTGCCCTTATTGTTTGGCCTCTGCTCATGAGTCCGTCTCTCAAAAGTTTAATATTATCTTCTTCACCAGCAGCTTCACTTTCTATATGCCTTCTAAGGGCGACGCTAGGTTTTGATGTTATTGCACTTTCGAGTCGCTCAATATTTACATCGTATTCATTTATTCTCTGCATGTCCCTCTCTTGCTGCGCAACTAAATTAGCTAGCTCGACTTGCTTGTCCATTATCTGCTTGATGAATATCACTTTGCCGGCTGCAAAATTTCTGGCTAGAACTTCTTCCTCTTTTATGGACTCAACAATAGATTTGCCTGCTTCTGCAGCCAAACCATACGCTCTTATCACGTCAGATTGCGATTTCTTTGCAATTTGTATAGTTTCCTTGTCTAATTGAAATAGTCTATCGACCATGACGTTAGCACTATTCCGAATTATATAAATTATTTGGTATCGGAAATCTTGCAATTTCCTCTTTAGTGAGAAATCTCCACTTACCGAGAGGCAAAGCTCCTAACTCCAGAGGTCCGACCTGGACCCTCTTTAAAGTCATGACTGGATAGCGCACTGCATCCAGCATTCGCCTGACCTGCCTTTTCCTTCCTTCCTTTATCCTTATAACAATAATTGAGAAATCTTCCTTTCCTTTGCCAAGAACTCGGATTTCCGCAGGCAAAGTTATGTATTCAATTAATTTATGGCCATCCCTAATCTTAATTAAAATTCCATGTTCTAATCTGTCAATGGCTCTGTTTGAAATTCTGCCTTGGACTTTTGCAATATATGTCTTTTTTACGTGATAGCGTGGATGTGCTAATCTCAATGCGAATTCGCCATCATTTGTAAACAAAAGCAGTCCTTCCGTATCCAAATCAAGTCTTCCGACATTAAAGATAGTTTGTTGTTCCAGGTCAGACAATTTCTCATTGCTTGCAGAAGGCTCTTTCAGCAAATCGCAGGCAAGTTTCCTGCCACGCGTATCAGATTTTGAAACTAAGTAGCCGGCTGGCTTGTTTAACATGATATAGATTTTCTTCTTCACAGCTTCAATCTTTTGACCCGCGATTTCAACTTTGTCTCTTTCAGAATCGATTTTATCGCCGAGTTTAGCAACTTTCTTGTTGACGAAGATTTGTCCTTCTTTGATTAGTTCTTCTGCCTTTCTCCTGCTTGAAGCAAGGCCTGCTCTCGCCAGGAAAATCTGTAATCGCAATTTCATAAGTCTTAAATATCGAAGTTAGTTAAAAAAGATAATGGATACCAAGACGAAGCTAGACTTGATTAAAGCTCCTCCAATTGAGGAGATTCTGACGGAAGCTGATTTGAAAGCTGCCTTGGAGTTAGGTATCCCGCTGAAGCACTATATTGGTTTTGAGATTTCCGGCTTGTTACATTTAGGGCAGGGCATGCTATCAGCAATAAAGATTGCTGACTTCCAGAAAGCCGGTGTTGATTGCTCAATATTCTTAGCAGACTATCACGCATGGATTAATGAAAAACTGGGCGGAGATTTAGACATAATAAAAAAAACCGCTGTTGGTTATTACAAAGACGCATTCAAATTAGCAATAGATGCCGCAGGCGGAGATTCTGACAAGGTAAAATTTGTCTTAGGCTCAGACCTCTACAATAAATTAGGCAACGATTACTGGACAACAGTAGTAGAGGTAGCAAAAAATACAAATCTGGCAAGAATTAAGCGCTCCATCACAATTGCCGGCAGAGCTGAAGGCGAGACTGTCAATTTCGCAATGCTGATGTACCCGGTAATGCAGGTTGCAGACATCTTTGCGCAAGGTGTTAACTTGGCACACGCAGGCGCTGACCAGAGAAAAGCACACGTCATAGCGAGAGAAGTTGCGGGGCATTTGAAATACTCCATGCCACTAAAAAGAAAACACGGCGACCACGAAGAAATCTATAAACCAATAGCAATTCATCATCCTCTGATCTTAGGCTTGCAGCAGCCGCCTGTATGGCCAATACCAAACGGAAAGCTGAAAGAAGTAATTTCATCAATGAAGATGTCAAAATCAAAACCAAACACTTGTGTATTCCTGACAGATTCCGAAGAAAACATAAAAGCAAAATTAATGGCAGCATTCTGTCCGCAAAAAGAAACAGACTACAATCCCGTACTGAACTGGTGTAAATATATAGTTTTCAAACTAAATAAAGAGCTCGAAATCAAGAGGCCAACAAAGTTCGGAGGAAACATACATTTCGATAGCTACGATGATTTGGAAGGAGTATATGCAAAAGGAGACCTACATCCTGCTGATTTGAAGCCAGCTGTCGCACAGTCAATCGCAGATATTCTAAAACCAATACGTGAGTACTTTGAAAAGCCAAAGAACCACGCAATGTTACACGAACTTGAAATGCTTACGCTGAAAAAATGACTGACGGATTTGTGCCAAAAAAGGTTTTCTTCACAAAAGGAGTGGGCAAACATAAGGATTACCTGCAGAGCTTTGAAGCTGCACTAAGAGATGCGGGAATTGAAAAATGCAATCTTGTTTCAGTTTCATCAATTTTACCTCCGAATTGCAAAGTAATACCTAAAGACGAGGGCTTAAAATTGCTGCAACCAGGCCAGATTGTCTTTGTTGTCATGGCCAGATTAGCAACAAACGAGCCTAACAGATTGATGGCAACAGCAATTGGCGCCGCAATACCTTCGGACTCGAGTACATACGGTTATCTTTCTGAACACCACGAATTCGGTGAAACGGATGAAAAAGCTGGTGAGCATGCTGAAGACATTGCAGCTGAGATGCTTGCTACTACTCTCGGCATTCAATTTGATTCAAATAAAGATTGGGATGCATTGAAACAAGAGTTCAAAATGTCCGGCAAGATTGTCAAAACAAGGAACATTGCTCAGTCAGCAGAAGGCGACAAGAACGGTTTGTGGACAACAGTCATATCAGCAGCAGTTTTCTGCGAGTAAAATGCGAATACCCACTATTGAAATAATTCAAGATAAAGAATTGCCCAAAAATTATGCAGACTTGATGAACAAATGGAGAAAAATTGAATTTGGGCTTGATGAAGTCAAAAATTTCAAAAGGGACTATTTTCCCAGTGCAAAATTCTTTTTCGTAAAGGATAGCGGAGAGATTGTGGCTTTTGGAGCATTACGAGATATTTCAATAAACTATTTTGACAAGAATTACAAAATTTTAGGAATATGCAATATAGTATCTACCGAGAAAGGAAAAGGTTTTGGACAAATACTACTCTCTGCAATGATTGACTATTTGAAGAAAACAGGGAAAACAGGACTGGGGTTTACCCTAAAAGCAGGGTTCTTCAAAAAAGTTGGGCTGAGCGTAGAAAAAGATTTCATAAAAAGGTTTGTTTACCGAAACCCGATTACAAAAGAAGAAATAGTTGATAACGAAGGTGATGGGATTTATTTTGACGGCAAAGATGGTTTTGTAAAGAAAGTTCTATCCACCAAGTCAATAGTTTATATTAACATACCCCCTTGGTAAAATAGTTAGATATTATTCTCTTCCTTCAGCATGTCAATCAAAGTTTTCTGCGACTCTTTTGTGTTTTTCCAATTGTAAACTTTCGCGGAATAGGTTGCGCCAGAGTTGCAATTACCTGTATCTTTAATGGTAAAAGGACAATAGCTCAGAACCTGATAAGAATTCTCTCCGAAGTTAACATAAATCGTATCTAAGTATATGCCTTTTGCATTGAGCACATCTAAAATTGTTTCTCTGTCAATTTTTCTCGGAGTTTGTTCCGTGACCAAGGCCGATTTTTTTCTGTGTCGCCAGCCCGCTTTTAAAAATAAGTTTAAAATCAAATTATCCGTAGCCCCATAGGACAAAGAGTAGCTTTCTGAAATTCTTTTGAATTCAGGTATGGGATTCTCTTTGCTGGTAAAAGTTGCTATTTCCTCCAAACCTTCCCAACTCTTGGCACCACCCAAACGATGCGTTATGCCTACTAGTAATTTAGGTTCAATTATCTCTGCGTTGCCCTTTTTGTCTGTTGGACTTAAATTAGCAAGAATCAAATCTGCATATACATTTTGTGGAATTTTTCTGAACATGCCACAAAGAAGTAATAAAGTCTTTTAAACTTTAAGACAAGTGCGAGGTTCTGCGAATAATTAATTCAACTCTTTATTTGGCAGCCAGCTTTCGGCATATTTTTGCAAATCTTCTTTAGCGCATGGACTTTTTAGCAATGGCATGTAATGACTATTAAGTTCTTCACCAAGAATAGCGAGCATCCTAGAGCAAGGTGCAAAGGTTATTCTTGTAAAAATATCATTCTCTAAACGCCACTCAAAGTTGTTAGACCCTATCTGATTCTTCTCTTTCCAAAGCATCAATACATAATAACCAGAAGCTGGTGCAACAACCGCAGTTCCGAGGCCATTAGAATTTCCATAAACCCCAGCGTCATTACGTGCTTCGTATAAACTATTACCTAATGAGAGTCTTGCTGCAAATGCAACCTCTTTGGGTATTTCGGGAGATGGCGCTAAAAAGTAGCCCTTAATGAACAAGTGATTAGGAATTTTTGCAATATCTCCAAGATTAAAATGGCCTGCAATAAATCTTTTTTCGATTTGCTCGCCAACTATAGAATGTGCCATATGTTTACTGACCAAACCACGCGTATTTCAAATCGCCATGTCCTGCTAAGTCCAAGAACATCTCACTTGTAGCCACATCTTCTCCTTTTCTCGCATAAGTCATAAGTCTAGCACCTATTACGGCTTTTTTCTTCGGATCTTTGATCATATCATAGAACTTTTTGAAACAGTAACCCCCGTGTCCGTGATTTCCGATAATATCTGCTACAATAAATGCCAAATCCTCTCGGTAATTCTTGTTTGCTAGATTTAATATTTCAAGAGTCTTTTCTTTATGAATATTATTTTCCTTTCTTGCCGCACTAAGAACTAAGTCTGCTGCTGTTACTTGCCTTAATTTAACATTCCTTATTTCCTTCAAGAAGGCAATACAATCTTCCCACCTATACTCTTTTCCTGCGGCGCAATAAGCAAATTTGCGCATATCTTCATTGTCTTTCGCTTTTGTTTTGTTAGCTTTAGATTTAATCCTGCCTGCAAAATATTTCCAACCAGCATACAAACCCTTTTCACCAGCACATGTCGCGTATCTCGCAAACTGATAATCATCTATGGCTGCCTTATTAGTTAATTTAGAGTAGAAATGCTGGAAAACGTTGCTGTCTCCGCAAGTTCCTGCTTCTTTAGCAACTTTCAGGCAAACATTCTCCAATTGCTCCTTGGATAGGTATTTTTCAAATATCTGGTCAAAATAATCTTCCCTTATACAGGCTGCATCAAAAGCCATCGCAAGTAACTGGTCTTCCTGCAAGGGAACATTAGCTTGCTTCGAGATGACTCTCAAAAGTTTAGGCATGTCATCTGAAACTTCTGCTCCTCTAAATAATTGTTTAAAATCGAGCAGAATATTTTCGAGTGTCGCTTCTGGTTTTGGGTCAGCCATGCGGTTTTTCAGCTCTAAAGTCTTTTAAGTTTTTACTATAATTTGCCTTGTGCAACCATTTGCTTGTACCAGCTCTTGCGCTCTCTACGCCTGTTGATTTTTGAAGTGCTCAGAGCCATTACTGCTTTGATATACTCTGGACTATCCCAAGGATCCACATAAAGCATATTTGCGCCATGTGTTTTGAATACACTGATGCGTGAAGAGTCCTCTCTAGCCCATTCACTAAGAATCTTACTCGTTTGTTTTCTTTTTGTTATGGCAAGTTCCCTCTTCGATAGCATCATAGTACGGCTTTTACCGTCAAGTTCGTCTAAAATATCTGACAATTCTTTAGGATAGCCGAGCCCTAACTTATAGTCTCTGTGTTTTTGGCCTAACGTATCTCTTAGTTCTCTTGCTGCGGGTTCGAGATTACCAGAAACGTTATAGTTAACTTGGTATCCCAGAGATGTTAAGTCATCTTCTACTTGCTGAGAATACGTACTCCAACTGATAGACACAGGCTGTTTTTGGTTTCCATCTACTTTGTCAACTAAAGTTACTATCGCGTCGGATATCGCGGTGTAATGTGCTTCTATTTTAAACAAAGGATTTTGAAAATATTTTACATTAACTTCGTCGGTCAAGATTTTTCCGGAATTTATGTCATAGACACCAATCAGCACTCCACCTATCGGGCAGCCTATGCCCGAATCTTTTACTAAGATTGCGTTATTCATGTAAAACCCGGAGTCTACAAGTCTTAAAAATTTACTCATACCTTAGTGAATCAGCAGGTTTTAGTTTTGCAGCTTGCATTGCTGGCAACAATCCTGATGCGCAACCTATGCCAAACGCCAATCCGAGCCCAAGCAATACCAGCCAAGGGCTTAAAGACGCTTTCAACATTGGATATCCTGCGAATTCTGCATAAATCTCAACGCCTTTAGCTATAGCAAGACCAAAAATACATCCCACGGTTCCACCTATCAGGCCAAAGAGTCCTGATTCTATCAAAAAGATTGTCAGAATGTCGCTATTTCTCGCACCAATGGCTTTCATTATTCCTATATCTCTAGTTCGTTCAAGCACAGACGTGTACATTGTGTTCATTATTCCTACGCCACCAACAAGCAAAGATATTCCTGCGATACCAACTAAAATTGCCTGAATTATTCCAAGAATATTTTGCACCGCGCTAGCAATTTGCTCTGTTGTCTGTACGGAGAAGTCTTCCTCGCCCTTTTTCAGATTTCTATCCTTTCGCATGGAGGCTTCAATATCTTTAGCAACAGTAGCAGGGTCGTAGCCATTCCTGACTCTTGCGTAAATCATGTCAACCTGATTTGATTCGTTAAATAGAGTCCGCGCGGTTTCGATAGGTATGTAGATCTGGCTGTCATCCTGCCTGTTTCCTATTTCCTGTACGGTACCAATGACTTTGAAAGCTTGGCCGTTGATATCAAGCTGGCTTCCTATCTTTACTTTCTTCGTAAAAACTTGCGCGGTGGTAAAGCGATAACCTATATCTGCTTTGTAACGGTCGCCTGTTTTCAGACGCTGCCCATCTACATTAAAACTTGAAAAAACCCACTCGGCACTCGGATCTGCACCTATTACGCTAGTATACTTTACCTCGCGCCCAAATTTGATTGTTGCCTGCTTGTAAATCATGCCGCTTACAGCATCGACGCCTCTTACTTTCTTGATTATATCAATATCGTGGTCTGTAAGTCCACCAGCTGCAAGTCCGCCGCTAAAAGCGCCAGCCATCCCGCCTCCGCCAGGCATTATTATGATTTTATCCGTGCCTAATTGCTCAAATTGGCTTTGTATGGCCTCCTGCATTCCCTGAGAAATTGAAATCAGAGAAACTACTGCGGCAATGCCTATGAGAATTCCAATTACGGTAAGCCAACTTCTCAGTCGCCTTTGTGAAATGTATTTTATAACAAAGGCAAAATAATCGGAAATCATGTTTTATTTTTCTTCTTTTTCCAGATAAAGTATGCAACAATAATTAAAACAAAGAATGCTATAACTAATAACGTACTTCCAGAGTTACTGCTCTGCGTTAGACTATACCTGCCCAAGTCTTCCTTTGAATATATTGGGAAAGTTACGTCTTGATTCAATGTGTACTCTTTGTTATTTATATCAGTAAATTCGAGTGTTACCGGCATTGTGACATCTTTTGTCTTAGTAATATTCGGGCTAGCGTAAAGATTTAAGTTAATAGTCTCGAAATCATCTGAAGCTAATTCGCCGACATATATTTTGTCGGGATTTAGCAAGGTATAATCGTCTGATTTTCCTATGCTTATAACTAAGAATTTGATGTTCAAGTCCCCTCTGTTTACAATACTAATCGTAATAGAACCAGGTGAGCCGCCTGTAACGCTATCGAAATTATCCACCAGCGTTTCAATTTTGGCTACTCCACCAGTATTAACATATAACTGGAATGTCATCTTTTGATAATTATTGCATGCGCTGTCTGCACAAACGCCGACGCTTAAATCATAATAGCCTTGTACGGCATCTTTGTCTACGCGTATATCATATTCTAGCAATCTTGTTTCACCGCTATTCATTGTTCCTTCGAATAAGGTCCCAGAATCGCCTGCTGTCAATGAGAATGGGTATGCAGGTATGAGCTTGAAAGCGGAGTTCTCGACGGTTTCACCGCCAACATTTTGAACTTTTATCCATAGATGTTCCACTTGATTTGGTTGCGCAGGGTATGGTTCATAATTAATAGGGACTAGACTCATGTTTCCGACAGTTGTGATTCTAACAGACGAGCTTTCAGCTGCAAATACTGGTGAAACTAAAACCGCCAGTAATAAGACTATCAGGAACGCCCTTTTATGCATTTTACAATCACACCATCCTTAAGTTGATATATCTTGTGAGCGCGCTTTGCTATATCTAGCTCGTGAGTTATTACCACTAAGGTCTTCTTAAATTTTTGGTGGAGATTTACCAGCAAGTCCATTACCATCTCGCCGTTTTTCGAATCTAAGTTACCTGTTGGCTCGTCAGCTAGAATTATTTCGGGGTCGTTTGCAAGTGCTCTTGCGATTGCAACTCTCTGGCGCTCTCCTCCAGACATTTGCCCTGGCCTGTGATGCAGTCTATCTGCAAGTCCGACCGCATTTAACAACTCCTTTGCCCTTGCAATTCTCTTGGCTGAAGGAACATTCTGAAAAGTCATCGCGATTGTCACATTTTCTATTGCATCTAAGCCGCTGAAAAGATTGAATGTCTGGAATATGAAGCCTATTTTCTTGCCACGCAATGTTGCGAGGTCTGATTCGCTTAATTTGCTTATATCCTTGTTATCAACAATGACCTTTCCTTTTGTGGGTATGTCTAAGGCACCGATAATATTCATTGCTGTTGACTTGCCGGAACCTGATGCACCTATTAATGAGATGTAATCGCCTCTGTCAATTTTCAGATTCAGGCCTCTTAGTGCACTAACCTGAACAGAATCCATCTTGTAGATTTTCCAGACGTCTTTCAATTCTATGACTGGGCTCTGAACCATACTTAAAACAAGGTTTGCGGTTTTAAATATCTTAACTAGCGAATAAGAAAAGCAAGCCAAGGATAATTGGCTGATGTATGAGGTAAATTATTAATGAATGCCTGCCGAGCCACGAAACTGGTTTTGATAATTTAATTTCAGGCAACTTGAATTTTGATTTGCCATCTGGGTAAAGCCATTTCCCCAAGAATAATCCTATTAGAACGACACCAAACCAGGGGAAAATCGGGAAGTAGTCCAAAGAAGAGAAACTCGAAGTTGTCAGACCCAGCCACAGCAAATAGTTTGTTCTTACTACGGTATTTGCTATCCAAAGGCCTAAAAGAATGAAGGTCAGCCCTGCTACTAAGGAGAATTTCTTGTTTAATTTCAAAAATGGATAGCCGATTATTATTGAAAGCCCTATTAGATGCAAGACTCCGAATACTATGTAATCGATAGGAACAAAAATCCATGTTACAAACGTTATCAATAAACCTAAAGCAAAGATAAACGCGCCTCTTTTTAAGAACTTTGAAAATTTGGCATTCTTGGAGTAGCTTAGATTCATAGAAATTCCAACTATCAAAAGAAATATTGATGCGCCAATTGTAGCAAAAACCCGCCAGAAGGTCTCATACGTAGTGTAATTGTAAAAGTATTGCAAGTCTGTGATGAGATTTGAGACTACCATCAGAACTATTGCGGAACCTCTTGCAAAATCTATTTCGAAAATCCTATCCATGGACCTTTAGTAGTTCGGTAAATTTTTATCTTTGCTGGTTTCTGACATAGTTATGCGTCTCGAATATAATTTAACTCCGGCTCAACAAAAAGCTTTAGAGTGGTTTGCTGCAAAAAAGAAAGATCGCACAAAACTAGGATTAGAAGCGCCAAGCAGAAATATAGCGATGGGCTTATGGCGCGAAGGAATCTTAGGCGCCACTTGGGGTTACACGCTCAGGGGTTATGCACACAGAAGATTTTTCTTGCCTGATGATATGAGAGCTCAGATAAATTCTGATTCTTTGACGGTATCTGTAGGCTTAGACACGAGCCAGTATGCCGTTCTCGAGACAGCTGCAAGACTCTGGGATGCGGGTAAATTAGGTGTATTCGATAAATGGCACTGGCGTCCAACCGGCGAGCGAAAATGGGATAGCTATGCGGGAAGATGGCAAAACGAGAAAGCAGATGTGCATTGCGAAGTAAAAGTTGTTACTGACAAAGCAATCGTAGGTGAAACAGGCCTACCTTTGGAAGAAGTACGAGATTCAATAAAATGGCTGGATAGGCGAGGATTTTTGATAAGAGTCTTAGAACAGTGGGATCCAGAAGAATGTTATGATTGGGCTATGCAAATTCTCCGAGGCTATAAAAACGGTAACCGAAAGCTTACGCGCAGATGGGGCGAGCCTTATGAAATCCGATTGCCTGCCGAAATACCCGTAGCGCTAGTTAAAGGCTTAAACATGATTTCGGGTGCAAAAAAAGCTACGTGGGAAGAAGGAAAAGAAACTGTTCTAACTTTGCAGCCTCATACTGACATGCGATTTCTTGCAGAAGATGGTGACCCGGGCTATTTTGAATTTTTAGGAGATGATATCAGAGCTGCAGTTCAGCCTGAACTGCTAGTTCGAGCAGCAAGGAGGGTAGAGAAAAGTGCTGCAGACAGTCCTTATGAAAAGCGAGATTTAAGGCATTACGGTTATACAAAAATAGAACAATGTATGGCTTGTGACTTTGAAGAAGAATTCCGGCGACAGACACACATGTTTGAGATTCGTGCGAGCCTCGCGTTTGGTGCGGATGAAGATTGGTCTTTGATTCCTGAAGATATTGTTAGAAGTTTAATTAAAGAGTCTGTTAGAGAATCATTAAGACATGGCGTCAGGTTTTCTAAAAACCGATTTAAGCGTGCGAAAGAGCTATCCGAGAAATCCAAAGAACACTTGCCTGAAATGCAAACAGAAGGCTTGGAAGACGTTTTGAACTAACTGAGTTTTGACAGTGTAAATCCTATTAATCTTATCTTTCTTTCATCTAATAGGAAAGCTTCTATTAATTCGCGGGCTTTTTGCTGCGCTGTTTCCTCGTCTGTGTGCGGCGTTTTCAAAGACTCGGCTTTTGAAGTTGTATAGAAATCTTCATATCTGACTTTTATCGTAATAGTTTTGTAAGCAAATTTGTATTCTCTCAAAGTTTTGTAAACATCAGAAACTATTTCCTGCAATTTCTCCAGAACAAGTTTCTTGTCTCCTGTATCTTTTTCAAATGTCACTTGCCTACCAATTGATTTTATTTCTCCGGATTCCTCAACAGGACTTTCATCAATTCCCCTGGCTTCCTGATACAAAGTATAGCCAAACTTGCCCAGCATCTCTGCCAGACTTGCTTCAGAAACTCTCGCCAGCTGGCCAATTGTGAATATATTTATGCTGTTAAGAACTGCCTCTGTTTTCGGTCCGACGCCCATTAAATCGCGAACACTTAGTTTTTGCAAGAATTCTTTTACTTGTTCTGGCTTGATCATAGTCAAACCATTTGGTTTTTGTTTGTTTGCAGCTATTTTTGCTATTAACTTATTAGGACCGATTCCAATAGAACAGGTTAGCTTTTCTTTATTTTTTAATTCGGATTTGATTTTTGCTGCAAGCTCTTCAGCTTGCTTGTAGCTTTTGCATCTTTTCGAAACGTCAAGATAGCATTCATCGATTCCGCCAAGTTCGAACTTGTCGGCATGCCTTCTGAAAATCTGCATTATTCTTACGGATGTCTCAACGTACAGGTCCATGTTTACGGGCAGAAATACGCAATCAGGGCACTTTCTGTAAGCTATTGATACGGGCATGCCAGCATGCAAGCCATACTCCCTGGCTTCATATGAGGCAGTTGATATAACACCTCTTCCACTGCCTTTCTTAGGGTCTGCTCCAACAGCGACAGGCTTGCCCTTCAGCTCAGGCTTCAGAACTTCCTCTACCTGAACGTAGAAATAATCCAAATCTATGTGCAAAACTATCCTTTGCATGCAAAAAATGCTTGTTGATATTATATAAAGCTGGCTACCAGGGTAAAGCCTAAAAAGGACTAATGCTTCTATTTCCGCCTCCAAAGCCCAAATGATAGAACTACAAGAAAAAGCTTCCACAGACGCAGAAATATTCGCTACTTTGCATCCTTTGGTTAGCTCATGGTTTCAAAAAAAGTTCAAAACTTTCAGCCCGCCGCAGAAATTTGCGGTGATGAACATACATAACAAGAAAAACACGCTGATTTCAGCACCAACAGGTTCTGGTAAAACACTTTCTGCATTCACAACTATAATTTCAGAGCTTGTTTCTTTATCTGAACAAGGCAAGTTAGAAGATAAAGTCTATGCAATATACATAAGCCCGCTAAAAGCACTTAACAACGACATTAGAAGGAACTTATTGGAGCCATTGGGAGAAATTTCTGATTCTGTCGGCCATAAACTAGGAATAAGGGTTTCTGTGCGAACAGAAGATACAACTGCATACGAAAAGTCAAAAATGCTGAAGGCGGCTCCACATATTTTGATTACCACTCCTGAAAGCTTGGCAATTTTACTTGTTGCTCCAAAGTTTAGGCTGCTTTTGAAAGATGTAAAGTGGGTCATTGTTGATGAAATTCACGCGCTTTCATCCGGAAAAAGAGGTGTTCATCTGTCATTATCATTAGAAAGATTGCAGAATTTGGCTGGTTATTTCACAAGAATTGGCTTGTCTGCAACTGTAGCGCCGCTTGAAATGGTCGCAGAGTATCTCGTAGGCGTAGACAATTCTGGCCAGCCCAGGGACTGTTCAATTGTAAATTCGCAATTCCTCAAAAAGATGGACCTGAAAGTTATTTCACCTGTTGAAAACGTGATGGACGTGTCACAGTTGGAACTTGAGAGGGCAACATACCAGCAGCTGCACGACTTGATACAAGAACACAAAACAACGCTTATTTTCACTAACACCAGAGCAGCAACTGAAAGAGTTGTACATAATTTGAAAACGAGATATCCGAAATGCTACGGAGAAAATATTGAGGCGCACCATTCATCTCTGGCAAAAGAATTGAGACTCACCACAGAACAGAGACTGAAAGACGGCAAACTTAAGTGCGTGGTTTGTTCAACTTCACTAGAATTAGGAATAGATATTGGTTATGTTGACCTTGTTGTCTTGCTAGGAAGCCCAAAATCTGTTTCACGAGCCCTGCAGAGGATAGGCAGAAGCGGGCACAGGCTTCATGATGACATTAAAGGCAGATTTGTAATAATTGATAGAGATGATTTGATTGAAGACGCTATTATTCTGAAAAACGCTGTTGAAAAACAAATTGACAAAATCGAGATTCCTGAAAATTGTCTTGACGTTTTGTCGCAGCACATCTATGGAATGGCCATAGAAGGCAAAGAGCACATAGAGAATATATTTGCTACAATCCGACGTAGTTATTGTTACAGAAATCTGTCAAAAGACGATTTCATTAATGTGATAAAATATCTGACGGGCGACTATGCGGAGTTAGAATACAGACATGTTTATGCAAAAATCTGGTATGATGAAAAAACGGGTTTTATAGGCAAGAGATCAAAACTCGCCAGAGTTTTGTATTCGACAAACATCGGAACAATTCCAGATGAATCTTATGTATTAGTAAAACTTGGCGAACAGGTTGTTGGGAAAATCGATGAAGAATTCCTGATGCGTTTGAAAAGAGGCGATATCTTCGTATTGGGCGGAACTACTTACAGATACGAATTTAGCAGGGGAATGGTAGCGCAAGTTACAGCTGCTCCTGGAAAAGTTCCCACTATCCCTAGTTGGTTCTCAGATATGCTGCCTTTGAATTTTGAGCTGGCAATGTCTATACAAAAATTCAGGCGGTTGATGGAAGAAAAGTTCAACAGATACAAACCAAAAGAAGAAATTCTTGATTTCATCAAAGAATACCTGTATATTGACGGACCAGCTGCAAACTCTATCTACGAATATTTCAAAGAACAATGGGAATATGCTTCACTGCCAACAGACAAAAGAATTCTGATTGAAGAATTAGTTTTCGAGAAAAAGCATTATCTGATATTCCACACATGTTATGGCAGGCGCGTGAATGACGCGCTATCTAGAGCTTTGGCTTATATCTATTCAAAATTATATCACACAAGCGTCATGATATCAATTACCGACCAAAATTTCTATCTGCTGTCAAAACAGAAATTGGATGCGAAAGAAGGCCTTAATCAATTAAAGAAAGAAAATCTCTATGAACTTTTGAAATTAGCAATTGACCAGACAGACATTCTGAAAAGAAGGTTTAGACACTGTGCTGGCCGCGCTCTATTGATAATAAGAAACTACAAAGGGCAGAGAAAAGCTGTTGGACGGCAACAGGTGTCATCACAAATATTGATACTCGCTTGCAAGCGAATCTCACAAAATTTCCCTATTCTGAAGGAAGCCAGAAGGGAAGTTCTTGAAGACTTGATGGACGTCAAGAACGCAAAAAAAATCATTGACGAAATAAAAGATGGAAAAATAACAATAAAAGAGATTGAAACACAAATTCCATCTCCATTTGCCTTGAATTTAGTTGCAAGAGGTTATTCAGACATATTGCGAATGGAAGATAGAATGGAATTTATTAGAAAAATGCACACGATGGTGCTCGCAAAGATAGGTATGAAGCATGGAAATAAGTGAAGATATTCAAATAGCGGATCTAGGAGTTTATCTGCCTAAGGAGAGCATTCTCATTTTCAGTGATTTCCATCTCGGCTATGAAGAAGCCCTGAATAAACAAGGTATTCTAATCCCTAGACATCAGTTTGCTGACACTAAAAGAAGGCTGGAAAATTTGTTTTCAAAAATCAAAAATATAAAAACAATTGTAATTACCGGAGATTTAAAACACGAATTTGGAACTATAAGCAGACAGGAATGGCAAGATGTTTCTGACATCGTTGAATTAATGCAAAAGAACTGTGAAAAGCTTGTAATCTTGAAGGGAAATCACGATGTAGTTCTGCAGAGCATGCTGAGAAAGAAAAATCTTCTTGTGGAGAACGATTTTTGCATTGGCGATTATGCGATTTTGCATGGTGATGAGTTGCCTCAAGACCCTAGCGTACTGAAAAGGAAGATATTTATCATAGGACACGTGCATCCTGCGATTAAGTTAACGGATTCTTTCACATCAGAAAAGGTAAAGTGTTTCCTGAAGGGCAAATGGAGTGGTAAAACGCTGATTGTTTTGCCTTCATTCAATCTGATTACTGAAGGCACAGATGTGCTTACAGAAAAAGTCAAATCACCATTCTTACAGAAAGACATCAATAACTTTGAAGTTTGGGCCGTTGCCGGCTCTGAAAAGGCGTTATATTTTGGAAGAATTAAGAACTTAATTTCGTAAGTGTCCTTTCTCCTATGTATCTTAAGAATTCTTCATCAGACTTGAAACTTGTGGCGTTGTACTCGCCATTCTGATTGTAATATGAAATGAAGAATACGTAGTTGTCCTGTGTAAAGTATAATGCCAGAGGATTGTTTCCGGAAGAGGACGTATACGCACCAACTATGCCTTTCTGCGGGCCCACGTCCAAAACCCATGGCGTTGTGCCAAACGGTCTGACAGCATCAGATTCTGCGGCTGAAACGCTCTCATTTGAATCATATTTTAAAATCTGGAACTTCAAACTCTCATTGTCGTGATTAAATTCCCAGATTGCTAAATCTGTTACGCCACTTTTATTCAACGCGCCTTTGGCAACAGATGACATGTCTGTCAGAGCCTGTGCTTTTGTCAGAGTCCAACCCTCAAGCGCCTTTACATCTGACGGATTCAGACCTGCGAGCTCGCCAGTTATATTTGAAACTACTTCCGTTTTCGCAGGCAAACTACTTTTGCCAACAAAGAAGTTAGTATACGCTAAATATGAGCCTATGAGAACAATTAGAATGAGAGCACCTATGATTAAGGCGGTCCACTTAGAAGACTTTTTCTTTATTTCGGGTTTTTCGGCTTCCATAGAATTGCCCGGATTGAAAGTGATATAAAACTTATGGCTAATTTTGTTACCTTCTGTGAGGTTACGATTTCAGCAAAGTAAGGCTTATATTAGCCTTTTCCGAAACTTAAGTCATGGCTGGCATGGATGATCTAATTGAAAAGTATGCTCTCGCTAATGCATTTTCTCACGCTGGCAAGGCACAAGCTGGTTCAATAATCGGCAAACTCATTGCTGAAGATCCAAAGTACAAAGAGCAAATGAAAGCGCTTGCTCCAAAAATAACAAAAATCGTTTCTGAAGTCAATAAGATGAAGATTGAAGAGCAGGAAAAGAAGCTTCTGAAGGTATTCCCTGAATTCTTTGAGAAGAAAGAATCCAAACATGAAGAGAAAACTCTGAAGGAGCTGCCAAATGCCGAGCAAGGCAAAGTTGTTTTGCGTCTGGCGCCGTTTCCATCAGGTCCGCTGCACATCGGAAACGCAAAAACTTACCTGCTGAATGCTCTTTATGCTGAAAAGTACGAAGGCAAGCTTCTGCTGATTATCGATGATACTATAGGTTCTGAAGAAAAACAAATTTTGAAAGAAGCTTATGATTTGATTCCTGAAGGATTCAAATGGCTTGGCGTGAAATGGGATGGCCCCATCACATACAAGTCTGACAGGCTCGAGATCTATTACAAGTACGCCGAAGAACTAATCAAAAAAGGTGATGCCTATGTTTGCGAATGTTCTGCAGAAACCTTGAGAAAAAACAGGGCAGAAGGAAAAGAGTGCATTCACAGAAAGCAATCAGTCAGAGAAAATCTGGAAAAATGGGAAGCCATGCACAAGGGCAAATACAAAGAGGGCCAGGTTTCATTGAGATTGAAAACATCGATGACCAATCCAAATCCTGCCTTTAGAGACAGAGTCTTGTTTAGAATTTCAGACAGAGTACATCCGCGTACCGGTAAGAAATACAGGGTTTGGCCTATGCTTGAATTCAGTTGGGCAATTGACGACCACCTGCTTGGCGTTACTCACGTAATCAGAGGCAAAGATCTTGTTATGGAAACTGAGATGTGCAAATTCATATGGAACATTCTGAAATGGCCATATCCGACTATAATTCATACGGGCCTTGTAAGGCTGGAAGGCATTAAATTATCCAAATCAAAGGCTCAGAAAGAAGTTCTTTCCGGTGCTTACGCCGGATGGGATGACCCGAGGACCTGGAGCTTGCAGTCCTTGAAAAGACGGGGCATATTACCGCATGCCGTCAGGCATTTCATAGCATCCATAGGCCTGAACGACAATGATGTAACAATCCCTGTCGATAATCTCTACGCCATCAACAGGCAATTACTCGACCCTGTCGCTCACAGATACGCATTTGTAATGGAGCCAGTAAAAATAGAAGTAAAAAATGCTCCGGATATAAAGGAAATTGAGATTAAATTGCATCCCGAAAAGGAAGAAGAGAAGAAAAAAGTTCTAATCGGAAAGTCGTTTTACATACAGAAAAGGGACTTTGGTCTGAAAGGCAAGGAAGTCAGATTAATGCACCTCTACAACATAAAACTGGATTCTAAATCAGAATTTATGTCAAGAGAAAACAAAGATATCCCCAAGATACATTGGGTTCCAGTTGATTTTGCTGTAAAAACAGAAGTTGTAATGCCTGATGGCACCATTACAAAAGGATTTGCAGAAAAGAATGTCGAAAAATTGAAGGTCGATGATATTATCCAATTCGAGAGATTCGGCTTCGTAAGACTGGACAAGAAGGAGAAAGACAAAATTACATTCTACTTTGCGCACGGCTAACTAATAAAAATCTTTAAAAAGCCACTATCGAAGAAGGAATTATTCCGATGATGAATGGTGATGATGGAATATGAATCCAAAATTTGATTTACCAAAAGAATTGGCCGATAAGGTTATTCAGATAATCCAAGATATTCGAAGTTCTGGAAAGATTAGAAAAGGCACAAATGAAGCCACAAAATCCGTTGAAAGAAACGAGGCAAAATTTGTTGCTATCGCAGCTGACGTTAATCCCGTCGAAATCGTAATGCACATACCAATGCTTTGCGATGAGAAAAAAATACCCTTTGCATGGGTACCTACAAAAGCGGATTTAGGCGCTGCTGCAGGCTTGCCAGTAGGCACATCTGCAATCGCTGTTGCAAACGCAGGCGAAGCAGGCAAAAAGCTTGCACAAGTAGTCGAGCAGATTAATGTGCTTAGAGGCATAAAACCAGAAACAGCAGCAAAACCTGCTGCTCCAAAAGCAGAAGCCAAGCCAGCAGAAGTAAAAACAGAGGAAAAACCAAAGAAACCTCGTGCACCAAGAAAACCAAAAGAGGCGAAACCTGCTGAAGTTGCACCTGCTGTTACAGCATAATTCTCAACATGGCAAAACCTAAAGGCGGAAAGCAAATTCAAGAAGCTGCGCCAGCCGGAGTTAAAGAAAAAGCCGTTAAATTGATGGCTACATCAGAGCAGGCTTTCCCGGCCCAGGTAATGGAAATTGTCGGTTCTATGGGAACAAGAGAGGGCGGAAGGCAAGCTCGTGTAAAAGTTCTCGCAGGCCCAGATTCAGGCAAAATCATCAGAAGGAATGTTGTCGGACCTGTAAAAATCGGTGACATCTTAATGCTCAGAGAAACAGAATTCGAGGCTTCTCCATTAAAGGGAAGAAAGAGATAGAATGCCAAAATGTACTTATTGCAACAAAGAGTTTGAACGCGGTACTGGAAAGATGTTTGTCCAGAATACTGGCAAGATCTTATGGTTCTGCGCAAACAAGTGCGAGAAATACATGCTTCAATTGAAGCGCAGCAATGTCAGACTAAAGTGGACAAAGCCACTGAAGGCTAAAGTGGCCAAGGCATAACTTCGCGGTTAATAACAAGCTTTTTATTCATGTTATTTTAATGGCTTTTAGAGGTGCTTATTGAAATGGTCACAAAAAAAGCTGCTCCAAAAAAGACAGAGGAAAAACCAAAAGATATTGTAGCGAAAGCTAAACCAGAAGGCGCTATGGCCGGAAAGAAACTGGTTGGTACAATAACACACTTCTTCGACAAGATTTCAGTTGCTGTGCTAAAAGTCAGTTCACCGATAGCGGTAGGCGACCAGCTGGCAATTGAAGGCCCGCAGACAAACATCAAGATGAAAGTAGAATCGATGCAGGTCGAACACGACAAGATAAAGACGGCGAAGAAGGGCGACGATATCGGAATGAAAGTTCCTTCACCTGTCAGAGCAAAAGACCTTGTTTACAAGGTCTAGATTTTTCCTCTTTTTAGTTTGGTTTTCTCAATAGTTTCGTTTAAAAAAGTACTTTGAATCGAATTTTCTATGAGTAACGTAATATTGACAAATATTATGAAGGTGCGGGACTACAGCTGTGCTCCAGTTAGCCTGCCTATACTGGCCAGCTATGTTGAGCACAACACCGAAGCTGATGCTGAGATTTTTGACATGACACTGGAGATGGCTAAAACCCAGTCATACAAAAAGTCGCTCCGGAATCTTGAAAAAAGGCTTGACAATTGCGAAGTCCTCGGCGTCCATACCATAACCCCAAATTATTATCTTGTTGTAAATATGCTGCGGGGCCTGAAGAAGATTCATGGAAAACTCCCCACAGTCGTGCTGGGAGGCCCGCATGCAACAGCAGTACCGACCATAACTCTTGAACAGACTAAAGGTCTTGTTGATGTCATAGTTATAGGGCCTGGCGAGAGGCAGCTTGCTGAGATTGTAAGAGGAACACCTCTAGAGGATATCCCAAACATAGCCTATAGGGAAGGCAGAAAAATAAAGTTAAGCAAAAGGAAGCTGATGGAGCCTTTCGATGAAAAAATCGAAAGGAAATTCCTTGAATTTTGCATGACTCCTAAATTCAGCAAGCGCATGGGCAAGTTAAAAGAGCTCTCTGACATCAGCAGGTACAGCTGTCCAAACCAGTGCGATTATTGTTCCTGTGTCAGGGTCAGGGGAGGGACATTCAACAGAGACCCCGATATCGTGGCTGAGGAAATTGCCGAAATCAACGACAGGAAGAAACTGGAAAACATAATCTTTGTCGATGACAACCATTTCCTGGATTTTAATCATGCCGTGGCTCTTGACAAGGCACTGAAAGAGCAGGGCATCGAAGCCTCAAAAACAACCTATGCAGACCTTGACACGCTTACCAAATCAAACCTGCAGAGCATAAAAAAAATGAACTATCATGCGCTGTTTGTCGGCCGGGATTTTGTCACAAACAGGCTCGCAAGGATTTACGGCAGAAGGCTGGCAGGCAGAATAAGGGATGTTGAAAGCGAAAAGAAAATATTAGACAGGGCGGCGAGGACAATCCCGCTTACAATCAGCTATATCATTCCGGCACCGCATTACACAATGGAAGAAGTCAGGAAGACAGTGGATGACATGTGTGATTATTGCTGGCAGGGCATAAGGTATGGAATATTATCGCCACAGCCAGGCACAAAAATAAGGGAAAAGCTACGGAAAGAAAAACTTCTGAACAGCTGGGCAGCAAACTGCGACAAGATGAACGGAAGGCCGCTGGATTTCACATTCAGATTTTTGGACAAGGATGTTGAGACCTGGGCTTACAGCAATGCCGTGGAAGAAATAAAACTTGATTATTACGAAAAAAGCCATAAAGGCACCTGGAAGCTTCTCAACTTCGGCAAGGCAAATCTGCTTATTGCCGCCGCAATAACATATCCTGATGACAAGCTTGACAGTTGCATGAACAGGTTTGCAAAATTCTGGGATGAGGAACAAATCTCTGCCTCTAAAGATTACTTGAAGGTTTCAAAAACTTATATGAAAGACAAGGACTTTGTCAGCTTCTGCAAGAAAACCATAAAAAATTACGCCTAAGGTGCTTTAGCGCAGATTTTAAATCTTTAACTAACGGCTTTGCAACCCCAATGTTCAACTACAAAACTCTGGATGACAAAACAAGAATACTGGTTGCACTGATAAAGACATTTGTTGAACACGAAAACGTGCCAATGGACGCTAAGGAGCTCTTCAGAGAATTATATGACAAATATAAGATAGACTGCAGAAATACAGCAGTACTCAATAGCCGCTTAATTGCTTGCAAATTATTTGATAAGCAAAGCGCCAAGCTAACTGAAAAGCGCTTCAAACAAGAGAATCCTTCTGCGCCCGCGTACGCAGCTCCTTACATAGCAAAGTATGAGTTCCGTATCAAGCCACATCTGTACAAAGCTATCATCGATAAAATCGGTTATGAAATTTGCAGCATGCCTGTCTTTCGTGCCGCCGGCAGATTAGAAGAAACCATCAGCAAAGAATTAGCAGATCAAAGTGCGGCTGTCTAAGTTTCTGCCAGCTCTTCCTCTAGATTGCTTTGCACTTTTTTAGATTTCTGCATAGGTAAAAGCGCCGTTTCTAATTTCTCTAACAGGTCTGGTTTATTTAACAAGTACTTTTCTATTGCTTCTGGACGGGGAGCTTCTCGCAATTTATAGTTTACGTGTCCAGCGTAACCGCTTGAAAGAGTCTCGCTTAAAATATTAAGCCCTTTGAATACATCCAGGCTCTTGTATACAATACTAACTATGTTAGCTGGAAGGGGGATATCTTTTTTGCGATAGTAGTCGCGCAATCTGCTGATTATCTTATCAAGTTGCTGATAGCCATGCTGGCTTTTTTCACATTCATCTTTCAGCATTAAGTCAGCCACAATTCTGATTACTTCAGCACCTTTCATACTACGCAATATATGCTATCAAAAATTATAAACCTTTCCCGCATACTAATTTTTAAAATCTACCTTGTAATGAGAGTTGTGATAGTATGGACCAAGAAGAATACAAAATAAAACCATTAGAACAATACGCGGTTTTTCCGCTTGATATCAAGGAGAGTATAGACCTTAGAACCACTTTGAGTGCCCTCAATCCGAAGGGACTTGTCAGCGGGCAACAGCTAACTGACATAATAGAAGCACAGGGCCTATTTGCATTGGAAGAAACCGGCGGGCACATGAGCATCTACGATAAAAGCAAGAAAGAAGTCGCGCGAGTTGTTCCTTTAATATCAACTGCTTAATATGAGGAATTCCTTTGAGGTCCCAAAACGCTATTGGTGCGAATGGGATGGGGTACACAAATACCGCACTACAGATTGTACTTCATGCACCTGGTATCGTAAAATAGAAAATTCGGAATTATGCGGTTGGGGTGTTTCGTTTAAGTATCTGGTAAAAGTAGACAAGCCGCGTGGATGTGCTTTCAAAAACATGAAGCAGGATAAAGAACATTCTGTTGTATATTTGGATGAAATAATTGCAGCACTGGCCAAACAGAAAACGGAGCATGCAGAACAAAAAGTAAAGTTTGATGAGCAGAACCCTCCTTTGGATTCGTTTTCCACTGATTAACTTTTTAAATCGGATTTCTCAATTATTTTCATGAAAACTATACCTTCTTCCGCTAAAGAGCGAAAGCGTTATATAAGGATAAAAGTTGACGCTGATTGGAAAGTCGAGAAAGAGGATGTTTCGAGGCTAGTCATTCAGGCTGGTCTGCAATTTCTCGGCGAGTTGAATATGGCTCGCGCTGGAATACAATTACTCCCGGAAACGTGGAAGGACAACACAGCTGTTTTGCGTGTTGGCCACAAGTATGTTGATGAAACTAAAACGGCGCTAGCGCTAATAAAAGAATCAGAAGGAAAGAAAATCACAATCTCAGCAACAAAAGTATCAGGAACAATTGAAGGAGTGAAATAAAATGCAAGTATTACCACAACAAGTAATGGGTTACGACCGTGCAATTACCGTGTTTTCGCCAGAGGGCAGATTACTGCAAGTTGAATACGCCAAGAAAGCTGTCGGCGCGGGAGCTATGACTCTCGGAATCATGTTTAAGGAGGGCGTCCTGCTTGTAGCAGACAGAAGAATACGTGAAAAGTTACTAATCGCAGAATCTATAACTAAGATTTCACCGATTGACGAGGCTATTTTGTCAACATTCTCAGGAATGACTATGGATGCTCGTGTTATAGTAAAGAAGTGCAGAGTCTTCGCACAGCAACACAAACTGACTTATGGAGAAAAAGTTGATGTCGAAGGTGTTGTGAAATTTGTTTCAGACACAGAACAAGCTTATACTCAATACGGAGGTATTCGACCTTTCGGAGTTTCACTGCTTTTTGCAGGCGTTGATAAAAAAGGCATACATTTATTCGAAACAGACCCTAGCGGAATATATGCCTGCTATCACGCGCATGCAATGGGCATGGGTTCGCCAGACGCCAACAAAATACTGGAAAAGCGATTCAAAGAAGGCATGAAACTCGAAGAAGCTACAAAGCTGGCTATTGATGTTTTCAAAGAGGTCTTGCAAAAGGAATTCTCTAGCGAAAGACTTGAAGCATCTATTGTAACAGCAAACGGCGTAGAAAAGGTCGAACTTAAAGAGTAAAATGCCAATAGGATCTTATACGCCAAACAAGGAAAAAATTAGTTTTAACCTTGCTAAAATTAAGAAGGGTGGCGAGAATTTTGAAGTTGTTCTGAAAGACCCTGACAAGGCTCTTGAACTAAGACAGGGAAAAGCTGTTGACATAAGAGATATTTTGGAAGCACCAAAAGTTTTCTCTGACGTGCAGAAAGGCGAAATTGCCGCGCCGTCAAAAATGACCCAATGGCTAGGCACATCAGACCCTTACGAAGCAGCTAAAGTCATAATCACAAAAGGTGAACTCGCTTTAACACAGGAACACAGAAAGAAACTGTTCGAGGCGAAGAAAAAGAAGATCATCGAGTATGTTCATATGAATGCTTCTGACCCAAAGACTGGCTTGCCACACCCAGTACAAAGAATAGAGCTGGCAATGGAGCAGGCTAAAGTGCAGATAGACCCATATCAACCTGCAGAAGCGCAAATTGAGCCAATAATCAAACAATTAAGATTTATCCTGCCGATAAGCATGGAGAAATTTAAGATAAGAGTATTGATTCCTGCAAGGTATTCTGGAACTGCTTATTCTGCAGTGAAAAACAAATTCACGCTGCACAATGAAGACTGGAAGAATGATGGGTCTGTAGAATTCACGATTGAAGGCCCTGCCGGAATAAAGCCAGACGCACTTAATTTAATCAACAAGCTCACATCGGGCGAAGCAACAATCACTGAAGTAAAATCATAATTTTGGAGAAAAAATGGAAAAACTACATGTAAACGACAGGGACATTGTAGTCCCTGGGGAACAGCTTGCAGACGGCATTGAATATTTGCCCGCCGGCAAGGCTTTCCGAGACGGAGAAAAGATTTTTGCCTGTACGATTGGAATAGTCTCTGTTAAAGGCAGAGTCGTAAAAGTAATCCCACTCGCTGGCAGGTACATGCCAAAAAGAGGCGACGTTGTAATTGGAAAAGTTACTAACATCGGACACTCTGGCTGGACTTTAGACGTAAACAGCCCTTATGCTGCGGACATGAACATAGGTGAAGCCACAACTGAATACATTGATTTGGCAAAAACTGAAATGTCAAGATACTTTGACATAGGCGATTATGTCCTAGCAGAAGTAATTGCAATTTCCGAGGCTAAATTCATCAAGATAAGTGCCAAGCACAAGCCCTACAGACGCTTGAAAGGCGGAAACATAATACAAGTAAGCCCAACGAAGATCCCGCGAATAATCGGTAAACAAGGTTCTATGATAAGATTGCTAAAGGACACTTCCGGTTGCGATGTAGTAGTCGGACAAAATGGACTTGTCTGGATTAAAGGTACTGCCGACAAAGAGGCACTTGTCGCAAACGCAATAAAAATAATTGAAAAAGAAAGTCACAAGAAAGGACTGACTGACCGAATCAAACAAATATTGGAAGGCGGTGCAAAATGAGTAAAGCTGGTGCACCTGACAAATTAGTTGTCAACGGAAAAAGATTAGATGGAAGAAAATTCGATGAAATGCGTGAACTCACGATAAAAACTGATGTCATACCAAATGCGGATGGCTCTGCGCAAGTTGACCTTGGCGGAACAAGAGCTGTTGCGGCTGTTTATGGCCCAAGAGAAGTTTTACCGCGACACCTTGCAGAAGCTGATAAAGCCTACTTAAGAGTTGTATACAGCATGGCAAGCTTCTCAACACCTGACAGAGCGAGGCCTGGACCTTCAAGAAGAAGTGTTGAAATCTCTAAAGTCATAAAAGACGCTTTAGCACCCGCAATCTTCCTTGAACGTTATCCAAAAACATCAATCGACGTTTATGTTGAAATCATAAACGCAAACGCGGGAACGAGAACTGCAGCAATAATCGCTGCTACTGTTGCTCTTGCTGATGCGGGAATTGAAATGCGCGACTTAGTTTCATCTATTGCTGCAGGTAAAGCTGATGGCGAATTACTATTAGATTTATTCGAGCCAGAAGACAACTTTGGAGAAGCAGACATGCCATTTGCAATGATGCCTCGAACAAAGGAAATCACTTTGCTGCAAATGGATGGTGAACTCACAAAGGAAGAAATCGCGACGCTAATTCAAATGAATATGAAAGCCTGTGAAAAAATATACGAAGCACAAAAGAAAGCACTCAAGGAAAAATTTGAGACTGAGAAAGACCTTGCTTCACAGGAAACAGAAGGAGAGGTGAAAAATGAGAACCATTAAACCATACTTATCAGCGCTCCTTGCAAAACAAACACGTGAAGACGGCAGGGGAGTTTTTGATTATAGACCAATTGAGATTGAAATAAACCCGATTGCACGTGCAAACGGCTCTGCTAAAGTCAGAATTGGCGCTAGTGAAGTTCTGGTCGGAGTAAAAATGGATGTTGATACGCCATTTCCAGACACGCCAAATGAAGGAGTACTGATTGCGAATGCAGAATTAAATCCGCTTGCAAGTGCGGACTTCGAGTCCGGACCTCCTGGACCAGATGCAATTGAACTGGCAAGAGTTGTAGACCGCGGTATCCGAGAAAGTCATGCAATTGATTTCGAAAAGCTGTGCATAATACCAAAAGAAAAAGTCTGGGTAGTCTTTATTGACATTTATCCGATGAATGATGATGGAAACTTGTTTGATGCTGCTTCATTGGCAGCAATGATTGCACTCAAACACGCAGTTCTTCCAAAATACGACGAAAAGGAAGACAAAGTCTTGTACAAAGAGCTGACAAAAGAGAAATTGCCTATGAAAGCGGCACCACTACTGACAACTTTCGGAAAGATAAGTGGCTCGCTTTTCGTGGACCCAACAAAACGGGAAGAAAAAGCTCTCGATGCAAGATTGTCAATAGCAACCTTGGAAAATGGTCAGATTTCAGCTATGCAGAAAGGCGGTTCAGGCACATTTACTCAAAAAGAGATATCGGAACTGCTTGTTTTGGCTGCAGAGAAAAGCAAGGAGCTACGCAAGCTTTTAAAATAAACTTGTAGACTTGAGGATACAAATGGATGACGGATACACAAAATTCGAAATCGCGCGCATTATAGGCGCTAGAGCACTTCAATTGTCAATGGGCGCACCATTGCTGATTAAGAGGCCCGAAGATCTCTTTGATACTACAGAAATCGCGAAAAAAGAGCTTGATTCTGGCGTTCTTCCAATATCAATCAAGCGACCTAAGCCAGTAAGAATGTAAGTTAATGTTTTAAATTCCGTTTTTCTATTCTTTATATGCGAATAAGAGGTATCTAAACGCAGTAAAAGATTTGAAAATGATAAGCTTACATCAAAAATTTATGCGAGTTGTTAATGCTCTTATCGAGAAAAAGATAAAAACTGAACCAATTCAGGCAGTTACCCTTGGGGGAAGTGTTGCGAGAGGGGATGAGCATGAACATAGTGATATTGACATAGTTTTTTATGTAAAGAAAAAAGACATGCCAAAGGATACGAGAAGATTTTACAAATTTAAGGGAACATACATTGAGGAACACTATCACGAAATTGGAGCGTTAAAAAGTGAAAATATTTTACCTGAAGTAAAAATCTTATACAACAAAACTGGAAAAATAATCAAACACGAATTTGATGAAAGAAGAGAAAAAAAGGCATTTATCAAAAAACTCAGAGAAGCAGAAAAATACCTAAAATTAGCAAGAAATTGCTTTCGGAAAGGGGCTTATGAGACGTCGTTTAACTATCTTTATGGCCTTGGGGAGCCTGCAAGCATTATTATGCATGCATTGCCTCCAAGATACAACCTCCCATTTCCAACCTTTAGATTATTAGGTAGTGTAAAGATTATAGATGAAAAAAATAAAACGCAAGTTTATAAAAAAATTGAACAAATTTACAAATTTAACAATACGAATCTAAAAGAAATATTACATAATTTTGAAAAAGCCTACGAGTTAATGAATAAAATAAAACGCGAGGAGAATTCTGATGCTAAAAATCTCGGATTTTTTGACAAAATCAAAATAGAATATGCAATTGAAAGTTTAAAGGAAAACTTTGAAGATTATCCTTTTGTTTATGCTTATAGATTTATTGCTGAATGTCTGACAGAATGGGCATTTGATAAAAAAATTAAGTTGAAAGAACGGAAAAAACTGCGCAAATATCTTTTGAAATCATTAGGTATAGCAAACATTGATGGGGATTTAGTTAAACAGAAAATAGCCCTATTTGAAGACTTACTAAAGGAAGCTAAAAAACTGAGTTAATGTTTTAAATTTGTTTGTGGCCATAAACTAGATAGTAAACACAATAGATTGACATTGCAATTGCTACCAAGAGAAAAGGTAATTTTATAGTATAAATATCTGCAAGATAACCGACAATAGGTTCTACTATAATAAAAACGGCGGCTACGAAAAAAGAAAACATAGAGTCAATTGTGGCCCGTTGGTGACTTTGTATGTGCTGGTGCGCATAACTACTCTTTGAAATTCCGAAGAATCCGTGCGGAATTGCAATTAGGATAAAACATATTGCGCCTACAATGTAGTTTTTTGTTAAAACCATAATATAAAACAAAATAGTAATTGCGACTATCTGAAAACCGAACATACTGCGATAAGAAAATCTTCTTCGTAATGATGGTGCGAAATTAGCTGCAGCAGTTACTAATAATGATTTAAACGTATAAGCTATACCAAATAAAACAATCGGTAACGCTAGTTGTTTTAGATAAATCTGCCCGTAACCATACGAGATATCCGATCCGAGGCTAAATAAGAGCGTAAAGAGCAATACTGCCTTTAAGTATGGGTTTTTAAAAATAAATTTTAAAGATTGCTTGAAATGAGAGAATACGCTAACCTCTCTTATTGGTTTATGATATTTTGGTTCAATTAAAGTAAATGTTGCAGCGAGTGAGAGAACTAAAAAGATTAGAGAAATTTGAAACGGAAGCAAATGAGAAATGTTGTACAAAAACCCAGATGAGACGAAAGCTATGATTAATGGTACTTGCTGGTATATTTGTTGTCTCGCCCAAAGTTTATCGAATTTGTTTTCTTTTTTTAGCACTTTTAATGTGTCATAAAAGAATGCTATGTCTGTGCCTGATAAAAATGCAAATGATGCTGCAGACCAAACACTGGCCAATACAAAAAACCAATAATTTATTGCGTAAAGAATTGTAGCTAATTGTAAAATTGCAAATATAAAAGAAACTATCATTACTTTTTTTCGTCCCCACCTATCTGCGAGAATGCTTGAAGGAACTTCCAGGGCCATTCTTACTATAGTCCACACAATTCCAAGAATAGCAATTTTGAAAATGGTCAAATCATGAGCAAGATAAAAAAGTTGTATGATTGGCGTATAAAACCCAAAAGAGGCGAGTGACGTCACCAAGTAATATTTCCATATATTGGATTTTATTCGCTGATTGTTGTTCATATAACAATCTCGAATACGGATTTTATTAATATATCGCAGTGCCTCAAATAAAATTTAAAAGCCATCGATAGCACATATTATCATGCTAGTCACTGACATTAGAGCTACGATGATTAAGAATTCTCGTAGCGAGCCGACCATTCGGATCTCAGTAAACAATTCTGGCTCCGGTTCTGCGCCTTCGGGCGCCTCTAAAGGCAAGTATGAAGCCGTAGCTTATCCTAAAGGCGTTGAACGTGCAATCAACTTCGTAAATTCACAACTGCGAAAATCTCTGCTTAAATTCAAATTTGAGAAATTCGAAGATTTGAAGAAACTGGAAGCAAAGCTACCAAAGGATTTCGGAGCAAATCCAACAATTGCTTTGGAATTTGCATTTCTGAATGCCCTTGCAATAGACAAAGACAAGCCATTGTGGAAAATTTTGAATCCGAAAGCAAAGAAAATGCCGAGGATTCTTGCAAATGTGGCTGGCGGCGGAGCACATGCGCACAAATTCAAGACTTTGGATATTCAGGAAATTCTCTTATCTCCCAATACTGGAAGAATAGAGGACGACACTCAAGCCACATTAGAATTCCATGGTGAGCTTGGAAAACTCCTGAAGGCAAAGAAACAGACTGATGAGGGCGCATGGATACCTTCGATTGGCCTTGGTGAAACCTTTGAGACTCTATTGGGAATAACAGGCTATGAACGTGGCATAGATATTGCTGCAAGCCGTCTTTACAGAAGCGGCAAATACTGTTGGGACCATTTATGGAGTGGTAAATCTGAGACTGCTGGCAGGGAAAAACAAATTGAAATCATAACTTCGATTGCAAAAGAATACAATTTATTCTATGTTGAAGATCCGCTTGAGCAGAATGATTTCGGGGGCTTTGCTAAATTAAGAAAAAACCTGCCTGATGTGATGATTTGCGGCGATGACCTAACTGCAACAAATCTGAACAGATTGAAAAAAGCCGTGCAAATGAAGGCTATCAACGCCATGGTAATAAAGCCGAATCAATGCGGTTCTTTAATCAAAACAAAGAAAGTCTTTGACTATGCTATCAAACACGGAATAACACCAATAGTATCACACAGAAGCGGCGAAACAATGGATGCGACTATTGCACACATAGCATTCGCCTGGCAAGCTCCTTTTGTCAAGTTTGGCATAGCCCAGAAAGAGCGAATGGCAAAGCTGAATGAGCTTATTGATATCGAGAAAAACCTGTAGTTCTGTTTAGCGATACGCTTAAAAATACATTCAGAAGGTATGGTTTATGGCAGCTACAACTGAAACTGAAACATTGCTTGCACCATTAGAACAATATCTCGCTTCTGGTATCCACATAGGTACGAAGTTCAGAACAAAACACATGGAACCATTTATCTACAAAGTAAACCCTAACGGTCTCTGTGTTTTGAATGTTCAGGAAATAGACAGAAGGATCGGACTTGCTGCCAAAATCATTGCAAAATACAATCCTGAAGACATTCTTGTAGTATGCAGGCGTGAAAACGGCTGGAAAGCTGTCAAAGCCTTTGCAAAGGTTACAAATGTGAAATTCTTCGCAGGAAGATACCCTGCAGGCATTATAACAAATCCTAATCTCGAAACTTATTTTGAGCCAAAATTAATGATTGTTGTCGACCCTTGGCCAGACAAAAATGCTGTCCACGATGGCATTATTTCAGGAATACCAATAATCGCTCTCTGCGATACTAACAACACAACTGAAAATGTTGACTACCTTATTCCATGCAACAACAAAGGTTCAAAATCACTCGGCTTAATATTCTACATTCTTGCAAACAAGTATCTGCAGGAACGCGGCTTGCTGCCAAAAGACAAAGTGATAGAAACGCCGCCCGCAGACTTCGTCGGCGAATAATTAGGCGCCGTTCCATTCTTTCAGGAATTGGTCTAAGAAATTCCTTGCTCGTATCTTTCGTTCCTGAACCATTTTCTTTGCTGCCTTGGTATTAAGATTATTATCTAAGCTAAGATGCCAAATCAGATTATGAATTGCGCTTTCGAGACGACTTTTCTCTAGGTCTTTAGTAAGAGACAGTTCCGGTTTGTAAAGCGGGGTTCCTGCCTGAATATTAAATACTAAAACTCGTACCATCCCAAAATACCAATTGCTTCGAGATTATCCGCATCCTGTATGAGCAAAATCTCTTTGATGTCTGTTGGAATCCTGTTAGCAAGCCCCCAGGGTTTGGTTTGGTCGTGCTGCAATATACCCTGCAAAACAACTGGAATTTTTTGTCCGGGAAAACCAACTTCTGCTAAAACGCGCTTCGCGATTTCTGCACTATACTCCATGTGTTTGTATCTGTATTTATCTCCAGTGCGAATTGAGCGCTCATGACCCGCATCATGAAGCATTGCAATAGCAAAAAGTATGTCGTCATCAAATTGCCAGTCTTCTTTTTTGGCAATTTCTTTTGCAAGATTGTAAACTCTCATAGAATGGTATATATCATGGCCTGTTGGGTCATTTTTTAGAAGTTCTTTGGCTGCAATTTCAAGTTTCGCTCTGTGCATTTACTGCTTGAGAAAAAAGAAATATTTAAACTATTCGTCAAACCAGCGCCAGCAAATAAGCAATTGCAAATCCGATTATCGAGAATGCTGATATCGCTGGCAATGCAGGGATTGCCCTAAATTTCTGTGTCAATAAATAGTGATTCACAAAAATTCCAACTACTGTGCCAGCAATTATTGCAAAAACTGCAAACCAGCTCTGGTAAGCTGCAAATGCTGAAACCGCAAAAACTGTCGGGAATGCTATGTCGCCTGTGCCCAACATTATTACTTTCCTGTCTTTTTCTTTCAGCTTTTGTTTGCTGATACGATGTATTCCCATCATTATTGCCTGTGGTTTTTCGGGCACGACAATCGCAAAAGGCGCACCAACTTTCAGCATGCCTTTGAACCAAGTTATCATATACTTTGACTTGAAGACTGCCCAGTAGTCATAAAATGAAAGTGCTATGAGTATAATTACGACTGCTGCAACTGGCAAAAGCAGGCCGAGCTGTGCTGATACACCTGCTATCGTCAAGAACATCGCTAAATTGTGAGTGAGAACATTCGGCCAAGCTAATCTGATTCCTGCGATGGTGGCTGCTGCAACAACTGACCAAATTAAAGGCATAAATGCTCCAAAAACTATTTGCGAGCCAATAAAAATCAAGACTGAAAAAAATATCCCGAATGAAACTGGTCCTCTCAAAAATCTCAGCGCCAACAAAATCATCGCAATAGCTATCACGAATGCTATCAGAAATGATGAAAGCGCCTCTGTTGTGGGCAATGTTTCCACAACGCCTGTCTGCATTATTATTCTGCCAACCCACAAACCAAGGGCCATTATGGAAAGGAACATAGCTAGCTCTGTTCCCAGCATCTTGAGCTTGAAATCAGCCATATTACCTCTGCTTTAACGGAGCATTTAAATATTGCTATTTAAGCAGTATATTTATGGCATTCACACTACCTACGCCGGCAGATTTGAACGGCTGGCTTTCAATAATCAAGATTGTCGTCTCTATAATCACGCTGATTTACGCTTTTGATATTTTGGTCTTGCATCGCAAGTTTTCAGACCTGGGTAAAGCCATGGCATCAGGCGTCACGATTCTCACACTTGGAATCTTCATCTTAGTTTTAAGTTTTGTGTTCGACAGCTTTAACATTTTGAAAATGGTTGCCACAATCGGACAAATAATTGGCATTGCTATTTTAGGCATATATTTCAGAAGCTGCGTACATTCCTATATAACAAAGAGTGGTGGAGCTGACTGGGAGAGGCTTAAGTAGGGAGGTAAAATGGCAAAAGATGAAGAAATTGGATTCCATAAAGGCGCGATTTCAACACTAATAAAAGAAAGACAGGAAATCGCCAAGATGCTCAGCATCGTTGATGCATTGCTGAAAGCACACGTAGAAGCTTTGAAAAAACTGGGCGTCGATGTTACCAAGGCTCCGGAAGAGAAGAAAAAGAAATAGAATGGTTAAAATACACTGTTTAGGCGGATGCCTTGAAGTAGGCAGAAATGCGTTTCTCATAGAGTCAAAATCAAAAGTTATGCTCGATTACGGCGCAAAAGTCGAAACTGGCGAGACACCAATGATGCCCAAAACAAGGGTCGATGCTCTCTTCATAACTCACGGGCATCTCGACCATCTTGGACTGGCCCCGTACTTGCACAAGAAAACTAATTGCAAAGTTTACTCTACCGCGCCCACTTACGATTTTTCGAATCTGCTTTTGAGAGATTCTTTGAAAGTTGCAAAGATCAAACAAAGAAGAACTTACTTCTCGCCGGCAGATATCCTTTCTATGAATAAAAACTACTCAAAAATTCAATACGGGGATGACACAAAAATTGGCGATGTTACTATTGAAACATTGGATGCCGGTCACGTGCCCGGCAGTGCGATTTTTGTTGCAAAAACTGAAGGCAAGAAAATCCTTTACACAGGTGACTTTAACTTGAATCCAACAAGGCTAGTTCATGGCGCGCATCTTGATACAAAAAACGTTGATGCTGTGATAATGGAAAATACTTATTCTTCCAGAGACCACCCGTCAAGGGACGAACAGGAAAAAGAGCTTTTCAAAACGATGAAAGAGACAATTGAAAATGGTGGCGTCGCTCTTTTGCCAACATTTGCTGTCAGGGCACCTGAACTTTTGATGATTCTGCACCATTTTGGTGCCGACTTCCCGATTTATCTTGATGGAATGGCTAAAGACGCATTAACAATTATGTTAGATCACCCTGAATTCTTAAGAAATCCAAAGGCGTTGCACGATGCCGCAGATAAGGCAATTAAGCTGTATGAAAACGACGAGAGAAACAATGCGATGAAGGACCCCTGCGCCATTATCACGACTGGAGGTGCTATGGAAGGAGGGCCAATAGTGCATTACATGAAAACTCTATACGCAAGAGAAGACTCTTCCATTTTACTGACGGGCTTCCAGATACCGAAAACTGCTGGAAGGTATCTTGCGGACACCGGCCGCTACATTGTAGGTGCAATTGATTTCAAAGTCAAAATGCAGATGAAACAATTTGATTTTTCTGCTCATGCAGGCCGTTCAGAGTTGATAAAATTCGTACAAAAAGTCAGGCCAGAGAAACTGATTGCCGTCCACGGTGAATACTGTGAGAAATTTGCCACAGAAATGAAAGGCCGTTTTGGCATACAGACTTATGCGCCGCAAGTTGGCGATATAATCAAAGTCTGATTATTTCTTTTTTTCCCAGTAGTTTTTGCTTTTGGGCATTTCTGAGTATTTGTCCTTGAGCATATTTGTGATGTCTTCAATCTTCTTGGTGTCAACTACTGGCGTTTGCGGAGTTGCAGGGTCTTCCTTCTGCTGTGATTTCTTCACAATTGATTGCAGGAAATCAGCGCTTTGAGCTCTTACAGCTATTCTTTTTGCGTTGTTCATGGTATCTATCGAAAAATACACATATATAAATATTTTAGCTGCCAATAACGCCTAGGCCTTTCAGAACTAAGGCGCTCATAAGCCCATACATCTGCAAGGCATCTAAATCATACATAATAGAATAGCCTATGGCTTCTCTTTTGCTGAAAAGTGGGTTTTGCCAACCGTATTTTATTGCCCTAAAGGTTGAGTAAAATGGAATAAGTCGCAGCCAATCAGAGTGTTCTGGCAATTTATCCTCAAGGGATTCTTTTTTCATAGACGTAGTGATTGAAAGGGTGGGCGGCGGTTGGCCACTGACGATTAGAAAATCGCGTTCCACTTAAGGAGGTAAATACCACCACCCACAGCTGCCCAAACCGGAGTAAGGACAGTAGTATAGTGTAGAGAAAACAGATTATTAAATCTTTCGGTAATTCCTTACTGTTTAGTGAACAAAATCAGATAATCTTATATATTGCGCTAGGGCAATTGCTTTTCAGCTCTCACATAGTTCTTTAGAATTCCTTCGATAACCTTCTGTGTTGCTGCAGCCTCCTCCGAAATCACTTTTGCCATGTCCAGAGCAATTTCGAGGTTGCCAAGTCCGACTTCGCCAAGCTTTCTGCCTGGCGAATCACAGTAAACCATCGTATCCAGCATTATACCATGAATCTGTTCGCGAAAACGCTGAAGCCTTACAGACGTATAGCGTGCGGCAAAATCTGGATCTTTTTTAACGTGTATCTCAGCACCAGAACGGTACTCATGTGAAGCATATTTTCTAAACCCTCCGCTGGTTAGTATGTATAGGGACTTTTCAGCTAGCAGCCCAGCAACCCCTTCGCTTTCAAGCTCTTTCATTGCGTCTGTGAGCCTTACTCGTTTTTCCGCAGAGTCTGCAGAGCCTAATACGGGTTCAACCAGCGCCTCTATATCTTGAAAATGTAGCCCCTCCATATTCTCTATTAAAAGAAACCAAACATAATTGCAAAGAACTTTGTTCCTTTCTGAGAACTCTGGCAGACCTGATGGATTTCTTTTACGCATAAGTCTTTCTTAACAGAAATAAATTTAAATTGTACTAATTGACAAGCCTGATGCCTGGCCTTACGAATTCCTTGCTTCTGCGATGCTCTTTTCTCTTCAGAATAGCTTCTATTGCTCCTGAAACAGCGGCTTTAGATTGCGGGAAATTCAGGCCTAAAACTCGCCCGATTGCAGACAGATTTTCAGGAAGTCTCATTTGCCAGACATCTGAAGCAAATGATGCAAAAACAATTGGGATTTTCCTTCTTGTTAACCTGATGTTTTGCATTTCCCTTCCCAGAATTTTAGCCAAGGCGTAGCTAGGATAACAGCCGATTCCTTTGCCCACATACAGATGCGAAAAATTCAGGCCATAGCTCATTTTGTTGTCTTTCATTATGTTTGCAACTATGGCGTTCAGGTTAGAACGTCTGTATTCCAGATGGTCCCTGCCATGAGAGGTTGTAATTCCGCAAATTATGTCAATTCGGGGATTAGTTGCTGCACTTCTGACAATATTTTCCGCGAATGTTTGTACTGCAATCAAATCAGAATCCAAATACAGATTTGGAAGCTTTTTCAAATCCGAGGGTCTATTTGCCAGAATAAAAGTGCCAATTTTTGTGTTCGGGAATTTCTTTTTCTTTTCTAAAATCTCTCCTCTCGATTTGAATGGATACAAGAATATAACATCAGAATAGCCTAACTCGCGAGCCCGAGCTAGCAATTCCTTTTCATTGTTTTGCGGAACTAAGATATCAATCTGCATGCCATTAGAAGCAGATTTTAGGTTTTAAGGCTTATCTAGCATAAACTATTTTAAGTGGTTTGACTAAGATAAAGTAATGGGTGTTAGTCCCCAAGAAGCTAAAGCAATTGAAAAATACCTCTACCCAAATGCTATGAGAAAGGAAAGAGAGGTGTCTGAAATAATATTCCCAATTCTTAAAGAAAATCCTGACGCCATAGAATTTTACTTCAAAATAGCGATACGCTACTTTTTGAAATGTGAAAACTGGCACTGCTGTATGAGTTCCTTTGCGCTTATGTTTGACCCCTTTCAGAGGATACCGGAGGGATATAAATACCATGAAAATAGCAGACCCCTCAAAGAAGCAGTTAAGATAAAAATAAAGCAATTAGGATTTGAAACAGGAGGGGATGATTTGCAATATGTTCTGGGTATTGTTGGAATTAAAACCCGCCGCCCGGTCAAACGTATCGAATACATAGAAGAAGGCTGGGGACCTTTTAAAAAAAGTATTCCTAGAGAGGTTGTTGATTACGCGCCGAAGGAAAAAGAAGAAATATTACGAGAACTGGGCTGATTTTAATCTAAAGTAAAGTATTTTAACAAGCAAACTCTAGTGCTAATATGTTCAGCGTATTATTTTGGGCAGTAATTGCAGTAATTATTGCAATTGATTTTATCCTGAAAGGCATAGCTTTATGGAAAGCTGGCAACAGAAAGGATCTTGGCTGGTTTGTAGCACTTTTCATCCTTAACACTGCAGGAATATTGCCTGCAATATATCTGCTATTTTTCCAAAAGAAAAAGCGCAAGAAGTAATTATTTTTTACCGACTTTCTCTATGTGTTTTTCCCAGTTAAATCCAGCTGACTTGAAAGCTGTCTTTATGTCTTTAGCTTTCCAGCCAACGTCGAACAGGGCTTTCTTTACTTCTTTTTCAGAAACTCCCCTATCAATCTGTCTTTGTACGTATTCTGAAAGCTTTTGTATTTTGAAATCATCAAATTCCTTGTGCACTTCTTCGTGCGGCCAGCCCTTGCGCACTAATCTTTCCTGAACTGCTGCGTGCGGGTGACCCTCAGATACCTCGGTTGTAAGATATTCTTCCATTCTTTCTTCAGCGGAATGCGGAATTCTCGTAACTATGAAGCCGGCTTCTACAATTACGGCAACAATAAGGCCTGCGAGAATAACCCAAATGTAAGCGGGGATTACGAATAAGCTCACGACCTGCCCGCAGTCAGCGGGGCAGCTCTGATAGCTCTCGTCAACTGCACAAATCCCATCGCCGCAGACAGAAGCGCCTGCGAGTCCAGTCAGGCCCGAATGATAACTTATAGCCGCAATTATTACTAGACTCAGAACAATTATTACAGATATGTTAAGCTTCCGCCAGTAGCTTTTCATCAAACAAATTTATATTTGAGGATATTTAAAACATTTGCAACTTCGATTTCTTTAAAAACCTAGTTTTTGGTGCTTCAACAATGAGAAAAGAAAATTTAGTGCAACAGCTTTTCGATAGAAAGCTAGCTATTACTGGAAAGCAAGATTCGGTATATGTATATTTTGAAAAGTTGATTAAAACAAATTTGTACAACGTTTTTACTACGGATTTAGTTAAAACTTTCAAGTACTTTCAGGGTCAACACAAAAACGAGCTTAACCTAATTGTCAATATGCGCAAGCCCGTATGCAAGAATTTGGCTGAAATTATTTCAAAAGAGCTTGGCATCAAATTATATGGAGAATTTTATAGAAGCTCACAGACCGTTAAGAATTGCTTACCTGATTCGGATTATGTTTTCTTGGGTCACTGTATAGCTAACGGCAAGAGCTTACGTTCTGCAGAGACGAGATTGGCGGAGTTTAACTCGCACATCAAGTATGGCTTATATTTTATAGACGTACGACAATGGGCTAACACTTTACAGGGCTTAGATGTAGAAATCTATGCGACGCTCTATAAAAATGATTTAAAAAGAAAATATCAATTTCCTCCGGGAAAATAATTACTTGGCACCCTGGCTTCTCTTTGATGGCCTGAATTGTACTGAGCCTTTGCCTTTTGTTGCCAAGCCTCTCGATTCTCTGCCAGCTGCAGTCAATCCTCTGAAGACTCTGCCTCTGTGCGCTGGCTTTGCAATCCAACTTAACTTGCGGTCAGCTCTTATTGCTGGATGGTTTTTATCAACCATTATTACTTCAAACCACTTGTACGCACCATCCTGGCCAACCCAGTATGAGTTAAGAACTTCACAATTTGGATATTTTCTTTGTGTATATTCCTCTGCCATTACCTGCAGGGATTTTCTTGCTGTTACAAAACGACCATATGCTGCCGGTTTTCGTCCGTGTCTTGGCTTCGGTCTCTTTCTTCCGCCTCTGACAACTCTGCATCTTACAACAAAGATGCCTTCTTTTGCTCTGTAACCAAGAGCATGAGCTCTATCTAATCTAGTAGGATGTTCAACTCTGATAAGAGTAGGTTCTTTTCTTAATTGAATTAGCCAGTTTCTCCAATTTTCAGCGCCTAATCCTTCCTTAGGTCGCTTCCAGGCTTGTTTCAAGTATTTTTGATATCCCATTTTACGTCGTTTCCTCATTTAAGAGACATTACGATATACGCAACTCTGAATTTCAGTTTTTAAAGATTCCGCAGCAAAAGGTTTTTATCTTTTTCACTTGAGAGATTTGTAACTTTGGAGGATTACTATGCCAAGAAAAGCGAAAAAGAAAGCAGAACCTGTTGAAGCAGTAAAAATCGAAGAGCCAAAAGTAGAAGAAGAAAAGGTTGACTGGGGTGCAAAGGTTGCAAAAGTTGGCAAAATAATACTCGGAATCCTAATCATGCTGGGCGGCCTGTTCCTGATATGGACCTTCCTTCCGGAATTTTTAGCTGTGCTAAAAGGTTTGATTGGAGTTATTTTGATTCTGGTAGGTGTATTAGTTATAGCATTAGGCTGGCTTGACTAAAACCCTAAGTCGGGCGATATCGCCCGCACCTTTATTTTTTCTACTGTGGTTTAGTTCTTAGATATCTGCCCTGATAGGAATATGGTTGGGGTCCCTGAGGTTTTTTAGGCCCCGATTTTGTTTTTGCTCTGACAAATATAATTATTATTGCTAAAACTGAAATTATAATCACGAAAAATGAAAAATTGTCTGATTGGATGAAACCGAAATTCGATGCGAAGCCTGAAGGCAAGCCTCCTGACGTTGTTGTAGTATTTGGCGTCGTTGATGCTGCCTGAAATGTCTGCGGAGTTGTATTAACGGGAGCTGGCACTACGATAGCAGTGCCCGTTATTGCAAAATTGGAGAATCCTGGAACCAGAGATTCGAAATAATAGTAGTCATTATCTTCACTTTTCAAAGTTGTAGGCATCTTTGTCCAGGCGAGGCTGAACCTCTGCAATACGATTGTGTTTTTGTCAATTGAATTTCCCGTTACCCAGGATTTCAAAACTTTGAAATCCAGTTTGCCGCTCTTCATCTCAATATCTTGTATGTTTTCAGTAACTATCTCAAAATATTTGTAAACAACACCTGAAACAGTTGTTGTAGTGTTAGGTGCTAAGCTCAGGCCCTTGGCTTTAATTTTCACGGTTGCATTAATATTCTTGTTTGGTGTGAAAATTATTTCTGTTAGCGGCAGATTTGCGCTGCTAACGTCTATAACTTGTTCAACATTCATGACTAAAGAATAGAATACTTGCGAAATATCATACTCACTTGGTCCGCCACCTCCTCCACCGCCACCTCCTCCACCTCCGCCTCCACCGCCTCCGCCGCTGTTATCGATGGTAAAATTGCCATCAGACATGTCTGATGCAGAAAGGCTGCCAGGATCTGTCGCAGTCACATTTATTCTGTAAGTGCTCCCATCTGAAACTGAAGTTGTACTCCAACTGTAGCTTCCGCCATTAGAAGCCGAGGTTGTAATTGCTGTCCAGCTGGCATTGCTATTTTGCCTGTAATAAATCGCAATCGTAAGAGTATCGTTATCGGGGTCTGTAGCAGTCCACCTGATTGTTTTTGAACCATACCAGGCTTCTCCGCCATTTGGCGCTGTTACGGTAACGGAAGGTGCTTCGTTAACGTTATTGACAATGAAACTATTTGCGGAAGTGCTTGACACATTTGATGCGCTGTTGTCGGAAGCTATTGCCTTGACTTTGTAATTAGTGCCCTCAGAAACAGCTGACGTGTTCCAGTTAACGCTGTAGACGCTGCCGCTTGGAGTGGAATCATTTCCTATCAAAGTGAAAGTTGAGCCGCCGTTGCTCGAATAATAAAACCAGACGTTTACTATGTCTGCCTGGCCGTCAACATCTGTTACTGTTGCATTTACTGATAGTATGCCGCTAACTCGCTCGCCGCCGTTCGGATGTAGCGCAGAAATTGACGGTAGTGTATCTTGAATTGTAACATTTGAAGAATTAACTGCAGTTCCATATGCTATTCCATCAGATGGAATAACCTGGCATTTCCATTGTTCGCCCCTGGTTGTGTTGCCATTGCCTAAAATAGATTTGTTGCTTGATGAAGTCACATTAAAGAATAATGTAGTGCCATTAAACCAATTAACTACTGTTCCATTTTGCACATCGCTATCCGGATCCGAATAATGCCACGTGCAATTTAGGTCGTTAAGGGTGCCAAGACTGCTTGGAGAAAGCGTTACATTGCTTGCAACTGGCGCTGAATTATTAATTGTGAAACTATAAACTGTTGAATTCAAATTGTTGGAAGTGTCATTCGCCCAGACATAAAGCGTTTTCGCACCTTTTGTCCAGCTTGATGTGTTTATGTCATACGGAGTTAGTAGCGTGGTGTTAGTGCCATTAAAATTATACCAAACGCGCGAGAGTTCGACATCATCCGTGACAGTCAGATTAATTATGTCACCTTTGTTCATAGATGAGTCGTTTGCAGGAGACTCGAGAATTATTACTGGCGGAGTTACATCGAAAGAGTCTATGGCTGCGAGAGCGTCTATTCTGCGCCAAGTCATACCTGTCTGCGAATCATTTAGTGGAACACCCGTGCTGTTAATAATACTATAAACTTGCGACACTGTGAGGCTCTTATTTTTTACTAGTTTTTCGTATTGCTGTACCAACGCAACAAGGCCAGCAACGTGCGGGGTTGCCATCGATGTTCCGTACATCTCGACATAGTCGCCGTTAAGTTTAGTTGAATTTATTCCATTAGCTGCCGTTCCTCCGGGCGCGACTAATATGTCTGAAAATCCTGAACCGCGATTTGCATAGTTTGCATAATTGTCAGATTTATCTGATGCTGTTACTCTTGTTGCATTTCTTATGCAGGCCGGAGCGCTTATTGCAGTATAGTTAGCCTCATTCCCAGTCGCGACGACAACTGTTATGTTTTTAGCGACCGCATTATTGATTGCGGCAGCCATTGAAGAAACGTCTCCATCGCAAAAGGTGTCATTATGGTAGGTTGTTGTTCCCACGCTCATACTTATTACGGAAATGTTGTATGCTGTTCTATTGCTTATGCACCAGTTGATTCCTGCTAGCACGTCTGAAAAACTACCGGAACCCGAAGCATCAAGAGCTTTAATTGCTATCAGGCCTGCGCCAGGTGCAACGCCAGTTATTCCGCCACTGGCAGCTACGATTCCAGCTACATGAGTGCCGTGGCCATTATCATCCATCGGGTCTGAATCGATATTTACAAAATCATAACCATCAAGAACTTTTGAATTTGGAAAACCTGGTCCCCCCAGGTCTGTGTGATTATAATCTATTCCAGTATCTATTATGCAGATAGTTTGCCCTATTCCTGTTATATTCACACCAGATAACTGCATGTTGTGAACGTCATCTGCATTTATTAGCGGAACAGAATCCTGCAAAGTTGCATGCACTACTCTATCAAATTCTATGCTCAGCACATCAGTATTGTTTTCCAGTTCTTCAAGACCCTCTTTTGTTATTTTACCTGAGAAGCCGTTGATTATTGAATATTGATGCCTTAACTCTAAGTTTGAACCTAAATCAGTTATAACCTGATTTTGTGCTTCAGCAAAAGCGCTTAATTTTGCTTCCGAGGATAACGCATGTGCGATTTCCTTTGGCTCTTTCAGCAAAACAATTACTGAAACTTCTTGATTTTGAGAAAGTACCTGTACAACTTCTGATTGTATATTAATTTGCGTATTATCTAACGTGTCTGCAGTTATAGGAACTAATAATAATAACAGCACTATCGGAAGTAAAAATTTCAATTTCATTTTGTAGGCCAGATTACCGTACAGTTGCTGTTAACGCATTTTATTTCGCCATGGTCGCAGTCAATGGTTCCAGACCTGCACTCCATAGTGCAAAAGATATCAGCGCAATCAGGTGCGAAATTTTTGTTGACAACGGATGTTGCGTGGCAGCATTGAGCTGGCGCGCAATCAGAATCCACAGAACAACTCATATTGCCAGCAATGGGGTGCTGCTGATTCTGCACATTTGTTCCGATAATGTAAGCTAGAAATATCAGGACAGCTACAGCAAATATGATTCCTACTAGTGGCCGTTTCATAGATAAAAATAATAAAAAATAGCTATATATAAATTATTGTTCGGCGTGCGGATAGACTATTTTTTCAGATTTAGATTTTATTGCCAAAAACGCTGCAATTGTTATGAAAAAATAAGCTGCAACGTAAACTACATTAGAAATGTCGCCCACAGTAGTAAGGTCGTTTCCTACTATGTAGCTGAACATAATATCATACACCGCAATAAATAAAAATCCGACTGCCAGAAATGCCCAGAGGCCTATTTCATTTTTACCGTGTTTCTTCAGCACGCCTCCAAGCAAAATAGCTGATAAAAAGATTAGACAAGCGTCTCCAATTAGGTAAGCAAGTGCCAATATGCCATCCAGCAAGCCTTTTGAGGGGAAAATATCAAATCCAAAGAGGCCTATGAGCGCGAAGCTGGTTCCTACGACGCCCACGACAGATGCAAAGAAACTTTTGAATAACTTTTCTGCTTTGATGTCCTTAATGTATATAGCCAAACCAATAGCTAACGGCAGGTATCCTGCGGCCCAAAACACATCTGCTAGGGATGGGAACGGGTTCAATACGCCAAAAACATTTTCATAGGTAAACCACACAAATTCACCGATTGTCCAAGCACCCAAACCTATTGCCAGGTACTTCCACGCGCCACGGAAATCTGTTTTAAGTTGAATCAAAATAAAACTCATAGACGCCGCGGCTAAAGCAGCTAACGCAATAAGAATGTCCTGTAAAAATACAAATGTGCTGTCACTCAGATTGAGCGGATAAAAATGCAGTGTAAACATTGCTAAAAGAACTATTGACACAAAAGCCATAACCGCTACTGACAGCTTTTGTTCTAATTTCATTATAATGCTTTTAGAAATATTATTTATAGAGATTGTTCATCCCCCTCCAGAAACTAAATTTTGCTTCTTGGGAAACTCTTCTGCACTTCCGATGCTCTTTGAATTGTTGAAGTGCGAAATGAAAAAGTGCTCAAAGCATTTGACAAAGTGTTCGTTAAGCATCCAGACACCAAGGTCTCTGCCATAATACGGGCTAGTGTCATCAGGTATAGGCTCTATGAGCAAAGCTTCTCTTCCGTCTACCGAAAAAACTTGGCTGTGCACAATGTCTATATGTCTTACATCACAAAAACTGAAATTTTTCACGTCTTCCAGATTGCCGGGATTAATTGTGCCTGAAAAATTTATTTTAACGCCGCGCTTGCTTGCTGCTTTCAAAACGGGCTTCAACAACTCTAATCTTTTGACACCTTTGCTTGATGTTAAAATATTTATGTGACTCTTCGCATTATTTCCTAGTTCTTCCAATTTCTTGTTTATTGCCGCACGCCCATTTAACACCCAGAAGATCCCTTTTGGTTCTGCAAATTTCTTGCTTTTAGCAAAAAGCGGTTCTATTTCTGTCAAAATCACGTTTTCAACCGTTTTCAGCCTTTTGTGCAGATTTTTCTTTGCTGAATTAATGGCCTCTGCTGGCGAAAGCGCCTTGCATTTCATGGGCTTTGTGGGCAAAGTCATAACAAAGCCCTTCATCACAAGACTGTCTATCACTTCGTATACTTTCCCATAAGGAATACCTGTAACATCAGAAACATTTTTTGCTGTTGACGAGCCTTCAGTTACGAGCGCCAAATAAGCACGGGCTTCATATTTATTCAAGCCTAATTCAGATAGTGCACCTTCTATCTCTTTAGGCGAGTGTTTTGTCAGATTCATGTTTTGTCTATGGATAATTCTATTCTCAAAATTTGATTTATGCCTTTTTTCAGTTTCCTGATAAGATGACGCCATTATCTACTTTATTGGAAGAATTCAAGATTTATAGCACATGGGACAGATAATAGCGAAAAGTGTCTTATTGTAAAAAAAGAAAAAAGAAATAATTACTCTGTTGGAACCACATCAGCTGCTACATCAACGACAGGAACAGCAAACATATCACAAACAGGCACTTGTTTCGAGCTGCACGCTTCAGCTGTTATTACATTAACTCTCGCAACATCGCCAAACTGCAGGTCACAGGAGTAACTCGGCACACCTGTGAAGACAAGTTCTGCGCTGCTTATGTCCAGGTATTTGGTGTTCTGGTAACTAGATATACTTTGTACCCTCATCCTCAGCTGGTTTATGTAAATTGTTTCTGCCCTGCTATCTACTTGGTTTGGATTTACATATGGCTTGTCAATGTTAACATGGCCATTATAGATTACTGTGGTGAAGCCGTCTGTCAGATAGAATACGCCAACTACTACAGTCCCATTAAACGCAACATCTGGACCTCCGCCATCGCAAGCAAGTACTGGTGCCGCACTAAAACACAACAAAGCCGCTATTAAAACTCCAAATAAAATTCTCTTTTCCATGGTGAGAATAACATATCCATAGAACAAAATAAACTTAGTTTACTCTGCGCAAAGAGAGAAAATCATTCTCCACCCACAGATAATAGATTTAACTCTCGTAGATATTTTTCTGAATCATATTTCCAGGAAACAGTTTTGGGGTCAAATAATTCGTGATAATGCTGTTTTAGCCAGCCCTTGGTTTTGTTTTCCCAGTACTCAGAAGATTTTCCATAATTTATGAACGATAGCTCGTTCAATGATACGCGATGCTTAGCAATAGCGCTTAGAATATTATTTACCCCTTCGCCATTTGTTAGCGTATCTAAAAACAACCCACCATTTTCAGAGAAAGCACACGTTACATACAAAGATCCTTTCAGCACATCGCCTATCAAATCCAAAATTCTATTTTTATTTTGGGTACCTAAAAATAATATCAGATTAATGTTGCCAGCTTTGTAAATTGGGCCATAAGAAACCTTGACTTGGCGAAAATACACATTAAAATTTTTATACAAGCGCCGTACGGTATTTTGTATAAAATTAATAGCCCTGCCATCAGACTTCAAATTTATTGTTCTAAGGTCTTTAATGTAGCTCCAAGCACTAATCCCTGCCTTACTATTTATGCTATGCCAAATTTTTTTTGATGAAAAATAATCTTTAAAATATTCTAATACTAAGGGGATTATTAGTGGATTTTCCTTTATGCTTTCGTGCACGCCCTCTTTTATTTTCTCGTTTAAAACAGATGCTAATTGCGAATTATACAAATTTATAGACTTAGATTTACAAGTTATTTGTCCACTGGAATCTAAAACTTCGTGGTAAGGCGAGTATAACGTAATTATTTTTTTAGACTTCATTATTTTAAAATTTTCAAACAAATTTTTATTTTTGGCTATTTTCCAAAAATTTTCAAATTCTCTTGCGCGTTCGTTAGGGACATAGTAATATGCATAGAAACATTCTCTACCATTTCTTATGCTATGCCCATTCATTAAATAAACTTTGTAGGGTATTATTTCTAATAATCTTTTGTCGTTCAGATCTTCTAAATGAATAAAATAACTGGTAAATCCTAAACGCTCGTATTTGATGCTCGGGTAATAAGTGAAGTAATGATGAGTTTTGAGCCATTTAAGCCAGCGCTTTATAGTTCTCTCGGAAACTTTCTTGCCCTGAATTGTTATTGTCTGGGCCATCTCCCGCGGCGTCATAAGCCTCTGATGTAAAGTGAGCTGATACATGAATTCCAAAAGTTTTTTATCAAATGTGTGAAGAGCCATAAACTATCTGCATATGCGTTCAGCGTTTCGGTCTTTTAAACATTATGCGAGAAGCAGGCCATCTCCTCGACTGCCTGCTCATGGTGTCTCTAAGATAACTAATTATCAAGTAAAAAGCGACTATGGATACAAGCAAGATTAACGGAACATCCTTTGTGCCTATGTTTGAGGGTATTTGCCACAGCGCACCCGTTAAAGCATTTTGATTCTGTCCGGTCGTGTTTGCAACTTGTTGCTGTGCTGGCTGTATCTGTTCGTTTTGTAGCGTTTCAGCAGGCGCTTGCTGTACTTGCATTAATTGTAAATCAGGATATGCGGTGTAAACAAGTATCGAAGTATTGGTTATGTTTTGCGTCGTAGTCGTCCCACCGCCTCCACCACCGCCGATAGTCCTAATTCTTACACTTGCATCAACTGTATCTGCACATACTGGCTCTAATAAAATAATTAACAAGAAAATAGCGATGACGACTCTCATTTCTTTGCTTTGCACTTTGGTTTTGTTATAAACAACAATGCCGCTAGAGCGATCAACACTATTGTCATTACCACGAGCGCCGTGCTTAAATTCATTCCTTTGGGTTCTGTGTGCAAGAGTTCGCCAGTAACTTTTTCTGAGTTTGCCACGCTTCCAACATTAATGGTAATTTTTACTGCAACGCCATTTGCAATTGCACTGCCTGTTCCGCTTCCCGTATCACCCGCAGGCGCTGTCATGAATGTTATTGTGCCTGTATGACTGCCAAGCTCTTCAAAAAAAGAAGATTTCGCTTTAATTGTTATTTCAAGCGGCTCATTTAATTTTGTTTTCAAACCTGAAGTTGGACTTATTGTTATGAAATCCTTTATTTCATCGCTTATAGAAAATGTAACGCCCAAATAAGTCGGAGAGTTTGTGCTTACCGTCGTGGTTTTTTCCAAAGAATCTCCTTTTCCGATATCAAAGGTTAAAGTTGCGGGGCTTGCTCCAAAAGCTACTGCGTGCGCTGGCGTACTTAATAGTATTAAAATTATACCTGTGATTATTACAATCGCTGATTTCATTTTTAAAATAAAAAGCGGAGATGTTTCTCCGCTTTCCTCAATTAATAAATTTAGCCTGCTACTGCAGTTACAGTTAATGTATTGCTACAGGTTCCACTTACTCCGCTTGTTGGTATCAGTATTCCCCAATACTCATTCTTTTCAGAGTCCGCACCATTAGCTGTTGCTACGCCTCTTACGCCCAAGTCAAAACCAGTCTGTGTTGCTGGTGATTCTGTCAGTCCTGTGGTCAAACTGTCATATGCTACAGATGTGAGGCCATATTTGGTGTTGGTTGCAGGTATTGTTCCTGAAGTGCAAGTGTAGTTGGTGCCAGAATATATTGCATCAATCTGTATATTGCCTTGGCTTCTCACAATCATTGTCGTAGGGGAACTGCTATTTGCGCCCAGCGCCATGCTTCCAAACTCTATGACTGTATTTGTTACGTCCAGAGCTGCAAGGTCGTTCACGGTATTCGTGTCTGTTCCTGAAACAGACTCGCCTGTCAAATCAGTAGCTGTCATATTTACAGTCCATGTTCCGTTCAAAGCCATGTAGTTCATTGTAAATGCGCATGTTGCAATTACATCATTTCCACTTACACCACTCAAAACACAAGAGCTGTTTGTCAGATGTATGTTCTCGTCATCAGATTCACCACTTGTGGATGTGCTATGATATAGTGTTCCTGTCGCGCTAGCAACATTTCCACCACCGTTCGTGTCTGTTACTGTCACATTTGCTGTTACTATTACGGTGCTTCCTGCTGCCAAAGTTATCCCTGCATCCGCGCCGTTCTGGTTCCAAAGAGTTACTGTTCCCATTGTTGGTGCTGCGTTTGTAATCGACACGTTTCCTGATGCGGTATCCGCCAATATTGTCTGAAAACCGAACATCAGTGTTGCTGCAAGCATGACTGCTGCAAGCAAAAAAATGCGTTTGTTCATTATAGACTACCTCCCTAATTTTTGAAATCAAAGATTTACGTATAAATTTTCATTATAAAACAAAAATTGAGAATGATTTTCTCTCGTCATAGGGAGAATTAAATCTGCAATAGGGAAATACCGTAACCGACGGCGTATGTTGCCGCTGCTGCAATCATGCCCATAACTGCATTAAACAGGCCTTCGTAAAATGCATCCTTTTTAGTTAATTTGCCGATGTAAAATCCGATTGAAAACAAGAAAACCGCGCTCAAAATCACTGCAATTTTCAGACTTGTGATTGTATCTGCTAACCTTAACAAGAATGGAACTAGCGGAATCGCGCCACCACCCATCGTCACCAGCCAGAATTCTGTTCCTTCTCTCGCAGTTCTTTTTACGAGAGAATTTTTATGCCCAAGGATTTTCTCGCGAACTCGTGCCGAGCTGTAAGATGAAAATCCCATTGAAATCGCTTCAGCCATCATTGCTGCCACGCCAGCAACCAAGACAATAATGTGATTTGTGGTGGCGCCTGCAACTCCTGCGATGACTGCTAACGTGCTGATAACTCCATCCATGGAGCCAAAAACTCTTGCACCAATTGCTTCAGCTCTTTCATGATCTCTAGGTTTAATCAGTGGCATATTGCAAATATAAAGGCACAGTTTAAATAATTTAATGTCGTAGAAAAAGGCATGACAACAACGCTAAAAATCATTGTTGACAAAAAAGAAAGGATGGGCCTTAGCCTGCCACATCTGCGGGAAATCTATTCTTTCAACGTCATACAAAAAGAAGACAAGCCAGCAAACTGGCAGGAGCGGGCTGCGGAATTTGATCCCTACACCATTTACACTTCAACAATTACTGTTGAAAAAATTGATATGCAGCTTGCAATAGCGCTGAAAAAACTTCTTCTGAACAGCCCGAAATTTGAGAAATTAAAAATTGTGATAGATGATTTTGAAAATTTTGAAATAACAAAAAAAGAAACGGCAAAAGAAATATATGAAAGACTGATTGAGTAGTTTACTTTTTCCCTCGCAAAATAAAAAAATTAAAGAACTAAAAAAAATTCTAAATGCTATTTATCTTTTCAGTAATTTGTGTGATTTGATATATATCCAAATTTTCTTGGTCATTCCTGATGGTGGCACAGGCTTTGAGCCAATTATTGCACCAAGCTTTGCGTCGGGCTTTATCATCATGCCCCCGAATGGTAATCTTTTTTTTGCAGCCATAATACACCTCCGTTTATCAGGAGA